>OGSG01000004.1_pt1 | contig 383334 bp, 315 predicted proteins | sample 1573841 | NCBI WGS metagenome assembly OGSG01 (sample SAMN03295849, study PRJEB24534) | human gut metagenome | isolation source: fecal sample 2 from infant 7 | host: Homo sapiens | place: USA: Pittsburgh, PA | collected 2014-07
ACGCGGCGTTCAGCCTGCTGTCGCGAGGTGGCGTATATTACGCTTTCCTCTTTCAGAGTCAACCCTTAATTTCAGGATTTTTCTCTTCCCGACTCACCGTCGCTGTGGGATGTTTCTCATCAGCGCCGTGTCGATGGAGGCGCATTATAGGGAGCTCAGAAGTAATGGCAAGCGGAAAACTTAAAAAAAATCACGACCGCTCACCTTTTCATCATTGCGCTCGTTTTTAGCGCTTTTTGATAGCTTCCGGCAATGCAGCGAGGCTATTTAACACCCAATCGGCCGCCGCTTCTGCTTCTGGCGTCACAGGTTTGCCGGTTCGCACCAGCACTTTGGTGCCGACGCCTGCCGCTGCGCCCGCCTGCATATCTTCTAATTTATCGCCCACCATATAAGAAGCCGCCATATCGATGTGCAGAAAATCGCGCGCGGAGATTAACATGCCCGGCTGCGGCTTGCGGCAGTCACAGTTCTGGCGAAACTCCTCCACTGCCCCTTCCGGGTGATGCGGACAATAATAGATGCCGTCGAGGTCGACGCCGCGGTCCGCCAGCGACCAGTCCATCCATTCGGTCAGTTGCTCAAACTGCGCTTCGGTAAACTTACCCCGCGCGATGCCGGACTGATTGGTCACCAGCACCAGCGCAAAGCCCATGGCTTTAAGCTCGCGCATCGCATCGATAACGCCATCGATAAACTCGAAGCGGTCAATCTCAGAGACATAACCGTGATCGATATTAATAGTGCCGTCACGGTCGAGAAAAATTGCCGGTACAGATTTAGCCACCTGAAAAACTCCTGCCTTAAATAATGCCGCCTAGTATCGCATGATTCCTGGACGGAGAAAGTGCTCATTGCAGACAGTCAGATTGATTTAGACGTCTGGATGCCTTAACATCCATTCTGTTTACGGCCAACACCGTATAAGGCAGAACAAAATGCCACGGCTAACTCCTATAAGATAATAAATAACCAGATGATCAAACTGTCGAATATCACCAAAGTGTTCCAGCAGGGAAACCGCACCATTCAGGCGCTGAATAATGTCAGCTTGCATGTCCCGGCAGGACAGATTTATGGCGTGATTGGTGCCTCAGGCGCCGGTAAAAGTACGCTCATCCGCTGCGTCAATCTACTTGAACGCCCGACTCAGGGCAGCGTGCTGGTCGGCGGCCAGGAGCTGACCGCGCTTTCCGAATCAGAACTGACCAAAGCCCGTCGCCAGATTGGCATGATTTTCCAGCATTTTAATCTGCTGGCATCACGAACTGTTTTTGGCAACATCGCGCTTCCGCTGGAGCTCGATAACACGCCGCGCGACGAAATCAAACGCCGTGTGACCGAGCTGCTGGACCTGGTTGGCCTGAGCGAAAAGCAAGACGCTTATCCGGCAAACCTCTCTGGCGGACAGAAACAGCGCGTGGCGATTGCCCGAGCGCTTGCCAGCAACCCGAAAGTGCTGCTGTGCGATGAAGCCACCAGCGCGCTGGACCCGGCCACCACCCGCTCGATTCTGGAACTGTTAAAAGACATTAACCGCCGTCTGGGCCTGACTATTCTGCTCATTACGCATGAAATGGATGTTGTGAAGCGTATCTGCGACTGCGTTGCAGTGATCAGCAACGGCGAGCTTATTGAACAGGACAGCGTCAGCGAAGTGTTCTCGCACCCGAAAACGCCGCTGGCCCAGCAGTTTATTCAGTCCACGCTGCATCTGGATATCCCGGAAGATTACGCCGAGCGTCTTAACGCGCAATCTGATGATAACCGCGTACCGCTGCTGCGCCTTGAATTCACCGGCCAGTCGGTTGACGCTCCGCTCCTCTCCGAAACCGCGCGTCGCTATAACGTGAACAACAACATTATCAGCGCGCAGATGGATTACGCCGGCGGCGTGAAATTCGGCATTATGCTGACAGAAATGCACGGCACACAGGAAGAAACGCAAGCGGCCATCGCTTACCTGCAACAACATCATGTAAAAGTAGAGGTTCTGGGTTATGTCTGAAGCAATGATGTGGTTACTGGTGCGCGGCATCTGGGAAACGCTGGCGATGACTTTTGTTTCCGGCTTTTTTGGTTTTGTGATTGGCCTGCCGGTTGGCGTATTGCTGTACGTAACGCGTCCGGGCCAGATTATCGAAAACGCGAAGCTCTATCGCATTCTTTCTGCGCTGGTGAATATCTTCCGTTCCATTCCTTTTATTATCTTACTGGTATGGATGATCCCGTTTACCCGCGCCATCGTCGGCACTTCCATTGGTCTGCAGGCGGCTATCGTCCCGCTGACCGTGGGTGCCGCGCCGTTTATCGCCCGTATGGTGGAAAACGCCCTGCTGGAGATCCCGTCAGGTCTTATTGAAGCTTCACGCGCGATGGGTGCCACGCCGATGCAGATTGTTCGCAAGGTGCTGCTGCCTGAAGCGCTGCCGGGCCTGGTGAATGCCGCGACCATTACGCTGATTACGCTTGTCGGCTATTCCGCTATGGGCGGCGCGGTCGGCGCAGGCGGTCTGGGCCAGATCGGTTATCAGTATGGCTACATCGGCTACAACGCGACCGTGATGAACACCGTATTAGTCTTACTGGTCGTACTGGTGTATTTAATTCAGTTCTCAGGCGATCGCATCGTCCGGGCTGTCACTCACAAGTAACGTTACACACAACATCAATATACTTTCAGTTAAGGAATGGTTATGTCTTTCAAGTTTAAAACCTTTGCGGCAGTAGGGGCCCTTCTCGGCACACTGGCTCTGGCAGGTTGCGGTCAGGAAGAAAAAGATCCGAACCATATTAAAGTGGGCGTAATTGTGGGTGCGGAACAGCAGGTTGCTGAAGTCGCCAAAAAAGTCGCCAAAGAGAAATATGGTCTCGATGTCGAGCTGGTCACCTTTAACGACTACGTTCTGCCGAACGAAGCGCTGAGCAAAGGCGATATCGACGCGAACGCGTTCCAGCATAAACCGTATCTGGATCAGCAGATCAAAGACCGCGGCTACAAGCTGGTTTCTGTCGGCAACACCTTCGTGTACCCGATCGCTGGTTACTCCCGCAAAATCAAATCACTGGATGAGCTGCAGCCGGGCGCGCAGGTTGCCGTGCCGAACGATCCGACCAACCTTGGCCGTTCCCTGCTGCTGCTGCAGAAAGTCGGCCTTATTAAGCTGAAAGACGATATCGGCTTGCTGCCGACCGTGCTGGATATCACCGAAAACCCGAAAAACCTGAAGATTGTCGAACTGGAAGCGCCGCAGCTGCCGCGCTCGCTGGATGACGACCAGATTGCACTGGCGGTAATCAACACTACTTACGCCAGCCAGATCAACCTGACGCCAGCGAAAGACGGCATCTTTGTGGAAGACAAAGATTCCCCGTACGTGAACATGATTGTGACCCGCGAAGATAACAAAGACGCGGAAAACGTGAAGAAATTCGTCAAGGCTTATCAGTCTGACGAAGTGAATGAAGCCGCGAACAAAGTCTTCAACGGCGGTGCCGTCAAAGGCTGGTAAGCCGTTTTGATTGCCAGTGGTTATAATTTCAGGACGGGCTTAAGCCCGTCTTGTTATTTCTGCAAGCTCCTGATTCAATAAGCCACGTTTTTATCACCGACGAGGAATTATTATGCGTGCTTTACCGATCTGTCTTTTAGCATTCATCCTGAGCGGCTGCTCCGTGCTAAGCAGATCCCCCGTAGAACCTGTTCAAAGCACCGCGTCGCCGCAAAAATCCGAGCCAGTTCGCCAGAAGACGGTTCGCCCTGCTCCGGTAAAAATCTACACTAACGCAGCCGATCTGGTTGGCAAACCCTTCCGCGATCTGGGCGAAGTGAGTGGCGAATCCTGCCAGGCCTCTAACCAGGATTCTCCGCCGAATATCCCGACGGCCCGTAAGCGCCTGCAGATTAACGCCTCTAAAATGAAAGCGAACGCCGTTCTGCTGCACAGCTGTGAAGTGACCAGCGGCACGCCGGGCTGCTACCGCCAGGCCGTTTGCTTAGGGTCAGCCCTTAGCGTTCCGACCAAATGACGACTTTTGCGTTTGAGCAAATCGGCGTCATCCGCTCGCCTTATAAAGAAAAATTCGCCGTGCCGCGCCAGCCAGGACTGGTTAACAGCGCGCGCGGCGAGCTGCATTTAATCGCGCCTTATAACCAGCCTGACGCCGTGCGCGGGCTGGACGCGTTTAGCCACATCTGGGTCGTGTTTGTTTTTCATCAGACAATGGAAGGCGGCTGGCGGCCTACCGTGCGTCCGCCACGGCTTGGCGGCAACGCCAGAATGGGCGTTTTCGCCACGCGCTCTACCTTTCGCCCGAACCCCGTCGGTATGTCGCTGGTGGAACTTCAGGGCATCCGCTGTGAAAAAGACCGCGTGATCCTGACGCTCGGCGGGCTGGATCTGGTGGACGGCACGCCAGTCATCGATATCAAACCGTATTTGCCCTTTGCCGAAGCGCTGCCCGATGCGCGCGCGGGCTATGCACGGGAAGCACCGGAGGCGGCGATATCCGTCTTTTTTACCGATGAGATTGCGAAGGCCCTGCCGTCGCTTGAGAAACGCTACCCACGGCTTGGCCAGTTTATTTGTGAAGTGCTCGCCCAGGATCCGCGTCCGGCTTATCGTAAAGAGGAAGAAACCGGCAAGAGCTACGCCGTCTGGTTGCTTGATTTCAACGTCCGCTGGCGCGTAACGCCGCAGGGCTTTGAGGTCTATGCCCTGGAGCCGCGTTAATTTCCATAGCCTCTCTTTTGGCGGCCCATTCTCACTGGTACACTAAACCACTTTTTTGTGTCAGGCTTTAGCGTGCCTGAATTCACACGTTCAAACGGAACCGTAACAACATGCGTACTAGCCAATATCTGCTCTCCACTCTGAAGGAGACACCTGCCGACGCCGAGGTAATCAGCCATCAGCTGATGCTGCGCGCCGGGATGATCCGCAAGCTGGCCTCCGGGTTATACACCTGGCTGCCAACCGGCCTGCGCGTCCTGAAAAAAGTCGAAAATATCGTGCGTGAAGAGATGAACAACGCCGGTGCTATCGAGGTGTCGATGCCAGTGGTTCAGCCCGCTGAACTGTGGCAGGAGAGCGGCCGCTGGGAACAGTACGGTCCGGAACTGCTGCGTTTTGTCGATCGCGGCGATCGCGCCTTTGTGCTCGGCCCGACGCACGAAGAAGTCATCACCGATCTAATCCGCAACGAACTGAGCTCTTATAAACAGCTGCCGCTCAACTTCTATCAGATCCAGACCAAATTCCGTGACGAAGTGCGCCCGCGCTTCGGCGTGATGCGCTCGCGCGAGTTCCTGATGAAAGACGCCTACTCTTTCCATACCACCCAGGAATCGCTGCAGCAGACCTACGACGCGATGTATGAGGCCTACAGCAAAATCTTCACCCGCATGGGGCTCGATTTCCGCCCGGTGCAGGCAGATACCGGCTCAATTGGCGGCAGCGCGTCGCACGAATTCCAGGTGCTGGCGCAGAGCGGCGAAGACGATATCGTCTTCTCTGACACCTCTGACTTCGCGGCCAACATTGAGCTTGCCGAAGCGGTTGCCCCGCTGACGCCACGGGCGGCGGCAACCCAGGAGATGACGCTGGTCGATACGCCGAACGCCAAAACCATCGCCGAGCTGGTTGAGCAGTTCAACCTGCCAATTGAAAAAACCGTGAAAACCCTGCTGGTGAAAGCGGCTGAAGGCAGCGAGTTCCCGCTGGTGGCGCTGCTGGTGCGCGGCGACCACGAACTGAACGAAGTAAAAGCCGAAAAACTGGCGCAGGTCGCCAGCCCGCTGACATTTGCGACAGAAGCCGAAATCCGCGCCACGGTTAACGCCGGTCCGGGTTCGCTTGGCCCGGTAAATATGCCGGTGCCGGTTGTGATTGACCGCAGCGTGGCCGCGATGAGCGATTTCGCCGCAGGCGCGAACATCGACGGTAAACACTATTTCGGCATCAACTGGGATCGCGACGTGGCGACCCCGCAGGTTGCGGATATCCGTAACGTGGTAGCCGGCGATCCAAGCCCGGATGGTCAGGGCACGCTGCTTATCAAACGCGGTATCGAAGTGGGCCATATTTTCCAGCTTGGCACTAAATACTCCGACGCGCTGAAAGCCTCCGTACAAGGCGAAGATGGCCGTAACCAGGTGCTGACGATGGGCTGCTACGGCATCGGCGTTACGCGCGTGGTGGCGGCGGCGATTGAGCAGAACCACGACGAACGCGGCATCGTCTGGCCGGACGCCATTGCGCCGTTCCAGGTCGCGATTCTGCCGATGAACATGCACAAATCCTTCCGCGTGCAGGAGCTGGCGGAGAAACTCTACGCTGAGCTGCGCGCCAAAGGTATCGACGTGCTGATGGATGATCGTAAAGAGCGTCCGGGCGTAATGTTTGCGGATATGGAGCTTATCGGCATTCCGCACACCGTGGTGATTGGCGATCGCAACCTCGACAACGACGAGATTGAATACAAATACCGTCGCGATGGCGAGAAGAAGATGATCAAAACCGGTGACATCCTCGATTACCTGGTCGCGAATGTGAAGCGCTAAGCGCTCTCCACATTGCATTAAAAAGGCCCTCAGTAGAGGGCCTTTTTCTTATTGGCTTACCTGTCACCGTTACGGATGGTCGCAATCTTTACCGGGCTTAAACGCCACTTTGCGATCGGCGACCAGACGCTTTTGCACCGCGCCGCTCGCCGGATCGACCGTCATGGTAAAGTGCGCTTCCACCACCAGCAGCACCGGTTTCTGGCTCACGCCACCTGCGCTTTGATAGTCATGCGCCAGCGCGGCATGATTTTCTACGTTTGTCTCGCGCCCGGTGGCGCAGTCGGTAAAGGTGGCGGCGCTTGCATTGTGCTGGTACATCCCCGTCATGGTCATTGGCGTTTTCGGCAGCGGATCGCTCACCGGATCCAGCCGGTAATTCAGCGACGACTCAATCGGGTGGCCTTCCCGGTCAAGCATCTCCAGCGCCTCGCCGCGTGCGCGGAAATAGGTTTTCTCGCCCGCGCTGTCAGTGAGCACCAGCTTATCGGCGGTACGCGCCCAGGTGCCGTAAGCGGCGAACACCGCCTGCCCCTTCGCCCCCAGATAACGTTGATTCATCACCCAGGTGCCGTCTTTTTCTAAAAACAGCGCGGTCTCGATGCCTTCGCAATCGGCGCAGGGCAGCACGCCTTTCCAGCTCTGCTGCATCGGCTTCAGCTCCGCGGCGCTGGTCGGCGCTAAGGTCTGCATTTCTGCCCGGTTGTTACAGCCAAACAGCGTAAACAGGCTTAACGCCGCCGCTGCGCAAAATATGATTTTTTTCACCGTATTTCCTTATTGTTCGTGGTGCTTTTAATCCGGCATACCGCGCACTTTCCCCCGCAGGGCTTTGGTGGCGGACTTATGGGTTTTCGCCTCCAGGCGGCGCACTTTCGAAGCGCGCGTCGGGCGAGTCTCCTTTCGACGCTTTTGGGTGGCGGTAAGTTCCCGCACCAGCATCACAAGACGCGCCAGCGCCGCCTCGCGGTTCATCTCCTGGCTGCGATACTCCTGCGCCTTGATAACCACCACACCCTCGGCGGTAATCAAGTGATGACTCGCCGCCAGCAGGCGCGCTTTCCACTCATCCGGCAAACTGGAGGCGTTGATATCAAACCGCAGGTGAATGGCCGTCGAGCTTTTATTCACATGCTGCCCGCCCGCGCCCTGCGCCCGGATGGCGCTGAACGTCACCTCGTCATCGGGCACCGCCACGCTTCGTGAAAACGTAATCATGCCTGAGCTTGCCAGACGGTCGGGTGAAGCTCCAGGTTTTCCTCGCCGCCGGAAAGCCAGATAACGCCTTCCTGCAATGTGGCCTGTAACGTCATGGTTCTCTGTGCCAGCGCGCTCAGCTGGGCGAGCTGTTCATCATTGATATACCAGATAGTCAGGTTCTTATACTGCCGCAGTTTGTCCTGATTCTGCTGCCACCAGATCTGCGCGGCGCGATCATTATAGGTAAACAGCGCCACCTGCTGCGACTGGCTCACCGCCTTCTTAAGGCGTCGCTCTTCCGGCAGCCCGAGCTCAATCCAGAGATCGATGCCGAGATGATCGTTGCGCAGCCAGATCTCCGGCTCGTCATCGGCGCACAGGCCGCGGGTAAACTGCAAACGCTCGTCGGCGTACATCATCCAGGCCAGCAGGCGCAGCATCATCCGCTCCTGCGTTTCCGAAGGATGGCGCGCCAGCGTCAGGTTAATGTCGAGAAACTGCTGCCGGTCGAGGTCGGCCACATTGACCGCCGCTTTATAAATGGTTGCTTTTAACGCCATAGGGCCCCCTGAAAAGTTGGGGGGTATTGTAGCGTAATACGTGTCGGCTGGCTGCCGCTTCAAGCGCAGCGCGGTAACGCTGCGAGAGCCTGCGCTATGGCTCTGATGACTATGGTATAGTCACCTTGCTAAACAGAGTTTAACTACGTAGGCTTAGACTTGCATCCCGCGGTGAAGTCTGTCGTCAGGCTCTGACAGGAGGGCATGTGGATAAATATTGTGAATTAATACGACAGCGCTATTCGCAGATAGCCAGCGGCGAACTGGGGTACATTCCCGACGCGCTGGGCTGCGTATTAAGGGCTCTGAATGAGGTGGCCTCTGATGAAGCCCTCTCAGAGTCGGTCAGGGAACAGGCGGCGTATGCTGCCGCGAACTTACTGGTGAGCGATTATGTCAATGAATGATGCCTATCAACCCATCAACTGCGATGACTATGACAACCTCGAGCTCGCCTGCCAGCATCACTTATTACTGACGCTGGAACTCAAAAACGGCGAGGTCATGAAGGCCAAAGCGCAGGATCTGGTTACGCGCAAAAACGTCGAATATTTGATTGCCGATGAAGCCGGTGCCGTACGCGAAGTACGTCTCGACAAAATTGCGAGCTTCAGCCATCCACAAATCGGTACGGTGGTTGTCAGCGAATCCTGACGCGCACGCCACCCTGACGGGCAGCCCTGGCGGCTGCCCGTTTTTTTTCAGGGCTTCTGCCCGGCGTAGTAAGCCGCAAGATTCGCGATATCTTCATCCGACAACCCACTCACATAGGCCTTCATGATTTCCGCCTGCCCGCCGCTGCGCTCGCCTTTTTTGTACGCCTGAAGCGCATGTTCAAGATACGCCTCATTTTGCCCGGCGAGATTAGGATAAATGGGCGCGCTGGCTTTGCCGGTCGCGCCGTGGCAGGCGACGCACATGACTGCTTTCTCTTCGCCCGCCGCCGCGTCGCCTTTGGCCTGCGCCGTCACGCTTAACGCCATCAGGCTCGCCAGCAATACGCCATGTTTAATCATCGTTGTGCTCCTTGTGCCAGGCCAGCCTCCAGCCCGGTTCGTTCTGCGCCTGGCCTTCACGGGTAATGAACAGGCCGGGGGCGCAAATGGGTTGCTCATCATAAAACAGGATTGGCGTTATCTCGCGCTGCCAGGGCGGCACCTGGAGTTCCTGCCAGAGTTTTTTCAGCGTGCGTCCGCGATCGCGCCCGACGATATACAACATCCCTGGCGCGCTGAAGCGCACCGAGACCGTTTCGCCGGAGCGCGGCGGTCGCACCGTGTCGCCTGCCTCACCGAAACGCAGGCAGCCCAGCGATTCCGGCAGGGGCAATGCCTCATGCGGATCGGGCCAGGCAAGCATGGTCTGGCGCTGCCCCTGCCGCGCTCTCACCCACCACAACCGCCCCTGATAACGCCGTGCTTCATAGTCGCCGCATTTCAGGCGCGGCGCGGCATCCTCACGGCTTTGAGCCACTTCATCCCAGATCCGTTGCAGCGTGGCGCGCGAAGGCATCGCCGCGTTCAGCGCGGCCAGCCAGCGGCGCAACAGCGCGGCGCGTTTCAGCGCGCTCATGGTTTCAAGCGGCGCAATCGCGAGCGTTTTGCCATCCATCAGCGCGGCAAGCTCCGGCGTCAGCAGTTCATCCAGCAGTTGCTCCTGCTCGCCACAGAGTTGTGCGCTGCGCGCCGCCGCCTCAGTGAAGTGCGGCCAGCGCGCTTCCAGCGCCGGCAGAATACGCAGACGTAAAAAGTTGCGATCGAAGCGATCGTCCTCGTTGCTTTCATCGTCGATCCACACAAGCTGGTGGCGAGAGGCCCACGCTTCCAGCTGCGCACGCGGCGTGTTCAGCAGCGGGCGCAGAAGAACGCTGCCCGCAAACGGCAGTTCGGCAGACATCGCCGCCAGCCCCGCCGGGCCGCTGCCGCGCTTTAGCGCCAGCAGGAGGGTTTCGCACTGGTCATCGAGATGCTGCGCCGTCACCAGCGCTTCGCCCGGCAGAAGTGCGGCTTCAAACGCCTGGTAACGCGCCTTGCGGGCCTGCGCCTCAAGGCCTGAGCCGTCCTGCGCCAGCTCCACGTACGCCAGCTCAAACGGCACCTGCCAGCGGTGACAGAGCGCCTGACAATGCGCCGCCCAGCGGTCGGCGTTCAGGCTGATACCGTGATGAACGTGAATGGCGCGCAGACGCATCTCAGGGTGCGCCTCGCGCAGCCGCACCAGTTGATGGAGTAACACCGTCGAATCGAGCCCGCCGCTGTATGCCACCAGCAGCTGGCGCCGGCCCCGCAGGGCTGAGAGCAGAGAAGTGTCCATTGCATCGCAAGAAAGAAGAGCCATTGCCGGGCAACTTACCGGGCAATGGCGTCGGGAGCAAGCGTTAGTGCTGGTAGAGCTCCAGCGGCAGGCCATCCGGATCGTTGAAGAACGTAAAGCGCTTGCCGGTGAGCGGATCCACACGTACCGCCTCGCACGTCACGCCGCGGCTTTCCAGAAACGCCACCGCCGTGTCGACATCGTCCACGCTGAATGCGAGATGGCGCAAACCGCAGGCTTCCGGGCGGCTCGGCCGCGCGGGCGGAAACGGAAAAGAAAAGAGCTCGATCACGTACTGTCCGTTCAGCGCCAGATCGCCCTTCCAGGAATCGCGCGCCTCACGATAAACCTCTGACTGCAGGGTAAAGCCCAGCGTATCGCAGTAGAACGCTTTGCTGCGGTGGTAATCCGTCGCGATAATGGCGATATGGTGAATCTGTTTTAAACCCAGCATAATCCCTCCTTATGATTGTCTGGCACGTTACTGAGCCTCATGCGGCAAAACAAGGGGTTACTCGCTTTTTAGGACACGTACCCTATAGACGCCGTCTTCGCCGCACTTCGCGCCGTGGATATCCGTTTCAAAGCCGGGATAGTGCCTGCCGATGGAGCAGAGCATAAGCAGGAAATCGAGCACCGCGCGTGACTCCTCGGTGATCATCTCGCCGGGCATCACCAGCGGCACGCCGGGCGGATACGGCAGGATCATATTGGCAGACACTCGCCCGATCAGTTTTTCGATCTCCACCGTTTCGACATTGCCCTTCACCTGCTGCTGATACATTTCATGCGGCGTCATTTTCATTTCCGGCAGCACGTCAAACGCCCGCAGCATCAGATCCGGCAGATCGTGCTGCTGGATAAGCTTGTGGATCCCCTGCGCTAACTCCTGCACGCGCATGTTGCGGTAGAAATCGGGATCTTCCGCCCAGAGATCGGGCAGCATGTTTTTCACCCGCAGGTTGAGATCGTAGGCGCGCTTAAACTCCGTCAGGCCGCGCAGCAGGCCCATCGCGCGGGTTTTATCGATGCCGATACTAAACAGGAACAGCAGATTATACGGGCCGGTTTTCTCGACCACCACGCCGCGCTCGTCAAGAAACTTCGCCACCAGCGCCGCGGGGATCCCCTCTTTCTCCATATTGCCCTGCGCGTCCATGCCCGGCGTCAGGATCGTCACCTTCACCGGATCGAGATACATATGATCGCGGTCGGCATGGGTAAAACCGTGCCAGTCGTCGCCGGGCGTAATCGGCCAGCAGTCTGCTTCGTCAATCTCCTCTGGCTGCCAGATATCAAAGAACCAGCTGTCACTCTCCTCGCGAAGACGCTGTACCTCTTTGCGAAAATGCAGCGCGCGCTCCACCGAGCGGTTAATCAAGCGGCGGCCCGGATTACCGCGCAGCATCGCCGCGGCGGTTTCAATCGACGCCACCAGCGGATAACTTGGCGAGGTGGTGGTGTGCATCATATACGCTTCGTTGAACGTCTCTTCGTCATAGTCGCCCTTAATATGGATAAGCGACGCCTGCGACAGCGCCGCCAGCATTTTGTGGGTCGACTGAGTTTCAAAGAACACTTTCCCCGGCACACGCTCGCCGCTCATGCCGCTCTTGCCCTTGTAGATCGGGTGAAAATGGGTGTAAGGCACCCAGGCGGAGTCGAAATGGATCGAGGGAACGTCCAGCGTCTGCTTGATCCAGTTGGTGTTATACAGCAGCCCGTCGTAGGTGGAGTTAGTGATGACCGCATGGACCGGCCAGCTCGCGTCCGGGGTTTGCGCCACTTTTTGGGCGATCGACTCGCGGGTAAATTCCCGCTTCGGAATGCCGCCGAGAATGCCGAGCGCGTTGCGGGTAGGCTTGAGCCATAGCGGCACAATATCGCTCATCATCAGCAGATGCGTCAGCGATTTATGGCAGTTGCGATCGATAAGCACCGTGCTGCCGGCGTGCGCGGCGTACATCCCGATGATTTTATTCGACGTGGATGTGCCATTTGTCACCATATAGCTCTGCTCGGCCCCGAAAGTGCGGGCGATATACTCTTCCGCCTCCAGATGCGGCCCGGTGTGATCGAGCAGCGATCCAAGCTCGGTGACGGAGATCGAAACATCCGCCTTTAACGTATTGCCGCCAAAAAAATCGTAAAACAGGCAGCCGACCGGGCTTTTCTGATACGCCGTGCCGCCCATATGCCCTGGCGTGCAGAACGTATATTTACCCTCTTTCACATAAGTAAACAGCGCTTTGGTAAACGGCGGCGTGATGTTGTCGAGATACTCCTGGGTGTACTGGCGAATGCGCGTCGCGATGTCGTCGGCAATGCCCAGCGAATACTCGAAAAACCAGAGCGCCATGCGCATCTCGTTGGCGCTGACATCCAGCGTCGAGTGCGTATTGATAAACGCATAAAGCGGCAGATATTCATTGAGCTGATTGATTTCACAGCATAAATCGAGACTGTACTCATCCCAGTCGAAAATGACGCCACAGATGCGTGGGTTGTGCTCGATAAACTTCAGCAGATCGTTGCTGTTTTTCGGCCAGATTAGCTGAAAGCCCTGCTGCTGGAGCGCCGCCTGCAACTCTTTCATCGGCTCGTCTTTATAAAAAACGCCGTGCGGCCCCATGATGGCGATGATATTCACTGCTTACCCCCTGGCAAAAAAAACCGTCTGGTAAGCATAGTTGAGCGAAGCGGAACGACGGGCGAGAAGGCAAAAAACCTGCAATCCGCCGTTTGCCTTCTCGCGGTAATCATCCAAAAAGCCAGCCCGCAGGCTGGCTTTTTACGCTTACAGCGCGTTCCAGGCATCCTGCCAGTTAAGGCCCGCGCCTGGCTCATAGTAAGCAGGCGCTACACTGCACCAGCCGCCAGCCGGGAACGGCTTGCACTGATAAAGCGCGCCCTGGTTGAGGACGATGTCGCCCGGCTTCCAGCTATGGCTCGCGGTCCATGACGGATAGCTCACGGGGCCAGCATCCGGCGTTTTCGCTTTCGCTTTCACGTTGAGGATATAGCTGGTGGTGTCGCTCAGTTTACCGTCGTCCACTTTCAGGCTGAGGGTGTACTGCGCGTCGCTGGTGCTCTCTGGCGCGTTAAAGGTCACTACGCTCTTGTCTTTACCGCTCAGCGTCTGCCCGTTTTGCGCCATCCAGGTGTAGGTCAACGCGTCGCCGTTCGCATTGCTAGAGCCCGTCGCGCTCAGCGAGACTTTGCTGCCCGACTCAACCGCGCCCACCGGACCGCTGATACGCGCAACCGGCGCGACATTGCCTGAAGGGGTTGGAGACGGTTGTGGTTGCGGCTCAGGCTGCGGCGCGGGCGTGCTACCGCCGGAGGCGTCGTTAACGATATTCACGTTAAAGTGGTTCTGCACACATTTGGCATAATCCCCCTCTTTGAACGCGCTGAACGGCGTCTGGTAGCCCACCAGCTGACAGGCATAAGCCTGACCATCCGGCGTGGTAGTGCTCCAGCTCCAGTCCATTTCCCAGTAAATTGGCAGCGCGCCTGCCCCGCCTGCGTCAAACTGCTTCATTTTCTTACAGCCGAGGACTTCATCCGCCGGCACCGGCACTTTCAGGTATTTGGCAAACTCTTTGTAATACGCGATACGGTTCAGCGACTGGGCATTTTCCGCGTCGCCGCCACACTCAACGCCGCCGTTGATTATCTGTATGGTCACGCCAAAGCCGGGCACCAGCCCGTTCTCTTTATCGTGTTCGTTCGGCACCCAGGTGCCATCAATCACATGCAGCATGCCAGGCTTAGGCGGTTGCGGATAAACAAAGAAAAAGATCGCGCTGGCGAGATTCAGCCAGGTATCGGCGACCATTTCCGGTTTATCGAGTAGCGGACGCACATCGCCGTACATCGCGTCGGAGAACGGCCCGTAGTTGTAGTTATAGGAGAGCTGCTTGGCGCCGCGCCCGAAATAACTCACATAATCGCCGTCTTTATCCTTGCCGCAGGGCCAGGTCTGTCCCTGCCAGGTATCCGGATTACATTCGCCGTTATAACCGCCCTTCTGCCCTTCGCTCCAGCCCATTTCGCGCAGATAGACCAGCGCCTGACGCCACTCCGGCTGCTCGCGCCAGCTCTCATGGCCGCCGGTCTCCTGTGCGAAGTGCGCAAACATGGTGGCGAGCGATTTCCGGCAAATAGCGTCAGCGTCGCGTCCGTCGCTGTAGCTGCCGCACACCGCCGGGAATTTGCCGACGGCTTTCAGAAAGTTGATGTAAGTGTATTCCGGCGCACGCAGCGGAAAGAGATATTCCCAGTCCTGCGCGCTCAGGATTTTCTCGACCCGCTTAACGTTGTCCGGGTTCGCGGCGCGCCCCGGCGCTATCTGCTCGACCTGCGCGTTATCCAGCGTGCGGATAGCGCTTTTTACCGACTGCATCAGTGGAAAATTGGTCAGCTCCTGCTCTTTTTTAGTGAGGTCGCTGGCGTTAAGGGTGTAAGGCGTGCTGCTGCTGAGTAGCGGCGCGGCCAGCGCCTGAGCGCCTGCAAGAACCCCTGCGGCACCAATCGCCGCGATTTTTGCTATTTCCATTCCGGTGTCCCCTTGTGGTTGTGGTTCACCAGCGAGTGTAGGAAGGGAGAAAGACGCGTCACCTCACGTTAACTCATTGCAAAAATCACATTTCATCAGCGACGAGCGACCATAAAAAAGGGCCGCTATCGCGACCCTCATTGAGATTTTTATCTGCCGTTTATCAGGCGTAACCGTAGCTCATCAGACGCTGATAACGGCGGTTGAGCAGATCGTCTTTGCTCAGCACGTCGAGATCGGCGAGATCGGCAAGCAGCTGGGTTTTCAGCGACTGCGCCATGGCTTCCGGATTACGGTGCGCGCCGCCCAGCGGTTCCGGGATAACGCTGTCGATAAGCTTCAGCTCTTTCAGGCGCGGCGCGATGATGCCCATCGCTTCTGCCGCAAGCGGCGCTTTATCGGCGCTTTTCCAGAGAATGGAAGCACAGCCTTCCGGCGAGATAACGGAATAGGTGCTGTATTGCAGCATATTCACTTTGTCGCCAACACCGATGGCCAGCGCGCCGCCGGAGCCGCCTTCACCGATAACGGTGCAGATAACCGGCACTTTCAGGCGAGACATTTCACGCAGGTTGCGGGCGATAGCCTCCGACTGACCGCGCTCTTCCGCGCCCACGCCCGGATATGCGCCAGGGGTGTCGATGAAAGTAATGATGGGCATGTTGAAACGCTCAGCCATTTCCATCAGGCGCAGCGCCTTACGGTAACCTTCCGGGGCGGGCATACCAAAGTTACGACGGATTTTCTCTTTGGTTTCACGGCCTTTCTGGTGGCCGATGATCATCACCGGACGCCCATCCAGACGCGCGATGCCGCCGACGATTGCTTTGTCGTCAGCGTAAGCGCGATCGCCTGCCAGTTCGTCAAATTCGTCAAACGCCAGGCGGACATAATCCAGGGTGTACGGACGCTGTGGATGGCGAGCCAATTGGGCCACCTGCCATGCGCCGAGATCGGCAAAGATTTTGCGCGTCAGTTCTACGCTTTTCTCACGCAGACGATGCACTTCTTCGTCGATGTTAATATCCAGTTTCTCATCCTGACGGCTAACCGCAGTCAGGGAATCGATTTTCGCTTCCAGCTCTGCAATCGGCTGTTCAAAATCAAGGAAATTCAGACTCATAGTATTCCTGTATTAGTCAAACTCCAGTTCCACCTGCTCCGAACCTGGCAGGCCACGCGGATTGAATCCAGCGATTCAGGGGCCTGGCACCTGATGCAACGCATCAGTCAAACTCCAGTTCCACCTGCTCTGAACCAATCAGGCCACGCAGATCGTTGAGTAAACGATCGTTCGGAGAGACACGCCACGTCGCGCCAAAGCGCAGCCGGGCGCGTGCATCCGCCCTCTGATAGTAGAGATGTACTGGAATGGTTCCCGAACGGTGGGGTTCCAGAGACTGACGGAGTCGGTTTAAAAGCTGGTCATCAATTTGCCTGTCCGTCAGCGAGATAGCAAGCCCACGCGCATACTTTTCGCGGGCTTCGTCAATGTCCATGACTTCGCGGGCGGTCATTTTAAGGCCACCGCTGAAGTCATCAAAGCTGACCTGTCCGCTGACGATAAGGATTCGGTCTTTTTCCAGCAGATGCTGGTATTTTTCCAGAGCGTCAGTGAACAACATCACTTCAAGACGCCCGGAACGGTCATCCAGCGTACAGATGCCGATACGATTGCCGCGCTTGGTGACCATAACCCGCGCGGCAATTATCAAACCCGCCGCCGTGGTCACTTTGCCACGCTCGGTAGGATGCATATCCTTTAAGCGCATGCCGCCGACATAACGCTCGATCTCTTTCAGGTACTGGTTGATGGGGTGACCGGTGAGATACAGCCCCAGCGTTTCGCGCTCGCCATCCAGCACCACCTGCTCCGGCCACGGCTGACAGCTGGCGTAGGATTGCTCGATTTGCTCCGGCTCTTCCGCCAGCACGCCGAACATATCCGCCTGGCCGATGGCCTCGGCTTTCGCATGTTGATCCGCCGCTTTCAGCGCGTCGCCGAGCGAATTCATCAGCGCGGCGCGGTGCGGTCCGAGGCGGTCAAACGCCCCGGACATGATCAGTTTCTCCAGCACGCGGCGGTTAAGCTTTTTGGTGTCGGTACGGGCGCAGAGATCGAACAGCTCGCGGAAGTAGCCGTCTTTATTACGCGCCTCGATGATGGCCTCGATAGGGCCTTCGCCAACGCCTTTGATCGCGCCAATACCGTAGACAATCTCCCCGTCGTCGTTGACGTGGAAATGGTACAGCCCGGAGTTAATATCCGGCGGCAGGATCTTAAGCCCCATGCGCCAGCACTCATCCACCAGCCCCACCACTTTATCGGTGTTGTCCATATCGGCGGTCATAACCGCCGCCATAAACTCCGCCGGATAGTGGGCTTTGAGCCACAGCGTCTGGTATGACACCAAAGCATAGGCGGCAGAGTGCGATTTGTTAAATCCGTACCCGGCGAATTTCTCCACCAGGTCAAAGATTTTCATCGCCAGCTCGCCGTCGATGCCGTTGTTTTTCGCGCCGTCTTCAAAGATGGAGCGCTGCTTGGCCATCTCTTCGGGTTTCTTTTTACCCATCGCACGACGGAGCATATCCGCGCCGCCGAGGGTATACCCTGAAAGCACCTGGGCTATCTGCATCACCTGTTCCTGATACAGAATGATGCCGTAGGTCGGCTCCAGCACCGGTTTCAGGCTCTCGTGCTGCCACTGAATATCCGGGTAAGAGATAGCTTCGCGTCCGTGTTTACGGTCGATAAAGTTATCCACCATGCCCGACTGCAGCGGCCCCGGACGGAACAGCGCCACCAGGGCTATCATATCTTCGAAGCAGTCTGGCTGCAGACGCTTGATGAGATCTTTCATGCCGCGCGATTCAAGCTGGAAGACCGCGGTGGTTTCCGAGCGCTGAAGCATGTCGAAGCTTTTCTTGTCATCCAGCGGAATGGCCGCGATGTCGATAGGCTCCAGGCCCTGCTTCGCACGACGGGCGTTAATCATCTCCAGCGCCCAGTTGATAATGGTGAGCGTGCGCAGGCCTAAGAAGTCGAACTTCACCAGGCCCGCATATTCCACGTCGTTTTTATCAAACTGCGTGACCGGGTGGTGCCCCATCTCGTCACAATAGAGCGGCGCAAAATCGGTGATTTTGGTCGGCGCGATCACCACGCCACCGGCGTGTTTACCGGCGTTACGCGTTACGCCTTCGAGCTTGCGCGCCATGTCGATGAGGGCTTTGACCTCTTCATCGGCATCGTAAATTTCCTGCAGTTGCGGTTCGGCTTCAAACGCTTTGGCAAGCGTCATGCCCGGATCGGGTGGCACCAGTTTAGAGATGCGATCGACAAACCCGTAAGGATGCCCCAGCACGCGGCCTACGTCGCGGATCACCGCTTTCGCCGCCATGGTGCCGAAGGTAATAATCTGGGAAACCGCGTCGCGACCGTACATATCGGCCACGTGCTCAATCACCTGGTCGCGTTTTTCCATGCAGAAGTCGACGTCGAAGTCGGGCATGGAGACACGTTCCGGGTTAAGGAAACGTTCGAACAGCAGGTCGAATTCCAGCGGATCGAGATCGGTGATTTTGAGCGCATACGCCACCAGCGACCCCGCGCCCGAACCACGGCCAGGCCCAACCGGAATACCGTTATCCTTCGACCACTGGATAAACTCCATAACGATCAGGAAGTAACCAGGGAAGCCCATCTGGTTAATCACCTGGAGTTCAATATCCAGGCGCTCATCATATTCCGGGCGTTTCTGCGCGCGGACTTCCGGATCGGGAAACAGGAACTCAAGACGCTCTTCCAGACCCTCTTTCGATTTCATGACCAGGAAATCTTCGGTGGTCATGTCGCCAGTCGGGAATTTCGGCAGGAAATATTCGCCAAGACGAACCGTCACGTTACAGCGACGGGCGATCTCAACGCTGTTTTCCAGCGCCTCCGGGAGATCGGAGAACAGCTCGCACATCTCCTCTTCGGTACGCAAATATTGCTGCGGCGAATAGTGGCGCGGCCTTTTCGGATCATCGAGCGTAAAGCCATCGTGGATGGCGACGCGGATTTCGTGCGCGTCAAAATCGCCAGGCTCAATAAAGCGCACGTCGTTGGTGGCGACGACCGGTATGCCTTTTTCTTCCGCCAGCGCGACGGCGGCATGCAAATACCGCTCTTCATCCGGACGGCCGGTACGCACCAGCTCCAGATAGTAGCGGTCCGGGAAATGTTCCTGATAAAACGCCAGCGCCTGCTCGGCCATGACGTTATTACCACGAAGTAAACACTTGCCAACATCACCCTGACGACCGCCGGAGAGCAGGATCAACCCTTCGCCCAGCTCCGCCAGCCACTGCTGGTCTATCCAGGGGCCAGCCGCGCCGTAACCGCGCTGGTAGGCGCGTGAGATAAGCAGCGTCAGGTTCTGATAGCCGGTATTGTTCGCCGCCAGCACGGTGATATGCGAGAAATCGTCGCCCAGCAGCTCGCACTGCATGTTGAAGTCGGCGCCGATAATCGGCTTGATGCCGACGCCATGCGCGCCGCCGTAGAATTTGACCAGCCCGCACAGGTTGGTGAAGTCAGTAATGGCAAAGGCAGGCATGCCAAGTGCGGCCGCCTTTTTTACCAGCGGCCCCGTTTTTGCCAGTCCATCAATCATGGAATAGTCACTGTGCACTCGCAGGTGCACAAAACGCGGTTCAGCCATTTCTGTTTCCGGTTAACTCTGTTTCGTCGTTAAGAGGCAATGCCCAGCGCGCGTCTGACCGGCGCAAAGCTACGCCGATGATGCGCCGTCGCGCCGTGCTCGGCAAGCCGCTCAAGGTGAAAGGCGGTCGGATAGCCCTTGTGCTGAGCAAATCCATATTGAGGAAAGGTGAGATCCAGTTCAGCCATTTCCGCATCGCGCGTTACTTTAGCCAGTATCGACGCGGCGCTGATTTCCGCCACGCGGCTGTCGCCTTTGACGACGGCCATGCTCGGCATCGGCAGGGCCGGGCAGCGGTTACCGTCTACCAGTACATATTCCGGCGTAACGGCAAGCCCCGCCACGGCGCGCTGCATGGCGAGCATCGTGGCGTGAAGAATATTGAGCTCGTCAATCTCGTGCGGTTCCGCGCGTCCGAGACTCCAGGCGATCGCTTTCTCTTTGATCTCATCAAACAGCGCGAGGCGACGTTTTTCAGACAGCTTTTTAGAATCCGCCAGCCCGACGATGGGCTTGAACGGATCGAGGATCACCGCAGCGGTGACTACGGCACCGACCAGCGGGCCGCGGCCCACTTCATCAACGCCCGCCACCAGATGCGTGTGGGGATAGATAAATTCCATCATTGCGCCAGTTCCAGCACCGCGTCCGCCGCCTGTTCATCGGCATTGCAGCGGATCTGCTGATGCAGTTTACGGAAAGTGTCGTGCATCTCATGGCTCTGCTTGCCGTCAGCGAGTAGCGGCAACAGCGCGTCGGCGAGCTTCTGCGGCTCGCAGTCATCCTGGAGCAGCTCTTTCACCAGCTCGCGCCCCGCCAGCAGATTAGGCAGCGACACAAATTCAGTTTTCACTAGCCGTTTCGCCAGCCAGAAAGTGAAAGGCTTCATGCGATAACCGACGACCATCGGACATTTCGCCAGCATACATTCGAGCGCGGCGGTGCCAGAGGCAAGCAGCGCCGCGTCGCTTGCGATCATCGCTTCGCGCGCGTGACCGTCAAGCAGATGCGCGGTCAGCTCTGGCGCGACTTCCGCTTTGATGCGCTCGAACTGCTCGCGCCGCTTCGCATTGACCAGCGGCACGACGATTTCGAGATCCGGGTAATGCTCGCGTAAACGCTGCGCGGTTTTCAGGAAGTCGGCGCTCAGCATCTCGACTTCCGCGCTGCGACTGCCCGGCAACAGGGCCAGACAACGGGCGTCGTGGGCGATACCGAGCACATCACGCGCCGCGTTTTTGTCCGGGTCCAGCGGCATCGCGTCTGCCATGGTATGGCCGATAAAGCGACACGGCACGTTAAATTTGTCATAAAACGCTTTTTCGAAAGGCAGAAACGCGAGCACCAGATTGGTGGCTCTGCCTATTTTGAAAACGCGTTTCTGGCGCCAGGCCCAGACAGAGGGGCTGACGTAGTGAATGGTGCGAATGCCCTGCTTTTTCAGGTTGCCTTCCAGCGTGATGTTGAAATCCGGCGCGTCGATACCGACAAACACATCCGGTTTCAGCGCGGTAAAGCGCTCGGTGAGATCGGCGCGGATATGCAGCAGGCGTCGCAGGCGACCCAGCACTTCCACAATCCCCATCACGGCCAGCTCTTCCATCTCATACCAGGCTTCGCAGCCTTCGGCCTGCATACGCGGGCCCGCGACGCCGACAAAACGCGCGTTCGGCACGCGTGCTTTGAGCGCACGGATGAGACCGGCACCAAGAATATCGCCGGAGGTTTCTCCGGCGACCAGGGCAATCGTCAGCGGGCGGGTCATTAACGAATCAGACCACGCGTGGAACGGGCGAAGAAATCGTAGAACGGCTGCACTTCAGGATGTTTTGCGGCAATCTCTGCGATTTCCGGCTTCACTTCGTCCAGCGTCTTACCGCTGCGATAAAGCAGCTTGTAAGCGTTACGGATAGCGTGCAGCGCTTCTTTGCTGAAGCCGCGACGCTTGAGCCCTTCGATGTTCACGCCAAACGGGGTCGCGTGGTTGCCCTGCGCGATAACGTATGGCGGCACGTCCTGCGCGACGCCGGAGCAGCCGCCGACCATCACGTGCGCCCCGATGATGCAGAACTGATGCACGGCCGTCATGCCGCCGATGATAGCGAAATCATCCACGGAAACATGCCCGGCAAGCGTAGCGTTATTGGCAAGAATGCAGCGATTGCCTACTGTGCAGTCATGCGCAACGTGCGCATTGATCATGAGCAGGTTATCGCTGCCCACCTTCGTCAGACCACCACCCTGTGCCGTGCCGCGATGAATGGTGACGCTTTCGCGGATGCGGTTGCGATCGCCAATTTCAACGCGGGTCGGTTCGCCAGCATATTTCAGATCCTGGTTTACCTCGCCGATAGAGGCGAACTGATAGATCTCGTTATCGCGACCGATCGTAGTATGACCATTCACGACAACGTGCGATTTCAGTACGGTACCTTCACCGATTTCGACATCAGGGCCGACAATACAAAACGGACCAATGTGGGCGTTAGCACCGATAACGGCACCTTCTTCCACAATGGCGGTGGGATGAATAAAGGCGGTCTTATCAATCACGTATCAGGCCTCCCGGCTCCGTGCACACATCATGGTGGCTTCACACACCACTTTACCGTCAACCAGCGCGACGCCTTTGAAGCGGGTCACTCCACGGCGCGTTTTTTCAAAGGTAACTTCCATCACCATCTGGTCGCCTGGCACGACAGGGCGCTTAAAGCGCGCTTCATCGATGCCTGCAAAATAGTAAAGTTCACCCGGTTCCAGTTTGCCAACGCTTTTGAATGCCAGAATGCCGGTGGCCTGTGCCATGGCTTCTAAAATCAACACGCCCGGAAAAATGGGTTTACCAGGAAAGTGACCCTGGAAAAAAGGCTCGTTTACAGAGACATTTTTTACTGCGCGTAGAAAACGACCTTCCTCAAAATCCAGCACGCGATCCACCAGCAGGAATGGATAACGGTGCGGCAGAAGCTCTAAAATCTCTTCAATGTGCAGAGTATGAGTTTCAGTAGTCAAAATACTCTTCCTGTCTAAAAATATACTGAATGGGCAATAATAACACGGCCTGCGGCGATTCTGGATCGCTTGCAGGCCGCGGTTCTGTTGGCGGGCAGGCTTTATATACCGGCGAGTTAGTCTTGCTGAGTGACTTTACGCTCAACTGCTTTTAAGCGTTTGTTCATTTCATCAATATTCATCACCAGCGCCGCCGTTTTGCGCCACACTTTGTTCGGTTGCAGCGGTATGCCTGAAGAGTAGACCCCAGGTTCAGTAATAGGACGCATAACCATCCCCATCCCTGTTACCGTTACTTTGTCGCAGATTTCCATATGGCCGTTAATCACGCTGGCGCCGCCAATCATGCAATAGCGGCCGATTTTGAGGCTACCAGCCATGATGACGCCACCTGCGACCGCCGTATTGTCGCCAATCACGACGTTATGTGCAATCTGGCACTGATTATCAATGATCACGCCATTGCCGATAATGGTGTCATCAAGCGCGCCACGGTCGATCGTGGTACAGGCACCAATCTCAACGCGGTCACCGATAATGACGCGCCCAAGCTGCGGAATTTTAACCCAATTGCCGCGATCGTTGGCGTAGCCAAAGCCGTCCGCGCCGATAACGGTGCTGGACTGGATCAGGCAGCTTTCGCCAATCTGAATATCGTGATAAATACTGACGTTCGCCCACAGGCGAGTACCGGCACCGAGCTTGCTGTTCTTACCGACAAAACAGCCTGGGCCGATAACGACGTTGTCGCCAAGCTCTACGCCGGATTCAATCACAGCGTTAGCGCCAACGGCCACGTTATTGCCAAGCCGTGCGGAGGCGTCAATCACCGCGCTCGGCGCGATGCTGGACGCAGGCTGCGGCGTGGTATCAAGAATCTGAGCCATGCGCGCGTAAGTCAGGTAGGGATTTTTCACTACCAGCGCGGCACTTTTGGCAAAAGGAAGATCGGCCTCGGTCATGACGACCGCAGAGGCCTGGCAGTGCGCCAGTTGTTCACGGTAACGCGGGTTTACCATGAACGTGATTTGCCCTTCCTGCGCAGATTGCATGGAAGCGACGCCGGTGATGGCGATATCGCCATCACCGTGTAACTCCGCATCCAACTGCCGGGCTAAATCAGCCAGTCGAATTGAAGGCATTACTTATTTAACCTGTTTCAGCACATCGGCGGTGATGTCTTTTACATCGTTGCTGGTGTAAGCCACCGTATTGGCGTCTACCACCAGATCGATATCCTGGTCAGCAGCCACTTTTTTCACAGCGCTCTGAATACGAGTCACCAGCTTGCCGCGTTCTTCGTTAGAACGACGTGCACGATCCTGTTCGAACTGCTGCGCTTTGCTGGAGAACTCCTGGCGACCCGCCATGACGTCTTTCTCCAGTTTGCTGCGCTCGCTCGCCTTCATGGTAGAGCCGTCACGCTGCAGACGCTGCATTTTAGCCTGCAGGTCGGTTTCCATGCGCTGCAGTTCGCCGGCCCGGCCTTTGAACTCATTTTCCAGCGTTTTAGAAACGCCAGTGCTCTGTGCAACCTGCTGGAACAGATTACCCATGTTAACTACAGCGATCTTGTCAGCAGCCTGAGCTGATGCTGCCATTGCCAGGCCAAGACCTGCAGCGAATAACCACTTTTTCACAATAAACTCCTTACCATCCCATATGTGCCCGAGAGCACTATTCTTTGCGTGGCCCGGATGCGTGCTATGCGCACGCACCGAAAGTCATCGCGACTGCTAAACGCATTCCCTTGTAATGAACATTACCAGGTCTTGCCAATATTGAACTGGAACTGTTCTGCTTTGTCTCCCTCGTATTTCTTGAACGGCTGGGCATAAGAGAACACCAGCGGCCCAAGCGGAGACATCCATTGTAACGCAATACCCGCGGACATACGGATGTTGCTTGGATCGCTATAATCCGGCACGCCTGCCGCACGCATTGCCGCGGTGTTTTTCCAGTTGGTATCCCAGACGGAACCCGCGTCGGCAAACAGCGAGGTACGAACGGAGTTCGCGTACTTCTCGCTCAGGAACGGCGTCGGAGTAATAAACTCAAGGCTTGCGACGCCCATCGCGTTACCGCCGACGGCATCATCGGAAGAACAATAGCCACCCACCGCTTTGTCACAGTTATCCAGACCCGGACCGCTGTAATACACCGCTTTAGGACCGATGTTATTGGACTGGAAACCACGCACGGTGCTTGAACCACCTGCATAGAAGTTTTCATAGAACGGCATCTCTTTGCCGCCCAGGCCATCGCCGTAACCCCAGCGCGTACGACCCAGAACCACCCACTTATGGTCGTCATCGATAGGCACATAGGTTGCTGTATCGAGCGTGACTTTATAGAACTCGTTATCCGAGCCCGGAATCGTCACTTTACCGTTCAGGTTCACACGAGAGCCGGACGTCGGGAAGAAGCCGCGGTCAAGGTGGTTGTACGTCCAGCCGTAGTTCAGCGTGAAGTCGTCCGCCGAGAAACCGTTGTCATCGGAGGTCGTTTTCGCGCTCTGGCCTAAGGAATCCAGGTAACGCCACATCGCCACCTGCGGTTCCATATTCGACAGATCGTTGTGTACATAACCTAAGCCGAGGCGCAGCGTGTTGTATTCGTTAACCGGGAAGCCCAGCGTGCCATCCACACCATAGCTTTTGTTGGTGTAGGAGGAGAGATCGGCATCATCCGCTTTAAAGTCGTTGTAGAAGATGCGCCCGCCGAGGCTCACGCCATCAACCGTAAAGTACGGGTTGGTGACGGAGAATTCAGAATACGTCTGGTAGTCGTTTTTGGTGCCGTTGATACCGACGGAATAACCGGTACCGAGCCAGTTATCCTGCTGCACGCCAACCTGGAAGCTGACGCCGCTTTCGGTGCCGTAGCCCACGCCGAAGTTAAAGCTGCCGGTGTTGCGTTCTTTAACTTTGTAGACCACATCAACCTGATCCGGGCTGCCGGAAACGCGCTGGGTATCCACATCCACGGTCTCGAAATAGCCGAGACGGTTCAGACGTTCTTTACCCTGATCGACCAGATCGCTGCCAAGCCACGCGCCTTCCATCTGACGCATTTCACGGCGCAGTACGGCATCTTTGGAGGTGTCGTTACCTTCAAAGCGAATTTTGCGTACATAGAAACGGTTGCCGGAATCGACATTCACATGCAGCTTAACGGTCTTATCGGCGTCGTTGATTTCCGGCTGCGTCTGTACGCGCGGATACGCATAACCGTAACGGCCAAGCAGTTTTTTGATGTCGTCTTCCATACGGGTCACTTTCGTGCCGTTGTAAAGTTCGCCCGGCTGCATTTTGGTCAGCGACTCAATTTCAGCGGAGTGGCCGGCCAGGTTGCCGCTCACTTCAACGCCGGCAATCTTGTACTGATCGCCTTCGGTTACGTTGATGGTGACATAAATGCCTTTTTTATCCGGCGTCAGGCTGACCTGCGTGGAGTCGATATTGAAGCGCGCGTAACCGCGATCGAGGTAGTAGCTACGCAGCGTTTCGAGATCGCCCTGAAGTTTTTGCTTCTGGTATTTGCGATCGCCCACCACGTTCCACCACGGCACTTCGTCACGCAGCTGGAAGTTGGAAATCAGCTCTTCGGTACTGAACGCACGGTTGCCGACAATGTTGATCTGCTGGATTTTGGCGGAGACGCCTTCCTGGAAGACAAGCTTCAGGTCAACGCGGTTACGCGGCAGCGGCGTGACCACGGCTTTTACGCTGGCGCTGTATTTACCGACGCTGTAGTAAAAGTCTTCCAGACCTTTTTCGATATCGGAAAGCGTGGTGCGGTCAAGGGATTCACCCACGCGCACGCCGGAGGCCTCGAGGTTCTGCTTGAGCATGTCATCTTTCACCGACTTGTTGCCGGAGAAAGTAATGCTGGCGATCGTCGGGCGCTCTTTCACCTGAACGAGCAGCGTATCGCCGTCGCGCAGCACCCGAACATCCTCGAAGTTGCCGGAGGCAAACAACGCACGGATAGTATTACTGATATCCTCGTCATTTACCGTGTCGCCAACGCGAACCGGCATGCTGAGGAGGGCCGCACCAACGGCGACTCGCTGCAGGCCTTCGAAATGAATGTCCTTCACTACGAACCCGTCTGCACCGTATACGGTGGCGCTGCTAAACAGCAGCGACGCTATGAGCAACTTTTTCATCGCCATCGTTGTTATGCGTTCTTCCTAACCTGCTCTCTATAGCCGAGAGAAATCATTGAAAAGTGCAAGCCCCATTAACAGCACCAGCAACATTGAGCCAATGCGATAACTAAAGTCTTGAACTCGCTCGGAAACCGGCCCGCCTTTAAGCTTCTCAATCGCCAGGAACAGCAGATGTCCCCCGTCGAGTACGGGTAGCGGGAACAGATTGATAATCCCTAAGTTCACGCTGATCAGCGCCAGAAACATCAGGTAGTAAATCAACCCGAACTCCGCTGACATCCCTGCTCCCTGGGCTATCGAGATTGGCCCACTGAGGTTGTTCAGTTTAACGTCGCCGGTCAGTAATTTTCCCAGCATGTTGACCGTCAGCTTCATCAGCTGCCACGTTTTCTCCGTGGCTTCTGCTATCGCGTTAAACGGCCCATACTGGCGCACTGTTTTGTACTCATCAGGCAGCGGCGCAATTTTCGGCACTACGCCTGCAAACCCTTCCGCCTTTTCATTACCGGGTTTTGTATCCGGTATCAGCGTCAAAGACAAGGGGCTGCCCTGTCTTTCTATTTCGATTGCGAGCGGGCGCGCCGGATTATCGCGCACCATCGTCACAAAGGTCGACCACTCACTGAGCGGCTGACCATCGACTTTAACGATCCTGTCCCCGGCTTGCAAACCCGCTTTACTGGCGGCCGACTTCGGCTGAACCTGTGCAAGCACCGGTTCAATCTTCGGACCAAACGGCCTGATACCAAGCGACGCGACCGGATCTTCTTTATCCGGTTCGAACTGCCACTGACGCAGATCGAGCACTTTATCCGTGGTCGCCGTGTCGCCTGGCGAGGCAATGCTGAGTGTCACGTTCTTGTCGCCGATACGGCCAACCAGCTCAAGACGCACAGCATCCCAGTCTGGCGTTTCGATGCCATCTACGGCTTTTAGTTCCGTGCCAGGTTCGATTTGTGCCTTCGCCGCGATGGAATTGGGCGTTATTTCACCAATCACCGGTTTAAGGCCCGGCACACCCATCATGAAAACGAGCCAGTAGGCGAAAATAGCGAAGAGAAAATTGGCGATGGGTCCGGCGGCGATAATTGCCGCACGCTGCGACACAGATTTATTGTTGAAGGCTTCGTGGCGTCGTTCCGGGGCAACCGGCTCCACGCGCTCGTCAAGCATTTTGACATAGCCGCCGAGCGGGATCAGGGCAATGACATATTCGGTGCCGTGGCGGTCAGTGCGCCGCCACAACGCCTTACCAAAGCCGACGGAGAAGCGCTCTACACGCACGCCGACTTTACGGGCAACCCAGAAATGGCCGAACTCATGCACCGTGATAAGAACGCCCAGTGCGATAATAAAAGCCGCCAGATTCCAGAGTATGCTCAACATAATTTATTCCGTTAAATCGTCCTGAAGACCAACAGCAGCAGACAGGCGAAAACCGGCACCGCCGCCGTCAGGCTGTCGATGCGATCGAGAATGCCGCCGTGGCCTGGGATCAGATGTCCGCTGTCTTTAATGCCCGCCTCGCGCTTAAACATGCTCTCGGTCAGGTCACCCAGTACAGAGGCCAGCGCAGCGACAATAGAACAGGTCAACAGCGTAACCGGCGCAACGTTCAGATCCGCCCACGCGCCGTAAATCCAGGAGATGATCGCAGCGGTTACGAGGCCACCGATAAAGCCCTGCCAGGTTTTCCCCGGAGATACTTTCGGCGCAAGTTTATGCTTGCCGAACATTTTACCGAACATATAAGCGCCGGAATCCGCTCCCCAGACGAGGAACATGACATACAGTAGCCAGAGCGCGCCGCTGTAGTGATTCGCGTCGTAATGCCAGGCGCGCAGCGCCACCATGCCCCAGAAAAACGGGACAATCGTCAGCAAGCCAAACACCAGACGCAGCGCTTTTGAATGCCGCCAGAAGGCGGCGGAGTTCGGGTAGAACAACACCAGCAACAGCGCGACCACCCACCAGCCCAGCGATGCCCAGAGCGCGCCTTCGACCAGCGGAACGCTAATCGGCGCCTGGTAAATCGGCAGAAAAAAGAGCATCAGCGCCAGAAGCAGCCCGCAAAGCAGCGCCAGCCATACCCGCTGAGATCGGGAAGTAAAACCGCTCAGTTGCCCCCATTCCCAGGCGGCCAGCACGCAGACGACCAGCGTCGCCATCGCGAACCCCATCGGCGGCAACAAAAACAGCGCGGCGATAACAACCGGTATTAAAACAAACGCAGAAATCAGGCGATACTTCAGCAAAAGCTACCCCCATCAGGCATCGATGCCGCCAGGTGCCGTGCCGCCGAACCGTCTTTCCCGGTTGGCAAAGGCATTTAGCGCACCTTCAAAGTCTTGTTCATCAAAATCAGGCCAGAGAACATCGGTAAAATAGAGCTCTGCATAGGCAATTTGCCACAGCAGGAAATTACTGATTCGATGCTCTCCCCCTGTCCTAATCACTAAATCTACGGGAGCCAGCTCATGCATGCAGATTTGCTTACTGAGCATCTCTTCATCAATCTGGTCAGGACGTAATAATCCTTCCTGGACCTGCGCCGCTAACTGCTGCACTCCCTGAATAATATCCCAACGTCCGCCATAATTCGCGGCGATATTCAGCGTCAGGCCAGTATTCTGGCTGGTTAACGCTTCGGCTTTGTGGATACGATCCTGCAAACGAGTATTGAAACGGCTAATATCGCCGATAACCCGCAGACGCACATTATGGCGATGCAGGCTTTTGACTTCGCTGTCGAGCGCCCAGACAAATAACTCCATCAGCGCGCTGACTTCCTGGGCAGGACGGTTCCAGTTTTCGCTGCTGAATGCGTAAAGCGTCAGTGCCTCAATACCATTGTTTGCAGCGAAAGAAACCGCGCGGCGAACCGACTTCGCCCCCGCTTTATGACCAAAGGCTCTGATTTTCCCTTGTCTTTTCGCCCAGCGGCCGTTGCCATCCATAATAATGGCAACATGGCGCGCGCCATGTGCGGGCAAGTTTTCGCTTAATGGAAGGTTTACAGACAACATAACGCGTATTTATTCCCTGATAAGGATTAAGCGGTACTCAGGAATACTGAAGCCTTTGCATAAAAAAGCCGTGACAACCACGGCTCGCCCGACAGGCCAGGCTCACCCACCCGTATTCAGGTGGCGCAGACTATATCACCGAAGCAGAGCGCTCACAAATAACCTCGCCTTCACCGTATGATTAATCATCAGCTTGCGAGACGCGTCACCCGTTTCTGCGCAACAACACGCGCTTCGGCGTCGACGGTGAGCACTTCATCCACACTTTGCGGTTCGCGAAGATCCATTTCATCCAGCACCGCCTGATTAAGCGCTGCGATATCCGTAAAACGAATCTCTCCGGCAAGAAAAGCGGCGACCGTAATTTCATTCGCCGCGTTAAGCGCTGTCGTCGCCGCCTGCCCTTTTTCGAAGGCATCAATGGCAAGCTTCAGACAGGGATAACGCTGATAATCCGGCTCACCGAAGCTCAACGTCGCTATCTTGCAAAAATCCAGGTGCTGTACGCCGGAAGGAACGCGCGCCGGCCAGGCCATCGTATGCGCGATGGGGGTGCGCATATCGGGTTCGCCCAGTTGTGCCAGCACGCTGCCGTCAGCATAACGTACCATGGAATGAATCACCGACTGTGGATGAATCAATACTTCCATCTGGTCTGCCCGGGCATTAAAAAGCCAGCGAGCTTCAATGTATTCGAGACCTTTATTCATCATGGTAGCCGAATCGACGGATATTTTACGCCCCATCGACCAGTTAGGATGACGGCACGCCTGGTCTGGCGTCATTGCGGCCAGTTCAGGCAAAGGCGTCTGTCGAAACGGTCCACCAGATCCGGTGAGGATAATCGAAGAAACTCCGCTTTCCTCAAGTTTAGCGTACCCCAGGTTGTGTTGAATTGTTGCCGGTAAACTCTGAAAAATCGCGTTGTGCTCGCTGTCCACCGGCAGCAGTTGCGCCCCGCTCTGCGCGACCGCGTCCATAAAAAGTCGCCCGCAGGTCACCAGCGATTCTTTATTCGCCAGTAACACTTGCTTACCGGCGGCGATAGCCGCAAGCGTCGGCAGAAGCCCAGCGGCACCGACAATGGCCGCCATCACCTGGGTCACATCGTCAAGCGCCGCCATCTCGCAGGCGGCGTCGCGCCCGGCCAACACTTCAGTGCGGCTGCCGTGCTGGCGCAGCGTTTCACGCAATTCACGGGCGCTCGCCTCATCATCCATTACCGCGAAACGGGGACGAAACTCCATGCATTGCTCAACCATTCTGGCGACATTCTTACCCGCCACCAGGGCGGTCACCGAAAATTCGTCCGGATTATGACGGATAACATCAAGAGTGCTGCAACCGATAGAGCCAGTAGAGCCGAGAATGGTTAAATGCTTCATGAGGCGCTCAACGTGAAAATAAGAATAAACGCATCGCGCAGGCGCGCGATCCAATGCAAAACGCCGCCAGCGAAAACCGCGATGCGGCTCTCCTGTACGGCGTTTACAGTTTCATCAGAAAGGGATTAGAACTGCATCAGCTCGGCTTCTTTATCAGCCAGCGCCGCGTCCACTTTCTTGATGGCGGCGTCAGTCAGTTTCTGAACGTCGTCCTGAGAGCGGCGATCTTCATCTTCGCCAATCTCTTTATCTTTCAGCAGCGCTTTCACTTTATCGTTCGCGTCGCGACGGACGTTACGGATAGCCACGCGCGCCTGCTCGGCTTCGCCACGCACGACTTTGATGAGGTCTTTACGACGCTCTTCAGTCAGCGGCGGCAGCGGAACGCGGATATCGCTGCCCGCGGAGCTTGGGTTCAGACCGAGGTCAGATGCCATAATCGCTTTTTCAACGGCCGGGCCCATGGAGCGATCGAACACGTTGATTTTCAGCGTACGGGAGTCTTCTACGGTGACGTTAGCCAGCTGACGCAGCGGCGTCGGCGTGCCGTAGTATTCCACCACGATCCCGTCCAGCAGGCTCGGGGAAGCGCGGCCGGTACGCACTTTGCTGATTTGGGTTTTGAATGCTTCAACGCACTTGTCCATGCGTACTTCAGCATCTTTTCTGATATCGCTAATCACGTTACGAATCCTTGAAAACTGGTTATCAGGCAGACCACACCCGCGCCACGATGCCTTGCGGCTGCGTGCTAAGTATAGCCTTCTTTATCTTGCGGCACCCGACGGGTCGCCTGGTCACGGAAACTGATTTTAAAGCGGAATCTTACCCTGATTCCCTTCAAACGAAAATTATTCCGTAATCAAAGTGCCTTCTTTTTCGCCCATTACCACGCGGCGCAGCGCGCCCGGCTTATTCATGTTGAAAACACGAATCGGCAATTTGTGGTCGCGTGCGAGCGTAAAGGCCGCCAGATCCATGACTTTCAGCTCTTTTTCGAGCACTTCCTGATAGGAGAGCTGATCGTAGAGCGTCGCGGTCGGATCTTTCATCGGGTCTGCGGAGTAGACGCCGTCTACTTTCGTCGCCTTCAGCACCACTTCCGCTTCGATTTCGATGCCGCGCAGGCAGGCGGCGGAATCGGTGGTAAAGAACGGGTTGCCGGTACCGGCGGAGAAAATGACCACGCGGTTGTTACGCAGCAGGCTGATAGCTTCAGCCCAGCTATAGTTGTCGCACACGCCGTTTAAGGGGAAGGCAGACATCAGGCGAGCGTTAACATAGGCGCGATGCAGCGCGTCGCGCATCGCAAGGCCGTTCATTACGGTCGCGAGCATACCCATGTGGTCGCCCACGACACGGTTCATACCGGCTTTGGCAAGGCCAGCGCCGCGGAATAAGTTGCCGCCGCCGATCACCACCCCGACCTGGATGCCCAGCTCCACCAGCTCTTTAATTTCCTGCGCCATGCGATCCAGAATGCTCGCATCAATACCGAAGCCTTCTGCTCCTTGCAGCGCTTCGCCACTCAGCTTGAGCAGAATGCGTTTATAGACGGGTTTTGCATTGGTAGCCATGTTTCTTTCCTGGAACTGTCAACGAATGGGATGGTTAATTCAGGCGACATGATGCGTCGCATTCCGGCTCCGGCTATATAAGAGCAGGCCGAAATTTATGAATGACGGATAAAAAGGAGCCGCCCTCAGGCGGCTCTTTTACACCATTAAGACTGGCGGGACATGGCAGCAACTTCTGCTGCAAAGTCAGTCTCAACTTTCTGGATGCCTTCGCCCACTTCAAAGCGGATGAAGTTAGTGACGTCAGCGTTGTGCTCTTTCAGCAGCTGAGCAACAGTTTTGCTCGGGTCCATAACGAACGGCTGACCGGTCAGAGAAACTTCGCCGGTGAATTTCTTCATGCGGCCTTCAACCATTTTCTCTGCGATTTCTTTCGGCTTACCGGACTGCATCGCGATGTCCAGCTGAACCTGGTACTCTTTCTCTACCACTTCAGCAGACACGTCTTCCGGCTTAACGAATTCCGGCTTGCTTGCAGCAACGTGCATCGCCAGCTGTTTAACCAGCTCTTCGTCAGCGTTTTTAGCCGCAACCAGAACGCCGATACGCGCGCCGTGCAGGTAGCTCGCCAGAACGTCGCCTTCCAGGGATGCGATACGACGGATGTTGATGTTCTCGCCGATTTTAGCAACCAGTGCAACGCGCTCTTCTTCGAACTGCGCTTTCAGCGCTTCAACGTCGGTGATTTTGCCCGCAAAAGCCGCGTCCAGCACTTTGTCAGCAAACGCCTGGAAACCGCCGTCTTTAGCAACGAAGTCGGTCTGGCAGTTAACTTCCAGGATCACGCCGTAGTTGCCTTCAATCTTGGTTTTGATCACGCCGTCAGCAGCTACGTTGCCTGCTTTTTTCGCCGCTTTGATCGCGCCAGATTTACGCATGTTTTCGATAGCCAGCTCGATGTCGCCATTAGCTTCAACCAGAGCTTTTTTACATTCCATCATGCCTGCGCCAGTACGTTCGCGCAGCTCTTTTACCAGGGAAGCGGTAATTTCAGCCATTCTATAATCCTCGGTTATCTCGTGCGGGGAGATAAGTCCAGGCCTGTCGGATACTACCGACACACCCGACTCAAACAAAAAAGGGAGCCTGAGACAGGCCCCCTAACCAAACTTGTTACTACCTGGTTAATAAGGGCTCTAAACGAGCATGCCTTATTATTCAGCTTCTACGAAGCTTTCTTCCGCCTGAGCAGCCAGATCCTGAGAACGGCCTTCACGAACGGTTGCAGCAACAGCATTCAGGTACAGGCTGACGGCACGGATGGCGTCATCGTTACCCGGGATAACGAAGTCAACACCGTCCGGATCGGAGTTGGTATCAACGATAGCAAATACCGGGATACCCAGGTTGTTTGCTTCTTTGATAGCGATGTGCTCGTGGTCAGCGTCGATAACGAACAGTGCGTCCGGCAGGCCGCCCATGTCTTTGATACCGCCCAGGCTGTTTTCCAGCTTGTCCAGCTCACGAGTGCGCATCAGCGCTTCTTTCTTGGTCAGCTTGTCGAAAGTACCGTCCTGGGACTGAGTTTCCAGGTCTTTCAGACGTTTGATGGACTGACGAACGGTTTTCCAGTTAGTCAGCATACCGCCCAGCCAGCGATGGTTCACGAAGAACTGGTCGCAGCTGTTAGCAGCTTCTTTCACCGCTTCGCTTGCAGCGCGTTTGGTACCGACGAACAGAATCTTACCTTTACGGGAAGAAATTTTGCTCAGCTCAGCCAGGGCTTCGTTGAACATCGGTACGGTTTTCTCAAGGTTGATGATGTGAACTTTGTTACGCGCACCGAAGATGAACGGCTTCATTTTCGGGTTCCAGTAACGGGTCTGGTGACCAAAGTGAACACCAGCCTTGAGCATGTCGCGCATGGAAACAGTTGCCATGTTTAAAACCTCTATAGATTAAATTGGGGTTATGCCTCCACGTATCCCATATTACCGACCCCGAAGGGCACCCCGGAATATGTGCCGATACGTGTGTGTTATTACACAAAGTGAGAGTAGTCGCCTCTGTGCCAGGATTCTGGTACAGAAGTCCGGCGCGCTTTATATCACAAATTCGGCCGGGACTCCAATAGTTGTTCACAGGACGTGCCCTTAATGATTCTCAATTTGGCACCTTCCTGATGCCCTGATACCATTGTTTTACATTTATCAGTATTGCCGACTTTTCCGGCACCAGCGGACCAGATTATGGCTATTTCAATCAAAACCCCTGAAGAAATCGAAAAAATGCGCGTCGCGGGCAAGCTTGCCGCTGAAGTGCTTGAAATGATCGAAGAACATGTGAAGCCGGGCGTCAGCACGGGCGAGCTGGATCGTATCTGCCACGATTACATTACCAATCACCAGCATGCGATCTCCGCGTGCCTGAACTACCACGGTTTCCCGAAATCCGTGTGCATCTCCATTAACGAAGTGGTGTGCCACGGGATCCCTGATGACGGCAAGCTGCTGAAAGATGGCGACATCGTTAACATCGACGTGACCGTCATTAAAGATGACTACCACGGCGACACGTCCAAAATGTTTATCGTCGGCAAACCGACCATTCTGGGCGAGCGCCTGTGCCGCATTACGCAGGAAAGCCTCTATCTGGCGCTGCGTATGGTGAAACCCGGTATTCGCCTGCGCACGCTCGGTGCCGCCATTCAGAAATTCGTCGAAGCGGAAGGCTTTTCTGTGGTGCGCGAGTATTGCGGACACGGCATTGGCCGCGGCTTCCATGAAGAGCCGCAGGTGCTGCATTACGATGCCGACGACGACGGCGTGGTGCTGCAACCGGGCATGACCTTTACGGTCGAGCCGATGGTGAACGCCGGCGACTACCGCATCCGCACCATGAAGGATGGCTGGACGGTGAAAACCAAGGATCGCAGCTTGTCTGCACAGTACGAGCATACTATTGTGGTGACGGATAACGGCTGCGAAATTCTGACGTTGCGTAAAGACGACACCATACCCAACATCATTTCGCATAACGACTAATAAGAAGCCGGCAAACGCCGGCTTTTTTTATGGGTGGCGCATGATGAGTAACACATTACCCGAGCAGTCTGTGAATACCACGCTTGCTCCTCTTCCCGGACAGCCTGATTACCCCGCCACCTGGCCTGCCGACGCGCTTAACTGCGCGCAAATCAAACAGCATCTCGACGCTTTTCAGCAGTGGCTGGGCGCGGCGTTTGACGACGGCTACACCGCCGAACAACTCATTGAAGCCCGCACTGAATTTATTGACCAGCTCCTGCAACGGCTGTGGATTGCCGCGGGCTTTGGCGACACTCCGGACACCGCGCTGGTCGCGGTCGGCGGTTACGGGCGCGGCGAGCTGCACCCGCTATCCGATATCGATCTGCTGATCCTGAGCCGCAAGCGCTTAAGCGAAGCGCAGGCGCAAAAAGTGGGCGAGCTGCTGACGCTCCTGTGGGACGTGAAGCTGGAAGTGGGCCACAGTGTTCGCACGCTGGAAGAGTGTCTGCTGGAAGGGCTTTCGGATCTCACCGTTGCCACAAACCTTATCGAATCACGCCTGCTGATTGGCGACGTGGCGCTCTTTCTCGAACTGCAAAAGCACATCTTCAGCGACGGCTTCTGGCCTTCGGAGAAATTTTTCGCCGCCAAGGTGGAAGAGCAAAATGAGCGCCACCAGCGCTATCACGGCACCAGCTACAATCTGGAGCCGGACATTAAAAGCAGCCCTGGCGGCCTGCGCGATATCCACACGCTGCAATGGGTGGCGCGCCGCCACTTTGGCGCCACATCGCTACGTGAAATGGTCGGCTTCGGCTTTCTGACGGAAGCCGAGCGCAATGAACTCGACGAGTGCCAGCATCTGCTGTGGCGCATTCGCTTTGCGCTGCATCTCGAACTCAATCGCTACGACAACCGCCTGCTTTTTGACCGTCAGTTGAGCGTAGCTCAGCGCCTGCGTTATGAAGGCGAAGGCAACGAGCCGGTTGAGCATATGATGAAGGATTTTTACCGCGTCACGCGCCGCGTCGGCGAGCTCAACCAGATGCTGCTGCAGCTGTTCGACGAAGCGATCCTCGCGCTCACCACCGATGAAAAGCCGCGCGTGCTGGATGACGATTTCCAGTTGCGCGGCACGCTTATCGATCTGCGCGACGAGACGCTGTTTATTCGCGAGCCGCAGGCTATTCTGCGCATGTTTTATATGATGGTGCGTAACCGCGACATCACCGGGATCTACTCCACCACGTTGCGCCATCTGCGCCACGCGCGCCGCCATCTTAAACAGCCGCTGTGTTACATCCCGGAAGCCCGTTCACTGTTTCTGGCGATGCTGCGCCATCCGGGCGCGGTAAGCCGCGGCCTGTTGCCGATGCATCGCCACAGCGTGTTATGGGCTTACATGCCGCAGTGGTCGCATATTGTCGGCCAGATGCAGTTCGACCTTTTCCATGCCTATACGGTGGATGAACACACCATCCGCGTGCTGCTGAAGCTGGAAAGCTTCGCTAAAGAAGAGACGCGCGCGAAACACCCGCTGTGCGTGGATCTCTGGCCGCGCCTGTCGCACCCGGAACTGATCCTCATCGCCGCGCTGTTCCATGATATTGCCAAAGGCCGTGGCGGCGATCACTCGGTGCTGAGCGCGCAGGACATCCTGAAATTTGCCGAGCTGCACGGCCTCAACTCGCGTGAAACGCAGCTGGTCGCCTGGCTGGTGCGCCACCATCTGCTGATGTCCGTCACGGCCCAGCGCCGCGACATTCAGGATCCGGAAGTCATTAAGCAGTTTGCCGAAGAAGTGCAGACCGAAAACCGGCTGCGTTTTCTGGTCTGCCTGACGGTGGCGGATATCTGCGCTACCAACGAAACGCTCTGGAACAGCTGGAAGCAGAGCCTGCTGCGCGAACTCTACTTCGCGACCGAAAAACAGCTGCGTCGCGGCATGCAAAGCACGCCCGACATGCGCGAGCGGGTGCGCCATCACCAGCTTCAGGCGCTGGCGCTGCTGCGTATGGAAAACATCGACGAAGAGGCGTTGCATCACATCTGGGGACGCTGTCGCGCCAACTACTTTGTGCGCCACAGTCCCAATCAGCTCGCCTGGCACGCGCGGCATCTGCTCCGTCACGATCTCAGCAAGCCGCTTATCCTGTTAAGCCCGCAGGCGACGCGCGGCGGCACCGAGATATTTATCTGGAGCCCGGACCGCCCTTACCTCTTCGCCGCTGTCTGCGCCGAGCTTGACCGGCGCAACCTGAGCGTACACGACGCGCAGATCTTCACGACCCGCGACGACATGGCGATGGATACCTTTATTGTACTGGAGCCGGACGGCAGCCCGCTCTCTCCCGACCGCCACGAGGCGATTCGCCACGGTCTTGAGCAGGCGATCACCCAGCGCACCTGGCAGCCGCCGCAGCCGCGCCGTCAGCCGGCCAAACTGCGGCACTTTACGGTGGAAACCGAGGTCAATTTCCTGCCAACGCACACCGACAGAAAATCGTTTCTGGAGCTTATCGCGCTCGATCAACCCGGCCTTCTGGCGCGCGTCGGGCAGGTCTTCGCCGACCTCGGCATTTCGCTGCACGGGGCCCGGATCAGTACAATCGGGGAGCGAGTAGAAGATTTATTTATAATCGCGACAGCGGACCGGCGTGGGCTTAATAATCTGCTCCAGCAAGAGGTGAGACAACGGTTGACAGAGGCCCTCAATCCAAACGATAAAGTGTAGTGAATTTTTAATACCCAAAAGTTATCAGGAAAGAAGCTAATTATGCAGCAGCTACAGAACGTTATTGAATCCGCTTTCGAGCGCCGCGCCGACATCACGCCGGCGAACGTCGATGCCGTCACCCGCGAGGCGGTCAACCAGGTTATCGCCCTGCTGGACAGCGGCGAACTGCGCGTCGCAGAGAAGATCAACGGCGAGTGGGTCACCCACCAGTGGCTGAAAAAAGCGGTGCTGCTCTCCTTCCGTATCAATGACAACCAGGTGATTGAAGGCGCGGAAAGCCGCTACTTCGACAAAGTGCCGATGAAATTCGCTAACTACGACGAAGCGCGCTTCCAGAAAGAAGGCTTTCGCGTGGTGCCGCCTGCAGCCGTGCGCCAGGGTGCGTTTATCGCCCGCAACACCGTGCTGATGCCGTCATATGTCAACATCGGCGCGTATGTCGATGAAGGCACCATGGTGGATACCTGGGCCACCGTCGGCTCCTGCGCGCAGATCGGTAAAAACGTTCACCTCTCCGGCGGCGTCGGCATCGGCGGCGTACTGGAGCCGCTGCAGGCCAACCCGACCATCATTGAAGACAACTGCTTTATTGGCGCGCGCTCCGAAGTGGTGGAAGGCGTTATCGTTGAAGAAGGCTCTGTTATCTCGATGGGCGTTTACATCGGCCAGAGCACCAAAATTTACGATCGCGAAACCGGCGAAGTCTTCTACGGTCGCGTGCCGGCAGGCTCCGTGGTGGTTTCCGGCAACCTGCCGTCGAAAGATGGCTCATACAGCCTCTACTGCGCGGTGATCGTGAAGAAAGTCGACGCGAAAACCCGCGGTAAAGTCGGTATCAACGAACTGCTGCGCACCATCGACTAAGCAGAACGAAAAAAGGCGGGCCTGGCCCGCCTTTTTCGCATCTGAGGGTGGCGCGATGGGATCTTTTCATTAATTATCTAAAGGTTATTATTTCCCCAGGGGGATCGCTATGTACGACAACCTTAAGAGTCTTGGCATAACCAATCCTGATGAAATCGACCGTTACAGTCTGCGCCAGGAAGCGAACAACGATATCCTGAAGATCTACTTCCATAAGGATAAGGGCGAGTTCTTCGCCAAAAGCGTGAAGTTTAAATACCCACGCCAGCGCAAAACCGTGGTCGCCGACGGCGTCGGTCAGGGTTACAAAGAAGTGCAGGAGATCAGCCCTAACCTGCGCTACGTGATAGACGAGCTGGATCAACTCTGCCAGCGCGACCGCACCGAAGTGGATCTCAAACGCAAAATCCTGGACGATCTGCGCCATCTGGAAAGCGTCGTGGCGAACAAGATCTCAGAGATCGAATCCGACCTCGAAAAGCTCACCCGCAACAAATAAGCGTCGCCCGCGCGTTTCGCGCCGGGCATTGGACGTAAAAAAGGCCGCAATCGCGGCCTTTTGTTTTCAGAGCATCGGTTACTGCATCAGCAGATAGATGGAGCTGTCGCCACGCTGAATATTCAGCGCCAGCACCGACGGCTTGCTGTCGAGGATTTTGCGCAATTCAGCGATATTGCTCACCGGCTGCTGGTTCGCGCCGACGATAACATCGCCTTTCTTCAGGCCGATACGCGCCGCAGGCGAGCCCGCTTTCACGCTGTTCACCACCACGCCTTTCTCCTTACCGGCGCGGTTGCTCATCTCCGCCCCTTCGATACCGCTAAAGATGGAAGAGGAGTCTACCTGCGTCTGGCTGCTCTGCTGCAGCACCAGATCGACATTCACCGGTTTGCCGTCGCGCAGCAGGCCGAGCGTCAGTTTCGTGCCGACCGGCATGGTGCCGACCTGCGCACGCAGCGCGGCGAAGCTGCTAATCGGTTTGCCGTTCAGCGACACAATCACGTCGCCCGCTTTCACACCCGCTTTGGCGGCGGAAGAGTTCGCCAGCACCTGGCTTACGAACGCGCCGCGCTGCGCGTCCACTTTCATCGCTTTAGCGAGTTCAGAGTTCAGCTCGGTACCCATGATGCCCAGCTCGCCGCGTTTCACCTGGCCATATTCGACCATCTGCGACGTCAGGCTTTTCACCATATTACTCGGAATAGCGAAGCCGATACCGATGTTGCCGCCGTCCGGCGCAAGAATCGCGGTGTTAATACCGATAAGCTCACCGTTCAGGTTCACCAGCGCGCCGCCGGAGTTCCCGCGGTTAATTGCCGCATCGGTCTGGATAAAGTTCTCATAGTTTTCCGCGTTCAGGCCGCTGCGGCCCAGCGCCGAGACGATACCGGAGGTCACCGTTTCGCCAAGCCCGAACGGGTTGCCGATAGCCACGGCGTAGTCGCCGACGCGCAGGCTGTCGGAGTCGGCAAGTTTAATCGCCGTCAGGTTTTTCGGATCCTGAATCTGGATAAGCGCGATATCGGAGCGCGGATCTTTACCCACGATTTTCGCATCCAGCTTACGGCCATCGCTCAGCTGCACTTTAATCGTGGTAGCGTTATCCACCACGTGGTTGTTGGTAACCACATAACCTTTGGCGGCATCGATAATCACACCGGAGCCGAGCGCCATAAATTTCTGCTGCTGGCCACCGTCATCCGCGCCGCCAGGGCCGCCCTGGCAGAAAGGCGAACTCTGGAACGGTGAGCCTTCCTGGCAGAACGGCGAATCATCGCCGAAGAATTGCTGGAAGTTGCGCGGCATACGCGGCGTATTCACCGTGGTGCTGCCTTCAACATTAATGCTGACGACAGAAGGCATGACTTTTTCCAGCATCGGCGCCAGGCTCGGCATCGCCTGCGACGTCACGGCGGACGCGGTTTCAGCGGCGAAGGAAGCCGGGCTTAATGCCAGCCCCAGGCTCAGGGCCAGCGCACTCATTGCTAACGTGGTTTTTTTCATCGATTCATTCTCAACTAACAAGTAACGCAAATAAATTGCTGTGAAGGTGTCTGTCAGAGTCGATTTATAGCGCGAAGTTCCGTCGTTAATTTTCTGAAAAAAGTAAAAATTTATTGTCCGTCTTTACAAAACGAAGCGGCTTATTCTACCGCCATCAGTTTGCGATATTCATCCCAGGCATAGAGATCGGTCATGCCGCTGATATAGTCCTGAATGAGTCGGCAACGATAATAATATTCCCAAACCGGGAAATCTGCCGCCTGCGGATGTAGATGACTCACGGCCTCGATATAAGCCAGCCGGTGACGGGAGGAAAGTTTATGGTAAAGACGCGATTCAATCGGCAGCGACCGTACGCTCTCTTTTTCCACCAGCTCGCGAAATTGCGCGAGCGTCAGCGCAAGCAGCGGGCTGTAAATATCCAGCAACCCGCTAATAACCCGGTAGCCCTGCAACTCCAGCTGCTCGACGTCAGGGTGGTTAAATACATGACGCACCGCGACATTTTTATACAGCTCCAGCAGGCGGCTGTACGGGCTGTCATCCTCCAGCAGCGCATGATTAAACGAACCGTTAAAGACGTCCGGCAAATTATCAATAAAGCGCTGCGCAGCGTAAGGCGCCAGCCGATTTAATGTATTCACGCGCAGATACATAAAGAACTGGTCTTCCGCACTGTGGTGCAATTGATTGGTTCCCGATTTATCCCAGGCGTTTTGCACGACCAGATTAAAGAGATCGCCCGGCGCATGTTCACCCCAGGCGTCATAGAGATGTTGATATAACTGCTCAACGCTGAAAATACGTTTTTCCACCGCATCTTCGAGATCCGCCACGCAATAAGAAATATCGTCAGCCGCTTCCATAATCCAGGCGAGCGGGAAGCGACTGTAAGTGTCTAATTGCAGTTCTTTACGCAACCGCGAAATATATTGATCTTCGGAGAGATAAAACCCCGGCTTTTTCATCAGATAGCTATGGGTTTCCGGCACCGGGCCGTGGTGCCAGGCCGGGCGCGTATATTTGAGGATACCGCCAACCTGCGCCCAGGTGAGATTCATGCGCAACAGCGTATGCACCAGCCGAATGCCCTGCGCGTTCCCCTCGAAATGACACAGATCGCGGCGCACGTTGCCGCGCAGGGCGTTAAGCGCTTCTTCACCCTCCTGCAGGCGCAGCGTCTGCACCGTGCAGCGGTCCTGGCTTACGGGCAGGTTTTCGGCATCAGCCGGAAAGAGCCGCTGGCTGAACCAGTCGTTAATCGCGGCCTCACCGAAGTGGCCGAACGGCGGATTGCCGATGTCATGCATCAGGCACGACATCTCGACAATACTTTCAAACGGCCCGGTCAGCTCCGCCAGGCCATACGCCTCAAGCAGCCCCTGCTCTTTCAGGCGGCTCAACACTTCTTTGGCGATATAGCGCCCCACCTGTTGCACTTCCAGAGAGTGCGTAAGGCGCGTGCGCACCGCGGCGTTGCGCTCAAGGGGAAAAACCTGGGTTTTCTGTTGCAGGCGGCGGATCGCGGGCGAGTTGATAATACGGCCGCGATCGCTTTCAAAAATACGCAGGATCTCGTGTTCACTCTTCACGCCCTGCGGCGAGCGATACCGGCGATGCCAGTTGATTTTGTTTCGGAAATCGATTTTCTCCATCCGCCCTCCCGGTCTGCGCGCACGCGAATTAAATCCTTGCTGTCTGCCATGATAGACTATGCCTCTGAATCCATCATTTAGCGAGTATCTCTATGAAAGCAGGCATTATTGGCGCAATGGAAGAAGAAGTGACGCTGCTGCGTGACAAAATCGACAACCGCCAGACCCTGAATATCGCCGGCTGCGAAATTTACACCGGCACCCTCAACGGCGTGGACGTGGCGCTGCTGAAATCGGGCATCGGTAAAGTTTCCGCCGCGATGGGCGCGACGCTGCTGCTGGAGCACTGCAAACCTGACGTGATTATCAATACCGGCTCGGCGGGCGGTCTCGCGCCCTCGCTGAAAGTGGGCGACATTGTGATCTCCGACGAAGTGCGCTACCACGACGCCGACGTCACCGCGTTCGGCTACGAATATGGCCAGATGGCGGGCTGCCCGGCGGCGTTCAAAGCCGATGAAAAACTGATCGCAGCGGCGCAGGAAACCATCGAAAAACTGAACCTGCACGCGGTGCGCGGGCTGGTAGTGAGCGGCGACGCCTTTATCAACGGCTCCGTGAATCTTGCGAAAATCCGCCACAACTTCCCGCAGGCGATTGCCGTTGAGATGGAAGCGACCGCCATTGGTCACGTCTGTCATAACTTCGGCGTGCCGTTTGTCGTCGTGCGTGCTATCTCTGACGTTGCCGATCAGCAATCACACCTGAGCTTTGAAGAGTTTCTGGCGGTGGCGGCGAAGCAGTCGAGCCTGATGGTCGAGACGCTGCTCACGAGCCTGAACCGTGGCTAAACGCTGGCTTACCGGGGCGCTTGTCGCCCTGTTGGTTCTCCCGGCGTGGCTTTTTGCCGCGCCGCGGGTCATTACCCTCTCCCCTGCCAATACCGAACTCGCCTTTGCCGCCGGGATCACGCCGGTTGCGGTAAGCGCTTACTCTGACTACCCCGACGCCGCGCGTCAGCTCGAACAGGTGGCAAACTGGCAGGGGATGAACGTGGAGCGTATCGCGGCGCTTAAACCCGATCTGCTGGTCGCCTGGCGCGGCGGCAACCCGGAGCGGCAGATAAACCAGCTCAAATCGCTCGGCATTCACGTGCTCTGGCTCGATCCGCAAAATGTCGCGCAGGTGGCCGACGCGCTGCGCGCGCTCGCCCCTTACAGCCCGACGCCGGAAAAGGCACAAGCCGCGGCGCGCGAGCTTGAACAGCGCTGGCAAGCGCTCATCGCGCGTTATAAAAACCAGCCGAAAAAGCGCGTGTTTTTGCAGTTCGGCACGCGTCCGCTTTTTACCACCAGCAAAGCCTCCATCCAGAATGAAATCGTCGGGGCCTGCGGCGGCGAGAATATCTTCGCCGACAGCCCCGTTCCCTGGCCGCAGGTGAGCCGCGAACAGGTGCTGGCGCGCCGTCCTGAAGCCATCGTTATTACCGGCGGCGAGACGTCCATCGCCGCCACGCGGCAGTTCTGGCAGCCTCAACAAAATGTTCCTGTCATAAGCATTAACGATGACTGGTTTGAGCGCGCGGGCCCGCGTATTATCCTCGCCGCGAATCAGCTCTGTCAGGCGCTGGCAGAGGTAAAATAACGAGTCGAGGAACATCATGCTGGTTTACTGGCTGGATATTATTGGCACTGCGGTGTTTGCCATCTCCGGCGTTTTGCTGGCGGGCAAACTGCGTATGGATCCTTTCGGCGTACTGGTGCTGGGCGTCGTCACTGCGGTGGGCGGTGGCACGATCCGCGATATGGCGCTCGATCACGGCCCAGTGTTCTGGGTGAAAGATCCCACCGATCTGGTGGTGGCGATGGTGACGTGTCTGCTGACGATTGCGCTGGTGCGCCAGCCGCGTCGCCTGCCGAAGTGGGTACTGCCGGTGCTGGACGCCGTAGGCCTCGCGGTGTTTGTCGGCATCGGCGTGAATAAAGCGTTTATGGCCGGCACCGGGCCGCTGGTGGCGATTTGCATGGGCGTGGTAACGGGCGTCGGCGGCGGTATTATTCGCGACGTGCTGGCGCGCGAAATCCCGATGATCCTGCGAACCGAAATCTACGCCACCGCGTGCATCGTGGGTGGCATCGTCCATGCGACGGCGTTTTACACCTTTGAAGTGCCGCTGGAGCAGGCAAGCATGATGGGCATGGTGGTGACGCTTGCGATCCGTCTTGCCGCGATCCGCTGGCACCTGAAGCTCCCCACCTTCGCGCTGGACGAAAAAGCGTAAGCCATAAAAAAAGCCGTGTCGCAAAACACGGCTTTTTTATTTCAGCAAGGCAATCAGATGCTGAAGGAAGAACCACACCCGCAGGTGCTGGTGGCGTTCGGGTTATTCACCACGAAGCGCGAGCCTTCGAGGCCTTCGGTGTAATCCACCGCGCCGCCCACCAGGTATTGCAGGCTCATCGGGTCTACGACCAGCGACACGCCCTGCTTCTCGATAGTCATATCGCCATCGTTAATCTGGTCATCAAAGGTAAAACCATACTGGAAGCCGCTGCAACCACCACCGGTGATGTAGACGCGCAGCTTGAGATTCGGGTTGTCCTCGTCTGCGATCAGGCTTTTTACTTTATTGGCGGCTGCGTCGGTAAACTGCAGCGGCAGCGCTACGTCATCACTCATTTTTTGCTCCCGTTGAAACCAGCAATCGGGCAAAGAATAACCCGATCTTTAGGGCCATTATCTATTACCCTGGTAAATCGTTCAAGTATTCCGCCCGTCGGTCTGCGCCTGTCGTTCCGCCTCCTGTTTCGCAAGCGTTCGCGCGAGGATAGTGGAATAGAGCGGCTTACCGCCGAGGAACTGGGCGAGCAGTGTCGCGCCGAGACAGGTAATAATCATTGGCAAAATGAGCTGGTAATTATCCGTCATCTCCAGCACCAGCACGATACCGGTAATCGGCGCCCTTACCGAGGCGGCAAGCAGCGCGCCCATGCCCGCGATGGCAAACGTCCCCGCCTGTAAGTGCCATTCCGGGAACCAGGCGGCGCAGGCCATGCCGAACGCGCTGCCAAGCAGCGTGCCGAGCGCCAGCATCGGGGCGAAAATCCCGCCCGGCGCGCCGGAGGAGAAACAGAACACCGTCGTCACTACGCGCGCGATGAAAATAAACAGCAGCATCCCGACGGTAAAATTACCCGCCGCGGCGATGGGGATTAACCCAAACCCGCCGCCCGCTGCCACAGGCTCCCACAGCGCAAGCAGACCACACGCGCCGCCAATCGCGCCCCCGAGCAGCACCCAGCGGGTAGTATTGCCGCCATGAATACGCGCGAATACGTCCTGCATCCCGAGCACCAGACGGTTAAACAGCGGCCCCACGGCACCGAAAATAATCCCCAGCAGCAGATAGAGCCAGAGCGTATAAACTGGCGCGTCGGTCAATTGCCCGACTTCGATTACCGATTTTTCGCCATTGAAAATGCGAAAGACGATGGTCGACATAATGACCCCGGTAAACACCGCTTTAATGGAAATCAGGTTGTAGTGAAACTGCGTGCGCATCTCTTCAATAATGAACAGAATGCCCGCGAGCGGCGCGTTAAAAGCCGCCGCCAGGCCTGCCGCCGCCCCCGTCGCCAGCAACGTATGGCGCGCCTCGGCATCCGGGCGATGAAAAATATCCAGCACCATGCGCCCGATATTGCCGCCCATCTGCACCATCGGGCCTTCGCGGCCGAGCACCATGCCCGCGCCAAGCGTGCCCATCCCGCCGAAAAACTTCACCGGCAGCACGCGCCACCAGCGCACCGGGCGTAACTCCTCCAGCGCGCCTTCGATTTCAGGAATACCCGAACCGCCCGCCTCCGGCGCGAAGCGGCGCACCAGAAAATAGCCCACCATCGCCAGCAACGCGGAAAACAAAAACGCCAGCAGCCAGACGAGCCACGGGATGTGCGCCACCTGCGCCAGGCCTTCAATGCGATGCGCCGTCACCCAGGCGACCGCTTTTTCAAATGCCACGCCCGCAAGCCCCGCCAGTACGCCAGTGAGAGACGCCAGCAGCAAAATCGTCAGCGGCGTTTTGTCGCGCGACAGTAACTGGCGGATAACCGCGGCGTGTTGAAATCCTCTGACGCGACGGTTGGGTGTCGTCTGCGGGGTCATACGAACAGTTCTCCGAAAAGCATTCAGGCCGCGCATTATACGTCGCGCGGCCGCGTCATTCAAAAAAGCCCTGCCCGCTGTCTGGGTTTAATCGGGCAAAACTTTCATAACGTGGAAGGGATGACTTAGAATAACCCGTTATCCCTCTTTTCCCGAATCAGGAGCCGATTCATGAGTAAGTCTGAACACCTCTTTGCCGCCGCCCGCGAACTTATCCCAGGCGGCGTTAACTCGCCGGTGCGCGCCTTTACCGGCGTGGGCGGCACACCGCTGTTTATCGAACGGGCAGACGGGGCTTATCTCTATGACGCCGACGGCAAAGCCTATATCGACTACGTCGGCTCCTGGGGCCCGATGGTGCTCGGCCATAACCACCCGGCGATTCGCAACGCGGTGATTGAAGCGGCAGAGCGTGGCCTGAGCTTCGGCGCGCCGACGGAAATGGAAGTGAAAATGGCGCAGCTCGTTACCGAACTGGTGCCGACGATGGATATGGTGCGTATGGTGAACTCCGGCACCGAAGCGACCATGAGCGCCATCCGCCTGGCGCGCGGTTTTACCCGTCGCGATAAAATCATCAAGTTCGAAGGCTGCTACCACGGTCACGCGGATCACCTGCTGGTGAAAGCGGGCTCCGGCGCGCTGACCCTCGGCCAGCCAAACTCACCGGGCGTACCGGCAGATTTCGCCAAACATACCCTGACCTGTACCTATAACGATCTCGCCTCTGTGCGCGAGGCCTTCGAGCTTTACCCGCAGGATATCGCCTGCATCATCGTTGAGCCGGTAGCGGGCAACATGAACTGCATTCCGCCGCAACCCGATTTCCTGCCAGGCCTGCGCGCGCTGTGCGACGAATTCGGCGCGCTGCTGATCATTGATGAAGTGATGACGGGTTTCCGCGTCGCGCTGGCAGGCGCGCAGGCGTACTACAACGTGGTGCCGGATCTGACCTGTCTTGGCAAAATCATCGGCGGCGGTATGCCGGTGGGCGCGTTCGGCGGACGCCGCGAAGTGATGGAAGCGCTGGCGCCGACTGGCCCGGTTTATCAGGCGGGCACGCTCTCTGGTAACCCGATTGCGATGGCGGCGGGCTTTGCATGTCTGAGCGAAGTGGCGCAGCCTGGCGTTCACAGCACCCTCGACGCGCTGACGACCCAACTGGCGGAAGGCCTGCTCGACGCCGCGCAGGAAGCCGGCGTGCCGCTGGTGGTGAACCACGTCGGCGGGATGTTCGGCTTCTTCTTTACCGATGCCGACAGCGTGACCTGCTATCAGGATGTGGTGAAATGCGATGTTGAGCGCTTTAAGCGTTTCTTCCATCTGATGCTGGAAGAAGGGGTTTATTTCGCGCCGTCAGCGTTTGAAGCGGGCTTTATGTCTGTCGCGCACAGCGAAGAAGATATCAACAACACCATCGACGCTGCGCGCCGGGTGTTTGCGAAGCTGTAATCGTTTTTTGACCGTGGCGGGTGCGCATACGCTTACCCGCCCTACGATGCATCAACAAAGGTGAGTCAATGTACGGTGGGTAAGCGAAGCGCACCCACCGTTCACCCACCAAACGCCCCACGTAGGGTGGGTAAGCGAAGCCCACCCACCGTTCACCGACCAAACGCTCCACGTAGGGTGGGTAAGCGAAGCGCACCCACCGTTCACCCACCAAACGCCCCTCGTAGGGTGGGTAAGCGTAAGCGCACCCACCGTTCCCCCAGGCAACCCACCCTGATTTCGTACCTCTGATTAACGGCTCTGCTTACGCAACAAATACACAAAATACGGCGCGCCGATAAACGTCGCCAGCAGCCCCGCCGGGATCTGGTACGGGAACATCACCATCCGCCCTGCCCAATCGGCCAGCATCATCAACATACCGCCGAGCAACGAAGCGATAATGAGCTGCGGCAACGCGCGGCGAAAACCGAGCATCCGCGTAATGTGCGGTGCCATCAGCCCGATAAAACTCAGCGGCCCGATGGTCAGCGTCGCCGCGGCGGTCAGCGCTGAAGCCAGCAACAGCAGCACAATGCGGGTCGGCGTCAGCGCCATCCCGACCGCGCGCGCGGTCTCGCCGCCAAGCGGCAGCACCGTCAGCCAGCGGCGGCACAGCGGCGTCAGCGCCAGCAATATCAGCATCACCCACAGCGAATTTCGCGCCTGCTGCGGCGTCACGCTGTAAGTGGAGCCGGAGATCCAGGTGATCACCTGCGCCATACGCGGATCGCCGCTCGCCTGGAGCATTACCAGCAGCATCGTAAACGCGGTGCTGAGCGCCATCCCAGCGAGCAGCATCCGGTGCGGCGAAAACCCGCCGCGTCCGGCGGCAATCAGGATAATCATCAGCGTCGCCGCCGCCCCGACGCTGCCCGCCGGCAGCAGCCAGCCGAACGCATCGCCCGGCACAAACAGCAGCATCAACACCACGCCGAACGCCGCGCCGGAGCTAATGCCCAGCACTTCCGGGCTTGCCATCGGGTTGCCGGTCAGCCGCTGGATAATACAGCCCGCCGCCGCCAGCATCGTGCCTGCGCATAGCGCCGCCAGCACGCGCGGCCAGCGCCAGCCCAGCAGCTCGCGCAGCACGTCACCCTGCGCCCACACCCAGCCGTGCGCGTCGCGGCCAAAACAGAGCGCCAGCGCCGCCACGCCCAGCAGCAGTAACAGCCCCGCCAGCGCCCAGCGCGCCACATGGCCGCGCTCGGCCGGGATCGTGTCGCCCGCGTTCATCGCCGGCGCGCTCATGGTACGCAGACGCGGCAGGAGCCACAGCAGCAGCGGCGCGCCAAACAGCGCCGTTGCCATCCCGGTGGAGACTTCCAGCCAGACGCGGGAGAGCCAGAGGATAAACTGATCCGACAGCCACAGCAGCAGCGCGCCGATAAACGACGCCAGCAGCAACCGCGCCAGCAGCCGACGCGCGCCGAGCATTTTCGCGAGCAGCGGCGCGAACAGCCCGATAAACCCGATAATCCCGACCGCGTTGACCAGCAGCGCGCTGATAACAATCGCCAGCGTCAGCGTCGCGAGCCGCGCCAGCGACAGCGCAAGCCCAAGATTGCGCGCCACGCCGTCATCCAGCCCCATCAGCGTAAGCGGGCGCAACAGCAGCAGCGTCAGTAAGAAGCCTGCCAGCAATTGTGGCCACAGCCGCGCCGCCACGCTCCAGTCGTTCTGGTTAAGCGCGCCGGTGCTCCACAAAAACATGCTTTGCAGCTGATCGTGATGGAACAGCACCAGCAACTGATTGACGGCACCGCAGTAGAGGCTCACTACCAGGCCCGCCAGAATCAGCGTGACCGGCGAGAGACGTTTGCCCCAGGCGACGCCAAACACCAGCAGCCCGACCACGCAGGCACCGGCCAGCGCCGCGAACTGGGCGGTCAGCACGCCGCCCGGCAGCGCCCAGAGCGTCGCCACGGTCACGCCAAGCTGCGCGCCGGTCGCCACGCCGAGCGTGGTCGGCTCCGCCAGCGGGTTACGCAGCACCTGCTGGAACAGTACGCCAACCAGCCCAAGCCCGGCACCGACCAACAGCGATACCACAAAGCGCGGCAGCAGGCTGTAATGGAAAAGCATCTGATCGATGGCGTCGATATTGGGGTGCCACAGCGCCTCGCCCCACTGCGCGCGCGGCAGCCAGGCGTTCAGGTTGGCCCAGCTCAGGCCGAGCGCCAGCGCGAACAGCAGCCCCAGCAGCAGCGCCGGGAAAAGCAGATGATGTCGCCTCATGCCCGGCCTCCCAGCGCGTTTTCCAGCACGCGGCCAAAGCGCATCGCCGAGAGCGTCGCGCCGTAAAACCAGACGGCGGGCACGCGCTGAAAACGGCCCTCGCGCACGAACGGCATCGCCTGCCAGAGCGGCGTGGCGGCAAGCTGGCGCATCGCCTGATCATCGCCATGCTCAAAGCAGATAACGTCAGCGTCGCGGAACTGCGCAAGCCGCTCGACGCCGACAATCGCACTGCCCCAGAAATTGGTCTTATCCTGCCAGGCGTTGGGGATCTTCACCGCGTCCAGCACCGGCTGAAACAGGCTGTTAGTACCAAGCGTCAGCGCGTGGCGTGAATCCAGCAGCGACATCATCAGAAGCGGACGCGGCCCGCGTCCCGCCAGGCGCACTTTCATCTGCGTAAGGAACTGTTCGAATTCATCAAGGTGAGCATGGGCCGCTTTCTCAAGGCCCAGCCGTTCGGCCAGCGTCAGCAGCGACTGCCGGGCCATCGCGAGCGGCGCTTTACCGTCGGTAAACGTCACGCCCATGCCGGGTGCGATACGCTTAAGCTGCGCTTCCGACGGGCCATAGCCCGCCGACCAGATCATCAGCGACGGCTTAAGCTCAGTGAGCAGCTCCAGATTGGGCTCGGTGCGCAGCCCGACGTCGATGACGGCATCCGGCAGCGGCGGATAATCAACCCACAGGCGGTAGTTCGGCACATCCGCCACCGCGTAAGGCATCACGCCAAGCGCGATCAGCTGTTCGACGGGCAGCCATTCGAGCGCCACGATACGTTTGAGATCCACCGATGCCGCACGGGCTTTCGCCATGTGCCACATCAGCGGCGAGAGAGCCATCGCCGTCATCAGACGCCGACGGCTGAAAGGGGTTGAGAGAACGTCGCGCATCAGCAGACAAAGCTCACGGGTGCGAGGCCCGCCGGATGCGGCAGGATGCCCATCGGAATGCCATAAATCTGTTTGAGCGTTTCGCCGTTCATCAGTTCCAGCGGGCTGCCCTGGGCTATCATCTCCCCGCCGCGCAGCGCCACCAGATGGTCGCAGTAACGCGCGGCCATGTTGATGTCGTGCAGTACCGCAATCACGGTTAACCCGCGCTGCTGGCTTAAACGGTGGATCAGCGCCAGCACGTCGACCTGATGAGCGATATCCAGCGCTGAGGTCGGTTCGTCGAGCAGCAGGCAGCGGCTGTTCTGCGCCACCAGCATGGCAATCCAGGCCCGCTGGCGCTCGCCGCCGGAAAGGCTGTCTACCAGCCGGTGCGCAAGCGGTTTAAGCCCCACCAGGCTAATCGCCTCCTCCACCCGTTCGCGGTCTTCCGCCCCAAAACGCCCAAGCGCGCCGTGCCACGGGTAACGACCAATCGCCACCAGTTCACGCACCGTCATGCCTTCGGCGGCGGGCAACTGCTGCGGCAGATACGCGACTTCACGCGCGAACGCTTTGCTGTTCCAGCCCGCCAGCGGCTCGCCGTTAAGCAGAATGTCGCCACCGGAGGGTTTCTGATGACGACCAAGCATTTTCAGAAGCGTCGATTTGCCGGAGCCGTTATGGCCGATAAGGCCGGTGACTCTGCCCGCCGGAAAGGTGAGCGACAAGGGGTGCAGCAGCGTGCGTCCGGGCACGCGAAAAGTGACATCTTTTAACGAAAAACCAGCATCGGGCGGGGAAATTTTGTCCTGCATGGTAGCCAACTTGTTGAAGGGCACGCCAAAGCGTGCCCAAAGACGGATCAGAAGCGGAATGTGGCGGTCGCCGTAACCTGACGTTCCGCGCCCCAGTAGCATGCGTAGTCTTTGTAGCAGCTAGAGACATATTCGCGGTCAAACAGGTTATTGACGTTTAAGGCGACAGACGAGCCCGGCAGGCCTAAACGCGCCAGATCGTATTTCACCATCGCATCCGCCACGGTGTAGCTTGCAACGTTAAACGGTTGGTTCTGTTTATCACCGTAGGCGTAATAGCTGACGGTATTGCCGACATAGCGGCCGCCAGCGCCGACAGTCAGGCCGCTTAGCGCGGTATCGTGGAAGGTGTAATCCGCCCACAGCGACGCCATATTGCGCGGCACTTCCGCCGGACGCTTGTCTTCAAAGAGCGTGTCATGCGTATATTTCGCATCGGTAAAGCTATAAGACGCGGTCACATTCACATTCGCTGACACGGCCGCTTTCGCTTCCAGTTCAATGCCGCGGGAACGGATTTCACCGCCCTGGACGCTGAAGCTGTTATTCGCCGGATCGGCCGTCAGGTTTTTGTCTTTGGTGAGCTGATAGACCGCGGCCGTCAGCACGACCGGCATATCCTTCGGCACATATTTCACGCCCGCTTCATACTGCTTGCCGCGTGAGGGCTCGAACGGTTTGCGGCCTAAGGTGGAACCAGAAACAGGCTCAAACGATTCGCTGTAGCTGAAGTACGGCGATACGCCGTTATCGAACAGATAGTTGATGCCGCCGCGCCAGGTGAACTGTTGATCGTTAATCTCAGCAAGCGCGCCGGAGGAGCGGGTATAAGTGGACGTTTTCGCGAAATCGTAACGGCCGCCTAAAGTCATTACCCACTTGTTCCACTCTGCCTGATCCTGCACATACAGGCCCGTTTGCTCCTGACGATTAATCACGTCATAGAGGAAGTTCACGTTAATGTCAGGGTTGCCGTACTGCGGATCCAGCATATTGAGCGGGCTGGCGGTGCCGTAGTCCGCGTTAATGTCGTTGCGCATGCGGGAGTAATCAACGCCGGTCAGCAGCTTATGATCCACCGCGCCAGTCGCGAAATCAGACTGCAACTGCGTATCGACGCTGAAGGCGTTCATGTCTTCATCGGAACGGACATACGCGCGGTTAATCGTGGACGGCGCAACAAACGCATTGCCGTACACCGAGCGGTAAAGCGTGTGCTCGCGGGTGTAACGCAGGTTCTGGCGCAGCGTGAAGGTGTCATCGAAGGCGTGCGAGAAGCTGTAGCCAACCATCTGCTGACGGCGAGACATCTTGTTATTTTCTTCGCCTTCGTTGAAATCAGTCGGCAGTTTATGCGCCTTACCGTTAGCGTCGTAATACGGCACGATCGTGCCGGAGCGCGGCAGCCAGCCGTAGAAACCGGCGTACGGGTCGCTCTGGAAGTTACTCAGGAACGTAAAATCGGTGTTGTTATCCGGACGCCAGCTGAACGAAGGGGCGATCGCGTAACGCGACGATTTCGCCATCTCCTGCTGAGCATTTTGGCTGCGGCCTAAACCGGTCAGACGATAAGACCACACGCCCGCGTCATCAATCGCGTCGCTGAAATCAAAACCGGTCTGCCAGAGATTATGGCTGCCCATTTTGAACTGCACTTCGCGCAGCGGCTCGGTGGTCGGACGTTTGCTGACCATGCTGACGATACCGCCGGGGTTGCTGTTGCCATAGAGAACCGAGGTCGGCCCGCGCATCAGCTCCACGCGTTCCAGGAAATAAGGATCCATGGAAATTTCAGAGTAGTTGTTGCCCTGAAGCTTCATTCCATCGAGGTACTGGTTAGTGTTCACCGTGGTCGAGGTCGTAAAACCGCGGATGGTCACGACATCGTAAGTGGAGGAGCTGCCGCGTGTGGAGAAAACGCTCGGGCTATAGCTCAACGCTTCTTTCACGGTGGTCGGCTGACGGGTATCCATCTCTTCACGCGTCACGACGGACACGGACTGCGGCGTTTTTTCAATCGGGGTATCGGTTTTGGTGGCGGTCGCGGAACGCTTCGCCGCAATGGTCGGGGCCGGGCCCCAGGCGCTTTCCTGCGCAGCAGCAGCGGAAACGGTAATGGTTTCCTCTTTCTGGCCGTCAGCGGCTAACGCGGAAGCGGCAAAGCCGCCGCACGCCGTGGCAACAAGAACCGCCAGTCTGCAAATCCTGGTATTGATCTGAGTGTGAATAGAACGCGCCATGCTAATTTCTCTGAGTGATAATGACAAATGATAACGTAAACGAGAATTATTATTATGCGCCCGAGATGATATGCGAAAGGTTGTTTATATAGCAAGCGCCTGGCGCAGCGCGGGCGGCCAATGGCCCAATTAATCACCAGAGGAAATTATCTGGTTAATCAGCGGATAGCGAATCGTTACCGGCACTTTAAAAAGCGGTGACAATAAAAAAGGGCTTAGCCCTGCTCCCGCCGAAGCCGGAGAGGCGCTAAGCCCTGTGTTCCCGAACGGGACGTTAGTTGCTGCCGAACATGTCTTTAATCCAGCCCGCGACGCCGTCGCTCTTCTCTTCCTGCTGCGGTGCCTGCTGAGGCTGTTGCTGTTGCGGCTGCTGCGGCGCGGACTGATCGAACGGATTGCCCGACGGCGCGACCGGCTGGCTCTGCTGGCAGAGCGCGTTCGGATCGCTGGTCCAGACCGGCAGCGTACGCATGCCACCGCCGCCGCACAGGAAGTTGCCCATATCGTCAACGCCCATGTCGACGATATCTTCAGGTGGCGTCAGATCCAGCGGGATCGGCGACTGGTTGCTCAGATAGCGCTGGTAAATCGCCATCGCGCCGCTGGCCCCGTAGAGCTTGGTCGGCTGGTTATTATCGCGGCCCACCCAGGTGATCACCACTTCACGCCCGTCGATACCGGCAAACCAGGTGTCGACGTTGTTGTTGGTGGTCCCGGTTTTCCCGGCGAGATGCAGTTTCGGGAATTTCACCGCCAGCGCATGGCCGGTACCGCGCTGCACAACCTGCTGCATCGTCCAGAGCGTCAGGTAGGCGGCCTGCGCCGGTACGGCGCGCTCCGACTGCGGGAAGCTCTGATACAGCACGGTGCCATCTTCGGCAATCACCGAGCGCAGCACCGAGAGCTGGGCACGGTTACCGCCGCTCGCGATAGTCTGGAACGCCTGCGCCACTTCTACCGGCGTCAGGTTAAGCGCACCGAGCAGCATAGCCGGAACCGGATGCAGCTGATTTTCCGGCGCGCCCAGTTTTTTCCAGGTGTCGGTCACGGCTGGCAGACCGAGCGCCATACCGAGGTTTACCGTCGGCACGTTCATGGAGCGCGTCAGCGCATCCACCAGCATCACCTGGCCGCTGAAGCGGTGATCATCGTTCTGCGGCGACCACACCTGCCCGTTCGGCTGGCGCAGGGAGATCGGCGCATCGGCGATCCAGGTGTTCAGACGATAGGTGTTCGGCTGGCTTAACGCGGTCAGATAGGTTGCCGGTTTGGCGAGCGAGCCAATCGAGCGACGCGCCTGCATGGCGCGGTTATAGCCCGCGAACTGCGGATTCGCACCGCCGACCATCGCGCGGACTTCGCCGGTGAAACGGTCCACCACGACCATCGCGGTTTCGAGATCTTTCAGCTTACGCTGTTTAATCAGCGCCGGAATGCCTTCCACCGCCGCTTTCTCCGCCGCGTCCTGCGCGACCGAATCAAACGTGGTGAAAATCTTCACGCCGGAGAGATCTTTCACTTTATCGCCAAGCTTCGCCTGCAGCTCCTGACGCACCATCTGCATAAACGCCGGCTGCGGGGAGATCACGCCGCCGCGCGGCTGCACCCCGAGCGGACGGGCGCTCAGCATGTCGTAAAGCTCCTGGTCGATAACCTTCTGCTCCTGTAACAGGCGCAGCACCAGGTTACGACGCTCCAGCGCCAGTTTCGGGTTACGCCACGGGTTATAGAGCGACGCGCCCTTCACCATGCCCACCAGCAGCGCCTGCTGATCGAGGCTCAGCTCTTCAACCGGACGACCGAAGTAGTAGAGGCTCGCCAGCGGGAAACCGCGGATCTGATCGTCGCCGCTCTGGCCGAGATACACCTCGTTCAGGTACAGCTCAAGGATGCGGTCTTTGTCATAACGCGCATCCATGATAAGCGCCATGTAGGCTTCGTTGGCTTTACGCCACAGGGTGCGCTTGTTGGTCAGGAACAGGTTTTTCACCAGCTGCTGCGTCAGCGTACTGCCGCCCTGCACCGCGCGGCCCGCCGTCAGGTTCGCCAGCACCGCACGACCAATCGACCAGACGCTGATGCCGTCATGCTCGTAGAAGTGGCGGTCTTCCGTCGCGACGAGCGTGTCCACCAGCAGATCCGGGAAGCCGGAGCGCGGCACAAACAGGCGCTGCTCGCCGTTCGGCGATGACAGCATCGTAATCAGCCGCGGATCGAGGCGGAAGAAACCGAAGTTACGGTTGCTGTCCATGTTCTCGATAGAGGCCAAATGGTCGCCGTCAAACTCCAGGCGCGCGCGGATCTGCCCCTCTTTGCTGTCCGGGAAATCGAACGGGCGGCGGATCATCTCGATGCTGTTGGCCTGGACGGTAAACTCGCCAGGGCGCGTCATTTTCGTCACCTGACGATACTGCGTCGCCTCCAGCAGCTTCACCATCTCCTGCTTGCTGATGGTCATATCCGGCTCAAGGTTAACCATGCGCCCGTAGACCGCCGCCGGCAGTTGCCAGACTTTGCCATCGATACGGCTGCGGATTTTCTGATCGAGATAGACGCCGTAGATAGCCAGCAGCACCACAAAAATCACAAACAGCTTTAACAGAAGCCACAGCCAGCGGCGTTTGCCGCCCTGTTTTCCGCCTTTGCCTTTTTTGCCTTTTACCTTACGCGGCATCGGCTCCTCATCATCCTCTTCATATTCATCGTCATAATCCTCATCCCTGAGACGACGACGGCTTACCTTCTGTTTTGCCGGACGCGTCGGTCGTCCTTTGCGTCCGATAGGTTCGCGGTCATTCCCCGCCATGCTTTTTCTCCACAACGTACAGGCGCAAAGGCCAGATTCTTGGCTCTTCCGCACGCAGGCGGAAGAAGAAAGCTCTCAAATCATCACGACGGCAACGCCGCCGTTACTGATACTTTTTGGTGCGCCGGGTTGGCAGCGCGTTGGCCGGATCGTCCGGCCAGACATGTTTCGGGTAGCGCCCTTTCATCTCTTTCTGCACCTCTTTCCAGGCGCCGCGCCAGAACGCGCTGAGATCGCGCGTGATCTGTAGCGGCCGCTGGGCGGGTGAAAGCAGTTCAAGGGTGAGCGGCACCCGGCCTTCGGCGATAACCGGTGTTTCGGCTTCACCGAACATCTCCTGGATGCGCACCGCCAGCGCCGGTGGGTTTTCCTCATGATAGCGAATCGCTATCCGGCTGCCGGTCGGCACAGTGTAATGCGCCGGCAGCGCACTATCCAGCCGTTGCCGCTGCGTCCAGTCGAGTAAATGCAGCAGCGCCTGGGCGAGATTGATGTTTTTCAGCGCGCGCAGCGAATGCACGCCATGAAGCGCCGGTAACAGCCAGACATCAAGCGACGCCAGCAGCGCTTCGTCGCTGACGTCCGGCCACGGCTGCTCCGGCAGCCAGCGCGCCGCACAGTGCAAACGCAGGCGCAACTGCTCCGCCTCTGGCGTCCAGTTAAGAACAGAAAGCCCTTTTTCGCGAATGCCGTTAAGCATCGCCTGGTGAAGTTCGTCTTCGGAGGGTTTTGAGAGCGGCTGGGTTTTCAGCACCAGTTGCCCTACCTGCCAGCGACGCTGCGCGCGCAGCGTGCCCTGTTCGTCATTCCACTCCAGCGAATCGCGCTGGCTCAGCAGGTGCGGACATTCATCAATCAGCGCGTCAATATCCAGCGGCAGCGCCTGTAAAATCCGCGCGTCGGCGCTGTTACTGCCCTGCAATAAGAGCGGCGCGATAAGCCACTCATAGCGCGTCAATGCGTCATCCTGACTGAGCATCGCGCCCATGCCGTTGGCGAGCTGATAACGCCCTTCCTGCCCACGACGACGCGCGATGCGGTCGCTGAACGCGCAGGCAAGCAGCGCGGGCGCCAGCGAGAGCGACGGCGTGCCGCCGCGGGCGTTAAGCCGCTTCATGAGTTGCGCGCTGCGCGCCTGCCAGTTGCCCTGGCTTCGGGAAAAGGCGCTGCGCAAATCCGCCTCTGCGCCACGCGGCGGCTCTTCAAGGATAGCGGCGAGCCGCGCCGCCGTCGCCTGCGCGTCAGCGCCTTCGGCGCAGGCCAGCATCGCGGCGAGGCGCGGCTCGTTGCCGAACTGCGCCATCTGGCGTCCACGCGCGGTGAGCTGGCCCTCTTTCAGCGCGCCCAGCGCCGTGAGCAGTTCGCGCGCGGCGGCAAGGTTAACGGCTGGCGGCAGATCGAGCCACTGGAGATCCGTCACGTCACGGCATCCCCACATCAGCAGCTCCAGCAGCAGCCCGGAGAGATCGCTTTGCGTGATCTCCGCTTCCGCCTGCGCGGCGGCGCGTTCCGCCTGCTCTTTTGGCAGAAGATGCAGGCAGATGCCCGGCTCAAGACGTCCGGCGCGCCCGGCGCGCTGGGTCATCGACGCCTGGCTGATGCGCTGCGTGATAAGGCGCGTCAGCCCGGTGCGGGCGTCAAAGCGCGCCACGCGCTCCTGGGCGCTGTCGACCACCAGCCGGATGCCTTCGATGGTCAGACTGGTTTCGGCGATATTGGTGGCGAGCACCACTTTGCGAAAGCCCGGCGGCGCGGGCAGGATAGCCTTGCGCTGCTCCGCGAGCGGCAGCGCGCCGTAGAGCGGGCACAGCAGCACGTCGCGCCCCACGCGCTCCGCAAGCTGCGTCTGCACGCGCTGGATCTCGCCGACGCCCGGCAAAAACAGCAGCAGCGAACCGGGTTCTTCACGCAGTAACCCGCTCACCGCCTGCGCCACCGCCTCATCGAAACGCTGATGGGCGGAAAGCGCCTGATAGCGTCGCTCCACCGGGAAACTGCGCCCTTCGGAGACCACCGTCGGCGCCTGCGGCAGCAGCGCCTGCAGGCGCGCGTTGTCGAGCGTCGCAGACATAATCAGCAGTTTGAGATCCTCACGCAGCCCCTGCTGGACATCGAGCAGCAGCGCCAGCGCCAGATCCGCCTGCACGCTGCGCTCGTGGAATTCATCAAGGATCACCAGCGACACGCCGGAAAGCTCCGGGTCGCGCTGCAACAGCCGCGTCAGAATGCCTTCGGTCACCACTTCCAGCCGGGTGGCCGGGCCGGTGCAGCTTTCGGCGCGCATCCGGTAGCCCACGGTTTCGCCGCACGGCTCGCCGAGCAGATCCGCCAGACGCTGCGCCACATTGCGCGCCGCGAGCCGTCTGGGCTCCAGCATGATGATTTTCCCGTCCAGCACGCCGGACTTTAAAATTTCCAGCGGCAGCCAGGTCGATTTCCCGGCGCCGGTCGGGGCGCACAGCAGCACCTGCGGCGCGTGCTGCAGGGCGTTGAGAAGTTCAGGCAAAACGGCGGCGACCGGTAAAGACGACACGACAGGCTCCAGAGGGTTACTATGAAAGGCACGCATTGTAGCATTCCGCCCGATCATTACGAGTTACCGCTATGTCAGACCAGAAACGGCTGTTTTTCGCGCTGCCCCTGCCAGCCGACCTTCAGCAACAGATTATCGAGTGGCGCGCCGCACACTTTGCGCCGGACGCGGGCAGGCCGATTGCCGCCGCCAATTTGCATATCACGCTCGCGTTTTTAGGTGACGTCAGCGCGCAGAAACAGCGCACGTTAAGCGAGCTTGCGGGGCGCATTCAGCAGCCGGGGTTTACGCTTACGCTGGACGACGCCGGACACTGGCCGCGCTCGCAGGTCGTCTGGCTCGGCTCCCGCCAGCCGCCGCGCGGCCTGTTGCAGCTCGCGAATTTACTGCGCGCGCAGGCGGCGCGCAGTGGTTGCCCACAAAGCGCGCAACCCTTTCATCCGCATGTCACATTACTGCGTAACGCTCAGCACCCGGTCAGGCTGCCGCCGCCAGGGTTTGGCTGGCAGCTTCCGGTGCGGGAGTTTGTGCTGTATGAATCGCGATTTGAACAGGGACGTACCCGTTACCAGCCGCTGCAACGCTGGTCTCTGAACCCATAAGGAAGCGACATGGAATTTACCCCCGCACTGCAACCGGCCCGGTTGATTCAGCGCTATAAGCGCTTTCTCGCCGATGTGGTCACGCCGCAAGGCGAAACCTTAACCCTGCACTGTCCGAACACCGGCGCGATGACCGGCTGCGCGACGCCCGGAGATACCGTCTGGTATTCCACCTCAAGCGTCGCGACGCGTAAATATCCGCACACGTGGGAATTAACCCAGACCCGTGACGGCGCGCTGATTTGCGTGAATACGCTGCGCGCCAACACGGTGGTGAAAGAGGCGTTGCAGGCGCAGCGCCTGCCTGCGCTCGCCGGTTACGAGAGCCTTAAGAGCGAAGTCAAGTACGGGGCCGAACGCAGCCGCATCGACTTTATGTTGCAGGCGAGTGACAAGGTTAACTGCTAAATTGAGGTGAAATCCGTGACGCTGTCGGAGCAGGATTCAGGCTACTTCCCGGATGCGGTGACCGCGCGCGGTCAGAAGCATTTACGGGAGCTGATGAGCGTAGTGGAACAAGGGGATCGCGCCGTGCTGTTGTTCGCCGTGCTGCACTCCGCCATTACGCAGGTTGCCCCGGCGCGCCATATCGATGAGCGCTATGCTGAGCTGTTAAGCGAGGCGCAGCGCAAGGGGGTGGAAGTGCTGGCCTGGAAGGCCTCGCTCTCCGCCAGTGAGATAACGCTGACGTCGCCTTTGCCGGTTCGCTTATAACCAGTTGATCCGCAATCGACTAATAATGATACGGCCGCGTGCGCAAATACGCTTTTCCTCACAGGGTTGTCAAGTGTAACGTTTAGATAATTGCTATCCGGAAAAGCTTCTGTTATTTATAGCGGCCTGATTTTTCCCCCGAGAAGGGGATCGATAGTGCGTGTTAAGGAGAAGCAACATGCAAGAAGGGCAAAACCGTAAAACATCGTCCCTGAGTATTCTCGCCATCGCTGGGGTGGAGCCGTATCAGGAGAAACCGGGCGAAGAGTATATGAACGAAGCCCAGCTGGCGCACTTCAGGCGTATTCTTGAGGCATGGCGTAATCAACTCCGGGATGAAGTCGATCGCACCGTAACCCACATGCAGGATGAAGCTGCAAACTTCCCGGATCCGGTAGACCGTGCCGCCCAGGAAGAGGAGTTCAGCCTTGAGCTGCGTAACCGTGACCGCGAACGCAAGCTTATCAAGAAGATTGAAAAGACGCTGAAAAAAGTGGAAGACGAAGATTTCGGCTACTGCGAATCCTGCGGTGTTGAAATCGGCATCCGTCGTCTGGAAGCCCGTCCGACCGCCGATCTGTGCATCGACTGTAAGACGCTCGCTGAAATCCGCGAAAAACAGATGGCCGGCTAATCGCCGACACAAATTACTCACACTTACGGCGGGATCTTCCCGCCGTATTCTTTTATGTCCGCCATCACCATGTCTGTTAAGCCATACATCGGGCGTTTCGCCCCCTCTCCTTCCGGCGAACTGCATTTCGGCTCGCTGATTGCCGCGCTCGGCAGCTATCTTCAGGCCCGCGCATTAAAAGGCCAGTGGCTTGTCCGTATCGAAGATATCGATCCGCCGCGCGAAGTACCGGGTGCCGCCGACGCGATTTTGCGCCAGCTTGACCATTACGGCCTGCACTGGGACGGCGAGGTGCTGTATCAGTCGCAGCGTCACGAGGCCTACCGCGAGGCGCTGGCGTACCTGCGCGAGCACGGACTAAGCTACTACTGCACCTGCCCGCGCAGCCGTATTCAGCAACTGGGCGGCATTTATGATGGCCACTGCCGCGCGTTACGTCACGGCCCGGAGAACGCCGCCGTGCGGCTCGTGCAGACGCACCCTGTCCTGGCGTTTACCGATAAACTGCGTGGCAACATTACCGCCGACCCGGCGCTCGCCCGCGAAGATTTTATTATTCACCGCCGCGACGGACTGTTCGCCTATAACCTGGCGGTCGTCGTCGATGACCATTTCCAGGGCGTGACGGAAATCGTGCGCGGGGCGGATCTTATCGAGCCGACGGTGCGCCAGATTTCGCTTTATCAGCAGTTTGGCTGGCAAGCGCCGGATTACGTTCACCTGCCGCTGGTGGTGAACCCGGATGGCAACAAGCTTTCCAAACAGAACCACGCCCCGCCGCTGCCGGAAGGCGATCCGCGTCCGGTGCTGGTTGAGGCGCTGGCGTTTTTAAACCAGCCGGTCGATGACGACTGGCGCGCGCTTTCCACCGAAACGCTGTTGCGTCAGGCGGTGGAAAAATGGGATCTCAGCGCGGTGCCTGCGGCGGCAGCCGCGAATCCGGCATTCTCAAATGCGTTGCGCTGAGCTATATTAGCCGCTGTTTTTTGTCCAGAGTCTGACACTACCGAGGTGCACCATTTTTACCCGAGTCGCTAATTTTTGCCGTAAGGTGTTAAACCGCGAGGAGAGCGTGGTTGACGAAGGCGTCGCACAGCCCGCCATAACCATTATCCCGCGTGAACAGCACGCTATCTCCCGCAAAGATATCAGCGAGAACGCGCTTAAAGTGATGTACCGCCTGAATAAAGCCGGTTATGAAGCCTGGCTTGTCGGCGGTGGTGTGCGCGATCTGCTGCTTGGCAAAAAGCCGAAAGATTTCGACGTCACCACCAACGCTACGCCGGATCAGGTACGCAAGCTGTTCCGCAACTGCCGCCTGGTTGGCCGCCGTTTCCGCCTGGCCCACGTCATGTTCGGGCCGGAAATCATTGAGGTCGCCACCTTTCGCGGTCATCACGAAGAGAACGCGGGCGATCGCGCCACCTCCCAGCGCGGCCAGAACGGCATGCTGCTGCGCGACAACATTTTCGGCTCGATTGAAGAAGACGCCCAGCGTCGCGATTTCACCATCAACAGCCTCTATTACAGCGTGGCCGATTTCACAGTACGTGATTACGTCGGCGGCCTGAACGATCTTAAAGAAGGGATTATCCGTCTTATCGGCGATCCGGAAACCCGCTACCGTGAAGATCCGGTGCGTATGCTGCGCGCGGTGCGCTTCGCCGCCCGGCTTGATATGCGCATCAGCCCGGAAACCGGCGAGCCTATCCCGCGCCTCGCCACGCTGCTGAACGATGTGCCGCCGGCGCGTCTGTTTGAAGAGTCGCTGAAGCTGTTGCAGACCGGTTACGGCTACGCGACTTATCGCCTGCTGTGCGAATACAATCTGTTCCAGCCGCTGTTCCCCGGCATCAGCCGCTATTTCACCGAGAAAGGCGACAGCCCGATGGAGCGCATCATCGCGCAGGTGCTGAAGAACACCGATCACCGCATTCACAATGATATGCGCGTAAACCCGGCGTTCCTGTTCGCCGCGATGTACTGGTATCCGCAGCTCGAAATGGCGCAGAAAATCGCCCAGGAGAGCGGCCTTGCCTACTACGACGCCTTCGCGCTCGCCATGAACGACGTGCTGGATGAAGCCTGCCGCTCGCTCGCGATCCCGAAACGCATCACCACGCTTATCCGCGATATCTGGATGCTGCAGCTGCGCCTGTCGCGCCGTCAGGGCAAACGCGCCTGGAAGCTGATGGAGCACCCGAAATTCCGCGCGGCTTACGATCTGCTGGCGCTGCGCGCCGAAGCGGAAAACAACAGCGAGCTGCAACGTCTGACGAACTGGTGGGGCGAATTCCAGTCCGCCGCGCCGCCGATGCAAAAAGATATGCTCAACGATCTGGGCGACGAGCCGGCCGCGCGTCGCCGCACGCGTCGTCCACGCCGTCGCACCTCCCCGCGCCGCGAGGGTAACGCGTGACGCTGGCCTTTATCGCGCTCGGCAGCAATCTCGCCGAGCCGCTTACCCAGGTCAATAACGCGCTGGCTGCGCTGGCGCGTATTCCGGGTAGCCGCGTTGTGGCCACCTCTTCATTTTATCGCACTCCGCCGCTTGGCCCGCAGGATCAACCCGATTATCTGAACGCCGCCGTGGCGCTGGAGACGATGCTTAGCGCCGAAGCACTTCTTGATAACACGCAGCGCATTGAGCTTGAGCAGGGGCGCGTGCGTAAAGCGGAGCGCTGGGGGCCACGCACGCTCGATCTCGACATCATGCTGTTTGGCGATGCGACGATAAACACCGAGCGCCTGATCGTTCCTCACTACGACATGAAAAACCGCGCTTTTATGCTGCTGCCGCTTTCAGAGATTGCGCCCGCGCTGCGCTTCCCGGATGGCGAGCGCCTGGCCGACGTGCTCGAACGCCTTGATTGTTCAGCAATTCGCCACTGGTAAATCAAAAAGTTCCCCTTCGTATTTCCTCGCGGTATCCTCCCGTAAACGCATCGTTTACACTGCTTTTTTTCTGTTTGCGGGACACCCATGAAACCGACAACCATTTCTCAATTGCGACGCCTGAAGGAAACCGGCAAAAAATTCGCCACCATCACCGCCTACGATTTCAGCTTTGCGAAACTCTTTGAAGAAGAAGGAATTGGCGTCATGCTGGTGGGGGATTCGCTGGGCATGACCGTCCATGGCCACGACTCCACCCTGCCGGTCACCGTCGACGATATCGCCTACCATACCCGCGCCGTTCGCCGCGGCGCGCCGCACTGTCTGTTGCTCGCCGATTTACCCTTTATGGCTTACGCCACGCCTGAACAGGCCTTTGAGAACAGCGCCACCGTCATGCGCGCGGGTGCCAATATGGTCAAAATCGAAGGCGGCCAGTGGCTTGCCGACACGGTACGCATGCTGACCGAGCGCGCCGTACCGGTGTGCGGGCATCTGGGGCTGACCCCGCAATCCGTGAATATTTTCGGCGGCTATAAAGTGCAGGGCCGCGATGAAGCCGCCGCGCAGACGCTGCTTAACGACGCACTGGCCTTAGAAGCCGCGGGCGCGCAGCTTCTGGTGCTGGAGTGTGTGCCGGTCGCACTCGCGCAGCGCATCACCGACGCGCTTTCCATTCCGGTTATCGGCATCGGTGCCGGTAACGTCACTGACGGGCAGATCCTCGTGATGCATGACGCCTTCGGTATTACCGGCGGCCACATCCCGAAATTCGCCAAAAACTTCCTGGCTGAAGCGGGCGATATGCGCGCCGCGGTGCGCCAGTATATTGCTGAAGTGGAGTCCGGCGCGTACCCGGGCGAAGAACACAGCTTTCACTAAAGGAGTGTCATTGTGCTGATTATTGAAACCGTGCCGCTGCTGCGCCAGCAGATCCGTCGCCTGCGCATGGAGGGCAAACGTATCGCCCTGGTGCCGACCATGGGGAATCTCCATGACGGCCATATGAAGCTGGTGGACGAGGCGAAAGCCAGTGCCGACGCGGTAGTGGTAAGTATTTTCGTCAACCCGATGCAGTTTGATCGCGCCGACGATCTGGCGCGCTATCCGCGCACGCTTCAGGAAGATTGCGAGAAGCTGAAAAAACGCGGCGCCGATTTCGTATTCGCACCGACGCCGGAAGAGGTCTATCCGCAGGGCATGAGTGATCAGACCTATGTTGACGTTCCCGGTCTCTCCACGATGCTCGAAGGCGCAAGCCGTCCGGGGCATTTCCGTGGCGTCTCGACCGTGGTGAGCAAGCTCTTTAACCTGGTGCAGCCGGATGTCGCCTGCTTTGGCGAAAAGGATTATCAGCAGCTTGCGCTTATTCGCAAAATGACGGTCGATATGGGTTATGACATCGAGATTATCGGTGTACCGACGGTGCGCGCCAAAGACGGGCTGGCGCTCAGCTCCCGCAACGGTTATCTCACCAGCGACCAGCGCAAAATCGCGCCGGGCTTGAGCAAAGTGATGAACACGATGGCGGAGAAACTGCGCGCGGGCGAGCGCGATCTGGAGGCGATTATCGCCGCGGCAAGCGAAGCGCTTAGCGAGAAAGGCTTCCGCCCCGACGACCTGCAAATCCGCGATGCCGACACGCTGCAGGCGCTCTCACCGGCCAGCCAGCGCGCGGTGATTCTGATGGCCGCGTGGCTCGGCCAGGCGCGGCTCATCGACAATCAGACCGTGGAATTAACCCAGTAGACAGCATGGGTAAAAAGGGCAATACTGCCCGGGATAAATTCCTGGAGCCGGGTCACCGCCCGGCTCTGACGACATTCAGGTAAACAGGGTTCAAGTTATGATTCGCACCATGTTGCAGGGCAAACTGCACCGCGTCAAAGTTACTCAGGCGGACCTGCATTATGAAGGCTCCTGCGCCATCGATCAGGATTTCCTCGAGGCCGCGGGCATTCTGGAATATGAAGCCATTGATATCTACAACGTGACCAATGGCAAACGCTTTTCGACGTACGCCATCGCGGGCGAGCGCGGCTCGAAGATCATTTCAGTGAACGGTGCCGCGGCCCACTGCGCGGATGTCGGCGATATCCTGATTATCGCAAGCTACGTGACCATGCCGGATGAGCAGGCGCGCAGCTGGCAGCCGAAAGTCGCCTATTTCGACGGCGATAACGAGATGAAACGTCTCGCCAAAGCGGTGCCGGTGCAGGTGGCGTAACGCTACGAGCACAAGAATAAAGCCCTCCTCGCGAGGGCTTTTTTTATCCCTGCGGCTGGTTACTGATGATTTTCGCCATCGTCTCCAGCGAGTCGGTGCGCAGAATATAGAGCCGCTTTAACAGATACGGGTTATCGCCCGGCTTCACTTTGCCCTTCACCGTTGTCACCGCCAGATGAAACCCGGCATCGCCCGCCGCCTTCACGGCTTTATCGTCATACCCGCCGAACGGATAAGAGAGAAACAGCACGTGCGGATTAAACTGCGAGAGCGCGCGGCGCGAACGCTGATAATCAAAGAGAATGTTGTGATACGTGCGGCTTAACAAAATCGGGTGGCGCGCGCCGTCGGTGCGGTGCAGAAAATGGGTGTGCGACTGGATATCAAACACATCCTGAATCGCTTTCAGTTCTGAAACGCTCATAAACTGGAGCGTTTTTGAGTCCCACCGCTGCGGATGGCGCTTGATACGTGACGAGATAATAAACGCCGTCGCCTTAAAGCCATATTCTTTCATCACCGGATACGCATAGCGATAAACCGATTTCAGGCCGTCATCGAAGGTGATCGCCACCGCGCGGGCGGGAAGATTAATGCGGTTATGCACGTAGCCGTCGAGATCGTAGAGGCTAATCGTCGCATAACCCTGATCGCGCAGCCACGTCATCTGGTTGCTGAACGCGCGCACGGACGTGGTGGTGGAGGTGTGGCGAAACCGGGTGTTCTCTTCATCACGCAGAATGTGATGGTACGTCAGCACCGGAATGCCGTTATCCTCCTGCGCGTCGAGGCTACTGATATAGCCCAGCCGGTCGCCGATGCGGATCTGATACCAGGTCTGGTTCAGGCGGTCTTTCAGCTTGCCGACAATCGGGTAACGCAGATTTTCTGCCAGCGTGCCGAACGGTTCGCTGTTCACGTCCGGTTCGTTGTAGATGGTGACATCCCGCCAGGTCAGCAAATTTTGATTGCTGAGCGGCTTATTCAGATCGCCCAGGCTGTCCGTCACGCGTTTTTTGCCCTGTACGTCGGTCAGGTGGGCTTTGTCGATAAACCCGGTGCCGAAGCCAAAGCGGAACTCATAATAATCCGCGGCAATCGGCACCACGGCAAGCAACTGCCCTTCACGAATGATACCAACCGTCTGCACGTTATCACCGACCTTCGCCCAGATCGCGGCATCTTCGGTAATTTGCATATATTGCGGGGAGGGTTGCTCGCTACCAAGCAGGCTGGCCCGCGCGACGCCTGCCACCAGAATGAGCAGACAGAAAAAGAGACGATTTAGCATAGGAATGAAGGAACAGTCACTGCCAGAGGTGAAATTATGCACATTTTAACAAAAGTGACATGAATACCAAGCCCGGTTGTTATTTATTGCACCTTACACATTCCGGGCACGGGTCGCGGGCGACGCGCTGGCGTGAATGTTTCCACGCCAGCGCGCTGAGTCTGTCAGGAGCGCAGGCCGCGTCCGCGGCTGATGAGATACCAGCACAGCAGATAAAACGCGATGATAAAGCACGCCAGCACCGCAACGGTAAACAGCAGCGGCACATCGGTTATCCCGAGGAAACCGAAGCGGAAGCCGCTTATCATGTAGACGATGGGGTTCAGGTGCGACAGCGCCTGCCAGAACGGCGGCAGCAGCGTCAGCGAATAAAACACCCCGCCGAGATAGGTCAGCGGCGTCAGCACGAACGTCGGGATCAGGCTGATATCATCAAACGTTTTGGCGAATACCGCATTCAGCAGCCCGGCGAGGGAGAACAGAATGGCGGTCATCAGCAGCGTCAGGGCGACAAATAGCCATGAATGCACCTGGAACGGCACGAAAAACAGCGATACCGCCGTCACCAGAATACCGACGCACAGCCCGCGCGCCACGCCGCCGCCCACGTAACCGGCGATAATCACATGCGTCGGCACCGGTGCCACCAGCAGCTCTTCGATATTGCGCTGGAACTTGGCGCTGAAAAATGACGACGCCACGTTCGCGTAAGAGTTGGTGATCACCGCCATCATGATAAGGCCCGGCACAATAAACTGCATGTAAGTGAAGCCATGCATTTCGCCGATACGCGAGCCGATAAGATTGCCGAAAATAATAAAATAGAGGGTCATGGTGATGACCGGCGGCACCAGGGTCTGCACCCAGATGCGGGCAAAACGGTTCACCTCTTTCGCCCAGATACTTTTCAGGGCGACCCAGTAAAGCTGCATCATGCGCGCTCTCCTTGTTTTTCATTCACCAGCGTGACGAACAGCTCTTCAAGACGGTTCGCTTTGTTGCGCATACTCAGCACCTGAACGCCCTGCGCGGTCAGCTGATTAAAGACGCTGTTAATGCCCTGCTCGCGCAGCACTTCCACCTCAAGCGTCGAGGTATCCACCAGACGATACTGATAGCCTTCAAGCTTCGGTAGCGGGCTTTTCGCCGCCAGATCGAGGATAAACGTCTCCGATTTAAGCTTAGAGAGCAGCGATTTCATCGAGGTGTTCTCCACCAGTTCGCCGCGCTGGATGATGCCGATATTGCGGCACAGCATCTCCGCTTCTTCGAGATAGTGAGTGGTGAGAATAATCGTGGTGCCTTTATCGTTAAGATCTTTGAGAAAGCCCCACATCGAGCGGCGAAGTTCGATATCTACGCCTGCCGTCGGTTCATCAAGAATCAGCAGTTTCGGCTCATGCATCAGCGCGCGGGCGATCATCAGACGACGCTTCATCCCGCCCGAGAGCATACGCGCGCGTTCGTTGCGTTTTTCCCACAGATCGAGCTGATTTAAATACTTTTCGCTGCGCTCAATCGCTTCGCGACGCTCAACGCCGTAGTAGCCCGCCTGGTTGACGACAATCTGCTGCACGGTCTCGAAAGGGTTGAAGTTAAACTCCTGCGGCACCAGCCCAAGCTGGCGTTTGGCGTTAACCACATCCCGTTCCAGATCGTACCCAAACACGCGCACCCGGCCGGACGTTTTATTGACCAGCGAGCTGATAATACCGATGGTGGTGGATTTACCGGCCCCGTTCGGCCCCAGCAGCGCGTAGAAATCTCCCGCTTCGACTTGTAAATCAATGCCGCGCAGCGCCTGTACGCCGCCGGGATACGTCTTTTTAAGCTGCTCCAGTTCCAGTGCAATGGTCATGAAAGTACAGTCACCTTATTTTCTTGCAGAAGTTGTGTGGTTTAAAAAAAAGTTTAGTTGCCCTATATTACCCGAACGCAATTGTCTGGTTACAGGTCGTTAACCTCTATGAAAGATATCAGCACACTTATTAGTAATAACGAAATCTGGTCAAAAATGCTGGTCAAAGAAGACCCGGGCTTTTTTGAACGTCTGGCGAAGGCGCAGAAACCGCGCTTCCTGTGGATCGGTTGTTCCGACAGCCGCGTACCGGCTGAACGCCTCACTGGCCTTGAGCCAGGCGAAATCTTCGTTCACCGCAACGTGGCGAACCTGGTTATCCACACCGACCTTAACTGCCTCTCCGTCGTTCAGTACGCGGTGGACGTGCTGGAAGTAGAACACATCATCATCTGTGGTCACTACGGCTGCGGCGGCGTGCAGGCGGCGGTGGAAAACCCGGAGCTGGGCCTGATTAACAACTGGCTGCTGCACATTCGCGACATCTGGCTGAAACACAACGCCCTGCTGAGCGAGCTGCCGCAGGAAAAACGTCTCGACACTCTGTGCGAGCTGAACGTGATGGAGCAGGTTTATAACCTTGGCCACTCCACCATCATGCAGTCCGCCTGGAAACGCGGCCAGAACGTCACGCTGCACGGCTGGGCGTATGGCATTCACGACGGCCTGCTGCGCGATCTGGACGTGACCGCGACCGACCGCGAAACGCTGGAGCAGGGTTACCGCAAAGGCGTATCCAACATCCAGAAAACACACGCCAGCCATAAATAAGGGCGAGCGTGACATAAAAAAAGGGGCCGGTGGCCCCTTTTTTGTGCGCCGGATTTACTCTTCCAGCATCACCACGTTGCCGATATACGGCAGATGACGATAGCGCTGGGCATAATCGATGCCGTAGCCCACCACAAATTTATCCGGGATCGAGAAGCCGACATACTCCACTTCGACGTCCACTTCACGGCGCGACGGTTTATCGAGCAGCGTACAGATGGCGAGCGATTTCGGCTCGCGCAGGCTCAGGATTTCACGCACTTTGGAGAGCGTGTTGCCGGAGTCGATAATATCTTCGACGATCAGTACATCTTTACCGCGGATATCTTCATCCAGATCTTTGAGGATTTTGACATCGCGCGTGGAAGACATGCCGCTGCCGTAGCTGGAGGCGGTCATAAAATCGACTTCATGCGCCACGTGAACCTGACGGCACAGGTCCGCCATGAACATAAAAGAGCCGCGCAGCAGCCCTACCAGCACCATTTCGCTGCCGCTGTCCTGATAACGCTCAGTAATCTGACGCCCCAGTTCTTCAACGCGCGCCTTGATTTCCGCCTCGGAAATCATCACTTCAACAGTATGTTTCATATCGCTAACCGTTTGATTTAAAAATAAATCAGCGTTACCTGCCGCGCCTGCCGCCGGTAACGCTCGATAAGCGGGGCAGTATACCAGTAAAACGCCCGTCCGACAGAAAAGTGCGAAAAGCTCTTTTTGTGATTAAGATCACATATGTTAACAACTATAATAACTTGCTACTTAAAAATTAAGAGTGTGGTTATGGCAGAAACAAAAAAGACACAATCACGACTTCTCGTGATGCTCACAGCCCTGTTCGCAGCATTATCAGGGCTGTATTTATTGGTTGGTGGTATATGGCTGGTTTCAATTGGTGGTTCCTGGTACTACCCCATTGCCGGGGTGGGTATGCTGGCGACCGCCTGGCTGCTGTGGAGACGTAACGCTGCGGCGCTGTGGCTCTACGCTATCATCTTATTAGGCACAATGGCGTGGGGCATCTGGGAAGTCGGCTTCGACTTCTGGGCGCTGACGCCGCGCTGCGACGTTCTGGTGTTCTTCGGCGTATGGCTGATTCTGCCATTCGTCTGGCGTCGCCTCAGCACGCCGTCCCGCGCAGGCGTACCGGCGCTGCTGGTCTCGCTTATCATCACCGCGGGGCTGCTCTTCTGGGCGGGCTTTAACGATCCACAGGAAATCAACGGCACCCTCAGCGCGGACAGCACTCCTGCCGCCGTGAACGGTAGCCAGAGCATTCCTGACGGCGACTGGCCGGCCTACGGGCGTAACCAGGAAGGCCAGCGTTACTCTCCGCTCAAGCAGATCAACACCGACAACGTTCACAAGCTGAAAGAAGCCTGGGTATTCCGCACCGGCGACCTGAAGCTGCCGACCGATCCGGGTGAGATAACCAACGAAGTAACGCCGATTAAAGTCGGTGACACCCTGTTCCTCTGCACCGCGCACCAGCGTCTTTTCGCCGTTGATGCCGCAACCGGTAAAGAGAAATGGCACTTCGATCCGCAGCTGAATACCAATCCGTCATTCCAGCATGTGACCTGCCGCGGCGTGTCGTATCACGAAGCGACTGCCGCGAACGCCAGCCCGGATGTCGTCGCGGATTGTCCGCGTCGTATTATCCTGCCGGTGAACGACGGTCGTCTGTTTGCGGTGAATGCGGATAACGGCAAGCTGTGTGAAAGCTTCGCTAATAAAGGCATTCTGAACCTGCAGACCAACATGCCGGTCACTACGCCGGGTATGTATGAGCCGACTTCGCCGCCGATCGTTACCGATAAGGTGATTGTGATTGCTGGCGCGGTGACCGATAACTTCTCCACCCGTGAGCCGTCCGGCGTCATCCGTGGTTTTGATATCAACACCGGTAAACTGCTGTGGGCCTTCGATCCGGGTGCGAAAGACCCGAACGCGATCCCGGCTGACGAGCATCATTTCTCGCTGAACTCCCCGAACTCCTGGGCACCGGCGTCTTATGATGCGAAGCTCGACATGGTTTACCTGCCGATGGGCGTAACCACGCCGGATATCTGGGGCGGTAACCGCACGCCGGAGCAGGAGCGCTTTGCGAGTTCTATCGTCGCGCTGAACGCGTCCACCGGTAAGCTGGTGTGGTCTTATCAGACCGTTCACCACGACCTGTGGGATATGGACCTGCCGGCGCAGCCGACGCTTGCCGACATTACCGTGAAAGGCGAAACCGTTCCGGTCATCTACGCGCCAGCGAAAACCGGTAACATTTTCGTGCTGGATCGCCGCAACGGTAAGCTCGTCGTCCCGGCACCGGAAAAACCGGTTCCGCAGGGTGCCGCGAAAGGCGACTACGTGACGCCGACGCAGCCGTTCTCTGACCTTTCCTTCCGTCCGAAGAAAGATCTGAGCGGCGCGGATATGTGGGGCGCCACGATGTATGACCAGCTGGTCTGCCGCGTGATGTTCCACAGCCTGCGTTACGAAGGCATCTTCACGCCGCCGTCCGAGCAGGGCACGCTGGTGTTCCCGGGTAACCTGGGGATGTTCGAATGGGGCGGCCTGGCCATTGACCCGCATCGTCAGGTGGCGATTGCCAACCCGATGGCGCTGCCGTTCGTATCGAAGCTTATCCCGCGTGGTCCTGGCAACCCGATGGAGCAGCCGAAAGACGCGAAGGGCACCGGTACAGAAGCCGGTATCCAGCCGCAGTACGGCGTGCCGTATGGCGTGACCCTGAACCCGTTCCTCTCTCCGTTTGGTCTGCCGTGTAAGCAGCCGGCATGGGGTTATATCTCCGCGCTGGATCTGAAGACCAACGACGTGGTGTGGAAAAAACGTATCGGTACGCCGCGCGACAGCATGCCGTTCCCGATGCCGTTCCCGGTGCCGTTTAACATGGGTATGCCGATGCTTGGCGGCCCGATCACCACTGGCGGTAACGTGCTGTTTATCGGTGCGACTGCGGATAACTATCTGCGCGCGTACAACGTGACCAACGGCGAGAAGCTGTGGGAAGCCCGCCTGCCGGCTGGCGGCCAGGCGACGCCGATGACCTATGAAGTGAACGGCAAGCAGTATGTCGTGATCTCCGCAGGCGGCCACGGCTCGTTCGGCACCAAAATGGGCGACTATATCGTTGCCTATGCCCTGCCGGATGATGCGAAGTAAAACCGTATCGGAAAGCAAAAAGCCCCTCATCGAGGGGCTTTTTTTATGGGCGGGGTTTTATTTGATGATGCCGGGGTGTGTTATGTGGGAGCAGGTGTTTTTGCAGTGTGGTTTATTGGGGGGACAGGTGGGTGCGCTTCGCTTACCCACCCTACACAGCGCTCACCGTAACCCTTTTGTAGGGCGGGTAAGCGCAGCGCACCCGCCGTCTAAATCTCACAGCCCCACCCGCCGTTAACACCTCCGCCGAACATCGATCATGCCACCGTAAACCCTAACATCATCCCGGTGTCTTCATGCTCTAACAAATGGCAATGCGCCATGTAGGCGTGCTCGGCTGACGCCGCGTAATCAAACCGCACCAACACTTCGCTGCGCGCGCCTTCCACCCACACGGTATCTTTCCATCCGGCGCGATGCGCGGCGGGCGGCTTGCCGTTCTCGGTCAAAATACGGAACTGCGTACCGTGGATATGGAACGGATGCAACATCATGTCGCCCTCGCCGGAAATGGTCCAGCGCTCATATTTGCCGAGCGCCGCCCCAAACGCGGGCGCGTTCATATCAAACGCTTTGCCGTTAATCTTATTGGCGTTATGGAAATCAAACCCGTGGCCGCCGTGGTTCATGCCGCCATGCGACATCTTCCCGTGCCCCATCTGGCCCATCATCTGCCCGTGTGAATTTCCTGCAAGCGCCTGCTTACCGTAGCGTTTCACCAGTTCGTCCATGCCCATCATATCCAGCATCGGGTCCATCATTAATTGCAGCCAGCGCTCCTGAAGCCCGTCGAGCGAAGGCAGCGGCGGAACCTCCACCAGCTTATCCGGCAGCGTCCCTGAGGCGGGCACCACGATGGGCTGAATGCGCACCACCGGCTGCGGTTTATCAAACGGCGCGACCGTCATGCCCATCTGTGTGACCGGCAGCGTCACGATATCGAAAGGCCGCGCGTCGCTGGTATCCACCAGCACTTCAAAACGCTCGCCCATCAGCATCGGCAGTTCGGTCACTTTCACCGGTTCCGCCAGCAGACCGCCGTCGCTCGCGATAACATACAGCGGACGGTTATCGCTCGCGGCAATCTTCAGCGAGCGCGCGTTACAGCCGTTCAGCAGGCGCAGACGCAGCCAGCCTTTCGGCGGCGTATGCTGCGGATACACCGCGCCGTTGCACAGCAGCGTATCGCCAAACCAGCCGACGGCGGCGGTCATCACGTCGAGCTGATAATCGACATTGCCGTCGGCGGTAAATTTCTTGTCCTGAATAATCAGCGGCACGTCGTCGACGCCCCAGATTTTGGGCAGCATCAGTTGCTGGCTTTCGGTATCTTCGATAAGCACCAGCCCCGCCAGCCCCATCGCCACCTGATGCCCGGTTTTGCCGTGCTGATGCGGGTGGAACCAGCAGGTCGCCGCGCGCTGCTCGGGCGTGAAGCTTACGCTGCGCGTCTGCCCCGGCGCGATAATGCCCTGCGGGCCGCCGTCCACCGCGCCCGGCACTTCCAGACCGTGCCAGTGCACCGTGCTTTCTTCAGCGAGGTTATTGCGGATATTGATATTCACCGGCGTGCCCTGGCGCAGCTTAATCGCCGGGCCAAGCAGCGAGCCGTTATACCCCCAGGTCGTGGCATTCTTACCGGCAAACGTGGTTTTGCCCGCCTGAACCGTCAGCTGAATGCTGCTGCGGGCGTCCGGCGTCAGCAGCGCGGGGATAGGCAGCGCGGGTTGCTCTGCGGCAAATGCGGCCCGGCTCCATGTCGGCAGCGCGCTGAGCGCCCCCAGCGCGGCGGTGTACTTGATAAACTCTCGGCGTTGCATCTTCCCGTCCTTATCGTCAACGTGCACCCGTTGAGCTTAAACCCTCCCCTTGCGGGAAGGTCAAGTATGACGGCGAGGGAATTCGCTGTGATTTCCCGGCTGCCTGTACGGCAGTGAACAGCTGGCGCACCAACTCCCCTTCCGGCGCGTCTTTTCTAAGCTGCCTGTACGGCAGTGAACAAGAGCGAATATTACCGGAATGCCTGAATTAAAAACAAATTTTTGCTTTTAATGCCTGAAACCCTTTTTTATCACCACAACTGCACGCATTAAAAATCAACGCCTTACAAGCGGAGCATAAAAAAGGGTTTAGACGTCCTGGCGCAACGCCCATCACTTTTATCGTTTCATTCGCTCAGTGGTTTGCTCTTCGGTGCGTTAACGTGCGCGATTGCCGTATCGTATAGAGGGATTTTTCTGCTGCTTTCTTATCGATAATGTTCGTACAACATCGCCTGAAACAGGCAGTTATTCGCGCGTTAAAGGCAAGAAATCTCCTCGTCGCGCCTGAACGAAATGTGCTATCGTTGGGTATTGGTTGGCGAGTGGTAGACGTGATGAGAAAAGTAGTCAGGCTAATGTTTCTGGGCTGTCTGTTGGCCTTTTCCACTAACAGTTTTGCGCTCAGTGAATCAGAAGCGGAAGACATGGCCGACCTGACGGCGGTTTTTGTTTTTCTGAAAAATGATTGTGGCTACCAGAACCTGCCGAACGGGCAGATCCGTCGCGCGCTGGTCTTTTTCGCCCAGCAGAATCAGTGGGATTTAAGCAATTACGACAGCTTTAATATGAAGGCGCTCGGCGAGGACAGTTACCGCGATCTGAGCGGCATCGCTATTCCTACCGCTAAAAAGTGCAAAGCCCTGGCGCGTGATTCGCTAAGCCTGCTTGCCTACGTGAAGTAATCCCCTCCCCCGCTCCTTTGGTGAAATGGTGACCGTGCATCCACGGTCATAGTTAGCTATGATGTTGCGCCCGTTTTTATGGGGTGTTAACGAAGGAGGAATCAGCCCGTGACCGAGAATCCTATGTGGCACGAAACGCTGCACGATCAGTTTGGTCAATACTTTGCCGTCGACAAAGTGCTCTATCGCGAAAAAACCGATCATCAGGATCTGATTATTTTCGAAAACTCCGCCTTTGGCCGGGTGATGGCGCTGGACGGCGTGGTGCAAACCACCGAACGCGATGAATTTATCTATCACGAAATGATGACGCATGTGCCGCTGCTGGCCCACGGCCACGCGAAGCGCGTGCTGATCATCGGCGGCGGCGATGGCGCGATGCTGCGTGAAGTGACGCGTCATCAGAGCGTGGAATCCATCACGATGGTGGAAATCGACGCCGGCGTGGTGGCGTTTTGCCGCGAGCATCTGCCTAACCACAATGCCGGTAGCTATGACGATCCGCGCTTTACGCTGGTGATCGACGACGGCGTGAATTTCGTCAACCAGACCACCCAGAAATTTGATGTGATTATCTCCGACTGCACCGATCCCATCGGGCCGGGAGAGAGCCTGTTCACGTCGGCGTTTTATGAAGGGTGCAAGCGCTGCCTGAATCCGGGCGGGATTTTCGTCGCGCAGAACGGCGTCTGCTTTCTCCAGCAGGATGAAGCCATCGACAGCCATAAAAAGCTCAGCCACTACTTTGGCGACGTGAGCTTTTATCAGGCGGCGATCCCCACCTATTACGGCGGCATTATGACGTTCGCCTGGGCGACCGATAACGACGCCCTGCGCAAACTCCCGCTCGAAACTTTACAGGCGCGCTTTCACACCGCGGGGCTGAAGTGCCGTTATTACAATCCGGCCATTCATACGGCAGCGTTCGCTCTGCCGCAATATTTGCAAGATGCCCTGGCGTCTCAGGCATCCTAAGGAGGTGATAAAAATTGAAAAAGCTGAAACTGCATGGCTTTAACAACCTGACCAAAAGCCTGAGTTTTTGTATTTACGATATTTGCTACGCCAAAACGGCGGAAGAACGCGATGGCTATATCGCGTATATCGATGAACTCTATAACGCCAACCGTCTTACGGAAATCCTGACGGAAACCTGCTCGATTATCGGCGCCAATATTCTGAATATCGCACGCCAGGACTATGAGCCACAGGGCGCCAGCGTCACGATTCTGGTGAGCGAAGAGCCGGTCGACCCGCAGCTTATCGACAAAACCGAGCACCCCGGCCCGCTGCCGGAAACCGTGGTCGCGCACCTCGACAAGAGCCATATCTGCGTCCACACCTACCCGGAAAGCCACCCGGAAGGCGGCCTGTGTACTTTCCGCGCCGACATTGAAGTGTCAACCTGCGGCGTGATTTCGCCTCTGAAGGCGCTGAATTATTTAATCCATCAGCTTGAGTCCGATATCGTGACTATCGACTACCGCGTGCGCGGCTTTACCCGCGACGTCAACGGTATGAAACACTTTATCGATCATGAGATTAACTCGATACAGAACTTTATGTCAGACGACATTAAATCGCTGTATGACATGATGGATGTGAACGTTTATCAGGAAAATATCTTCCATACCAAAATGTTGCTTAAAGAGTTCGACCTTAAGCACTACATGTTCCACACCCGGCCGGAAGAGTTAACCGAAGAAGAGCGCAAGGTCATTACCGACCAGCTCTGGAAAGAGATGCGTGAAATCTATTACGGACGCAATATCCCGTCCGTATGATCCTGCGCGGCGCACGGAAGCGCCGCCTTTATCCGTAATGCGCCAGAAAATCGCGGTACGCCTGCACCACCTGAAGGAAATCCTCAACGCCGCAGAGCGACAGGCTTTCTTCATCGTAGTAGCTCATTCCTTCTTCCATTTCGTCGCCGGAGAATTCCAGTTGATTGGCGCGCACCATGACTTCTTCGCCATCCAGCCACAGCGTGTATTCATGGCCGGTTTTCTGCCACTGCCGCTCGCTGCCCTTGACGTCGCGCGCCGCCGCTTCGACTTCATCCAGCAGCGCCAGATTGCCTTTCACCTCTTCGTTGAACCAGTGCCCGAGCGCTTCGTGGCCCATTGAGAGGCGGACTTTCACCACGCCGGTGATGTCGCGCAAGAATTCATAATCCATGGTGTTTTCCTCTGGCCGGGCGTCGCCTGGCCGCTGCTTTGTTTATCTCTTGTTATTATCGCAGCATGAAACGGAAAGAAAAGCGCAGCCGCCGACGAAACTGACAACACCCTTGTAGACAAGCCGTTGCATGAGCTGTGTTACTCTTGGTTTATCTTAAGTGCTGTTGTATTGAGGTTGCCTGTGAACTTTACTCTTCTGCGCCGCGCGCTGCTGCTCGTCGCGCTGCCGCTCTCCCACGCGTATGCCGGTGAAGCGGTTCGCCTTGAATGCGTTAATCGCGGCAATGTGCTGGTCTCGTTTTTTAAATATCACCTCTCCACGATGAAGTGGAAAGATCACTTCCAGATAGCCTCCGGCATTGAAAAGAGCAAAACCGACAACGGCGTACCTTATGAAATGATTTCGTTTCGTAACGGCGACGATCTGATCTATTTCCCCGACAAAGAGCGCTATGTGCTGTTTGACGCCGGTAAGCAGAAACCGGAGCGCTGTCAGGTGGAAGGCGAGTTTACTTACCCGGTGGTGAGCCTGCCGCGCTACGACGGCAAAGCGGAGTCGTGAGCCGTTAACCGCAATAAAAAAGGGAAGCCAGTGGCTTCCCTTTTTACTGTCTGTCCCGACGCGAATAACGCCGGGCAGAGGTGCGTTATACCGCGGTCTGGAAAATCACGCCGTCCGCTTTCTCAGTATACTGATCAAGCTGGTCGAAATTCAGGTAACGGTAGGTGTCCACGGCAGTTTTATCGACCTGGGACATGAACTGCTGATACTCTTCCGGCGTCGGCAGACGGCCAATCAGCGCCGCGACGGCGGCGAGTTCGGCAGACGCCAGATAGACGTTCGCGCCGGTACCGAGACGGTTCGGGAAGTTACGGGTCGAGGTGGACACCACCGTCGCGCCGTCCGCCACGCGCGCCTGGTTACCCATGCACAGCGAGCAGCCCGGGATCTCGATACGCGCGCCGCTCTTACCAAAGACGCTGTAGTAGCCCTCTTCGGTGAGCTGCGCGGCGTCCATACGGGTCGGCGGCGCCACCCACAGACGGGTCGGCAGCTGGCCTTTATGAGTATCCAGCAGCTTACCGGCCGCACGGAAGTGACCGATGTTGGTCATGCACGAACCGATAAACACTTCGTCAATCTTATCGCCGGTCACGTCAGAGAGCAGACGTGCGTCGTCCGGGTCGTTCGGCGCGCAGAGAATCGGCTCTTTGATCTCGTTGAGATCGATCTCGATCACCGCCGCGTATTCCGCGTCAGCATCCGCTTCCAGCAGTTGCGGATCGGCAAGCCACTTCTCCATGCCCTGAATACGACGCTCCAGCGTACGGCGATCGCCGTAGCCTTCCGCAATCATCCACTTCAGCAGCACGATGTTGGAGTTGAGATACTCAATGATCGGCTCTTTATTGAGCTTGATGGTGCAGCCCGCCGCAGAACGCTCGGCAGAGGCGTCAGTCAGCTCAAACGCCTGCTCCACTTTCAGATCCGGCAAGCCTTCGATTTCCAGAATGCGGCCCGAGAAGATGTTTTTCTTCCCTTTCTTCTCAACGGTCAGCAGGCCCTGCTGAATGGCGTAATACGGGATCGCATGCACCAGATCGCGAAGCGTAATGCCCGGCTGCATCTGGCCTTTAAAGCGCACCAGCACCGATTCCGGCATATCGAGCGGCATCACGCCGGTCGCGGCAGCGAACGCCACCAGGCCAGAGCCCGCCGGGAACGAAATCCCGATCGGGAAACGGGTGTGGGAGTCCCCCCCGGTGCCGACGGTATCCGGCAGCAGCATACGGTTCAGCCAGGAGTGGATCACGCCGTCGCCAGGACGCAGCGACACACCGCCGCGGTTCATGATGAAGTCCGGCAGCGTGTGATGCGTGGTGACGTCAACCGGCTTCGGATACGCCGCCGTGTGGCAGAAGGACTGCATCACGAGATCGGCAGAGAAGCCGAGGCACGCCAGGTCTTTCAGTTCATCACGGGTCATCGGACCGGTGGTGTCCTGAGAACCCACGGAGGTCATTTTCGGCTCGCAATAGGCACCCGGACGGACACCCGCGACGCCGCAGGCGCGACCGACCATTTTCTGCGCCAGCGAGTAGCCGCGATTGCTTTCAGCCACATCTTTCGCGTGACGGAACACGTCGCTGTGCGGCAGGCCCAGCGCTTCACGCGCTTTGGTAGTCAGGCCGCGGCCGATGATCAGCGGAATACGACCACCCGCGCGTACTTCGTCGATCAGCACATCGGTTTTCAGTTCAAAATTCGCCAGCAGTTCGCCGGTTTCGTGGTTGCGCACTTCACCTTTGAACGGGTAGATGTCAATCACATCGCCCATGTTCAGGTTTGACACATCCACTTCGATCGGCAGCGCGCCCGCATCTTCCATCGTGTTGAAGAAAATCGGCGCGATTTTGCCGCCGAGCACCACGCCGCCGCCACGTTTGTTCGGCACGTACGGGATGTCGTCGCCCATAAACCACAGCACGGAGTTAGTCGCGGATTTACGCGATGAGCCGGTGCCCACGACGTCGCCGACGTAGGCCAGCGGGAAACCTTTCTGCTGGAGCGCTTCAATCTGTTTGATCGGGCCAACGCTGCCCGGCTGATCCGGCTCAATGCCTTCGCGGGCGTTTTTCAGCATCGCCAGGGCGTGCAGCGGAATATCCGGGCGCGACCAGGCATCCGGCGCAGGTGAGAGATCGTCGGTGTTGGTTTCACCGGTCACTTTAAACACGGTGACGGTGATTTTTTCTGCCAGCGCCGGGCGCGACAGGAACCATTCGGCGTCCGCCCAGGACTGCATGATCTGCTTCGCGTAAGCGTTGCCCGCTTTCGCTTTCTCTTCGACATCGTAGAAGTTATCGAACATCAGCAGCGTGTGGGACAGCGCTTTGGCGGCGAGCGGTGCCAGTTTGTCGTTATCCAGCGCTTCAATCAGCGGATGAATGTTATAACCGCCCTGCATGGTGCCTAACAGTTCAACGGCTTTTTCAGGGGTGACCAGCGGGGAGGTGGCTTCGCCTTTGGCGACAGCGGCAAGGAAACCTGCTTTTACATAGGCGGCTTCGTCAACGCCTGGGGGTACACGGTTGGTCAGCAGGTCTAACAGAAACTCTTCTTCACCCGCGGGCGGGCTCTTCAGCAGCTCGACGAGTGCGGCCATTTGGGTTGCATCTAAGGGTTTGGCTACAATCCCCTCGGCGGCACGCTCAGCTACGTGCTTACGGTATTCTTCTAGCACGACGGTTCTCCTCGCTCTCATTGTCATAGTGGGAGCCAGGCTTCTCTCTTCACGCTCCTGTGAGACAGCAGTTTGTAGGGTAAATGCCCGGATCCGCGACGGGCAGAATAGCAGGAATTTGGTGGGGTGTTAATCTGTTTACAAAAAAGCAACATTAAATCTTTGCTGAATCGTTAAGCTACGCAGAACGCGTTTCAGAAGTGTGTTTTCGGGCACAAAAAAACCGCCGAGTGGCGGTTTCTCTGTTGCGCGCGAGTGGTAGCAGACACCGTTGCACAGTTTGTATGGCAGGTATAACACAGGGCAAATAGTGACATCAGAAAGGCAGGCCCGCAAGCCCAGATGTACGTTTTGCGTACCGCTTTCAGAATTTACATGTAAGTCGCTGCAAACTCCGAAAAGCCCTTTGAGCCTTTTCTCCGGCTCGCTACAGTAGCGCCTGGCCTGCTTCGCTGGTGTAGCAGCCAGTCACCGGGCCCGGAAGCAGTTCCAACAACCTACGTGGCAGGTATAACACACTTGCCTGGTTCTGCCTTTCCCGGTGAAGAGAGGATCAACGTAGCGCCTTCGGGACTACTCGCAATGGAGATGCGTTGGCTTTTTGCGCTCATCGTTGCGCTGGGTTCACTGCTGGCGGCATTACACGGTGGCTGGAATATTTCCGACATCACGGTGCTGCTGGTGTTGAATCTGGGCAATTAAGCTGCTGACCGCCCGCAAGGGCGGTCTTTTACGTCTCCCTACCCTGCGCTTCGTTATCAGTTATAATTGCGTAATAAATACTCACACTCTTATTCCGGACTCACACGTCCCTTTCCCTGTTAAGGTTAAAAAAGGAAAACTCGGGTAGATAATACTCGCGGCAACGTCAGCGCCCGTATGGCGCCATGAGCCCCGGAGTCATCTATGAAGTTGCCTTTAAAGCCACACCTGCTCGCGTTGCTGTGCAGCGCCGGGCTGTTCGGCGCCTCAGGCGTCCTGTTTGTGAAAAGTCAGGTGCTTTCCGCCGCCGCCGAAGCGCCTGTCGCGGCACCACCTACCGCGCCAGTGCCGCCTCAACCCGCTCCCACAAACACGCCTGCGCCGACATATTCCGCCGCGCAAATCGACCAGTGGGTCGCGCCCATCGCGCTCTACCCTGATGCGCTGTTGTCGCAGATCCTGATGGCTTCTACTTACCCGATGAATATGGTGCAGGCTGCGCAGTGGTCGCAGGACCATCCCACCCTACAGGGCGACGCCGCCATTCAGGCAGTCGCCGGGCAACCGTGGGACGCCAGCGTCAAATCCCTGGTGGCGTTCCCGCAATTAATGTCACTGCTGGGGCAGAACCCGCCGTGGATACAAAACCTGGGCGATGCCTTCCTGGCACAGCCTGATGACGTCATGGCGTCGGTACAGCGCCTGCGCGCGCTGGCTCAACAGACTGGCGCGCTCACCTCTTCGCCACAGCAAAAGGTAACAACCATCACCAGAACCGCGCCGCCAGTCTCACCGGAAAAACCTGCCGCCGCGCCGCGCAGTTCAACCGTTATCGAAATTGAACCGGCGAGCCCCGAGATGGTGTATGTGCCCACCTATAATCCGGCAACCGTGTATGGCACCTGGCAGAACCCGGCGTACCCGCCTGTTTATTTGCCGCCAACGCCCGGCGAGCAGTTCGGCAACAGTTTTGTCAGAGGGCTGGGATACAGTCTCGGTGTCGCCACAACGTATGCGCTTTTCAGCGCCATTGACTGGGATGATGATGATGACCACCACCATCATCATGACGATGACTACCACCATCACGATCGCCACGACAGCGGCTACTGGCATAATGGCGATAACATCAATATTAACGTGAATAACTACAACCGAATCACCGGTGAAAACCGGCGCGGGAACACGATGCCGTGGCACCCCAATCCGGCGTATCGCAACGGTATGGACAATCCCCATACCCGTGTCGTCACACCGCTTCACCGCCCTGCCAGCGCAACAGACCCTATTGCCGACAACCGGGCCTCACAGCGCCAGGCGGCGGCCGCGCGCTTTCAGCAGGCCACGGGGCACAACGCCACGGTGAATACCCCGCACCAGGCCGCCCGACAGTCGTTGCAGGAGCGCGCGCAGCGCAGCAACTATCGCGGTTACGATATCAAACCCGAAAGCGCACGGCTGGCCAGTCACGCGCATAACGCGTCGGAACGCCCTTTCCATGACGCGACACAACATGCGCCTTATCGCGATCTGCACGCCAGCGCGTTCAGCGGTAACGACAGCCGTTCTGCCCGCTGGCAGGTGCAACAGCAGCGCGGTATCGAAAGCCGTCATCTGGCGGCAGCCCACCGCCCGGACACGACGGTAAGAGAACGGCACATTGAGCATCGTCAGCATGAACGCCATCACTAAGAAGGAGAAAAAGGTGAAATCGACATTTCTCGCCGCGCTGGCGTTCGGGTTATCCGCATCACACGCCTTTGCACAGGCGCAATTCAGCACGCCGGATCAGGCCGCTGACGCCCTGACGCAGGCGATTTCGACACACGACGAGGCGGCCTTAAATCATCTTCTTGGCGATGACTGGCGCGAGATTTTGCCACCCGAAGGTGCCGATCCTGAGGAAGTCAGCCGTTTTCTGCGCGACTGGAAAGTAAATCATCATATCGTCCTGCAGGGTGATACGGCACATCTGCAGGTGGGCGCGCAGGACTGGCAATTGCCCGTTCCTCTCGTCAAACACGCGCAGGGCTGGCAGTTCGACATGCAGGGCGCGGCGGAGGAAATTCTCACCCGCACGATCGGGCGCAACGAACTCGCCGCGATTACCGCACTCCATGCCGGCGTCGATGCACAGCAGAGCTATTACGCCCTGAATCAGCGTTACGCAGAGAAAATCATCAGCAGCGAGGGGAAGAAAGATGGCCTCTACTGGCCGGTGAAACCCGGCGAGGCACCGAGCCCGCTCGGCCCGGCGTTCAGCCAGCAAAGGCAGGATATGGGCTATCACGGTTACCATTTCCGCCTTTTGCCCACTCACGACAACGGTTTTGCGATGTTAGCCTGGCCTGTCAGTTACGGTGAAACGGGCGTGATGAGTTTTATTGTAAAGCAGGACGATCGGGTGCTTCAGGCAAATCTGGGAACGGATACCGCGCAGCGCGCCAGCACTATTGACCCGGCTCATCTCGATAACACGTGGGAACCCGTCGCTCCGTAAGGGTTTTACGCAAAAAACCGATGGGCCGCGAGGACTCGGCCCATCGATACGCCGCTTACAGAATGCTGGCGACAGATTTCGCCAGCTGCGCTTCCAGCGCAGGCTTAGCTTCTTCAAATTTCAGGTTAACTTTGTTGGCGCTGGACACCACACGCGTCTGGTATTTCGCACGGTTACCCTGCTCGGTGCTGGTTTGCAGCTTCACGCCGGAGGTGCCCTGACGCAGCGCAGCAATATTATCCGTCGTCACTGTCGCTTTGCTGCGCTCGGAAATTTGCAGGTCGGTGACCATTGTATAGTTCACATCTTCGACCATCGCGTCAGCCGCCATGCCGATAAGCCCCGCCGCCAGGCCAACGCCTAACGCCGCACCGGAAGAGTTGCTGTTGTACGCGGTGATGCCCGCACCCAGCGCGGCGCCCGCGACGGCGCCTTCATAACCGGTTTTCAGGTAGCCCTGCGCTTCACGCAGATCCATTTTGTCGGCTTTCAGGACGTTCGCCTGGATCCAGTAGTAGGCAGAGTCCGGCGAGCTGGTGACTTTGTACCCTTTGGCGGAGAGATCGTTCGCCAGCAGGGTTTGCAGGTTGCTCATGTCTTTGTCTGACGTGTTTTTCACCTGGATATACACGGTTTTCTCAGAAGACGGCTCAAGCCAGATGGTCTGGCTCATCTGGGTTTTCACCTCAAGATTGCGTTTCTTGATAGCGGTGGTCATTGCCCCGCAGCCAGTGAGGGTAAACGCGGCTAATACCAGGCTAACGACAGCCAGTTTTTTTACAGACATACCTTTTCCTTTTTTATTGAAAGTCACCAGAGTGAAAAAAAGAGACACGCCGTTGACAGCAAGACACCGTCACCGTGTTGAGATGAGCAAAGCAAAGCGGGGATGAATACGTTCCTTGTCCACACAGTCCTGAGCATCCAGAGCGTGCCGTCGGCGGCAAAAACGCCTTTATTACGTTGTTATCGGCGATACAAGGAAGAAGATTAGCGAAAATGTCCTACCAGATTAGGTAGTTAAAGAATAAGGGAAGACGCACTGCTGAATAACAGCCATAAAAAACGCCTCCGAAGAGGCGTTTATGTAGCGAGAGAAACTTATTTTTTCTTCGCTTTCGGGTTCGGCAGGTCGGTAATGCTGCCTTCGAACACTTCTGCCGCCAGGCCTACAGACTCGTGCAGGGTCGGGTGCGCGTGGATGGTGAGCGCGATATCTTCCGCGTCACAACCCATTTCGATAGCCAGACCGATTTCACCCAGCAGCTCTCCGCCGTTGGTGCCGACAATCGCGCCGCCGATGACACGGTGGGTTTCTTTGTCGAAAATCAGTTTGGTCATACCGTCTGCGCAATCGGAAGCGATAGCACGGCCAGACGCTGCCCACGGGAAGGTGGCAGTTTCGTAGCTGATGCCTTTCTCTTTCGCTTCTTTCTCGGTCAGACCCACCCATGCCACTTCCGGCTCGGTGTAAGCGATAGACGGGATCACTTTCGGGTCGAAGTAGTGTTTCATGCCCGCGATAACTTCAGCGGCAACGTGACCTTCGTGAACGCCTTTGTGCGCCAGCATCGGCTGACCGACGATATCGCCGATCGCATAGATGTGCGGCACGTTGGTGCGCATTTGTTTGTCAACGCGGATAAAGCCACGGTCGTCCACTTCCACGCCCGCTTTGCCTGCATCCAGGTTTTTGCCGTTCGGCACACGGCCGATAGCCACCAGCACCGCGTCGTAACGCTGCGCTTCCGCCGGCGCTTTTTTGCCTTCCATGGAAACGTAAATACCGTCTTCTTTCGCTTCAACGGCAGTCACTTTGGTTTCCAGCATCAGGTTGAATTTTTTGCTGATGCGCTTGGTGAAGACTTTCACTACGTCTTTGTCGGCAGCCGGGATAACCTGGTCGAACATTTCAACCACGTCGATCTCTGAACCCAGCGCGTGGTAAACGGTACCCATCTCCAGACCGATGATACCGCCGCCCATAACCAGCATGCGTTTCGGCACTTCTTTCAGTTCCAGTGCGTCGGTGGAATCCCATACGCGCGGATCTTCATGCGGAATAAACGGCAGCTGAATCGGACGGGAACCCGCCGCGATGATCGCGTTGTCGAAGTTAATCACGGTTTTGCCGTTCTCGCCTTCCACTTCCAGGGTGTTCGCGCCAGTGAATTTACCCAGGCCGTTCACCACTTTCACTTTACGGCCTTTGGCCATACCAGACAGACCGCCGGTCAGCTGATTGATGACTTTTTCTTTCCAGGTGCGGATTTTATCGATGTCGGTTTTCGGCTCGCCGAACACGATGCCGTGCTCGGCAAGCGCTTTGGCTTCTTCGATAACTTTCGCTACGTGCAGCAGCGCTTTAGAAGGGATACAGCCTACGTTCAGGCAAACACCGCCCAGGGTGCTGTAACGCTCGACGATTACGGTTTCCAGACCTAAGTCAGCGCAACGGAAGGCTGCAGAGTAACCTGCCGGGCCTGCCCCAAGTACCACGACCTGAGTTTTGATTTCAGTACTCATCATGACCTCTTTGTAATTTTCCGGCGGGTCTGACGCTTAAGTTTTAACGCCCATCATCCACCGGGACGTTCTATCCGCTCGCATTTTACAAAACTGTTAACAATTTTGAAACAACAAACGGCAGACGAATCCTTTTGGCACCTGATAATTTCGCACAGTCAGGCGGAATTACCAGAAAAAAGCCGGCCGTCAGGCCGGCTTTTCGCTTACATCACCAGGCGGCGAATGTCCGACAGGGTGTTGTTGATGATGGTGATGAAACGCGCACCATCAGCACCGTCGATCACGCGGTGGTCGAAGGACAGGGAGATCGGCAGCATCAGGCGCGGCACGAACTCTTTACCATTCCACACCGGCTCCATCGCAGACTTGGAGACGCCGAGGATAGCCACTTCCGGCGCGTTCACGATCGGCGCGAAGTGGGTGGTGCCCAGGCCGCCGATGCTGGAGATGGTGAAGCAACCGCCCTGCATTTCGCCGGCGGTCAGCTTGCCATCGCGCGCTTTTTTGGAGATGGTCATCAGCTCGCGAGAAAGCTCGATGATGCCTTTCTTGTTCACATCTTTGAACACCGGTACAACCAGGCCGTTCGGGGTATCCACCGCCACGCCGATGTTGATGTATTTTTTCAGCGTCAGACGCTGACCGTCTTCAGACAGCGAGCTGTTAAAGCGCGGCATCTGCTCAAGGGCAGCGGCAACGGCTTTCATGATGAAGACAACCGGGGTGATCTTCACATCCAGCTTACGCTTCTCAGCTTCGGCGTTCTGCTGCTTACGGAACGCTTCCAGATCGGTGATATCGGTTTTGTCGAAGTGCGTAACGTGCGGGATCATCACCCAGTTACGGCTCAGGTTCGCGCCAGAGATTTTCTGAATGCGGCCCAGTTCCACTTCTTCCACTTCACCAAACTTGCTGAAGTCCACTTTCGGCCACGGCAGCAGACCCGGCAGAGAACCACCGGTCGCGCCAGCGGCAGGAGCGGATTCTGCACGTTTAACCGCGTCTTTCACGTAAGCCTGAACGTCTTCGCGCAGGATACGGCCTTTACGACCGGTGCCTTTCACTTTCGCCAGGTTCACGCCGAATTCGCGCGCCAGGCGGCGGATCAGCGGCGTCGCGTGGACGTAAGCGTCGTTTTCAGCAAATTCAGATTTGCCTTCGGCTTTCGCCGGAGCCGCAGCCGGTTTGTCAGCTTTCGCCGCCGGAGCCGGAGCCGCCGCTTCCTGTTTCGCAGCCGGAGCCGCCGCAGGCGCTGCGCCTTCTACTTCGAAGACCATGATAAGCGACCCGGTGGAGACTTTATCGCCCACGTTCACTTTCAGCTCTTTCACGGTACCTGCGAACGGTGCCGGGACTTCCATAGAAGCTTTGTCGCCTTCTACGGTGATAAGAGACTGCTCAGCGGTGACTTTGTCGCCCACTTTCACCAGCACTTCGGTCACTTCGACTTCATCGCCGCCGATATCCGGCACGTTGACGTCTTTCGCGCCAGCGGCTGCCGCTGGTGCAGATGCCGCCTGCTCGGTGACCTGCGGTTTGGCTTCAGCCGCAGGCGCAGCGCCCGCCACTTCGAAGACCATAATCAGGGAGCCAGTGGAAACTTTGTCGCCGGTGTTGATTTTGATCTCTTTCACGGTGCCCGCGAACGGTGCCGGCACTTCCATAGAGGCTTTGTCGCCTTCTACGGTGATAAGAGACTGCTCGGCTTCAACTTTGTCGCCGACTTTCACCAGGATCTCGGTGACTTCGACTTCGTCGCCGCCGATGTCCGGTACGTTAACGTCTTTTGCTGCCGCGGCTGCCGGTGCTGCTGCCGGAGCGGCTTCTTTCTTCTCTTCAGCCTTCGCAGGTGCAGCGGCTGCTGCACCTTCGGCGGAATCGAAAATCATGATCAGTTTGCCGGTTTCGACTTTGTCGCCCACGGACACTTTGATCTCTTTGACCACGCCCGCCTGCGGAGACGGGACTTCCATAGAGGCTTTGTCGCCTTCTACGGTGATAAGCGACTGTTCAGCTTCAACCTTGTCGCCTACTTTGACCAGGATCTCGGTGACTTCAACTTCGTCCGCCCCGATGTCCGGTACATTGATTTCGATAGCCATTCTTTCTTTACCTCTTATGCCAGACGCGGGTTGACTTTCTCTGCATCGATATTGAATTTGGTGATAGCGTCAGCCACCACTTTCTTATCGATTTCACCACGTTTAGCCAGTTCGCCCAGCGCAGCGACAACCACGTAAGAAGCGTCAACTTCGAAGTGGTGGCGCAGGTTTTCGCGGCTGTCAGAGCGGCCAAAGCCGTCGGTGCCCAGTACGCGATAATCATCAGCCGGTACATAAGTACGAACCTGCTCGGCGAACAGTTTCATGTAGTCGGTGGAAGCAACTGCCGGTGCGTCGTTCATCACCTGAGCGATGTACGGTACACGCGGAGTTTCCAGCGGGTGCAGCATGTTCCAGCGCTCGCAGTCCTGGCCGTCGCGCGCCAGTTCGGTGAAGGAGGTCACGCTGTAGACATCGGAGCCCACGCCGTACTCTTTCGCCAGAATCTCTGCCGCTTCACGGACGTGACGCAGGATAGCGCCAGAGCCCAGCAGCTGAACTTTACCTTTGCTACCTTCGAGGGTTTCGAGTTTGTAGATACCTTTACGGATACCTTCCTCGGCACCTTCCGGCATCGCCGGCATGTGGTAGTTTTCGTTCAGCGTGGTGATGTAGTAGTACACGTTTTCCTGCGCTTCGCCGTACATACGCTGCAGACCGTCATGCATGATGACAGCAACTTCGTAAGCGTAAGCCGGATCGTAGGAGATACAGTTCGGGATAGTCAGCGACTGAATGTGGCTGTGACCATCTTCGTGCTGCAGACCTTCGCCGTTAAGCGTGGTACGACCGGAAGTACCGCCGATCAGGAAGCCGCGCGCCTGCTGGTCACCTGCTGCCCAGCACAGGTCGCCGATACGCTGGAACCCGAACATGGAGTAGTAGATATAGAACGGGATCATCGGCAGGTTGTTGGTGCTGTAAGAGGTCGCAGCGGCAAGCCAGGAAGAACCTGCGCCCAGCTCGTTGATCCCTTCCTGCAGAATCTGGCCTTTCTCGTCTTCTTTATAGTACGCCACCTGCTCACGGTCCTGCGGGGTGTACTGCTGGCCGTTCGGGCTGTAGATACCGATCTGACGGAACAGACCTTCCATACCGAAGGTACGGGCTTCGTCCGCGATGATAGGAACCAGACGGTCTTTGATAGACGGGTTCTTCAGCATCACGTTCAGGGCGCGTACGAAAGCGATGGTGGTGGAGATCTCTTTGCTCTGCTCATCCAGCAGGGAGCGGAAATCTTCAAGCGTCGGCAGCTCCAGCTTCTCGGTGAAGTTCGGCTGACGAGACGGCAGGTAACCGTGCAGCGCCTGACGGCGTTCATGCAGGTACTTGTACTCTTCAGAGCCTTCCGGGAAGGTGATGTACGGCAGTTTTTCCAGGTCTTCGTCGGCCACCGGCACGCTGAAACGATCGCGGACGTAGCGAACGCCGTCCATGTTCATTTTCTTCACCTGGTGAGCGATGTTCTTACCTTCGGCGGTGTCGCCCATGCCGTAACCTTTAATGGTGTGAGCAAGGATAACGGTCGCTTTACCTTTGGTTTCTTTCGCTTTTTTGAATGCCGCGTAGATTTTCTTCGGATCGTGGCCGCCACGGTTCAGCGCCCAAATCTCATCGTCAGACCAGTCTGCAACCAGCGCTGCGGTCTCCGGGTATTTACCGAAGAAGTGCTCACGCACGTATGCGCCGTTTTTGGATTTGAAGGTCTGGTAGTCGCCGTCAACGGTTTCGTTCATCAGCTGAACCAGTTTGCCGCTGGTGTCTTTACGCAGCAGCTCGTCCCAACGGGAACCCCACATCACCTTGATAACGTTCCAGCCAGCGCCTTCGAAGATGCCTTCCAGTTCGTTGATGATTTTACCGTTACCGGTGACCGGGCCGTCCAGACGCTGCAGGTTGCAGTTGATGACGAAGACCAGGTTGTCCAGTTTTTCGCGGGTCGCGATGGTGATGGCGCCTTTAGATTCCGGCTCATCCATCTCACCGTCGCCGAGGAACGCGTAAACGGTCTGCTCAGAGGTATCTTTCAGGCCGCGGTGTTCCAGATATTTCAGGAATTTCGCCTGGTAGATAGCGCCGATCGGGCCAAGGCCCATCGATACGGTCGGGAACTGCCAGAATTCCGGCATCAGTTTCGGGTGCGGGTAAGAAGACAGACCATTGCCGTGAACTTCCTGACGGAAGTTGTTCATCTGCTCTTCGGTCAGGCGGCCTTCAAGGAACGCACGCGCGTAAACGCCCGGAGAGATGTGGCCCTGGAAGTACACCAGGTCGCCGCCGTCTTTGTCGTTGCGCGCACGGAAGAAGTGGTTAAAGCACACTTCGTAGACGGTCGCGGAAGACTGGAAGGACGCCATGTGGCCGCCGAGCTCGAGGTCTTTTTTGGACGCACGCAGCACGGTCATAATGGCGTTCCAGCGGATAGCAGAACGAATACGGCGCTCCAGTTCCAGATTACCCGGGTATTCCGGCTCTTCTTCAACGGGGATGGTATTGATGTACTGACGGGCGGCACTGCCCGCCGCTACGTTCACGCCGCCTTTACGGGCTTCGGAAAGCAGCTGATCGATCAGATACTGAGCACGCTCAACACCTTCTTCACGGATTACCGATTCGATCGCCTGTAGCCAGTCGCGAGTTTCGATCGGATCCACGTCATTTTGTAAACGTTCTGACATGGGGGTATTCCTTATCATCTATCTAATACGTTGATTTATCTGGAACCTGTCCCATTGCACTCTGTGCTCTTACAGCGTCCGGCTGCGTCTGTAGCGGCTGTGCGCCCCCTTTCTTTTCAAGGGCTTCATCTTGCCGCCGCGATGCAACCTGAACTACGGGCACTTAACAAAGCGCAATAAGACAGGTTCTGGGTTTAGTTGCCGCGCTTCAATGGCGCTTTTGGTACAAATCTTCCGGCACAAGCCGGAAAAACATTAATTCTTACGTTGCTCCAGACGACGCAGCGAGCGGTCACGACGGCTCTGCTCACGGCTGCGGTCCAGCAAAATTTCTTCAATAAACGCCAGGTGACGATGCGAGGCTTCCCGCGCCTGCTCCGGCTCCCGCGCCATAATCGCCTCGTAAATCCGGGTGCGATGGCCGCTGACCAGCGGCAGCATTTCACGTCGCGCGTAGAGCAATTCGAAGTTCTGACGGACGTTTTGCGCCAGCATCGGCTCCATGCAGCGTAGCAGATGAAGCAGCACTACATTATGCGCGGCTTCCGTGACCGCTATCTGATACTGCACCACCGCGTTTGATTCTGCGTCCAGATCGCCGGACTCCTGAGCGCGCTCGATAGCCTGATGACATTCGCTCATCCGCGCTCTGTCTTCGTCGGTGCTGCGCAACGCCGCGTAGTACGCAGCGATGCCTTCCAGCGCGTGACGCGTCTCAAGAAGATCAAACTGGGATTCGGGGTGGTCAGAGAGGAGTTCTACCAGCGGGTCGCTGAAGCTTTGCCAGAGCGTACTCTGAACAAAAGTACCGCCGCCCTGGCGACGAAGCAGCAGGCCCTTCGCTTCGAGACGCTGAATCGCCTCTCGCAGGGAGGGTCGGGAAACGTCGAACTGTTTAGCCAGCTCGCGCTCAGGAGGCAGTTTTTCGCCGGGACGCAGCGTCCCTTCGAGGATCAAAAACTCCAGTTGCTGCTCAATCACATCGGAAAGTTTTGGTTGGCGGATTTTGCTGTAGGCCATTATTCCCTGTCTCTGCCATTCGCCCGGAGTCAATTGGTATGACCAATTTAACGTTCGTGTTGGTAAAGTAACAAAGTATTCACCTTCTGTCCATCCTGGTTTTGATTGAAATCAGGAAAGCCCGCATATTTTAACAATGATAAAGAAATAACGTTTCAGAAATGTAACTCCGCACAAATGAACCCGTTACCTCAAAAGCGGTAGATTTAACTCAAATGAAACGTAAAGGCGTGCAACCTGAACCGATTCATTAGTTTAAAATATGAATATCTATTCAATATCTGCGCTTAAGATGAATACGCGCGCCCGTCCGTGAAATAACCACAGCGATTTACAAATGGTTTCTTTTTATTCACTCCGCGAGTGCCCGCTGAGAAAGCAGGTGCATTTGGCAGCGCTTATCACTATTCTTGGCGCTGCGGTAGTCGTTATTAGAAATTTCATCCTTATTGGCTGTAAAGAAAAGACTACACACAGCGACATAACAACATTACAGCAGCGCCACGCTGCGGATTAAAAATAACCACAAACGAGGTTTTATGATGGAAGGTCAACAGCACGGCGACACGCTGAAGCGCGGCCTCAAAAACCGCCATATTCAGCTTATCGCGCTGGGTGGTGCTATTGGTACGGGCCTGTTTCTGGGCAGCGCCTCCGTAATCCAGTCCGCAGGGCCGGGGATTATTCTCGGTTACGCCATCGCGGGGTTTATTGCCTTTCTGATCATGCGCCAGCTTGGCGAAATGGTCGTGGAAGAACCGGTGGCAGGCTCTTTTAGCCATTTTGCCTATAAATATTGGGGGGGGTTCGCGGGCTTCGCGTCCGGCTGGAACTACTGGGTGCTGTATGTGCTGGTGGCGATGGCGGAGCTGACCGCGGTCGGTAAATACATCCAGTTCTGGTGGCCCGAAATCCCGACCTGGGCCTCTGCCGCCGTCTTCTTTGTGGTTATCAACGCCATCAACTTGACCAATGTAAAAGTCTTTGGCGAGATGGAGTTCTGGTTCGCCATTATTAAAGTTATCGCGGTCGTCGCGATGATCCTGTTCGGCGCCTGGCTGCTTTTTAGCGGCACCGCAGGCCCGCAGGCCACGGTGCGCAACCTGTGGGAACATGGCGGCTTCCTGCCGCATGGCGCCTCGGGGCTTGTCATGATGATGGCGATTATCATGTTCTCGTTCGGCGGACTTGAGCTGGTCGGCATTACGGCGGCGGAAGCCGACGAGCCGGAAAAAAGCATCCCGAAAGCCACCAATCAGGTTATCTACCGCATTCTTATCTTTTATGTAGGTTCGCTGGCGGTGCTGCTCTCTCTGCTGCCGTGGACGCGTATCACGGCCGATACCAGCCCGTTTGTCCTGATTTTCCATGAGCTGGGCGACTCTCTTGTGGCGAACGCGCTCAACATCGTGGTGCTGACTGCCGCGCTCTCCGTCTACAACAGCTGCGTTTACTGCAACAGCCGTATGCTGTTCGGTCTCGCCAGACAAGGCAACGCCCCGAAAGCGCTGCAGAAAGTCGACAAGCGCGGCGTGCCGGTCAATACCATTCTGGTCTCCGCCGCCTTTACCGCGCTGTGCGTGCTGATTAACTACCTGGCCCCGCAGGAAGCCTTTGGCCTGCTGATGGCGCTGGTGGTCTCCGCGCTGGTGATTAACTGGGCGATGATTAGCCTTGCCCATATGCGTTTTCGCCGCGCCAAACAGCAACAGGGGGTGACGCCGCGCTTCCCGGCGCTCTTCTACCCGCTCGGCAACTGGTTGTGCCTGCTCTTTATGGCTGCGGTGCTGGTCATTATGCTGATGACGCCGGGTATGGCGATCTCCGTGTGGCTGATCCCGGTATGGCTGCTTATCCTGGCTATCGGTTACTTCATTAAAGAGAAAAAAGCGAAAGCGGCGCACGCCCGCTAAGCCATCAAACCCTCACCCGGCCGGGTGAGGGTTGTTACCTTCCTCACAAATTCCTTCGCACAACACGATTATCCATCTCTGCGACTTATTACTGCTGCGCAGTTTTGCTTAGGCCGAATGATACTTCCGTCCATATCATTCACCGGAGATGTGTCGATGGAAAACAGCAGACTCTCTGTCAAAGAAAAAATCGGCTACGGAATGGGTGACGCCGGCTGCAATATTATCTTTGGCGCCATCATGTTGTTTGTTAATTACTTCTATACCGATATTTTTGGCCTGGCCCCGGCGCTGGTTGGCGTATTGCTTCTGTCGATTCGCGTGATTGACGCAGTGACCGACCCGATTATGGGTGCCATCGCCGACCGCACCCGCAGCCGCTTCGGGCGTTTTCGTCCATGGCTGCTGTGGATAGCGTTCCCCTACGCGTTATTCAGCGTGCTGATGTTTACCACGCCGGACTGGAGCTACAGCAGCAAAGTTGTCTATGCCTTTGTGACCTACTTCCTGCTTTCCATTACCTACACCGCCATCAATATTCCCTACTGTTCGCTGGGCAGCGTGATAACCAATGATCCGAAAGAGCGCGTCGCCTGCCAGTCTTATCGCTTTGTGATGGTAGGGATTGCCACGCTGTTGCTCTCCCTGACGCTGCTGCCGATGGTGGATTACTTCGGCGGCGGGGACAAAGCCAAAGGCTATCAAATCGCCATGACCATTCTGGCGCTGATTGGCATGTGCATGTTCCTGTTCAGTTTCGCTACGGTGCGCGAGCGTATCCGCCCGGCGGTACCGACCAATGACGACTTAAAAGCCGATCTGAAAGATGTCTGGAAAAACGACCAGTGGGTGCGCATTCTGCTGCTGACCATCTGCAACGTCTGCCCGGGTTTTATCCGCATGGCGGCGACCATGTATTACGTCACCTGGGTCATGCAGCAGAGCACCAGCTTCGCCACGATGTTTATCAGCCTCGGCGTGATCGGCATGATGATTGGCAGCACGCTTGCCAAAGTGCTGACCGACCGCTGGTGCAAGCTGAAAGTTTTCTTCTGGACCAATATTGTGCTGGCGATTTTTTCCAGCGGCTTCTATTTCCTTAACCCGCACGCCACGGTGCTGATTGTGGTGATGTATTTCCTGCTGAACGTGCTGCATCAGATCCCGTCGCCCCTGCACTGGTCGCTGATGGCAGACGTGGATGATTACGGCGAATGGAAAACCGGCAAGCGCATTACCGGTATCAGCTTCTCCGGCAACCTCTTTTTCCTGAAATTAGGGCTGGCGATTGCTGGCGCGCTGGTAGGCTTTCTGCTCTCCTGGTATGGCTACGACGCGGGTGCCAAAGCGCAGAGCGCGACAGCGCTTAACGGCATCGTCATGCTCTTTACCGTGATCCCGGGCGTCGGGTATCTGATTACCGCGGGCGTTGTGCGCCTGCTGAAAGTGGACCGTGAACTGATGGCGCGTATTCAGAGCGACCTCGAAAAACGCCGAGAAAACTACCGCGAGCTGTCTGAATACCCGCAGACCAAACCTGTGGAAGCAAAATCGTAAGGAGCGATGATGAATACTTCACCCTGGCCAAACCCGCTGATTGAGCAGCGCGCTGACCCGTTTATTCTGCGCCATCAGGGCCAGTACTACTTTATCGCCTCTGTGCCGGAGTATGACCGGCTGGAAATTCGCCGCGCGCCGTCGATTGAATCGCTGCGCCAGGCGCAACCGGTGGTGGTCTGGCGTAAGCCGGATACCGGGCCGATGAGCGAGCTCATCTGGGCGCCGGAGCTGCATTACATCAATGGCAAATGGTACATCTACTTCGCCGCGGCCCCGACACGCGCGCTGAAAGACAATATGTTTCAGCACCGGATGTACGTGCTGGAATGTGCAGACAGCGACCCGCTGACCGGCACCTGGACGGATAAAGGCCAGATTCAGACGCCTTACGATACCTTCTCACTGGACGCCACGACCTTCGAACATCAGGGCAAGCTCTGGTATCTGTGGGCGCAAAAAGCACCGACTATTCCGGGTAACTCTAATTTGTACCTGTGTGAGATGGAAAATCCGTGGACGCTGAAAGGCGAGCCAGTAATGCTGAGCAAGCCTGAGCTGGAGTGGGAGTGCCGAGGCTTTTTGGTCAACGAAGGCCCGGCAGTGGTGAAACACGGCGAACGGCTGTTCGTGACTTACTCTGCGAGCGCCACCGACGAAAACTACTGCATGGGGCTGCTCTGGGTAGATCAGGCGGCGGATTTGCGCGACCCGCGTAACTGGCATAAATCGCCGCAGCCTGTTTTTACTACCAGCTATGAAAACCGGCAGTACGGACCGGGCCACAACAGCTTCACCACGACACCGGATGGTCAGGACGTGCTGGTCTACCATGCGCGCAACTATACGGAAATCGAAGGCGATCCGCTCTGGGACCCGAACCGCCATACCCGCGTGAAGCTGGTCACCTGGGATGACGACGGCATGCCGCAGTTTGGCACTCCGCCCGCCGATCACCCCTGACAGACATTCAGCGGCGCGCTCACATGAGCGTGCCGTAAATCGTTAACAACGCCACCACCACCACAATTACCAGCGTCGCTTTCTTCGCCATCGACACCGCCGCTTTCGGCGTTGCTATCTTATCCACGTGTGGCTCACGCGCCAGCGCAAACTGCGCCAGGCCCGTTAATACCTGATACTGCGAGGTAGAGCGATCGAGCAGTGAGGCAAACCACGCAGGCAGCGCTTTCTCACCATGCCCGACGAGCGCATACACCACGCCCGCCAGGCGCACAGGCACCCAGTCCAGCACATGCAGTATTGCGTCGATGCCCGAAAGCAATCGCTGGTGCGGGGTATGATGGCGAGCAACCCAGCTCTGCCAGGCGCGTAAGAAGGCATAGCCCGTCAGCGTCACCGGCCCCCACATACCGCCCACCACAAACCAGAACATTGGTGCCAGATAAAAGCGGTAGTTAATCCACAACAGGCCGTTTTGCAGTTCGCGCAAATACTCACGCTCATCGCAACCCGGCGGCACGCCGTGAATAAGCGTCAGCTCATACGCCATGTTTTCGCGCGCGTGGCTGTCATCCTGGCTCGCCGCTTTAAGGTAAGCATGATAGTGCCTGCGCACTCCGCCCGCCCCGATACACAGTACGCCGATTAAGATCCAGAAGATCAGCAGCGGCACATTAAAGAACCAGCCTTCCAGCGCGTTCAGGCACAGAAAGACCACCAACATTGCCAGCACTGCCATACCGAGCGTAAAGAACAGCGAAAAGTGGCGCACGCGGCGAAACAGCGGCTCAAGGCGATGATCCAGTTGCCAGTGCTCGCCCAGTTTGAAAAGCCGTTCGGCGATAAGCACCAGCAGCAGGGTGAAAAGCGTCATCTCATCTCCTTATCAGACGGGTCGGCCACCAGCGCGCGAAAGCGCGGCCAGTCAAAAGCCGGACCGGGATCGGTTTTACGTTCAGGCGCGATATCGCTATGTCCGGTCATATGACTTTTCATCGCCGGGTAAAGGCTTATCAGCGTGCGCGTCACGGCGGCCAGTTGCCGGTATTGCGCATCGGTGTAGGGCTCCGTGTCCGTCCCTTCAAGCTCAATGCCAATAGAAAAGTCGTTGCAGCGCTCGCGCCCCTCGTAGCAGGATACGCCAGCGTGCCAGGCGCGTTTATTAAAAGGCACATACTGCACAATTTCACCATCGCGACGAATCAGGCAGTGCGCCGAAACGCGCAGGTGGGCGATGCCTGCGAAATAAGGGTGCGCCTGAGGGTCAAGCGTACCGGCGAACAGCGCATCTATCCACGGGCCACCGAACTCGCCCGGCGGCAGGCTGATGTTATGCACCACCAGCAACGAAGGCGCTTCACCCTCAGGCCGGCAGTCATGATGCGGCGAGGGCGCATGCCGGGCACCCACCAGCCAGCCATCTTTCACCTGCATGTGCAATTCTCCTTTCTGTGGTACTCAAACTCGCTTCAGAGTAGCATGTTTCATTCTTTTGATTAGCCACCAATCTGGAGTTATATCATGCCACCTCGCCGTTACAATCCGGACCATCGACGTGACGCGCTACTGGAACGAATCGCCCTGGATATCCCCTTTACCGTCGCTCAGGCTCTGCGTGAAGATCTTGGCGGCGAGACCGATGCCAGCCGCGATATTACCGCGCAGTTGTTACCGCCAGACAGTCGCTCGCATGCGGTCGTCATTACGCGCGAGGCGGGCGTATTCTGCGGTAAGCGTTGGGTTGATGAGGTGTTTATCCAGCTTGGCGGCGATGTCCGCGTCACGTGGCACGTAAAGGATGGTGACGACGTGCAGCCCGATCAGCCGCTTTTTGAGCTTGAAGGCACCTCCCGTGTTCTGCTGACGGGCGAACGCACCGCGCTGAATTTCGTCCAGACGCTTTCCGGTGTGGCTACCGAAGTGCGCCGCTATGTGGCGCAGCTGGAAGGTACGCGCACACAACTGCTCGACACCCGTAAAACCATACCGGGCCTGCGCAGCGCGCTGAAATACGCGGTACTGTGCGGCGGCGGCGCTAACCATCGTCTTGGGCTTTCTGATGCCTTTCTTATCAAAGAAAACCATATTATCGCTTCCGGCTCGGTGCACCAGGCGGTGGAAAAAGCGTTCTGGCTGCACCCTGACGTGCCGGTAGAAGTCGAGGTGGAATCGCTTGATGAGCTGGACGCCGCGCTGAAAGCCGGTGCCGATATCATCATGCTCGACAACTTTACCGTCGATCAGATGCGTGAAGCGGTAAAACGTACTGCGGGCCAGGCACGGCTGGAAGTTTCCGGCAACGTCACGCTGGAAACGCTGCGCGAATTCGCAGAAACCGGCGTGGATTTCATCTCTGTGGGTGCATTGACTAAACATATTCGCGCGCTCGACCTCTCCATGCGTTTTCGCTGACTCATACCGGGCAGGTTTTCGCCTGCCCTCTCCTTTTCTTGCCGTTATCTTCCTGTGTCCTCTCTTTTTTGTCTCCGTGTTTTTTCAACACTCTGTTGTTTATGAAAGGATTTGCGAGATGTTACGCAACCGCGTTGCAGTTTCATGTAACAACATAGTCTTCTTCTGAAGACAGATTCCTGAATCGGTTTCTTTGTCTGGAGCCGCCTTTTACGGCCTGCCAGAGTGGCGTCACCCAAACAAGGAGGAACCATGAACAGACAGGGCGGCTTTACACTCATTGAACTGATGGTGGTGATCGGCATCATCGCCATACTTAGCGCCATTGGCGTACCGGCATATCAGAATTACCTGCGCAAAGCAGCGCTAACGGACATGCTGCAAACCGTTATCCCTTATCGCACCGCTATTGAGCTGTGCGCTATCGATCGCGGTGGGCTTAGCAGCTGTGATGCAGGCGCAAACGGCATTCCGGCCCCTAAAACCACCCGTTATGTGAGCGAAATGACTATCGCACAAGGCGTGATAAGCGCTACCGGGCAGGATAGCCTTAACGGCTTATCGGTGACGCTCACACCGCAGTGGAACACCACTAACGGTATGGAAGGCTGGAAGCGAACCTGTGATACCAGCGATACCGCATTGAAGCAGGCCTGCGAAGACGTCTTTCGCAGCTCGTTACCTTAAGCGAGGACGCTGCAATGCCAATCGATTACCTGCATACGTTATGCCAGCGCTATAACGCTCTGGTACTGGATATCGATGACGCCACGGTGCATATCGCCGTGGCGGGCGAACCCAGTAATGAGCTGATGGATGCGCTACGTTTTTCCACGCACCGGCATATTGATATTGAATGCTGGAGCCCTGAACGGCTGGAAAAAGAACGGCAACTGGCGGCAGAGCCGTTACGCCAGACAGCTCAGGAGGAAACCGCTTCTGTGGTGGAGCTGGTTAACCAGACGCTGCAACAGGCGCTACAGCGGCGCGCTTCCGATATCCACTTTGAGCCTGCCGAAGCGCACTACCAGGTAAGATTTCGTATCGACGGCGTTTTACATCCATTGCCGCCGTTACCTGCAACGCTTGCTGATGCGCTGACGGCGCGTCTGAAAGTGCTGGGTAATCTTGATATTGCGGAGCGCAGGCTCCCGCAAGACGGACAATTCAGCATCGAGCTTGGCGGGCGAACAGTCTCTTTTCGCATCTCTACCCTGCTTTGCCGCTGTGGCGAAAAGGTGGTTTTGCGTCTGTTACAGCAAACGGAACAACCACTGGAAGTCCAGGCACTGGGGCTGTCGCAGGCGCAGCAGACACTTTTTTGTCAGGCGTTACAGCGCCCTCAAGGGTTAATCCTGGTGACTGGCCCGACAGGGAGCGGTAAAACCGTCACGTTGTACACTGCGCTCAATACACTTAATGCACCACAGGTAAATATCTGTAGCGTGGAGGACCCCGTCGAAATTCCTGTAACGGGCCTGAACCAGACGCCGGTGCTGCCGAAGGCCGGACTGACTTTTCAGGCGGTGCTACGGGCGTTGCTCAGGCAAGATCCTGACGTAATCATGATTGGTGAGATTCGCGATCTCGAAACTGCTGAAATTGCGGTTAAAGCGGCGCAGACCGGGCATCTGGTGCTAATTACAACTCTCTAATAACTAACTTCGATTTGTATAGATGTTAAGCGACTTCAAGGATATGGCTTAGAGCTTTGCCAGACAGTTCCAATTGATTCCTACGCTGGTTTTATTTACAGTGAATCGTGATAAAGCAAGTAGCATTCAGGAGATTACTTATGTCCTCTTATGATTCGCGGGTTCAGTTGACGTCAAAAAGCAGCGTTATCTATAAGTTTCTGGTTCATGCGGCTACCCCACAGGGGGCAAGAGTTAAAGTCCAAAACCATCTGAGAAAGCTGGGAGATTTTGATTTCAGTGAAATTTGCATTTCGTCTATGGAGGTGAGGGGTGATGTCTTGCTTCTAAACCCTGACGGTACAAAGTGCCTGATTCTTTAAGGTACAAGTCATCATCGAAATGTATGTTTTTCAAGCAGATGAACAATAACGATGTGATGTCGCTGCTTATCACTACACCCTGCAATACCGTATCGCTTAACCAGTTCATAGCCGACCTTATCCAGCCTTTTAAGTAGCTGCTCAGGTAGCGATAAGACCAAATTAAAGGCTACGGGGGTAAGCACCTCTTGCTTATCATTTTGTTTCAGTGGGTTGAATGCGTAAAGGTTCATTGTTCAGTCTCCACGTTTCGTAGCATCTCACCAATTGCCAGTATTAGACGCTGTTCTTCTGACTTAATTCCGTCACCGATTCGGTTTGCCAGCCTTTCCAGTTTCCCCAAATAAAAAGAGTGAAGGTTCAGAGCTATGTTTGCTCGTACTTGCTGACCATAAGCATTGAAGAGTTGATTCATTTACAGCCCTCCTGTCATTTTCCTGATTGCATCTTTGAGAGCTGTATCTCTTTGCTGTTCAATTGTTGGCTTTGGCTTAACCTTGTAAGTGGTGACTGCTTTCGATGGTTTCACAGTTGGTTTAGGCTTACTGCCTGAAGAGAGTGATTTATAAGTTGCTTCACTGATTTCTTTTTGACCGTTGAAATATTTGAATTCCATTGAGTCAGTATTAGGGTTATAGCTGCCACGTTTGGACAGCCCTTTCATTGGAGTAATCATTATTCTGTTACCTCTTCAGAGTCAGTTACAATCACGTTTAAATAGCTTTCAAATAATTTAATCGAATCCAGAGCTTTACGGGCTTCGATTACGATTTTATTTCGCTGATGGACAGCTTCAGAGGCTTTTACCTTCAGACGTTCAATCATCTTATCAATAGTTGACTCAGCCTCTGCTGTAGCCTTATCAGTTATGTCCTGAAGAGGATTATCTTTAGCGTTCTTTGGCACACGAATGAAACTAATTACACCGATACCCATGCGGTGAACCATGTAGCCAGAATAAGCCATTGACTCAATAATCTGCTGTTGGTTCGTTGGGTAAACCTGCTTCACAATGAAACCGTGACGTTCTGAAGGATTAGCCAGATATTCGGCAGTTTTCCGGTTAATCAATTGCTGGCGTGATTCTACTGCATCCCGATATTCAGATTCTGCTTTAGACATCTTGTCAGTGGCCTGTTGAACCTTCGGGAAATAGAGCTTCTCAATATGCTGACGTTGTTCAAAAGGTAGCAGATGGTTAATACTTGCGATGGGTTGGTTAATTGATACGGCTTTATTCAAGGTTGTCATTAGTAACTCTCTCGTGAAATTCAGATACAAAAATACACCACACAGGCCGTCTTTTTACGTAACCCGTGTAGTGTAATCTGGAATATGTAAGGGGTTGGCTAACCTGTCTCCGAGGAAGGATGCCACAGGAAAGCCATTAATCTGTCAGAAAATCAATTCAATACACAAATGTTAACATATTGTTAAATTCCGTCAAGAGGTTTCAGCTTCTGACAGATAGCCTTAATGATTTCGTACCGTCTGGTTTTAGTCATCATACGAGGCGGGGTGTAATTGGAGGAAGATGTAATTCCTGTTAATTCGGAAAGTCTCTTGAATTGCATATAGAAAAGATGTGTCTTCTCAGCTACAACGATAAAGTATTTCTTTTTCATTCATATTAATAGTCCCTAAACAGAAAAGGTCACTCCCCATGATAAAACCTGAGAAAGTGACCTTTCAATGATTCTCACCTATCTAAGACCCTGTTGACCAATTTTGATAAATGAGTTTACTGTATTATTATCATACGAATATGTGTTTTTGTCCAGTGGTTTATTGTTATTACAGACTTTGATGAGTAATTATTATGGGCGGGGTGAATGGGATGGCACAAATACATATTTAGCACTTTTTGTTAATAAAAATTCATGAAAATATGATATAAATAGAGTTATCTGTTAAGTTAACTGATTGAGTCTTTTTGTTTCACTTCAATAAACATGGCTAACGCAAAAGCCATGAAATTTGATTGATTCACTTACAAAGGATATCAATAAAACTTAACAGAAAGTTAAATTCCCGAATCACCAATCATATAAATCTCACCTAGCTTCGCTTATCGGTGATTCTGGTTTCCACCTTGTAGCCTTGACAGTAAATCATATCGGGATCCGTGAAAGAGGCTTTGAAGCTGGTGGATGAATTTTCACAAATATTATCTTTCTAAAAAATTTCCAGACCTATTTTTATTTCAGCTTCACCGGAAACTTTCAGCATATCTAGAGCACCTTTGAAGATTTTGGATAGTCTGAATCTCTCTACTTAGTAGCGCCCTTTTCAAAGGTTCCGTACCAATGGCAAAAAATGAACATATCTGAGCCTGTACAGCGTTCTAAGCGATTGTTTAATGATGGCAACCTAGCCCACAGGATAATATAAAGACTGCTTAGAATGCGTTACAGGGATCCTGATAAATGTCAGACATAAAAAAGCCCCGCACAAAGCAGGGCGTAAATCTTCAACAATTCGATTAAACCACCTCTTTGAGGCTCTTACTGACCTTTGCCACCGTTGCCCTTGAACAATTCACCGTTTCCATTACGTCACTGTAAGACATCCCAGCCTGTAACAGCTTGGCTATTCTCTCATTGCGCTGTGTGTCCTCTGGACGGCCTTTATATTTTCCGTCTGATTTGGCCTTAACAATCCCCTGAGCCTGTCTTCTCTTACGGTCTGTGTAATCCTTTCTGGCAATAGCGGCGAGCATGTCCAGCATCATCCCGTTTAACGCCTCAAGCATCCTGCTGGTGAACTCATCCCCTGACTGAATAAGCTGGTGGCTTGTTGGCAGGTCTAAGGCAACGACTCTCACACCTTTCTCATTAATCAGTGACCGTAACTTGTTCCAGTCTTCACCGCTCAAACGTGACAGGCGGTCTACCTGCTCCACTAAGAGAACATCTCCCTTCTGCGCAATATCCAGCAATCTGAACAACTCAGGACGCTTTAGAGATGCACCAGATTCATTCTCTGTGAAGTAGCTTGAAATAGTCATACCGTTGGCTGTAGCGAACTCACCCAACTGACCTTTGGCGCGTGTTGCGTCTTGCTGAGTGGTGGAAGCTCTGAGGTAAGCGTAGACACGTGAAGTCATGATAGTGAACCGTAGCAGTCTGTTTAAGATGGTTCAATTATATCAGTCTGTTTTACGTGGTTCAATAAACCATTTTTGAGGTGAACTGGTTCACTAAATCGGTGCTTGTTGAGGTATACCTTAACCAGACCGGAAGCAGCGTGTAAATTACCAGTAAGTTCACTGTAATCACCACAAAACAGAAAAGTGGCCTGAGGTCAGGGCTGGCAAGCCATCGAAGAAGAAAACATGGAGTGTAAGAAAACTGTTAATCACTGTTAAAACAATGAATAACCATTCAAATTGGTCAGTATTTGCGGGTTCTTAATGTATAACTATGCATTTTTTTGAAATGAAAAAGAAAGGCCGTCTAGTCTGACGGCAACCTTAATCATCCGGCTGTTGTCCCTGAAATTACAGCCCTGTTTTTGATATTGTTAATTATGTTCTTGTTTTTCTTTGAGTTATTCATATAGACATTTTTGTTGATAATTTTCAGTGTCGATGAAAGCTCATTGATAAGCAAATCCATTTCTTTGTGTCTGCTGATATTCGTGGTAACGCCATAATCAAGTTCTTGGTTATACGACTCACGGATGTCCTTAATAAGGGATAAGGCATTTGATATGGTTTCCATGAGGATTTTATTTCGCTCTTCCTGATACTCTACGACATAGCCAGCAATCTCTAACTCTTCATCACTGAATAGGCTGGAAAGCTCGTCTTTGATACTGTTCAGTGAGCGGCTGTCTGAAACATTATTGAAGCCATTAACTAATTTGATAACTTTGAACACCCTGTTTCTCCAGAAATCAGTCTCTTTCTGGACTTTCTCTCCTTGCTCCTCTAGTTTTTTTATTGAGGATTCAATCTCATATCTTCTGTTTTCCCCCTGCTCTTCTAGTTTTTTTATTGCGGATTCAATTTCGTATTTTCTTTTTTCCAATTGCTTGAGGTTTTCTTCTAGTGCATTTGTGTCGAGAACTGCTCTTTTTTGTTTTTCTTGCTCCTGAACAACCTTTGTATGCTCTTTTTCCTCAGCAAGTTCTTGAGCTTTATTTGCTTCAACTTTCTTTCCAGCTATATCAATATCATCATCATATTTATCAATTATTTTTTGTTTCAGGTCTGCTCGTTGATTTTTTTCTGCACGCTTATGGGCTGCTGAAAGCCATTGCTGAAGATAGGGGGAAACGGCAGCCAGAGCAGCACCAACAATCACTGGTAATACGATGTAGTGAACAAAAAACCACTCCTGAGAGGTTATTTCCGAAATCCTTACTTCAACCTCTCTTTTGCTCATAAATAACTTAGCAATATTTTGCCAATTGAAACCAAGCCATGAGAAAAAAACATAACCCCACAAAGGGCTTGAAATCCTGTCTTTAAAGGCTTGTTTGACCTGCTCAACTGGTTCTTTAGTAACTTCGCCCATAGCACCCTCGCTTTAAAAAATTGCCATATATAAATAGACCTACCTTAAATATACAAGTCCATATTCCATCATTATTTATGTATTCAAACAGGTATGTTAAAGAAATGGCATATTGCATTTGTGAGTATTGCCGGAGCCGCAGCACCAGCTATGTTTAAGCCACCAGCATAAGCCTTGCCAATCATATTACCCACCCAACCACCAATTCCAGCGCCTAAATTTTCAGATGATTCGGGAACAGGTGAATCAGATATAATTCCCTCAAGCTCCCTGATGTCGGACTTTTCAACACCCAACTTTTCGAGATAATCAGCCAGAGATGAGAAATCACCTGATGTTATATTATTCTGCTGGTTTACGTCACCCTCAACTTGATGAGCAAACACACCATTATTAGTAAACACATCGTTGAAAATATATTTAACCGTCACAGGAGCCACCTCTTTTTCTTGCTGATTGAAACGCAGGTCTTCACCAAATATGTTTTGCTTCTCTAACTCCAGAGACCAATCAAGAATTTTATTTCTCACAGTGGTGACAATATGCTCTAGTTTATTAGAGCTAAAAAACCAGCATAATTCCATGCCACCTTTCCCCGCCCCTAATAGTATTTCAACCTGACGCGGATTAAGAGGCAGCCTAATCATCTCACCTTTATTATCCCGATTATCCATTGATGATATTGATTCATAAAGAGTATAGGTAGTTATCTTGTCTATCATCTCTGCTGTCATACCGTTTAAATCGAGAGGCAAATATCTACCCTGGACATAATTAAACCCCTTAACAATTCCATGCCCTGTACGATAATCAGGAACATCAGATTTATTGGGATAGCCATTGATTTCATGCTCAACCCACGTAATTAAATCAAGCAGATTCAATTTTACAGCGATAGATTTCGCCTTAAGCAATACAGCTAGAATTTCTGTTTTTGGGTCTTCAGCTAGTGCTTGCAATTGTAAAACGGGGGAGTTCATAGCCAGCCTCTCGCTTAGTCAGTTACTGACATTTTAGCCGTTACAAACCTGAATGTAAGCAAACTTTTCACTATGGCTGATTAGATTGCTCTTCCATCTCTTTCACCCAATTTGGAGCCTCTTCTAAGGCTATGTAACGGGGCTTAGTCGTGAACCCTTCAAAGTCGAATTCATCACCGTCAATCAGCGGCAAAACTTCCAGCCATTGAGCACCGTCTACCACCCTATCCAATGGGAAATTCAGCAGCTTTAAGCCGTTATGTAAGAAGACATCACATTTCTTTCCAGCCGTGTTAAGTCGGATTTCTTTCACTATCCGCTTAATGATAATTTGAGCCTCTATACGGTCTTTCTTCACGGTTAAATCCAGATGGCTGATTGTCTCAAGCTGGGTTGATTGCTCTCGCTGGTGAACATCAGAAATAGCCTTTTCAGCGTCCTTAATTTGACTATTCAGGGCTTTCAAATCCTTAGCCATTGATTCGGTATCATCTGCCAGCATCGCCAGCTTAATGAGCCTCTCACGCTGTTTCTGAAGCTGTTCTAACTCACTCTGAAGAGAACCAATAGCAGACCCGTTATCACGATTGAGGGAAAGACGGTTAGTGTTATACAGAAGCCCCTGAACAAGGGCTTTATCAGCCAATCGACGGTTGATACTTTTGGCATGACATCGCCCCTCATATCTCATTGAGCATCTATAGACCCCATGCCATTTTTCAGTTGCACAGTTAACAATGGTCACAAAGCCACATTCAGCACAACGCATTACACCTTTGAAGAGGTTAGTAAGTAAGGGCTTTTCTGATGATGGTCTACGGCCTGCGCCCTGTTTTAACTGCTGTACAGCATAGAAATGTTCTTCACTAATGACGGCAGGGTAATAATTGGGTATCTCCTTTACCCCTTTCGTAACTGTACAATTAGACGGCACTTTGAAACCAATCACAGAGCGGTTATCCAAGAGTGCTTTAACAGTAGTGTGAGACCATGCACCTTTAACCGGGTTGCGCTGGTTCAGAGTATAGAAGCCCTCTTCATTCATCTGTCTGGCGATTCGTACAAAAGGCAAGCCCTCTAAACGTAGCTGAAAGACACGCTGAACCGCTTTCACATTATCGGGTATTAGCTCAAAGTGAGACATATCATCAGACACTCTGAGCCACGCCACACAGCGCCGTGACATTATCTTACCCTTAGCCGCTTCTTCTCGTTTTGCATCCCATGCAGACCTTAACCGCTTTGATTTCGTAGCGGATTCTTCATTAGCTCGTTGCATGATAAGTACAGCTTTAATCAAGCTGAGAGGGTCATTAAGACTTTCCTTCTTGTACCATGAGTTATCAGCCAATGTGACCACATCAACACCAGCTAATAAAATCTTTCGCAGACGCTCTCTTGCAGTGTCAATGTCTTGACGGCTTACCCTATCCAGTGATTCAACTAACAACACTGAACCTGCCTCAATAACCCCTGATTCAACAGCGGCTAAGAATTCACCAAATGCACCTGATTTAGCGTTAGCACCAGAGTAACCACTTATGCCGAGGTCTTGGAACCTGAGCGATTCATCCAAATGATAGTCTGGATTATTCTTGAGCCATTCATTTATGTACTTGTTCTGGCGTTTGGTTGAGTCTCCAGATGCCTGAATTCTTGAGGAAAATCGAATGTATGAGATTGCTTTTGGCATGAGCTAGTAAGTTACCATGATAGACTTAACAGGAGTTTATCATAAGAGATTCGTAGTCCTCTCCACGCTTCACACTAACTCTACAACCGAAACCCTGGTGCGGCTTGAACAGATGGGTTTGCCGCGCTGGATGCTTGCCTCCGCACTTGAGCTGGTCATCGCACAACGGCTGGTCAGGAAGCTTTGTCCTTACTGCCGCGTCTTTTCACAGGAACCAGTGACGCTCCCGGCTTCGCTCTGGCCGCGCCCGATTCATCCCTATAAGGCCTGCGGGTGTGAGCGCTGCTACGGCGGTTATTACGGGCGTATCGCGCTTTTCGAGCTGCTCAGTATTAATGCCGCGCTGCGCCAGACTATCGCCAGCGGCGCGCCGCCTGAAGAGATCGCTTTACAAGCGCGGGCGCAGGGCATGACCACTCTGTTTGAGCATGGGTTACAGGCTGTTGAAGCGGGGGTGACGACGCCTGAAGAGCTTTATCGCGTTTCGGGTATGCCGCATGGATAACTTGTTATGGCGCTGGCGCGGCGTTAATAAAGAAGGCGCAAGCTGCGAAGGCATGGTCTGGGCGTCAGATAAAATCAACGCATCGCTGCAGCTGATGGATGACGAGGTGCAACCTTTCATGCTTAAGCGCGCCAGCATAAACCCACGCCACTGGGGCAGCGAACATAAAATTCTGGCAATCCGCCAACTGGCGGCCCTGCTCCAGGCAGGCGTCAGCCTGACGCAAGGGTTGATGATGCTGGCAAGCCAGCATCCCATCGCACAATGGCGCGCACTGCTTGGGGAGCTTGCGAAACAGCTCGGTCGAGGCGTCGCCTTTTCAGAAACCTTGCGCCAGTGGCCGGCGGTTTTTCCGCCACTTTATATCCTGCTTATGCGCACCGGTGAACTGACCGGAAAGCTTGACGTATGCTGCCGGCAGCTGGCGCAACAGCAGGAAGAACAGCAAAAACTGCGTAAGCAGGTCATTAAAGCGCTGCGCTATCCGGCATTTATTTTTACCGTCGCGTTGTTGCTGACACTCGGGATGACCTGCTTTGTTCTCCCGCAGTTTACGGCTATCTACCGCTCTTTCAACACGCCGCTGCCGCTGGTGACGCGCGCTGTTATCGCATTGTCTGAAGCTTTGATACAGCACGCCGCCTTGTGGCTCAGTGTTCTGGTGATTACGCCTGTGGTCATTATCAGGCTTCGCCGCAGACCACAATGGCAGCTACGTGAGGCCGCATGGCTGCTGAAGATGCCGCTTTTTGGCGCGCTGATTCGCGGCCAGCAGTTAAGCCAAATCTATACGGTGCTGTCACTCATGCAACGCGCCGGTATTCCGTTACTGCAAAGCCTGGGAAGTGTAGAAGAGACGCTGGCATCGCCGCTGTGGCAACAGGCTGTCGGGCGCGTTAAAGCCAGCATCGCCGGTGGCCTGCCGTTCTGGAAGGCTCTGGAACAGGAATCCGTTTTTACCGCCCTGTGTATTCAACTGGTTCGCACTGGCGAAGAAACCGGCTCGCTGGATCTGATGCTGGAGAAACTTGCCGAATGGCATCTCGGTCAAACGTCTGAGCGCGCACAAACGCTGGCGGCCACGCTGGAGCCGCTCATGATGATGGTTATTGGGTTGATCGTCGGTACGCTGGTGGTGGCGATGTATCTGCCGATATTCCGGCTCGGGGATGCGATGAGTGGAATGAATTAATGCTGGCGCAAGAAGTGCGCCAGCATAATGTTCAGCCCCTCAGAGACTGTTGAATACGCGGTTTTCCTGCTCCAGCACACGAATAAACGTGGTGCGCTTGGTCAGTTCTTTCAGACGAGAGGCACCGACATAGGTACAGGCAGAACGCAGACCGCCCAGGATGTCGCGCGCGGTGTTTTCTACCGGCCCACGCAGAGGTAGTTTAACCGTTTTGCCTTCTGCAGCACGATACTGCGCTACACCGCCAACGTGACGATTCATGGCGGACTCAGAGCTCATACCGTAAAAGAGCATGAATTTTTCACCATTCTGCTCAACGACCGTACCGCCGCTTTCGTCATGACCGGCCAGCATTCCGCCCAGCATGACAAAATCTGCGCCGCCGCCGAAGGCCTTGGCCACATCGCCTGGTACAGTGCAGCCACCATCGCTGATGATCTGGCCGCCGAGGCCGTGTGCAGCATCCGCACATTCGATTACCGCAGAAAGCTGCGGATAACCCACACCGGTTTTTACGCGTGTGGTGCAGACAGACCCCGGACCAATACCGACTTTAACGATATCGGCACCCGCGAGAATTAGCTCTTCGCACATTTCACCGGTGACGACGTTACCGGCGATAATCGCTTTATCAGGCCAGGCGGCACGTGCTTTAGCCACGAACTGCACGAAATGCTCTGAATAGCCGTTAGCAACGTCAATACAGATAAACTTTAAGGACGCAGAAAGCGCGAGGATTTCCTTGGTTTTTTCAAAATCAGCGTCGGAAGTGCCCGTAGATACCATGACGTGCTTCAGCACATCCGGAGAAACGGCGTCAATAAACCCTGCCCAGTCCTGAACGCTGTAATGTTTATGCACCGCCGTCAGGATATCGAAACCGGCCAGCGCCTGCGCCATTGCGAAAGTCCCGACGGTATCCATATTGGCAGCGATGATCGGAACACCGGACCATTGAACGCGGGAATGTTTAAAAGTGAACTGGCGCTCAAGTTCAACGTCAGAGCGGCTTTTGAGAGTGGAGCGTTTCGGGCGGATAAGAACGTCTTTAAAACCTAACTTCAAATCTTCTTCAATACGCATGTGCGATTCCTGGTTAATGGCGATGAGCACAGAACATGTGCGGCGGGACAACAGCCAACTCCAGTGACGTTATCATACGCACTAATAATGGCGCCGCAAGACTGCGAAAGCGCGCTTTTTTACGCTACAATCCTATAAATTTACCTTGCGCACGGGGTCGATAAGCGAGCCCGCTGGCGACGTTAACTCGTTCTGCGCAACTACTTGAATAAACTGTTTTTTATATTATTCACGCAGACTTAAACACCTTGGGATGATGGCTTTATGGTTTATACGGTAGCACTGACGGGCGGTATAGGAAGCGGCAAAAGTACAGTCGCTGACGCCTTTGCCCGTCTCGGTGTTACCGTTGTTGATGCTGACATCATCGCACGCCAGGTGGTGGAGCCTGGTACGCCCGGATTACAGGCCATTATTGCGCGTTTCGGCTCGACCATTTGTCACGCCGACGGCACGCTTAATCGCCGCGCACTTCGCGAAATCATCTTTTCAAGCCCGCAGGAAAAAGCCTGGCTGAATGGCCTCCTGCACCCGCTTATTCATCAACAGACGCAGACTGAAATAGCACGCGCCACGTCGGCCTATGTGCTGTGGGTCGTTCCGCTGCTGATTGAAAACCAATTACACAGCAAAGCTAACCGTGTGCTGGTGGTGGATGTCACCCCCGAAACACAGATACAGCGCACTATGCAGCGCGATGGAGTTTCTCGTGAGCATGCTGAGCTTATTCTTGATGCACAGGCCACACGTGAAGCCCGGTTAGCGGTCGCTGATGACGTCATAGATAATAACGGCTCGCCGGAAACGATAGAGGCTGATGTGGCGCGCCTGCATCAGCGCTATCTGCAACTTGCGGCGCAGGCCGTACCACAGGAAAATAAGTAATGCAGACTCACGTTCTTTTTGAACATCCCCTGAATGAAAAAATGCGCACCTGGCTGCGTATCGAATTTCTCATCCAGCAAATGAAAGCGCTGCTGCCTGTCAGCGATCATGCCTCTGCGCTGCACTTCTTTCGCAACGTCGGCGATTTGCTGGACGTCTTTGAGCGTGGTGATACCCGCACTGAGCTCTTAAAAGAGCTGGAACGTCAGCAGCGTAAACTGCAAAGCTGGGCAGAAGTGCCGGGGGTGGATAACGAGCGCATTGAGTCGCTGCGCCACGAACTGAAAGCACGCAGCAGTATGCTGATGGCCGCCCCTCGCCTCGGGCAAACATTGCGTGAAGATCGTCTTATCGCTCTGGTGCGCCAGCGACTGAGCATTCCGGGCGGCTGTTGCAGCTTCGATTTACCACTGCTGCACGTCTGGCTCTGCTCGCCGCAAGAAGAACGTGACGTTCAGGTCAATAGCTGGCTGGCCACGCTGCAACCGCTGACGTATACACTGGATATGATCCTCGATCTTATTCGCCAGTCAGCGCCGTTTCGCAAACAAACCAGCCTGAATGGGTTTTATCAGGATAACGGCGATGATGCCGACCTGCTGCGCCTGCAACTTCCGCTTCAGGAAGCGCTTTACCCACAGATTTCCGGCCACAAGAGCCGTTTTGCGATCCGCTTTATGCCGCTCGACAGCGAGCATGGCCGCGTACCAGAACGGTTCGATTTTGAACTGGCCTGCTGTTAAGGAATTATGATGTCAGACGCTACTATTGTTAACTGCCCGACCTGCGGCAAAGAAGTCATCTGGGGCGAAAAGAGTCCGTTTCGCCCTTTCTGTTCAAAACGCTGCCAGCTTATCGATCTGGGTGAATGGGCCGCTGAAGAGAAACGTATTCCCAGCAGCGGCGATCGCTCCGACACCGACGGCTGGAGCGAAGATGAAAACCAGCCTTAAGACTGCGCGCGAAGCTTAGCAATCACAGGCTCGTTGGCGGGCGGAAACGCCCGCGCATCCAGAGCCTGTTGATGCACCCATTGCCCCGGTTGCCCCTCTTTGCCCCACGGCTCTCCTTCCCAGCTTTCTACCAGGTAAAACCACAGGCTGATGTGGCGGTCCGGGAATTCATAATCCAGCGTTTCAAACAGCGTGGCGGAAGTTACGGTTATGCCGGTCTCTTCCTGAAGCTCGCGGCGAAGCGCCGCTTCAGGCGTTTCGCCCGCTTCAATTTTACCGCCAGGAAATTCCCATTTATTCGCCATATGCGCATCGGCGGCACGTTGCGTAATAAAGATTTCGCCTTTTGCGTTACGCACGATACCTACCGCAATCTGTAATTTTTTCATGCATTTCTTCCTGTAAAAAAGGCGCAGATATCTGCGCCTTTTATGTCGGTTAACAACCGGTTAGCTTAAGCGGCCGTGGCACTGCTTATACTTTTTACCGGAGCCGCACGGGCAAGGATCGTTGCGGCCGACTTTACGCTCGCCGGTCTGCTCAGCGAGTGCTGCGGCGGCAGCGGTGTCGTCGTCCTGATGGCTGAGCTGCTGCATCTGCGCCAGGCGCTCGGCCTCTTCGCGGCGCTGCTGCTCCATCGCTTCCACTTCTTCCGGCATGCGCACCTGCACTTTGCTGATGGTGCTGATTACTTCATATTTCAGCGATTCCAGCATAGCCGCAAACATGGCAAACGATTCGCGCTTATATTCCTGCTTCGGATCTTTCTGTGCATAACCGCGCAGATGAATACCCTGACGTAGGTAGTCCATCGCCGCCAGGTGCTCTTTCCAGAGGGAGTCCAGGGTTTGCAGCATCACGCCTTTTTCGAAGTGACGCATCATCTCTGCGCCCACGACTTCCTCTTTACGCGCATACACTTCTTTCGCGCTTTCCAGAATACGTTCACGCAGCGTTTCTTCGTGCAGCTCTGGCTCTTTATCCAGCCACTGCGCAATCGGCAGTTCCAGATCGAAGTCGTTTTTCAGGCGCTCTTCCAGACCCGGAATATCCCACATCTCTTCCAGCGACTGCGGCGGGATATGGGCATCAATGGTCGCTTTGAAGACGTCTTCGCGAATGCTGTTGATGGTTTCGCTGATATCCGCCACATCCAGCAATTCGTTACGCTGGGTGTAGATAGCGCGACGCTGGTCATTGGCCACGTCATCATATTCCAGCAGTTGCTTACGGATATCGAAGTTGCGGCTTTCTACTTTGCGCTGCGCGTTGGCGATGGCCTTAGTCACCCACGGGTGCTCAATCGCTTCGCCCGGCTTCATGCCCAGTTTACGCATCATGTTGGCGACGCGATCCGAGGCGAAAATACGCATCAGCGCATCTTCCATGGAGAGGTAGAAACGGGAAGACCCCGGATCGCCCTGACGGCCAGAACGGCCACGCAGCTGGTTATCGATACGACGCGATTCGTGGCGCTCGGTACCGATAATATGCAGGCCACCTGAGGCCAGTACCGCGTCGTGGCGTTTCTGCCAGTCGGCTTTGATCTGCGCGATCTGCTCTTCGCTCGGCGCTTCCAGCTCGGCGACTTCCGCCTGCCAGCTACCACCCAGCATGATGTCGGTACCACGGCCTGCCATGTTGGTGGCGATGGTGACCGCGCCCGGGTAGCCCGCCTGCGCAACGATATCCGCTTCGCGGGCATGGAATTTGGCGTTCAGGACGTTGTGTTCGATGCCTGCTTTGGTGAGCGCCTGAGAGATAACTTCAGATTTCTCAATAGAGATGGTCCCCACCAGAACCGGCTGGCCTTTGGCGGTGCGCTCTTTGATATCTTCAATGATTGCGTCGATTTTCTCGGCTTCGGTCATGTAGACCAGATCCGGCAGGTCTTTACGAATCATCGGACGGTTGGTCGGTACCACGACGGTATCGAGCTTATAGATAGAGCTGAATTCAAACGCTTCGGTATCTGCCGTACCGGTCATCCCCGCCAGTTTTTCATAGAGACGGAAATAGTTCTGGAAGGTGATAGAAGCCAGCGTCTGGTTTTCATTCTGGATCTCCACGCCCTCTTTGGCTTCCACCGCCTGATGCAGACCATCAGACCAGCGGCGACCCTGCATGGTACGACCGGTGTGTTCATCGACGATAATGACTTCGCCATCTTTGACGATGTAATCAACGTCGCGGGTAAAGAGCACGTGCGCGCGCAGCGCGGCAGTCACGTGGTGCATCAGCATGATGTTGCCCGGCGAGTAGAGCGATTCGCCTTCATCCATGATGCCTTCTTTCACCAGCAGCTCTTCGACTAACACCAGACCGCGCTCGGTCAGGTTAACCTGACGCGCTTTTTCGTCCACAGAGAAGTGGCCTTCGCCCTGGAACGTATCGGAGTCTTCTTTCTCCTGACGTACCAGATGCGGGATGATTTTGTTCACTTTCTTGTAAAGCTCGGAGCTGTCTTCGGCCGGGCCGGAGATAATCAGCGGCGTACGCGCTTCATCGATAAGAATGGAGTCAACTTCATCCACCAGCGCGTAGTGAAGCTTACGCTGCACGCGCTCTTCCGGGCTGAACGCCATATTATCGCGCAGATAGTCGAAACCATATTCGTTGTTGGTGCCGTAGGTGATATCCGCAGCGTAGGCTTCGCGTTTTGCCGGTGCCGGCATGCCGGACATGTTAACCGCAACGCTCATGCCTAAAAATTCAAATAGCGGGCGGTTGTTTTCGGCGTCACGCTGCGCCAGATAGTCGTTGACGGTCACTACGTGAACGCCTTTGCCGGTCAGCGCGTTCAGATAAGCTGGCAGCGTCGCGGTCAGGGTTTTACCTTCACCGGTACGCATCTCCGCAATGCAGCGATCGTTAAGCACCATGCCGCCCAGCAGCTGCACGTCGAAGTGGCGCATGCCGAAAACACGCTTGCTCGCTTCACGCACCACCGCGAACGCTTCCGGCAGCAGGTTTTCCAGCGTTTCGCCTTTTTCCAGACGCGCGCGGAACTCTGCGGTTTTCGCTTTCAACTCTTCATCGGAGAGTTTCTCCAGCGCTGGTTCCATGCCGTTAATAAGCGCAACGACCTTACGCATACGACGTAAAGTACGATCGTTACGACTCCCAAATACCTTGGTTAACATTTTGATCAACATAATAAATTCTCTGAAGCCTCGCACAGGCAAAAAGTAAGTGAATAAGAATGAAAATACTCAGGCGAGGAGACGAGGACCGGCGCGGATACCCTGTACCTGGCGAATCCAGGCAGAGACCGTAAAAGAAAGAGGAGGAAGCAAACGCGGTGCGGGCTGCACCTGCGCGGCGGCAGGCTGCAAATCCTGCGTTAGCATCGCGCTCAGGGTGTCCAGCAGCGCGAGATGCTGTGCATTTAGCGGCAGGCTTTCTTCCATCGCCATCGGCAGCGCCTGCGGCGCCATGGCGAAAGAGAGATGACGGATAACGGTGCGAATGGCGTGCTGCTGCCAGTAATCCACCCCGAATGACGCAGAGCGACGCGAGGTTTCACTAATCAGCGCCAGTGAATCAAAACTGCGTAACGTACCGGTATGGCTGGTGCTGGCCTCGGCAGGCGCGGCGGGTTCAGCGTTGTTATTAAGCGCAGGCAGGCCAAGACTGGCCGCGACCATCCCCAAAAGGAGATGCGGCCAGAAGTAGCGTCTTCCAAACTGTCGCCAACGCGTGAATATACCAGGCACTGTAACCCACCGGATAACGCCGGCTTTTGCCCGCGTTATGTTGTCTGTTAATAAGGGGATAAATATTACCATCATTCCCGCGAGGCGGCAGCAGTATCACTGCGATACCTTACGCAATCCGCACAAGAAACCAGCAGTTAATCATCAACAGGGAGATGGTAAAGCAGGGTAAAAGGCGAAGAGAAAAATGGCTGTTTAAGAGCAATAAAAAACGACTGGTGAACACAGGCCGGAGAGAGTACCTGGTCTACCAGTCGTCTTTAGTCAGACTATGCTGTTACGCCAGCACCAGCGACGGCGCTTTGAAGGCCAGAGGCAGTTCAGCCTCGTCTTCATAGGTGACATATTCCCAGGCTTCTTGTTTCGCAAGAACCGCCTGCAGCAATTTGTTGTTCAGCGCATGACCAGACTTATAGGCGGTAAACGCGCCGATAATGTTGTGGCCACACATGAACAGGTCACCAATCGCATCCAGCATTTTGTGACGAACAAATTCGTCTTCAAAACGCAGGCCGTCTTCGTTCAGTACGCGATAATCGTCAACAACGATGGCACAATCGAAGCTGCCGCCCAGGCACAAACCACGGGACTGCAGATATTCGATATCACGCATGAAACCGAAAGTACGAGCGCGGCTAATCTGGCGCATAAACGCGTCTGCAGAGAAATTCATGCAGTAGCGCTGGTTGCTCGCATCAATCGCCGGGTGGTTGAAGTCGATGGTGAAGTCCAGGGAAAAACCGTTGTACGGTTTAAATTCCGCCCACTTATCGCCATCTTCAACACGCACGGTTTCTTTAATGCGCACGAATTTCTTCGCCACATTCAGCTCATCAATACCTGCATCAACGAGCAGGTAAACGAACGGTGCAGCACTGCCATCCATAATCGGGATTTCAGGCGCATCCACTTCGACGATGATGTTGTCAATACCGAGGCCAGCCAGCGCGGCGTTCAGGTGCTCAACGGTAGAAATCCGCACATCATGCTCATTCACCAGGCACGTACAGAGCATGGTATCACGCACAGATTTGGCATCGGCCGGGAAGTCTACCGGAGGATTCAAGTCGGTGCGACGATAGATGACCCCGGTATTTGCCGGCGCAGGGCGCAGCGTCAGGGTGACTTTTTTGCCGGTATGTAAACCGACGCCAGTCGCCTGAACGATACGTTTAAGAGTCCTTTGTTTGATCATCGTATAATCTCGCCAAATAATTCACCTTACCGATAGTGTACATCACAACCGGTGGGCCATTTTAGCACAAAGAGCGAATATGCCCAACTTCCGGCTTATTCTTAATCAGCCTGCTTACGCAGAAACGCCGGAATATCCAGATAATCTGGCTCTTTTGCCGTCTGCGGCGTCGGGTCGTTAACCACTTTAGAGGCCGGTTTCTGCTCCTGGGTCAGCGGCGCCATACCGTGCTGCTGATAACGATCCATTGCAGGCTGCTGCGTCTGCTTATTGGTCACCAGCGTGATTTCAGGACGCTTATCCATGCCGATACCGGTCGCAACCACAGTCACGCGCAGTTCGTCGTTCATATCCGGGTCGAGAGACGTACCGATAACCACGGTCGCGTTATCCGATGCGAAGGCACGGATGGTGTTACCCACGGTTTCGAACTCATCAAGACGCAGGTCAAAGCCCGCCGTGATGTTGACCAGAACGCCACGCGCGCCGGACAGATCGATATCTTCCAGCAGCGGGCTGGAGATGGCCATTTCGGCCGCTTCTTCCGCACGGTCTTCGCCGCTTGCCACACCCGAGCCCATCATGGCGTAGCCCATTTCAGACATCACGGTACGCACGTCCGCGAAGTCGACGTTCATCAGACCCGGACGCGTAATCAGCTCGGCGATACCCTGCACCGCGCCTTTCAGCACGTCGTTAGCCGCGCCGAACGCGTCCAGCAGAGAGATCCCACGACCCAGCACTTTCAGCAGCTTGTCGTTAGGGATGGTGATCAGGGAGTCGACATGGCGGGAGAGCTCGGCAATGCCCTGTTCGGCAAAAGCCATACGCTTTTTGCCTTCAAAGTTAAACGGCTTGGTCACGACAGCCACGGTCAGAATGCCGAGGTCTTTCGCCACTTCAGCGACAACCGGCGCAGCACCGGTGCCCGTACCGCCGCCCATACCGGCTGCGATAAACACCATGTCAGCGCCATCTAACGCAGCACGCAGCGCTTCGCGGTCTTCTTCCGCAGCGTTGCGCCCCACTTCCGGGTTTGCGCCCGCACCCAGACCTTTAGTGATGCCACTACCAATCTGGATGGTCTGGCCGACTGCGGTTTTACGCAGCGCCTGGGCATCGGTGTTGACTGCGAAGAATTCAACCCCTTCGATGCGCTCGCGCACCATATGTTCTACGGCATTACCGCCGCCGCCACCGACGCCGATGACTTTAATCACCGCGTCGTTGGTCAGTTCCATAGGTTCAAACATAATGTCTCTCCGTTTTGTGCCTTTCGCCTGAGACCGATAATTTTGTCTGGTCTCTGAAAAAAATTAAAACTCTTTTCGCAGCCAGCTGTTGATCCGTTTGATCCACGAGCCGACTGAAGTCCGTTTTTCCACTTCCGCCTCACCGCTTAAATGCGATTCTTTACCATAGTGAAGTAAACCCACCGCCGTGGAGTAGTAAGGCTCCTGGGCGTAATCGGTAAGGCCAGTAATATTTAAGGGTTGCCCGATACGCACCTGCGTATGAAACACCCGCTGCGCACACGCCGCCAGACCTTCAATTTGCGCCGCGCCGCCGGTTAATACAATCCCCGCCGCAAGATGATGTTTCACGCCTTGCTGGCGAAGCTGCTCCTGCAATTGCAAAATTTCTTCGTTGACCAGATTAAGCAGCTCGGTATAACGCGGCTCAATCACTTCCGCCAGCGTCTGGCGCTGGAGGCTGCGCGGCGGACGACCGCCTACGCTCGGGACTTCAACGCTCTCGTCTTTACCGACCAGCGACCCGAGCGCGCAGCCATGGCGCACTTTAATTGCCTCAGCATCGCTCGGCGGCGTGCCGAAAGCATAAGCGATATCACTGGTCACTACGTTACCGGCATACGGAATCACTTTAGTGTGACGCAGCGCACCACCGGTGTAGACCGCGATATCCATTGTACCACCGCCGATATCCACCACGCAGACGCCCAGCTCACGCTCATCTTCCGTTAAGACGGAGTAGCTTGAGGCCAGGCCCGCGAAAATAAGTTGGTCAACTTTCAGGCCGCAACGTTCCACTGCCTTGACGATGTTTTTCGCCATGTCATTGTGGCAGGTGATTAAATGTACTTTCGCCTGCATGCGAACGCCGGATAAGCCAACCGGGTTTTTAATCCCTTCCTGGTAATCAATAGCGTATTCCTGAGGAATCACATGCAATACGCGATGTTCATCGCGAACGCGTACTGATTTTGCGGTATGGACAACGTTTTCAACATCTTCCTGCGTCACTTCCTCTTCGGAGATCGGTACCATACCGATTTCGTTCTGGCAGCTAATATGCTTGCCGGAAAGCGCCAGATAGACGGAAGATATCTGGCAATCCGCCATCAGTTCGGCCTGGTCTATCGCGCGCTGAACGCACTTCACCACCGATTCCAGATCGTTAACGCCGCCTTTGTCCATCCCGCGGGACGGACAGCTTCCCACGCCAATGATATTGATCATACCGTCGGGCAGAACTTCCCCTACCAAAGCGGCGACCTTCGCAGTGCCAATCTCCAGTCCAACTACCAGTTTTCTGTCCGTCGCCTTAATCATTGTTGCTCTGCCTGTGCCTGATTCTGTTGCTGATTAGTTTCCTCAGTGGGGGCCGGCTCCCAGCCGACCGCCGCGCCGGAGTCGTAGCGTAAATCGACATAGCTTATCTGCTTATGGTCAGTTTGCGCTTGCTGTTGCAGAACCGGGTACAGCTCTACAAAGCGTTCCAGGCGTTTCATTGTGTCATCCCGGCCGAGATTGAGCTTGATATTATTGCTCAACGTCACCTGCCAGGAGCGACGCGCGGTCATCGCCGCCTCCTTCAGTGTAAATTTATCTTTCGCCAGCACCTGCCCCATCGCGCGAAAACCTTGCAGCACTTCGTTCTCACTACCTTCAGGGCCATAGAGCAGCGGTAAGGTCTGCTTACTGGCGCGATCGGACGGCACGCTGAAGGACGTTCCGTCGGTGTCGATCATGTGCTGGTCATTCCAGCGTGCTATCGGCACATATTCAACCAGATGAATCTTCAATTCGTCCGGCCATTGCTTTCTTACGCTTGCCTGCTTGATCCACGGCAAACGTTCTATCTGATTCTGGATGATATTCACGTCCTGCGTCATAAACGTGCCCGGCGCGCCCAGCGCCAGGATGGACTGGCGAATATCATCATTGCGGGTGTAATGGCGCTCGCCCGTTACCACCAGCTTTGAAAGCGGCAGGCGCTGGGCGTCTTCCATCCACCCCAGCACCATCCAGCCTCCGAATATCACGGTTAACACGACCGCCAGCAGAAAGACGATACCTGCGAGACGGGTCCCATTATTACGGCGCGAAACCGTATTTTCTTCAGGACGATTTTTCGTGTTCAGCGCAGCCTGCGACATATCAGTTCGCCAGCTCCAGAATACGCACCACCAGCTGCGAGAAGCTCATCCCCGCCTGACGCGCCGCCATCGGCACCAGACTATGGCTGGTCATGCCAGGCGCGGTGTTAACCTCAAGCAGATAAAACTCACCGTCGCTGTCCTGCATCACGTCCACGCGGCCCCAACCCCGGCAGCCCAGCACACGCCAGGCGTCCATCACCAGCGCCTGTAACGCCTGCTCGCGTTCGGCATCAATGCCCGCCGGACAAAAATATTGCGTCTCGTCCGAGAGATATTTCGCCTCGTAGTCGTAAAACACGCCAGCAGGCTGAATGCGGATCGAAGGCAGAATTTCATCGCCGAGGATGGCGACCGTAAATTCCGGGCCGCTCAGCCATTTCTCCACCAGCACTTCGCTGTCGTGTTCAAACGCCAGTTCGAGCGCGGGCAGTAACGCTTCTGCGCTGTCGACTTTCGACATGCCAACGCTTGACCCTTCGCGGCTCGGCTTCACGATAACCGGCAGACCTAACGCCGCGATACGCGCGCTCAGCGCCTCGCTAAGGCCGCCACGGATGTCGCGACGCTCCAGCGCCACCCAGGGCGCCACAGGCAACCCTGCGCCCTGCCAGAGCAGTTTGGTGCGCAGTTTATCCATGGTGATGGCCGACGCCATCACGCCGCTGCCGGTATAAGGCAGGCCGAGATACTCCAGCATCCCCTGCAGCGTGCCGTCTTCACCGCCGCGACCATGCAGCGCGATAAAGACTTTATCGAAACCTTCTTCTTTCAGCGTCGTCACGCACACATCGCGCGGATCGACAGCGTACGCGTCAACGCCCGCCTCTTTCAGGCCCGCAAGCACCGCGCTGCCGGATTGCAGGGAGACGTCACGTTCCGCCGAGTGACCGCCCAGCAGTACAGCGATTTTTTCAGCCATGCGCGTTCTCCTCGGGTTGCAGCTTCGCTTCCGCCAGCTGGCGCGCGATTTTACCGATATTGCCCGCGCCCTGAACCAGAATCAAATCGTTGCCCGACAGTACCGGTGCCAGCATGGCGGCGACCTGCGCCGGATCGGAGACCAGAATCGGGTCCACTTTTCCGCGCGCGCGGATAGTACGGCACAGCGAACGGCTGTCAGCGCCCGGAATCGGCGCTTCACCCGCCGGATAGACATCCAGCATCAGCAGCACATCCACCTGCGACAGAACATTAGCGAAATCGTCATAGAGATCGCGCGTGCGGGTATAACGGTGCGGCTGGAAAATCATGACCAGGTTTTTCTCCGGCCAGCCTGCACGGGCGGCGCGCACGGTCGCATCCACTTCTGTCGGGTGATGGCCGTAGTCATCGACCAGCATCGCCGTGCCGGATTTGCCGTTGACGTTTGCCAGCGGGAACTCGCCCAGGAAGTCAAAACGACGTCCGGTGCCCTGGAAGCTCTCCAGCGCGCGCAGAATGGCATCGTCTTCAATTCCCTCTTCCGTCGCTACGGACACCGCCGCCGCCGCGTTCAGCGCGTTATGGCGGCCTGGCGCGTTCAGCGTTACGTGCAGTTCCGGCTTGTCCTGACGCACCAGCGTGAAGTGCCCCCGCGCGCCGGTCTGGCGATAATTTTCCACACGTACATCGGCATCTTCGCTGAAACCATAAGTGGTAATTTGACGCCCGACGCGCGGCAGCAGCTCGCGGATCACCGGGTCGTCAACACACATCACCGCACGGCCATAAAACGGCAGGTTATGCAGGAAGTTAATAAACGTCTGTTTCAGGTTCTCAAAGTCGCCATGATAGGTGTCCATATGGTCGGCTTCGATATTGGTCACAATCGCGACCATCGGCTGCAAATGCAGGAACGACGCGTCGCTCTCGTCGGCTTCGGCAATCAGATAACGGCTGTTGCCGAGGCGCGCGTGCGTCCCCGCCGCTTTCACCAGACCGCCGTTAACGAACGTCGGGTCGAGGCCCGCTTCGGCATAAATACTCGATACCATCGCAGTGGTCGTCGTTTTGCCATGCGTACCGGCAACCGCGATACCGTGACGAAAACGCATCAGCTCCGCCAGCATTTCGGCGCGGCGGATAACCGGAATACGCGCCTCATGCGCCGCCACGATCTCCGGGTTATCCGCAGAGATAGCACTCGACACCACCACCACGCTCGCATCAAGCACGTTTTCCGGGCGATGGTTGAAATAAATGGTGGCGCCCAGCGCCGTCAACTGCTGCGTGACAGCGTTCGGTGCCAGATCGGACCCGCTGATCTGGTAGCCTTCATTCGCCAGCACTTCCGCAATGCCGCCCATACCGGCGCCGCCGATGCCAACGAAGTGAATGTGCCGGACGCGACGCATCTCGGGCACGATAGAACGCAGTTTCGCCAGTTGTTGTGTATTCATTCTTTAAAAGCCTTTGGCAAACGCCATAACATCATCAATCACGCGGAACAAACATGATCCGCAATCGTCACGCGCGGGCGACCGCGCGTACTTCATCTGCGACCCTTTCGGTCGCGTCGGGAATGGCGGCCGCTCTTGCCCGCTCAGCCATTTCAAGCAGCGTGGCGCGATCCCACCCTTTCAGCGTCTCGCTTACCGCGTCGACGGTAAACTGCGGCTGCTCCAGAATCTTCGCCGCACCCGCTTTCTCAAGCGGCAGCGCGTTCCAGTATTGCTGCCGGTCTTTATGCTGAAACGGCACAAACAGCGCCGGCAGCCCGGCGGCGGCGATTTCGCTCACCGTCAGCGCGCCGGAGCGGCATACCACCACATCCGCCCACGCGTAGGCTGCCGCCATATCATCGATAAATTCGGTCACTTTATGCTGCGGCTGGCTCGCAGCGGCATACGCCAGCTGGACATCCGCCTGCGCGCCTTTACCGCTCTGATGCCAGATAGTCACGGCATCGCCCAGACGCGCCGCGACCTGCGGCATCGTCTGGTTCAGGATGCGCGCGCCCTGCGAGCCGCCAACCACCAGCACGCGCACCGGGCCTTCACGGCCCGCGAGACGCGCCTGCGGCAGCGGCAGCGCCAGCACGTCGGTGCGCACCGGGTTGCCCACCACTTCCGCCTTCGGGAACGCGCCGGGGAACGCCTGCATCACGCGGCTCGCGATTTTCGCAAGCCATTTGTTGGTCAGCCCCGCGATGCCGTTTTGCTCATGCAGGACGACAGGAATACCGAGCGACCACGCCGCCAGCCCGCCAGGGCCGGATACATAGCCGCCCATGCCCAGCACCACATCGGGCTTAAAACGTTTCATGCTCGCCCGCGCCTGCCGCCAGGCGTTAAAAATACGCACCGGGGCCAGCAGCAGCGCTTTCACGCCTTTTCCACGCAGGCCGGAGATCCGGATAAAATCGATCTCAATGCCGTGTTTCGGCACCAGGTCTGCTTCCATGCGATCGGCGGTCCCCAGCCAGCGAACCTGCCATCCCTGCGCCATCAGATGGTGCGCTACGGCAAGTCCTGGAAAGACGTGTCCGCCCGTTCCGCCCGCCATCACCATCAGCCGCTTTGGTTGACCACTCATCGTGAACCTCGTGTAAACGCCTGCGCTTTCTCCAGACGCGTTTCATAATCTATGCGTAACAACAACATAATCGCCGTCGACATAATCAGCAGGCTCGAACCGCCGTAACTGATAAGCGGCAGCGTCAGGCCTTTGGTCGGCAGCATACCCGCCGCCGCGCCGACGTTAACCAGCGCCTGGAAACTAAACCAGATACCGATAGAACAGGCCAAAAAGCCCGCGAAACGCTGATCGGTTTCCAGCGCGCGACGCCCTATCGACATGGCGCGAAAAGCCACGAAGAATACCATCAAAAGCGCCAGTACCACACCGATATATCCCAGTTCTTCCCCAATAATGGAGAAGATGAAGTCGGTATGCGCTTCGGGTAAATACTCCAGTTTCTGCACCGAATTCCCAAGCCCCTGCCCCCACAACTCGCCGCGGCCAAACGCCATCAGCGACTGGGTCAGCTGGTAGCCGCTGCCGAAGGGATCTTCCCACGGGTTCCAGAACGACGTTACGCGGCGAATACGGTAAGGCTCGGCGAGGATCAGCAGCACGACCGCCGAAATGCCCATGCCGATAATCGCGATGAACTGCCAGAGCTTGGCGCCTGCGAGAAAGAGCATCGCAAGCGTCGTCACAAATAGCACTACCACCGTACCGAGGTCAGGCTGTGCCAGCAGCAGTACCGCCATCACCAGAATGACGCCCATCGGTTTTAAGAAGCCGCGCAGGTTGTTGCGCACTTCATCGACCTTACGCACCAGGTAGTTCGACAGATAACAAAAGAGCGATAGCTTGGAGAATTCCGCCGGCTGAATACGCAGCGGGCCGAGCGCAATCCAGCGCGACGCACCGTTCACCGAACTGCCCACCACGAGCACGATAAGCAGCATCACAATTGAGGCGATAAGCATCGCCGCGCTGTGGCGCTGCCAGAACTCCATCGGCAGGCGCAGCGTAATCAGCGCCAGGCCAAACGCCAGCAGCAGATAGATACCGTCACGCTTGGCGAACAGGAACGGATCGTTCGCCAGACGCTGACCAACCGGCATCGACGCTGACGTCACCATGATGAAGCCAATCGCCGCCAGCCCCAGCGTCAGCCAGAGCAGCGTACGGTCGTACATCACAAGGCTGGTGGTGTCTTTCTCGCGAGAGCCCATCACCCAGCCGCGAAGCGCCCGGAAAATCCAGGCAAGAATGCCCATTCCGGGGAACCGCGGCAGGCGAAGGCGTGGGAGCGATAAGCGCATCAGCCAAGCTCCTTCGCAAGACGCGTAAACACGTCGCCGCGCTGTTCGAAGTTTTTAAACTGATCGAGGCTCGCGCAGGCGGGCGAGAGCAGGACCATGTCGCCTGGCTGAACGCGTCCGGCGATGACTTTCATCGCCTCTTCCATGGTGTCCATGCGCTCGGAGATTTCAGGGCGCAGCGCCGCCAGCGCGTCGCCGTCACGGCCAAAGCAATACAGACGCACACGATCGCCCGTCAGGTAATGCGCGAGCGGCGAGAAATCGGCGGATTTGCCGTCGCCGCCCAGCAGCAAATGCAGCGTGCCGTCGAGATGCAGGCCGTTGAGCGCCGCCTCCGTGCTGCCGACATTGGTGGCTTTGGAATCGTTAATCCAGCGCACGCCGTTATGCTCATAAGCGAGCTGGAAACGGTGCGCCAGACCGCCAAACGTGGTCAGCGCTTTCAGGCTGCTGGCGCGCGGCAGGCCCGCGGCATCCGCCAGCGCCAGCGCCGCCAGGGCGTTGGTATAGTTATGCTGACCAACGAGCTTCATCTCTTTCACGTTAAGGACTTTCTCGCCCCGCACGCGCAGCCAGATTTCGCCCTGCTGACGGTTAAGGTGATAATCCCCGACATCAATGCCGAAGCTCACGCAGCGCTCGTCCGCGCCGCGTACCGGCATGGTCAGCGCGTCGTCGGCGTTTACCACGCACACCGTCGCGTTTTCATATATCCGTAACTTCGCCGCACGATACTGCTGCAACCCGAGCGGATAGCGGTCCATATGATCTTCGGTGACGTTAAGAATGGTCGCGGCGGCGGCCTTCAGGCTAAAGGTGGTTTCGAGCTGGAAGCTGGAAAGCTCAAGCACATACAGCTCGCGGCCCTCTTCCAGCAGCATCAGCGCGGGCAGGCCAATATTGCCACCCACGCCCACGTTAACACCCGCCGCTTTCGCCATTTCGCCCACCAGCGTCGTTACGGTGCTTTTGCCGTTCGAGCCGGTAATGGCGATGACAGGTGCCTGCGCTTCGCGACAGAACAGTTCGATATCGCCAACAATCTCAACGCCTGCTTCTGCCGCCGCGCTCAGCGCCGGATGCGCGAGCGCAATGCCTGGGCTTGCGACAATCAGATCGGCGTTCATCAGCCAGTTTTCGTTGAGCGAGCCGAGATGGCGTTCTACCTCTTCCGGCAGCTTATCCAGCCCCGGCGGGGAGATTCGGGTATCCATCACGCGCGGCGTCACGCCGCGCGCCAGGAAAAAGTCCACGCAGGAAAGGCCGGTTAACCCAAGCCCGATGATGACGACTTTTTTACCCTGATAATCTGCCATGTTTAACGTACCTTAAGCGTAGCCAGGCCAATCAGCACCAGCATCAGCGAAATCACCCAGAAGCGCACAATCACGCGCGGCTCCGGCCAGCCTTTCAGTTCATAGTGGTGATGAATCGGCGCCATGCGGAAAATGCGCTGACCGCGCAGCTTAAAGGAGCCCACCTGCAGGATGACCGACAGGGTTTCCACGACGAAAACGCCGCCCATAATCACCAGCAGGAACTCCTGACGCAGCAGCACGGCGATAATGCCGAGCGCGCCGCCTAAGGCCAGCGAGCCGACATCACCCATAAAGACCTGCGCCGGATAGGTGTTAAACCACAGGAAGCCCAGACCCGCGCCGACAATCGCGGTGCAGACAATCACCAGCTCACCCGCGTGACGCAGATACGGAATATGCAGGTAGCTTGCGAAATTCATGTTACCCGTCGCCCACGCCACCAGCGCGAAACCGCCTGCCACCAGTACGGTAGGCATAATAGCGAGGCCGTCCAGACCGTCGGTCAGGTTTACCGCGTTGCCGGTGCCGACAATAACGAAATAAGCGAGCAGCACATAGAAAATGCCGAGCTGCGGCATCACGTCTTTAAAGAACGGCACCACCAGTTCTGTTGCAGGCGTGCCTTTACCGGTGATGTAAAGCGCAAACGCCACCGTCAGGGCAATCAACGACATCCAGAAATATTTCCAGCGGGCGATCAGGCCCTTGGTGTCTTTACGCACCACCTTACGGTAATCGTCGACAAAACCGACCGCGCCGTAACCGACCAGCACAAACAGCACGCACCAGACATACGGATTCGACGGATAAGCCCACAGCAGCACCGACACCACGATAGAGGTGAGGATCATGATGCCGCCCATGGTCGGCGTGCCGCGTTTGCTGAAATGCGACTCCGGGCCGTCGTTACGCACAACCTGCCCGAAGGAAAGCTTCTGTAAATGCGCGATCAGGCGCGGTCCCATCCATAACGAAATAAACAGCGCGGTCAGCAGGCTGACGATGGCGCGAAACGTCAGATACGAAAAGACGTTAAAGCCGGAATAATATTTGACCAGATGCTCGGCCAGCCACACTAACATGTCCTGTTCTCCTGTAATGCGCGCACCACCTCTTCCATGGCAGCACTACGTGAACCTTTCACTAAAAGGGTAATGATGGAATGCTCGTTGATAAGCGTCTTCAGGCGTGCAATCACGGCCTGCTTATCGCGGAAATGTTCGCCTACGCCGCTGGCGCGGCTGATGCCTTCGCTGAGGGTGCCGACGCTCAGGACTTTATCGATGCCTGCGGCTTTCGCCGCTTCGCCCACCTGCTGATGGCAGGCTTCGGCTTCATCGCCAAGCTCCGCCATGTCGCCTACCACCATCACGCGATAGCCGGGCATTTCAGAGAGCACCTGCGCGGCAGCGGTCATAGAGCCAACGTTGGCGTTGTAGCTGTCATCCAGCAGTAACTGGTTTTCAGCGAGATGCACCGGGAACAGACGCCCTGGCACTGCTTTGAGCTTCGCAAGACCGGCTTTAATCGCCTCAAGCGGCGCGCCGACGGCCATCGCCAGCGCCGAGGCGGCGAGCGCGTTAGCGATGTTGTGACGCCCTGGCAGCGGCAGCAGAACGTCCACGTCGCCCGTTGGCGTACGCAGCGTAAATTCGGTGCCGTGGCTGGTGATATGAATATTGGTAGCGCTGAAATCGCTGGTATCGAGGTTTGGCGAGAAGCGCCAGACCTTGCGATCGCCAATGACGCTCTGCCAGTTCAGCCAGTCGTTATTATCAGCGTTCAGAATCGCGATGCCGTTTGCCGGCAAGCCAGTGAAGATTTCACCTTTGGCTTTTGCCACGCCCGCGAGCGAGCCGAAGCCTTCCAGATGTGCCGCCGCCAGGTTATTGACCAGCGCGGCTTCCGGGCGCGTCAGGCTTACGGTCCAGGCGATTTCGCCCTGATGGTTCGCGCCAAGCTCAATCACCGCATACTCGTGCTCTGGCGTGAGGCGCAGCAGCGTCATCGGTACGCCGATGTCATTATTCAGATTGCCTGCGGTGTAGAGCGTGTTGCCGCACTCGCCAAGAATAGCGGCGGTCATCTCTTTCACCGAGGTTTTGCCGGAAGAGCCCGTCAGCGCGACCACGCGCGCAGGTACCTGTTGTCTGACCCACGCCGCCAGTTCGCCAAACGCCAGACGCGTGTCGGCGACCACCAGTTGCGGCAGGTCGATATCCAGCTTGCGGCTCACCAGCAGCGCGCCCGCGCTGCCCGCCTGCGCCTGGCCTGCAAAATCGTGCGCGTCGAAACGCTCGCCTTTCAGCGCCACAAACAGGCAGCCTGGCGTCAGTTTGCGGGTGTCGGTCGTAACCGCGTCGATATCAGCATCGGCGCCGTGCAGCTCGCCATTCAGAATGGCGGCAAGCTGGCTCAGAGATACGCGAATCATGCCACTGCTCCCAGCAGACGCGCCGCAGTGACGCGATCGGAATAATCAAGTCGGCGGGTGCCGACAATCTGGTAATCCTCATGGCCTTTGCCCGCCAGCAGCACGACGTCGTTTTCCGCCGCCTGCATAATGGCGTTGGTCACGGCTTCGGCGCGGCCTTCAACGACCCGCGCGCGGCCCGCATCCAGCATGCCGGTCAGGATATCGGCGATGATCGCCTTCGGATCTTCGGTGCGTGGGTTGTCATCAGTGACCACCACGACATCGGCGAATTGCTCGGCAATCGCGCCCATCAGCGGACGTTTGCCTTTATCGCGATCGCCGCCGCAGCCGAACACGCACCACAGCTTGCCGGCGCAGTGCAGACGCGCGGCCTGCAGCGCTTTTTCGAGCGCGTCTGGCGTGTGCGCGTAATCGACCACCACGGTCGGTTTGCCCGGCGCGCTGAAGACTTCCATGCGCCCATTAACCGGCTGGAGGCGCGGCGCGCTTTCGAGCAGCGCGGCGAGCGGGTAACCGAGCGCCAGCAGCGTGCCGAGCGCCAGCAATAGATTGCTGACGTTAAACGCGCCCATCAGGCGGCTTTCGATTTCGCCATCGCCCCAGGAGGAGCTAAAGCGCAGCGTCGCGCCGCGGTCGTGATACTCCACCGCATCCGCGCGCAGCCAGCGGCCATGACAGCCCGGGTTAATGTTGTTTTCCATTGACACCGCGACGGCATCCGGCAGCTTCGCCAGCCACCGGCGGCCCACTTCATCATCGGCGTTGATCACCGCCTGTCCGTAATGGTGCGCGGAAAACAGCAGCCATTTCGCCGCTTCGTAATGTTCCATATCGCCGTGATAGTCGAGATGATCGCGGCTTAAATTGGTAAATACCGTGGCGGCGAATTTCAGTGCCGCCACGCGATGCTGTACCAGACCGTGGGAAGAGACTTCCATCGCGGCCACGGTCGCGCCCTGAGAGGCGAGCCCTGACAGCACATGCTGAACATCCACCGCAGAGCCGGTGGTGTTTTCCGTCGGGATCACTTTGCCAAGCAGCCCGTTGCCCACGGTACCCATGACGGCGCTGGTTTCGCCCAGCCGTTGGCACCACTGCGCGATAAGCTGCGTGGTGGTGGTTTTACCGTTGGTGCCCGTCACGCCAATCAGGCGCAGACGCTCGGATGGCTCATCATAAAAACGCCCCGCCAGCGCCGAGAGACGCTCGTTCAGCTGGCTTAAATAGATAACCGGCACGCCGTGGATCTCACGGACTTCGCCGTCCGTCGCCTCGCCTTTCGCTTCGGCGACGATGGCAGCTACACCTTGCGCTATCGCCTGCGGGATATACCGACGCCCGTCCGCCTGATGACCGACCACCGCCACAAAGAGATCCCCCGCCGCCGCCATGCGGCTGTCCAGGGTCATCTCCCGCAGAGCTCGCGCAGGCAGACCAGCCACCCACGGAGCGAGAAGGTCGCGCAAATTACGATCTGCCACCTGTTCCCTCTTCTCGATTAATTACGAATTCACTTTTTTCGCCCGTTGTCAGCGCATCCGGCTCGATGTTCATGGTGCGCAACACGCCGCCCATAATGGCACCGAAGACCGGCGCGGAAACGGCGCCGCCGTAGTATTTGCCCGCCTGCGGATCGTTAATCACCACCACCAGCGCGAAACGCGGATTGCTGGCAGGTGCAACGCCTGCGGTGTAAGCAATGTATTTGTTGATATAACGCCCGTCCGGCCCGACTTTTTTCGCCGTACCGGTTTTAATCGCAATGCGGTAGCCCTTGATCGCCGCCTTCACGCCGCCGCCGCCAGGCAGCGCCACGCTTTCCATCATATGCACCACGGTGCGCACGATAGATTCCGGGAAAATGCGCTCGCCCGGCACGGGCGGATCGACTTTGGTAATCGACAGCGGGCGGTAGACGCCATAGCTGCCGATGGTTGCGTAGACTCGCGCTAACTGTAACGGCGTTACCATTAGCCCGTAGCCGAATGAGAAGGTGGCCCTCTCTATGTCAGACCACCGTTGTTTTTGTGGGAATAAGCCACTGCGTTCTCCGACCAGCCCCAGATTGGTCGACTTTCCAAGTCCAAAGCGTGAGTAAGTATCCACTAACGCTGAGGAGGGCATCGCTAACGCCAGTTTAGAAACCCCGACGTTACTCGACTTCTGTAACACCCCGGTAAGGGTCAGCTCGCTGTAGCGGGCGACGTCTTTAATCTCGTGACCGTTAATGCGGTACGGAACGGTGTTGAGCACCGTATTTTCCTGAACCACGCCGCGTTGCAGCGCCGTCATGACCACCATCGGTTTCACCGTAGAACCTGGCTCGAAAACGTCCGTAATGGTGCGGTTACGCATTACGTCTTTCGGCGTGCCGGTGATGTTGTTCGGGTTATAAGAGGGGCTATTGGCCATCGCCAGCACTTCGCCGGTGTTCACATCCACCAGCACGGCGCTGCCGGATTCCGCCTTGTTGAACGCGACGGCGTTGTTAAGCTCACGGTAAACCAGCGCCTGGAGGCGTTCGTCAATGCTGAGCGCCAGGTTGTGCGCCGCCTGGCTGTCGGTCGAGGAGATATCCTCAATGACGCGGCCATAGCGGTCTTTACGCACGATACGCTCGCCGGGCTGGCCGGTGAGCCATTTATCGAAGCTTTTTTCGACGCCCTCAATCCCCTGGCTATCGACGTTGGTAAAGCCGATGAGGTGAGCGGTCACTGCGCCGGAAGGATAGTAACGGCGCGACTCTTCGCGCAGGTGAATGCCAGGGAGCTTAAGCTTTTTGATGTAATCGCCAATGTCCGGGTTGACCTGGCGCGCGAGATAGATAAAGCGGCCTTTCGGGTTGGCGTTTACGCGCGCGGCCAGTTGATCGAGCGGAATTTTCAGCGCGTCGGAGAGCGCCTTCCAGCGGTTGTCGAGCGTAATGCCGCCTGCGTCGTGCAGCTCTTTCGGGTCAGCCCAGATAGCTTTTACCGGCACGCTGACCGCGAGTGGTCGCCCGGAGCGGTCGGTTATCATGCCGCGCGCGGTAGACACCTCCTGCACGCGCAGCGAGCGCATATCCCCCTGACGCACCAGCATGTCCGGGTCGATAATCTGCAACCAGGCGACGCGCGCCAGCAGAAACGCCAGAGCCAGCAAAATGCAGCCGCAAAGCAACGCAAAACGCCAACTGATAAAGTTGGCCTGTTCTTCCTGACGTTTTGGTTTAAGCGTCTTTGCTGCTGCTTTCATTCGCCTGGTCAGTCCTTATTTCTGCACCACAATATTTTCCTGCGAGGGATCGACATGCTGCATTTGCAGCTTTTCCGTTGCGATCCGTTCTACCCGGCTGTGATCGCCGAGCGCGTTTTCTTCAAGGATCAGGTTGCGCCATTCGATATCCAGCGCATCGCGTTCCAGCACCAGTTGCTCACGCTGCGCGGTCAGCAGGCGAGTGTGGTGCGCGGTGGTGACCACGAAAATCGCAGTCACGATAATGGCAATAAACAGAAAGAGCGGCAGTTTCCCGTAGCGCAGAAGATCGCCGCCGATCACGGCAGGCAGCGCATGACGTTCCGTGCTGCTAAGCGATCCGGTTACTTTGCTTAAGGTCTCTGTCACCCGGCTTATCATGCGCCCGTCCTTTCGGCGACGCGCAGTACGGAACTACGCGCGCGCGGGTTCTCAGCCACTTCCGCCTCGCCCGGCATCAGCTTGCCAAGCGCACGCAGTTCGCGACCGCCGAGCTTTTGCAGCTGCGCTTCGGTCATCGGCAAGCCAGCCGGCACCTGCGGGCCGCGGCTCTGCTCGCGCATAAAGCGTTTCACCAGGCGATCTTCCAGCGAGTGGAAGCTGATAACGGAAAGGCGTCCGCCCGGCGCCAGCACCTCGACCGCGCCTTTCAGCGCCTGCTCAATCTCTTCAAGTTCGCTGTTCACCCAGATGCGTACCGCCTGGAAAGTGCGGGTGGCGGGGTGTTTGAACTTGTCTTTGACCGGCGTCGCGGCGGCCACGACCTCCGCCAGCTCTTTGGTACGGGTCATGGGCAGTTCGCGGTTGCGTTCGACAATGGCGCGCGCGATACGTTTCGCGAAGCGCTCTTCGCCGAAGGTTTTCAGCACCCAGGCGATATCCGCTTCTTCCGCGTTGCGCAGCCATTCCGCGGCAGATTGCCCACGGGTAGGATCCATGCGCATATCGAGCGGGCCATCGCGCATAAAGGAGAAACCGCGCTCAGGGTCGTCAAGTTGCGGCGATGAAACGCCGAGATCGAGAAGGATGCCGTCGATTTTGCCCTGTAACTCGCGTTCGCGAACGTAATCGCCGAGCGCCGAGAAAGGGCCATGAATGATGGAGAAACGCGGATCGTCAATGGCAGCGGCCGCCGCGATCGCCTGCGGATCGCGATCGATCGCCAGTAATCGGCCCTGTTCGCCCAGCTGTGAAAGGATAAGGCGCGAGTGTCCGCCGCGGCCAAAAGTGCCGTCAATGTAAATGCCGTCCGGACGTATATTCAGGCCATTGACGGCCTCGTCCAGGAGCACCGTCGTATGTTTATAATTTTCCATCATATTTTATAAAGACAAATCCTGCAGCCGTTCCGACAACACTTCAGAAGATGACTGCTCAGCGTCGATATCTTCCCTGACCTGTTGATGCCAGGTCGCTTCGTCCCACAGCTCAAATTTATTGAACTGCCCGACCAGCATCACTTGTTTGGTCAATCCGGCGTGTTGCCGTAAAACGGGTGCTAATAAAAGACGGCCCGCACTGTCCATCTGGCATTCGCTGGCATGGCCCAGCAGCAGGCGCTGCACGCGACGTTCTGCGGGGTTCATGCTCGACAGACGCGACAATTTTTGTTCAATAATGACCCATTCGGGCAGGGTATAAAGCAACAGGCAGGGATGGTGAATATCAATGGTGCAAACCATCTGGCCGGACGAGGCGTCGTTCAATAAATCGCGATAGCGCGTCGGAACGGATAACCGCCCTTTGCTGTCGAGATTCACCAACGTTGCGCCACGAAACATTAAAGCCTCACTGAGCTCTGCCCTTTTTCACCACTTTATCCCACAAAATCCCACCCACCGGAGTTTACGGAGCGGAGGAAAAGCTTGTCAAGCCAGCACCGGGGCAGCCTTCAACAAAAGATTCGGCGCTGACAAAGAGAAAGCGGCAAATAAAATCCCTGCCATGCTAACGAGGCAAAATTAACGCTATGAATATTTGTAAGAAAAAAGACGAATACACACAGGACCGTTAAAAACCACTTAATACGATCGGTGAAGAGGACTAAGTGTTGAGTTTGCGACGCGAGCGGCATTTTAAGGGAAAAGCCCTGGAGTTAACAGCGTCTGCTGTGGTTTAGCGCGCTTTTCTCAACCGTTCGGGAAACGCCTGAAAACAAAAACCATACGCCTGCGGCTTAGGACATCTGCCCGGTTACAAATTTACACACAAGAAATGATTGGTTACCACTTATACGGTAGCTCGCACCGTTTCTTCATTGTCAGGAGAGGGAGTGTCAGAATGTGTAAAAAGGTGCCGGAATTATCTGAATCCAAAGAAAAGGCAGCCGAAGCTGCCTTTTTGTCTTTTTGTACTTAGCTTTAACGACGGCTTAAACTGCCGCGTCGGTATAGATTACGGCGAATACGGGTGAGACCAGGCCGTGGTTTGCGTGGCTCATCGAGGCTTGCCAGCACCAGCTCCAGCACGCGCTCCGCGACATCGCGATGGCGCTGCGCCACGGCAAGAACCGGGCATTGCAGGAAATCGAGCAGTTCGTTATCGCCAAACGTCGCGATAGCGAGCTCTGACGGCAAGCGCCCTTCGCGCTTCAGCGTCACGTCCATGACGCCCTGCAATAAAGCGAAAGAGGTGGTGAACAGCGCCTGTGGCATCGGGTGCGTTTCCAGCCATTTTTCAAACAGCGCGGCGGCGGCTTCACGCTCGTAGCTGTTGGCATAAAGGAAATGCACTTCGCGCGGGTCATCTTTCCACGCGGTGCGGAAGCCTTGCTCGCGCAGAAAACTTACCGAGAGCTCCGGCAGCGCGCCCAGATAGAGGACGGTTTCAGCCGGGAACGTGCGCAGCTCGCTTGCCAGCATTTCCGCATCGTCCTGATCGGCACCGACGACGCTGGTGAAGTGTTCGCGATCCAGCGCCCGGTCCAGCGCCACGATCGGAAATGCGTCGTTCGCCCAGCGCTGGTAAAACGGATGTTCAGGCGGTAAAGAAGTAGAAACGATGATAGCGTCAACCTGGCGTTGCAGCAGATGCTCAATGCAGCGCATTTCGTTATCGGGCTGATCTTCAGAACAGGCGATAAGCAGCTGATATCCGCGCTGGCGCGCCTGGCGCTCAAGATAGTTGGCGATGCGGGTATAGCTGGTGTTTTCAAGATCGGGGATAACAAGGCCAATCGAGCGTGTTCTTCCTGCGCGCAGGCCTGCGGCGACGGCGTTCGGGTGGTAATTATGCTCACGCACCACCGCCATCACTTTCTCAACGGTTTTATCACTCACACGGTACTGCCGGGCTTTTCCATTAATGACGTAGCTCGCCGTGGTGCGCGACACGCCAGCCAGCCGCGCGATTTCATCCAGTTTCACGTTTACCCCTTAACAAGAGTGTTACTCCATAACCTTTCAAGGGTTATAAGTTAAAATCCTTAACATCTAAGCGCAGAATAGTACCCTGAGCAACTGCTTTTGCGCGCGCCTGTCGCGCCTGCTGCAAAAAAAAGCCCGGCAGGTGCCGGGCGGATGCATAACAAGGCAATAACAAGACTAACGCATGATCTTTTCGCCGCGGGAGAGGCCCACTACGCCAGAGCGCGCCACTTCCACAATTTTCGCCACGTCGCGAATGCTCGCGAGAAACGCGTCGAGCTTTTCGCTGGTACCCGCCAGCTGCACGGTATAAAGCGACGGCGTGACGTCGATAATCTGCCCGCGGAAAATCTCCGCGCTGCGTTTCACTTCTTCACGCCCGTAACCGCTCGCCTGAATTTTCACCAGCATGATTTCGCGCTCGACATGCGCGCCCTGCCCCAGCTCGCTGACGCGCAGCACGTCCACCAGCTTATGCAGCTGCTTTTCGATCTGCTCAAGGACTTTTTCGTCACCGACCGTCTGGATGGTCATCCTGGAGAGTGTCGGATCGTCGGTCGGTGCTACGGTCAGGCTTTCGATGTTATAGCCGCGCTGTGCGAAAAGCCCAATCACACGAGACAACGAGCCCGATTCGTTTTCCAGCAATACTGATAATATCCGGCGCATAATCAGGTTCTCTCCGTTTTGCTTAACCACATTTCATCCATTCCACCGCCGCGAACCTGCATCGGATAAACGTGCTCGGTGCCGTCCACAGTGACATCGACAAACACCAGCCGGTTATTGCGCACATGTTCCAGCGCCTCGCTGAGTTTGCTTTCCAGCTCTTCCGGGCGGGTGATGGAAATCCCGATATGGCCGTAAGCCTCCGCCAGTTTGACGAAATCCGGCAGCGATTCCATATAGGACTGCGAGTGGCGTCCAGAGTAAATCATGTCCTGCCACTGCTTCACCATGCCCAGATAGCGGTTGTTGAGGTTAAGCACCAGTACCGGCAACTCATATTGCAGCGCGGTGGAAAGCTCCTGAATATTCATCTGGATACTGCCGTCGCCGGTCACACACACGACGGTCTCTTCCGGTAACGCGAGCTTCACGCCGAGCGCCGCCGGCAAGCCGAAGCCCATCGTCCCAAGCCCGCCGGAGTTTATCCAGCGGCGCGGTTTATCAAAGGTGTAATGGAGCGCCGCAAACATCTGATGCTGGCCTACATCGGACGTCACGTAGGCATCGCCTTTGGTCAGACGATACAGCGTTTCGATAGCCGCCTGCGGTTTAATGCTGCCGCTTTCGCGGTCGTAATTCAGGCACTGACGGGCGCGCCACTGTTCAATCTGCTGCCACCAGTCGCGAATATCGTCCAGCGGCTGCTGGCTCTCTTCCTGGCCCAGCAGTTCCAGCATCTGACTCAGCACCTGGCGCGCGTCGCCGACAATCGGCACATCCGCCGCCACGGTTTTAGAGATAGACGTCGGGTCGATATCGATATGCAGCACGGTGGCGTTCGGGCAGTACTTCGCGAGGTTATTGGTCGTGCGATCGTCAAAGCGCACGCCGACTGCGAAAATAACGTCCGCATTATGCATCGTCATGTTCGCTTCAAAGGTGCCGTGCATTCCGAGCATCCCCAGCGCCTGACGGTGCGTGCCCGGAAAGGCGCCCAGCCCCATTAATGAAGAGACCACCGGCACGTTGAGTTTTTCCGCGACGGCGCGCAGTTCATTTTCACAGGCGGCGGTAATCGCGCCGCCGCCCACGTACATGACCGGCTTTTTCGCGGCGATAAGCGTCTGCAGGGCGCGTTTGATCTGCCCTTTATGGCCCTGCGTCGTCGGGTTGTAAGAGCGCATGCTGACGGTTTCCGGCCAGACATACGGCAGCTTTTTCGCCGGGTTGAGGATATCTTTCGGCAAATCGACCACCACCGGGCCTGGTCTGCCGCTGGCGGCGAGCCAGAACGCCTTTTTCAGCACCGTCGGGATATCTTCGGTTTGCTTCACCAGGAAACTGTGTTTAACCACCGGGCGGGAGATCCCCACCATGTCGCATTCCTGAAATGCATCGTAGCCAATCAGCGAGGTTGCGACCTGGCCTGACAGCACCACCAGCGGAATGGAGTCCATATAAGCCGTAGCGATACCGGTAATCGCGTTGGTGGCGCCAGGGCCGGAAGTCACCAGCACCACGCCCACCTCACCGGTCGCGCGCGCCAGACCATCCGCCATATGCACCGCGGCTTGCTCATGGCGCACCAGCACATGATCAATACCGCCAACGGTATGTAGCGCGTCGTAAATATCAAGCACCGCGCCACCGGGGTAACCGAATACTTGCTTTACGCCCTGATCGATAAGCGATCGGACGACCATCTCGGCTCCAGACAACATCTCCATGGTTTGCCTCCAGGCTTTTGTTTACGGACTGACGGCAGAAGTCATTTTCCGCACGGTCACTGGTACAGGTGTGATGCCCTGTCGTTAATTATCGTTATGGGTTTCCCCTAACATAACCGCTGAAAATGAGGCAGGCAATTAGCAATCAGGCGTCGCCGGGCGCGCCAAATGGCGGCGCGACGCTGAAGAAAAGCGATTAAACGGAGAGATATGCTGAATATAAGCGGCGCTTATGACCGTTAATTTCGCAACGCCCATTTCTGACAGTGATAAATCAAAAAAAACGGCGGGAAGGGAATGCGCCACGAAGCAGGGATTAACAACAGAATAAAATGTCACGAAAGAGAGTATCTACAGAAAAACGGGCGGCTACTGCCACCCGTTTTTTTTCAGCTCGGTTATCGCCGACAGACATTCGATAACAGCTCTTCCATCCACTGATGGCCCTTATCGCGCCCGGCCGCTTCATGCCAGGAGAGATAACAGGTACGGCTGTTTAATTTAAACGGCAGCGGCATAATTTGCAGTTGCAGCGACTGCTCATAATCCTGCGCCAGCCAGCGCGGCGCGATGGTAATAAGATTCGTGCGCGATACGACATTTAATACGCTGGTCAGTGCCATACCCTGATAAGCGATGGCGGCCTGTTTTTCTGCGGTGTTATACCACGGCAAACTAAAAGAGCTAAAACGATCTAACGCCACCACCGCATGCTGCTCTTTAAATACTTCACTTTCACGTAACAAATTATCTTTACGCGGATGGCTCTTACTGCTTACCAGCACCATTTCATCTTTAAATAGCGGTACGCAGGTAAACTCCGGGCGACGGAATTCATCGTAACCAATGACAAATTCTGTCTCCTGGTATCGCAGTTGATGTTCGATATTCTGATTTAAAGAAGATTTAAAGACTAAATGAATATTGGGCGCGATATTCATTACGCTGTTGTAAATAATAGAAGTCAGAAGATTATCCAGCGGACTGCACACGCAAAGATTAAACAGTCTTTCGCTGCTGAGCGGTTCAAAACCAGAGCCAGGCAGCTCATTTTGCACCAGCTGAAGCGCCTGACGAATCGATCCGAACAGCTGACACGCCCTGACCGTGGGCTGAATACCGCGCCCGTAGCGTACAAAGAGTTCGTCATTAAACATCACTTTAAGGCGCGCGACCGCATTACTGACAGCGGGTTGAGACATTCCCAGCATATGCGCGGCGCGGGTGATGTTTTGCTCCTGCATGACCGCATCAAAAACCGTCAATAAATTCAGATCGACCGTGCGTAATTGCGGTTTCAGCCCTTCAGACGCGGGCAAGTGTTCAATATGCTCACCAGACATAATCTACTCCACTGATACATTATTCCCTTTGCATGCATTACCCAGAACATTCCGTTTATCATGTAGCAATTTCAGGCAAAAGAGGAGGTTCAAAAACTCATAAAAAGTTGCTGTTTTGAATTAAAAGTTCATTAATAGACAATAAAAATAAATCTCCTGATATTTTAGGACTTTGTTTATCATGGTACTTTTCTTACAGCCCGATCAAATCATAAAAAAGACGAATAAACAATAATTCACTTAATGAATTATCAATTAAGTTTTCGTAAATACTTCACTTTTTTAATAAATGCGACGGCGTGCTTTGAATTATTCACGCTCAAATGTCATCACATCCTCACTCGCGCTTTTAATTCATTGATATGATAAATAATCTAACGCAATTAAACCGATAAAATGGAACTAAAAATGCGCATCCGAAGGGCTTCAACACTTACGCCTCGCTTAACGTATACATATATTTTATATAACTGCGATTACTCAGCATAATCCACTAAATCCGCATCTGGTGCCGCCCGTTTGGGTTAACTGTAGAATTACGGACAGGGGGTTGACATGGTCTGTGGTATCAAGTACCACTAAAAGCCTGTTAACGCATTTATTCGGGACATGATTCATGATTCGCATCGTTCGTTTCGCTGGTCTACTACTACTAAACGCATCCTCAGTGCGCGGTAGACTGGTGCGCGACGTTCAGCGGTAACGCTTGAGTCAGGTCATCAGAAATAAAAAACCCGCGCCGCTGCGCGGGTTTTTTTATGCTCACGCAAGGCGCCCCAGGACAAAAAAGGACACCAACCATGAGCCAGCAAGTCATTATTTTTGATACCACATTGCGTGACGGTGAGCAGGCGCTCCAGGCGAGCCTGAGCGTAAAGGAAAAACTGCAAATCGCGCTGGCGCTTGAGCGCATGGGTGTCGATGTCATGGAGGTCGGTTTTCCGGTCTCTTCACCGGGCGATTTCGAGTCGGTCCAGACCATTGCCCGTCAGGTAAAAAACAGCCGCGTCTGCGCTCTGGCGCGTTGCGTGGAAAAAGATATCGATGTGGCCGCCGAATCCCTGAAAGTTGCCGAGGCGTTTCGTATTCACACTTTCATCGCCACCTCGCCGATGCACATCGCGACCAAACTGCGCAGCACCCTGGATGAAGTGATTGAGCGCGCCGTTTATATGGTAAAGCGCGCCCGCAACTATACCGACGACGTCGAATTCTCCTGCGAAGACGCAGGCCGCACGCCGATTGCCGATCTGGCGCGCGTGGTGGAAGCCGCCATCAACGCGGGTGCCACCACCATTAATATCCCGGACACCGTCGGCTACACCCTGCCTTTCGAATTCAGCAATATCATCAGCGGCCTGTACGAGCGCGTACCGAACATCGATAAAGCGGTTATCTCCGTTCATACCCATGACGATCTGGGCATGGCCGTCGGCAACGCCCTGGCCGCCGTGCAGGCGGGCGCGCGTCAGGTGGAAGGTACGTTAAACGGTATCGGCGAGCGCGCGGGCAACTGCGCGCTGGAAGAAGTCATTATGGCTATCAAGCTGCGCCAGAACCTGATGAACGTCCACACCCGCATTAATCACCAGGAGATCTGGCGCACCAGCCAGACGGTGAGCCAGATCTGCAACATGCCGATCCCGGCGAACAAAGCGGTGGTCGGCTCTGGCGCCTTCGCCCACTCGTCCGGCATCCACCAGGACGGCGTCCTGAAAAACCGCGAAAACTACGAAATCATGACGCCGGAATCCATCGGCCTGAATCAGGTGCAACTGAACCTGACCTCCCGCTCCGGCCGCGCCGCCGTCAAGCATCGCATGGAGGAGATGGGCTACCACGAAAACGACTACAACCTGGATGACCTGTACGACGCCTTCCTGAAGCTGGCGGATAAAAAAGGCCAGGTGTTTGATTACGATCTGGAAGCGCTGGCCTTTATCAATAAACAGCAGGAAGAGCCGGAGCATTTCCGTCTGGAATATTTCAGTGTGCAGTCCGGCTCAAACGCCATGGCGACCGCCTCTGTGAAGCTCGCCTGCGGCGAGGAGATCAAAGCCGAAGCCGCCAACGGCAACGGCCCGGTCGATGCCGTCTATCAGGCTATCAACCGCATTACCGATTACGACATTGAGCTGGTGAAATATCAGTTAGGCGCAAAAGGCCACGGCAAAAACGCGCTGGGCCAGGTGGATATCGTGGTCAGCTATAACGGCCGCCACTTCCACGGCGTGGGGCTGACGACCGATATCGTCGAATCCTCCGCCCGCGCGATGATCAACGTGCTGAACAACATCTGGCGCGCCGGTGAAGTCGAGAAAGAATTGCAACGCAAAGCACAGAATAAAGAACACAATCAGGAAACCGTGTGATGTCTAAAAATTATCATATTGCAGTTTTGCCGGGCGACGGTATTGGCCCGGAAGTGATGGCGCAAGCCCTGAAAGTACTGGATGCCGTTCGTGGTCGTTTTGATATGCGTATTACCACCAGCCATTACGACGTTGGCGGCATCGCCATCGATCGCCACGGCAACCCGCTGCCGCAGGCAACCGTAGAAGGCTGCGAGCAGGCCGATGCCATCCTGTTCGGCTCTGTCGGCGGCCCGAAGTGGGAAAATCTGCCGCCAGCGCAGCAGCCGGAGCGCGGCGCGCTGCTGCCGCTGCGTAAACATTTCAAACTGTTCAGCAACCTGCGACCGGCGAAGCTCTACCCGGGGCTGGAAGAATTTTGCCCGCTGCGCGCCGATATCGCCGCCAACGGCTTTGACATCCTCTGCGTGCGCGAGCTGACCGGCGGTATTTACTTCGGTCAGCCGAAGGGCCGTGAAGGCAGCGGCATGCATGAAAAAGCGTTCGACACCGAGGTCTACCACCGTTTTGAAATCGAACGCATCGCCCGCATCGCGTTTGAGTCGGCGCGCAAACGCCGTAATAAAGTCACCTCGATTGATAAAGCGAACGTGCTGCAAACCTCGCTGTTGTGGCGCGAAATCGTCAATGAAATCGGCAAAGAGTACCCGGACGTCGAGCTGGCGCACATGTACATCGACAACGCCACCATGCAGCTGATTAAAGATCCGTCGCAGTTCGACGTGCTGCTCTGCTCTAACCTGTTTGGCGATATTCTCTCTGACGAATGCGCCATGATTACCGGCTCTATGGGGATGCTGCCTTCCGCGAGCCTCAACGAGCAGGGCTTTGGCCTGTACGAGCCGGCAGGCGGCTCCGCGCCGGATATCGCCGGGAAAAACATCGCCAACCCGATAGCCCAGATCCTCTCGCTGTCGCTGCTGCTGCGCTACAGCCTGGAAGCCGACGACGCGGCGACGGCGATTGAAAACGCGATTAACCGCGCGCTCGCAGAAGGCGTGCGTACCGGCGATCTGGCCCGCGGCGGTCAGGCTGTAAGCACCGATGAAATGGGCGATATCATTGCCCGCTATGTAGCCGAAGGGGTGTAACCATGGCAAAGACCTTATATCAGAAGCTGTTTGACGCTCACGTGGTTCATGAGGCCCCGAACGAAACGCCGCTGCTCTACATCGACCGTCATCTGGTGCATGAAGTCACCTCGCCGCAGGCGTTTGACGGCCTGCGCGCCCATGGCCGTCCGGTGCGCCAGCCGCGTAAAACCTTCGCCACCATGGATCACAACGTCTCCACCCAGACCAAAGACATCAACGCGTCCGGCGAAATGGCCCGCATTCAGATGCAGGAGCTGATTAAAAACTGCAACGAGTTCGGCGTAGAACTGTACGATCTCAACCATCCGTATCAGGGCATCGTGCACGTGATGGGCCCGGAACAGGGCATCACACTGCCGGGCATGACCATCGTCTGCGGCGATTCCCACACCGCGACCCACGGCGCGTTCGGCGCGCTGGCGTTCGGCATCGGCACTTCGGAAGTGGAGCATGTGCTGGCAACCCAGACGCTCAAACAAGGCCGTGCAAAGACCATGAAAATCGAGGTCAACGGCCGCGCCGCACCGGGTATCACCGCGAAAGATATCGTGCTGGCGATTATCGGTAAAACTGGCAGCGCCGGCGGCACCGGCTATGTGGTGGAATTCTGCGGCGACGCTATCCGCGCGCTCAGCATGGAAGGCCGCATGACGCTGTGCAACATGGCGATCGAAATGGGTGCCAAAGCGGGCCTGGTGGCACCGGATGAAACCACATTTAATTATGTTAAAGGCCGTCTGCATGCGCCGAAAGGCCAGGATTTCGACGAGGCCGTGGCGTACTGGAAAACCCTGAAAACCGACGACGGCGCGCAGTTTGACGAGGTTGTCACGCTCAATGCCGAAGAGATAGCCCCGCAAGTCACCTGGGGCACCAACCCAGGCCAGGTGATCGCCGTAAGCGACGCCATTCCCGATCCGGCCTCATTCGCCGATCCGGTTGAGCGCGCCTCCGCCGAGAAAGCGCTGGCCTATATGGGCCTCAAGCCCGGCGTGCCGCTGACTGATGTGGCTATCGATAAAGTGTTTATCGGCTCCTGCACCAACTCGCGCATTGAAGATCTGCGCGCCGCGGCTGAAATTGCCCGTGGTCGTAAAGTGGCACCTGGCGTTCAGGCGCTGGTGGTGCCAGGCTCAGGCCCGGTGAAAGCGCAGGCGGAAGCCGAAGGGCTGGATAAGATTTTCATTGAGGCCGGTTTTGAATGGCGTCTGCCTGGCTGCTCAATGTGTCTTGCGATGAACAACGACCGCCTGAACCCGGGCGAGCGCTGTGCCTCAACCAGCAACCGTAACTTTGAAGGCCGTCAGGGCCGCGGCGGGCGCACGCACCTGGTCAGCCCGGCAATGGCCGCCGCCGCCGCTGTGACCGGCCGTTTCGCCGATATCCGTAGTCTGAAATAAGGGGAACACCATGGCAGAGAAATTTACCCAACACACCGGTCTGGTGGTTCCGCTGGATGCGGCGAACGTGGATACCGACGCGATTATCCCGAAGCAATTCCTGCAAAAGGTGACGCGTACCGGCTTTGGCGCGCATCTGTTTAACGACTGGCGCTTTCTGGATGACAAAGGCCAGCAGCCGAACCCGGAATTTGTGCTGAATTTCCCGGAGTATCAGGGCGCGTCCATCCTGCTGGCGCGTGAAAACTTCGGCTGCGGCTCGTCGCGCGAGCACGCCCCGTGGGCGCTGACCGATTACGGTTTCAAAGTAGTGATTGCGCCGAGTTTCGCCGATATCTTCTACGGCAACAGCTTTAACAACCAGCTGCTGCCGGTGACGCTCAGCGATGAAGAAGTGGATGAGATGTTTGCGCTGGTGAAGGCCAACCCTGGCATTCGCTTTGAAGTGGATTTAGAAGCGCAAGTGGTGAAAGCGGGCGACAAGTCTTACAGCTTCAGCATCGACGCGTTTCGTCGCCACTGCATGCTGAACGGACTGGACAGTATCGGCCTGACGTTGCAGCACGAGGACGCCATCGCGGCGTATGAGAAAAAACAGCCCGCGTTTATGGGGTGAGTTTTTACGGTTTACCTGGTGTATACGGCGGGTGCGCGTGGCTTACCCGCCCTGCGAAAATACGTTTAAGTGTTCGTAAGGCGGGTAAGCGCAGCGCACCCGCCATCAGACAATGACTTACACGTCTTTCACCCGACTCGTCAGCCACAGCGCCACCAGCGCAACCCCGGTCATCACCGGGTATACCACGTAATGCCCGAAGCTCTCCACCAGCGCCCCTTGCACCACACCCGCCAGGATCACACCCGTCGAAATACTGTTGCTGAAAAGCGTGGTAGCGGAACCCGCGCGCCCCGGCATCAGATCCTGAAACCAGATCATCCCAAGCCCGGCGACAATCCCGATAAACAGCGCGTTAAAGAGCTGCAACCCCAGCAGCGCCTCGCGACTGTGAAAGAGATTAAGCCCGGCGTAGAACAGCACGCCCGCAGCCACCGCCAGCAGCATCATTGGCTTTTTACCGAACCGCTTCACGTAAAACCCGGCCAGCAGCATCGCCGGGATTTCAAGCCCCGCCGCGGTGCCCATCAGCACGCCCGCGAGGCTCTCCGGCAGCGCCAACTCCTGGCTCACCCACAGCGGCATATCGATGATATACATCGTATTGCAGGTCCACATCAGCACGGAGGCGATAAACAGCATCCGTACGTTCTTGTCCTTCCAGCCGCTCACCTGCGTGATGGCCACATCGGCGGGCTGTTCAATACGCGCCACCGAGGGCAGCGCGAAAAAGATAATCACCAGGCTCAGGATAAAAATCCCAGCGGCGATTAAAAACATGGTGGTAAAGCCGAAACTCAGCGCCAGCATAAACGACAGCGGCGGCCCGATAACCCACGCAAGCGAGAGCTGCGCGCGCATGACCGAGCTGAACATCACCGCCTCGCGGGCGGAGTTATCCGCATACTCACGCGCCAGCGCGAAAAGCTGCGGCATGGCGGTATTCGCAAGCGACGCCAGCAGCACGCCTGCGGTAATCAGCGTCAGGTAGTGACGGTTAAAGGCGAACAGCACACAGTTGCCGACCGCCATCAGGCAGCAAAAAAGGATCAGCTTGCGCCGGTCGCCCCGGCTGTCGGAGCGCTTCGCCAGTAGCAGGCTGACGGCAATCCCGGCAATCGCGTTCACCGTGTAAAACAGCCCGACCCAGAACGGCGGCGCGCCGACTTCACGGCTTAAAAACAGGCTCAGCGTCGGCGCCTGCAGCGCGCCCGCCACGCCCATCATGAACGCGACGACCATAAAAGCGAGATAGACGACATTAAGCCGTCGGACAAACGTAAGAAACCACAGCATCGGGCGCATCCTTTCAGTTGAGGCGGGCGAAATCGTGCTCATAATAGACGAAAAAAGCCAGCAGTAGCACACTGCTGGCAGGTGAAAAGCACCAATACTCAGTTACACGTGATGTCCGCTTAGCGGCGCTTAAACGTCACCGGGAATGTCACATCCCACTGCATGATCTCATCCAGCATTCGTTGCGGCGTTTTACCGTTCAGGCGGGCCAGCCATGAGCCGGAAAGACGTTGCGTTGCGCTGAAATACTGCTGATAAAACCTGCATGTTGACGACGTTTTCATAAGCCCCTCCGCTTTCATCGAAGAGAAGTATTGCCGTAATATAGGGAATATTAAATTGATGAGTTTCGAGCGGGAGTTCCTCTTTTATGCCTTCAGGTCGTCTGCAACAACAATTCATTCGTTTGTGGCAATGCTGTGATGGCAAGCCGCAGGAAACGACGCTCAACGAACTGGCCGAGCTGCTGAGTTGCTCGCGCCGCCACATGCGCACGCTGCTGAACGCCATGCAAGCGCGCGGCTGGCTGACATGGGAAGCCGAGGCCGGACGCGGCAAACGCTCCAGGCTCCAGTTCCTCTATACCGGACTCGCGCTTCAGCAGCAGCGGGCGGAAGATCTGCTGGAGCAGGACAGGATCGATCAGCTGGTGCAGATCGTCGGCGACAAATCCACGGTGCGTCAGATGTTACTTTCACACCTGGGCCGCAGTTTCCGCCAGGGACGCCATATTTTGCGCGTGCTCTATTACCGCCCGCTGCAAAATCTGCTGCCCGGCAGCGCCTTGCGCCGTTCAGAAACCCATATCGCCCGGCAGATTTTCAACGGTCTGACGCGCATAAACGAGGAAAACGGGGAACTGGAAGCTGACATCGCGCACCACTGGCAGCGTATTTCCCCTTTCCACTGGCGCTTTTTCTTACGCCCCGGCATCCATTTTCATCATGGCCGCGAGCTGGACATGCTTGATGTCATCAGCTCGCTCCAGCGCATCTGCGCCCTGCCGCTCTACGCGCATATCCGTGAAGTGGTCTCTCCCACCGCCTGGACGCTGGATATTCATCTGAGCGAGCCCGACGACTGGCTGCCGTGGCTGATGGGCAGCGTGCCGGCGATGATCCTGCCGCGGGAGTGGCCGGAGCTGCCGAAATTCGCGAGCCAGCCCGTCGGCACTGGCCCTTACGCGGTGGTACGCAATAACAGCAACCAGCTTAAGATCCGCGCTTTTGATGACTACTTTGGCTATCGCGCGCTGATTGATGAAGTGAATTTCTGGGTATTGCCGGAGATAGGCGAAGAGCTGAGCTGCGCCGTTCAGCTTGAGGGCCCGACGCGCGACGCCGACGAAAAAGCCGTAGAAAGTCGCCTCGAAGAAGGCTGCTACTACCTGCTGTTTGATTCCCGCTCGCGCGTGGGCGCGATGCCAGAGGTGCGCCGCTGGATAAGCTCGCGCTTTACGCCCGCCCGCCTGCTGCACCGCGCCGCGCCGCACTATCAGCGCCTCTGGTTTCCGGCTTACGGCCTGCTGCCGCGCTGGCACCACGCGCCGCAAATTCCTGAGGCGCAGAAACCCGCCGGGCTGGAGCGTCTGACGCTCACCTTCTATGGCGACCACAATGAAAACCGCATTATCGGCGCGTTGTTGCGCGACATTCTGGCGCAGGAGCAGGTGGAGCTGGAGCTGCGGGAAGTGAGCTATGAGGAGTGGTATCAGGGCGATATCACCAGCGATCTGTGGCTTAACAGCGCCAACTTTACGCTGCCGCTCGATTTCTCGCTGTTCGCGCACCTGTGCGAAGTGCCGCTCATTCAGCGCTGCATCCCGCTTGACTGGCAGGGCGACGCGCAGCGCTGGCGCACCGGTGCGCTGAACCTGCCGCAGTGGTGCCGCACGATGCTCGAGCGTCAGGACATTCTGCCGCTGATCCATCACTGGCTGATGCTCCAGGGCCAGCGCAGTATGCGCGGCGTGCGCATGAACACGCTCGGCTGGTTTGATTTTAAATCCGCCTGGTTTGCGCCGCCGGAGCCGTAACCCTTTCGCAACATTACGCAAATCATTACAATGGGCCGTTCTCAACGGGGTGCTGCCGGCTGACCGGTGCGCTGAGATAATACCCGTCGAACCTGATCCGGATAACGCCGGCGAAGGGATTTGAGGCTACCGCTCAAAATCCTTTGCCCCCATTTGATAAAGGTGCAAAGTGTTAAAAAAACTGCTTCCTCTGCTGGCGCTCGCCGCCGCTCCGGCTTTCGCCAAACCTGTCCTGACCGTCTACACCTACGACTCTTTTTCCTCGGAGTGGGGTCCTGGCCCGAAAATTAAAACCGCCTTTGAAGCCGACTGCGGCTGCGAGCTGAAATTCGTGGCGCTGGAGGATGGCGTTTCGCTGCTTAATCGTCTGCGCATGGAAGGCAAGAACAGCAAAGCCGATGTGGTGCTGGGCCTGGATAACAACCTGCTTCAGGCCGCGACCGCAACCGGGCTATTCGCCAAAAGCGGCGTTCCGGCGGGTGAGGTTAACGTGCCGGGCGGCTGGAACAACGACACCTTTGTGCCGTTCGACTACGGCTGGTTCGCCTTCGTCTATGACAAAAACAAACTGAAAAACCCGCCGAAAAGCCTCAAAGAGCTGGTTGAGAGCGATCAGAAATGGCGCGTCATCTATGAAGATCCGCGCACCAGCACGCCGGGGCTCGGCCTGCTGCTGTGGATGCAGAAAGTTTACGGCGATAACGCGCCGGACGCCTGGCAGAAGCTCGCTGCAAAAACCGTTACCGTCACCAAAGGCTGGAGCGAAGCCTACGGCCTGTTCCTGAAAGGCGAAGGCGATCTGGTGCTGAGCTACACCACCTCGCCCGCCTACCACATTATTGAAGAGAAAAAAGAGGACTACGCCGCCGCGAATTTCAGCGAAGGCCACTATCTGCAGGTGGAGATCGCCGCACGCACCGCCGCCAGCAAACAGCCGGCGCTGGCGGAAAAATTCCTGAAGTTCATGGTTTCGCCTGCGTTCCAGAATGCAATTCCTGCCGGCAACTGGATGTACCCGGTGACCAACGTCGCGCTGCCGGAAGGCTTTAACGCGCTGACCCGGCCGCAGACCACCCTGCAATTCACCTCACAGGAAGTGGCCGCACAGCGCGCGCAATGGACGAGTGAATGGCAACGCGCCGTGAGCCGCTGATCCCCGGCTGGCTCTGGCCCGGCCTCACCGCCGCCCTCTTAATGGCGGCGGTGGCGCTGGCGGCGTTCGCAGCACTCTGGACACACGCGCCGCACACCGATGCACGCGCGCTGCTGCACGACAGCTATCTGTGGCACGTGGTGCGCTTCTCGTTCTGGCAGGCGTTTCTCTCCGCGCTGATTTCCGTCGTGCCTGCGATCCCACTCGCCCGCGCGCTCTACCGCCGCCGCTTTCCGGGGCGGCGAGCACTGCTGCGCCTGTGCGCCATGACGCTTATCCTGCCTGTGCTGGTGGCGATTTTCGGCCTGCTTAGCGTCTACGGGCGCAGCGGCTGGCTCGCCGCGCTCTGCGCGACGCTCGGCATCGAGTGGACGTTCTCGCCTTATGGATTACAGGGCATCCTGCTGGCGCACCTCTTTTTTAATATGCCGATGGCGACCCGCCTGCTCTACCAGACGCTGACGCAGATCCCCGGCGAACAGCGCCAGCTCGCGGCGCAGCTCGGTATGCGCGGCTGGGATTTCTTCCGGCTGGTGGAGTGGCCCTGGCTGCGCCGCCAGATCCCGCCGGTGGCGGCGCTCATTTTTATGCTCTGCTTCGCCAGTTTCGCGACGGTGCTGGCGCTCGGCGGCGGGCCGCAGGCGACAACGATTGAGCTCGCCATCTATCAGGCGCTGAGCTATGACTACGATCCGGGCCGCGCGGCGCTGCTGGCGCTTATCCAGATGGGCTGCTGCCTGTCGCTTATTCTGTTAAGCCAGCGGCTCAGCAAAGCGATTCCGGTCGGCGCGACGCTGGCACGCGGCTGGCGCAACCCGGAGGATTCGTGGCGCAGCAAGCTTACCGATTCAGCGCTGATTGGTGCCGCGCTGCTGCTTCTCCTGCCGCCGCTGCTGGCGGTGCTGGTGGATGGCTTGCGCGGCGATATAAACCATGCGCTGGCCGACCCGGCGCTGTGGCGCGCGCTCTGGACGTCGCTGCGTATCGCGCTCTGCGCGGGGGGGCTGTGCGTTATCCTGACCATGATGCTGCTCTGGAGCACGCGCGAGCTGTACCTGCGCCAGCGTCGTCTTGCCGGGCAAAGCCTTGAGCTCTGCGGCGTGCTGATCCTCGCGATGCCGGGCATCGTGCTGGCGACCGGGTTTTTCCTGCTGCTGAACGCTACCCTCGGTCTGCCAGAGCGCGCCGATGCGATTGTGATTTTCACCAATGCGCTGATGGCTATCCCTTACGCGCTGAAAGTGCTCGATAACCCGATGCGTGATATCGCCGCGCGTTACGGCGCGCTCTGCGCGTCGCTTGAGATACGCGGCCTGAACCGGCTGCGGCTGGTGGAGACCCGCGCGCTGCGGGTGCCGCTCGCCCAGGCGATGGCGTTCGCCTGCGTATTATCGATTGGCGATTTCGGCGTCGTGGCGCTGTTTGGCAATGAGGATTTCCGCACGCTGCCCTTTTATCTCTACCAGCAGATCGGCGCGTATCGCAGCGATGCTGGCGCGGTCACGGCGCTGCTGCTGCTGCTGCTCTGTTTCCTGCTGTTCACCTTGATTGAAAAACTTCCGGGGCGCCATGCTGACACTGACTGATCTCACCTGGCTGTATCACCACCTGCCGATGCGCTTTACGCTGGACGTGCGCGAGGGCGAACGCGTGGCGGTACTGGGGCCAAGCGGCGCGGGCAAAAGCACGTTGCTCAATCTGATTGCCGGTTTTCTCGCGCCCGCCAGCGGCACGCTCACTATCAACGGCGCGGATCACACCCACACGCCGCCGTCAAAACGCCCGGTGTCGATGCTGTTTCAGGAAAATAATCTCTTTAACCATCTGACGGTGCGCCAGAACATTGCGCTCGGGCTGTCGCCCGGCCTGCGGCTGAACGCGCAGCAGAAGCGTCAGGTCGAGGCGATAGCCGACAACATGGCGATTGGCGATCTGCTGGAGCGGCTGCCGGGCGCGCTCTCCGGCGGCCAGCGTCAGCGGGCGGCGCTGGCGCGCTGTCTGGTGCGAAAGCGCCCCGTTCTGCTGCTGGATGAGCCGTTTTCCGCGCTCGATCCGGCGCTGCGTCAGGAGATGCTGACGCTGCTGGAAAAACTGTGCGAGGAGGAAGGCACGACGCTGCTCATGGTGTCGCACAGCGTGGAGGATGCGGCGCGCATCGCCGCGCGCAGTCTGGTGGTGGTTGAAGGACGCATCGTCTGGGACGGCCCCACCGCGCAGTTGCTGAGCGGCGAGGCCAGCGCGTCGGCGCTACTCGGCATTACGCCTCACTGAGCGCCGGTTACCACTTTCCACAGAATGCTGCGATACACCGGCATCAGCGGGTGGCTCTGAATGGCGAACAGCGCCACGGCCGCCGCCACCGCCACGCCGGGAGCCAGCCAGTGCAGACGCGCGCGCGGCAGATAGCGCGTGAGGCGATCCTGCGTTTTACCGCTGCGCCACCAGCGCCAGAGCAGCCACGCCGCCAGCCAGATCAGCAGCGCCACGCCGCCGAGCAACCATTTAAACGCACCGCTTTTCATCTCCGGCGGAATGTCGATAGCGGCGCCCGCGAGAATGCCCGGCAGAAAGTAAAACGGCGGCCAGAGCAGGCAGCCGACGATATTCGGCGGAAGGAATTTACGCACCGGCAGATCGAGCATTCCCGCCACCATCGGCACCAGCGGGCGCGTCGGCCCGACAAAGCGCCCGACGAGAATGGTAAACATGCTGTGCTGATGCAGCGCGTGTTCGGTTTTATCGAGCAGCGCCTTATGTTTTTTCAGGAAGGACCAGCGGTGCAGCGGCTTTTTAAAGCGCCAGCCGAGCCAGAACGAGATCCAGTCGCCAAGCAGGCAGCCAATAATCCCCACGGCCCAGGCCTCATAGAAATTGACCTCGCCGCTGCCGATGAGCGCGCCCAGCGCCGCCATCAGCACGGTGCCGGGCAGCAGTAACCCGACCAGCGCCAGGGATTCGAGGAACGCTACCAGCGTAATAGCAATCAGCGAATAGGCGACTGACTGAGTGATAAAGTGTTCCAGAAAGGCTTCCATAACGCATCCGGTAAAGTGTGGAACAGAGGATTCTCCTGAGCGCTATGCCCTGCGTCAAGCCATCCTTCTTTAACCATACTTTACTTTACCGGGCATGACACGAAACCCACGTTGCGTTATTCGCATCCGGCGCGGAATTCACTCGGGCTCGCCCCGGTGCATTTCTTAAACACACGCGAGAAATAGAGCTGATCTTCAAAGCCCACGTTGCGCCCGACGCTGGCTATCGGCATGCGTGTGGTGCTGAGCAGAAGCTTCGCCTGGCTGATGCGCTGATCTTCGCGCCAGCTCAGCACGCTGACGCCCAACTGCTGACGGAAGAGATGCGACAGGCGCGACGGCGACAGGCAGACATGCTGGGCGACGCTTGCGATATCAAAATGGCTGTCGGCCAGGTGATCGCTGATGTACTGGCAGGCGTCGCGCACGCGGCTGTCGAGCGGCGCTTTCAGCGATTCGCTGATCGCCTCGACGCGGCGCAGCAGCAACTGCTCCAGCAAGTTTATCGCCAGCAGCTCGGCATAACGCCCCGGCCCTTGGGCGGCGTCGATAATCGCCTGAAACAGCGAAGAAAACTGTTCGTGATGCGCCTCATCCGGGCGGTAAAAACCGGTATTGGCGAAAATGGCGGGCCAGTTCAGCCACTCGTGCCAGTAGGCGCGCGGGCGGAAATAGACCCACTGGTGATACCACTCTTTCGCCTCCGGGTTGCGGCCATAGTGGTGCACTTCGCCCGGCGGGAACAGCAGCATATCGCCGGGGCGGCAGAGATATTCTTTACCCTGATTTTTCACCACCCCTTCGCCGCGCACCGTCAGGTTGAGAATATAACCTTTCATGCCGAGTGGCCGGTCAATGAAAAAATCGAGCCAGCCGTCGGCCTCAATCGGCGTCAGTCCGGCCACGAGATGGGCGTTGAACGAGTAACCAGGCAGCAGAGGATCGTTTTGCGTTTCAGCCATTTTCACGGCGCTCCGAAGCGAGAGTGAAGAAACCATTTGTCCATATCGTTATTTTCGCCAGCAGCGGCAGGCACCTGAGCGCCTGGCACAACAGCGGCGGCGGCTTAAGCCCGCTTTATTACAGAAAATAACCTGTATTGCCTTCGCTGTCAGGCTTTTTAATCCATAACCGAAGTGTCTATAAGCGCGGCAGAAATGTCCACATCGAATATTTGCGTGGCGTCACAAATTCTCGCTTCACAGCATTTTCGTCCATAAGTTCAGCGGATCCACCCTGACCCTTTTGGCGGGGTAAAACTAATGTTCTCTCCATGTTTGTTTATCGCATGGAGTATGAAGATGGCTATTGCGCTGGGACTCGATTTTGGCAGCGATTCGGTTCGGGCTTTGGCGGTGGACTGCACCACCGGTGCCGAGCTTGCCACCAGCGTGGAGTGGTATCCACGCTGGCAGGAAGGGCGCTATTGCGACGCGGCCCGTAACCAGTTCCGCCATCATCCGCGGGATTACATTGAATCAATGGAAGCGGCGTTAAAAACCGTGCTGGCGGAGCTCTCGCCAGAGCAGCGCGCCGCCGTGGTTGGCATCGGCGTTGACAGCACCGGCTCCACGCCCGCCCCGATTGACGCCGACGGTAACGTGCTGGCGCTTAATCCGGAGTTTGCCGACAACCCCAACGCGATGTTCGTGCTGTGGAAAGATCACACCTCGGTGGAAGAAGCGGAAGCAATCACCCGCCTGTGCCATACGCCCGGCAAAACGGACTATTCGCGCTACATCGGCGGGATTTATTCCAGCGAATGGTTCTGGGCCAAGATCCTGCATGTGACGCGCCAGGACAGCGCCGTCGCGCAGGCCGCCGCCTCATGGATTGAGCTGTGCGACTGGGTACCTGCCCTGCTCTCCGGCACCACCCGCCCGGCGGATATTCGCCGCGGCCGTTGCAGCGCCGGTCATAAATCGCTGTGGCACGAAAGCTGGGGCGGCCTGCCGCCGGCAAGTTTCTTCGATGAGCTTGATCCGCTGATTAACCAGCATCTCGATTACCCGATGTTCACCGACACCTTCACCGCCGACATTCCGGTGGGCAACCTGTGCGCCGACTGGGCGCAGCGCCTCGGCCTGCCGGAGAGCGTGGTGATTTCCGGCGGCGCGTTTGACTGCCATATGGGCGCGGTCGGCGCGGGCGCACAGCCGAACACGCTCGTGAAAGTGATCGGCACCTCCACCTGCGACATCCTGGTGGCGGAGAAAGCAGACGTCGGCGAGCGCGCCGTGAAAGGTATTTGTGGTCAGGTGGATGGCAGCGTGGTGCCGGATTTCATCGGTCTGGAAGCCGGGCAGTCCGCCTTCGGCGATATCTACGCCTGGTTTGGTCGTCTGCTCGGCTGGCCGCTGGATACGCTCGCGAAGCAGCACCCGGAACTGAAACCACAGATTGAAGCCAGCAAAAAACAACTGCTGCCTGCGCTTACGGAAGCCTGGGCGAAAAATCCGTCGCTCGATCATCTGCCGGTGATCCTAGACTGGTTTAACGGCCGCCGTACGCCGTTCGCCAACCAGCGCCTGAAAGGCGTCATTACCGATCTTAACCTCGCCACCGACGCGCCGCTGCTCTTCGGCGGGCTTATCGCCGCTACCGCCTTTGGCGCACGCGCTATTCAGGAGTGCTTTGTCGATCAGGGCATCGCGGTGAATAACGTGATGGCGCTCGGCGGCATCGCCCGTAAAAACCCGGTGATCATGCAGGTCTGCTGCGACGTGCTGAACCGCCCGCTGCAAATCGTCGCCTCCGATCAGTGCTGTGCGCTGGGCGCGGCCATTTTCGCCGCCGTCGCCGCAGGCGCGCATGCCGATATCCCGCAGGCGCAGCAGGCGATGGCAAGCCAGATTGAAAGCACGCTACAGCCGCAGCCGGAGAGCGCCGCGCGCTTCGAACAACTCTACCGCCGCTTCCAGCAATGGTCGCAAAGCGCGGAACAACACTATCTCCCTTCAGCCGCCACCCCGCAGTCTGCCGAGCGCGCAGGCCAGGCGGCCCTGACACATTAAGGACACGATGATGACAATTTTCGATCAGTATGAAGTGTGGTTTGTGATTGGCAGCCAGCACCTTTACGGCCCTGAAACGCTGCGTCAGGTCAACCAGCATGCCGAACAGGTGGTGAACGCGCTGAACGCTGAAGCGAAGCTGCCGTGCAAACTGGTGTTGAAGCCGCTCGGCACCACACCGGACGAGATCACCGCCATTTGCCGCGACGCCAACTATGACGACAAATGCGCGGGTCTGGTGGTCTGGCTGCATACGTTCTCGCCGGCGAAGATGTGGATCAACGGCCTTTCCATCCTTAACAAACCGCTGCTGCAATTCCACACCCAGTTCAATGCGCAGATCCCGTGGGGCAGCATCGACATGGACTTTATGAACCTGAACCAGACCGCACACGGCGGCCGCGAGTTCGGCTTCATCGGCGCGCGCATGCGTCTGCAACACAGTGTGGTGACCGGCCACTGGCAGGATAAGCAGTCGCAGGGACGACTTGGCGCGTGGATGCGCCAGGCGGTATCGAAACAGGATACCCGTCACCTGAAAGTGGCGCGCTTTGGCGACAACATGCGTGAAGTCGCCGTGACCGAAGGGGATAAAGTCGCCGCGCAGATCAAGTTCGGCTTCTCGGTGAACACCTGGGGCGTGGGCGATCTGGTAGCCGTGGTTAACGACGTCAGCGAAGGCGATATCAACGCGCTGGTGAATGAGTATGAAAGCAGCTACCGCCTGACGCCTGCCGCGCAAATTAACGGCGATAAACGCCAGAACGTTCTTGATGCGGCGCGCATTGAGCTTGGCATGAAGCGCTTCCTGGAGGACGGCGGCTTCCACGCCTTCACCACGACGTTTGAAGACTTGCACGGACTGAAACAGCTGCCGGGCCTTGCGGTACAGCGTCTGATGCAGCAGGGCTACGGCTTTGCGGGCGAAGGCGACTGGAAAACCGCCGCGCTGCTGCGCATCATGAAAGTGATGTCGACTGGCCTTGAAGGCGGCACCTCCTTTATGGAGGACTACACCTACAACTTTGAGAACGGCAACGACATGGTGCTCGGCTCCCATATGCTGGAAGTCTGCCCGACCATCGCCACGCCGGAAAAGCCGATCCTCGACGTGCAATACCTCGGCATTGGCGGTAAAGCCGATCCGGCGCGCCTGATCTTCTCCACCTCCACCGGTCCTGCCGTCAACGCCAGCCTTATCGATCTGGGCGATCGCTTCCGCCTGCTGGTGAACTGCGTCGACGCAGTGGAAACCCCGCACTCTCTGCCGAAGCTGCCGGTGGCCAACGCGCTGTGGAAAGCGCAGCCGGATCTGCCGACCGCGTCTGAAGCCTGGATCCTCGCCGGTGGCGCGCATCACACCGTCTTCAGCCAGGCGCTGACGCTCGACGATATGCGCCTGTTCGCGGAGATGCATGACCTTGAACTCGCCGTGATCGACAACGAGACCCGCCTGCCCGCGTTTAAAGACGCGTTGCGCTGGAACGAAGTCTATTACGGCTTCAAACGTTAACCCCCAGTGCCCGGTGGCGCGTCGTGCGCCGGGCCTGTGACTTCGCAGGCTCGCTCGCGACACGTCATCCGGCGTGGAGAGAGGTATGTTAGAAGAACTCAAGCGTCAGGTGCTGGAAGCCAATCTGGCGCTGCCGAAGCATAATCTGGTGACGCTCACGTGGGGCAACGTGAGCGCCGTTGACCGCGAGCGCGGCCTGTTTGTTATCAAGCCCTCGGGCGTCGATTACAGCGTGATGACCGCAGAAGATATGGTGGTGGTCAGCATCGAGACCGGCGAAGTCGTCGAAGGCACGAAAAAGCCATCGTCCGATACGCCCACCCATCGCCTGCTCTATCAGCAGTTCCCGACGATCGGCGGCATTGTGCATACCCATTCGCGCCACGCGACGATCTGGGCGCAGGCGGGGCTGCCGATCCCGGCGACCGGCACCACGCATGCCGATTACTTTTACGGCGAGATCCCCTGCACCCGTAAAATGACGGATGACGAGATCAACGGCGCGTATGAGTGGGAAACCGGCGTAGTGATCGCCGAAACCTTCCGCCAGCGCGATATCGATCCGGCTCAGATGCCCGGCGTGCTGGTGCACTCCCACGGCCCGTTCGCCTGGGGTAAAGATGCGGTCGACGCGGTGCATAACGCGATCGTGCTGGAAGAGATCGCCTATATGGGGATCTTCTGCCGCCAGCTCGCCCCGGAACTGCCGCCAATGCAGCAGACGCTGCTGGATAAACATTATCTGCGCAAACACGGCGCGAAAGCGTATTACGGGCAGTAGTAATAACAATGCCCTCTTTAACGGAGGGCATATTCTGTATGTCGTACAGTGAATAAAATCTGTGACACCCTTCAACGAAAATAATTTCCACCACAAAGATCATGATTCAACCATTACAAACGGAGTTTGATCATGGACTTTCTGGAAAAAATCAACAATCTCTCAAATAAAATTCGTCAGCAAGTAAACGACATCGAAACCGAAGAAGGCACGAAAAATGCGTTCGTAATGCCTTTTATTCACAATATCTTAGGTTACGATGTTTTTGACCCCCGTGAAGTGAAACCAGAGTTTATATGTGACATTGGGACCAAGAAAGGCGAAAAAATTGATTACGCTATTTTAAAAGATTCTGAAGTACAGGTGCTTATAGAATGTAAAAAGATAGGTGACAGCCTCAACATCAACCATGCCTCACAACTTTTCAGATATTTTCATGTAACCAATGCCAGAATATCTATTTTGACCAACGGCCAAATCTATAAGTTTTTTACGGATTTGGATGCACCTAACAAGATGGATGAAAAACCCTTTCTGGAAATAGACTTGCTGAACATCGATGAAAATTATCTCCCGGAATTGCGAAAACTAACGAAAGCAGCATTTGATATAGAATCAATTATAAACACCGCCGGTGAACTTAAATATGTAAGCCAGATTAAAAAAATTATCGCATCACAATTCTCGGCTCCAGAAGAGGAATTCGTGAAATTTTTTGCTTCACGCGTTTATGAAGGAATGCTTACGCAGAAAGTTAAAGAATCTTTTACATTGCTGACAAAAAAAGCCACAACGCAGTTTCTTAACGACCAGATTAATGAACGCTTAAAATCTGCAATTAATCCTGCCTCAACAGGCATGACGGAAAATGCAAATCAGGAAGAAGCGGAGGCGCAAGCAGCAGCCACTGCAATCGAGAGCGAAATTTTAACCACCGATGAGGAATTAGAAGGTTATTATATAGTCAAAGCCATTGTCCGCACGGTACTGGATGTATCACGAATAACTTATCGCGATACAAAAAGTTACTTCGGTATACTGGCAGATGATAATAATCGCAGGCCGATATGCCGTCTTCACTTTAACAGAAGCCAAAAATACATTGGCATCTTTGATAATGATAAAGCTGAAACTCGCTTCCCACTGAATTCAATTGACGAAATTTATTCCTTTAGCGATTTACTACGCGCGACCGCCAGTCAATATTCAGAGACTTAATCACTCCCACTGTATAAAACCCCAGCAAAACAGACGCAACCAGGCTATAATCACGCCTGGTTTTTTATGTGAGTACGCCGCGTGTCTGAAGCGCATCAGGGGTTTATTTTAAGCCGTCACTGGCGGGATACACCGCAGGGAACGGAGATCGAATTCTGGCTTGCGACAGATGCCGGGCCGCTGCGCGTCTGCCTGCCGCCGCAGGAGTCCGTCGCGTTTATTCCCGAAGCCGAACGCGCACGCGCCGAAAGCCTGCTTGCGCAGGAGAACGACGCGCGCTTCGCGGCACTTTCACTGAAAGATTTTCAGCGTCAGCCTGTGTGCGGCCTTTATTGCCGCTCGCACCGCCAGCTGATGCGGCTTGAAAAGCTGCTGCGCGAAAACGGCGTCACGGTCTATGAGGCGGATATTCGCCCGCCGGAACGTTTTCTGATGGAGCGGTTTATCACGGCACCCGTGTGGGTCAGCGGCGAGCGTCAGGGCGAGCGGCTGATTAACGCGCGCCTGAAGCCGAGCCCGCACTATCGCCCGCCGCTCAAATGGGTGTCGCTTGATATCGAAACCAACCGCCACGGCGAGCTTTACTGCATCGGCCTTGAAGGCTGCGGCTCGCGCGTGGTCTACATGCTCGGGCCGGAAAACGGCGATGCCCGCGGCCTTGATTTCGAACTGGAATATGTCGCAAGCCGCCCGCAACTGATTGAAAAACTCAACGCCTGGTTTGCAAGGCATGACCCGGACGTGCTGATCGGCTGGAACGTTATCCAGTTCGATCTGCGGATGCTGCAAAAACATGCTGAGCGCTACGGCGTGCCCTTACGGCTTGGGCGCGGTAACAGCGAGCTGGAGTGGCGCGAACACGGCTTTAAGAATGGCGTCTTTTTCGCGCAGGCCGCGGGGCGGTTAATCATCGACGGCATTGAAGCGCTAAAATCCGCCTTCTGGAATTTTTCATCGTTTTCACTGGAGTCGGTGTCTCAGGAGCTGCTCGGCGAAGGCAAAGCCATCGACAACCCGTGGCAGCGCATGGATGAAATCGACCGGCGCTTCGCGGAGGATAAACCCGCGCTCGCCACCTACAACCTGAAAGACTGCGAGCTGGTAACGCGCATCTTCCATAAAACGGAGATCATGCCGTTTCTGCTGGAACGCGCCACGGTGAACGGCCTGCCGGTGGACCGCCACGGCGGCTCGGTCGCGGCGTTCAGCCACCTCTATTTTCCGCGTATGCACCGCGCGGGGTTTGTCGCGCCCAATCTCGGCGCGGTGCCGCCGCAGGCGAGCCCCGGCGGCTATGTAATGGATTCACAGCCCGGCCTGTATGATTCGGTGCTGGTGCTGGATTACAAAAGCCTTTATCCGTCGATCATCCGCACCTTTTTAATCGATCCGGTGGGTCTGGTGGAAGGGCTGGGCGCGCCGGAACCCGCGGCGAGCGTGGAAGGCTTTATCGGCGCCTGGTTTTCACGCGAGACGCACTGCCTGCCGGAGATCGTCACGCAGATCTGGCAGGGGCGCGAAGAGGCTAAACGCCTCGGCAACAAGCCGCTCTCTCAGGCGCTGAAAATCATCATGAACGCGTTTTACGGCGTGCTCGGCACCAGCGCGTGCCGGTTCTACGATCCGCGCCTCGCCTCCTCGATCACCATGCGCGGCCACGAGATCATGCGTCAGACCAAAGCGCTGATCGAAGCGCAGGGCTATACGGTGATTTACGGCGATACCGACTCCACGTTCGTCTGGCTTAAACGGGCGCATAAAGAAGACGAGGCCGCAGAGATAGGCCAGCGGCTGATTGCACACGTTAACGCCTGGTGGCAGCGTCACCTTAAAGAGAGTATGGGCCTTGAGAGTGCGCTGGAGCTGGAGTACGAAACTCACTTCAGCCGTTTTCTGATGCCGACCATTCGTGGCGCGGAGATGGGCAGCAAAAAACGCTACGCCGGGCTGATTCAGGAAGGGGACAGCCAGCGCATGGTCTTTAAAGGGCTGGAAACGGTGCGCACCGACTGGACGCCGCTCGCGCAGCAGTTCCAGCAAAATCTCTACCTGCGTATTTTTCGCCGCGAGCCGTACCAGGACTACATTCGCGACACTATCGCGCGGCTGATGGCGGGCGAACTGGACGATCAACTGGTGTACCGCAAACGCCTGCGCCGCCCGCTCAGCGAATACCAGCGCAACGTGCCGCCGCACGTGCGCGCCGCACGGCTTGCCGATGAGCATAACGCGCGTCTCGGGCGTCCGGCGCAGTACCAGAACCGCGGCACGATTAAATATGTCTGGACAATGAACGGCCCGGAGCCGGTGGATTATCAGCAGGGCGCGCCCGACTACGATCACTATTTAACGAAGCAGTTACAGCCCGTCGCGGACGGCATCCTGCCTTTTATGGAGGATGACTTTGCTACACTCATGACAGGGCAGATGGGGCTTTTTTGACACGTGACGAACGTCCTGCCATCCAGTACCATAGCGCCCTTTTCACATCACCCTGATTGCGACCCCCCGCCTGCACGCAGGCGGGAGTCATACTATTGCCTGCAAATCTGATAAGAGAATAGAGCCGATATATATGCCTTTTACACTTGGTCAACGCTGGATCAGCGATACGGAAAGCGAACTGGGACTGGGCACCGTGGTGGCTATCGACGCCCGCATGGTGACTCTGCTTTTCCCGGCTACCGGTGAAAATCGTCTGTATGCCCGAAATGACTCCCCGGTCACCCGCGTAATGTTCAACCCGGGCGATACCGTGACCAGCCACGAAGGCTGGCAGTTGAAAGTGGATGAAGTAAAGGAAGAAAACGGCTTACTTATTTATATCGGCACCCGTCTGGATACGCTTGAGGAAAATGTCGCGCTGCGCGAAGTGTTCCTCGACAGCAAACTGGTGTTCAGCAAACCGCAGGACCGCCTGTTCGCCGGTCAGATTGACAGAATGGACCGCTTCGCCCTGCGCTATCGCGCCCGCAAGTACCAGAGCGAACAGTACCGGATGCCGTGGAGCGGCCTGCGCGGCCAGCGCACGAACCTTATCCCGCACCAGCTCAATATCGCCAATGACGTGGGCCGCCGCCACGCGCCGCGCGTGCTGCTGGCCGATGAAGTGGGTCTCGGCAAAACCATCGAGGCCGGGATGATCATTCATCAGCAGCTGCTTGCAGGCGCGGCCGAGCGCGTGCTGATTGTCGTGCCGGAAACGTTGCAACACCAGTGGCTGGTGGAGATGCTGCGCCGCTTCAACCTGCGCTTCTCGCTGTTTGATGACGAACGTTACGCCGAAGCCCAGCATGAATCCGACAACCCGTTCGATACTGAACAACTGGTTATCTGCTCGCTGGATTTCGTGCGCCGCAACAAGCAGCGCCTTGAGCATCTGTGCGACGCCGAGTGGGATCTGCTGGTGGTGGATGAAGCCCATCACCTGGTCTGGAGCGAAGACGCCCCGAGCCGTGAATATCAGGCGATTGAACAGCTGGCCGAACGCGTGCCAGGCGTACTGCTGCTGACCGCGACGCCGGAACAGCTCGGTATGGAGAGCCACTTCGCGCGTCTGCGCCTGCTGGACCCGAACCGTTTCCACGATTTCGCGCAGTTTGTCGAAGAACAGCAGAACTATCGCCCGGTGGCGGACGCCGTGGCGCTGCTGCTGGCGGGCACGCACCTGAACGATGAACAGCTCAACACCTTAAGCGAACTGATTGGCGAGCAGGATATCGAGCCGCTGCTGCAAACCGCCAACAGCGACCGCGACGGCGCCGAAAGCGCGCGTCAGGAGCTGGTCTCCATGTTGATGGACCGCCACGGCACCAGCCGCGTGCTGTTCCGTAATACCCGCAACGGCGTAAAAGGCTTCCCGCAGCGCGAACTGCATACCATTAAATTGCCGCTGCCGACGCAGTACCAGACCGCGATTAAAGTCTCTGGCATCATGGGCGCGCGTAAATCTGCCGAAGAGCGCGCGCGCGATATGCTCTACCCGGAGCAGATTTATCAGGAATTTGAAGGCGACAGCGGCACCTGGTGGAACTTCGACCCGCGCGTGGAGTGGCTGATGGGCTATCTGACCAGCCACCGCTCGCAGAAAGTGCTGGTGATTTGCGCCAAAGCCGCCACCGCGCTGCAACTGGAGCAGGTGCTGCGCGAGCGCGAAGGCATTCGCGCCGCCGTGTTCCATGAAGGCATGTCGATTATCGAGCGCGACCGCGCGGCAGCCTGGTTTGCTGAAGAAGATACCGGCGCGCAGGTACTGCTCTGTTCGGAAATCGGCTCCGAAGGCCGTAACTTCCAGTTCGCCAGCCAGCTGGTGATGTTCGATCTGCCGTTCAACCCCGATCTGCTGGAGCAGCGCATTGGACGTCTGGACCGTATCGGCCAGGCGCATGATATTCAGATCCATGTGCCGTACCTTGAGAAAACCGCGCAGTCGGTGCTGGTGCGCTGGTATCACGAAGGGCTGGACGCGTTCGAACACACCTGCCCTACCGGACGCGCGATTTACGACAGCGTCTATGAGCAGTTGATTGGCTACCTCGCCGCGCCGGAGAACACCGAAGGCTTTGACGCGTTGATTCAGGCGTGCCGCAAACAGCACGATGAACTGAAAGCGCAGCTTGAGCAGGGGCGCGACCGCCTGCTGGAGATCCACTCCAACGGCGGCGAAAAAGCCCAGCAGCTGGCTGACGCCATCGCTGAACAGGATGACGATACGGGCCTGGTGAATTTCGCCATGAACCTGTTCGACATCGTCGGCATCAACCAGGACGACCGCGGCGAACATATGATTGTGCTGACGCCCTCCGATCACATGCTGGTGCCGGATTTCCCTGGCCTGCCGGAAGATGGCTGTACCATTACGTTTAACCGCGACGTGGCGCTGTCGCGCGAAGACGCGCAGTTCATTACCTGGGAGCACCCGCTTATCCGCAACGGTCTGGATCTGATCCTCTCCGGCGATACCGGCAGCTGCACCATTTCGCTGCTGAAAAATAAAGCGTTACCGGTCGGCACGCTGCTGCTGGAACTGATTTACGTGGTCGAAGCCAAAGCGCCGAAGCAGTTGCAGCTTAACCGCTTCCTGCCGCCGACGCCGGTCCGCATGCTGCTTGATAAAAACGGCAATAACCTGGCAGGCCAGGTGGAGTTTGAAAGCTTCAACCGCCAGCTCAGCGCCGTGAACCGCCATACCGGCAGCAAGCTGGTGAATGCAGTGCAGCAGGAAGTCCATGCGATTCTGCAGGGCGGCGAAGCGCAGGTCGAGAAAGCGGCGCGCGAGCTTATCGACGCGGCGCGTCAGGAAGCCGATGACAAACTCTCCGCCGAGCTGTCGCGTCTCGAAGCGCTGCGCGCCGTGAACCCGAACATTCGCGACGACGAACTGGCGGCGATCGAGCATAACCGTCAGCAGGTACTGGAGAATCTTAACCAGGCGAGCTGGCGACTGGATGCGCTGCGTCTTATCGTAGTGACTCACCAGTAACCGGAGAGAAACATGCTGGACGCCTACAACCCACCGCAAGACCCGTGGCTGCTCATTCTTTATCAGGATGAGCATATTATGGTGGTCAATAAACCCAGCGGTCTGCTCTCGGTGCCCGGACGGCTTGAGGAGCACAAAGACAGCGTGATGACCCGCATTCAGCGTGATTTCCCGAAGGCGGAGTCGGTACACCGGCTGGATATGGCCACCAGCGGGGTGATTGCGGTGGCGCTCACCAAAGCCGCCGAGCGCGAGCTTAAACGGCAGTTCCGCGAGCGCGAGCCGAAGAAGCATTACGTGGCGCGCATCTGGGGGCATCCGGAGAAAGCGCAGGGGGTGGTGGATTTACCGCTGATTTGCGACTGGCCGAACCGGCCAAAGCAGAAGGTCTGCTATGAGACCGGCAAAGCGGCGCAAACCGAGTATGAGGTGATGGAATACGCGGACGATAATACCGCCCGCGTGTTGCTCAGGCCGATTACCGGGCGTTCGCATCAGCTGCGCGTGCATATGATGGCGCTTGGCCACCCGATTCTGGGCGATAAGTTTTACGCGACACCCGACGCGTTCGCGCGCGCGCCGCGTCTGCTGCTGCACGCCGAGCAGCTCACGATTACGCATCCGGCCTACGGCACGCCGATGACGTTCCGGGCACCTGCGGATTTCTGAGCCGCTCCCGGTAACCCATACGTAGTCACCCATAAATGAAAAGAGACGCAGATGCGTCTCTTTTTGTTTGGCTCAGGCTTTGCTTAACGAAACCCTTTCGCCGACTTGATCATGTCGTAGGCTTTCTGAATTTCCTGCGCCTTCTGCTGCGCCATTTGCATCATCTGCGGCGGCAGCCCTTTGGCAACCAGTTTGTCTGGATGATGCTCGCTCATCAGCTTGCGGTACGCGCGTTTGATGGTCGTGGCGTCATCGGTCGTTTTGACACCCAGCACGTTGCAGGCGTCTTCCAGCGTCGGCCCGCGCGATTCCTGCTGCGTATCGCCGTTGTGCCAGGATTGCTGACCGGAGCCAAACTGCGCGCCGCCCTGCATCATGCGCAGGAATTGATCGAACTGCATGCGGGAAATCCCCAGCTCTTCGCCAATCACATACAGCACGTCGCGCTCTTTCGGGTGCAGCGAGCCGTCCGCAAACGCGGTCTGGATCTGAATTTCCAGAAACATCCGAATCAGATCAAAGCGGCCAAAGCAGACGCTGCGAAGCTGGCGCATTTTATCGCGCAACGGATAGCCATTTTCCTTGCCCACGCGAAACGCGTTGCGGGCCGCGTCTCGCGACGCGCCGTGCAGGTTCATGCGATCCATAAACTGCGTCGCCACCTGAATATCGGCTTCCGTGACACGACCTTTCGATTTGGTCAGGTGTCCCATCACCTCAAACGTAGTGGCGAAGAAGAGCGACTGACGTTCCTGCTGGCTGGTGAACCAGACGGTACGACGGCTGCGCGCTTTGTCTATCATATGGCCTATTACGAGGCCTAAGATGACGCCCCAGACTCCACCGCCGACCAGCAGCCCGGTGAGCCCTCCAACCAGTTTTCCCCAATACTGCATATACTCCCCAAATGGTCATGCCGTCAGCCAGAAATTCCTTTATCATACCTGCCATTCAAAGCGGTGCCTAACCGGCAGGCAGAAAAGCAGACAGGATAACACTGGCGCTGTAGTGATGAGTAAGTTAGTCTCTGACCGTTTGCCGACGCGAAGCCATTGATGATGGAACCACGAATAACTCGTATGAAAAAACGTATTCCCACCTTGCTGGCCACCATGATTGGCGCAGCCCTTTACAGCCAACAAGGCATGGCTGCCGATCTTGCTTCTCAATGTAAGCTTGGCATACCCACCTATAATCGTCCTCTGGTACAGGGCGACCCTAACCAGTTACCGGTGACCATTAACGCCGATCACGCGAAAGGTAACTACCCGGACAACGCGGTATTTACTGGTAATGTCGATATTCAGCAAGGTAATGGTCGCCTGCAGGCCGATGAAGTACAGCTTCATCAAAAGCAGGTGGAAGGCCAGCCAACGCCTGTGCGCACGGTCGATGCCCTGGGTAATGTGCACTATGATGACAATCAGGTCATCCTGAAAGGTCCTAAAGCGTGGGCAAATTTAAATACTAAGGATACCAACGTCTGGGAAGGCGATTACCAGATGGTAGGGCGTCAGGGCCGCGGTAAAGCGGATCTGATGAAACAGCGCGGCGAAAACCGCTATACCATTCTGGAAAATGGTTCATTTACTTCCTGTCTGCCGGGTTCCGACACCTGGAGCGTGGTCGGTAGTGAAGTTATCCACGACCGCGAAGAGCAGGTCGCCGAAATCTGGAACGCCCGTTTTAAACTCGGCCCGGTGCCAGTGTTCTACAGCCCCTATTTGCAGCTGCCGGTTGGCGATAAACGTCGTTCCGGCTTCCTTATCCCGAACGCGCAATACAGTAAGAACAACTATTTCGAGTTCTCCTTACCGTATTACTGGAATATCGCACCGAACTTCGATGCCACCATTACCCCGCACTACATGCATAAGCGCGGTAACGTGCAGTGGCAGAATGAATTCCGCTATCTGACGCACGCGGGCGCGGGCCTGATGGAATTCGACTATCTGCCGTCGGATAACGTCTATCAGGATGAGCATCCGGAGATGGATTCCAAGCACCGCTGGCTGTTCTACTGGCAGCATGGTGGCGTAATGGATCAGGTGTGGCGCTTTAACGTTAACTACACCAAGGTCAGCGATACCAGCTACTTTAACGATTTCAACTCGAAATACGGATCGAGTACCGACGGTTACGCAACGCAGTTCTTCAGCGTGGGATATGCGGTCCAGAACTTCGACGCGACACTTTCCGCACGCCAGTTCCAGGTGTTTGATGCCAACCGGGGTAGCGCTTACCGTGCCGAGCCGCAGCTTGACGTCAATTTCTACCAGAACGACGTCGGGCCGTTCGATACGCATCTTTACGCTCAGGCCGTCCATTTCACTAACGTGAACGAGAATTACCCGGAAGCGACGCGTCTGCACCTTGAGCCGACCATCAATCTGCCGATGTCTAACGACTGGGGTAGCCTGAATGCCGAGGCAAAACTGCTGGCGACACATTATCAGCAGGACAATCTCGAACGTTACCGGAACTATCTTGGCGGCAATAACGAAGCGGCTAACAATCTGGAAGATTCCGTTAACCGCGTTCTGCCGCAGTTTAAGCTCGACGGTAAAGTGGTCTTCGAGCGTGACGCCAATCTTATCGGCGATGGTTTTACCCAGACCCTGGAGCCGCGCGCGCAGTATCTCTATGTGCCGTACCGCGATCAGAGCACGATCAACAACTACGACTCCTCACTGCTGCAGTCCGACTACTCCGGCCTGTTCCGTGACCGTACTTACGGCGGCCTTGACCGTATCGCGTCTGCAAATCAGGTCACAACGGGCGTGACGTCACGTATTTATGATGACGCCGCGGTTGAACGTTTTAACGTTTCTGTAGGTCAAATCTACTACTTCACCCAGTCCCGTACCGGCGATGACAACATCAACTGGGAGAAGAATAAAGATACGGGCTCGATGGTCTGGGCAGGTGATACTTACTGGCGCATCAGCGATCGCTGGGGCCTGCGCGGCGGCGTGCAGTATGACGCGCGCCTTGCTAACGTTGCCACTGGCAACGGCGTCATCGAGTACCGTCGTGATGAAGATCGCGTGGTGCAGCTGAACTACCGTTACGCAAGCCCGGAGTATATCCAGGCGACGCTGCCGACTTTTGCGCGATCAGAACAGTATAAAGACGGTATTAATCAGGTGGGCATGACGGCGAGCTGGCCGGTGGTGGATCGCTGGTCGGTCGTGGGCGCGTATTACTACGACACCAATACCAACGAAGCGGCCGATCAGATGCTCGGCGTGCAGTATAACTCCTGCTGTTATGCCATCCGCGTCGGTTATGAGCGGAAACTCAACGGCTGGGATATTGATAAGAGCAAATACGATGAAGTCATTGGCTTCAACATTGAGCTGCGCGGCCTGAGCTCCAACTACGGTCTCGGCACTCAGCAGATGCTGCGCTCGAATATTCTGCCGTATCAGCGCTCCATGTAATGCTCAGATTTTGAAACATCCTCCGCTTTGCGGTTAAACGAAATGGAAAAGGTATGAAGAACTGGAAAACGCTGCTTCTCGGTATCACCCTGGTGGTGAATACCAGCTTCGCTGCTCCGCAGGTTGTCGATAAAGTTGCAGCCGTCGTGAACAACGGCGTGGTACTGGAAAGTGACGTTGATGGCCTCATGCAGTCGGTAAAGCTTAACGCCAACCAGGCAGGCCAGCAGCTCCCGGATGACAGCACGCTGCGTCATCAGATTCTGGAACGTCTGATCATGGATCAGATTATGTTGCAGATGGGCCAGAAAATGGGCGTGAAAATCAGCGATGAACAGCTTGACCAGGCTATCGCTAATATCGCCAAACAAAACAACATGACGCTCGATCAGATGCGTAGCCGTCTGGCCTATGACGGCCTGAACTACAACACCTATCGCGCCCAGATCCGCAAAGAGATGATCATCTCTGAAGTGCGTAATAACGAAGTGCGTCGTCGCGTTACTATCCTGCCGCAGGAAGTGGAAACCCTGGCCGAGCAGGTCGGCAACCAGAACGACGCCAGCACCGAACTGAACCTGAGCCACATTCTGATCCCGCTGCCGGAAAACCCGACCGCCGATCAGGTGAGCGAAGCCGAAGCGCAGGCGCGTTCGATTATCGATCAGGCGCGTAACGGCGGTGATTTCGGTAAGCTTGCGATTACCTATTCCGCAGACCAGCAGGCGCTGAAAGGCGGCCAGATGGGCTGGGGCCGTATTCAGGAGCTGCCATCGGTATTCGCCCAGGCGCTGAGCACGGCGAAGAAAGGCGACGTGATTGGCCCGATCCGCTCAGGCGTCGGCTTCCATATCATTAAAGTGAACGATCTGCGTGGCCAGTCTCAGACCGTGTCGGTCACTGAAGTCCATGCGCGTCACATTCTGCTCAAGCCGTCGCCGATCATGACCGATCAGCAGGCGCGTCAGAAACTTGAAGAGATCGCCGCTGATATCAAGAGTGGTAAAACCACGTTTGCTCAGGCCGCGCGTGAATTCTCTCAGGATCCGGGCTCTGCTAACCAGGGCGGGGATCTCGGCTGGGCGGCAGCGGATGTTTACGATCCGGCTTTCCGCGATGCGCTGATGAGCCTCAGCAAAGGCCAGATGAGCACGCCGGTACACTCGTCTTTCGGCTGGCATCTGATCGAACTGCTGGATACCCGCAAGTCTGACCGCACCGACGCGGCCCAAAAAGATCGCGCCTACCGCATGCTGTTTAACCGCAAATTCTCCGAAGAAGCGGCGACCTGGATGCAGGAACAACGCGCCAGCGCCTACGTGAAAATTCTGAGCAACTGATGGTAAAAACCCCTCGCGTGGTCATTACGCCCGGCGAACCCGCCGGGATTGGCCCCGACCTGGTTGTCGCGCTGGCCCAGAATAGCTGGCCTGCGCAACTGGTCGTCTGCGCCGACCCGTCGCTACTTACCGCGCGGGCGGCGCAGCTCGGTTTACCGCTTACGCTATTGCCCTTCTCGTCTGATAAACCCGCCGCACCCCAGGCGGCAGGCACGCTCACACTCCTGCCCGTTACGCTAAAAGCGCCTGTCGTGCCCGGCACGCTCGATGCGGCGAACGGCAGTTACGTGGTGGAAACCCTGGCGCGCGCCTGCGATGGCTGCCTGAGCGGCGAATTCGACGCGCTGGTCACAGGCCCGGTGCACAAAGGGATTATCAACGACGCGGGCATTCCGTTTACCGGCCATACCGAGTTCTTTGAAGCGCGCAGTCATAGCGAAAAAGTCGTGATGATGCTCGCCACCGAAGCGCTGCGCGTCGCCCTGGTCACGACACACCTGCCGCTAAAAGCGGTGGCGGACGCCATTACGCCGGATCTCCTGCGCCATATCCTCACGACGCTGCACCACGACCTGCAAAGCAAATTTGGTATCGCGAACCCGCACGTGCTGGTCTGTGGTCTGAACCCGCACGCGGGCGAAGGCGGTCATATGGGCACCGAAGAGATCGATACGATTATCCCTGTGCTGGAAGCGATGCGCGCGAAAGGGATGCGTCTCACCGGCCCGCTGCCCGCCGATACCCTTTTTCAGCCCAAATACCTCGAAAACGCCGATGCGGTGCTGGCGATGTACCACGATCAGGGCCTGCCCGTGCTAAAATACCAGGGATTTGGCCGCGCGGTGAACATTACGCTCGGCCTGCCCTTTATCCGCACGTCGGTCGATCACGGCACCGCGCTGGAGCTGGCAGGTTCCGGAAACGCCAGCGTCGGCAGTTTTATTACGGCGCTTAATCTCGCCATCAGCATGATTGTGAACAGTAAGAATCAATGAATAATCGAGTCCATCAGGGCCATTTAGCCCGCAAACGCTTCGGGCAAAACTTTCTTAACGATCAATTCGTTATAGACAGCATCGTCTCGGCAATTAACCCACAAAAAGGCCAGGCGATGGTAGAAATCGGCCCGGGCCTTGCCGCATTAACCGAGCCGGTGGGCGAACGCCTTGACCAGCTTACCGTTATCGAGCTTGACCGCGATCTCGCGGCGCGCCTGCAAACGCATCCGTTCCTTGGCCCGAAGCTGACCATTTATCAGCAGGACGCCATGACCATGGATTTCGGCGAACTGTCGCAGAAGATGGGCCAGCCGCTGCGCGTGTTCGGCAACCTGCCGTACAATATCTCGACCCCGCTGATGTTCCACCTCTTTAGCTATACTGATGCGATTGCCGACATGCACTTCATGCTGCAAAAAGAGGTGGTCAACCGCCTAGTGGCGGGGCCGAACAGCAAGGCGTACGGTCGTTTAAGCGTGATGGCGCAATATTTCTGCCAGGTTATTCCTGTGCTTGAAGTACCGCCGACCGCCTTTACGCCGCCACCTAAAGTGGATTCCGCCGTGGTGCGCCTTGTGCCGCACGCCACGCCGCCGCATCCGGTGAAAGAGCTGCGTCTGTTAAGCCGTCTCACCACCGAAGCGTTTAACCAGCGCCGTAAAACGATTCGCAACAGCCTTGGCAATGTGTTCAGCCCTGAGGTTCTGACGTCGCTCGGCATCGACCCGGCTATGCGCGCCGAGAATATTTCTGTTGCGCAGTATTGCCAGATGGCGAATTATTTAGCTGATAATCCGCCCTCGAAGGAGAGCTAAACATGGCTGATTCACCCCGCGTTTGCGTACAGGTACAAAGCGTTTATATCGAAGCCCAGTCTTCACCGGAGGATGAGCGTTTCGTCTTTGCCTATACCGTCACCGTCCGCAATCTGGGGCGAACGCCTGTTCAGCTGCTGGGCCGCTACTGGCTTATCACCAACGGCAACGGTAAAGAGACCGAAGTCCAGGGTGAAGGCGTGGTAGGGGTTCAGCCCCATATCCAGCCCGGCGGCGAATACCAGTACACCAGCGGCGCGGTCATTGAAACGCCGTTCGGCACAATGCAGGGCCACTACGAAATGGTGGACGATCAGGGCAACGGTTTTCACCTTGATATCCCGGTTTTCCGCCTCGCCGTTCCCACACTGATCCATTAATACCATGTCTACTTATCTGATTGGCGACGTTCATGGTTGCTACGATGAACTTGTCGCGCTGTTACAGCAGGTCGAATTTACACCAGGCCAGGATACGCTATGGCTGACCGGCGATCTGGTGGCTCGTGGCCCCGGCTCGCTTGAAGTGCTGCGCTATGTCCGTTCACTCGGCGATTCCGTTCGCATGGTGCTGGGCAACCACGATCTGCATCTGCTGGCGGTTTTCGCGGGTATCAGCCGTAATAAACCGAAAGATCGGGTGACGCCGTTGCTGGAAGCGCCGGACGCCGACAAGCTTATCAACTGGCTGCGCCGCCAGCCGCTGCTGCAGGTGGACGAAGAGAAAAAGCTGGTGATGGCCCACGCGGGTATTACGCCACAGTGGGATCTCCCTACCGCTCAGGCGTGCGCGCGTGATGTCGAGGCGGTGCTGGCGAGCGACAGCTATCCGCTGTTCCTCGACGCGATGTACGGCGATATGCCTAACAACTGGTCGCCGGAGCTGACGGGCCTTGCGCGCCTGCGCTTTATCTCCAACGCCTTTACGCGCATGCGTTATTGCTTCCCGAACGGCCAGCTCGATATGTATTGCAAAGAGAGCCCGGAAAGCGCGCCCGCGCCGCTGAAACCGTGGTTCGCCATTCCGGGGCCGGTGGCGCAGGAGTACGCCATTGTCTTCGGGCACTGGGCGTCGCTCGAAGGAAAAGGCACGCCGGAGAATATCTACGCGCTCGATACCGGCTGCTGCTGGGGCGGTACCCTGACCTGTCTGCGCTGGGAAGATAAAGCGGTGTTCACGCAGCATTCCAATCGTCAGGCCGACATCGACGACGACAAAGCCGCGATCGCGTCCTGATCGTTTTTTGCAAAAGGTGGATGCGCTACGCTTATCCACCCTACAAACCATGCCCCGCTCCCCGTAGGGCGGGTAAGCCACGCGTACCCGCCGTAAACCGCACCCGCCGTCGCAAGCCAATAAAAAAAGCGGACGCGCCATGCGCATCCGCTTTTTCAACACAACCGTCAAGCCAGAGGCGGCTTAACGACGCTCAAGAATCTCGAAACAATAGCTGTGTGAGTTCTTCTCATCGGCGTCATGGAATTCGCTGAACACCGACTGCCACTCGTCCGGCTCGTAATCCGGGAAATGGGTATCGCCTTCCACTTCCGCATCGATATGGGTGAGATAAAGACGCTGCGCACGCGGCAGGAACTGCTCGTAAACGCGACCGCCGCCAATCACCATCACTTCTTCGGCATCGCCGCATGCCTGTAACGCTTCCTCAACGGAGCGCACCCAGACCACACGGTCATCGTCGCCCGGACGGCTGCTGAGCACAATATTTTTACGGCCCGGCAGCGGGCGACCGATCGATTCCCAGGTCAGACGCCCCATGATAACCGGTTTGTTAAGCGTGTTACGTTTAAACCAGGCGAGATCGGCAGGGAGGTCCCACGGCATGGCGTTTTCCATACCAATCACGCGATCCACCGCTAAAGCCGCAATCAGACTGATCATTGATAATTTCCCAGGTGTAAAAAATTGCCGCCACTATACGGAAAGCGCAATCTTTAGTCGACTGGCGACCGGAACCAGGCAGAGAATTTTTTTTGTTCTGCTGTGCAGGGCACGATGCAGCGTTTTTCGCCGCAGATGTATACCTATGAAACCAAACGCGTTTCGACTTTACACCCGCGTAAAGCCGCTGTGTCGCCAGAAAGCGCCAGATGTCAAAATGTACTGAATGCTTTATAGTGCGCGCTTGCTGAAGTGAGGATTGACCATGCTGGAAACCACCCTTTTTGTTGCCACTATTGCGGCGCTGGGCATGCTGTCGCCCGGCCCCGATTTCTTTCTGGTTATCAAAAACGCCGCGCGCTATCCGCGCAGCGCCGCGATGATGACGGCCGCAGGCGTCATCGCAGGCGTTGTGACGCATATGACCTACTGTGTCGCGGGCATCGCGGTAGTCATCACCACCACGCCGTGGCTTTTCGGCGCGCTGAAATATGTCGGCGCAGCGTATCTCGTCTGGCTTGGCGTGAATGCGCTGCTGGCGCGCGGCACCACCAGTCTGGCGCTCGATGGCGTGGCGCAGGAAAGCACTTCGCTTAAAAAAGCGTTTATTCAGGGTTACCTCTGTAACCTGCTGAACCCCAAAGCCACGCTGTTCTTTCTGGCGATGTTCACTCAGGTGCTGAACGTAAACTCCGGTCTGATGGAAAAACTCTGGTACGCGGGCATTATCGTCGCGCTGACGCTGGTCTGGTGGCCGCTGCTGGTCCTGTTGATTCAGAGCCAGCCGGTGCGCCGCGGCCTGACCAAAGCGCAGAAGGTCATCGATAAACTGCTGGGCGGCATGCTGCTGGCGCTCGGCATTAAAGTGGCGCTGAGCTAACGCCGCGCCCTGCTTTCACGCAAAAGAAAACGCCCCGACAGGGGCGTTTTTTTATGGCTGCGGTTTTACTTCCGGCTCGTCGGCGTCGTCGCCGGTGTGTTTGCCTTCCTGTGTCCCCTGCCAGCCGTGACGCTGGATCAGCGACAAGTGCGCGCGGTCTTCGCTAATGATCTCCGTCAGCATCGCGCTGGTGCGCTTGAAGGTGGCGGCGCGCGCCGACGTGTCGTTATCGCCTTCGGCCATTTCATCCACCATTTGCTGGTTATAACAGCGAAACAGATCGGCGCGCTCGCGCGCTTCGTAACTGCCGATGCCCAGCTCCTCCAGCGCCATGCGCCCTACCCGCAGCGCGCCTTCGAACGTTTCACGCTCCGGCTGCGCGACACCCGCCTGACGCAGGCGAATGTAATGATCGACATCGCGCGCGCGGGCGATAATCCGCACCTGCGGAAAGTGCGTCTGCACCAGCTCCGTCAGCTGTAAATTCGCCTGCGGATCGTCAATGGCGTTAATCAGCACTTCGGCTTTCGCCACGCCCGCCGATTCCAGCAGGTCGACGCGGGTGGCATCGCCATAAAACACTTTCATGCCAAATTTGCGCAGCGTTTCGATATGGTCCGGATCGTGATCGAGAACCACCATCTTCACGCCGCTGGAGAGCAGCAAACGGCCGGCGATCTGACCAAATCGCCCGAAGCCCGCGATAATCACCCGCGGCTGCTCTTCATCAATCTCATCAGCTTCACGCGCCTGCTGCTGCCCCGATTTCTCAAGGCGGGTTAACAGCACCAGCAGCAGCGGCGTCGCGGCCATGGAGAGCGCCACCGCGAGCGTCAGCGCCTTCGCCCATTCGGCATCCAGCACTTCGGCGCTGCGCGCCGCGCCGAAAATGACGAACGCGAACTCACTTCCCTGCCCTAACAGCACGGCAAACCAGCGCCCCTGACGCCCCGGCACCTTCAGCGGTTTCGCGACAAGCCACAGCGTGACGGTTTTGATAATCAGGAAGCCAAAGAGCAGCGTAAGCACGCGCAGCGGATGCGCCACCAGCGTGCCGAAATCAATCGACATCCCGACGCCGATAAAAAAGAGGCCCAGCAGCAGCCCTTTGAACGGCTCAATATCGCTCTCCAGCGCGTGGCGGTATTCCGAGCTTGCCAGCAAGACGCCCGCGAGAAACGCGCCCATCGCCATCGACAGCCCGGCTTCTTCCAGCAGCAGCCCGAAGCCGAACACCAGAAACAGCGCCACGGCGCTGAACACCTCGCGAAGCCCGGAGCGCGCCACAAAACGCAGCGCCGGTCGCGCGACAAAACGCCCGAGCAACACCACCAGCGCCAGCGCGCCGACCACTTTCAGCGCCGAGAGAAGAAACGCGCTGGCGGTCGTCGCCTCGCCGCTCGCTGCCAGCAGCGGGATCATCGCTACCAGCGGGATCGCGGCGATATCCTGGAACAGCAGCACGGCAAAGGCGCTGCGCCCCATTTGTGATGCCGTCAGGTTGCGCTCGTTCATCGCCTGCATGGCGATGGCCGTTGAAGAAAGCGCAAGCGTCAGGCCAATCAGCAGCGCCACCTGCCAGCGCAGCCCGAGCGCCACGCAAAAACCGCCGAGCAGCAGGCCGCACGCGCCCATCTGCAACGCGCCGCCGCCAAAGACCGAGGCGCGCAGCTTCCACAGGCGCTGCGGATCGAGCTCAAGCCCGATGACAAACAGCATCAGCACCACGCCGATTTCCGCGAAATGCAAAATCGCCTGCGCGTCCGTCACCAGTCGTAATCCCCACGGGCCAATCAACCCGCCGGCAATCAGATATCCCAGCACCGAGCCAAGCCCAAGACGCACCGCGACGGGCACAATCAGCGCGGCCGATCCGAGGTAGATCAGCGCCTGTATCAACGTATGACTATCCATGATGGCGCTCCTGCCAGTCGGTTAAGCGTTTCAGGTATTCCCGCGCTTTGCCTTCGAGCGTTTCGTCGTCGCAGACAAAGGTGCGGTGCATCGCATAGGGTGTTAGCCAGTTCAGGCCGCAATAGAGCGCGGTGGCCTGTAACGGCTGCGCGAGCACGTCGAAGCCAGGATGGTCGCCAAGATCAAAATGGTGTTTATCGCCGCCGGTCGTTACGGCCCACAGCACGCTTTTGCCCCTGAGCGCCGTTCCGCCTTTGCCATAGGCCCAGCCGTGCGACAACACTTTGTCTATCCAGAGTTTGAACAGCGGCGGCACGCTGTACCACTGCATCGGATGCTGCCAGACGATGAGATCGGCACGCGCCAGCGCCTCCTGCTCGGCGGGCACGTTGATGTTGAAATCGGGATAAAGCTGATAAAGCGAGCGCACCTCGATATCGTCCAGCCCCTGCACATGCTCCAGCATTCGCCGGTTGGCGTGGGAGTGATGCGGATAGGGGTGCGCATAAATAATTAAAATCATAACCTTGCCTGTGTCCTGCCCACCGTGGGAATGCAATGAGTGTAGCCAGTTAACGGGCGCGCTTACAGGGGCAATCCGCAGGGGTATTGGGTGGTGATGAAAGAGAAAGGGTTTACTGCGATTTATCAGTCGGCATAACGCGTCTTGCGGTAAAAACAAAAACGGATGCATCAGCATCCGTTTTTTCAGGCGTGAGAATAAAAAACGCCGTAATTAGTTATCCAGCTCGCTCATGGATTTTACCTGGTCGCGGTTAATCTGCTCGGTCTGGCCGGTCTGGGCGTTTTTATAAGAGACCAGCCCGGTATCGCTGTCGACTTCCGGCTTACCGTCGGTGACCACGGTTTGACCGTCGGTCGTCTTAACGGCCTGGTTGGATGAACAGCCCGCCACGGTAAACAGCGTAGCGGCAGCAAAAATGGACGTAATCAGTAGTTTCGATCGCATGGTGTTCTCCCCTGCTTTCAGTGTGTTTTAATGACTTACTTTATTATTTTAGATTAACTTACTGATAACAGATGGAAATACAGACGGTTCTGAGGCCGGGCATCCTGAATGCCGATGCCCGGCGGTCAGATATTACTGCTTCAGCTCCAGAATCGAGCTCATCATGGTGTGATTCAGGTTGGTCATAATTTCATAATAACGGGTCAATTCTTCACCGCCGGCTTTAGGGTTACGCCATTTCTCACGGTTCTGTTTGTCGAACGCTTTGAGCAGATCTTTTTGGTCACCTGCCGATTCGGCATGAATAAAGTCATTATAAATTTTGGTGGCTTCATTCAGGTTTTGCTGAAGTTCAGGCGAAGTAAACTGCGCGGTGATTTCAGGCGGCTGATAACGCGACTCCGTGATACGCATGTTTTCAGTGTATTCCACGGAAGGCGAAAACTGATTGTTGTAATAATCCTTAAACTCTTCGATACGGAAAAGTTTCGTTTTGTAGTTATCCGCAGACGTCGATGACATCGACTCCGGGAAAGGCTCTGTCGGGTTCAGCTCCCACTCTTTCGTAAAATTATCGATAAACAGCCCGCTGCCCATATCTTCGAACGGGCCGGTCACGGTCTGCCCGTCAATCGTCAGGGTGTGAACATCGCCGTTTTCACTGGACGGCGTTACGCCTTCCGCCAGATATTTTTGTATCACGTAGATGTAACGGGTACGGGTCGGGTTGATAAGACCGCTCACGCCCGAGCGAGGCATCGCGCTAAAGACGCTGAATTTCACCTTATCGCCATTCTCAAGCGTCAGCGTATGCTGGCCCGCGTCCAGTTTAATCGTTTGTGATTGCTCTGCCGCAAGCGTGATTTTTTGATCGTCTACCGAAATCGCGAGCGGTTTCCCGGTCGGGTTATCAATCAGGAACTCTTTGCTGTCACCACCGCCAAAGCAGGCGGTTAATGCCAGACAGGTACCCAAAAGCAGGACTTTTTTTAACACGTGTTTCTCCTTAAACGTAAACCGGGAAGTCGGCAAACGAGACAGCCTGAAGGGTAACGGATGGCCGTGCAGGAGTGAAAAACTAATTGGCTATTAAATTTAGGGGGGCGCATATGAAAAAAGCCAGCTTACGCTGGCTTTGGTGGAGTTCACGACGTCTTACTTCGTGATTTGCGCGTGCATCTCCTGAACGGAAATCACCTTCTCGGTGGCGTCAGCGTTCAGCGCCATCGCGGTGGCGAAGCCGCCGTTCAGCGTGGTGTCGTAATGCACTTTGTATTGCAGCGCGCTGCGGCGAATCAGTTTGGAATCTTCAATCGCCTGACGGCCTGCGGTGGTGTTGATGATGTAGGTGTATTCGCCATTCTTAATGCGATCCTGAATGTGCGGACGACCTTCATGCACCTTGTTCACCAGACGCGGGTTGATGCCCGCCTCACCCAGCACAATCGCGGTGCCGTGGGTGGCGTCCAGCTCAAAGCCGAATTTCAGCAACTTGGCGGCGAGATCCACCACGCGCTCTTTATCGCCTTCACGCACCGAGAGCAGCGCGCGGCCCTGTTTCTTCATGGTGGAGTTGCTGCCAAGCTGCGCTTTGGCGAACGCCTCCGCGAAGGTGCGGCCCACGCCCATGACTTCGCCGGTGGAGCGCATTTCCGGCCCCAGCAGCGGGTCGACGCCCGGGAATTTGTTGAACGGCAGCACCACTTCTTTCACCGAGTAGTACGGCGGGATGATCTCTTTGGTCACACCCTGCTCGCTCAGCGTCTTGCCCGCCATGACGCGCGCCGCCACTTTCGCCAGCGGCACGCCGGTGGCTTTAGAGACGAACGGCACGGTACGCGCGGCGCGTGGGTTTACTTCAATCAGATAGACTTCGTTATCTTTTACGGCGAACTGGACGTTCATCAGGCCGCGCACCTGGAGTTCAAAGGCCAGTTTCTGCACCTGCTGGCGCATCACGTCCTGAATCTCCTGGCTTAAGGTATACGCTGGCAGAGAGCACGCCGAGTCGCCAGAGTGTACGCCCGCCTGTTCGATGTGCTCCATGATGCCGCCAATCAGCACCATTTCGCCGTCGCAGATGGCATCGACATCCACTTCCACAGCGTCATCCAGGAAGCGGTCCAGCAGCACCGGCGCGTCGTTGGAAACACTCACCGCCGTCTGGAAGTAGCGACGCAGGTCGGCTTCGTCGTAGACGATTTCCATCGCGCGGCCGCCCAGTACGTAAGACGGGCGCACCACCAGCGGGTAGCCAATCTCTTTTGCCTTCTCGACAGCCTGTTCGATGGCCGTCACGGTGGCGTTCGCCGGTTGCTTGAGCTTCAGGCGATCCACTGCCTGCTGGAAGCGCTCGCGGTCTTCCGCGCGGTCAATCGCGTCCGGGCTGGTGCCGATAACCGGCACGCCTGCCGCTTCCAGCGCGCGCGCCAGTTTCAGCGGGGTCTGACCGCCGTACTGCACGATAACGCCTTTCGGTTTCTCGATACGCACGATTTCCAGCACGTCTTCCAGCGTTACCGGCTCGAAGTAGAGACGGTCGGAAGTGTCGTAGTCGGTGGAGACCGTTTCCGGGTTACAGTTAACCATAATGGTCTCGTAACCATCTTCACGCAGCGCGAGCGCGGCGTGTACGCAGCAGTAATCAAACTCAATGCCCTGGCCGATACGGTTCGGCCCGCCGCCCAGCACCATGATTTTTTCGCGATCCTGGTTCGGGTTGGCTTCGCACTCTTCTTCATAGGTGGAGTACATGTAGGCGGTATCGGTTGAGAACTCCGCCGCGCAGGTATCCACACGTTTGTAGACCGGATGCAGGTTGTACTGCTCGCGCAGCTTGCGGATTTCCGATTCGCTGACGCCCGCGAGTTTCGCGAGTCGCGCATCGGCGAAGCCTTTACGCTTGAGCATACGCAGGAAATCGGCGCTGAGACCGTTAATGCCCTGCTCGGCCACCTGCTCTTCGAGGCGCACCAGCTCTTCAATCTGCACCAGGAACCAGCGGTCGATGTTGGTCAGGTTGAACACGCCGTCGACGGACAGACCGGCGCGGAACGCGTCAGCGATGTACCAGATACGCTCGGCGCCCGCGTCTTTCAGCTCACGGCGAATTTTGGTCAGCGCTTCCGGGTCGTCGAGGCTCACTTTCGGGTCAAAACCGGTCGCGCCCACTTCGAGGCCGCGCAGCGCTTTCTGCATCGACTCCTGCTGGGTGCGGCCAATCGCCATCACTTCGCCTACCGATTTCATCTGCGTGGTCAGACGGTCATTGGCACCGGCGAATTTCTCGAAGTTAAAGCGCGGGATTTTGGTGACCACGTAGTCGATAGACGGCTCGAACGACGCCGGGGTACGGCCGCCGGTGATGTCGTTCATCAGCTCATCAAGGGTGTAACCCACCGCCAGTTTCGCCGCCACTTTGGCAATCGGGAAGCCGGTCGCTTTAGAGGCCAGCGCCGAGGAGCGGGACACACGCGGGTTCATTTCAATCACAATCAGACGGCCGTTTTTCGGATTCACCGCAAACTGCACGTTGGAGCCGCCGGTTTCAACGCCGATTTCACGCAGTACCGCCATCGAGGCGTTACGCATGATTTGATACTCTTTATCGGTCAGCGTCTGGGCTGGCGCCACAGTGATGGAGTCGCCGGTGTGGATACCCATGGCGTCGAAGTTTTCAATCGAGCAGACGATGATGCAGTTGTCGTTTTTATCACGCACCACTTCCATCTCGTACTCTTTCCAGCCGATCAGCGATTCATCAATCAGCAGCTCTTTGGTCGGCGAGAGATCCAGGCCGCGGGCGCAAATCTCTTCAAACTCTTCACGGTTGTACGCGATGCCGCCGCCAGTGCCGCCCATCGTGAACGACGGGCGAATAATGCACGGATAACCGACATCTGCCGCCACCGCCAGCGCTTCTTCCATATTATGCGCGATGCCGGAGCGCGCGGTGTCTAGGCCGATTTTCTTCATCGCGACGTCAAAACGGCGACGGTCTTCGGCTTTATCAATCGCATCGGCGGTCGCGCCAATCATGGTCACGCCGAACTCTTCCAGCACGCCCTGACGCTCCAGCTCCAGGGCGCAGTTGAGCGCCGTCTGGCCGCCCATGGTCGGCAGCACCGCGTCTGGACGCTCTTTTTCGATGATTTTACGCACCACTTCCCAGTGGATCGGCTCGATGTAGGTCGCATCGGCCATCTCCGGGTCGGTCATGATGGTCGCCGGGTTGGAGTTCACCAGAATAACGCGGTAGCCCTCTTCGCGCAGCGCCTTACACGCCTGGGCACCGGAGTAGTCGAATTCACACGCCTGGCCGATGACAATCGGGCCTGCGCCAAGAATCAGGATGCTTTTAATATCTGTACGTTTTGGCATTGTTCTCTTTCTCCCGATTATTTGGCGGTCTTACGGTACTGCTCAATTAATTCGATAAAGTGGTCAAACAGCGGCGCGGCGTCATGCGGGCCGGGGCTCGCTTCAGGGTGTCCCTGGAAGCTGAAGGCCGGTTTATCGGTGCGGTGAATGCCCTGGAGCGTGTTATCGAACAGGGATTTATGGGTCACGCGCAGCGTAGACGGCATGGAGGCTTCATCCACCGCAAAACCGTGGTTCTGGGCGGTGATCATCACACGGTTGTTGTCGATATCTTTCACCGGGTGGTTGCCGCCGTGATGGCCGAACTTCATCTTCACGGTTTTCGCGCCGCTCGCGAGAGCCAGCAACTGATGGCCGAGGCAGATGCCGAAGACCGGTACGTCAGTTTCGAGGAATTTCTGGATAGCTTCGATGGCGTAGTCACACGGCGCCGGGTCGCCAGGGCCGTTGGAGAGGAACACGCCGTCCGGGTTCATTTTCAGGACGTCTTCGGCGGAGGTTTGCGCCGGAACGACGGTCAGGCGGCAGCCTCTGTCCACCAGCATGCGCAGGATGTTGCGCTTCACGCCGTAGTCATACGCCACCACGTGATACGGCAGCTCTTCTTCTTTTTTGGCTTCCGGCAGTTCGCCTGCGAGCGTCCAGCTGCCCTGCGTCCAGCTATAAGCTTCCGCCGTAGTCACTTCTTTCGCCAGATCCATGCCGTTCAGGCCCGGGAAGGCTTTCGCTTTTTCCAGCGCCAGCGCGGCATCGACATTATCCCCTGCGATGATGCAACCGTTCTGAGCGCCCTTCTCACGCAGCAGACGCGTCAGCTTGCGGGTATCGATATCGGCAATCGCCACGATGTTATGGCGCTTCAGGTAAGAAGAGAGATCCTCGGTGTTGCGGTAGTTGCTCGCAATCAGCGGTAAATCACGGATTACAAGGCCCTGTGCGTGTACCTGGGAGGATTCAGCGTCAGCATCGTTAGTGCCGACATTACCAATATGAGGATAAGTGAGAGTGACAATCTGGCGGGAGTAGGAAGGATCAGTGAGGATTTCTTGATAACCGGTCATTGAAGTATTGAAAACGACTTCCCCTACTGCCGTACCTGTTGCCCCGATGGCCCGACCGTAGAATTGGGTTCCGTCTTCCAGAACCAACAGCGCTGACTTAATCAAAACGTCCTCCAGGGAATAAACAGTCAATTTATTTGCATATTAATTCAACCAGTATGGCTAAATCAACGCAAAAACGCCTGAACAGCGAATTTTTGGCAAACGGCGGCATTCTAGAGATAACTCAGGGGGAAGTCTACCTGAAAACGCACTTTTTATTGTTTTTTTGAAGGCTTTGAGGAAAACGCAGGAAATGAAGGGCAAAAAACAAAGAAAACGAAGCGCAGAAAACGGTTGCCCGGCAAGAAAAGTAAAAACGAAGCATAACACAGCTTTTAAAATGGACCAAACGGTCAAAATTCACAATTCGTTAACGCAAAAGCATTCGAAAATACTCTATTTTAAGCAGATAAACTCAACTTAATCACGAAAGCCGCAAAAATAAATAAAACAAAAAAGGGCAATAAATTATTGCCCTTCCAATCAGAAACTTATGATTGTAATAACCACATCACGATGGGTAATAAGAATCACAAATCATTCAGATTAAGCACATCCCGCATATCAAAAAACCCTTTTTTTTGTGCTTTAAGCCACAGCGCCGCCCGGACGGCACCATTAGCAAATGTCATCCGGCTGGAGGCTTTATGGGTGATTTCGATGCGCTCGCCAATGTCGGCGAACATCGCGGTGTGCTCACCGACAATATCGCCCGCGCGTACGGTCGCAAATCCAATGGTGCCGGGCACGCGCTCGCCGGTGTAGCCTTCACGCGCATAGACCGCGCAGCTTTTCAGATCTTTATTCAGCGCGCCGGCAATCGCCTCGCCCATCGCGAGCGCCGTACCGGAAGGCGCATCCACTTTATGGCGGTGATGCGCTTCAATAATTTCGATATCGGTGTAGTCGCCCATCACCTGAGCGGCTTTTTCAAGCAACTTCAGCATCACGTTAACCCCAACGCTGAAGTTAGCGGCGAACACCACAGGGATCGCCGTGCCGGCTTCATGAATGGCCGCTTTACCGGCATCGTCAAATCCGGTGGTGCCGATCACCATGCCTTTATTATGCGCGCGGCAGAACGCCAGGTACGCCAGCGTGCCTTCCGGACGCGTAAAATCGATAAGCACATCGAAATCGTCTTTCACCGCCTCAAGACTGCTCTTGAGAGTGACGCCGGTTGCGCCTGCGCCCGCCAGTTCACCCGCATCAGCGCCGAGCAGCGTTGAGCCTTCACGCACCAGCGCGGCACCGAGCGCCACGCCATCCATCGCAAGTGCTGCCTGGATTAACTGCCGTCCCATACGGCCATTCGCCCCCGCGATCGCGACGCGGACCTGTGCTTCTTGCATAGTTATACTCTTTATATGTTAAAAAATTGCTTATAAAACGTTCTCAGGTTAACCAGCGTTTCGTCGTGCTGCCAGCCCAAAACATCGATAATTAGAATTTAATGATAAACAGGGAGGGATATCAGTAAAAGGCATAATGGGCAGGAAAAACAGCAGGCCACTGTGTGTGAACGGCGGAAAAATAGTGACAGCCTTTTCAGGGCTACGTGTTAATCCCTGTCTCTCTGTTTGCGGTTTTCTCGCGCCAGGTTTCATATTAACGCGAGCTGGCTCCAGAATTTTTAACTTCCGCAGAGATAAACTCATTTATTATTTTACAAAAATACGTCTGCGCGATTAATATTACTTTCCAAAAGAAGGGATGTTTTTTCCGATTACTAATTTCAAATTGATAACATACACAAGGTTTACACGGATCACTATAAAAGCAAAACGGGATCATGTAATGAATAACCTCTCAAGGACAGAGCGCATTGTCTATGAATATATACTGTGCAATATTCACAGATTATCAGGCATCTCTGCAAAGATGATCGCCAGCCAGACGTTTACCACGACAACGTCGGTTAATCGGGTCTGTAAAAAAATGGGATATTCGGGATATACCGAATTACGATATAAATGCGGACTCCCGTTACAAACGAAACCGCACGTGTCTGACAAAATGTCAAACGGGCAGGAGAAAGATATTGCGGAACTCTGCCAGCAGTTACATCAAGCGCAGCATATCTATTTATATGCCAGGGGCGGAACACTGACCAGCCTGAGCTATTTATCTCGTTTCTTATCTATTGCTGGCATTCCTCATTTAATGTTAACGGATGTGCATCAACTGGCGTTAATAAATAAAGGCACGCTCTTACTGGTCAGCAAATCGGGAGAAACGAAAGCCATTGTTGAAATGGCGCGCAACGCGAAGCGTAAAAATATCCGGGTCATGGCAATTACCCGTAATAATTCTTCTTTATCTCAGGTTGCTTCCCGCACATGGGCTGTTGAAGATGCTGACGAGGCGTCATCGCTGTATCAAAGGGAGTCGCAAATAAAAATACTGGATTTTATTGATAGCATCGGATGCAAATTACTGACGACACCCGATGCATAATACACAGAAAAATTATAACTTTTTAGTAATCCCTAAGCGGCCAACGAACTCATTTTTATGCGTTCCGTGGTCATCCACATAGGTTTTGTCAAGAGAACCAAGCTCGATATAAGGCGTCCAGTCATCGTCCATTTTATAGCTGAATGCCAGCGTATGCTCCCAGTACGTGTCTCTTCCGGTTCCCTGATCGACGCCATCCTGGTAACGGAAGCGAGGGTTCCAGGACATACCGAAGCGCCCGATATTATAGGCAATCCAGATATCAAACTGATGCGATTTACGACGGGTATACTCATCGCTGTCAAGCTTTCTGTCGCTATGGGCATCATTCACCGTGTTATAGCGATAGCGGGCAGCGAGATTAATCCCGTTGTCAAATGCCTTCCATCCCTGGATAAAAGGGCGATAGTGCGTATTGGTTTTAGTGAAAACGGTCGTCAGACCGGGAGCTATGGAATAACCATTACCGAGCGGGAATTGCCATCGCGTTTCTATTTCCTGCGAGACGCCGGTCACGCCATCTTCTTTACCATCCCGGCTATCTTCATCACCAAAAAATGATTCATTATGGCTCTGCGTCGCTTCAGCAGAAAAATAGAAACCATTCGTTGCCTGATGCATAAATTTAATACGCGTTTCATTCGTATCCGCGCGTATATTATGCGCGCCACGGACATCTACCCAGGTTGTGCCTGTCCACCCCGACACACTATATATAACAGGAATACACAGGCATACCTTTAACAGATTATTCATATACTCTCCCCAAAAGTTACACAAAAAAAATCCGTAATCAGATTGCTCTGGCAACCACAAGGTGAACACTATTTTCTGATACATTTGTTGTATCACCATACAAATGACAGCGGTGTGGTATCTGCGCTCTAATTATCGTGATTGCTTAATCATGGCTGGCAGTTTGAATCGGAAGCACTTTACTCCGATTTATCGTAGTGCACGCCGTTACAGCATTCATTAAACCATTAGCGGTTGTTTTAAAAAGAATCGCTAAGCGTAGACCACATTTTTCAGCCTCATACTTGTGTCGCACACTGTTATTTATTAGCTCAGTGAACGCACTGCGCCGATATATGAGCAATCCGTCGCATTTATAAGGCCTGATCTCGATTAACCTGTCGACAACTCTGATTTTCAGGGAGGATTTATGGTGTTAAGCGGCGTGACTTCCCCTAATTTGATTCTCCTCGATAAGGAATGGAATACCCGTGAATCCATTCTGGAGAATCTCTCCATGCTTTTATACCAGGAAGGGAAAGTCTCCGATCAAGCAGCGTTTCTCCGTGCTGTATGGGAGCGGGAAAACATTTCTGAAACAGGCTTTGAACAAGGTATCGCCATCCCGCACGGCAAATCGCCCGTCGTAAAGCAGCCTGCCTTTGCCGCCGTCCGGCTCACACAGCCTGTTAATGACTGGCCCACCATTGAGGGCGAGGAAAAGGTCTCTCTGGTCTTTTTACTTGCGGTGCCGCTTGGCGATGATGACGGGCACCTGCGCCTGCTTTCGACATTAAGCCTGGCACTGATGGATGAAGATAATGTCAGCGCGCTTAAAGCAGCACCTACCGTGGACGCCTTTCTCGCGCTGCTGGATGCGCATGAATCTGCTGGCGAAAAAACGCTCATTAACGCCAGCGGGCAAAGTTTGATTGTCATCACCTCGTGCTCTACCGGTATCGCGCATACCTACATGGCCGCAGAGGCGCTGGAAAAAGCAGGCGCCGCGCGCGGTATCCGGGTTTATAGCGAAAAACAGGGCGCGAACGGTATTGAAGATGAGGTAAATGAAACGCAAATCCGCGAGGCAAGCGGCGTCATTTTTGCCGCTGCGCTGCCCCCTAAAGGCAAAGCACGCTTCAACGGCAAGCCATTCATCGCAACCTCCGTTTCTGAGCCGCTGAAAGACGCGGCGGGGTTAATTGAGCGCGTACTCATCAACCCTGACGGTATCGTCAATGAATCAAACGCCACGGAAAGCCCAACCCCAGCGCATAAACGATCTTTTGGCAGTCAGCTCTATCAGGGCATCTCCAGCGGTATTTCCTATATGATCCCGGTTATCGTCGCGGCAGGCTTGATGATGGGCTTCGGCCAGTTAGCCGCCAGCATGCTGGGCGTCACCGATATCGGCAACGCGCGTTACGCGACCGAACACAACACAATGCTGGTCATGTGCCATTACCTGACGCTCTACGGCAACATGATCATGAAGTTTATGTACCCGGTCTTTGCCGCCTATATGGCATGGAGCATTGCCGACCGACCAGGCCTGGTGCCCGGTTTCGTTGGCGGTGCCTTTGCCGGCGGGCTGCATTACACCTTCTGGGCGGTTAACGGCGGCATTCCTTCCGGCTTTCTCGGCGCTCTTATTCTGGGCGCGCTTGCCGGGTTCATCGCCAACTTTCTGAATCAACATATCCGCCTGCATAAGCACTTACAGGCCATGAAACCGATGTTGATCGTGCCGGGTTTATCGGTCCTCGCGATCTTCTTTATCAACTTCTATTTTGTCGATCCGGTTTTTGGCGGCATCAATAAATTTCTTCAGCAGTTTATTACCGAGCACGGTGCCTCCAGCGCGTTAATGCTGGCTGTCATTATCGCCGCGCTGACCGCCTTTGATTTAGGTGGGCCTGTGAATAAATCCGCAGGTGCCATCGCCATCGGGCTGGCGGCTGACCATATTTTCCCGCTGACAGCGCGCGTGCTGGGAATCGTTATTCCCCCTATTGGCCTGGGCCTTGCGACGGTTATCGATCGTTTCCTCGTCAGGCGGCGAGTGTTTGACGAAAACCAACGTGTCACCGGCACTACCTCGCTAATCCTTGGGTTCCTGGCGATCGGCGAAGGCGCTATCCCTTTTATGCTCAGAAATCCGGTGATTACCATCTCGATTAACATTACAGGCGCCATTATCGGCGCAGTGACGGCCATTACCTTAGGCTCAGTGCAGTGGTTCCCGCTGCCTGCCATCTGGGGTTGGCCACTGGTGCAAAATCTTCCCGCTTATCTCTTTGGGATGTTTCTCGGCGTAGCGTTTATCGCTTTTGCTAACGTTTTTGTCCGCTATTACCTGATAACCACAGGCAAGCTTAAGCTGAACTGACAGGGAGGTTGTTTTTAATGGTCAAAAAAAAGGTGTATGTCGTTCCCCACTGCCATTGGGACGCTGAATGGTATTTTACCTGCGAGGACTCACATATTCTGCTGGTCGAGAATATGGATTATTTGCTGGATCTGCTGGAAAAAGATGCGGATTTTCCAAGCTATACGTTTGACGGCCTGGCGATCGTGCTCGATGACTACCTCAAAGAACGCCCGGAAAATACATCGCGCATTCATGCGTTGATACGTCAGCGGCGGCTTTTTGTGGGTCCCTGGTATACACAATGCGACTCGTTGCTGATACGCACGGAATCACTGATCCGTAATTTGCAGTACGGCATTCGCACCGCGACACAGTTTGGCCATTCAATGAATGTTGGTTATTTACCGGATATTTTCGGCCAGCATGCCTGGTTGCCCGCCTTTTTTACGGACGCCGGTATCGATTTCTGCGTTCTGCAAAGAGGGATTTATACGGATCAGCTTCGTGGCGATCTCAATTTTTACTGGCAGGCACCAAATCAGAAATCCATCGGCACCAACTATCTCTATTATGGTTATGGACCAGGTAAGTTTTTGTCCGCTGAACCTGATTATTTACAGCACCGCCTCCTGCCTATTCTTGAACAGTTGAGCGTGATGAACCGCCATACCGATAAGCTGCTCTTACCCTGTGGCGGCGATCAGGTGTTGCCCAATGCCCAGTATCCGCAAACGGTAAACGCCTTAAACCAGCGCGGATTGCCTTATCAGTTCGTTATGTCTGACTATGAGAGCTATATGCGTGAAACCTGGCGTGACGGTGAATTTACCCACGTGATTGAGGGGGAGCTGTTCGCCTGTCAGAAATCCCGCATTCACCGAACCTGCCACTCAACGCGTTATGACATTAAACGCCAGACCTGGGAAACCGAGCATCTGCTGCTCGATAAGCTTGAACCGCTCACCGTTATGGCTTCATTACTGGGTATTCACTGGCCGCAACCGTTAATGGCCTCGCTCTGGAAAACCCTGTTTTGCGCACATGCTCATAATGGTATTGAGGCGACCAATGCCGACCCGGTCAATCAGAACATCAAACAGCGGCTCATCAGCGTGGAGCGCTCTGCGCTGAGCCTGATTAATCTGCTGAAAAAGAAAATCAGCCACGCCATTAGTCTGCAGTCCGAGCAACGCAATATTCTGGTGGTTTTTAACAGTGATATCAGCCCGCTGGATAGCGTGGTTCAGGCTGTTGTGTTCACGAAAGATAAACAGGTTTCGCTGCGACGTGGTGGCAAACCCGTCGCCTGTACGGTGCTGGAACAACGAAGACTGGATGGCGGCCAGCAGGTCATCGTGACCGCGCAGGGCGAAAAGCTGGAAACGGTGGAAGGCTATTATCGCAGCGTTATTCTTTTCAGGGCTGATGGCCTTCACGGGCTGGGTTATCAGACATGGCTCATTGATGAACAAACGGCGAGCCCGTCACTGACCCTGAGCCACGACGAGACCATCGAAAATGCACGCTTGCGAATCTCACTTCAGCAGGGCGTACTCTCGCTGGAAAACCGCGGTACCGGCCAACGTATCGACAATCTTCTGACCTTCGTTGACTGCGGGGATGATGGCGATGAATTCGATTTTGCGCCTGTGGAGCATGAGCAGCCTGTAAGCGTCAGCACCTTTACGCTTATAGCCTGCGAAACGAGCCCGATGGTGTCGCGCATGACGCTGGAAACCACGCTTGTGCTGCCCAAAGATATGCAGCAACGACGGAATGCGGCACCGACACAGCCCATGACCATCCAGACGACGCTGGAACTCCGCCAGCATGAAAACTATGTGCGTGTGCAGCATCATCTGGTCAACGAGGCTCATGACCATCGTCTTCGCGTGCATATCAGAACACCGGTGAAAGCACCCGATTACGCCTTTGCCGATCAAGGCTACGCCTTACTGCGTCGCGAGACCCGGAGCCGTTACGTAAACGGCTGGCGAGAGCAAGGTTTCGTTGAGAAACCCGTGCCTGTTTACACCCTGGAAAACTGCGTGGCGTTACGCGATGACAACCATCTCTTCGCGGCTATCACCAAAGGCATCAAAGAGTATGAAGTTTTACCGGACAAAGACGTACTGGCGCTGACGTTATTTCGAAGCGTCGGCTTGCTTGGGAAAGACGATACGCCGTGGCGACCTGGCCGGGCGTCAGGCATCAATAATAAAATCGTCGACACACCGGATGCTCAAATGCTGCAGCCGATGACGTTTGATTATGCGCTGATGATGGATAGCGGAATCGATGATGCCGCCTTATTTAAGACGTGCAAACAGTATCGTGAGCACTATCTGAGCTATCAATTGCAACAGCTCAATACCTTTGAAGAACGCCTGGAGCGTTTCACTATCCCGCTACCGGAAAAAGGCCTCGCCCCGGCGTTCACCTGGCTCACACAGAATAATCCAGCCATTCAGATGAGCATGTGTAAGCCCGGCGATGGCGAACATACCGTTATCATCAGGTTGTTCAACCCTGGCGACACGCCGCAGACCGTCGAGCTCGCTTCTCCTTTTACCTGCAGAATTTATCGCCTGTCGCTGCTGGAAGAAATTCAGGAAACGGTGAAAGACAACCCGACTATCGCCGCGAAAGATTATCTGACGCTGGCCATACACCTTATGCAGGATCACAGCCATGAGTAGCGCGTCGTATGACAAATTTCCGGAAGTTGCAGTTTCCGGTTATGCGAACCACGCCGCGCAGGGCTGGCCAGCAGCAGTGAAAAAAGTGCGCGAACGGCTCCCGCCCGCTGAGAAAACGGTACTGGTTATCGACTGTTACCCCGGCGTGCGTCTTGAGGAGCTGGCGGAGCGCTTTTTCCCTGGCCTCAATGCAACCCTGGTTCTCAACGTGGAAACCGCGCGCCGCGATGAGCGGGAACTTCAGTCTTTACTGGCTTACAACCTTACGAACGATCGCGTTTTCGGCGTGATCTCCTGCCACCAGCTCACTGACTTTTTTGATGAGGCAAAACTCACTGCGCTGCGGGAACGGGTCGATGCAATAAGTACAGGCCTGGTTATTGTCTATGGCTCTGGCGCGGCGCTGGTACATGACGGCGATATACTGATTTATGCCGATATGCCGCGCTGGGAGATCCAGCAGCGTATGCGCCGGGGCGAGCTTGGCAACTGGGGCGTGGATAATCAGCACGAAGACATGCTTCGCCGCTACAAGCGTGCTTACTTTATCGAATGGCGTGTCTTCGATCGCCACAAAACGCCACTGCTAAAACGCACCGATTTTCTGTTAGATACCACGCTTGCGAATCAACCCGCCATCGTCAGCGGTTACGCGTTCCGCGCAGGCCTGGAGCAACTGACAACGCGTCCTTTCCGGGTAGTGCCGTTTTTTGACCCCGGCGTCTGGGGCGGACAGTGGATGAAGCGCACATTTGATCTCGATCCATCCATGCCCAATTACGCCTGGTGCTTTGACTGCGTGCCAGAAGAAAACAGCCTGTTCCTGCGTTTTGGCACGGTGCGAACAGAAATTCCGGCACAGGATCTGGTGCTGCTTTATCCGCGGCCTTTGCTCGGTGAAAATGTTCATGCGCGCTTTGGTGCTGAGTTTCCGATTCGCTTTGACATGCTGGATACCATCGGCGGCCAGAATCTCAGCCTCCAGGTTCATCCGGTGACGGACTATATTCAGCAGCAGTTCGGCATGCATTACACCCAGGATGAAAGCTACTACATTCTTGATGCGGAACCGGACGCAGTGGTTTATCTCGGCCTCCAGACCGGGACGCAGCCTGTGCAGATGGTTGATGCACTCAGACGCGCCGCGCGTGGAGAGAAAGCCTTTGACGATGCCCGGTTCGTTAACCCGATCCCCGCCCATAAACACGATCATTTTCTGATCCCGGCAGGAACGGTACATGGCGCAGGCGCGGGAACGATGGTGCTTGAGATAAGCGCCACGCCGTATATTTTTACCTTCAAACTCTGGGACTGGGGACGCCTCGGTATGGATGGCCTTCCCCGCCCCGTACATCTTGAGCACGGGGCGCAGGTGATCGACTGGGAAAGGGATACACAATGGGTGCGCCGCCATCTGGTGAACCAGGCAGAACCTCGCGCTGGCGGCGACGGCTGGCGAGAAGAGCGTACTGGCCTGCATGAGCGCGAGTTTATCGAAACCCGGAGACACTGGTTTGATAAACCGGTACTGCATCATACCCATGGCACCGTTAACGTGCTTAATCTCGTCGAGGGTGCCGAAGCGTTAGTGGAGAGCCCCAATGGCACGTTTGAGCCGTTCGTGGTGCATTACGCCGAAACCTTTATCGTCCCGGCGGCAGCGGGTGCCTACCGCATCTCTCCCTTTGGCAAAGGGAGCGGGCAGCAACTGGCGACGATAAAAGCCTGGGTGAGAGGATGACGCGCTTCGCGCACGTGTTTCAGCCAGGCGTTCAGCCTGGCTGAAACGGAATCCCTGGCGGATGCTTGTCAGGCGACAGAGGAAGAAACGGCAGGCGCGTTGACCTGTCGCGAGGCTTACTCTGCCAACTGGTAAGCCACCAGCAGCTGGCCTTTCTTTACTTTAATGCCCGTGAGCGTCACCTCACCCACCTGCGAGAGCGACGACACATGCGTGCCGCCGCAGCCGTAGACGGGCAGTTCGCCAAAGCGCACCTGCCGCCGCCCGTCAACGAAATCGACATAGCGCGGCAGATCGGCGGCAACCCACGCGGCGATGATCTCGCTTAACGCATTGGCGTCCGGCACGTCTGACGCCTGCGCCGGGGCAAACGTTATTTTGCCTTCGCCAGGCCAGTGGTGCGCTTTCACGGGCTGCCAGCCGAGCTGCTCCCCGGCATAGCCAATCAGGTGGCCCGCAGAGTGCCAGCGGGTATGGCGGTGACGCAACGTGTGATCGACCACGAGCGTGACAGGGCCGGTCGCTACCGGCTGCGCCAGCAGATGAATCACCAAATCGCCGCGGTTTTCGACGCGCAGCACCGGCACGCCGTTTATCGTGCCGCTGTCTGAGGGCTGCCCGCCGCCCTGCGGGTGAAACAGCGTCGTATCCAGCTCCACTTCATACTCGCCCTGCGCATTTTGTTCGCAGCGCAGTACGTTTGCTTCACCCTGCAGCGCATCGCTCAGGTAGTACTCTCTGTGTGTCATCGTTGTCCTCCGGGTTCATCACACAGTATATTTATTATTCCCGCAGCGATAATCCTGCCTTACGACAACGAACCTTTGCATCAGGCGCACAAATATGAATTTAGCCCTTCTGCCCGACATCGCCGTTTTCGTGCAGGTGGTGGAGAGCGGCAGTTTCTCCGCCGCCGCGCGAAAACTTGGCAGTACGCCCTCTTCCGTCAGCCGCAGCGTCTCTCGCCTGGAGCGCGAGCTGGGCTGCAAGCTGCTGGTGCGCACCACACGCAAACTGCGCCTCAGCGAGGCGGGCAGCGGTGTGTTTCAGCGCGCCGCCAGTATGATGGATGCCGCCCGCGACGTGATGGCCCAGGGCGGTACCGCCTCACAGGCACCACAGGGGCGCGTCACGCTTGGCGTGCCGAAAGCGGTGGGCCGTTTTGTGATCCATCCGCTAATGGAGGAGTTTCTGACGCGCTACCCGCAGGTGGATATCTGCCTGCGCCTGGAAGACCGGTATATGGATCTGATCGATGATGAGGTGGATCTGGCACTGCGCATTACCGATTCCCCGTCTCCCGGCCTGTACGGTAAACCGCTGATGCCAATAGAGCACCTGCTGTGCGCCACGCCGGATTATCTTGCGCGCCACGGCACGCCGGAAACGCCGCAGGCATTACGTCATCACAGCTGCATCAGCCTGGGTGAAACGGCGGCGGACGCGCGCTGGAAATTTCGTCGCGACGGGAAAAGCGTGGTGGTGCAAACGCATGGGCGGTACGCCGCCAACCATACCGGCGTGCGGCTGGACGCCGTGAGGCGCCATCTGGGCATCGGCAGCCTGCCGCGTTTTACCGCCAGTGACGCGCTGGCGGCAGGCGAGATTGTGCAGGTGCTACCAGAGTGGGAATTTATCAGCAGCTATTCCGGCAGGCTCTGGCTGCTGTGGTCGACGGGCCGCCATATGCCTGCCAAAATCCGGGTGCTCATCGACTACCTGACGGAAAAGCTTTGTTAAGGCGCAAGCGTGAGCGTTTGTGCAACCCAGTCGCGAAACGCAGCCACGTCGATACCGAGCGCGACCTGCGCGTTCGCAGGCCGGTTTAACTTGCCTTCAATATCCACCACCGTGGTGCCCGCCGTGTAGTCGCCACGCGTCTCTACCGCCACGAAACAGGGTTTGAGCGTAAACAGTTCAGGCTTAACCAGCCAGGCGATAGCGCAGAGATCGTGCATACGCAGGCCCGTCGTCATGCTGCCGCTGCGGTAATGGCTGAACAGCGCATGCAGCATTTTCCCGGTGCGGTTAAGTGAGGGCAACGCCGCGAGATAATCAGGCGTCAGCACAGCCTGGTTGGTGACATCCAGCCCGCACATCACAATCTCAATGCCACTGTCAAACACCCGCGTGGCGGCCTCGGGATCGATAGCGATATTAAACTCAGCATTGGGAGTAAAGTTGCCGCGCCCTGCCGAACCGCCCATCATTACCAGCCGTTTGATTTTCGCTTGACATGCCGGATAGTGCGTCAGCAGCAGCGCGATATTGGTCAGCGGCCCGATGGTGACGAGCGTCAGCGGCTCCGTGGCGGCCGTCAGGCGTTCGTAAATCGCCTGAAATGCCGGAACGTCGAGCGTCAGCCGGTCGTGTTCGACAAATTCGTAGCCTTCCATTCCCGATTCGCCATGCACCGACGCGGCATCGCGCAGCGGGCGCACCAGCGGCGTGGCGGCACCCTGCGCCACCGGCACATCAGCATTCCAGAAATGCAGCAGTTGCAGCGCGTTGCGTGTGGTTTTCTCTACGGACACATTGCCTGCGACGGTAGTGATGAGCTGTAAATCAAGCGCTGGTGAAAACAGCGCGGCGGCGATAGCCACGGCATCGTCAATACCGGGATCGGTATCGAGAATAATCGGCGTTTTTGTCATGGGCGCTCCTTATTGTCTGGCCTGCCGTCAGGATAAAAAAATGCCGGACGATCTTCACCGTCCGGCATGCAGTTCTGGTACGCGCGTAAAAAATTACTGCACTTCGCGCGCGTCGATGCGCAGCTCCTTCGGCACTTCGAAAACGATGTTTTCTTCGCGACCGGTCAGCTCGTGAGCGTCGCTGCCGCCAAGCGCTTTGAGGCGCGTAATGACGTTCTGCACCAGGACATCCGGTGCCGAGGCGCCCGCGGTCACGCCGACACAGGCGGCGTTCTGCACCCAGGCTTCCTGAATGTCGTTGGCGTCGTCGATAAGATACGCCGTTTTGCCCATGCGCTGTGCCAGCTCCGCCAGACGGTTGGAGTTAGAGGAGTTTTTCGAGCCCACCACCAACACGACGTCCGCCTGCTCCGCCAGCGCACGCACCGCTTCCTGACGGTTGGTGGTGGCATAGCAGATATCGTCTTTACGCGGCCCGACGATTTTCGGGAAACGGCTGCGCAGCGCGTCGATCACTTCGGAAGTGTCGTCCACCGACAGCGTCGTCTGGGTCATAAAGGAGAGATTATTCTCATCCTTCACGGTAATTTTCCAGACATCTTCCGGCGATTCCACCAGGTACATGCCCCCTTCCGGGTTGCTGTACTGGCCCATCGTGCCTTCCACTTCCGGGTGCCCGGCGTGGCCGATAAGAATGGCTTCTTCACCGCGGCGGCTGGATCGCGCCACTTCCATATGCACTTTGGTCACCAGCGGGCAGGTGGCGTCAAATACCGTCAGATCGCGGCTTTTCGCTTCGTTGCGTACCGCCTGAGAAACGCCGTGGGCGGAGAAAATCAGGATCGCGCCATCCGGCACTTCGCTGATTTGCTCGATAAAAATCGCGCCGCGCTCGCGCAGGCTGTCCACCACGTAACGGTTATGGACCACTTCATGGCGAACGTAGATAGGCGCGCCGTAAATCGCCAGCGCGTTTTCCACAATGCTGATAGCGCGGTCCACGCCTGCGCAGAAGCCGCGCGGGTTAGCCAACAGGATCTGCATCAGAACTCTCCAGCGCCGGATCGATCTCCAGCACGTCTATATCAAAATGAAGGGTATGCCCGGCGAGCGGATGGTTGAAATCCACCGTGATGGAGTCACCGTTAATTTCACGGATAACGCCCGGCATCTCGCTGCCGTCCATTGCGGTAAAGAGCATGATAGCCCCGATATCCGGCTCGCCCGCGTCGATAAACTCGCGGCGGGAGAAGTACTGGATGAGATCCGGGCTTGGCGTACCGAACGCGTCTTCCGGCAGGAGCGTAAACGCTTTTTTGTCGCCAGCGTGCAGGCCGAGCAACTCGCGCTCCAGGCCCTGCGACAGCGAGCCGTCGCCCAGGCGAAACAGCGCGGGTTTGCCGCTGTTGCGGCTGGACTCCGCCGTGGAGCCGTCTTCAAGCTTCAGCGTAAAGTGCACAAGCACCGCGCTGTTGCTCTGTATGGATGTAGACATGCAGGTTGCTCACTTATTTTGGGTCGTCTGTCTGGCCGGTATCGGGAAAACAGACGGCCGCACATTCTGTGGGCCGGGAAGCGTAGCGCCGCCCGGCCAGAGGTTACGCCGTGGCTTTCTGTTTAGAAGGCAGGAAGCCTTCCAGCACCACTAACGCCGCGCCGATACAAATGGCGGTATCAGCCAGGTTGAACGTCGCGAAGTGCCAGTCGCCGACATAGAAGTCGATCATATCGACCACGAAGCCGTGCCACAGACGGTCAAACAGATTGCCCAGCGCGCCGCCAATAATCAGCGCGTAAGCAATGTTGTTGAGCTTCTGACTCGCCTTCGCGCGATACATCATGACCACCAGCAGCACGCAGATACCGATAGCGATACCAGCGAAGAACCAGCGCTGCCAGCCGCCTTTGTCCGCGAGGAAGCTGAACGCCGCGCCGTAGTTGCGCGCATAATGCAGATTGAGCGACGGGAACAGCGAGACGGTTTCCCCCAGCGCGAAACGCTGGAGGATTAACGCCTTGCTACCCAGATCGACAATCAGCACGACCACCACCAGCCACAGCCAGCGCAGACCGGTTGAAAGAATCGGTTTACTCATCAGGCAAACTTACGTTTTTCGCCGTCACCGGCGACGTTACTGACACAGCGACCGCAGATTTCTGCGTGTTCCGCCACCTTGCCGATATCGGTGGTGTAGTGCCAGCAGCGCGGGCACTTCTCCCCTTCGGCTTTTGCGAGCGCCACTTTCAGCCCTTTGAGCAGTTCGCTCTGCTGGGCATCCGCGGCAGCGCTGGCATAATCCTCAACCTTCGCCTGCGAGGTCAACAGGACAAATCGCAATTCCTCGCCAAGCGCGGTGAGTTTCGCCGCCAGCTCCGGCTCCGCGTACAGGGTGACCGCCGCTTCCAGCGAGCCGCCGACTTTCTTATCGGCACGCGCCTGCTCAATCACCTTGTTCACTTCGCCGCGCACTTTCAGCAGCGCGTCCCAGTAAGCGTCGTTCATCGCTTCGGTATCGGCAAGGCCAAACAGGCCGTCATACCACTCACCGGTAAAGACATACTTCTCACGCTCGCCTGGCAGGTAGCCCCACACTTCATCTGCAGTGAAGGAGAGGATAGGCGCCATCCAGCGCACCAGCGCTTCACTGATGTGATAAAGCGCGGTCTGGCAGCTGCGGCGCGCCACGCTGTCAGCTTTCGCGGTGTACTGACGATCTTTGATGATATCGAGATAGAACGAGCCCATTTCGATAGAGCAGAAACGCATCAGGCGCTGCACCACTTCGTGGAAATCGTACGCTTCATACGCTTTGACGATATCGTCCTGCGCGGCTTTCGCGCAGCCGACCGCCCAGCGATCCAGCACGACCATCTCTTCCGGTTTCACCATGTCTTTCGCCGGATCGAAACCGTTCAGGTTCGCCAGCAGGAAGCGCGCGGTGTTACGGATACGGCGATACGCATCGGCGGCGCGTTTTAAGATCTCGTCAGAGACCGCCATCTCGCCGGTGTAGTCGGTGGATGCCACCCACAGACGCAGAATATCCGCGCCCAGTTTGTTCATCACATCCTGCGGAGAGACCGTATTGCCGATGGATTTCGACATCTTGCGGCCCTGGCCGTCAACGGTGAAACCGTGGGTCAGTACCTGGCGATATGGCGCTTTGCCTTTCATCGCGGTGGAGATCATCAGCGAGGACATAAACCAGCCGCGATGCTGGTCAGAGCCTTCGAGATACATATCCGCCGCATGGCCTGAGAATTCCGGGCGCACGTCAACCACAGATGAGTGGGTAGAGCCGGAGTCGAACCATACATCCAGCGTATCCGGCACTTTTTCATAGACATCGGCGTCATCGCCCATGATGTCGCGCGGGTCGAGATCCCACCACGCCTGGATGCCGTCCTGCTCAACGCGTTTCGCCACTTCTTCCATCAGCTCCAGCGTGCGCGGATGCAGCTCCTGCGTCTCTTTATGGACGAACAGAGACATCGGCACGCCCCAGGTACGCTGACGGGAGATACACCAGTCCGGGCGGTTGGCGACCATCGACTCGATACGCGCCTGACCCCAGTCCGGGATCCACTGCACACCTTTGATCTCTTTGAGCGACTGCGCGCGCAGGCCTTTTTGATCCATGCTGACGAACCACTGCGGCGTGGCGCGGAAGATGATCGGCGTTTTATGACGCCAGCAGCACGGATAGCTGTGCAGCAGCTTCGCGACGTTCAGCAGCGCGCCTTTTTCACGCAGCAGTTCAACAATCTGATCGTTCGCTTTGAAGACGTTAACGCCATCCAGCCCCGGATACGTGCCCGGCAGGTACGTGCCGTCAGGGCCGACCGGATTGGCAATCTCCAGACCATATTTCTGGCTGATGGTGTAGTCGTCCGGGCCGTGGCCGCCTGCGGTATGCACCGCGCCGGTACCGGCATCAAGCGTCACGTGCTCGCCGAGAATAGCCGGAACGTCAAAGCCCATGAACGGGTGCGTAAAGCGCATCAGCTCAAGCTGCGCGCCTTTGGTTTCGCCAAGCACGGTGTAATCGGCGACGTTGATGCGCTTCATCACGCTCTCAAGCAGGTCTTTCGCCACGATCAGCGCCTGGCCTTCGATCTGCACCAGCACATAGTCGATTTCAGCGTGCAGAGAGATAGCGCGGTTCGCCGGCAGCGTCCACGGCGTGGTGGTCCAGATAACCAGCGATACCGGGCCGTTGACGTTCTGCGCGCCAAACTTCGCCGCGACCGCCGCCGCGTCTACCGCGTTAAAGGCAACATCAATAGAAGGCGACGTTTTGTCGTAATACTCCACTTCCGCCTCGGCGAGCGCGGAGCGGCAGTCGACGCACCAGTGCACCGGCTTCGCGCCTTTGTGCAGGTGGCCGTTGCCGATGATTTTACCGAGCGCGCGAATGATGTTGGCTTCGGTGTTGAAATCCATGGTCAGGTACGGGTGCGACCAGTCGCCCAGCACGCCCAGACGGATAAAGTCTTTACGCTGGCCGTCAACCTGGGTCGCCGCGTATTCACGGCATTTGGCGCGGAATTCGGCCGCGGTGAATTTCTCACCCGGCTTGCCAAACTCTTGCTCCACTTTCAGTTCGATCGGCAGACCGTGGCAGTCCCAGCCCGGCACGTACGGAGAGTCATAACCGGCAAGCCCTTTGGACTTCACGATAATGTCTTTCAGAATCTTGTTAACCGAGTGACCAATATGAATGCTGCCATTCGCATAAGGAGGGCCATCATGCAGAATGAAGGTTTTTTTGCCTTTTTTGGCTGCACGAATGATGCCGTACAGGTCATCATCGGTCCAACGCGCCAGCATTCCCGGTTCACGCTTGGCGAGATCGCCGCGCATCGGGAACCCTGTTTCCGGCAAATTCAGGGTTGATTTATAGTCACTCATCAGATTCTCGGTTCCGTATTTCGGTTTGATAATTAGCCGATTCAGGCGTTACGCCGGTGTCGGTAGCCCAAAAAAGTCGCGGGCGGTGATCACGTCTCTGGCGATTTGCGCCTTGAGTTCATCAAGCGAGGCAAACCGCTGTTCATTGCGTATTTTTTTACGCAGCACTACATCTATATGGCGGCCGTAGAGGTCGATTGCAACGTCCAGCAAGTGAACTTCCAGCTGCTGGCGCAGGCCGGCCACCGTCGGGCGGGTGCCGATATTGGCGACGCCGGGCAGCGGTTTGTCGCTGATGCCCAGCACCTCCACCGCATAAACGCCCTTAACGGGCGAAACCTGACGGCGCAGCGGTAAATTCGCCGTCGGGAAACCTATGGTGCGTCCGAGCGCGTCGCCGTGGACCACGCGCCCGCAGATGGCGAATGGCCGTCCGAGCAGGTTTTCTGCGAGGCTTAAGTCATCCTGCGCGAGCGCCTGGCGTACGGCGGTGCTGCTGATGCGCACGCCCTCTTCGCAAAACGTTTGTGTACTGGTGACTTCAAAACCATATTCGCGCCCGGCTTTCTGTAATAACAAGAAATCCCCTTCGCGACCAGCGCCAAAGCGGAAATCGTCACCGGTTGCCAGGAATTTCACGCCGAGGCGCTCGACCAGCAGATCGCTGACGAAATTCTGAGCCGTCAGCGCGGCAAAGCGGCGGTCAAAACGAATGCACAGCACGTAATCCACGCCGCAACGGGCGAGGTAGCGCAGCTTTTCGCGCAGCCGGGTAAGCCGTGCAGGCGCTTTATCGGCCGCGAAAAGTTCAAGCGGCTGCGGCTCGAAAATCATGACCATAACGGGCAGGCCGCGTTCGCGCCCTTGCGCGCATAGCCCGGCAAGCAAAGCCTGGTGCCCACGATGCACGCCATCGAAATTGCCGATGGTCAGCACGCAACCGTGATGCTCAGAGGTGAGATTATGTATGCCGCGTATCAGCTTCATGACTGGCTCAGAACAGTGAAAATCGTCGGATTATACCTTGTACAGCCTATAAGGTTAACCGACGATTTGGCCCTGTCAGCCATAAACCGGCAACGATTTCATCGCGCTGCGTCAGGGTTTCGCACTGAACGCGAATTTTGTCCCACAAAGACTGTATTCGCACGAGGCAAGCTGGTAGAATCTTGCGCCATCACTACGTAACGAGCGCCGCATAACAACGGCGCTTATTTGCACAAATCCATTGACAAAAGAAGGCTGAAAGGGCATATTCCTCGGCCTTTGAATTGTCCACATAGATCATATTTGGGAGTTGGACCTTGGCTAATATCAAATCAGCTAAGAAGCGTGCCGTTCAGTCTGAAAAGGCCCGTAAGCACAACGCAAGCCGTCGCTCTATGATGCGTACTTTCGTTAAGAAAGTGTACGCAGCGATTGAAGCTGGCGACAAAGCTGCTGCACAGAAAGCATTTAACGAAATGCAACCAATCGTGGATCGTCAGGCTGCTAAAGGTCTGATCCACAAAAACAAAGCTGCTCGTCATAAAGCTAACCTGGCTGCACAGATCAGCAAACTGGCTTAATCGCCATTCGCTGTCGCTTGTTGCAAGCAGCTTGTTAAAAAAACCCGCTTATGCGGGTTTTTTTATGCCTGCTGATTTATTTTGGCGGCACAAACAGCGCCGAATAGTCACGATTGCAGATGCGCTGCACCGCCGGATGCTGAATCATTCGCTCTGCGAAAATCGCGTGATACTCCTCCATCACATTATCCATGCGCCCTATCTCCACAATATTCTCATCCTCGTAAAAATCGTGCGCGTAGAGGCTTGGCGCGACAAAAATAGCATTGTGCGCCGCGCCGAAGGCTTTCATCAGCGCCGCGTCGTCAAACTCGCCGAGAATTTCCACCTTCAGACCCTGCGAGTGGATCCAGTTCAGTAATTTACGCCCAAGCATGGAACGACGCCCGGGTATCAGTAACCGGCGCTCTTCAAGACACGCCGGGAACGGCTTTGTCGGCGCCGGGCTTTGGCACCAGAAGCTCACGCTGCACTCGCCAATTTTGACGGAAAACAGGCCCGCCTGCTGCGTGGAGTCGATGGGGCAATCGGAGATAATCATATCGAGCTTATGCTGGCTCAGTTGCTCAAGCAGCATCTCGTGCGTCGATTCAAAACAGCGCAGGTGGATTTGCTCATCTTCCACCACCGCCGCGTCGAGCACGCCGCTGACCAGCCTTTTCGAAAGGGCGTCCGCCACGCCGACATCAAACAATAAGTGAGATTCTTTGCGGTAGTTGATGATGTCCAGCATCTCCTGGCTTAGGGTGAACATGCGATCGGCATAACGAAACACCAGTTGCCCCAGTTCGCTCGGCTCAAGCCCTCTTCCCTTACGCTTAAACAGTTTGCCCTGTAGCCTCTCCTCCAGCGCTTTTATCTGTCCGGTAATGGTTTGCGGCGTAAGGTAGAGCGCCTCGGCTGCACCGACGACCGAGCCCTCCTTACAAACCTGCCAGAAGTAATATAAGTGGTTGTAATTGATATGAGACATAAGCGCGTTCTCTGTGGAGTCCCTGAGGCAAAGCGGCCTTCACTCCGAAAGGCCGCATGATAAACCAGACGTTAAGGTGCCCGTGATAAATGGCTGCGCAGGAGCGCATAGCCGATGACCGCAGCCAGTAATGAACCGACCAGAATGCCAAGCTTAGCCCAGGTCACCAGGGCTGCGTCGACATCACCAAAAGCCAGCGACGCGATGAAAATGGACATCGTAAAGCCGATACCACACAGCACGCCGACGGCCAGAATCGTCTTCTGGCTGACGCCCGGCGGGAGTGTTGCCCACTTAAGCTTTACCGCCAACGCGCAAAACAGGCTGATGCCGAGCGGCTTACCGATAAACAAACCGGCGATAATGCCAAGCGGCAGCAGCGACGCCAGGCCCGCCAGCGTGACGCCATCCAGCGAAACGCCTGCGTTCGCGAACGCAAACAGCGGCAGGATGAGAAAACCCACCCACGGGTGTAGCGCATGCTCAAGCGTGCCTGCGGGCGAATGTCCCTTCTGCGCTTTAAGCGGTACGAAAAAGCCGATAATGACGCCCGCAAGCGTGGCATGGACACCCGATTTCAGCACCGCCGTCCAGAGCACGACACCCACCAGGATATAAACCCCGACGCGGCGCACGTTGCAAAGATTAAGCACCGCCAGTACGGCGATAGCGCCAGCTGCCACCATCAGCGACACCATCGACAGCGAACTGGTATAGAACAGCGCAATAATCACAATCGCGCCCAGATCGTCGATGATAGCCAGCGCCATCAGGAAAATTTTCAGCGCGGGCGGCACACGGCTACCGAGCAGCGCCAGAATCCCCAGGGCGAACGCGATATCCGTCGCCGCCGGAATAGCCCAGCCCGCGCGGGTTATCGGATCCTGAAAATTGAACGCCAGATAGAGCGCGGCAGGCAACACCATCCCGCCCAGCGCGGCAATCACCGGCAGCGACGCCTGTCGACGGCTGGCGAGCGAGCCCTGTACCAGTTCACGCTTCACCTCAAGCCCCACCAGCAGGAAGAACACGGCCATCAGCGCGTCGTTCACCCATAGCAGCATGTTCTTTTTAATCTCCAGCGCCCCGAATTTTAATTCTACCGGCGTACTGAGAAAGCCGGTGTAGAGCTCTTGCGTGGCGTTGAGGTTTGCCAGAAGCATGGCCAGCGCGGCGGCGGCGATCAGCACAATGCCGCCTGCTGCGTCACTTTTAAAGAAACGTTCTACTTTTTTTATCATCATTGTCTACCCAGAATTATAGAGTCACGTATTCACTGACTTACACCAGGTATAAGGATAGCGGCCTTTATCCATCGGAAAAGCAGTTTATTCTGGGCATACAGATCGTTTAAAACGAATTATTGGAAATGACATCGGGTAAATGGCAGGCAAAAAAAGCCCCGGTAATCCATCCCCGGGGCCAGAGGTCCGCTCAAACACGGGCAGAGCGGCAAATATCATCGTGACGTTGACGACTCAATAGGTTCCGATATCTGTCCAGACCTGATAAGGCCCGCAGTTGAGATCGGGCTGCTCGCCCTGCGAATACCAGTTAACCTGATAGTTGTGACCTTTCCAGCTGACTTTCTCGAAAGATCCCCATTTCGCCCCGTAAATCGTGCCGGCATCCCAGAGCGGATACGGCGCGCTGCCGGTATCCGGGGTCGGGGTGGGCGTCGGCGTGGGGGTCGGGTCCGGTGTCGGCTCAGGCGTCGGTTGTGGCACCGGAGTGTCGCCGCCCGCAGGCGCATTACCCGGCACGGCAGTGACAACAAAGCGCTGCTGTGACGAAGGCTCATTTTTGGTGTCGCGGACAAACAGCGTGAACTGGTAATCGGTGCTCTGGGTAACGACAGGCACGTCAAACTCAATCACGGCGGCGCTCTTATCCGCGACGGTAATCGTCCCTGGCACGCCCCAGCTAAAGCTCAGCGCGTCGTTGTCGTCATCATGCGACGCCTCACCGGAGAGCTGAATGCGCGAACCGCCGACCACCCGCAACTGGATAGCCGCCACGGGCGCATGGTTGACTGTCGGTTGCGGCTCGCTATCACCGCCGCTGTTATCCGGCTCAGCAACATTGATGCCTTCGAAGTAGAACGGCTTCATATCGATGGTCTGGGTGTCGATTTCATAACCCAACCCTTCACGTGCGGCATTCACCAGCACGCCGTTATCCTGGTCAATCGTCCAGGTGAATAACCCGCCGAGGTTACGCGACGCGGCATACTGGCCTTTCGCTTTTACCGAGCGCGGCGTGTCGAGCGACATAAACAGTTTGCTTTGCGGGTTATAGAGATAATCCGCGTTAGCGACTTTATCGGTATAGACGTTAAAACCGTTGCGCCCTTTCTGATTTTCCAGATCCAGATAGTTATAAATGGTGTCGTACCATTCGGTGCTACCGGATTCAAAACTCCCGGTCGTGGTGCCGTTGCCCGGAGAATAAGACCCTTTCAGCGGGGAGAAGCTTTCGATCACCGCATTGCGGGCGTTACGGGTATAACCTGCGTAGCCAATGTTGATACGATCGGACGGGAAGCCTTCGGCAATCAGATAATCCACTACCGCCTCAATACTCCAGCCACCCGCAGTGAGCGGCGTCAGATTGGTGTGGTGTGTCAGCGTATCCGCCCACGGGGTGCCGAAGAAGTCATAGGTCATGACGTTAATGGCGTAGAGACCCGCGTCCAGCAGCGCTTTGACATTGGAATACTCAAGCGTAGAGACAACCGCTGAGCTGGCGATCGAGATTTTCACATCGCTGCGCCCTGCCGCGCTGAGCTGCTTTTTCATCTCAGCGATAAGCAGCGCGTAATTCGCGCCATCTTCCGGGCCATGCGGGTTGCCGTTGCCTTCGGCGTTTGGATATTCCCAGTCGATATCCACTTCGCTAAACATCGGGAATTGTTTGAACAGCTTCACCACGCCGGCGGCGAACGTTTTGCGCGATGAGTCGGTTTTCGACATCTCGTGGAAACCGTTACTCATGGTCCAGCCACCGATACTCATCGACAACACCAGGGTATGTCCCTGCTGTTTCGCTTTTTGCTGGAGATCGCGCAGGCCGCCCAGCAGCCCTTTGGTTGTCGCCTGGGTTACCGTAGCCGGGTCGATATCCCAGCCGCTGGTGGTGTGGCCGCAGTTTTCATAAGACTGAAAATCCCCCCACGGATCGAGGAAAGTGGGTTCGTTGGTGTTTTTGTTGGTCTGGCGAGCCGCGTTTTCAATGGTGTATTGCTTTTCGCCTTTATCGCCAACAATGCCGAGGAAACCAAAAACGATTTTGTCATACGCAGTAGGCGAGACCTTCGCCAGATCATAGCCGCGACCCCGGTTAGCGGGGCTGTCATCCCCCTGCAGGCGTCCATCGTATTGCGACCAGTCAGTATAATAACCAAATACTTTTGGTTTATTAGCAGCCTTATATTTGTTATATACCGGTTTCGCCACGCGGGCTGAAGTATAACTGTATTTTTCAGTTTCGCTTGCTGGATTAAAACCATCGGCAGCATTACTGGTTTCCGTCAGGCTATCGCCCTGAATTAATTTACTTGTAGCCATGTTTATTTTCCTTCGTGAAAAGTGAGTGCAGTACTTTCTGCGCTAACTATCATGATCGGCCAGTTTCTATTCCTCCAGTCACAACCAATAAAAATGATTTTAAAAAACAACAATGATTTAAAGAGCGCTTTCAAAAGAACAAACAAAACCCATCTTTTTCATTTTTTATCATTGTATTCAACCAGTTGAAACCCAATATATCATACATTAAAGATTAAACTGCCGTTAATTCCAACTTAAAAGAGATTTAAAAAGCCAGGGGAATCGTGATCCGTATTAGCGTTTCGCTAAATAAAAACGCATTTTTTATTCTATTCTGTGGAAATTAACAAAGTGCCTCCCTACTCTTAAAGGCGCCAGAGAACCTCCCGCCATATATTCGTATCTGTTCACAGGTGATATATGAAAAGTTATCTGATTAACCACAATTGTATTTTTACTGAGGCTAATAACGAATTAAAAAATACCGATAACGCATGCGTCATCAAAATGACGTCCATGCGGGCACGATGCTTAAGTTTTATTATTGAAAACGCCAAAAATGGTGTGATTGAAAAGCAACAAATCGCCGCTTTCTTGTGGGGCAACCGGGGACAATTCATCAGCGATGCCAACCTGACGCAGGTGCTGTACCTGCTGCGCCGGGATCTGCGCGCGCTCGGCATTAATGACCTCTTTGTCACCATTCCTAAGCTTGGCATCAAAGTGAATGATGATGTGCCGGTCGACATCCTGACCGAAGAAAAAAAGAAAAAGCCAAAACGCGCGCTCTGGACCGCGGCGGTGTTTGCCGTGTTCATCCTCTGTGTCCTGACGCTTTTAACTCTGACGGATGTAAGTAACCCATAAACTCTGTTGCGAGGAATCACTATGAATCCTGTTATCGACGGTATTCTGAATATTGAAGGCAGTTATGTGGATAATCCGGCCGATCGGGGAGGCCCGACAAAATGGGGTATTACCGAGAAAACGGCAAGAGCGCACGGCTACAAAGGGAATATGCGGGATCTGAGCCGCGATGAGGCGTACCTCATACTGGAGCAAGATTACTGGACAGCGCCGGGGTTTGACTAGGTCGCACAATACTCGCTGCCTGTCGCGTTTGAGCTATGCGAAGCGGGGACGAATATCGGGCCTTCGGTGCCTGCCCGGTGGCTGCAGCGCTGGCTGAACGTATTCAACAATCAACAAGCGTTTTATCACGATTTGACCGTGGACGGCATTATCGGAAGAAACACCCTGAATGCGTTGAAAACGTATCTGGATAAGCGTGGCAAAGAGGGTGAGAGCGTGCTGGTCAAGGCGCTTAACTGTACGCAAGGCGATTACTATCTGGAGATTACGGAAAAACGCGAGGCAAACGAGGCGTTCATCTATGGCTGGCTGCGTGAAAGAGTCACGCCCTCCTGACTGGTCTGAAAAAAAGCCCGCTTATCACAGCGGGCTTTTTGTTGTGCTTATTTTAACAACGAGGCGCCACTCAGGAAGTTTTTCACTTTCTCGCTCAGCACCCGCAATATCGGCGTGGCAAACACCCCACCGAGCCCTGCGACCATCAGCACCATATTAAAACTCATGTTGCGATCAATAGCCGCCACGCTCAACAGAAAAGCGGTAAAGCAGGAAATCGCTATCTGAGCCAGACAATCCATAATATCTTTATGGGTGTCATTTCTTTCACGCTTCATCAGATAACTGACAAAGCCCCCCCACCCTCCGATTGCAATAATCGTTAATAAGATCTCCAGTTCAACCAGAACCAGTTTAGGGGCGGCGACATGAGCTGCAATAGACATAATAAACCTCGGTAATAAGTAGACGATAAATAATTACGCCGTCTGGCGATGCGATAAAGCTAGCAATCTAACCAGTAGGTCGCTAATCATTTAATCTCATGCCCGGTCTTCATCGTTTCTTTGACGCATCGATGTTTTTTTTACCGATTTTTTTTAGCCAGTGATTTACGTGTCTGTGAAAGGCTATTTACGATAATTGATAAGAGTTTGCAGCATTGCAATAACATCTCTAATCTGGTCGCGTTGCGGGTTATGACGATACCAGTAGGCATAAATCTTAATTATTTCAAACTCTATGGCGTCAGGAAGATCGATTAATGCAATCCGATACCGTCCCTGCGACTGAAAAAAACGCGCTATCTTTTCCGGTAATATCGCTATCATGGATGAGTTTTCAATAATACTTAATAACCCATTTATTGATTCTGTATTATACCCAACTGAAAAATGGCTATTAAAAAAAGAGAAGGATTCATTGTTTGTGATTTCTTTTTTTAGCCTTGGTGTTATCGCGTAAGGATAATAAATGGCATGCCGGGAGGTAAAAAGATTCGCGAGCGTTAACTGCTGTAGTTCACAAAGCGGATTCTGAACATGACAGACCGCGGTATAAGTACGGTATTGATCAAGAATGATCTGCTCAATATCGGGATCGCTGAAATAATGTGTGCTTATCAGCAGATCGCCCTTTCCGTTTCTTATGTCGCTGATTTTCTTTGAAGAATCTTTCCCTGAGACTGATGAGCAATGCAGCCGAAAACGCTCAAACATCTCCATATCAAACAGTTGCGAAATGTAGTACTGCTCGCTGATATCGTCACCCATAATTTTCATTTCACACCAGGGCGATATCCTGGCGTCATGATCAAAGGTGGCGTCAATCATATCCAGCACCTTACTATAGGCGCGGTGAATTTCGTGCGCACGCGGTGTTGGCATCAGGCCTTCGCGAGTACGAATAAAAAGTTCTTCGTTATAGGTTTGCTGGAGACGTTGAATAGCAAGCGTAATGGCGGCAGGAGTGACCTGAAGTTGACGGGAAGCACGAGTGGCATTGCCCGCGGTGATCACCGCATCAAGGACTTTGATTAGATTATAATCAAATTCTTTGACACCATTCTTCTTCTTCATCTCACAGAGTGTCCTGGCGCCGGTAGGGGAAGGTACAAAATATAAGCTTCGACGGCTGCTGGCAAAATCAATTTATATCTTCTACAACGTCCTTATCTAAAATGGCGGCGCAAGCCACACTATTTGTTCCTGAGCCACCAGACTGGCGCAAGACAATGTTAATATCCGCTTCGCTGTTATTTATTATGATTAAGTAAAAACTGAGTATAAAAAAAGCCTGAAACGGCAAATACCGTTTCAGGCTCATCCATGATTCGTTAAAACCGAAAGGTTAACGGGTCAGGTCGTCAAAGAACTTTTTCACACCGTCGAAAAAGCTTTTAGAGCGTGGGCTGTTCTTTTCGCCAGTCGGGCCGCCAAAGCTTTCCTGCAGCTCCTGAAGCAGCGCTTTCTGACGATCGTTCAGGCCGACCGGGGTTTCCACCACGACACGACACAGTAAATCACCCTGCGCGCCGCCACGGACCGATTTCACGCCTTTACCACGCATGCGGAACAGCTTACCGGTCTGGGTTTCGCTCGGCACTTTCAGCATCACACGGCCATCCAGCGTCGGAACTTCAATCTCGCCGCCCAGCGCCGCCATTGCAAAGTTGATAGGCACTTCGCAGTAGAGATTGTTACCTTCACGCTCAAAGATCGGGTGCTGTTTCACCTGCACCTGAACGTACAGATCGCCTGCCGGTGCGCCCTGCTCACCCGCTTCGCCTTCGCCAGCCAGACGAATGCGATCACCGGTATCCACACCCGCCGGGATTTTCACCGACAGCGTTTTGGTTTTCTCGATACGCCCGTGACCGTGGCAGCTGTTGCACGGATCTTTAATCAGCGTACCGCGGCCCTGACAATGCGGACAGGTCTGCTGTACCGCGAAAAAGCCCTGACGCATCTGTACCTGGCCTGCGCCATGACAGGTCGGACAGGTCTGCGGCTGGCTGCCTGGTTTGGCACCGCTGCCGTGGCAAACTTCACACTCTTCCAGCGTCGGGATGCGAATTTCTTTCGTCACACCACGAACCGCTTCTTCGAGCGTCAGCTCCATGTTATAGCGTAAATCCGCGCCGCGAGAGGCGCGACGGCCGCGTCCACCGCCAAAAATATCGCCGAAGACGTCGCCGAAAATATCGCTGAAGTCTGCGCCATTACCGAAGCCGCCGCCGAAACCGCCGCCGCCCATACCGCCTTGTTCAAAGGCCGCGTGGCCGTACTGATCGTAGGCGGCGCGTTTTTGCGCATCGGTGAGGATTTCGTAAGCTTCTTTAATTTCTTTGAATTTGGCTTCGGCCTCTTTATCACCCTGGTTACGGTCCGGGTGAAATTTCATGGCCAGGCGTTTATACGCCTTTTTTATTTCACGCTCGTCCGCCGTTTTCGGGACGCCTAAAATTTCGTAATAGTCTTTCTTCGCCATGTTTTATCTGCCCCTGACATGCGTGCACGGGCGTGGAGAAACTCCTACGCCCGTGCCAGTGTTATCTACCCTGCATCAGGGCGATTATTTTTTGTCTTTTACTTCTTCGAACTCAGCGTCAACGACGTCGTCATCTTTCGCATTGTTCGCAGAAGCGTCAGCGGAGCCCGCCTGCTGCTGAGCATGCTGCTGCTGAGCGATTTCCATCAGCTTCTGGGAAACCTGCGCCAGCGCCTGCATTTTCGCTTCGATATCCGCTTTGTCTTCGCCTTTCAGGGACGCTTCCAGCGCGCTCAGAGCGGATTCGATAGCGGTTTTATCATCAGCCGGCAGTTTGTCGCCAGCTTCTTCAACCTGCTTACGGGTGCTGTGCACCAGGTGATCCGCCTGGTTACGGGTCTGCACCAGCTCTTCGAACTTACGGTCAGCTTCAGCGTTCGCTTCCGCTTCACGCACCATTTTCTGGATTTCTTCTTCATTCAGACCAGAAGAAGCCTTAATGGTGATTTTCTGTTCTTTACCGCTGTTTTTGTCTTTCGCAGACACGTGCAGAATACCGTCGGCGTCGATGTCAAAGGTGACTTCAATTTGCGGCATACCGCGCGGAGCCGGGTTAATGCCATCCAGGTTGAACTGACCTAGGGACTTGTTATCCGCAGCGCGTTTACGCTCACCCTGCAGCACGTGAATGGTCACGGCAGACTGGTTGTCTTCTGCGGTGGAGAACACCTGGCTGTGCTTGGTCGGGATCGTGGTGTTTTTGGTGATGAGCGGGGTCATCACGCCACCCATGGTTTCGATACCCAGAGACAGCGGGGTAACGTCCAGCAGCAGTACGTCTTTCACGTCGCCGGTCAGTACACCACCCTGAACCGCTGCACCGATAGCCACAGCTTCGTCCGGGTTAACGTCTTTACGCGGCTCTTTACCAAAGAACTCAGCCACTTTCTTCTGAACCATCGGCATACGGGTCTGACCACCGACCAGGATAACGTCGTTGATGTCAGAAACCGACAGGCCAGCGTCCTGCAGTGCAACTTTCAGCGGCTCGATAGAACGGTTCACCAGGTCTTCCACCAGGCTTTCCAGTTTCGCGCGAGTCACTTTGATGTTCATGTGTTTCGGACCGGTCGCGTCTGCAGTGATGTACGGCAGGTTCACGTCGGTCTGCTGCGCAGAAGAGAGCTCGATTTTCGCTTTTTCTGCGGCTTCTTTCAGGCGCTGCATCGCCAGCGGGTCGTTACGCAGGTCGATACCCTGATCTTTCTTGAACTCTTCTACCAGATAGTTGATCAGGCGGCTGTCGAAGTCTTCACCACCCAGGTGGGTATCACCGTTGGTCGCCAGAACTTCGAAGGTTTTTTCGCCGTCAACTTCATCGATTTCGATGATAGAGATATCGAACGTACCACCACCCAGGTCGTAGACCGCGATGGTGCGGTTGCCGGTTTCTTTATCAAGACCGTAAGCCAGCGCAGCAGCCGTCGGTTCGTTGATGATACGTTTTACTTCCAGACCCGCGATACGGCCGGCGTCTTTGGTCGCCTGGCGCTGCGCGTCGTTGAAGTAAGCCGGAACGGTAATGACCGCTTCAGTCACCGGCTCGCCCAGGTAATCCTCGGCGGTTTTCTTCATTTTTTTCAGCACTTCCGCGGAGATCTGCGGCGGCGCCATTTTCTGGCCTTTCACATCCAGCCAGGCGTCGCCATTGTCAGCAGAAATGATTTTGTACGGCATGATAGACACGTCGCGCTGAACTTCTTCGTCCTGGAAGCGGCGGCCGATCAGGCGTTTGATCGCAAACAGGGTGTTCTGCGGGTTAGTCACTGCCTGACGTTTAGCCGGCTGACCTACCAGAGTTTCACCATCCTGAGTGTATGCAATGATTGAAGGCGTGGTGCGATCGCCTTCCGCATTTTCCAGCACGCGAGCCTGAGTGCCATCCATAATCGCTACACAAGAGTTGGTTGTACCCAGGTCAATACCAATAATTTTACCCATCTAAACGTCTCCACTAAAAAATCGTCATCATGTGGTATGAACCTGTTATGCGGGCTAACGGTGGGGATTCAACCGTCCACCGCCCTTTTTTTTCAGGCTCATCCTTTGCGGTTGACTACAAGATGGGGTCGGCTTGTCCGCCATCAAGGGGCAATACGCAAAATTTTTTTATTTTCTCCCCTCCGGGATCATAGACGGCGCGAAACGGCCTGATTATGATGCCGCGCCCCGCCACGGAAGATAACGTACGGGGCGTTACTTTTTGCAAATTTTCTTCTTCTTTTGAGGGTTTATGGGCAACATTAAGTTGGCTAATCCGGCCCCCCTGGGGTTAATGGGCTTTGGTATGACTACCATTCTGCTCAATCTGCACAACATCGGGATGTTCCCGCTGGACGGCATTATTCTGGCGATGGGGATTTTCTACGGCGGTATCGCGCAAATTTTTGCCGGTCTGCTGGAGTATAAAAAAGGCAATACCTTCGGCTTAACGGCGTTTACGTCCTATGGCTCATTCTGGCTGACGCTGGTCGCTATTCTGCTGCTGCCGAAAATGGGCCTGGCGGACGCGGCCAACGGGCATTTCCTCGGCGTTTACTTAGGCATCTGGAGCGTGTTCACGCTGTTTATGTTCTTTGGCACGCTGGGTGGCGCTCGCATGCTGCAGTTTGTGTTCCTGAGCCTGACGGTGCTGTTCGCGCTGCTGGCCGTCGGTCATCTGATGGATAACGAAAGCATCGTACATATCGCAGGCTGGATTGGTCTGGTGTGCGGCGCGAGTGCTATCTGGCTGGCGATGGGCGAAGTGCTGAACGAACAGTATGGCCGTACCGTATTGCCGATCGGCGAGAAACGCTGATTTACCCGACGTCGTGCCCGCGGGCACGACGTCGCTTCTTTATTATTCCTGCCTGAACTACGGTTGCGCCGCCACCGCTCCCCGACGTTCAACCTGCCGCTTTCGGCCAAGCCACACGCCCAGCCCAAGTCCCATAACGGAAAGCGCCAGCACGTACCACGCGGGTGCCATCGGCGAGACGCCCATCAGCATCGTCACCGCGACAGGCGTTAATCCACCAAAAATGGCATATGCCACGTTGTAGGAGAACGAAATGCCGGTAAAGCGCACTTCTGCCGGGAACGCGCGCACCATCACGAACGGCACGGCCCCCACTACGCCGACGCACAGCCCCACCAGCCCGTAGAGAAGAAAAAGCTGCTCCGGGTGCGTGCCGGAAAGGTGATAAAACGCCCAGCTGGCAGCCGCCAGCAGCACGCTGCCGACAATAAACGTCCGGCTTGCGCCGAAGCGGTCTGCGGCAAGCCCGGCCAGCAGGCAACCGACGCAGAGCATGACGGTCGCGATGCTGTTAGCCTGTAACGTCACCGCTGGCGCAAAGCCGTACTGCTTTTGCAGCCACACCGGCGACATCAGGATCACAACCACAATCCCCGCCGAGAGCAGCCAGGTCAGCAGCATAGAAATCACCACCGCCTGGCGATGCTTCACCACCACGGCTTTTACCGGCAGCTCCTGCGCCAGCGCCTTGCGCTGCTGCATCTCAAGGAAAATCGGCGTCTCCTGGAGCCAGCGGCGCAGATACATCGCCACCAGGCCAAACGCGCCGCCGAGCAAGAAAGGAATACGCCAGCCGCCGTCATGGATGGCCTGCGCCGTCATGCTGGTGTTAATAATCGTAGCGACCACGGAGCCGAGCAGAATGCCCACCGTCAGACCCGCCGTCAGCGTGCCACAGGCGATACCAATGCGTTTTTCCGGCACATGTTCCGCCACAAACACCCACGCGCCGGGCACCTCGCCGCCAATCGCCGCGCCCTGCAAAATGCGCATCATCAGCAGCAACACCGGTGCGGCGATGCCCATCGCGGCGTAATCCGGCAACAGGCCTATCAGCAGCGTCGGCACCGCCATGAGCAAAATGCTCAGGGTAAACATCTTTTTGCGCCCGACCAGATCGCCGAAGTGGGCCATGATAATGCCGCCAAGCGGCCTTGCCAGATAACCCGCGGCGAAGATCCCAAACGTCTGCACCTGACGCAGCCACTCCGGAATATCCGGCGGGAAGAAAAGCTCTCCCACCACTGCCGCGAAAAAGACAAAGATAATGAAATCGTAGAATTCCAGCGCGCCGCCAAGGGCCGCCAGCGTCAGCGTTTTATAATCCTGACGATTAAGAGGGCGTGTTTGCTGTTCCATAACGAACCGTTTGTAAAGAGGTGGGCGTGAATTAGCTTACTGCAAAAGCGTAAACTTAAAGTGACTATATCGTTAAATCACCATCACGCCACGCCCAACGGTTCTTTATGCCAGGAACAGCCAATAATCAGTTTTTTACGTCGCGAATTGCGCTTTTGGGACGAAAATCCGCTACTACGCTGGCGTTAGTCTCAACGTAGGGGCCATCCAGCAGCTGGATGCAGTAAGGCACGCTGGCAAATATTCCTGCCACTTTCACTTTTCCCTGCTCATCTTTCAGCCCTTCAAGCGTCTCCTGAATGGATTTTGGCTGGCCGGGAAGATTAAGGATCAGCGCCTGCTTGCGAATGACGCCCACCTGGCGCGACAGAATCGCGGTCGGCACAAAGTTGAGGCTAATCTGGCGCATCTGCTCACCAAAGCCCGGCATTTCACGGTCGGCGATAGCGAGCGTGGCGTCCGGCGTCACATCGCGACGCGCAGGGCCTGTGCCGCCAGTGGTCAGTACCAGGTGGCAGCCCATTTCATCCACCAGTTCGCAGAGCGTCTGTTCAATGAGCGGCTGCTCGTCAGGCACCAGACGCGTCTCCAGCACAAACGGGGTCGTCAGCGCCTGCGTAAGCCACGCTTCGAGCGCCGGAATGCCTTTATCCTGATACACACCGCTGGAAGCGCGGTCAGAAACTGAAACTAAGCCTATGCGTAACGTATCCATATCATTTCCGAAAATCAGTGCAGTTTTGCGAAATGATACACGCCAGCGCGGTTTGCAGACAGGGAGAGAGTGCAAGAAACGTGGCCGGCGGAACCGGCCACGGAGGGATTACAGCAGTTCTTCGACCATTTTTTCCAGTTTTTCCTGGTCAATGGCGAACTTGCGGATACCGTCCGCCAGTTTGTCCACGGCCATCGGATCCTGGTTGTGCTCCCAGAAGAACTGGGATTCGGTCAGACGTGCCGGACGCGCTTTCACCTCGCCGTTGAACGCGAGTTTGCGCTCAACCGCGCCTTCGCTTTCCGCCAGTTCTTTCAGGAGCGCAGGCGCGATGGTCAGACGGTCGCAACCCGCCAGCTCAAGGATTTCGCCGACGTTACGGAAGCTTGCGCCCATTACCACGGTTTCATAGCCGTGCTGTTTGTAGTACTGGTAGATTTCCGTCACAGACACCACGCCCGGATCTTCCTGCGGCGCGTATTCTTTCTTGTCGGTGTTCGCTTTGTACCAGTCGAGGATACGGCCCACAAACGGGGAGATCAGATACACGCCCGCTTCAGCACAGGCACGCGCCTGCGCGAAGGAGAACAGCAGCGTCAGGTTACAGTTGATGCCTTCTTTTTCCAGCTGCTCCGCCGCGCGGATGCCCTGCCAGGTGGAAGCCAGTTTGATCAGGATGCGATCGTTGCTGATGCCGGCGTCGTTGTAGAGTTTGATCAGGCGCTTGGCTTTGGCGATGCTGCCTTCGGTGTCATAGGACAGACGCGCGTCCACTTCGGTAGAGATACGGCCAGGGATAAGCTTCAGGATTTCCAGACCGATATTCACTGCCAGTTTGTCGGTGGCGTCCACGACCTGCTGCGCGCGGTCGCTGCTCTGGCTTTTCGCCCAGGTCACCGCGTCATCGATCAGTTTACGGTATTCAGGAATCTGTGCGGCGTTAAGGATCAGAGAAGGGTTAGTCGTGGCATCCTGCGGCTGGTACAGCTTCATTGCCGCGATATCTCCAGTGTCAGCAACCACAGTGGTGAACTGACGAAGGGAGGTCAATTTATCCGTCATGATAGTGTTTCTCTTTTGAACTACGTGTCAGGGAATGTAACCGGTCTGCGGTGATGATATCACGAGACTTTTCGAGCGCAACCGGGGCAATCGCGTCGTTGCCATGTGATAAACTGCTTTTATTTCAGGCTCTGCGCTTTCATGGAAGGCATGTCGGCATCCCCGCCGCAGGCAATAAGGCAGAGTCGCGCTGCGAGGAACAGGCATGTCGGATTTTCTGTTATTTATCAGCGAAATATTATGGGAATCAGCGATGCTGTACCTGCTCGCAGGCGCGGGTCTCTGGTTCTCCTGGCGCACACGGTTTATTCAGTTCCGCTATCTGCGCTTTTTCCCGCGCGCGTTAAGCCGCAGCCTGCGCCCTTCCGGCAGCGGGCTGACGGCGTTCGAAGCGCTCTGCACCAGCATCGCCGCGCGCGTCGGCAGCGGCAATATCGCGGGCGTTGCGCTCGCCATCATCAGCGGCGGGCCGGGTGCCGTGTTCTGGATGTGGGTCGCAGGCCTTATCGGCATGGCCACCTCTTTTGCTGAAAACGCGCTGGGCCAGCTCTATAAAGGGCGAGACAGAGACGGTTATTTTCGCGGCGGGCCCGCCTGGTATATGGAGCGTGGGCTCGGTATGCGCTGGCTGGGCGTGCTGTTTTCCCTCTTTTTAATCTTCACTTTCGGACTTCTCTTTAATGCCGCGCAGGCGGGCGCGCTCTCAAAAGCGCTCAGCAACACCCTCACCCTCTCCCTGCCCGTCAGCAGCGGAGTGCTGGCTTTGTGCCTGCTGCCGATGCTGGTGCTCAGCTTTAACCGCGTGGCGCGCCTGATGCGTTTCGCCGTGCCGCCAATTGCAGGCATCTGGATCATCACGGCGCTGGTAGTGATGGTGATGCATATCGCCGCGCTGCCCGAGATCCTCTGGCTAATCGTTCGCAGCGCTTTTGGCTGGCATGAAGCCGCCGCTGGCGCGGCTGGCTGGACGATAAGCCAGGCGCTGACCAGCGGTTTTCAGCGCGGTATGTTCTCCAACGAAGCAGGGATGGGCGCGTCGCCCAATGCGGCGGCGGCGGCCACCTCATGGCCGCCCCACCCTGCGGCGCAGGGCATCGTGCAGATGATCGGCGTGTTTGTCGACACGCTGGTTATCTGTTCGTCTACCGCGTTTATCGTGCTGCTGGCGTACCCGTCTGCGACAGCGACCGACGGACTGACGCTCGCGCGCGAATCGCTGGGCCTGCTCGCTGGCCCCTGGGCAAAAGATCTGGTGGCAGGCGTGATTGTGCTCTTCGCGTTTATCTCCATCGTCGCCAATTACGCCTATGCCGAAAACAATCTGGTGTTTTTGCGCCGCTATACGCCGCCATACCGCTGGCTGCTTCGCACGTCAGTCATCGCGATGGTGTTTGCCGGGCCGTTCCTGAATCTGCCGCTGCTGCGCCAGGTCGCCGAAGTGGCGATGGCGTTAATGGCCGTCATGAATCTCACCGCCATTCTGCTGCTCTCGCCGGTCGTAAAGTGCATTGCTGACGACTACCTGCGCCAGCGGAGGCTCGGCTTACGGCCCGTCTTTAACACCGATCGCTACCCGGAGATAGCGCGTCAGGTGGAACCGGAGGTCTGGCGCAGCGCGCCGCTGGATTAAGCGCTTTCAATCGCAGCCATTGGTTCACTTTGCGGCGTTCTTTGGTAGAGTTTCGGGAAAACCAAGAAAGGAAACGTCATGCTGATTCTTATTTCCCCCGCCAAGACGCTGGATTACCAGAGCCCGCTTGCCACAACGCGTTTCACGCAGCCTGAACTGCTCGATCATGCGCAGCAGCTTATTGATGTGGCCCGCCGCTTAACCGACGAAGAGATTGCCAATCTCATGAGTATCAGCAGCAAGCTGGCGTCGCTGAACGCCACTCGTTTTAATGACTGGCAGCCGGATTTCACACCGGATAACGCCCGTCAGGCGATTCTGGCGTTTAAAGGCGATGTTTACACCGGCCTGCAGGCGGAAACTTTCAGCGACGCAGATTTCGATTTCGCCCAGCAGCACCTGCGGATGCTCTCCGGGCTTTACGGCGTGCTGCGCCCGCTCGATCTGATGCAGCCGTACCGTCTGGAGATGGGCACGCGGCTCGCCACCCCGAAAGGCAAAGATCTTTACAGCTTCTGGGGCGAGACGATTACCCAAAAACTCAATGAGGCGATCGCCGCCCAGGGCGATAACGTGGTGGTGAATCTGGCGTCAGATGAATATTTCAAAGCGGTGAAGCCTGCGAAACTGAACGCGGAAATCATCAAGCCGGTGTTCCTCGATGAGAAGAACGGCAAGTTTAAAGTCATCAGCTTCTACGCCAAAAAGGCGCGCGGCCTGATGAGCCGTTACATCATTGAACATCGCCTGACGAAGCCGGAACAGCTTATGGCATTCGACAGCGAAGGTTACTTCTTCGACGAAGCGTCATCAGCAGGCAACGAACTGGTCTTTAAGCGCCACGAGCAATAAAAAAACCGCCTGCGAAACAGGCGGCTTTTCCCTTCATTCAGCCTGCGCCGCTTACGGCGCTTTGCTCATCATCAGTTCACGCAGCGCGGCGAAATCCGCCGGCAGCGAATGCGACAGCAGCGGCAGATCGACGCGTTCGGCAAGCTCCGGCGGGAGTTCCAGCGTTTCGCCAAGCACCGCTTCCACGCTCTCTTTGAATTTCGCCGGATGCGCGGTGCCGAGGAACAGCCCGTACTCGCCAGGGCGCAGCTGATCGCGCAGCGCACGATACGCCACCGCCGCGTGCGGCTCAGACAGATACCCCAACTCGCGCAGTTCGCGCATGGTTGCCTTTGTGGTGTCATCGTCGATGGTTGCCACACCCAGCTCGTTAAGACGCCAGATTTTACGGCGGAAGAGTTCTTCCACGCGCGGCCAGTTGTTTGGCTGTGACACATCCATCGCGTTCGAGAGCGTCGCCACCGTCGCATTCGGCAGCCACTCGCCGTGTTGCAGGAAACGCGGCACGGTGTCGTTGGCATTGGTGGCGGCGATAAAGCGCTTCACCGGCAGCCCGGCGGATTTTGCCAGCAGCCCGGCGGTGAGATCGCCGAAGTTGCCGCTCGGCACCGACACCACCAGTTGGTTGCGGGCTTCCTGCGGCAGCTGCGCGACAGCTTCAAAGTAGTAGCAGATCTGCGCCAGCAGGCGGCTGATGTTAATGGAGTTAGCAGAGTTAAGGCCGAGTTTCGCCTTCAGCTCTTTGTCATCAAACGCCTCTTTCACCAGCGCCTGGCAGGCGTCGAAATCGCCGTCGATGGCGACGGTTTCAATATTGCCGCCAAGCGTACAAAACAGTTTTTCCTGCAGCGGGCTGATTTTGCCGCGCGGATAGAGAATAACTACCTGCACGTTTTTCAGGCCGTAAAACGCGTGGGCTACCGCCGCGCCCGTGTCGCCGGAGGTTGCAGTCAGAATGGTTACCGGTTTATCGCCGCTGATTTGCGTCAGCATCTGCGCCATAAAACGGCCGCCGAAATCTTTGAACGCCAGCGTCGGGCCGTGGAACAGCTCCAGACAGCCGATATCTTCCGTCACCTGGCTTACCGGCGCCGGGAAGGTGAACGCCTTTTCCACGCGCTGACGCAGCGTGTCCGCTGGGATTTCATCGCCGATATAAGCGGAGAGGATTTTGCTGCTGCGGGAGACAAAGTCCATCTCCAGCATTTCGTCGATCTCAGTCAGGCTGAATTCCGGCAAATCGTGCGGGAAAAAGAGCCCCTGATTTTTGCCCAGTCCCTGCGTGACGGCCTGCGCAAAGCTGACCTGCTCGTTATGATCTTTCAGATTATAAAGTTTCATGCGTTATCCCAGTACTCGTGCGCCAGCCGTGTCGAGACGGCAAATATGTACAAAGCCTTCATGATTTTGCAGATAGTGCTGCTTCAGCCACTCTGCCACCCGCTGCGCGGTGTCGGTTTTATCGCAGACCGCGAACAGCGTCGGGCCGGAGCCGGAGATACCGCAGGCAAGCGCTCCGGTTTCCAGCGCCGCCTGACGCGCCTCGCTAAAGCCCGGCAGCAGTTTTGTGCGGTAAGGCTCGGCGATGACGTCACGCATCAGTTTAGCGGCAAGCTGCGGCTGGCGCGTATGGCAGGCGTGAATAAAGCCCGCGAGATAGCGCCCGTGGCTGATGCAATCCTGACGGCGATACTGCGCCGGTAAAATCGCCCGCGCCTCGGCGGTGGAGACTTTAATGCCGGGATACGCCATCACCCACAGCCACTCGTCAAAACACGGCACCGGCTGGCTGATAATGTTGTTTTCTTCCAGCATCAGCTGCAGCCCGCCCAGAAAACAGGGCGCGACGTTATCGTAATGAATGCTGCCGGAGATGCGGCCTTCCAGCTCGCCCATCAGCGTCAGCAGGCGGTCATCGCCAAGCGGCTTGCCGCAAAATTCGTTCATCGCCATCAGGCCCGCGACCACCGAACAGGCGCTGGAGCCAAGCCCGGAGCCTATCGGCATATTCTTTTCAAGCGTCATGGCGACCGGCACGGTTTTGCCGATCTCCTGACAAAACCGCTCCCAGCATTGCCAGGCGATATTTTCGCGCGGCTCGGCGGGCAGCTTGCTGACGAAGCGCCCGGTGTTGGTCAGCGAAAATTCCGCCGCCGCTTCCACCGTTACGCAGTCGCCCAACAGCTCGCCATTCAACGGCGATACCGCCGCGCCTAATACGTCAAACCCCACGCTGACGTTGCCAATGGAGGCCGGGGCATACACTTTAACCATCTTAAACTCCTAACTTCCATGACAGGGTACGCAGCAGATCGGCGAACACGCCCGCCGCCGTGACATCATTCCCGGCGCCGTAGCCGCGCAGCACCAGCGGCAGCGGCTGATAGTAATGGCTGTAGAACGCCAGCGCGTTTTCGCCATTTTTCACTTTATAGAGCGGATCGTTGCCGTCAACGGCGGCGATTTTCACGCGGCAGACGCCATCTTCTTCAATGGTACCGATATAACGCAGCACTTTGCCTTCATCGCGGGCCTGGGCCACGCGGGCGGCGAACTCGTCGTCCAGTTGCGGCAGGCGCGCCATAAAGCTTTCGGTATCGCCGCTGTCGTCAAAGCTTTCCGGCAGCACCGGCTCAATAACGATATCGCTAAGCTCAAGATGGCGGCCTGTTTCACGCGCCAGGATCAGCAGCTTACGCGCCACATCCATGCCGGAGAGATCGTCGCGCGGATCCGGCTCGGTATAACCCATTTTGCGCGCCATCGTGGTTGCTTCAGAGAGGCTCATGCCCTCATCCAGCTTACCGAAGATAAAAGAGAGCGAACCGGAGAGAATGCCCGCGAAGCGTTGCAGCTCATCGCCAGCATTCAACAGGTTTTGCAGGTTTTCGATTACGGGCAGCCCCGCGCCAACGTTGGTGTCATAGAGGAATTTACGACGCGACGCGGCGGCGGCGTGGCGCAGCTGGTGGTAGTACGCCATCGACGACGTGTTAGCCTTTTTGTTCGGCGTCACCACGTGGAAGCCTTCGCGCAGGAAATCGGCGTACTGATCCGCCACCGCCTGGTTAGACGTACAGTCGACAATCACCGGGTTCAGCAGGTGATACTCTTTCACGAGACGGATCAGGCGGCCGAGATTGAACGGCTCGTTGGCTTCTTCCAGCGCCGCACGCCAGTTCTCCAGATCGAGACCGTGAACGTTGGTCAGCAACGCGCGGGAATTGGCGACGCCGCAAACGCGCAGATCGATATGCTTCTGCTTGAGCCACGCCTGCTGGCGCTTAAGCTGCTCCAGCAGCGCGCCGCCAACACCGCCGACGCCGATGACAAACACTTCGATTACCTGATCGGTGTTAAACAGCATCTGATGCGTGACCCGCACGCCGGTGGTGGCGTCATCATTACTCACCACCACAGAGATAGAGCGCTCTGACGAGCCTTGCGCGATCGCCACGATGTTAATGTTGGCGCGGGCGAGCGCCGCGAAGAATTTAGCGGAGATGCCGCGCAGCGTGCGCATGCCATCGCCCACTACCGAGATAATCGCCAGCCGCTCCATGATGGAGAGCGGCTCCAGCAGCCCTTCTTTCAGTTCCAGATAGAATTCCTCTTCCATTGCCCGCTGCGCGCGGGCGCAGTCGCTTTGCGGCACGCAGAAGCTGATGCTGTACTCTGAGGACGACTGGGTGATCAGCACCACCGAGATCCCGGCGCGGGACATGGTCGCGAACACGCGCGCCGCCATCCCCACCATGCCTTTCATGCCGGGGCCGGAGACGTTAAACATCGCCATATTGTTCAGGTTGCTGATGCCTTTCACCGGCAGGCCGTCTTCATCACTGGACGCGCCAATCAGCGTGCCTGGCGCCTGCGGGTTACCGGTATTTTTAATCAGACAAGGGATCTGGAACTGGGCGATGGGGGTGATAGTGCGGGGGTGAAGAACTTTAGCGCCGAAGTAGGAGAGCTCCATGGCCTCCTGATACGACATCGACTTCAGGAGCCTGGCGTCCGGCACCTGGCGTGGGTCACAGGTATAGACGCCGTCGACGTCGGTCCAGATCTCACAACAGTCGGCGCGCAGACACGCCGCCAGCACTGCGGCGGAGTAATCAGAGCCGTTGCGCCCGAGCACGACCAGCTCGCCTTTGTCGTTCCCGGCGGTAAAACCGGCCATCAGGATCATATGATCCGCCGGGATTTTGCTGGCCGCGATGCGGCGGGTGGATTCGGTGATATCGACCGTGGATTCAAGGTAATGGCCGACCGCGAGCAGTTTCTCCACCGGATCGATGACCGTGACTTTATGGCCGCGCGCCTCAAGCAGCGCCGACATAATAGCGATCGAAAGCTTTTCGCCGCGGCAGATCAGCGCCGCGTTGATGCTGTCCGGGCACTGGCCGAGCAGGCTGATGCCGTGCAGCACATGTTTAATTTGGGCAAATTCCTGATCCACCAGCGCTTTCATCTGCGCATACGGGAATTCAGGCTGGGCGTCGCTGAGGCCTTTCAGCAGTTCGGCAAAAATACGTTCGGCATCGCTGATATTCGGCAGGGCATCCTGGCCACTGATGGTTTTTTCAATCATCGCCACCAGATGGTTGGTGATTTTTGCGGGGGCAGAAAGAACGGTCGCTACCTGCCCCTGCCTGGCATTGCTCTCCAGAATGTCGGCGACACGCATAAAGCGTTCTGCGTTCGCGACCGATGTACCGCCGAATTTCAACACTCGCATTGTTGTTACCCCTTGATTTTATGCCGAAAAAAAAGCCCGCACTGTTCAGGTGCGGGCTTTTTTCAGTTTTTCCTGTACGCGTCAGCCCGCCCCGTTACCTGTGGTAATGGTGGTGGTAGTAATAATGGTAGTCAGGCTGATGCGAATCATGGATGTTGTGTGCTCTGTACTTTTCTGTTTTCTGTCCTGTATCTCTATTGGTTAAAGTAATCGTCAGGTTAAGTCAACGAATATTTCATTTACGCACCGGCCGAAACTTTCCCCACGGATACCGATAAAAGCCGCACTCACGGCCCGAAAAACCGGCAAACGCCCTGCCTCTTTAGCATTTAATGCTATTCAATGGAGACATGTCAGCATTTCAGCCCGCCACTTTTTTTTTCGATATCATGCAGCAAACGATGCAGCATTGCGGTGTCGCGCTGCTCAAGCAGCCCCAAACGCTGCTGTAACCAGTCGGCCATTTTGAGGTCGTCTGCCACCCCGAGCGTCGCCAGCAAGGCATCAATACGCAGACGTAACGCTTTCAGCTGTTGCTCATCGGCGGCGGGTGCGACGGCAGGCGCGTTTTGCATCAGCGCGGTTAACTGATAGCAGTACACCATCACCGCCTGGCCCAGATTGAGCGACGGATAGTCCGCCACCATCGGCACGCCGGTCAGCACATCGGCCAGCGCCAGCTCGTCGTTGGTCAGCCCCGAATCCTCACGGCCAAACACCAGCGCCGTGACCGGCAGCCAGGCCGCTTTCTCTTCAAGCAGCGGCAATAACTGTTGCGGCGTCGCGTAATAGTGAAATTTGGCGCGGCTACGCGCCGTGGTGGCGACAGTGAAATCCACATCTTCCAGCGCGGCGGCGAGCGTGTCGTAATGCCTTGTATTATCGAGAATATCGCCCGCGCCGTGGGCAACGCGCCGTGCGGCTGGGTCGAGATGAGCTTCACTGGCGACGATCCGCAGTTCGGTAAATCCCATGGTTTTCATCGCGCGCGCGGCGGCACCGACGTTTTCAGGTCTGGCGGGAGACACAAGAATAATGGGCAAACGCATAAGGCTTTTAATGATCCTGTTGTGGAGGTAAATATCAGCGCGCTAATTAATACGCGTCGCGAATTTACATTTCATATACAATTACAGCATGAAAGTGACAGTAAAAACGATAAATAATAGTTATGAATAACTCAGAAAAGCGCGGCTTAATTATGCTTTAAAAGCTGTCTTATGCGGCTGTTTAGCATCAAAAAAAGCCATATAAATTCCGCTTGCTTATCGGATTCACCTTGTTTATTAATTAGGATATGAAATTATCCGTATTGTTATTCAAATGTAACCAAAGTTAGTTCTTCGCTGCGTCGATCTCATCAAACTGTTAACGTGCTACAATTGAACTTGATATATGTCAACGAAGAGTAGTTTTATTGGGTGTTGGTATCGTATCATCCTGTTATGTTGCTGTTAAAATGGTTAGGATGACTGCCGTTTTTGACACCGTCGGGTCCAGAGGGAAAAGTACCCACGACCGAGCTAATGATGTTGTTGACGTTGATGGAAAGTGCATCAAGAACGCAATTACGTACTTTAGTCATGTTACGCCGGGCATGTTAATTTATGGCATGCAGAAGGCAGGTCAGGGACTTTTGTACTTCCTGTTTCGATTTAGTTGGCAATTTTTAGGTAGCAAACATGCAGACCCCGCACATTCTTATCGTTGAAGACGAGTTGGTTACACGCAACACGTTAAAAAGTATTTTCGAAGCAGAAGGCTATGATGTCTCTGAAGCCACCGATGGCGCCGAGATGCATCAGATCCTGTCTGATAATGATATCAACCTGGTTATCATGGATATCAACCTGCCGGGTAAAAACGGTCTGCTGCTGGCGCGTGAACTGCGCGAGCAGGCGAACGTCGCGCTGATGTTCCTGACCGGCCGTGATAACGAGGTGGATAAAATCTTAGGCCTTGAAATTGGTGCCGACGATTATATCACCAAGCCGTTTAACCCCCGCGAGCTGACTATTCGCGCCCGCAACCTGCTCTCCCGCACCATGAATCTCGGTACGGTGAGCGAAGAGCGCCGCAGCGTGGAAAGCTACAAGTTCAACGGCTGGGAGCTTGATATCAACAGCCGTTCGCTGATTAGCCCTAACGGTGAGCAGTACAAACTGCCGCGCAGCGAATTCCGCGCGATGCTGCATTTCTGCGAAAACCCGGGCAAGATCCAGACCCGCGCGGAACTGCTGAAGAAAATGACCGGTCGCGAGCTCAAGCCGCATGACCGTACCGTTGACGTGACCATCCGTCGCATTCGTAAACATTTCGAGTCCACGCCGGACACCCCGGAAATCATCGCCACCATTCATGGCGAAGGTTACCGTTTCTGCGGCGATCTGCAGGAATAAGGCGTTTCGGCGCCACGCAAAAAGGGCGGAATTTCCGCCCTTTTTTATTGCCTGCGTTTTACTTCCAGAGCCGGAACCGCTCCTCCTGCGGCGCAGGCGTCAGGCGCTGATAGCGTGGTTTCGCGGGCGTCAGCGCATACCAGTCGATATGGCGCGTCAGCAGCATCACCGCCGTGAGCGCGACGAACAGCAACCCGCTGCCGAGCAACAGCGCGAAATCCTGCGAGCGCAGCAGTTGCCAGAGCACGCCGTCGAGCGCCAGCAGACCACCGGCGAACATCAGGCTGCGCCGCCACCCTTTCAGTACCGCCTGAAGATAGAGCGCGTTCAGCCCCGCTCCTGCAAGGCTTGCGGTAAGCCAGGCCAGGTTAAAGCCGATGTGTTCTGAAAACGCCAGCAGCAGCAGATAAAACATCACCAGTGAAAGCCCCACCAGCAGATACTGCACCGGGTGCATCGTAATACCGCTGAGCGTTTCGCAGACGAAAAACGCCATATAGGTGAGCGCTATCAGCAGCACGGCGTATTTCACCGCCCGGTCGGTTAGCTGGTACTGATCCACCGGCGTTGCCACCGTCACGCTAAACGCAGGCAAGTTGCGAAGCGTCACGCTCTGCGCGTCATGAAATTCACTGTCGATATTATTGGCATACCAGCTGCTGCGCCATTTCGCCGCAAAACCGCTGGGGGAAATCTCCCGCGTCGCCGGCAGAAAATTGCCATAAAAACCCGGATGCGGCCAGTTGCTGATAAGCGACAGCTCGCTGTTGCGGCCAAGCGGCACAACGGAAAACGCGCCGGTGCCGTTCAGCTCCAGCGAAAAACTGACCGTCAGCGTCGGGGCATTCAAAAGTGCCGCAGGTACGATGGCATGCAAACCCTGGCCGCCCTCTTCAAGCCCGGAACCGGGCTCCACCGCCAGCGCCTGCCCGTTGATTTTCAGCGCGCCCACGTTACCGATGCCGCGCGCATCACCCACCGCCATCACCAGCCGCGCGTCGCCCAGCTGATACTGCGCGCCGGGGTTCAGCCCCTGTTCAGGCAAGGTAAAGCGCGCCTCCAGCGCAACATCGCTGCGCCAGATTTGCCCTTCGTAAATGCCGATATGCCGCGGCTCAACCGCCTGCTTTCCCGTGACCACCAGCGACTCCGGCAGCCAGTAGCGAATAAAACTGCGCGTTTTGGTGACGTCTTTGCCCCCTTCCGACACGGTGGTGATTTCGGTTACCGGAATGGCGATAAGCGGCCCCACCAGCTTTTGCGGCCCGCTGGTGCTCTGCTCAAGCGAGCGGGACACATCGTCGCGATAGTCGGCGCGCTCGCCGATAACCACGCTCAGAATGCGCAGTGGAATTAACAGCAGCGCCATACAGCCCAGCAGCGCCAGCCCTTTTAACATTAGTGGTGATTTCAACATAAGCCTCTCCTCTTCGATGTTGCCGAAGATAGAGGGCTTATGTGGGGTGGAAATGAAGTTATGTGAAGCGTCGGTGAAGTCAGGCGAGCGGTAACGTCAGCCGCGCCTCAACGCCGCCTTCAGGGCGGTTAACAAGCGCTATCTCGCCCTGGTGAAGCCGCGCCACTTCCTGCACAAAAGCAAGGCCGAGCCCGCTGCTCTTCTGCCCGCTCGCGCGCGGCAGCGAATAGAAACGCTCGAAGATACGCGCCAGCGCGTAATCCGGAATACCGCTGCCGGTATCCGTTACGCGCACGATAACGCGCTCGCCCTCCTGCCACGCGCCAAGCGTTATCTCACCACCAGGTGGGGTGAAGTCGAGCGCATTGACAAGAAGATTGCCGATGGCCTGGTGCAGCAGCGCCTCGTCGCCCGCCACGCGCAGGCTACCGGGAGCGGGGTCGATAGTGAGCCGCACCGATTTTTGCAAAAGCGTCGAGGCATGCAGCTCCGCGAGCGTGGCGAAAAGCGATGCCAACAATACCGGCTCAGGCACGATCTCCAGCCGGTTTTCCAGCTTCGCCTGCTGCAACAGTTTTTCAACCAGCGCCTGCATACGCGCGTTTTGCTCAAGAATATTGTCGCAAAAGCGTTGTGCCACCGCCGGCGGCGGCGATTCACGCAGGATCTCCGCCGCGCCGCGAATACCCGCAAGCGGGCTTTTCAGCTCGTGCGTCAGCGCGTGGACGTACTGCTCGATATAGTTTTTGCCCTCCAGCCGCACGCGCATGTTTTCCAGCGCCTGGGCGAGACGCCGCAACTCGCTGCTGCCGGGATCAGGCAACGGCAGCGGCGCGGCTTCGGTGACCGAATCGGCGTAACGCACCAGTGTGCCGATGGAGCGGTTGATCCACAGCACCATCACGATGCCGGTCAGCAGCGCGATACCGAGCAGCGCCACGCCCGCCATCATGATCCGGTGTTCGCTGCGCCGTATCACCGGCGCAAGCGCGATATTCGGCTTGCCCACGCTCAGCACGCCGATGATGCGCGCGGCGTCGCGCACGGGCGCGGCGACATACATTACCGTGCTGTTCGGGTCGTCCGGATGCAGCGGCGAACTGCGCGCGCCATACTTGCCGCGAAGCGTCAGCCAGACATCGTTCCAGCGCGAATAGTCCTGCCCGACTGCCGCGCCGCTGGAGTCAAACACCACGCGCCCCTGCGCGTCGGTCAGGTACACGCGGTATTCATTGCGCTCTTTTTTAATGCCGCTGATGTTGGCGTTCACCGGGTAATGATTTAACCGCTCAAAGGCCTGCGCCAGCTGCCCGTCGCGCGGATGGCCCGCCAGCAGATCGTCACGGGCGATTTCCGCCAGCAGCGTGGCGGTATCATTCAGAGAGCCCTCCGTCGCCCGCCTCACGCCGGGTTTGATCTCCTGCACGAAAATCGTGAGAACAAACCAGGCCGCCACGGCGACGATCAGAAAGTAGCCCAGCAGCAGCCGCATGCCGATACGCATCAGTTTACCGCCAGGCTGTAACCCAGCCCCCGATGCGTATTGACAGGCGACACGTCAGGATTCACCGCGCGCAGCTTGGCGCGCAGCGTTTTAATATGGGTATCGACGGTGCGATCGAAACTGTCGTTCGCATCTCCCCAGACGATATCCATCAGTTGCTGGCGCGAATAGACGCGCCCCGGCGCCAGCAGCAGCGTTTTCAGCAGCAGGTATTCATAGCGGGTGAGCGTCAGCGGCTGACCACACCAGGCGATGTGCGCGGCCTCGTCATTGAGCTCGAAACGCCCCACCCGCACGACGGTCTGCGCGCCGCGCTGCTGCTTTTGCAGACGCCGCAGGATGGTACGCACGCGGGCGCAAACTTCCCGAGGCGAAAACGGCTTGGCGACGTAATCATCCGCGCCGATTTCCAGGCCAATAAGCTTATCGACCTCTTCGCTGCGCGCGGTCAGAAACAGCACCGGCAGCGCAGGATGCGCCGCCAGAAGCTGACGACACAACTCAAAGCCGCTGATATCCGGCAGGCCCACATCCAGCACGACGAGATCGGGCAGCGTCTGGCGCGCGGCATCGAGCGCGGGCAGCCCGCGCTCAAACGTCCGCACCGTAAACCCTTCAAGCTGCATCACATATGACAGCGCTTCGCTGATGCTGGTCTCATCCTCCACCAGCCAGACGGTTGTCTGATTCATCCTGAATAGTCCTGTGAATTACCGGGCCTGACCCCACGGCATAATCGGTACGGCGCTCAGCGCGTTTTTCGGCGAGCCTTCGACAACTTTATCGGAATAGGTCAGATAGGCGAGCGTGTTGCGTTTCGCGTCGTAAAAACGCACCACCTGCAATTTTTTAAAGACCAGCGATGTGCGCTTCTGGAACACCACATCGCCCTGCGCTTTCCCGGCTTTGATTTTATCGCTCAGTTCAATGGGCCCGACCTGCTGGCAGGAAATCGCCGCATCGGACGTGTCTTCCGCAAGCCCCAGCCCGCCCTTGATACCGCCGGTTTTGGCGCGGCTCAGGTAGCAGGTCACATTTTTGACATCCGGATCGTCAAACGCTTCCACCACGATTTTGTGATCCGGCCCCAGCCATTTAAACACGGTATCAACCGATCCAATTTCTTCCGCACGTAAACCGCCGGTTAAAGCCATAAACAATGCCGGAATTAATAACAGCTTGTATTTCATATTGTTACCATTCATTAAAGGTTACGTTTAGTGATTATTCACCGTTAAAACAAAAAACCTTACAGATCACATTGTTACTCAAAAATCCTGTTTTGCAGCAGTCCGCTCCGCTTTAACCGCAAAAGAAAACACTGAATGCCAGAAGAACAAAAAATGCTACTATTCGCTACCCACTTTTTCAGGCACTGCGTTTAAGGATGAGGATTAAATATGGATCAGTCTGGGATCATTCGGGATCTGCTCGCCTGGCTGGAAAGCCATCTTGATCACCCCTTGTCTCTGGACAATGTGGCGGCTAAAGCCGGGTATTCCAAGTGGCATTTGCAACGGATGTTCAAAGAGGTGACGGGCCATGCCATCGGGGCTTATATTCGCGCGCGCCGCTTGTCCAAATCCGCCGTTGCGCTGCGTCTCACCGCGCGCCCGATTCTCGACATCGCGCTGCAATACCGTTTCGATTCGCAACAGACGTTTACTCGCGCGTTTAAAAAGCAGTTCTCGCTGACGCCTGCGCTCTATCGCCGCTCGGCGGACTGGAGCGCGCAGGGTATGCGCCCGCCGCTGCGCCTTGAGCCGTTCACGCCACCGCCGCATCAGTTTGTCACGCTCGCGCCGATGCACCTCACAGGCCTCACTCAGAGCTATACCTGCTCGCTTGAGCAAATCTCGGTGTTCCGCCAGCAGATGCGTGTCCAGTTCTGGCGCGAATTTCTCGCGAACTGTCCGACCATTCCACCGGTCTTTTACGGCCTGAATGAATCACGCCCGAGCGTCGAAAAAGATGACGAGCAGGAAGTCTTTTACACCACCGCGCTGCCGGAGCCGCTGGCGGAAGGCTGCGTGGAGCACGCCCATCCGGTGACGCTTGAAGGCGGCGACTATGTGCAGTTTACCTATGAAGGACCAGGCACCGGCGTGCAGGAGTTTATCCTGACCGTCTACGGCACCTGTATGCCCGCGCTGGGGCTGACGCGCCGCCGTGGTCAGGATATCGAGCGCTATTTGCTTACGGAGGCGTCCGGTGCCCAGGAGGGCGACATCAACCTGCGCTGCGAGTACCTGATCCCCATCCGCCGTTAACGCTGTAGCTCATCCAGCGCAGGCGCATCGAGATGCGACACATCGCCTGCGGTTTCCACCACCCAGCCGGACGCCAGCCACGGGCTCTGCTGATAATCGACACGAGAGATTGAGCAGTTGCGCAGGCGCAGTCGGCGCTCCGCATACGCGGGCAGACCGAGAATGGTGCTGACGAGGCAGCCAAGCGCCATACCGTGGCTCACCAGTAACGGGCGGCTTCCCGGCGGCAGATCGAGGCAGGCGTTCAGCGCGCCGTGCATACGCTCGCTCACTTCCTGCATCGATTCCCCTTGCGGAATACGACCATCCGGCGTGCCGTTCACCAGCTGGCGACGCCAGCCTTCTTCTTCTTCGCTGAGGGTGTCGAGATGACGGCGCTCAAGGATGCCCATATCCAGCTCGCGCAGGCGCGGATCGAGTATCACGTCGCAGCCGCAGCCCTGCGCGATAATCTCAGCGGTGCGTTGCGTGCGTCCCAGATCGCTTGTGATAATGTGCGTGATGCCAAGCGCTTTGGCGCGCTGCGCCACCTGCATGGCCTGGCGTTCCCCTTTTTCCGTCAATGGGCTGTCCGATTGCCCCTGGATGCGTCGCTCGGCGTTCCACTGCGTTTCACCGTGGCGAACCAGATATACCTGTAACATGCTTTTTATCCGTTATACTGCTGCGACTTTAAACGTCTGTGAGTGTGAATTGAATTATGTACCATGTTGTCTGCGCCACGACGAATCCAGCCAAAATTCAGGCGATTCTGCGTGCATTTAGCGAGATTTTCGGCGAAGCATCCTGCCATATTGACGCCGTCTCCGTCGATAGCGGCGTGCCGGAACAGCCGCTCGGCAGTGAAGAAACGCGCACCGGCGCGCGCCAGCGCGTCATTAATGCCCGCGCGCTGCGCCCGCAAGCCGATTACTGGGTGGCGATTGAAGCCGGTATTGATGACGACAGCACGTTTAGCTGGGTGGTGATTGAAAGCGCAGACCAGCGTGGCGAAGCGCGCTCGGCGACGCTGCCGCTGCCTGCGGCGATCCTTAATGAAGTGCGCGCCGGAAAAGCGCTTGGGCCGGTGATGTCCGCCTGGACAGGCATTGATGAAATCGGGCGTAAAGAAGGGGCTATCGGCATTTTCACCGCCGGTAAGCTGACGCGCAGCAGCGTCTACCATCAGGCGGTGATCCTGGCCTTAAGCCCCTTTCATAACGCGATTTACCGCTGAGCCTGTAACAGCTCCTGTTCAAGCCACTGGCGCAGCTCCGGCGGCGCCGCTTTCAGGCTGTTAGAGCCGCGGGTGATCGTCGCGATCCCCGCGCCCAGTTCGCTTTTCAGCTCGCGCTGGCTCATCTCGCCGCGCAGCAGCTCTTCAATGATCCGCACACGCGTGCCGAGCGCGGCGCGTTCGTCCGGCGTCAGCAGCAGCGTCAGCAGCGGAAGATGCAGGTCTTTATCGAAAGATTGTTTCAGGAGCGCCACAAAGCGCAGCCACTCCTGATTACTCTGTTCGGCCTGGGCCGCGGAATAGGTTGAATGTTGAGTCATCAGATGCCGCCATACTCGTTCACTAGTACGACAGGATAGCACAACGCCGCCGAATCAGTAACGGCGGCTCCACTCCGCATCGCTCATCAACACCGGCTTACCGCCCATGAAGTAACGGTAATAAGCATCATAAGCCAGCACGTTTTTCACATAACCGCGCGTCTCGGAGAACGGAATACTTTCGACAAACGCGACCGCATCGATACGCCCGGCGCTGTTGCCAAGCCAGGTGCGCACGCGCCCCGGCCCGGCGTTATAGGCGGCAGAGGCGAAAATACGGTTGTTGTCGAACATGCCATAGACATACTGCAAATAGCTGGTGCCTATCTGGATGTTGGTTTCCGGATCGAGAAGCTGCGCACTGCTGCTGTAGCCTGGCAGATTAAACATCTTCACCGTGTGGGTGGCGGTGCCCGGCATTAATTGCATCAGGCCAGCCGCGCCTACCGGCGAGCGCACTTTCGGGTTCCAGGCGCTCTCCTGACGGGCGATCGCCATCGCGTAGCTCTGCGGAACGGCTTTGTCGCTCACGTAGCGGGCGAAGAGATCTTTATAAGCCAGCGGGAAACGCTCTTCGAGCTGATCCCAGAGCTTACCGGCGATCGTCGCCTGCACGCTCAGATCCCACCAGTTACGATCAAACGCGTAACGCGCCAGCGCCGCCTGCTCCTGCTTGCTGCGACTGGTGACGAGGTTCGCCCATTCGCTGCGCGCGGTGTTATCAAGGCCCCAGTACATCAGCTCGCGCACGCGCGCCATCTCCGGGCCTTCGAACAGCGCGGCGTTTACCGCTGGCGCTTTATCGACACGCAGCGGGTAATCTTCGCCAAGCCGCTGGGCCGCTGCCATCGGGTAGAAACCGCGCTGCTGCATCAGTGAATGCAGAATGGTTTTGGCCTCGTCGTCGCGCCCGCGCTCCATCAGGAGATCGGCCTGCCAGTAGCGCCATTCATCTTTTTCTTTCGCCTCCATCGGCAGGCGCGCAAGCCAGGTGTTCAGCCCGCTGCGATCGCCGATACCAAGCGCCATACGCACCCGACGCTCAATGAGCGATGTGGATTCTGAACGCATGATCGCGTCGTCGCGCCAGCGGGCCTGCTCTTCGGTGACATCGCTGCCCATGAGACGCCACGCCACGATATCGCGCAGCTCCTGCGCCTGGGCGTCGTTCAGTTGCTGGGCCTGGATGAGCGAGGGGATCATCAGCCGCGCGTTTTCCACATCCTGACGGGCGACGCTTGCAAACGCCACCGCGGCCATCTGGCGCGTGAAATCGGTCGCGCCGACGCTGCGCACAAAAGTCATCACGCTGTTGGGATCGTTTGCCAGGCTCACCAGCGCGCTGCTGATGGTCTGATAATCCGGCGGCAGCTGGCTTGCGAGCGAGCTGACAAGCGACGTGTTGCCCTCTTTCATCGCAAGGCGAATGCGCTCAAGGTAAGCCAGCGGATCCTGCGCGCCGGACGTGCGCCACGCCTGGAAGAGGCGCTCGCACGCCGCAGGCAGGTTTTTGCCGGTCTGCCAGAGATCTTTCGCGCCCTGCCAGGCGCCCTGCGCGTCGCCGGTGTTCCACTTCGCGTAATAGTAGTTGCACTGCGCCTCGGTGCTGCCAGGCGGTTGCGGGCTGAACGCCAGCAGGCCGCGCCAGTCTTCGCGGCGCGCCAGTTCGTTGACAAACCGGGACGTCAGCGTGCGCGCCGGCGGCAGCGTCGGGTTTGCCTGGATAAACTGCTGCACCGCGATAGTCGGCTCGTTCATGAGATCGTCAGTGAGCTGGCGATACTGCAAATAGGGATAGAGCGGATAGGTTTGCAGGGTGGGCATCAGCTGCTCCACCACGTCCATCTGCCGGTTATCCCACGCTTGTTTGATCTGCGCATAGCGGCTGCGCTGCTCGTCGAGCGAATCGGCGCGTGCGGCCTGGCCGAGCGTCAGCAGGCAGACGCCCGCCGCCAGCCACCGCCAGACGACCTGTCTGGATGTTCCCACAATCCTTCCTCATGTTAATTGACTGACCGGCAGCCTCATGCCGCCTGAAATTCTCAGATACTTCATGCTAACCAGGCGAAGGCCGTTGCGCCATGTCGCGAACATTTTTTTACCATTCGCGCATTAATGCCTCTTACGCCGCATTCACGGCGTTGCTGGCTGGGATTAAGCGTTGAAAACAGCTAAACTCCGCAGCTGAGAAACCCTTAATCATGATAAGAGGCGAAGTCCAACGTGGCTCAATTCGTATACACCATGCATCGCGTCGGCAAAGTCGTTCCGCCGAAGCGACACATTCTGAAGAATATCTCTCTGAGCTTTTTCCCTGGCGCCAAAATCGGTGTGCTGGGCCTGAACGGCGCCGGTAAATCCACCCTGCTGCGCATCATGGCGGGCATCGATAAAGATATCGAAGGTGAAGCCCGTCCGCAGCCTGGCATCAAAATCGGCTACCTGCCGCAGGAGCCGCAGCTCAACCCTGAACATACCGTGCGCGAATCGATCGAAGAAGCGGTCGCGGAAGTCGTTAACGCGCTCAAGCGCCTGGATGAAGTGTACGCGCTGTACGCCGATCCGGATGCCGATTTCGATAAGCTCGCCGCCGAGCAGGGCAAACTGGAAGAGATTATCCAGGCCCATGACGGTCACAACCTGAACGTGCAGCTGGAACGCGCGGCTGACGCCCTGCGTCTGCCGGACTGGGATGCGAAAGTCGCGAATCTCTCCGGTGGTGAACGCCGCCGCGTGGCGCTCTGCCGCCTGCTGCTCGAAAAACCGGACATGCTGCTGCTCGACGAACCGACCAACCACCTGGACGCCGAATCCGTCGCCTGGCTGGAGCGCTTCCTGCACGACTTCGAAGGCACCGTTGTGGCGATTACCCACGACCGTTACTTCCTCGATAATGTGGCAGGCTGGATCCTCGAACTGGACCGCGGCGAAGGTATTCCGTGGGAAGGAAACTACTCTTCCTGGCTTGAGCAGAAAGATCAGCGTCTGGCGCAGGAAGCTTCTCAGGAAGCGGCGCGTCGTAAATCTATCGAGAAAGAGCTGGAGTGGGTGCGTCAGGGCGCGAAAGGCCGTCAGTCCAAGGGCAAAGCCCGTCTGGCGCGCTTTGAAGAGCTTAACAACACCGAATACCAGAAGCGTAACGAAACCAACGAACTCTTTATTCCGCCGGGACCGCGTCTGGGCGATAAAGTGGTGGAAGTCAGCCACCTGCGTAAATCCTACGGCGACCGCGTGCTGATTGACGATCTGAGCTTCTCCGTGCCGAAAGGCGCGATTGTCGGCATCATCGGTCCGAACGGCGCGGGTAAATCGACGCTGTTCCGTATGATGTCTGGCCAGGAACAGCCGGACAGCGGCACCATTACGCTTGGTGAAACCGTGAAACTCGCGTCTGTTGACCAGTTCCGTGACGCCATGGACAACAGCAAAACCGTCTGGGAAGAAGTCTCCGGCGGGCTGGATATCATGAAGATCGGCAACACCGAAATGCCGAGCCGCGCGTACGTTGGCCGCTTTAACTTTAAAGGCGTGGACCAGGGCAAACGCGTGGGCGAGCTGTCCGGTGGTGAGCGCGGTCGTCTGCATCTGGCGAAACTGTTGCAGGTGGGCGGCAACATGCTGCTGCTCGATGAACCGACCAACGATCTGGATATCGAAACCCTGCGCGCGCTGGAAAACGCCCTGCTGGAGTTCCCGGGCTGTGCGATGGTTATCTCGCACGACCGCTGGTTCCTGGACCGTATCGCCACACACATTCTGGATTATCAGGATGAAGGTAAAGTGGAATTCTTTGAAGGTAACTTCACCGAGTACGAAGAGTATAAGAAACGCACGCTGGGCGCCGAAGCGCTGGAGCCGAAGCGTATCAAATACAAACGTATCGCCAAGTAATTCCCGCAACGGCCTTCTTAATGAAGGCCGTTTTATTAGTGATTCCCTTCAGATAAATACCTGCCCTCTACTCCGATTTATTCCTGACCAATTGTCCATTCACCCTTGTTATGGTAATTAATAAATCATATCCCTCCATTTTCATATGATCTTTCATGAACGAGGGTTTTTTATTATTAGCGCTATGATTTTCATGGAATGGAAATGTCACGGAATCGTTGTCAGGGTAAGCGGGCCGCCGCCTGCACGTCGTTAACGTCATCTCTCCTCGCTTTTCATCATTTTCAGCGTCAATACATAAAAACAACAGACAGTTTGTAGATTTACTACCGGCACGCGCCGTAGCCTCTCGCTATGCTTGGTTGCTTTCTTTATACCGGCAACGATAGCTCGGGCATATTGACGTTATTAAACGCGCAGGCAGCCGTTAAAACATTTTTTATATAAATATCTATCCGTCATTTATTCATTATATTAATGGTCATCACACAGTGCTCACGAAAATAAAACGTTTTTCAGCATGGATGCGGCGTCAGGATTTTTCCCGCCTGCTTATTTTGTTTCAGCGCCACAGCGCGAAAATTGTCATTGGCGCGCCATTTCTGTTGCTGGTGATTTATCTGCTTATTTTCAGCCAGCCGCGTTATGTGAGCGAATCACAGGTTGCCATCAAACGCGCCAGTGATATCGAAAACGGCAGCCTGAATATTGGCCTGCTGATGGGTGCCTCTAACCCTACTTCTGCCGAAGATGCGCTGTACCTGAAAGAGTATCTGCACTCGCCGGATCTCTTAGCCGTACTGGATAAACAGCTTAATTTTAAACAGGCCTTTGGCGACAGCGGGCTGGATCTCTTCTATCACCTTTATGCCAGCGCGAGCGCCGAAGAATTTCTGGATTACTACCGTCACCGCATCACCATCAATTACGACAACAAAAACGGCCTGCTGACCATCCAGACTCAGGGCTTCACGCCCGAATTCGCTCTGCGTTTCAACCAGGCGGTGCTCAAAGAGTCTGAGCGGTTTATCAACGAGCTTTCGCATCATATTGCGCGCGACCAGCAATCCTTCGCCGAAAGCGAGCTCGACAAAGCGCGCAAGCGCCTCGACGCCAGCAAAAGCGCGCTGCTCGCCTTTCAGAACCGCAACCAGATGCTCGATCCACAGGCTTCCGCCGTTGCCGCGAGCTCAGCGGTCAACAACCTGACCGAGCAAAAGATTCGCCTCGAAACAGAGCTGCGTACTCTGCTGACGTATCTGCGTGAAGATGCGCCGCAGGTCATCACGACGAAAAACACGCTGGCCTCCATTAACGCGCAAATTGAGAAAGAGAAAAACAACATTACCGCACCGGAAGGCGACCGCCTCAACCGTGTGGCGGCGGATTTCGAAGAGCTGAAATCGCGCGTGACGTTTGATACAGACCTGTACCAGCTCGCGCTCACGGCCATTGAAAAAACGCGCGTGGAATCGGCCCGCAAGCTGAAAAGCCTGGCGGTGATCAGCTCTCCCCAGCTTGCCGAGGAAGCCCGCTACCCCGAGACGCTCTACCTGTTAGCCAGTTGCCTGCTGATCTGCTGCCTGCTGTTCGGCACGCTCAGACTGCTGCTGGCCATTATTGACGATCATCGTGCTTAACCTTGCCGCTTTCACACCCGAGAGAGTTATGAAAAACGTTTCATCCGCCTCACTGATCTTTTTCTGTTTATCGGCCAGCGCCAGCGCGCTTGATCTCACCGCCGACCCGGCGCTGACCGGCGCGGCGCCCATTCTGTCATCGTCGTCATCGGCTCCGGTCAGCGCAGATGGCTTTGATAACACGCCGCCGCCCGCGCCCGCCACGGTGATGAGCCGCATGTTCGGCGCACAGCTTTTTACCGCCCAAAACGCGGAAGGCGGGGCTGGCATCGCCTTCAACCCCAATTATGTGATTGGCCTTGGCGACACCATTCAGGTGCGTCTGTGGGGCGCTTTCACGTATGACGGCACATTAACCGTCGACCCGAAAGGCAACATCTTTCTGCCTAACGTCGGCCCGCTTAAAGTTGCAGGTGTGACGAATAGCCAGCTCAACGCACTGGTTATCTCGCGAGTGAAAGAGGTGTACCAGGCGAATGTGAATGTCTACGCCTCGCTGGTTCAGGCGCAGCCGGTGAAAGTGTTTGTCACGGGCTATGTCCGCACGCCGGGGTTATATGGCGGCGTGGCGTCCGACTCGCTGCTTTCGTATCTCAGCAAAGCAGGCGGCGTGGACAGCGAGCGCGGCAGTTATGTCGATATCACCGTCAAACGCGGCCAGAAAACGCGCTCGCATGTAAACCTGTATGATTTTCTGCTCAACGGCAGCCTCTGCCTGTCGCAGTTCGCCGATGGCGACACCATTATCGTCGGTCCACGCCAGCACACCTTTGGCGTCGAAGGCGATGTCTTTAACAGCTACGACTTTGAATTTACCGATGAGCGTATTCCGGTTTCCGAAGCGCTGCGCTGGGCGCGGCCTAAACCGGGGGCCACGCATGTGACGCTGATGCGCCAGCAAGGCGCGATGAAGCAGAGCGAATATTTCCCGATTAGCGAAACCGCAGGCCGCATGTTACAGGATGGCGATCGCATGGTGGTCAGCTCCGATCGCTATACCGGCACCATCCAGGTACGCGTGGAAGGCGCACACTCCGGCGAACATGCGATGGTATTGCCTTACGGTGCCACGCTGCGCCAGGTGATGGCGAAACTGCGCCCGAACACGATGTCGCAGTTAAACGCCATCAAACTCTATCGCCGCTCGGTCGCGCTGCGTCAGAAAGAGATGCTGGATCTGTCGCTGCAAAAGCTGGAGCAGGCTTCGCTCTCAGCGCAATCCTCCACACAGGAGGAATCGCGCCTGCGTATGCAGGAGGCGCAACTGGTCAGCCGTTTCGTGGCGAAAGCCCGCACTGTGGTGCCGCAGGGCGAAGTGGTGCTGAATGAGAACAACCTTGATTCCGTGCTGCTGGAAGATGGCGACGTTATCACCATCCCGGAGAAAACGTCGCTCGTCATGGTGCATGGCGAGGTGCTGTTCCCCAACGCCGTCACCTGGGAGAAAGGGCTGGAGCCTGAGGATTATATCGCCAAATGCGGCGGTATGACGCAAAAAGCCAGCGGTGCGAAAGTTATCGTGATTCGCCAGAACGGCGAGGCGCTCAATGCCGAAGATGTCGATGACATGCAGCCGGGCGATGAACTGATGGTGCTGCCGAAGTATGAGTCGAAGAATATTGAAGTGACGCGCGGCATTTCGACCATCATGTACCAGCTGGCTGTCGCCGCGAAAGTCATCCTGACGCTGTAAACCGATGAAAAATAGCGTCACCGGCATTTTCTCGAAAGGCATCTGGCGTATTGCGGGCTTACATCACCTGCTGCCGATGCCTTGTCGAAAACTCGCGCCGCGTCGGGCTATCCCGGACGATGTTACCGCTATCGCCGTGTGGGGGCATCGCCCCAGCGCGGTGGCGGCCGTTGCCCGCGCCCGCAAAGCCGGGCTTGCGGTGATTCGCCTTGAAGACGGATTTATCCGCTCTTGCGGCCCGGCGGCGCACGGCCATCCGCCGCTCTCGCTGGTTATCGATTACGACGGCATTTACTACGACGCCAGCCAGCCAAGCACGCTGGAGAACCTGATTCAGGATACTGCGGGCAACGCGGCGCTGCGCGAAGCGGCGCAGGAGGCGATGCGCCTTATCGTGGAAGGCGATCTGGCGAAGTATAACCACGCGCCGCCGTTTGACGGCTCGCCCGATGCCCGCGCGGTGCTGGTGGTGGATCAAACGGCGGGCGATATGTCTGTCACCTTCGGCAATGCCAGCGCGGCATCGTTTCGGCTGATGCTGGAGAGCGCCCTTGCTGAAAACCCGGATGCCGAAATCTGGGTAAAAACGCATCCTGATGTCGTGCACGGCGGTAAGCGTGGCTATTTGCGCGATATCCGCGCGAATACGCGCCTGCGGCTGATAACCGAAGACGCCAGCCCGCAGTCGCTGCTGCGGTGCGTATCTCGGGTTTATACCGTGACGTCTCACTTCGGTTTTGAAGCGCTGATGGCGGGCAAGCCGGTGGTCTGCTTCGGGCAGCCGTGGTATGCCGGATGGGGGCTGACGGACGACAGGCACCCGGCGGCGGCCACGCTTGCCGCACGCCGCGGCGACGCCTCGGTGCTCACGCTTTTCAGCGCCGCCTATTTGCGTTACGCCCGCTACCTCAACCCGCAAACCAATCAGCCCGGCACGCTGTTTGATGTGCTGACGTGGCTGGCTCTGCAGCGGCGTCATCATCTGGCGCTGCGCGGCACGTTATGGGTACCAGGGCTGACGCTCTGGAAGCGCAGCGTCGTAAAACCTTTTCTTTCAACACCCCGTAACCGGCTGCGCTTTACGCGCCGCGCGCCGCAGGCAGATGCCTGCGTGGTGTGGGGAACCGCGGGTGAAGCGCGCTGGCAATCAACGGCACAGGCGCGTGGCATGCCCGTGTGGCGAATGGAAGATGCGTTTTTGCGCTCGGTGGGGCTCGGCTCTGATCTGTTCGCCCCGCTCTCGCTGGTGCTCGATAAACGCGGTCTCTATTACGACGCCACGCGCGCAAGCGATCTGGAAATAGCCCTGAACCGGGTGCATCTGACGCCAGCCGAAGAAGCGCGCGCCGCAGCACTGCGTCGACAGATTATCGAAAGCCGGGTCAGTAAATACAACGCGGGCGGCGCGTGGCGACTGCCTGCATCGGCATGGGGACGGCGTATTCTGCTGGTGCCAGGGCAGGTCAGCGACGATGCCTCGCTTGTCGGTGGCACGCAAGGCATCCGCACGATTGCCGCGCTCCTGCGCATGGTGCGCGCCAGAAATCCCCAGGCGTATATCGTCTTCAAGCCGCACCCGGACGTGGCCTGCGGCAACCGCCAGGGCGAACCCAGCGCGCGAGACGCGCTGCGCTGGGCGGATTGTCTCGCCACGCAGGCGGATATCGTCGATGTGCTCGAACAGGTAGACGAAGTGCATACGCTGACGTCGCTTGCCGGTTTTGAGGCGCTGCTGCGCGGCAAGGCCGTCTTCTGCTACGGCATGCCGTTTTACGCCGGCTGGGGCCTGACACACGACGAATATCCTTGCCCGCGCCGCATCCGGCGGCTCACGCTTAACGCGCTTATCCACACCACGCTCATCGATTACCCCTTCTACCTCCACCCAACGCGCAAAACGCCGATCGCTGCGGAGGAAGCGGTTGCCCTGCTCAGCGCGTCGCCCCGACGCAACGTCACGCACCACCGCCGCCGTAAAACACTCACCCGACTCGCCAATAAAGCCCGCAATCTCTTTCACGCGCTTTTTTATTCCCGGTGACCCAGATGAACCACAGCGCGCTTGATACCCTCCTTTCCGGCCAGAAATATTTGCTGCTGCAAGGGCCGATGGGGCCGTTTTTTCGAGACCTGGGGAACTGGCTGGAGACCAAAGGGCGCGAGGCGAAACAGGTGGTGTTTAACGGAGGAGACTGGTTTTACCGCCGCAAAGGAAAAAGCCTGTCTTATCAGGGCACGCCGGAGGGGTTTGGTGCGTGGTTAGCGGCAACGCGAAGCGCATGGCCGTTTGATACGCTGGTGTGCTTTGGTGACTGTCGGCCTCTGCATCAGGCCGCGTACCGCTGGGCGCAAGCGCAAGGGATACGTTTTCTGGTCTTTGAAGAGGGTTATTTGCGCCCGTGTTTTATCACGCTTGAAGAGAATGGCGTGAACGGGTTTTCCAGCCTGCCGCGGGAGGCTGGGTTTTATATGCAGTTGCCCGACACTGGGCAAGTCAGGATAAATAAAATTGTCCCTTCTTTCTGGATCAGAGCCAGACACACATGTATTTATTGCATTATGACATGGGCGTATCATCGTTCATATTTAAATTATAATCATCACAAAAAGCTATCATTAAGAAAAGAAGCTTATTGTTGGATAAAAGCAGGATGGTTAAAGATATGGTATAAATTAACCGAATCGCGAAACAATAAAAAAATCAAATCAGAACTAAGCACAAAATACAATCTTGTTATATTACAAGTGTTTAACGACAGCCAAGTAACATTCCATAGTAAATATAAAGATATCGAGCAATATTTACATGAGGTTATATTTTCCTTTTCTATTTACGCCCCTGCAGAACAACATCTTGTTATTAAGCACCACCCTATGGATCGCGGGCATAAAAATTATAAAAAACAAATTTCTCTTTTGGCCAGGAAATATAAAATATGCAAAAGAGTACATTATGTACATGACCTTAATTTGCCTGAATTAATTCATCATTCACGTTCAGTTGTTACTATCAATAGTACTGTAGGATTATCTGCCCTTATCCATAACAAACCGCTTAAGGTAATGGGAAATGCTTTTTATGATATTACTGGCATGACCTACCCAAAAACATTGGATGAATTCTGGATTGACGAATTCATAATGGAACAAACTTTATTCAAGAAATTTAAAAGTTATCTAATAAATAAAGCACAAATTAATGCAGTGTATTACTGCAAAGACTTATCCTGGAAGGAAATGCTCTCACTCGGAGAGCAAGAGCATATCACACGATAAAACAGGTTCAAAAGAAACTAGCTATAAACATTAATGTTTTTTTATTAATCTGCTAAAGTAAAGATATAAATAGTTATTATAATGATACGGATGTGCCCCCCACTTATGCCGATAATCGCAGAATAACATCCAGGGCAATGGTTTAACTAAAGTGATCCCACGATAATTATTCGTCAGATAATTATTCATAATATAAAGCATTTCATTATACTGTGGAATTGCATATTTGTTGCTTTCAAAACGAGAAAACCCGTTTTCACTATATAATGTGGTTGCCATTGAAGGAATAATGACAAATATATTTTTTGGTGGGATAATTTTCACAACCTCGCGGTAGAGAACATCAAAACCCTTCTTCCATAAATTTAATTTTGAAGTTGACTCAAACCTAAGAACACTGTTTGGTTTATCAGATTTTTTTGCTAAACGGGTCGCCCTAAAGTCCCAAGAATTGGTTATTAGTCTTTCATTAAAATTAAGAACATCAAAACGTTCATCCATGAAATCAATAATCAAAACACTATCCTGGGATAAAGAATTCACAAGACTAGTTAATGCAGTCTTCTTCAGATCATGGTGTATACACTTTTTCAGGAATGCGCTAGGAAGATCAATATCAGAATCACTGTAATCAATTGCTTCTGATAAAAGTGCAGCCATACTATTCCTTGCAATGTATTCATCTAATTTTATAGCACATGGCGTGAGATTGTTACTTATTTCAACGACATCTCTGCTTACGCAACTGCCAAATATACTAACTTTCTTCGGAGGATAAAAAGAATCAGAACCTATTATTATTAGATCATTAATATCTTTCATACTGGTAAAGAAAATCTTTCTCTTAATAAGATTTTCAACATTACGGACATCGTAATCACCATCTGAAATCAAATAAATAGAGCAATATTCAGCGAAAAGATCAAAATATAAAAACAAGCTTTCCTTTAACTCTTTAGATAATGATTCCAAATAAGGAACGCTAACTACAATGTTAGATATATTGCTAGCATCTGAAGCTATTTCACAAAAGCTTTCTATACCCTCTGGTTTTTCTAAGAAATAGTTATCTGTCGCAGGTAGTGAGAAAACTTTATCGATAAACTTTTTTGGTAAATGATAGTATTCAACGAGCCCTCGGGAGGAAATGAACATTTCAATCCCAGCCGTAAAATCTCCAATAATGATAGTTTTCATTTTTCTCCCTCAATCAGACGTAAGATTCTTTTTGAACTATTACCATCACGATAAGTAAAAAATTTATTTGCAATTTTAGTGAATCGAGCTTCTGGCACACAACCGCGCGATAAATAAAATTCCAGAGCTTTCAAAACATCGCTGGCATCAGAATAAACAGGCCCGGGAAATTCAGTTAAAGGACAAATCAACGGGCCACCTCGCACAGAGAAAAATCTCGCTGCGTCAAACTGATAATAAATAACCGGCTTATTCTGGTATAAAATATCAAATGAAGCAGAAGAATAATCCGTAAGCATCATATCTGCTGCTATAATTAATTCCTGAACATTAGTCTCGCTCATGTTATGAAATGAGATATTGCTTTTCTCATTGTGAAATACATCCATATGCTTTTTAATTTGATGATGTACACACACCTGAATTTTATAGTTATACTTTATTAAAATTCCCTCTAACTCCTTAGAGGACAATAACTCATTAATCTTGATGTAGAATTGAGACTTCAAAAAGACATCATCTTTAGCGTTCGTAAGCCATTCACGCCAGGTGGGCATAAAGAGTATGGTTTGACTCCTCTTTATGACTTTCTTTGGTAAATAGTCAAAGCGCGTTAAGCCTGTAATGGCCAGTTCATTTTTAAGAAATCCGAACTGCTTTTGCAAAAGCGTACTTTCATAATCAGAACTGACAATAAATTTATCAGGTAACTCGTTTCTACGCAGCATTGAATTCCTGTCATAGTAACCTTTCGCTCTGCTTGTTGCGAAAACGCCATGCTGTAAAAATATTTTTTTCTTATGCGTATGTTCTTTGTAGACATCGCTCCAATGATGAAAAACATCACGTAAACTATCACTAAAAACATAAGTGTGAGCTTTAATGAATATTATAAAATGCTTTAGGCTCCCGTAATAAACAACATTGTTGAAGCCTTGCAAATTTACTATTGTAGGAGCATCCTTCTTTATTACATAATAATAAATATTTTTGGTTTTGATGTTATCAATCTTTTTAAATAAAAAGTAGCTGGTATCATTGGCAGTAGTTCCTAGCCTTTCACCAATTAGCACAATATTATTCGATTTATAGAACCTGGAGATTATCTTTGCAGTTTGGTATTTAATTTCCCACTTATATTTCTTAAATGGCTTTTTAAATTTAGTTAGGTATGCCTTAATTTTTTTGTTTCTATTACTTTTCTTAACAAAGAAGTAGTCTTTTTTGATAAAGTCGTCATTAGCTAATACTCCCTTTGAGTAGCAAGTACGCTTAACTCTTCCATTGAGTATTCTATACGCCTCAGAATAATATCCATAATAAATAAGAAGCAACACCAGCCGACGTTGTGAAGTAAATATAGTCAGTATGTCCTTACCTATATGCTCTTTGAAAAAAAGATGGAGTGACTTATATATTTTTTTTGATTGAACCAAATCATGGCTACTGGAGTATTTCTCAAGCCGATAGAGGATACCTCTTAAAACAAATAGCTTAGCTAGTCTGACCTGTGTTTCAGGTAATGAAAATTCATAAGTCATCTTATAAACGTTCATAAAATCATAAAACACTTTTTCATTAACTTCCTGAGTGCAGGATGGATTATGCTCATCCTCTCTACCTCTATACATGTAACTTATATGTGGTGTAGAAGAAACATGATTTGCATAATGCATAGCTCTCAACACAAAGATCCAGTCTTCAGCCAGTTTAATGCCAAGAGGAAAACGTATATGTTTTTTCAGTAATAAAGAGCGCTTATAAAGCTTTCCCCATGGCGCTGGAGTTTTCATCAATATTGATCGATGCGAAAACTTCACTTTACGAAAAGATGAGCTTGCAACTTCTGCATGATCTTCAACATACCAACTGCGCCGACTATTAAAAGCTTTACTATGAGAAATAATAACTTCAGAGCCTGTTTCTATGGCGAGTTTATACAGTGTTGAAAGCGCTCCTGGAGGCAATAAGTCATCAGAATCCAGAAAGAATATATATTCTCCACGCGCAATCTCAATAGCATTATTTCTCGCTACTGACTGACCAGCATTGCGCTGATTCACAAGAATTATATTGGGATGTTTTTTCCTGTATTCGTCAATAATAGCGACACTATTATCGGGTGACCCATCATTAACTATAATAATTTCTATTGATAATTGAGCTGCCACTCCTGTTATCGACTGGGAGAGAACTGAATCCAGGCACTCAGCAATATACTTCTCTGTGTTATAAACAGGAATTATGATAGAAATCAAATAATTCATTGTCGTCATTTTTAAAAATCTTCCATGAGTATCTTTAAATTATCTTCTAATATGCCAGAATAATTCTTCAAATCGGCTGATGTGCTCATGAAGTCATTAGCACAAATTGAATGAGGGAATGTACCTTCTTGTCTCGCTGATTTAAGCCTTATGTAATAAGCTGGCGCGGCTGAAGAACGAATATTAAAATAATAACAAATATCCCTTGATAAAACAGACTTCCCTTGAATACAGCTAAACCAAGGTACAAGGAACGTAGGTAAATTCAAATCTGATTCATTTCTGAACCGGTTAGGAAGAAATTTAATTATATCCCCCTTAAATTCGTTCCATACAGCCTCAAACTGACTTTTCTGTAAAGGAACATAAGTATGAATAAGAGGAAGTTCGGCCTCAAAACCAAATCTATTTTTAAGCAAACGGGCACAGTTTAACGAGGCGTGTAAAGTTGGAGTTATTCTAACAGTATCCTTTAATGATTTTATTCGTTTTGGGGATACAAAAAGCGAAGCTAAACCATTTGCCTTAAAGAAATGTGACTTGCAAAGATCACGCGCGACAAAAACATCATCATTAAAATAAATGAAATTTTCTTTAAGTCCTTTAATCTTATGGAGATTAGCCTCAATAACGTGAGAGTTGAAGGTTGGAAGATATGCCTCATCAATGATCTCTTTGTGATCGATCACTTCAAGGTTGCTAAATTTATCAATCCATAAAGGACATTGACCATCAGTCACTAAGTAAATTTTATTTACCCAAGGAAGATGCCTAACGACACTTTTGATCGCATAAAAAATCTCATTATGGTTTTTATAGCGAGCAGGATCCCGAAAATTCTCAGGCGTTCGATTATAGTCTCTTGCTTTATAATAGTTATATTTTTCAATCCAAAGAGGATCACTATCATCAACCCATGTAAAAACAACATCTATGAGCAAGTTATTTTCCATCAATGATTCAAGTAAAGAATCATTTTTTATCAAAACTTGCTCCTCATTCACAGGACATTGAATGTCGCTAAAAACAGGAGGATACTTTTTATTAAAATAATCACGAAAAAAAATTTGCGGACTGGAAAATAATTTCCTTATTTTTCCCATTTTTTACCCCTGCTTAATAACCAGTCAAAGATTTTCTTCTTTCACATACACATCTATTGCCTGGTCTACATCATCGAAAAAAATGACCTGGCCGTTTCTACCTATAAACAACGCCGCATCGCAATACTGTTTGAGTGAGTGGAGATTGTGCGACACCATTAAAAAGCACGACTCTTGATGGCGAGCTTCAAACAGCGTTTCGCATTTTTTACGAAAACTTGCATCGCCAACAGCGGTGACTTCGTCCACCAGGTAGTAGTCGAATTTGAACGCCATGCTCAGCCCAAACCCGAGACGCGCTTTCATGCCAGAGGAATAGGCCTTCACCGGCATGTCAAAATACTTTCCAAGCTCGGCGAATTCCTCAACGAACGCGACTTTTTGGCGGACTTCTTCTTTAGGCGCGTAAAGCCGCGCCACAAATTTCACATTTTCACGCCCGGTCAGACTGCCCTGAAAACCCCCTGCCAGCCCGACCGGCCAGGAGATCGTGGCGCTGGAGATGATTCGCCCGCTGTCCGGGTTATCCGTCCCGCCAATCATGCGCAGCAGCGTCGATTTCCCCGCCCCGTTACGCCCTATCAGCGCCACGCTCTTGCCGGACGGCAGCGTCAGAGAGAGATCCTTAAAGACATAATGCCGCCCTGCGGGCGTGCGGTACGATTTGGTGAGATTTTCGATAGCAATCATGATGTCAGCATCGCCTCTTCCTGATGACGATAAAGCGCGAGGCCTGTGAAGAGCACCACCAGCGTGCTGACTGCGAGATACGTCAGGCTGGCTCCGTCGCTTTCATAACTTGCCGCCAGTGATTCGCGGGTCAGTTCCACCACATGCACCAGCGGGTTCCACGCGACCCAGCTTTGATATTCCTGAGGAATAGTATTGAGCGAATACATCACGCAGGAGATGAAATAAAGCGGGCGGGTCAGCAAGGGCAGAAACTTTTCCGACTCCGGAAACGCACTACTGGTCACCATAAAAATCAGCCCGACACCGAAGGAAAACACCACCAGACAGCTCCAGACACCAAACAGAACTAACAAATGAGAGCAGGTAAACGCCTCGCCTGTCATGGCCAGCAGCGCGAGCAGCACCAGATAAACGGCAATATAAATTCCGGCTTCCAGTAACGTTCTCGCAATTATTGTGTCAATAGGCTTTACCGGACGGTAATTAAAAAGCCCCTGGTTCGCCTCGATGGCATTAATAGAACGACTCGTAATATGGCTAAAAATAAAATACGGAATAATGCCGCTTAATAAAAAGACAGGAAATGAGATATCCGGCAGCGTTCGCTCCATCACAAAATCCAGAACAAACAGCAGGATGGCAAGATGAAGTAGTGGCTCAAGCAGCGCCCAGCAGTAGCCCAGTCGAAACTTGCCGAAACGCGTTTTAATTTCCCTTAAAAATAACGCCAGTACAGTGGCGCGCTGGACATCCAGCCCATGCCTTTTCATAAACAGTTCCTGGTTATATTATTGTGAACAGGCTACCGCTATGGGACATTCCCATAACAGCTTGTTGTAAAATACACATCCGTTGCCAGAAAAATAACGGCAACACGCGCGTAACCGCTCGCGTGATTATCATTATAAACAATCAAAATTCGTGTTTTATTAGCCGTAATTATCATTACGACTACAGAAGGGTGTTACAATAATTCAGGCGCGTAAAATATCACAAACCATCATCTCCATAAATAACTTATTCTGGGTTTCTTTTTTTGGAGATATTAAGATTTCATACTTTTTATTTATCCGTATTTAACTGTCAATTTTAAAAAGATAGTCATTTTGAGACGAAAGCCGATAAATTATCGTAAAACTGCGTCACACCTTCGTACTCCAGTGCAAAGTTGATATAGCTAACCAGCGCCGGTGCGTTGAGCTTGCGGCCCGGATACACCAGATACAGATCGTTCCCGGTGACGGTCCACTCCGGCAGGACATTGACCAGCGCGCCTTCTGCAAGCGAATCATCAAGCAGAAAGGCGGGCAGCAGCGTGATCCCGGCACCTGCCAGCGCGCTTTCACGGGCATAAAGAAGATTATCGGTCTGGTGCATCTGGTTCAGATGGCAGCGGTAAAGCTCGCGGTCGCGCTGGAGCAGCCACTCCGACCAGGCGCGATGAACAATCACGCGGTGATCCACCAGCTGTGACGGGTGCGTCAGCGCAGGGTGGCGCGCCAGATACGCTGGCGAAGCGAGCAGATAGCGCGGGCAGTGGCCTATCTTACGGCCAATCAGCGAGGAATCCTGCGGTTTGCCGGTACGCAGCGCCACGTCAAACCCTTCCATCACCAGATCCCGCACGTCGTCGGAGATAAACACCTCCAGCGTGATCTCCGGGTATTTCGCGAGAAACTCGGCGTTCATACGCGCCAGCAGCGTCGCGCCGATCCCGGCAGGGCTGGTGATGCGCAGCCGACCGCTGGGGTTATCGCGCAGGCGCTGAATGGCGAGATCGGCGCGTTCGCTGGCATCCAGCATTTCACGGCAGTGCACCAGATAATGTTCTCCCGCAAAGGTCAGACTGAGCTTGCGCGTGGTGCGATTAAGCAGCCGCAACCCGACATGCGCCTCAAGCTGGCTAATGCGCTGGCTGACGCTGGACTTCGGCAGCCCCGCTTTTTGCGCAGCCGCCGTGAAGCTCCCCGTCTCCGCCACCAGCGCGAAAAGCGCCATATCCTGCAGTTGCTTAAACATGATTGTTCATCTCTCACGAACACGCCGTTCTGGATTGTCCATCTTATCACCCTCTTTCAGGCTGCATAGACTACAGTCAACACATCCTCCTCTGAATACACGAAAGGAACCTGATATGTCTGTTAAAGCGATTGCTGTGAATCCGAACGCCCCGGAAAGCTTTATTGAAATCACCCAGCCGATGCCGCAGCCCGGCGAGTACGACCTGCTGGTAGAGGTCAAAGCCGTGTCCATCAACCCGGTGGATACCAAAGTACACGCCAGCCTCAAAAAGAATGGATTGCAGGAGCCGCGCGTGCTGGGCTGGGACGCCAGCGGCGTGGTGACGGCAGTGGGCAGCAAAGTCAGCGGCTTTAAACCGGGCGATGAAGTCTATTACGCTGGCGATATTACCCGCGCTGGCAGCAACGCCAGCCATCAGTTGATCGATTCCCGCATTGTGGGGCATAAGCCGCGCACGCTCTCCTGGGCGGCGGCGGCGGCTATCCCGCTGACGGCGCTGACCGCGTGGGAAGGCTTATTCGAGCGTCTGGCGATTCAGGACGCCGGTGAAGACAAAACCCTGCTGATTATCGGCGGCGCAGGCGGCGTGGGCTCGCTTGCCATTCCGTTCGCGCGTCTGCACAGCAAGGTCAAAATTATCGCCACCGCCTCGCGTGAAGATTCCGCGCAGTGGTGCCGCGATCGCGGCGCGGATCTGGTGGTGAATTATCACGACCTGCCTGGCGAACTCGCTAAGCACGGGCTTCAGTTTGTTGATTATATTTTCATTCTGAATGATACAGACGGTCACTGGGCAGCGGTGAGCCAGCTTATCGCGCCGCAGGGGCATATTTGCAGCATCGTGGAGAATGAGCACCCGCTGGATCAGGATGCGCTGAAATCGAAATCCGCCGCGCTGCACTGGGAGTTTATGTATACCCGCAGCATGTATCAGACCGCCGATATGGCGCGTCAGGGCGAGATCCTCAATGAAGTGGCGAAGCTTGTGGATGCGGGCGAAGTGGAGAGCGCGTTGAGCGAAACGTTCCACGGCCTGAGCGTTGAGAGCATCAGCAAGGCGCACGAGAAGGTGCTGGAAGGCCATATGCGCGGCAAGGTGGTGGTAGAGTTTTAATTCCGGCGGCCCACGGCGGGTGCACGTCGTTTACCCGCCCTACAACAGAATATGTGCATGTAGGGTGGGTAAGCGTAGCCGCACCCACCAGTAACGCCTTTCCTACCCAACAACAACCGCTCGCTACGCCTGCTCGCCCATCAGCTGCTTAACTAACTCCACGCAGCGCAGAAAACGGGAGTCGTAATCCGGCTCCTCGACATGCACATATTCGATGTTGTTCTCTTCAAGCATCGACACCAGCAGCGACTGAAACTCTTTGCGATCCACTGAACTCCCGAGGCTTCGCAACCCATCCGCCACCCACGGCGTATTGTTTTCCAGCAGGATAACGAGATCGAAGCGGTATTCATCCACCAGCGCCTGCACAAACGGGTGCTCACGCCCTTCATACTTTTTGCAAAACGCCTGCGTGGTCACGAAATCGGTGTCGATAAACGCCACTTTATTAGCGTATTTCACCGCAAAATCAATATATTGCGCGTGACCGAGCGCGATTTTGTCGTAATCGGAATATTGCAGCGCCATCTCGTCGCCGCCGAGATGCGAAAACACATAATCGCGGCCATATTCCCAGGCGCTGGTTGTGTTGAAAATATTGGCGAGCTTATTCACCAGCATCGATTTCCCGCTCGATTCGCCGCCCAGAATCGCCACCGTGCGTACAAAGAACGGCTTCACTTCGGTAGGGATGTACTCCCAGTAGCGGAACGGATTAGCGCGGATCTGCGCGCCGCTGATATTCATAAAGGTGCGTTTCGGGTCGATAATCACGGTCTCGATGCCGAGATGTTCGCGGTACTGCGGCGCGTCGGCCTCCTCGGAGGTATAGATGGAATCCGGCTCGATCCCCTTCTCCTCCATAAACGCTTTGATGCCTTCGCTCCAGACGTCCCAGCCGTGCGGATACGGCTCCATGCCCTCTTCATTGAAGGCGTGAATGCGGATGTTTTTCTGGTATTTAAACGTCTGTAACAGCCAGCGCAGACGGTCGCTGATGGTCGGCTGCTGCGACATCGCACTTTCTTCAAACAGCGTGCGGTCGCGCTTTTCGTCATAGCCCATGATGATATGCAGCTCATCGACCTGGCTACAGGCGCGCTGGATCAGATAGATATGGCCGGTATGCAGCGGATAAAATTTGCCAAAGACGACGCCGACGCGCTTCTGACGGCGCGGAAACTCCAGCCCCAGAAAACGATGCAGCGCTTCGAGCTTTTGCGCGCTCGGGCTTTTGATTTTGGCGTTGAGAAGCTGGCTTAAATAACCCTTGGTCATGCCGCTGGCATCCGCCACCTGCTGCAACGTGCAGCCTTTCTGACGAATCGCGGTTTTGAGATAGTCGAATGATGACACAAGAGCCTCCTGCTGAATGAGCGTGCCGGACAGATAAAGGGCGGGTCAGCCGTGCGCTACCCGCCAGAAAACAGGGATTTACTGATTATAGGTCGTCAAAAACGGCCAGCGCATCCGCCAGCTTTTTCACGCCGAAAATTTGCATGCCTTCCGGTACCTTTTTCGGCACGTTGGCAGCAGGAACGATAGCGCGGCGAAAACCGTGCTTCGCCGCCTCGGAAATACGCTCCTGGCCGCTCGGCACCGGGCGAATTTCACCCGCGAGGCCCACTTCGCCAAACACCACCAGATCCTGCGGCAGCGGCCGGTCGCGCAGGCTTGACACCATCGCCAGCAGCAGCGCCAGGTCGGCGCTCGTCTCAGTCACTTTTACCCCGCCAACGACGTTGACGAAGACGTCCTGATCCGCCATTTGCAGGCCGCCGTGACGGTGCAGCACGGCGAGGAGGATTGCGAGACGGTTCTGCTCAAGGCCCACCGCCACGCGCCGCGGGTTCGCCATCATCGAATGGTCTACCAGCGCCTGGATCTCCACCAGCAGCGGGCGCGTTCCTTCCCAGACCACCATCACTGAGCTGCCAGAGGTAACTTCATCGCCCCGGCTTAAGAAGATGGCCGACGGGTTACTGACTTCGCGCAGCCCCTGTTCCGTCATGGCGAAAACGCCGAGCTCATTGACCGCGCCGAAGCGGTTTTTATGGCTACGCAGCGTGCGAAAACGGGAATCGGCGTCGCCGTCCAGCAGGACGGAACAGTCGATGCAGTGCTCCAGCACTTTCGGGCCTGCCAGCGAGCCGTCTTTGGTCACATGGCCGACCATGACAATCGCCACGCCGCGCGTTTTCGCAAAGCGCGTCAGGTAGGCGGCGGTTTCGCGCACCTGCGCGACACTGCCCGGCGACGACTGCACGTCAGCCATGTGCATCACCTGAATGGAGTCGATCACCATCAGTTTCGGCTGCTCTTCTTCCGCAATCAGGCAGATCTGCTCAATGCTGGTTTCCGAAAGCATGTTGAGATTGGTGGTGGGCAGGCCGAGACGATGCGCGCGCATCGCCACCTGTTGCAGCGACTCTTCGCCGGTGACGTAGAGCGTTTTCATCTGCTCGGCGAGCTTGCAGAGCGTTTGCAGCAACAGCGTGGATTTCCCGGCGCCGGGGTTGCCACCAATCAGAATGGCGCTGCCCGGCACGACGCCGCCGCCAAGCACCCGGTCAAACTCTTTAAAACCGGTGGAGAAGCGCGGCAGCGCTTCCAGGCTGATGTCGGAAAGCTTCTGCACTTTCGACACGCCTGCGCTGCCCGCGTAGCCGGAGAGACGTTCATTGCGCGCCGCTTGCGGCGAGGCGGCGAGGCGCACTTCCGTGATGGTATTCCAGGCATGACAGGCGCTGCACTGCCCCTGCCAGCGCGGATAATCCGCACCACACTCGTTACAGACAAATGCGCGTTTTGGAGCTTTCGCCACCTTTTACCTCTTTATTTCTGGTTAAGGCTGCCCGAAAGGATACAGAAAACCCCCATCAGGTCAGCGTGACGGATAGTGATCTCCGTCTTTTCATTCACTTTCGGTTTGGCGTGATAGGCGATACCCAGCCCCGCCGTCTGGATCATCGGCAGGTCGTTGGCGCCATCACCAATCGCGACGGTCTGGCCCGTCGGGATCTCATATTTTTCAGCAAGGCGTTGCAGGGTCTGCGCCTTAAACTGGGCGTCGACGATCTGGCCGGTCACTTCACCGGTAAAGACGCCATTTTCCACCGCCAGTTCATTGGCGACCACATCGTCAAGATGCAGTTTGTCCTGCAAATAGTGCGCGAAGAAGGTGAAACCGCCGGAGGCGATCGCCACTTTCCAGCCCAGCGCATGCAGCTTCAGCACCAGCGAGGTGAGGCCTGGCATTAACGGGAGCGCGTCGCGCACCTGATGCAGGATCTCCGCGCTCGCGCCCTTCAGCGTGCCGACGCGCGCTTTCAGGCTGGCCGCGAAATCCAGCTCGCCGCGCATGGCGCGCTCGGTGACATCCGCCACTTCATCGCCCGTACCGGCAAGCTTTGCGATTTCATCAATGCATTCAATCTGAATCGCGGTGGAATCCATATCCATCACCAGCAGGCCCGGCGTTTTCAGGTGCGGAATTTTGCCAAGCGGCGCGACATCTAAACCGGAATCATGCGCCAGGCGCGTCGCGCGCGGCGTCAGCGAACCCGCAAGGCGGATCACCTGATAATCTTCCACGCACCACGCGTTAACGATGACCATCGCCGCGCCGAGCTTGTGCTGATATTGGGTCAGGCTTTGCTTATTTAAACCCCGTCCGTACAGGAGCCAGCCGCTGCGGCCAGCGTGATAATCCAGCGGCATCACTTCATCACCGCTTAAAGAAAGGGGCAATCCAGGCCAGAGGGAGACCTCATTTGGCAGGTCGCACCAGGTAAGACTGTTCGGCATTCAGGCTCCTGTAAATAGTATCGGGGCGGGACAAAACAACGCATGAGGCTACCTTGTCTGCGGCGCTTCTGGCAACATTAAGCTTCAAAATTTAAGCAGGTACTTTATGGCTCGGGCAAAACTCAAATTTCGGCTGCATCGCGCAGTGATTGTACTTATCTGTCTGGCGCTGCTGGTGGCGCTGATGCAGGGCGCGTCCTGGTTTAGCCAGAGCCATCAGCAGTCGCGCAATATCCAGATGGAAGAGCTCGCCCGCACGCTGGCCCGCCAGGTCAGCTACAGCCTCGCGCCGCTGATTAAGGGCGAAAACCCGGATGAGAAACGCGTCGCGGCCATGCTGAACCAACTGACCGACGAGAGCCGCATTCTGGATGCCAGCGTCTATGACCAGCAGGGCGAACTGATCGCCCGCGCGGGCGAGAGCGTCAACGTGCGCGACCGGCTGGCGCTCGACGGCAAAAAAGCGGGCAGTTACTTCAACCAGCAAATCGTTCAGCCGGTGCAGGATAAGAGCGGCCCGGTGGGCTACCTGCGGCTCACGCTCGACACCCACAGCCTGCCGACCGAGGCGCGTCAGGTGGATAACACCACTAATATTCTGCGTCTGATGATGCTGCTGGCGCTCGCTATCGGCATCGTGCTGACCCGCACGCTGCTTCAGGGCAAACGCACGCGCTGGCAACAGTCGCCGTTCCTGCTCACCGCCAGCAGATCGGTGCCGGAAGAAGAGAGCGAGCCTGAAACGCCCGCGGACGATAAACGCGCCTGACGCCGCGTGGTATAATGGGCGTTCTTCAATGCCTTAGGGAAAACGCCTGTGTCCTCTTTACGCCTGCTTATTTCCGATTCTTACGATCCCTGGTTTAACCTGGCGGTGGAAGAGTGCATCTTTCGCCAGATGCCTGCCACCCAGCGCGTGCTGTTCCTCTGGCGCAACGCCGATACCGTCGTGATTGGCCGGGCGCAGAACCCGTGGAAAGAGTGCAATACGCGCCGGATGGAGGAGGATAATGTGCGTCTGGCGCGGCGCAGCAGCGGCGGCGGCGCGGTGTTCCACGATCTCGGCAATACCTGTTTTACCTTTATGGCGGGCAAACCGGAGTATGACAAAAGCGTCTCGACCGCGATTGTGATTAACGCGCTGACGCAGCTTGGTATTCCGGCGTCGGCCTCCGGGCGCAACGATCTGGTGGTAGAAACCGCCGACGGGCCGCGCAAAATTTCCGGCTCCGCCTACCGCGAGACGATGGATCGCGGTTTTCACCACGGCACGCTCTTGCTGAACGCCGATTTAAGCCGGCTTTCGAATTACCTGAACCCCGATAAGAAAAAGCTCCAGGCGAAGGGGATCACCTCCGTGCGCGGGCGCGTCGCCAATATTCACGATCTCAAACCCGGCGTGACGCATGCGCAGATCTGCGAGGCTGTGACGGAGGCGTTTTTCGCGTATTACGGCGAGCGGGTGGCCGCCGAGGTGATTTCCCCGGACGCGTTCCCGGATCTGCCCGGCTTTGCCGACACGTTCGCGCGTCAGAGCAGCTGGGAGTGGAATTTCGGCCAGGCGCCCGCCTTTACGCATCAACTGGACGAGCGTTTTGTCTGGGGCGGCGTGGAGCTGCATTTCGACGTGGAAAAGGGGCATATCACCCGCACACAGCTTTTTACCGACAGCCTGAACCCCGCGCCGCTGGAGGCGCTGGCGAGCCGGTTGCAGGGTTGCGTGTATCAGGCCGGGGCATTGGAGGAAATTTGTGAGGCGTTAGTGAGTGAGTTTCCCGCCCAGGCCGCGGAATTGCGCGAAGTGGGCACGTGGATGGCGCAGGCGGTGCGTTAACCATTGTGCGTTAAAAACCGCTGGTGGGTGCGCTGCGCTTACCCACCCTACGAAAATATTAAACCCTGCGCCGATGGTGGGTGCGCTTCGCTTACCCACCCTACGAAATCACAAAACCCTGCGCCACTGGTGGGTGCGCTTCGCTTACCCACCCTACGAAATCACAAAACCCTGCGCCACTGGTGGGTGCGCTTCGCTTACCCACCCTACAAAAACATTAAACCCTGCGCCGATGGTGGGTGCGCTTCGCTTACCCACCCTACAAAAACATTAAACCCTGCACCGATGGTGGGTGCGCTTCGCTTACCCACCCTACAAAACATAGCCTTTCCGTGCGTAGGGCGGGTAAGCGAAGCGCACCCGCCGTTTCCTTTGCCTTTTCCCGCCCAATAAAAAAGGGCGCTGCAGCGCCCTCTTCTTTCACTTTAAACACGCGAAAACTTATTCTTTATCGCCCAGCAGCACGGATTCCAGCGCAATCTTGATCATGTCGTTAAACGTGGTCTGACGCTCTGCCGCGGTGGTTTGCTCATGGGTACGGATATGGTCAGACACGGTGCAGATGGTCAGCGCTTTCGCACCGAATTCTGCCGCCACGCCGTAGATGCCTGCCGCTTCCATTTCCACGCCCAGGATGCCGTATTTCTCCATCACGTCGAACATCGACGGATCCGGCGTATAGAACAGATCAGCGGAGAAGATGTTACCCACGCGCGCTTCCACGCCCAGCGCTTTCGCCGCATCTACCGCGTTACGCACCATGTCGAAATCCGCGATTGCCGCGAAATCGTGATCTTTAAAACGCAGACGGTTCACTTTGGAATCGGTGCACGCGCCCATGCCGATAACCACATCGCGCAGCTTAACGTCTGCACGCACCGCACCGCAGGAGCCCACGCGGATAATTTTCTTCACGCCGAAATCGGTGATCAGCTCTTTGGTGTAAATAGAGCAGGACGGGATACCCATGCCGTGGCCCATGACGGAAATCTTACGGCCTTTGTAAGTCCCGGTGAAACCCAGCATGCCGCGCACGTTGTTCACTTCGCGCACGTCTTCCAGGAAGGTTTCTGCAATGTGTTTCGCACGCAGCGGGTCGCCTGGCATCAGCACAACGTCCGCGAAATCGCCCATCTCAGCGTTAATATGTGGGGTTGCCATCTCTGTTTCCTTTTTAGTTTTTTATGTTGCCGGGCGGCGGCGGCACACCCGGCCTGCAACTGACTATCGTCAGTTAAAATAAAGCTTTGCCGTATTCCATGTCAGACAGGCCAAAGTATTTGGCGACGGTCTGGCCGATATCAGCAAAGGTATCGCGGTGGCCAAGCGAGCCCGGTTTCACTTTCGGGCCGTAGACCAGCACCGGAATGTGCTCACGGGTGTGATCGGTGCCTTTCCAGGTCGGGTCACATCCGTGGTCAGCGGTAAAGATGATGATGTCATCTTCGCCGACCAGCTCCAGCAGCTCCGGCAGACGGCGGTCAAACAGCTCAAGCCCGGCCGCGTAGCCCGCGACATCGCGGCGATGGCCCCAGGAGGAGTCAAAGTCCACGAAGTTGGTGAAGACGATGGTGTTGTCGCCTGCTTCTTTCATCTCTTTGATGGTGGCGTCAAACAGCGCATCCAGCCCGGTGGCTTTCACTTTTTTGGTGATGCCCATGTTGGCGTAGATATCCGCGATTTTACCGACAGACACCACGTGGCCGCCCTTCTCGTCCACCAGCTTTTTCAGCACGACCGGCGACGGCGGCTCAACGGCCAGGTCGTGACGGTTGCCGGTACGCTGGAAGTTGCCCGCTTTGTCGCCGACAAACGGACGCGCGATAACGCGGCCAATGTTGTAGCCGCCTTCGGTCAGCTCTTCACGCGCGATTTCGCACAGCTCATAGAGGCGGTCCAGGCCGAACGTCTCTTCATGGCAGGCAATCTGGAAGACGGAGTCAGCGGAGGTGTAGAAAATCGGCTTGCCGGTTTTCATATGCTCTTCGCCCAGCTCATCCAGAATTACCGTGCCCGAGGAGTGACAGTTACCGAGATAGCCCGGCAGGTTGGCGCGCTCCACCAGTTTGTCGAGCAGTTCCTGCGGGAAGCTGTTTTTCTCGTCGGTGAAATAGCCCCAGTCGAACAGCACCGGCACACCGGCGATTTCCCAGTGGCCTGACGGCGTGTCTTTACCGGAGGAAAGCTCATGCGCCCAGGCGTACGCGCCGGTGATTTCCGCGTTGCCGTCCATGCCGGCAGGAATAAAGCCCGTCGCGCCTTCATGCGCTTTTGCAAGGCCCAGCTTCGTCAGATTCGGCAGATGCAGCGGGCCTTTACGGCCGATGTCTGCTTCACCTTTGGCGCAGGCCTCGGCAATGTGGCCAAGGGTGTCAGAACCCGCGTCGCCAAAGCGTTCCGCGTCTTCTGTCGCGCCAATACCAAAGGAGTCCAGCACCATAATAAATGCACGTTTCATATTTTCTCCGTACCTATTGCGCTGTAAAAAAGTGATCAGATCAGTATGCCACTTATTCGCTGATTCTGCGATAGACAACCGGTGACGTTTTCGCCGCCGTATCGTCAACGTTGATGGCCGCTTTAACGGCCGCCGCCGCTTCCTGCCAGCTCGCTTCGCTCTTCGCGTGGATGATGGCCAGAGGACGCTCGCCGTCAACCTGTTCGCCGAGGCGCGCCATATCGGTCAGGCCGACGCTGTAATCAATGCTGTCGGACGCCTGACGGCGGCCGCCGCCCATAGCCACAACCGCCATACCGAGCGCGCGGGTATCCATTTGCGTGACAAAGCCGGAACGGTCGGCGTAGACCGCTTTGCTGAGCGTGGCCGCGGGCAGGTAGCGCTCGTAGTTGTCGACAAAATTCGCCGGGCCGCTTTGCGCCGCCACCATACGCCCGAAAATCTCCGCCGCCTGGCCGTTGTCCAGCACCTGTTGCAGCTTCGCGCGCGCTTCAGTCTCATCTTTCGCAAGCCCCCCGGAGAGCAGCATCTCGACGCACAGCGCCATCGTCACTTCCAGCAGACGCGGGTTGCGGTAATCGCCGGTCAGGAACCGCACCGCCTCGCGGACTTCCACCGCGTTACCGGCGCTGGAGGCCAGCACTTCGTTCATATCGGTCAGCAGTGCGGTCGTGCGCACGCCCGCACCGTTCGCCACGCCAACGATCGCCTGCGCCAGTTCTTCAGAGAGCGCATAAGTCGGCATAAATGCCCCGCTGCCCACTTTCACGTCCATCACCAGCGCGTCCAGCCCTTCGGCGAGTTTTTTCGCGAGGATAGAAGCGGTGATAAGCGGAATAGAATCGACGGTCGCGGTGATATCACGCGTCGCATAGAAGCGTTTATCCGCCGGTGCCAGCGAGTTGGTCTGGCCAATTATCGCCACGCCGACGTTTTTAATAATGTCGCGAAAGCGGTTGTCGTCCGGGAAAATATCAAACCCCGGAATCGCTTCCAGTTTATCGAGGGTGCCGCCGGTGTGACCCAGTCCGCGCCCGGAAATCATCGGAATGTAACCGCCGCAGGCCGCGACCATCGGGCCCAGCATCAGCGAGGTCACGTCGCCCACGCCGCCGGTGGAGTGTTTATCCACGACCGGGCCGTTGAGGTTCAGGCTTTTCCAGTCCAGCACGGTGCCGGAATCACGCATCGCCATCGTCAGCGAGACTCGCTCCGGCATGGTCATGTCGTGAAAGAAAATCGTCATCGCCAGCGCGGCGATCTGGCCTTCGGACACAGTGTTATCGCGAATGCCGTTAATAAAAAAGCGGATCTCTTCGTCGCTGAGCGCATGGCCGTCGCGCTTTTTACGAATAATTTCTTGAGCGAGGAACACGGTACCCCCCGTGAATAAGGAAGAACGATGGCGGGTCACGCGAAGCCCCCGCCGGGTGATTCAGTCGGCCTGATGACAAAACGCCATCAGGCACAACGTGGCTTAGTAGCTGCTGGCGCTTTTGCCGTCGCCGTGGCCGAGCGCCTGGAGCAGGCTCGCCAGCAGGCTGGACGCGCCAAAGCGGTAGTGACGGGCATCGGCCCAGTCGGCACCCAGAAGCTCATCAGCGACCGCCAGATATTTGGCCGCATCTTCCGCCGTGCGCACGCCGCCTGCCGGTTTAAAGCCTACGGTTTTCGCCACACCCATATCGCGGATCACTTCCAGCATGATGCGGGCGCTTTCCGGCGTCGCGTTCACCGGCACTTTACCGGTTGAAGTTTTGATGAAATCGGCACCCGCTTTGATGGAGATTTCAGACGCCTTGCGGATCAGGGCTTCTTCTTTCAGCTCGCCGGTTTCGATAATCACTTTTAGCAGTACGTTCGCCGCCGCGCAGGCGTCTTTGCAGGCTTTCACCAGATCAAAGCCCACCTGCTCGTTGCCCGCCATCAGCGCGCGATACGGGAAAACCACGTCCACTTCGTCTGCGCCGTAGGCGATCGCCGCACGGGTTTCCGCCAGCGCGATATCGATATCGTCGTTGCCATGCGGGAAGTTGGTGACGGTGGCGATACGGATATCCGGCGTCCCCTGCTCGTTCAGCGTCTTACGGGCGATCGGGATAAAGCGCGGGTAAATACAGATCGCGGCGGTGTTGCCCACCGGGGTTTTGGCCTGATGACATAAGGCGATCACTTTTTCATTGGTGTCGTCGTCATTCAGGGTGGTGAGGTCCATCAGTTGCAGCGCACGCAGGCTGCTTTTGGTTAAATCGGTCATAACTTCCTCCAACTAAAAAATGCATCTCGGGTGAGAAACTCAACACGTTGGAGCGGTCGTGGTTCCGTGAAGAAGAGCGGCGTCATCCGCCGTCACGCTGAGATCCGTCTCACCGCACATCATTGCCATCAATGTTAAAATTCTAACACCGACAGGCAGGATGTTTTTGTGCCTTGTTTCACAAATTGCAAAGTCATCATTGCATACTTTGCGCCATTATATGTGATTAACACAACATTATGACAGTCGGAATCGTGCGCCGGAAAGAAAAAAGGCTGGCGCGACGCCAGCCTGAATATCACCGAAAATGTGAAAATAATAACATTCTCACATCCTGCTACAGCGCGAGAAACAGTCCGGCAATCGTCGCGCTCATCAGGTTAGAGAGCGTACCGGCTGCTACGGCCTTAAGCCCGAGCTGCGCGACTTCGTGGCGGCGGTTGGGTGCCATGCTGCCCAGCCCGCCAATCAGGATGGCGATAGAAGAAAGGTTAGCAAATCCGCACAGCGCGAAAGAGATAATCGCCTTGGTGTGATCAGAGAGCACCTGCAAGCCCGCCGCCGCGACTAGCGCGTCCTCTTTCAGGTATTCGCCGAAATTCATATATGCCACGAATTCGTTAATGATGAGCTTCTGGCCGATAAACGAGCCCGCGACCATCGCCTCATCCCACGGCACGCCGATCAGCCACGCCACCGGTGAGAACAGCCAGCCGAGGATCAGCTGCAGCGACAATTCCGGGTGATTAAACCAGCCGCCGATACCCGAGAGCATGCCATTCAGCAGCGCGATAAGCGCTACAAACGCCAGCAGCATCGCGCCAACGTTAAGCGCCAGTTGCATCCCGGCGGACGCACCAGAGGCGGCGGCGTCCAGCACGTTCGACGGACTGTCGGGATCGCGCTGCGTGGTATCGAGCTGCGGCGCGTCGTGCGGGGTTTCCGTCTCCGGAATAATGATTTTGGCGAACAGCAGACCGCCAGGGGCTGCCATAAAGGATGCGGCAATCAGGTATTCCAGCGGCACGCCCATCTGGGCATAGCCCGCCAGTACTGAGCCTGCCACCGACGCCAGGCCGCCGCACATCACGGCAAAGAGTTCAGAGCGGGTCATCGTGGCGATGTACGGGCGTACCACCAGCGGCGCTTCGGTCTGGCCGACAAAAATATTGGCGGTCGCCGAGAGCGATTCGGTACGGGAGGTTTTCAGCACTTTACGCAACGCGCCGCCCAGCAGGCGGATCACCAGCTGCATGATGCCGAGATAATAGAGCACCGCGATAAGCGAGGAGAAAAAGACGATAACCGGCAGAACGCGCAGCGCGAAGATAAACCCGCCGCCGCCGAACACCTCAAACATTTTGTCGGACACCAGCCCGCCAAAAAGGAACGAGATGCCGTCATTGCCGTAAGCGATGACATTCGCCACGCCTTCAGACATCGCCAGCAGCACTTTGCGCCCGGCGGGCACATAGAGCACCAGCGCGCCGATAGCAACCTGAATCAGCCATGCCCCCACGACGGTGCGAAGATTAATCGCCTTTCTGTTACTGGAGAGTGCGACCGCGATGAGAAGCAGCGCCAGCATTCCCACCAGGCCCATCAATATTTGCATACAGTATCCCTGAGATATGAGTGAATTATGTTGTCCCGCACAGGCAGGCGGCGCGATTTAACGACAGGGAATCTGTTGAAATCCAGACGCTTTACGCTTTTTTAAACAAGCGTGGACAGTGGGTCACATTTTGAGGCGCGGAAACAGCGCGCGGGTGTTTTCAAAGAGGGTATGAGCGATAACGTCCGGCGGCTCGGGGCGCAGTTCGCAGAGAACGTCAAACACGCCGTTAACGCGCTCGGGCCGGTTTGGTTGCCCCTGCCAGCCGTTCAGCGGCATATCGGGCGCGTCAGTTTCCAGCAGCAGCGCAGACAGCGGCAGCTTCGCGATGACGTCGCGCGTCTTTTGCGCGCGCGGGTAGGTAATCGTGCCGCCGACGCCGATGCGGTAGCCGAGATCCACAAAGCGTTGCGCCTGTTGCAGGCTGCCCGCGAAACCGTGCACCACGCCGGTACAGGGCAGCGCGTGGCGCTTAAGATGCATCGCGAGCTTATCGTGCGTGCGGCGCGAGTGCAGAATCACCGGCAAATCATAGCGTTTCGCGAGCCGCAACTGGGCGTCGAGTATCGCTTCCTGGCGCTCAAACAGCGGGTTTTCCATATAGAGATCGAGCCCGATCTCGCCTATCGCCACCAGTTTGTCCGCCTGCTGTTGCAGATGATGCTCCAGCAGCGCGAGGCTCGCGTCGTTATGGTTGCCGATGACAATCGGATGCAAACCGATGGCCGCCCACAGCGCCGGATAGCGCGCGGCAAGCTCCAGTACCGTCGCGAAGCGCGCGGCTTCCACCGCAGGCACAATGATGTGCTCAACGCCTGCCGACGCCGCCTGCGCCAGGCTTTCAGCCTCGGTGCCGGTAAACGGCGGGAAATCAAAATGGCAGTGGGTGTCGATGAAGCGCCGCGTCATGCCAGATCCTCATCGCTGAACGTCGCGTCGTTCGCCTGCTCGGTTTTGACCAGCGGCGCGTCCAGCGCGTCGTTAGCGACGGTCGCCAGCGGCACCACGATGGTGGTTTCCGGTACGACAGGTGCCAGCACTTCAGCCGCCGCGGCAACCGCGGCCGGTTCAGCCACCGGCAGCACAGGGCGCGTACCGTAACGGCGCAGCGGCGGTTTGTTCACCAGCAGTTTGCCGACGGTGGCCAGGAAATAGCGCCCGCACAGACGCCCCAGTTTGTAATCTTCCATCAGCGCCGGAAGACGGCTGCCGAGCGCCATGCTGGTGAGCGCGCGGGGCGGAGAGATTTCAAAAACGCGCAGTTTGCCAGGCGGGTTTTCGATAAATTCCTGAATCTCGCGGTAGGTTTTTTCGTGGTGCTGCACCAGATTGAGCAGCGGCTGCAGGCTGCTGTCGGTCAACCAGCGCTCCATACGCTTAAACCACTGCGGCGTGTAGTACATCTGCGACGGTACTGTGCGGATAACGACAAGCGTCGTGGCACCGAGGCGCGCCGCCTCGCGCACCGGGATCGCATCGCTCACGCCGCCGTCAAAATAATTTACGCCGTCGATATCGACGCCAGGCCGGTAAAAACCCGGAATGGCGCTGGAGGCGCGAACAATCTCCAGCCAGTTGCTCTCCTGCGGCGCGAAATAGCCAGGCGAGTAGTCATCACGGCGGCAGGCGCACATATAAAACGCTTTGCCGTTGTCAAAGAGCCGCATCGCGTTGCCCATATTGAGCGGCATACGCGCAGACGTGGCCTCGGTCAGCCAGTCGAGGTCGATAAGATTACCGCCGCGCACAAAGCGCACCGGGTCAAAGAAATCGCGAGAGGTGGTAAAGCGGGTAATGACGCGCCGGGCGTAACCAGGCTGGTTACAGACGTAGGCTGAGAGGTTTTGCGCCCCGGCAGAGGTGCCGAGAAAGAAGTCGAACGGGTTGAATTGCGCGCGCATGAATTCGTCCAGCACGCCGGCAGTAAAGATCCCGCGCTGACCGCCACCTTCACAGACGATAGCCAGCTTACCGGGACGAAACGGTTTCACCGCCAGCGGCGCTATGCTGCCCGGCGTTACGGGAATACGTTGTCCCACCCTGCTTTCCTGTTGTTATCCGTCGCGCGCCGCGCGAACGTTTTTCGGTGCCATAAACCAGCAAAGCCAGTCACAGGGACTGGCTTTGCCGTCTGTCAGTTATCTTTTTATCACACTATGGGCGTCGACGGCCCATAAAAAGGCTAACCAGGAACAGAATAATACCCACAACAAATACGATTTTCGCTGCGCCTGCTGCGGTACCTGCCAGGCCACCAAAGCCCAGAGCGGCCGCAATCAACGCGATAACCAGAAAGATAATGCCCCAACGAAACATAAGACTCTCCTTTACCATAGTTAATCTTTATACCGCTTCTTAATGAACGCAGCGTCCACTGGCGGTGTCATCCAGCTGATAGTGCTTACCTTCCCTCCCGGCGCAAACCGGGAGAGGGGCTTGCCTGTTACGACTTCACTTTTAGATCGTTTTTGACGCTTTTCACGCCATCAACTGCTTTTGCGATGCTTTCAGCGCGCTGAGACTGTTTTTCAGACTCGACGTGACCGGAAAGCTGCACCACACCGTCGGTGGTTTCGACTTTCACATTACGCGAAGGAACGATGTCATCCGCCAGCAGTTTCGCTTTGATTTCGCTGGTGGTGGCCGCGTCACCCGCATAACCTTTCACCGACTTGTCTTTACCGTCGCGTACGTGCAGCTTGTCGCTGACAGAAGTAACGCCTTCAACGCCTTTGGCGATTTTCACCGCTTCCTCGGCCTGAGCCTGGCTTTCAACAAAGCCGCTCAGCGTTACAACGCTTTTCTCGGTTTTAACAGAGATGTCGGTGCTCTTAATCTGTTCGTCATCTACCAGCGCCGCTTTAACTTTAGCGGTGATGGCGCTATCGTCCATGAAGTTACCGACTTTATTCATAGAGCTATCGATTTTTTGCCCTGCGCTATCCGCGGTAGATTTGGTGCTTTCAACGGCGGAGTTCTCTGCGAATGCAGAAGAGGACGCCATGACAGAACCCAATACAACAGCCAGCAGAGTTTTTGAAATCTTAGTCTTGTTCATCGATTCGTTCCTGTAGTTTGCTCAGAATTTGAGCCGCAAGCCGCCACGTCAGCGGCTTTCCTAACAGCAGGCATAAGCACCGCTGATGAGTTATTCGCGCCGCGCCGGCAAGGCATCGTCAGAGGGTCAGTCAGACAGCCGTCGCGTTGCGAAAACTCAGTTATTAATATGGCAATAATAACGTTTATGATGATGAATCACCGGATGAGAAGCGCTTAGCGGCATTTCATCCCGACGACATTGTCATCACATTGTTAAATATAGATCAGCTTCGCAAAAACGCCTCGGCAACGGCGGGAAAAATCGCCAAAACAGCTGAGAAAGCAGGAATTTAAGAACATTCCGCATGGCGGAAAAAAGGCGGGGAAACGAGGCAGGACGCGGCTTTGCCGCGTCCTGAAGGGGATTAGTGCTCGCGCGTTTTACGGAAGGTGACGTCCGGGTAACGCTCCTGCGTAAGGTTAAGGTTGACCATGGTCGGGGCGATATACGTCAGGTTGTCGCCGCCATCCAGCGCCAGCTGAACCTCGTTCTTGCGCTTGAACTCTTCGAATTTCTTCGCGTCGTCACACTCCACCCAGCGGGCTGTCGCCACGTTGACCGATTCGTAAATCGCCTCAACGCTGTATTCGCTCTTAAGACGCGACATAACAACATCAAACTGCAGCACACCGACCGCGCCCACGATCAGATCGTTGTTGGAGAGCGGACGGAACACCTGCACTGCGCCCTCTTCCGACAGCTGAACCAGCCCTTTCAGCAGCTGTTTCTGCTTGAGCGGATCTTTCAGGCGGATACGGCGGAACAGTTCCGGGGCGAAGTTCGGGATACCGGTGAACTTCATGCTTTCACCCTGCGTGAAGGTATCGCCAATCTGAATGGTGCCGTGGTTGTGCAGGCCGATGATATCGCCAGGATACGCTTCTTCGACATGCGAACGGTCGCCCGCCATAAAGGTCAGCGCGTCGGAGATAACCACATCTTTACCGGTACGCACCTGGCGCAGCTTCATGCCCTTTTCATATTTACCGGACACCACGCGCATAAATGCCACGCGGTCGCGGTGTTTCGGGTCCATGTTGGCCTGAATTTTAAACACGAAACCGGAGAACTTCTCTTCGCTCGCTTCCACCACGCGGCCATCGGTCTGGCGCGGCATCGGCGCAGGCGCCCACTCCACCAGACCATCCAGCATGTGATCGACGCCGAAGTTGCCAAGCGCGGTCCCGAAGAACACCGGCGTGATTTCACCGCTCAGGAACAGCTCGCGGTCAAACTCATGCGAAGCGCCTTTCACCAGCTCCAGCTCGTCGCGCAACTGCGCGGCCAGTTCATCGCCCACGGCCTGATCCAGTTCCGGGTTGTCCAGCCCTTTAACGATGCGGACTTCCTGAATGGTATGGCCCTGACCGGTCTGGTACAGGTAGGTTTCGTCATTATAAAGGTGGTAAACGCCTTTAAAGAGTTTGCCGCAGCCAATCGGCCAGGTGATCGGCGCACAGGCGATTTTCAGCTCGTTTTCCACTTCATCCAGCAGCTCCATCGGATCGCGGATGTCACGGTCGAGTTTGTTCATAAAGGTCAGGATCGGCGTGTCGCGCAGACGGGTAACTTCCATCAGCTTACGGGTGCGATCCTCAACGCCTTTCGCGGCGTCGATAACCATCAGGCAGCAGTCCACCGCCGTCAGCGTGCGGTAGGTATCTTCCGAAAAGTCTTCGTGGCCGGGGGTATCCAGCAGGTTAACGAGACAATCATGGTAAGGGAACTGCATCACGGAGGTGGTAATAGAAATCCCGCGCTGCTTTTCCATCTCCATCCAGTCCGATTTCGCGTGCTGGCTGGAGCCGCGGCCTTTTACCGTACCGGCGACCTGAATCGCCTGTCCGAACAGCAGCACCTTTTCAGTGATCGTCGTTTTACCGGCGTCCGGGTGCGAGATAATGGCAAAAGTGCGGCGCTTGGCCACCTCTTGCAAATAAGGAGACAACGTCATAATCAATCTTCTGTGTAAGCGCGCGGCCAGGCGCCACGCGGCGAGTGAGCGAAAAATGCGGCTATTTTACCCATCTGCCAGGGTCAGACAATCATTGTTTACACAGCAGTTGCTCCAGTTCGCTTAACGAGGTGACCTGCCAGGTCGGGGCGATATCTTCCGGCAGCGTGCGTCCGTGATGGTTGAGCCAGCAGGTCGCGAGCCCCGCGTTGATGCCGCCCAGAATATCGGATTCCGCCGTGTCGCCCACCATCAGCACGCGGGAGCGATCGGGGTTGCCCATTTTCTCCAGCGCATAGTCGAAGATTTCCGGGGCGGGTTTCGCCACGCCGACCTGTTCGGAGATAACCAGTAAATCAAAATAGTCGCGAAAACCGGTGCGCTCAAGACGGATCTGCTGCAGCGCCGTAAAGCCGTTGGTAATGATGCCCAGTTTGACTTTGCCCTTAAGCGACGCCAGCAGCGACGCGGCACCCGGCAGCGGCGCGCAGATCTCCGCCATCGCGTTTAAAAAGGCGCTGTTCAGATCGCCTGCCGGCACGCTCAGACGGTCGGCCCAGCTCTGAAAACGCTGGTGCTGCAACTGTAACGCGCTGATAGCGCCGTTCTGGTAATCGACCCACAACGGTTTATTCACGGCCTGATATTCGTGAAAATCCTGCTCGGTGAACGTCACGCTGTAGTCCAGGAACATGCGCTGCAGGCCGCCAAAGGCGTCGAAAGTAAACAGCGTTTCGTCAGCGTCAAAAAGAATCCAGTCCCACTTCATCACGTCACCTTTCTTGATTATCAGCCCAACGGTAGCGCCATGATAATGGCGTCTTCACGCCCGTCGGACGTCGGGTAATAGTTGCGGCGAATCGTCGCCTCGTTAAAGCCCAGGCTTTCATAGAGGGCGCGCGCCGCGTGGTTGGAGGCGCGCACTTCGAGCCACAGCGTCAGCACGTCGCGCGCCTCAAGCGCCTCGATAAGATGTTCCAGCAGCGCACGGCCCAGGCCGCGGCGCTGAAACGCCGGGTCGACCGCGATATTAAACAGCGTGGCTTCATCCAGCACGACCTGGGTAATCGCGAAGGCGGCCATGTTGCCGTCGACATCCAGACGCAGATTCAGATAGCGCTCGCCCTGGTTGCTGGCGAACGTTTTTTCGCTCCAGGGAAACGCATGGGCCCGCTGTTCAATCGCGAAAGCCGCCGGCAGATCAGCGCTCTGCAGTAAGGAAATCATCTTCGTGCTCGCAAATTTGTTGCCAGAGATCGGCGCGCGCCGGGCCGCTGCGCTGTAACGTTTCCAGCCCCGGCGTCACCAGCCGGGCACCGGGCAGCTCAGGTGGCGCATCCACGCCCAGACACCAGCTGTTGCAGTGGGCGTCATGCAGCATCGCCACGCGATCGGGGGTTAACTGCATCACCTGGTCGGCATCAAGCGCCAGCGCGCGCAGCACATCTTTTATAAAGGGATGCGTGAACGGCGGCGGCTCGGCGGCCACCATGACCAGGCGAATATGAGAAGGCAGCACAATGGCGATTTCCCCCAGCAGCGCGGCGGGGCGACGCAATACCCACTGGGTAATGCCCAGTTGCTGTAATCGCCAGTCTCGTCGGGATGTCATAGGAATGCCTGAATCAGTGCCGAAGGGCCGCAAATATAGCAAATCCGTCGAACATGCGCCAACAAACCACTATAATCGCTCCTCAAGTTTCCGAAGGAGTGTTTCATGTCTGGTTTTTCCCCGGCAAGCGAAGTTCTGCTGCGCCACAGTGATGATTTTACCGAAAGCCGCGTTCTGTTTGCCGGCGATATGCAGGATGACCTGCCGGCGCGTTTTGACACCGCGCAAAGCCGCGCGCATACGCAGCAGTTCCACCACTGGCAGGTGCTGAGCAAGCCGATGGGCGATAACGCGCGCTATGGTCTGGTGGCCGACGCCGAAATCGTGGCGGACAGCGATACCCTGATTTACTACTGGCCGAAAAACAAACCGGAAGCCCAGTTCCAGCTGATGAACCTGCTGTCGCTGCTGCCGGTCGGCACCGATATTTTCGTGGTCGGCGAAAACCGCAGCGGCGTGCGCAGCGCCGAGGCGATGCTGGAAGCGTACTGCACGCTTAATAAAGTCGACAGCGCGCGCCGCTGCGGACTGTATCACGGTCGCCTTGAAAAACAGCCGGAATTCAATGCCGACAGCTGGTGGGGCGAATACCAGGTCGACGATCTGACCATCAAAACCCTGCCGGGTGTCTTCAGCCGCGACGGGCTGGATGTCGGCAGCGATCTGTTGCTCTCTACCCTCTCGCCGCATACCAAAGGCAAAGTGCTGGACGTGGGTTGCGGCGCGGGCGTGCTGGCCGCGGTGCTGGCAAGCCATTCGCCGAAAGTGCGTCTGACCCTGTGCGACGTGAGCGCGCCAGCGGTGGAAGCGAGCCGCGCGACGCTCGCCGCGAACGGCTTTGAAGGTGAAGTGGTCGCGAGCAACGTCTTTTCAGAAATCAAAGGCCGCTTCGATATGATTATCTCCAACCCGCCGTTCCACGACGGTATGGAGACCAGTTTTGAAGCCGCGCAAACGCTGATTCGCAGCGCCGTACGCCACCTTAATATCGGCGGCGAGCTGCGTATTGTGGCGAACGCGTTTCTGCCGTATCCCAACGTGCTGGACGAAACCTTCGGCAACCACGAAGTGCTGGCGCAGACCGGGCGCTTTAAGGTGTATCGCGCGGTAATGGGCCGCAACGCGAAGCGTTAAGCGTATTAATGCGTCGAATGCCGCTTTTTGCATCATTTGAAAAAGCGGCATGCAATTAAGTGTTGACGAAGTCCAGAAAACATCTAGAATGCGCCTCCGTGGTTGCAATACTTCCCGGTATTGCTGGTATGCGAAGGTGGCGGAATTGGTAGACGCGCTAGCTTCAGGTGTTAGTGTCCTTCGGACGTGGGGGTTCAAGTCCCCCCCCTCGCACCAATGCGATGGCGATACGATAAAAGAGACAGTGCGAAGGTGGCGGAATTGGTAGACGCGCTAGCTTCAGGTGTTAGTGTCCTTCGGACGTGGGGGTTCAAGTCCCCCCCCTCGCACCAATGCGATGGCGATACGATAAAAGAGACAGTGCGAAGGTGGCGGAATTGGTAGACGCGCTAGCTTCAGGTGTTAGTGTCCTTCGGACGTGGGGGTTCAAGTCCCCCCCCTCGCACCAATGCGATGGCGATACGATAAAAGAGACAGTGCGAAGGTGGCGGAATTGGTAGACGCGCTAGCTTCAGGTGTTAGTGTCCTTCGGACGTGGGGGTTCAAGTCCCCCCCCTCGCACCACTTCTTTTATCACTTCTGATTTCCTCTGTTTTTCCTCGTCGTGATTCCCTGTTATTTCTCTACGCTTTTCCGTACTGCTTTAATTCAGCGCCAGATGCAAATGCGACACGATCAGCATTAATCCGCTGGCGAAAGCGATGCAGGATGGCAGCAACACATAGTGCCGCAGACGCGGATGATACAGCATGCCGATGGTCGCCAGCAGCGCCAGTACAATAATGACCCGCCACGCTTCCCAGCTCAGCTCTTTCCAGGCCAGCATCGCAACCACCGCACCCGGCAAAATGACGGCCCAACCACTTTCCAGTCGCCTGTACAACATCGTTTCGCCTCTCGCATCGATAATGATAAACAATATCATATGATATAAATTCTCATTTGTCAGCGATTATGAGTTTAGCGCCACTTTACTTAAGTTAAGAGCTAATGACATATCAGAATGAAGGTGATAAATTAGCCGCCCTGGTTAAGAAAATTCTTACTCCCTGTTTCGCGGTATAATAAGCCTCTGTTTTATCCGGCTTTTATAAAAATCTGATAGCGCTAAATAAGTCACAATGGATATGACTGCAAATAACTGGCGAGCCCTGACGGAAAAAAAATATCAGCTCTCACTGAAATGCTTTCTGTTTCTTAATCTCTTTTCCGCGCTGTTTAATCTCGTGGATCCGCTCTCTCCTTACCCGCATATTCCCTGGGCAGCGTTTAGCATGATTGCGCTCTGCGGTGCCCTTCTGCTGCACGCGTGGACGCGCACATTCAGCCTGAAAGCAATTACGCTGACAGCGCTACTGACCGGCGCGTTATGGTCAGCCAATCTCTGGCTGAAAAGCCCGTGGTGCGTATTTCATGATGGCACGTGCCTGCTTATTTCTTTGCTCGGCGCGCTGTTTATTGCGGCGCTGTCATTTATCAATATGCCCGGGCCAGGTATCGCTTTTTGCCTGCCAATAATCTCGACGATCCTGTGGCTTGATAACGTCCAGCCTCCTGTGTTTTATGCTTTTACGCTGACCGTACCGTTAATGGGGCTGGTTATTCAGCATTTCATTGGCAGGCACAACGATATTCTCGCGCGGCAAATGGTGCAGACGCTGATAGACGAAAAAGCGACGCTCAACGATCTCAGTATGATGGACCCACTTACCGGCCTTTGTAACCGCCGCGGCTTTGAAAACCGCTTCGCTAACCTCTCGCCAGACGTCGGGCAGCGGTTTGTTCTGCTGATGGATATCGACCATTTCAAAGCCTATAACGACCACTACGGCCATATGATGGGCGATCAGGCGCTGACGCGGGTGTCGGCGGCGATCCGCGATGCCGTGCGCTCGCGGGATATCGTTACCCGCTACGGCGGTGAGGAATTTATGGTGCTCCTGACGCAGGCGGATGAAAAGAGCGCACGACTTACCGCCGAGCGAATTCGCCAGCGGGTGTATGATTTGCGCATTCCTCATATTTTCAACGAGAGTGTGGCAACCAACGTCACGCTGAGCATCGGCATCGCGCCGCTGGAAAACGACGACATCGAAGATGCGCTGCGCCGCGCCGATGAAGCGCTTTACGCCGCCAAAAATCAGGGTCGCAATCACATCCTTTATCACGACGCCCTGCGCGCCGCGTGAATACCCTCGGCGCGCTGCGGTGCGCCGGTTTTCAGGTCAAACTGCTTGCACTCGTTTCTGCCTATAGTTAGGATTGGCAATCATTATCATTTAGATTTGCTATTCACAGACGCTATGGCTTATCGCTCTCTTCATTCTGTTGATGAATTACTCTGGCGCGCCCCGCTGCCTCGTTCGCCATCGACGCTGGCGTTGCGCCTGCGCGACGCGTTTACGACGCATCGCGCGCATTTTCACGACATTATGAAGCTGGATGAAACGCCGCCCTCTGCAGCGCTCTCCTTTCGCGAATGGACGCAGCCCGCGACGCTCGCCACATTAATGGCGCTCTACTCCGATCATATTTACCGCAATCAGCCGCACGCGGTACGTGAAAATAAGCCGCTGAAATCGCTCTGGGCGCAGTGGTATCTCGGGCTACTCGTGCCGCCACTGATGCTGGCGCTGTTGACGCAGCCGCAGGCGCTGGATTTAAACGAAGAGAATCTCGCCGTTGAGTTTCACGAAACGGGCCGCGCGGCCTGCTTTTATCTGACCGTTAAAGAAGATGCGCGCGCAACCGCTCTTTCCGCGCGCGAGCGGCTGGAAAAGCTGGTGCTGGAGGTCATGACGCCGGTCGTTGAGGCGCTGGAAGCCTCTGGTGATATCAACGGCAAGCTTATCTGGAGTAACACCGGTTATCTTATTAACTGGTGTTTTGGCGAATGGCGCGAGTGGCTCGGCGACGAGACCGTCAGCGCGCTGCGCCAGAGCTGCTTTTTCGAAAAGACACTGCTTAATGGCGAGGAAAATCCGCTGTTTCGTACCGTCGTTATGCGCGAAGGGCTACTGGTGCGCCGCACCTGCTGCCAGCGCTACAAGCTGCCTGACGTGCAGCAGTGCGGCGACTGTACGCTGAAATAGTTAACGGCGGGTTTCCCCGCCGTTTTCATCACGCGGCCTGTTCACCCGCGCCCTGCGCCTCCTTCAGCGCCTCTTCCGCTTCCTGTGCCAGTAACTGCTTCTCGTAGACTTTAAAGAACGGGAAGTAAATGATGGCCGAGACCACCGCGAGCACAATCACCAGCAGCGCGGCGCGGAAATCCCAGCCCAGCGCCCAGGCCGCGCCAATCGGCGCTGGTGCGGTCCACGGCACAACAGAAATCACACGGCCGATTAAATCAAATTTCATCGCCGCCCATGCCAGCACCGCGTTCAGCATTGGGGCCAGCAGGAATGGAATAAAGAAAACCGGGTTCATTACTATCGGCGTGCCGAAAATCACCGGTTCATTGATGTTGAAAATACTGGGCACCACGCTGAGCCGTCCTATCGAGCGCAGATGCGCGGAGCGGCTACGCAGATAACAGAACACCAGCCCCATCGTCGCCCCGGAACCGCCAATTACAATAAAGAAGGTCCAGAACGCTTCCATAAAAATATGCGGCAGCGGCGCGCTCTGCGCCAGTGCCGTCTGGTTGAGCCCGAGATTGGTCAGCCAGAACATCTGCAGCATACCGGAGACAATCGCCGCGCCGTGAATACCCGCAAACCACAGCAGATGGGCAATCAGCACTGCTAACAGAATGGCGGGCAGCGAATCGGCCGCCGACACCAGCGGTTTAAAGATAGCCATGATCGCCTGTGGGATCAGAAGGTCGAACTGCGACTGAATTAACAGGCTCAGCGGATACAGCGTCAGCACGACGACCAGTACCGGGATCAACAGATCGAAAGAGTTTTTGATCATCGGCGGCACCTGATCCGGCAGGCGTATGCCGATGTTATGCGCTTTCAGAAAACGCATCATCTCCACGCAGTAAATCGCCACCAGAATCGCCGTAAAAATACCCGTGCCGCCGAGGCTGTCTACCGGTAGCGTCCCTTTGGTTTTCGGCGCAGCCACCAGCATAAATGCCATCAGCGACAGCATCGCACACATGAAAGGATCCAGTTGATGCGACTTCACATAGTGCTTGCCGAGGTTATAGGCGATGGCCGCGCAGATATAAATAGACATGATCCCCATCGTCATATCAAACGGCGTGAGGATCTGCCCTTCAAACTGCTTCGCCAGATCCAGCCACGCACGGGCAAAACCCAGTGTGGTGTCGGGTGAAAACGGCGGATAGGCAAACACCAGTAAAAACGAGCCGACAATCATAAACGGCATGGCGGAGATAAACCCGTCGCGGATCGCCATCACGTGGCGCTGCGCGGAAATGCGCGAAGCTATCGGGCTGACATAGTTTTCAACAAAGCGAAATATCACATTAAAGGCAGCATGGTTGGCAGACATGGCGGTCTCCTGTCAGGCAATCAACGTGAATACGCGGCGAGCAGCCGTCGCGCATCATCCCATAATCCATTGAACTGAAAACCGTAACCAGGTGTGTCGCTCTGCTTCCTGCGCAGTGAAATCTTCCGGGCTGCAACAGTGTCTGACTGCCTTGCCAGCGGCGTAACTGAGAAAGAAAGGTTTCATACACGGCTCTTATTATTGGTTACAGAGGGAGGTTACATCACCAGTATTAATCCGCGATGGTCGCTCTGCAACCGGTTACAGTAACCGGTTTCTTTGATTGTGAAGGAGATCCAGAAAACACCGGATGGCCACAGAAAAGCGCTTTTCCGATAATTTACAAAACCTGGTGCGGTATGCCAGATTAGGACAGCTATTTTCAGGAGAAATAAATGAGTCTGGAATCCGTGCGACAATTTTTTGTCGAAAACGCCCCCGATATTGAAATCATTGAACTTAATCAAAGCACCGCCACCGTCGCGCTGGCCGCCGCTGCCCATCAGGTTGAACCCGGTCAGATAGCCAAAACGCTCTCGCTGAAAGTGAAAGATGAGGTGATTCTGGTGGTCGCCAAAGGCGACGCGCGGCTTGATAACAAGAAGCTAAAAAACACATTCGGTGCGAAAGCGCGAATGCTCAGCAGTGATGAAGTGGTGACCTGGACCGGCCACCCGGTTGGCGGCGTCTGCCCGTTCGGGCTGGAAAACGCGCTGGCAGTCTACTGCGACATCTCACTGCGTCAGTATGACGAAGTGCTGCCCGCAGCAGGCGCGATTCACAGCGCGGTGCGTATTTCGCCCACTCGCCTGGCAGAGCTGACCAAGGCGCAGTGGGTGGATGTGTGTCTGTAAGTGTGCGCGTAACGCGATAACGCCTCTACCGCAGGCTTAAAATAAGCCTGCCCGGTGCAGAAGAATATCCGCCGCATTCAGCAATCCGGCATCGGTATGCACGCCGAGCTTCAGCATGGCGTTAAATTTATGCGCGCGGATGGTTTTGATATTGCGCTCCAGACGGCTGGCAATTTGCGACACCGAATAGCCGTCCGTCAGGTAGCGCAGGATAATCCGCTCGGTCGGGCTCAGCAGTCGCGATCCCTGCGTGGCATACCAGATTTTATTAGGCGATTCGCTCACACGAATGGAGTCGCTCATCGCGGACATCAGTTCATCCGTAAAGCGCGCCAGCGTTTCCGACTTATCAATAATCCCCTGCAGTGGCGTCGGAGAAAGCTGGCTTATCAGTTTTGCCTCATTGACGTTATTTACCATCACAATACGCTTCATACGCGGCCAGGCTTTCGCCATCTCACTGACGAACTGCAGACAGTCGCGCCGGTGCTCGCGCGTACCTTCAAGCGAAAAGATAACGGCAGAAAAATTCCGTTTCGTCAGTGCCTCAATAAACGCATGATGGTCGGAAAATATTTCCAGGCGGCATGACGTCGAATTATTTCCCTGTAGCAGCGAACGTATTCCTTCGCCGCTCATTACGCATTTTTCGATTAGCGCAATGTTTCGTTTTTCGACTCCGTGTTCCATTCAGCCTGTTCCTTATGTAATGAAAGCAAATTTAATTCCTTTAATCCCTGTAAGCTGCTTATCCATGCATACATTTCAGCATTGCCGCGCAGAGATAAGCGTCGCATGGCACTGTTTTTCTGCGCGCTGATGGTTTTATTACTTTTTTTCAGCATCTGGGCGATTTGATTTATTCCCCAGCCTTTACCGAGCAACCGTAATACCTGTTTTTCTGACGTAGTGAGCATCACGCTGGACGCCGTCTCTTTCTCCTGCGCCTGGCGCGGCGTGACTAACATCTGGCTGACCCTCTCGGCTTTTTCACGGCCAAGTCGTACAGCATTAACGACACCTTCCACCGGTTCCGCCGTTGAAAGCAGCGTGGTTTCCGGGCGCATCAGTAACTGCACTGCCATATTGAATGAGGCCGCAGGCACAAGAAAAATCCAGTGTACGCCTGGCGCTTGCGCCACCAGGGAGTAATACGCTTCGCACTCGCGACGGGCGTCCTCTGGCGCACAGGGCAGTTCTGCCAGCACCATGTCGATGGGGTTTAGTAGCGGCAGCGTTATTTCTGCGCTGCTGTTGTAGTGATAAAGTTCGGTTTCCGGAAAATGGTGACGCATAATGGTCTCCAGCCCGGTATGCATCACGGGGGTTTGGCTAATGATAATGCCTAGTTTGCAACGTCCTGGTAACATATTTCCTCCGGTTATATCCTTCCGGCCAAACAAATTTCAAAACCAACTTATGTAATAACGTAAAAATAAATTTCAAAATCTAAATCAAGAAAAAAACGCAGACCGCGTTAGCAGATAATGTATATAAGTGGACATAAAGAATTTTCTGCCCGACAAAACATCGGCATTCTATGAACCCTTTATTTTACTGTCAACGACAAACAAGGCTAAAAATACGCCACCTCGGTTTAAAGGATATTCTCATAGTAAAAAGATAAAAAATGTCTATTTATAGACACAATATAAATACCTGTTTAATTAATTTGGCGGCTCCGCCAGTACGACATTAATTAACTGTGATAACAGCACCCGCCTCGATTGTTTTCTGCGGAACGAGATTGGCTACCCGCACTCACATACCCCCTGAAGCCACGCCGAAAAATGCAGCAATCTTGATCTACCGCCACGGCTGCGTCTGGCCGTGCATGGTAATAATGGACATCTGGTACCCCCCCTTTTCTCACCAGGACCGAATATGGAAGCGGATGCTTTAGCGCAGCGGGACGTGACCCGTTTGTGTATTCAGTGCGGGCTGTTTTTATTGCAGCATGGCGCGGAGAGCGCGCTGATTGATGAACTCACTACCCGGCTTGGCCGCGCGCTGGGCATGGACAGCGTGGAGAGTTCTATCTCCGCTAACGCCATTGTGCTGACCACGATAAAAGATAATCACTGCCTGACGACGACACGAAAAAACATCGATCGCGGCATCAACATGCACATGGTGACCGAAGTCCAGCACATCGTCATTATGACTGAACATAAGCTGCTGGATCGGCACGACGTCGCGAAACGCTTTTCGCAATTAAAACCGCTGCGTTACCCGCGCTGGCAGGTGGTGCTGATGGTCGGGCTCTCCTGCGCCTGCTTTTGCAAAATGAATAAAGGCGGTTGGGACGGCGCGCTGGTGACGTTTATCGCCAGTACGCTGGCAATGTATGTGCGCCAGACGCTGACGCAGCGCCACCTCCATCCGCAAATTAATTTCTGTCTGACGGCCTTTGTGGCGACCACCGTTTCTGGTCTGCTGCTGGCGCTGCCGCCATTCGCAGGCGCGTCCACCGTGGCGATGGCCGCGAGCGTCCTGCTGCTGGTGCCGGGGTTTCCGCTTATCAATGCAGTGGCCGATATGTTTAAAGGCCACGTGAATACCGGTCTTGCCCGCTGGGCGATGGCGAGTATGTTGACGCTCGCCACCTGCATTGGCGTGATTATGGCGATGGCGTTATGGGGGCTGCGGGGATGGATGTAATTCGTATCATTACGCTGATGCTGGAAGATATGCTGCTTTCCGCGATTCCGGCGGCGGGCTTTGCGATGGTGTTTAACGTTCCGCGCCGCGCCCTGCCCTGGTGCGCGCTGCTGGGCGCGGTCGGCCACGGTTCGCGCACCGTCATGATAATGATGGGGCTGAATATCGAATGGGGCACGTTTCTCGCGGCGATGCTGGTCGGCTGCATCGGCATTCAATGGTCGCGCTGGTATCTGGCGCATCCGAAAGTGTTTACCGTTGCCGCGGTGATCCCGATGTTCCCAGGCATCTCGGCCTATTCGGCCATGATATCCGCCGTGAAGATCAGCCACTTCGGCTATACCGATGCCTTGATGGTTTCGCTGGTGACCAACTTCCTTAAAGCCGCGTCCACCGTTGGCGCGCTCTCTATCGGGCTGTCGCTGCCCGGCCTGTGGCTCTATCGAAAACGTCCGCGCGTATAACGACTATCAAAGCAAAAGATAAAACCTGGCTTGCAATTAAATCGCGCACTATCTATATTGAAAGCATGAAGACGACACAACAACACGACGGGCTCTCGCTGGACTTAGACAATCAGCTCTGCTTCGCGCTTTACTCGACAAACCTGGCGCTGCATAAAATTTACCGCCAGTTACTGACGCCGCTCGGGCTGACGTACCCGCAATATCTGGTGATGCTGGTGCTGTGGGAGAAGGACGACGTGACCGTTTCTGAGATTGGCGAGCGGCTCTATCTGGATTCCGCCACGCTGACGCCGCTGTTAAAGCGGATGGAAACCGCGGGGCTGCTGATGCGCCAGCGTTCGCGTCAGGATGAACGACAAGTGATCGTCACGCTCACCGACGCAGGCCGGCAGCTCAAGGCCGAAGCCCACAACATACCGGGCTCGGTGCTCTGCGCCACCGCGTGCGACAAAGAGACTTTGCTGGATCTGAAAGATCAGCTTGAAGCATTACGCCATAATCTGAATCAGTCGTAAGCGCCATCTGCGGATGGCGTGAAAGCACCAAATAAGTAGCGCACGATTAAATCGCCTAAAACTTAAATAAGGAATATTACATGTCTTTAGAAAACGTCATCTACCGCGCCAAAGCCAAAGCCACCGGAGGCCGCGACGGCCGCGCCACTTCTTCTGACGGCGTGCTGGATGTAAAGCTTGGCGTACCGAAAGAGATGGGCGGCATGGGCGGCGATGTCACCAACCCGGAACAGCTGTTTGCCGCAGGCTACTCCGCCTGCTTCCTGGGCGCGATGAAATTTGTCTCCGCCCGCGACAAAATCGCGATGCCGAAAGACGCGTTTATCGAAGGCGAAGTCGGGATCGGCCCACTGCCGACCGGTTTTGGTATCGAAGCGAAGCTGAATATTCACCTGCCGGGGATGGACGCGGCAGAAGCACAAAAACTGGTCGATGCGGCGCATATCGTCTGCCCGTACTCTAACGCGACCCGTGGCAACATCGACGTCACGCTGAATATCATTGCCTGACGCTATCCCCGCTAACGGGGAAGCTTAAAATAAAAAACGAAACTGCCCTCACCAGGGGACGCGGAGCGCGCCAGATGTCATGGCGCGCTCTTTTTTTTACGTGCGATCCCATGCGCCAATAAGCTCAAACCCCGCCTCTGACTATGCTACTATGAAGGAATTATCGTCTCTGCTGGCGATTTTCGCGCCAGTGTCTGATAACGCTTTGATTGAGAACGTTTTATGTCTTCCAGAATCCTGACCCCTGATGTCGTTGATATTGACGCCTTCCGGCGCAATCCCGGCAGCGCGCTGGCGCACGCCGAACGTGGGGCCGTGGCGGTGTTTGATAACAATGCGCCCGCATTTTATGCCGTGACGCCGGCGCGCATGGCGGAACTGCTGGCGCTGGAAAAACAGCTCGCCGCGCCCCGCTCCGATGTCGCGCTGGAAGCGCAATTTTTCGACGAAGGAAACGACGTCGCCCAGCCCGTGCCGGTGCCGATGGGCAAATTCGCCATGTATCCGGGCTGGCAGCCCGACCCGGAGTTTCAGCGTATGGCCGCGCTCTGGGGCATTCCGCTGGCCCAGCCGGTCACCAGCGAAGAGCTGGCCTCGTTTGTCGCTTACTGGCAGGCGGAAGGCAAAGTCTTCCACCACATCCAGTGGCAGCAGAAGCTGGCGCGCAGTATTCAGATGAACCGCGCCACCTTTACGTCATCAACGCGGCGCGATGTAAACGCTATCGCGCAGCCGGACGACCATATTCCTGACGGCTTTCGAGGGTAACAATGAAAAACGTCACTGACCTGATGATGCGCCTGAAGCGGCTAATGCCGCCTGACGTCAAGCCGGCCTTTAAAACCGGCGAAGAGCTTATCGCCTGGCAGCAGGAGCAGGGGCGAATTCGCTCAGAGGCCATCGAGCGCGAAAACCGCGCAATGAAAATGCAGCGCACCTTCAACCGCTCGGGTATTCGCCCGCTGCATCAGAACTGTTCGTTCGATAACTATCGTGTTGAAAACGACGGGCAGATGAACGCCGTCAACAAAGCACGCCAGTATGTCGACGCTTTTGACGGCAACATCGCGAGCTTTGTTTTCGCCGGTAAACCGGGCACCGGCAAGAACCATCTTGCCGCCGCGATCTGTAATGAACTGCTGCTGCGCGGCAAATCGGTGATGATCATTACCGTCGCCGATATCATGTCCGCCATGAAAGACACGTTCGGCAACCGCGAAACCAGCGAAGAGCAGCTTTTAAAAGATCTGAGCAGCGTCGATCTGCTGGTGATCGACGAGATCGGTATGCAGAGTGAGTCGCGCTACGAGAAAGTGATCATCAACCAGCTGGTGGATCGTCGCTCGTCCTCCAAGCGCCCGACCGGCATGCTGACCAACCAGAATATGGAAGAGATGACCAAACTGCTCGGCGAGCGCGTGATGGATCGTATGCGCCTTGGCAACAGCCTGTGGGTGAATTTCAACTGGGACAGCTACCGCAGCCGCGTCACCGGTAAAGAGTATTAAACCTCGCTTTACGGGGCGTTTTTTCTGCGCCCCGACACTTCCCCTTCCCTGCCGTCTCGCTTTATTTTTCCGCCTCTGCAGTGAAATCTGTGCCGTCATAAAATTTTCATAAAAGAATCCGCTTTTTAGCGTTTCCGCTCACTGTGTATTACTAAACACCTATTTTCTGGCCTTGCCCGACGCTATCCCCGCGCCACAGGCGATGAGACGCGGCTCATAATTCCGCATATCTAAACCTTATCTGAACTGCTCCATAAAAAGATGACGCTAAAATGGTACCAGTATGACAGTAGCGTTATATTTCGGTGTTAAAAAAGCAGTTTAACCTAACGGGCATGGCGCCTTCGCTGCGAGGATGTAGTGTTGTCAGAGTGGCTTTCCATACTTTTCTTCATCGCCTCCGTAGCGATTTACGCCTTCAAGGCGGGCCGTAACACCTGGTGGTTTATCGCCACTCTGGTGGTGTTAGGGCTGTTTGTTATTCTGAATCTGACGCTGCTTGCCAGCAACTATTTTACCGGCGATGGCATTAATGACGCGGTGCTCTACACGCTGACCAACAGTCTCACCGGCGCGGGCGTCAGCAAATACATCCTGCCTGGCGTCGGGCTGGTCGCGGCGCTGCTCGCGGTCTTTGGCCTGCTGACGTGGATTTTGCGCCGTCGCCGCCATCTGCCTTATCACTTCGGCTACAGCTTCGTGGCGCTGCTGCTGGCACTCGCCTCGGTGGACGCCAGCCCGGCGTTTCGCCAGATAACCGAACTGGTGAAATCCCAGACCGCCGAGGGCGATCCCGACTTTGCGGCGTACTATAAAGAGCCGCAAAAGCGTATCGACAATCCACAGCTCAATCTCGTTTACATCTACGGCGAAAGCCTGGAGCGCACCTATTTTGACGATCAGGCGTTCCCGAACCTGACACCGGAGCTGGGCGCGCTGAAAAACGAAGGCATCGATTTCAGCCATACCGCGCAGTTGCCCGGCACCGATTACACCATCGCGGGTATGGTCGCCTCGCAGTGCGGCATTCCGCTTTTTGCGCCCTTTGAGGGCAACGCGTCTGCCTCGATGTCGAGCTTCTTCCCGCAGAACGTCTGCCTGGGCGATATCCTCAAAAACTCCGGCTATGAGAACTACTTCATCCAGGGCGCCAACCTGCGCTTTGCCGGAAAAGACGTGTTCCTGAAATCCCACGGTTTCGATCATCTCTACGGTGCCGAAGAGCTGAAAAACACGGTAGCGGACCCAGCCTATCGCAACGACTGGGGCTTTTACGACGACACGGTGCTGGACCAGGCGTGGAAAAAATATGAAGAGCTCTCAAAAGCGGGCAAACGCTTCTCGCTCTTTACGCTGACGGTCGACACGCACCACCCGGACGGTTTCGTCTCGCGCACCTGTACGCGAAAGAGCTACCCGTTTGAAGGCAAACCGAACCAGTCTTTCAGCGCGGTCACCTGTAGCCAGCAGCATATCGCGGCATTTATTAACAAAATCAAAGCGTCGCCGTATTTCAAAAATACGGTCATCGTTGTGTCGTCGGATCATCTGGCGATGAACAACACCGCCTATAAATATCTCAGCAAGCAGGATCGTAATAACCTGTTTTTTATTCTGCGAGGCGATCAGCCGCAGCAGGACGTGCTGGCGGTGAAACGCAACACAATGGATAACGGCGCGACAGTGCTCGATGTGCTGGGCGGCGACAACTTCCTGGGGCTCGGGCGCAGCAGCCTTTCCGGTCAGTCGCTCTCGACCGTGTTTCTGAACATGAAATCAAAAGTGCTGGCGTGGAAGCCCGATATCATCAGCCTGTGGAAATTCCCGTCGAAAATCGACAACTTCACGGTCGACACGCAAAAACAGACCATCGCCTTCTCCGGAAGCCATTTCCGCCTGCCGCTGCTGCTGCGCGTGTCGGATAAACGTATCGAACCGCTGCCGGAGAGCGAATACTCCGCGCCGCTGCGCTTCCAGCTGGCGGATTTCGCCCCGCGCGATAACTTCCTGTGGGTGGATAACTGCTACAAAATGGCGCGTCTGTGGGCACCTGCGCTGGCGCTCTCCACTGACTACTGCGTCTCGCAGGGCCAGCTCGGCGGTGAGCAAAAAGTGCAGCGGGTGGATAAAGCCACCTGGCAGGGCAAAGCGGCGTTTCGCGATACGGTTATCGACACCGCGCGCTACCAGCGTAACGTCGAGACGCTCAAAGTGATGGATAACGACATCCGCTATCAGGCCGACAGTTTTATCTTTAACGTGGCGGGCGCGCCGGAAGAGGTCAAACAGTTCTCCGGCATTTCACGCCCGGAATCCTGGGGCCGCTGGTCCAACGCGCAGCTCGGCGAAGAAGTGAAAATCGAATATAACCAGCCCCTGCCGGAGAAATTCGATCTGGTCATTACCGCCAAAGCGTTTGGCCCGAACGCCGGGAAACCGGTGCCGGTGAAGGTGGGCGACAGCGAACAGACGCTGACGCTCGGCAACGAGGTCTCCACCACCACGCTGCATTTCGAAAACCCGACGCGTAGCAACACGCTGGTGATTGTGCCGCCAGACCCGCAGTCAACCAACGAAGGCAACATTCTTGGCCACTCGCCGCGCCGTCTCGGCATCGGCATGGTGTCCATCAAGGTCATTAACGCGAGCGGGTGATCCCGCTCGTTAGCCGATCCGCTTTCTGCGCTTCTCGGAATACATCACGTTGTCGCTCTCTTTGACCATCTCAAGCAAAGAGTCGTAATTGCCTGAATCGCGATGGAGCATTCCGTACGAGTAGTTGATGTTATAAGGCTTACCGGCGCGCTGGTTATGCGCGTCCAGGCTCGCGCGCAGATTGTTCAGAAACGGCTGCGTGTCGCTTTCCCGGGCCAGGAGTACCGCGAACTCATCGCCACCCAGCCGCCCGGCGATATCTTTCGGGCCGAGATGCTCACGCAACTGGCTGGCGAACACTTTCAGCACCTCATCGCCTTCCGCGTGGCCCCACAAATCGTTAATCGGCTTAAAGCGGTCGAGATCGAAATAGAGAATGCTGAACGGCTCGGGATTCTCCTTCAGGGCACGAAAACGCCGCTCGCCGCTACGGTAAAAGCCGCGGCGGTTCGGAATACCGGTCAGGCTGTCGGTCATCGCCATGCTAATCACGTGAAACTCATCTTCAACGATAAACGCCAGGTCTTTCAGCGTCGCAATATCGTCATCGCTGAAATCGCGCGGCGTGCCGTCGATAATACAAAGCGTGCCGACCACCGCGCCATCCGGCAGCCGCACCGGGTAACCTGCATAAAAACGGATAAACGGCTCGCCGGTGACCAGCGGGTTATCGTGAAAACGCTCATCCAGGCGGGCGTCATTCACGATAAACGGCCCTTCCTGCAAAATCGCGTGCCCGCAAAATGAGACGTCGCGCGTGGTTTCGCGCGTGTTCAGTCCCTGGCAGGCCAGCAGCCACTGACGGTTGCGATCGAGCAGGCTAATCAGCGCCACCGGCACCCGGAACAGTTTTTTCGCCACCCGCGTCAGGCGCTCAAAACGCTCGTCATCCCTGGTATCAAGCAGATCCATCATATACAGCGACTTCAGCCGCGCTTCTTCGTTTTCAGGGATACCAGGAAATTTCATGTTCCGCCTCCGCGTCAGTAGCAGCGCGCCCGCCAGTGTAAGGGAAGCATTCTGCCAGAAAATATATTGAGGTAAACGGATGAGTATAGGAGGAAAAACGGGCGATTTGCGACATGGCAGCCGGTGCCGCTGATGACCAGCCCCCTATTTGCCGCCGTTGCGCCGCCGCGCCGTCAGGCGCTCGGCTTCAGCCGGTTCGCCACCACGATGCGCGAGCGGCCCATCTCTTTGGCAAGATAAAGCGCAATATCGGCATTTTTTATCAGGCTCTCGCGCCGCGCGTGATCGGGCCAGGTGGCGAGGCCGATGGAGACCGACACCGGGCCAATCTCAAGGCCGTTATAGCGCAGCGATAACTCACTGACCTGCGTCAGAATACGCGTGGCCAGCGCATGAGCCTGCGCCTGTGGCATACCGGGCAGCAGCATCAGAAACTCTTCGCCGCCGTAGCGAAACACCTGCGCCGTCTCGCCCGGCACAGCGCGAATCGTCCGCGCCACTTCTTTCAGCACCGCGTCGCCCGCGTCATGTCCGTACTGATCGTTAAGCGATTTAAAGTAATCGATATCAATCATCAGGCAGCTTACCGGCGAGCCGGTCATTTCCGCCTGACTGATACAGGCGTACAGCGCGTCTTCCAGGTGATAGCGGTTGCGCAAGCCCGTCAGCGAATCGAACATCGCTTTTTCGGTCAACTCATCGCGCAGCTTCTGGTTGGCGAGCGCCAGCGCCAGCGTCTCGGCCATCAGTTCCAGATAAACGTAAGGCGGCTCAAGCTCCTCGCTGATTTTTTCAAACGACAGCAGCCCGATGGTTTCATTCTGGGCAATCAGCGGCACGCAGATGGCCCGCAAGGCAGCGGCAGGCGACAGATGCTTACAGGGAATATCCACCAGATCACGGTCAGGGCTGTGCATCTGCCCGCGCCGCAGCGCCCAGCATTCGTCCGGCGTAAACGCGCTGTCGCCGCCAGAATTTTCAGGCCAGCGAGCGGCGCACACCATCAGATGATCGCGCGTATCCAGCACATAGAGCCTGCCCGCGAGCCCCGGCGCAATTTGCGGTGCAAACAGCCGGACCAACTCGATAATATCGCCGCGTGATTCACTCCCCTGTAACCGCTGGGTCATGCGTGACAATAATCCCCGAATGGCCCAGTCGGCATCGCGCTCCCGCTCAAGGCGCTGGCGCGCCAGCCCGTTTTCGCGAAATACATGGATAGCCTGCGCCATGTCGCCAATCTCATCCACCTGCTGCAGCAGCGGCGCTTCCACTTCGTAATCCTGCGTCGCCAGCCGGTTGACCACATCGCTCAGCTTCACGACCGGCCGCAAAATACGGCGTTTGAGAATAAATCCGAGGACAAAGAGAAACAGCAGCGCGGTGAGGCCGACCATGATTTCCGACAGCGTGCGCAGCCGCAGTGAGGCGTCGGTCGCGGCCTTAATGGCCATACCGGTCCGATAATCAAGCAGACTGCGAAATTGCGCGAACTGCAGGTCCATCCGGTCAAGTTCATGCTCATAATTCACGCCAAACAGCAGTTGCAGCGCGCGTGCGTTATCGCCACGCGCCACAGCCTCGATCGCCTGCTCCTGCTCATGCTCCAGCGCATGCGCAACGGCCATGCCCTGACGCAGATGCTCTAACTCCTCAGGCGTAGCGCCCAGATCCCGCAGCCGCGCCAGATGCGCTTCATCTTTATCGTCCTGAATTTTTTTCGCCTGCCAGGCCGCGAGATCGTCCGGCCTGCGATCCACTACGTAAACGCGCGCCAGCTCGGTGAGCGCGTAAGTCTCCTGTTCTACCGTTTCCGTCAGGCTGTCGTATGCCGCGCTCTGGCGCACGGCCGCCCGCTCCGCCTTGTCGGCACCGGAGGCCATCATCAGCACGACCCCGGAAATCAGGGTGAGCGCTACCGTTGCGCCATAGGCAATGTTAGTCATCGTTGCGATGCGCACAGAGGATCCCGTTCGTTAAAAAGAGGGCCGAAGATGGTATGGCGCGTCTGCGTAAGAAAGACGCCCCGGTTTCATTCTTATACTGAACAGATAAATTATAGAAGCCGTTAACCGATTCTTAATATAAATGCATCAGCGCGGGTGACGGTTTTCAGCCGCCTGTTCGGGGGATGAACGCTGACCATAAAAAAGCCCCCGCCGCGTGAGCGACGGGGGCTTTTCAGGTAAAAACGAACCGCTTAGAACGTTTCCCAGTTATCGCTGCCCTGGGCCACCACCGGCTTTGCGGTGACGACCGGCACGACGCTTGCCTGTACCGGACTTACGCTACGCGGCTTGTCCTGCGCGTTCTGGCTGATGCGGAACACGGCGACAGACTGCGTCAGGCGGCTCGCCTGCTCTTCAAGCGCCGCGGCGGCGGCGGCGGATTGCTCCACCAGCGAGGCGTTCTGCTGGGTCACGCGGTCCATCTCGGCGACGGCCAGGCCCACCTGGTCGATACCGCGGCTCTGCTCGTCAGAGGCCGAGGCGATTTCGCCCATGATGTCGGTCACGCGGGTCACCGCGCTGACAATTTCGCCCATGGTTTCACCGGCGCTTTCCACCAGCGTCGAGCCCACGTCCACTTTGCTGACGGAGTCTTCGATAAGGCCTTTGATCTCTTTCGCGGCCTGGGCGCTACGCTGCGCCAGGTTACGCACTTCACCGGCCACCACGGCGAAGCCACGGCCCTGTTCGCCTGCACGCGCGGCTTCTACCGCGGCGTTCAGCGCCAGGATGTTAGTCTGGAAGGCGATGCCGTCAATCACGCTTGTGATATCGGCGATTTTCTGGGAGCTGCCGGCGATGTCACGCATCGTCTGCACCACGTTATCCACCACTTTGCCGCCTTTCTGCGCGGTTTCCGACGCGCTCAGCGCAAGCTGGCTCGCCTGACGGGCGTTTTCGGCGTTTTGTTTCACGGTGGCGGTCAGCTCTTCCATGCTGGCGGCGGTCTCTTCGAGAGACGCAGCCTGCTCTTCGGTACGGGAAGAGAGATCGTTGTTACCGGCGGAGATTTCGCTCGCGCCGCTGTAAATGGCATCGGCACCGTTACGGACTTCACCCACGGTACGCACCAGCTCGCCCTGCATATGTTTAATGCTGGCGGCCAGCTGGCCCATTTCGTTCGTGCCGTCGACGTCAATCTGACGCGCCAGGTCGCCGCTCGCGATATGGCGAATGCTCTCAATAATGCGGTTCAGCGGGGTAATAAGGGTGTTCTGGATACCGAACCAGACGCAAACAATCACGCCCAGCACTACGGCCAGCACGCCAATCAGGATCCAGATAGCCATGCTGTAGGAGCTGTTGCTGTCTTCCACGGCGATGTCATACAGGCGGTCGTTCTGCGCCATGTAATCGGTATAGGCTTTCTCGAAACCGTCCTGATATTTCTGGGTCGGCTGGTCGAAGAATTCGTTGATTTTCCCGGCCGCGAGCAGCTGAATCAGCTCCGCCAGCGCACCGTGGTAGATGTCGTAGTTACGCTTAATTTCCTGCGCGTACTCTTCGCTCTGGCGCGGATCGCGCGGCAGCGCCTGATATTCCGCCCAGTGCGTTTCCGCCTGCTTCAGCGAGCTACTGGCGATCTGCATCAGCTCCTGCACCGTCGCGCCGCTGCCGATGTTGTTCGCATCCATCATGTGACGGATACCGGCGCGGTTTAAGGTGTTACGGGTCTGAATCAGCGCAACCCAGCTGCCGTTCAGCGTGGACTGCTGCTGACGGATGGTTTGCAGAACGGTGAAATTTTCCTTGTCACTTTTGATGGCATTAAAGAACAGGCCACCGGAAGCCATTTGCAACAGACCAAACAGGGCCAGAACAAACAGCAAACTGGTTACAACTTTGATGCGGTTTAACATGGTTTCTCTTCCCGATACGACAGATGGAGAGAGTTTCGGCATTAAACCCAAAAACTTTATAAGGATAAGCCCCGACCGGGCCCGATTTTTGTACTAACTTTGGTGGGGAAATCGCCATAAATACGCAGTGTGTGACGCAGCTCATATTGTGACTTGCGAGAATACAAATTAAGCGCCGCTTAATTTCTGATTTCAGCATGACAAAATAATGCCTAAGCGCAAAACGTTAGCGGTTTGCTCGATAGTGGGAGAAGAGAGAAAAACAGAGACGTTCCCTGCTTTCCCTCAAAGGCATTTATTTTTTAATCGCGCCATTCGCGTCAAACAGCGTATCCCACTGGCGGATCTCGCCCGTTTCAAAGACGACACAGCCTTTCATCATCTGGCGGAAATAGCGTACCGAGGCTTCGTTATTGCCGGGGATGAAATTCGCGTAGTCGCGTGCCGTGGCCTGCGCGCGCAGTTTGACAATATAAGCCGGGCAGATGAGATTGACACTGCCGGTGGAAAACAGATTTACACCGCGGATAAAAAAGGCTTTTTCATCGCGGCCCGGCATTTCCTGCGTCTGCCAGACGGTTTGCGGAAACAGCGCTGGTGAGAATTTTTCGTCATCGACCCGGTAGTAATGCGGCTGCGTATCAACCAGACCAATCGAGACCAGCGAGCCAAAAACAAGCGTACTCCAGAGGGTCGGAAAAAGCAGAACGATAAAGACGACGGCAATAAAGGCCGTCACAAAAAAGTTTTTAATAGCCCCGCTGTTATTTTGAGAGTCACTTTTTTGCGAGTAATGCACGATAGCAGGCAAAAATGCCAGTAAGGAGAACAGGCTGATAAACACCCATGCGAATACCACAGCCCATGAACCTTCACCGCGGCTGGAGTGAATAAGAAAGCCCGCAGGTATCGATATGGATAGTCCTGGTAACAGGATAAAAAACGTATTGGCGATCAAGACTCCCGCCCACATTAAAACCAGCCACACTCGTTGCCTTTTGCCAGGTTTCAGGGGGCGAAGAAGAAAACCGAAGTTAAAACAGATAACCAGTAAGGTTGCGAAGAGGGCAGTAATGAGCAGTATTTTTTCAACGCTAAAGACATAGTCCCCCGTCAGTTTTTTCACAAGCGTTGTGTGCGGCAGAAAGACAAGCGTCAGATAAAAAAACGAGACAGAAAAGCAGATCCACGGCAATCCTTTATTAAAATAACGCTCAGGATCGCCAGGATTAATTTCGCGGTGTGCCAGTAAAATCGCACTGGGCAGCACCAGCGTAAGTGCCGTCGCCAGTGAAAACACGGCAGCGGAGATCAGAAGCGAGACCAGACCGATATTAAAAGAAAACGCCCCCATCAGAAGATCGAGCCGTCCAATACTCGTCAGATAACTCCAGATAATCGCACCAGATAACAGGGTTGAATAAGGTAATAACGCGACGAAATATTTCCCGACTCGCTTTGCCAGTAATTTTAACTTGTCACTCTCCGTGCTCATCTCTGCGTTCCTTCACTAACCGTATCGTTAGCAGGCAATATACCGGAAAACATCGTCATGCATGTGCATAGTGATTTATCATTGTGCATGTCTTAAACAGTAAAGGCGCCCAGGCAGGCGCCTTTATTTATGACTGCAAAATGACTGCACGCGATGCCGGGTTATCAGAAATTCCAGCTAAAGCCCGCGTTGACGCTGTTGTCCTGATAGTTATCGGAAATCAGCCCGCTGTAGCCGAGCGACAGATGCGCGTTGCGGTTCACCGCCACCTCGGCGCTCGCTTTCAGCACCGTGCCGTCGCGTGAGGCTGACACGCTGTTGGTGACAAACGGCGTGCTGCTGCCCCGGAATTTCAGGCCGGTGGCGCGATCGAGCTCGCCATACTGATGCTGCCAGCCCACTTCGCCGCGCAGCGCCACGGTCGTTTCCGCGGTAGCGTCCCACTCAAGCCCGGAGCGCAGACCCAGCGTGGAGAACGTGGCGTCGGTATGCTGCTTGTCGCCATGCAGCGCCGTCGCACCGCCCTGCTCGTTAATGCGGTTGTTCTCAAAGTTCACGTAAGAGACATTCGCAAACGGCTCGACGTTCACCATCCCCGCCGCCAGCTGATAACCCGCTTCGGCGAAGAACTGCTCGGTACGCGCGTTATATTTCGCATCAGCTCGGTCAGACTGCGAACCAAAGCGGACGGAACGGCTGGTGTCGAAACGGTGCCAGGTGTAGCCCGCGCCCGCACGCAGCGCCAGCTCGCCGAGCTGTTTGCCGCCGTAGACCGCCAGATGGTAGTTGTCGCTGTCCGCATTTGAGCCATAACCGCCGTCAAGCGACGTGCGGGTGTAGCCGGTCGCCACCCCCATGCGCCAGTCGTCGGCGTAAGCGGAATCGAGCCCCAGCAGCACGCCGTAGGTCGATGCCTGATAGCCCGTCGCGCTTTGATCGCCAGAGGCGTGATCCCATGCGCCTAGCAGCTTCGCCCACGCGCCGCCATCATCGGCAGCCACTGGCGAAACGCTGGTCAGCCCTTCGGCCTGACGCAGACGCTCGTTCAGCGTATCGCGCAGGTAGCGGCTGTCGTTGATCTGCGCCGAGGCGATATCCGCGTGGATCTGGCCGCCCAGCTGGCGGAACGCCTGACGCGCCTGCGCTACCGAACCGGTCGAAAGCAGGCTCTCATACAGCGGGTTGCCCGCGCCGAGCGTTTCCAGCGCGCCAGCGACCGCACGGCCATTGGCGGTATCCGCGATGCTCGCAAACGTGGTGTCGTTACGCGCCACATCCAGCGTCACCTGGCCCCCCGTATAGCCAAGCGAAGTGCCGAGGAACAGATAATCCGGCGCCACGCTGTCGAACTGGCCGGTAATGCCGTCCGCCGCCGACAGGATGTTGTACTGCTGGCCGAGCAGGCTGCGTACTTCCGCCTGGCTTAGCAGATTGCTGCTGTTCTCAAGCGACACCGCGACTTCGCCGCCGTTCAGCGCAATTGCGCCCGTGGCGTTAATCACATCGCTGCGCCCGTCCGGCGACACTTCCACCGCGTAGCGCGAGCCTGGCTGGAACGTCACGTCGCCATTCACATTCAGCGTGCCGATGGAGTTACCCGGCGCAACCGTACCGCCGCGCGCCGCCGTCAGCGAGCCGACCGTACCGTTACCCGCCAGCACACCCTGCTGCTGCACGGTGACGTCAGAGGTTACGGAGCCGTTAACCACCAGCAGGCCGTCGTTGACCAGCGTCGGGCCGGAATAGGTGCTGGTGCCGGTGAGCCACAGCGCGCCCGCGCCCTGTTTGGTCAGGCCGCCGTGGCCGGAGATATCGTTCGACCAGACATCCATCGCGCACTGAATATCGCTACAGGTGCGCGCCAGTTTGGTACCTGCTTCGACTTCCTCACCGATGCCCGGAATATCGGCGATAAATTGCGAGGAGCCGTAGGCAACGCCATCCGGGTCCGGCACGCGGAATTCTTCAGGAATATCTTCCACGGTGTAGAACATGCCCGGCCCGTGGATCGCCTTGCTGAGATCGATCATCCCCCAGCCGTAAAGCGCATCGATGCCCGGATCGCCCATATCCACGGTCGTGGTTTTCAGCACCTGGGCTATCTGCTCGCCCGTCATGTACGGGAAGCGCTCCATCAGCACCGCCACGCTGCCCGCCACGTGCGGGGCGGCCATGGAGGTGCCGCTGTAGTTGGCGTAATCGGTGGTCAGCGTCTCCAGGCTGTTGCCCTCAATCACCGAGCTGTAAATCCGGCTGCCCGGTGCCGAAACGCAGAAACTTGCGGTGTAGCCACAGCGTGAGGAGAACGTACTGATGGTGTACGGCACGCTGTTGGCGGAGGCCGGATCTTTCATCACGCTCGCGACAGAGAGCCAGTTCGGTGCGATATCCGGCACAAAGTAAGCGAGGCCCGCCATCGCGTCCGGGTTGTTGAGGTTGTAGTCGTTACCGGCGGCGAAAATGGTGACGATGCCGCTGCGGGCCGCGTCGATAGCGCCCTGATACGCGCCGCCCGGTTTGGTGCCGAGGATCTGTTTGATCTGATCGAACTGCGCCTGGGCGTCAGACACGGTGAAGTGCGGATAGGCCGGATCTTTCCCGCCCTGATCGAATTTCTCGGTGATGCCGATGCCCCAGCTGTTGTTAATAATGCGCGCGCCGCTGTCCATTAGCGCGTGCCAGCCCGCCTCATACACCGCGCCGTCGTTGCCGAGAATAATCCCGTCTTCCGGGCCAGGGTCGCCGTTTTCAGCGCTGATAATTTGGGCGTTAAACGCCACGCCGTGCATCGGCCCGCCATCGCGGCTGCCCGCCGCAATACCGCCAACGTGCGTGCCGTGTGCGCCCAGCTCGCCATCGGAATCCACAGAAGGCGTACCGTCATAGCGGAAAGGGTCGCCTTTTTTCACCGGAATATACGGGTCGGTATATTCGCGGATCCCTTCGGTGACGAGGTTAATGACTTTATCGGTGCCGGAGAATTCCGGGTGCTTTGCATAAACCGGCTGATCGAAAATACCGAGCTTAATGCCTTTCCCGGTATATCCCGCCGCGTAGGCTTCATCGGCGTGAATAGCGCCAAGCCCCCACTCCGCATTAAATTCGCTGCTGCGCCAGCTGGCGGCATCGCCCGCTTTGCCCTGCTCAATATAATTACTCGCCGCCGCCTGCCCGATACCGGCCAGACCTAACGCTATCGCCACCGCGCTCATGCGAATACGACGCCCGCCCCGCACAGGCGAATATCCCGCCTGAACAGGTTCTGCTGCTCTGCTTCTGTTAATCATCCCAGAGACCGTCCATTGATTGTGAGTTTGCAAGGGGCCAGACGCGCCGGCCCTTATTGTCATAGGTATTGCGCGCGGCCACGGCGGCCGCTGCGAATATCAATGTTAAGCAGAATTTATTTATTTGCGCCAGTGCCAATAAAGAGGGTCAAAATTTAAAAAGGTGAGCTACGTCATACTATTTTTCTATCGGTTTTGTGGTTTCAGGCAGTTAAAAAATCGCGGTGCGCATCAACTCACCGAATATCGGCAAATTTTGCCGCTTCGCTTATTTCTCCCGTTTCCATAAATTCATTTAATATTAACCGATTACCATCAATGAACTATAAGCAGATAAATAGTATTTTGATGAAAATATAAACACCTAAAACTACCAGACATAATATTTACGACGCATTTCTTAATTATGCATAAATAAAAATCAAAAAAGCCTATGGCGCATTTTCAGCGTTTTAGGATGTTTCTTAAAAAAGAGCGAAAAATAACCACATTGTATTTATTCATATTAATGCCCGCCGTAAGCAATAAAAAAGCGCCCGCAGGCGCTAATGAAATGAAGAGATCGTGACCGGCACTGCCGGGCAGAGATCCTTTTACGCATAATGCAGCGTTTCCGGCTCCCGGCGCAGAATCACCTTGCCGTGGCGCACGGAATAACGCGCCTTCGCCTGGCGGCGCACCACTTCGTAATCATCCGGCGCGTCGAGCACCACCAGATTCGCCGGACGCCCTTCACAGAGGCCGTAGTTATCGCCGAGGTTCATGGCACGCGCGCTGTTATCGGTGACAAAATCCAGGCTGCGCTTGAGATCCTCATAGCCCATCATGTGACAGATATGCAGCCCGGCGTCGAGCACGCGCAGAATGTTGCCGTTGCCGAGCGGATACCACGGATCTTTAATCGAATCCTGCCCGAAGCAGACATTCAGGCCAGCGCGATCCAGCTCCGCCACGCGCGTCACGCCGCGCCGCTTCGGCCAGGTGTCGAAACGCCCCTGCAGATGAATGCTTTCCGTCGGGCAGGAGACGAAGCTCAAGCCAGCGCGTTTGAGCAGACGGAACAGCTTTGAGCAGTAGGCGTTATCATAAGAGCCCATCGCCACCGTGTGGCTCGCCGTCACCCGTGCGCCCATGCCGCGCACGCGCGTCTCCTCCGCCAGCACTTCCAGAAAGCGCGACTGCGCGTCGTCGGTTTCATCGCAATGCACGTCCACAAGGCAGCCGGTGCGCTCGGCCAGCTCCATCAGGAATTTCACCGAGCTGACGCCCTGCTCGCGGGTGTTCTCAAAATGCGGAATGCCGCCGACCACATCCGCGCCCATCTCCACCGCCTGCTCCATCAGCGCCCTGCCCTGCGGGAAGGACTCAATGCCCTCCTGCGGGAACGCGACGATTTGCAGATCGATAAGATGGCGCGCCTCGTCTTTCACTTCCAGCATCGCTTTCAGCGCGGCGAGCGTCGGGTCGGTCACATCCACATGGGTGCGCACGTGCTGAATGCCGTGGTCGCGCAGCATGCCGATGGTCGCGTGCGCGCGGCGTTTGGTATCCTCATGGGTGATGGTGGCTTTGCGCTGGCCCCAGCGCTCAATGCCTTCAAACAGCGTGCCGCTCATGTTCCACGCAGGCTCGCCCGCCGTCAGGGTGGCGTCCAGATGAATATGCGGCTCCACCAGCGGCGGAATAACCAGCCCGCCCTGCGCGTCCAGGTCGCCTTCATGAGGTGCCAGCATCGCCGCCTGCGGCGTAATGGCTTTAATGATCCCGTCATCCAGCACGAGCGTGAACCAGCCTTCGCGGCGGCGTAAACGGGCATTAACGATATTCATAACGGCTCCTTTGAGTAAGACGGTGAGTGTGGCTCACGGCTGCGGCTGTGCCAGCGCGCGACGCTGTTCCCGCCCGCGCGCCAGGCGCACAAACAGAAGATAGCTCGCCGCCGACACCGCGATGCCCACCAGCGGGGCGACCCACGGTGAAAAATAGGCGGTCAGCGCGCCGAGCGAATAAGCGGCAAGCCCGGCATAGTTAAAGCGCGGCAGGCGGGCCTCGCTGAGCGCCGGATAACGCCCGCGGCGGTGAAACACGTAGTCGGCGATAATCACCCCGCCGACCGGCGGAATAATGCTGCCAAGCAGCACCAGAAACGGGATCAGCAGCTCATACATCCCGCCGATAGCCAGCAAAATGCCGATGCCCGCACTCGCGACGGTGAGCATACGGCGACGCTCGCTGCGCAGTAAATGGCAGGCGGCAGCAGAAACGTTATAAATCGTCGGCCCCTGAATGGTCCACAGATTCAGACACAACATGATGACCGCCGCCACCGACAGCCCCTGCAGCGTCATGACCGCCACGATATCCGCCTGCTGATAGACCACCGCGCACCACGCCCCGGCCACCACCATCAGCCCGTTGCCGATGAGAAAGCTAATCATGCTGCCGGTAATGGCGGTGCCGCTGCTGCGCGCCATACGCGTCCAGTTGGTGGCCTGGGTCGCGCCGCTCGCAAACGTGCCGAACACCATCGTGATGGCCGCCGACCAGCCCAGCGTTTCGGTGGGTTCAATGCGCTGCATCGCCTGCCAGCCGCCCGCGTGGCGGGTCGCAATCCACATCGAAGCCACCAGCAGAATAAACATCAGCGGCACCGAAACGCGTGAGAGCAGATCCAGCCCGCGATAGCCCACCAGCGCCGTGACGCAGAACGCGAGGCCGAAGAAGACCATCAGCGGCGTGGTGAGCCATTCCGGCAGCGCCAGCAGTTTTACAAGCGTGATGGCGACCGTGGCGGTGCCCCACGCGTACCAGCCCAACTCCGCGAAGCCGAGCAGGAAATCGGAGAGCTTGCTGCCCTTCTCGCCAAAACAGAAGCGCCCCATCAGCACGGTATTCAGCCCGCTGCGGGCGGCTATCCAGGCAAGCGCCGCCGCATAGAGCGCCAGCAACAGGTTGCCGATGGTGGCTATCCAGAGCATCTCGACAATCGGAAACGCGACGCCGAGCTTGCCGCCCGCGAACATCGTGCCGGTGAAAAAGGTAAAGCTGAACAGCACCATAGAAATGGAGAGCAGGCCTTTGCGCCCGGCGGCGGGTGCCTCGCTTAACGGAAATTCGGTGTTGGCTGACATAACGACTCCTCTGCGAAAGATAAAACGCGGGTGGACAGAGATTCAGCAAGTTATGTGCCAGGAATCGGCGGGCGAAATGACGGATATATCCGGTATCAGCAGAGAAACAACGCCCTGCGATTGTGCAACACGGCGCGGTTTGCACTGTTGGCGGGAGACGCGCAGGAGCAGAAACAGACGCGCGCCGCTCAGGACGGCGACGCGCGTTACAATGGCTGGCGGGATCAGTCGAGATCGGCCCCGTTGCTGGCGATCACTTTTTTATACCACCAGAACGATTTCTTACGCTTGCGCTCCAGCGTGCCGCGGCCCTGGTCGTCGCGATCCACCCAGACAAAACCGTAGCGCTTGCTCATCTCGCCGGTGGAGGCCGACACCAGATCGATGCAACCCCAGGTGGTGTAACCCATCACCGGAATGCCGTCTTCGATGGCTTCGCGCATCGCGCGGATATGCTCGCGCAGATAACTGATGCGGTAGTCATCTTCGATTTCGCCGTTTTCATTAAACGCGTCTTTCGCGCCGAGGCCGTTCTCCACCAGGAACAGCGGTTTCTGGTAGCGGTCATACATCATGTTCATGGTGATGCGCAGCCCCAGAGGATCGATCCCCCAGCCCCATTCGCTCGCCTCGATATACGGGTTTTTCAGCGATTTCACGATGTTCGCGGCATTCGTCACCTGGCTGTTCATATCCGCCGAGGCGCAGCGCGAGGCGTAGTAGCTAAAAGAGACGAAATCGACGGTATCCTTGAGGATTTCATCATCTTCCGGCGCTTTTTCAATCACGATGCCTTTTTCACGGAACAAGCGCTGCGTATAGGCCGGGTACGCCCCGCGCGCCTGCACGTCGATGAAAAACAGGTTTTCGCGGTCTTTCTCCAGCGCCGCCCAGACATCTTCCGGCTTGCAGGAGTAAGGGTAGAAGTTACCGCCCGCCAGCATACAGCCCACCTGGTTTTGCGGGTTCACTTCATGCGCGATGCGGGTGGCGATAGCGCTGGCGATAAGCTCGTGGTGCGCGGCCTGGTATTTCACCTGCTCATGGTTTTCGCCCGGCTCAAACGCCAGGCCCGCGCCGGAGAACGGGCTGTGCAGCAGAATGTTGATTTCGTTGAACGTGAGCCAGTATTTCACCAGCCCGTCGAACGCTTCAAAACAGGTGCGCGCGTAGCGGGTGAAAAACTCCACCATTTTACGGCTGCGCCACGAGCCATATTCGGTCACCAGGTGCATCGGCACGTCGAAGTGGCACAGCGTTACCAGCGGCTCGATGTTGTATTTTTTGCACTCGCTGAACAGCGCGCGATAAAACGCAATGCCCTCTTCGTTCGGCGTCAGCTCATCGCCGTTCGGGTAGAGGCGGCTCCAGGCGATCGATGTGCGAAACACCGTAAAGCCCATCTCGGCCATCAGCGCGATATCTTCTTTATAGCGGTGATAAAAATCGATAGCCTCGTGGCTTGGGTAAAATTCATCGTCGCGCCAGCCGGTGCGCTTATCGAGCCCAAGCTTTACCGCCAGACGATTCGGGCCGTGCGGCAGCATATCGACCGTGGCTGGCCCTTTGCCGCCCTCGCGCCACGCGCCTTCCGCCTGGTTTGCCGCAATCGCGCCGCCCCATAAAAATCCTTCTGGAAAAGTGTTGTTATCCATACGCGTCCTCTGATTAATTCGGTTTTACTGCGGGCGCCTGCGCGGTGAAAGCCGCAGGCTGCGGGTTATCGCGGGCGGGTTCGGGTGCTTCGACGGGAATATCCTCAAAGCCCAGCACCAGCGTCAGGATAAACGACAGCACCACCGCGAGCGCCATCACCCCAAAGACCCAGACAATCGTCATCGGGTTGGCCGGATCGAAAAACTGCACGCTGGTAAACAGCCCCGGCGCGGCCATCGAGTGGCTCGCAAGCCCGGCCAGGCCCGCCACCGCGCCGCAGACGAAGCCGCTAATCAGGCTCGCCACCAGCGGGCGCTTCAGCCGCACCGCCACGCCGTACAGCGCCGGCTCTGAAATGCCCGCCACAATCGCGGATGCCGCCGCGGCCAGCGCCGTCTGGCGCAGTTCCGGGTTGCGGGTGCGCCACGCGACCGCCAGCGACGACCCACCGAGCGACAGGTTGGCCCCGATCTCCGACGGCATCACCATGCCCTCTTTGCCGGTTTCGGCGATGGTCTGGATGATGGTTGGCGTAAACACGCGGTGCATTCCGGTAATGACTAACAGCGGCCAGAGCGCGCCCATAATCGCTACCGACAGCCAGCCCAGATAGCTGTGGATGGTGTACACCACCGACGAAATGCCGCTGCCAATCCAGATACCAATCGGGCCAATCAGCATGATGGCGATGGGCGCAGCGATCAGCACAATCAGCATCGGTTTCAGGAAGTTCTTGGTCACCGCTGGCGTGATTTTGTCCACCCAACGTTCAATATAGGAGAGTATCCAGGTCATGCAGAGCGCCGGGATCACGGTATAGGTATATTTTACCGCCGTGACCGGAATACCAATGAAATCCACCGGTTGCCCCTGCGCGGCTTTGGCCATCAGGTCAACGAAGTTCGGGTGCACCAGCACGCCCGCAATGGCTATCGCCAGCGACATATTGGTTTTGAATTTAATCGCGGCCGAGGCGGCCACCATGATTGGCAGGAAGAAAAACGCGCCATCGCCAATCACGTTGAGAAGGGTAAGCGTCGGCGCGCCCTTCTCCACCACGCCCGACATCTCCAGCACCATCGCCAGCAGTTTGACCATCGAACCGCCGATAATGGCCGGGATAAGCGGCGACATGGTGCCAATTAACGCGTCGAGAATGCCCGCGCCGATGCGCCGCAGAGTGATTTTGTCGTTACGCGGCAGCGCGCGTTCAACCCGCGCGCCTTCCGGCAGCAGTTTCAGGACTTCGGCATACGCCTGCGACACCGTGTTGCCGATGATGACCTGGCACTGGTTCTCATTGCGCACCACGCCGAGCACGCCGGGAATGGCCTTAAGGCGCGCCGCGTCCACGGCACTGTCATCGTTCAGCACAAAGCGCAGGCGCGTCATGCAGTGCGTGACCGCCGCCACGTTACCGCCACCGCCAATCGCCTCGACGACCGCGCCCGCCAGCGCTACGTAATTCTTTGACATGATGGTGAACTCTCTCGTTATCACACGCCGTGGCACCAGAGCCGCCCCTGCGCGTTTATTATTTTAAATTCAGGTACTTGCCATGCGTTACGGCGCTAAACGCCGCGTCGCGCTGACAGGATGATGTAATAGGTAACCGGTTCCACATTAGAGTGGTTGTGGTCATAAAACAGATCAACTGAAATTTAATCGGGCTTTAAAATCTGTGATGCGGATCGCCATGAGGCGCGCGCAAGCGTGCGCGATCTCCTGCCGCCTTACCGGGAAATGTGTAGAATGTGCGGCAATTAAGCCGAGCCGGAGGGATAACATGTCGACAATGCAGGAAGTGGCCAAAAAAGCGGGCGTCTCTAAGGCCACCGTGTCTCGCGTGCTCTCCGGCAAAGGGTATGTGAGCGAAGAGACGCGCAAGCAGGTGTTCGAAGCTATCGACGCGACCGGCTACCGGCCCAATCTGCTGGCGCGCAATCTCGCGACCAACACCTCCCAGTGCATCGGGATGGTCGTCACCAATACGCTCTACAGCGGCAGCTACTTCAGCGAAATCCTCTCGCGCGCGGCGAAAAAGCTGGAAGAAAATGGCCGCCAGTTGATTCTGGTGGACGGTAAACACAGCGCACGCGAAGAGCGCGAGGCGATTGAGTTTCTGCTCGATTTACGCTGCGACGCCATCATCCTCTATCCGCGTTTTCTCGGCGTTGACGAGATTGACGAGATCATCAGCCAGACCCGCCAGCCGGTGATGGTGGTGAACCGTAAGCTGCGTAAACACCAGAGCCACTGCGTTTGCTGCGACCATAAAACCGCGAGCTTTAACGCCACCCGCGCGCTGCTGGAGCGCGGGCATCACGACATCGCTTTTATCACCGGATCGCCCGATTCACCTACCGCGCTGGAGCGTCTGGCAGGCTACAAAGAGGCGCTGCGCCAGCACGGCATTACGCCGGCAGCGTCGCTGATTGTGGAAGGCAAATGGACGCCCGCAAGCGGCGCGCAGGCGGTAAAGACGCTGCTGGAAAGCGGCACGTCATTTAGCGGGCTTATCGCCAGCAACGACGATATGGCGGTCGGCGCGCTGAAAGCGCTGACGGACGCAGGCATTCCGGTGCCGCAGCAGGTTTCGCTGATAGGCTTTGACAACAGCCCCACCGCGCCCTTTTTAAGCCCGGCGCTTGCCAGCGTGAAAGACCCTGTCACGGATATGGTGCATGAAACGATAAACCGCCTGATCGCGATGCTCGACGGCGGCTATCTCTCACGTGATAACCTGTTCGTTTCAGAGCTTATCTTGCGCGATTCGGTAGGGAATGGGCCTTACTTTGCTCAGAACTAACTTGCTTGCATTTTGTCTTCCGCCGCAGGACGGCGGAAGACAAAATAGCCTTACGGCTCGCTTTTCACCACGTAACGCGTAGCGGAGAAGCGGTTTAAAATCAGGTGCACTAAAAACACCATCGTCAGCGTGATAAGCAGCGACACGGTGACGGAGCTGATGCGGTAAAGATCGCTGAAAACGAGATCGGTATCAGGGTGAAGGTTCTGCCCGAACATGATGCCGAGCGTGGTGATACTGGCGAACCCGACGCCCGCGCCGACCTTTTCCATCACGTGCAGGCGGGCGCTGAAGGCAAAACCGAGCGCGATAAGCGGCATCATCAGCACCATGTGGCTGCTGTGATCGTAGAGCACCAGCTGCACCAGCAGCACATAGAGACAGCCAATCACCACGCCCACCACGCGCCACAGCGAACTTAACACCGCGCCGCGATAATGCATGGGAAAGAGGATCAGGATGCCCGCCATCAACGCCGAGAGCGAATCGCTTAAATCCGCCATCTGAAACACCACGAAATTCAGCGTTGCCACCGTGCCGGAGAGCAAATATTCATGGCGCACCCGCGCGGCGTCTTTTTCAATCAGCGGCGGCGGCTTGCGCGGTTCGACATCCGGCAACAGATAGTGCATCAGCGCGCTTAGGCCCACGGCCATCACGCTCGCTTCCATATTGGAAAAGAGCAGCGTGTGCCAGTCGCTGGTCGGGTAGCTCATAAAGTTGAGCATCACGCTCTGGCAGACGACGCCCATCGAGCCGAAGAGAAACAGCGGGCCTTTGCTCATAAAGCGAAAACGCATTACGTAGAGCGCAAACACCACGCCGGTCATGATCACCGGCCATTGCGACAGATAACCGACAATAATCACCATTTCGACGCAGTTCAGCGCGGCGCTGAAGATAAACTGCTTTGCGACGTGGCGGTTAAATACCGGCACCAGCGACAGCAGCATGATCGGATAGATAACAAAAAAGACGCCGTAGCTGGTGTTGTAGAAGCTCGAAATGCTAAGCGCGATAACGCCCGCCAGCATGATGCGTAGCGTCTGGCGGAAATCGTTCGCCGTATAGACGATGTTGCCGTGCGGGGTAAAGACCCGCGCCAGGGTATTAATGGACATGGTTAATACACATAGTGCAGCAGGCTTATCAGGTGGATCTGTACGCCCGAGAAGAAGCGGGCGAACGGACCTTCGCTGTTGTAGAGCTGCACGGTGGCGCGCGCACCGGTCGGCAGCGTCGCAGGCAACGGCTCGTCCAGCGCCACATGAATGCGCATACGCCGCGCGTCGCGCACCCAGCGGTTCGACTCCTCCGGCTGCGACAGCTGACCATTCACCGCCTGCTGGCCCGCCAGTATCCCGGCGTCGTGGCTGGTGACGTGCGCGTGGAACACCCGGCCTGGCAGCGCGTCGAACACCACCGCCGCGTCGGTGCCCGCGTGCGTGTGACGCAGGCTCTTCTCGCGAAAATCGGCCACGATATCGGTGTGCTCGCTCACCAGCGCCAGCGCGGGCGTGCCGGCGGCGGCAAACCAGCCGGGGCTTAACTGCAGGTTGCTGACGGTGCCGTCGGCTTCGGCGCGGATCTGCGTCCAGCCGAGATTAAGCTGCGCGTCCTGTAGCGCGTTGCGGTATTTCTGTAGCGTCACGTTACGGTTGTCGTCACGCTCGCCGCGCTCGATGGTCAGTTCGTTGATTTTCGCCTCCAGCTGCGCAACCGCCTGTTCGCTGGTCTGCCAGGTAGTGCGCACTTTGTCGAGATCCTGCTGCGAGACGCTTTGCATCGTGCTCAGGCGCTGGTAGCGATCAAAGGTGACTTTATCGTTGCGGGCCGTCAGGCGGGCGGTGTTGAGATTCGCCCTGGCGGCGACAATCTGCGCGTCCAGTTGCTCGTTGGCAAGCCGCGCCTGGCGCAGCGCGATTTCCGCCGCCTCGACGCGGTTGGTAAACGGCGCGGCATCCAGTTCAAACAGCAGATCGCCCTTTTTCACGTGGCTGTTGTTGGCGACATGCACCGCCGCCACGTAGCCCGACACGCGCGAGGAGACGGGCGTCACCACGCGCATCACGGTGGAATCCGGCGTCAGCGGGATCCAGATATCGGCGAGAATAAAGTAAACGAACATCGCCAGGAAAGTGGCAATACTCACCCTTACCCAGCGGGCAAATTTTTGTTCCGGAGTCATCATAGTTATTGTGCGTTGTTAGCGTCTTCGTCGCGGATCGTGCGCAGATTACGCGCGATCTGGTTTAAGGTGTCGCTGAAGATGTCCATATCCTGCGCGGGAATATTGTGTGACACGCGCGCCTGGTAGCGCGCAATCACCGTGTTAAGCGTGGCGAGCATCGCCCGGCCTTCGTCGGTGAGCGAAACCAGGCGAATGCGTTTGTCCCAGGGTGACGTAGTGCGCACCAGCAAACCTTTACTTTCAAGGCACGCCAGCGTGCGCATTAGCGGCGGCAGTTCAATGCCCTGCACCTGCGCCAGTTCGCTAACCGAAAGATTATCCCCCTGCTGATCGAGCTGCATCAGCACCGTCCAGCCAGACTGCGTCAGGCCGGTATCGGTAATCGCACTATCAATAATGGCGCGCCACTGACGCACTATCATCGCCATGCGCATGCCCATCGGACGGCGGGCGAACCGTTCATCTTCAGTCATTGGGGGCTCCCTTCAGTTAGCGGGAGGGCAAATTAATACTTATCAGGGTAAGTATCAAGAAACGGTCAGCAGAAAAGCATGGATTGCGAAAGGCGCGGGCCGCGGCATAAGCTGCGCGGCCCGTGATGGTCAGGCGTGATTACTGGCTGAGACGGCTTGCGATAAGCCGCAGCTCATCGGCGATTTTGCGCATATCCGGCGTGTCATCTTCACGCGGGCCGGTGGAGTGGCGAATTACCAGCCGCGCCGGGAGAATGGAAGAAAGCCGTGAGGCGTCGCTTTCGCTCGCTTCCAGCAATCTGCGCACCGCCTCTTTGCCCTGCATGTCGAGATCGAGCGAGACAGTGGTCAGCGCCGGATAGAAAAACGAGCTTTCGTAGGTGTCGTCATAGCCGATTACCGATTTCTGCCCCGGAATGGAGAGCTGCTGCTGATGAAACGCACTCAGCACGCCAAGCGCCATCTGGTCGTTCGCCACCAGCACGGCGGTGAAATGCGGCGCCTCGCGCAACATTTGCAGCGCGCCCGCGTAGCCGCTCTGCGCGTCCCAGTTGCCATGCAGCACCGTCACCGGGGTTAAGCCATAGCTCTCCAGCGTCTCAAGCCAGCTTTTGAGGCGCAGCCGCGCGGACACCGAGCGCTCCGGGCCCGCCAGCAGCGCGATATCGCGATGCCCGAGTTCATATAAATACTTCACGCTCGCGCGCGTGCCGTCCGCCGGATTAAAAGAGACGTTAAACACCGAGCTGTACGGGTCGACATCGAGGAACAGACACAGGATGTCGTCGTTATCAGCGGCGATTTTCTCCGCTTCCTGGGTCTCCAGCGGCACGTTGATGATAACCTTATCCACCAGCTGGGATTTGAGTTCGTTGATAGAATCCTGAATTCCCTGGCTGACGTTCTCATCGATCATCGAGATCAATACCTGGTAGCCATCCAGATTTGCGTAACGTTTCACCGCCGCCGCCACCTGCGACGGCGCATGGAGCGCAAGCGACGTGGTGACCAGGCCAAGCGTCATGCTCTGCTTGCCGACCAACTGCTGCGCCAGCCGGTTAGGCACATAACGCAGATGCGCGATCGCCTCTTCCACCTTGCGACGCGTGGCTTCAGAGACATTCGCAGACTTATTCAAAACACGAGACACCGTCTGGTAGGAAACCCCCGCATGGCGGGCGACGTCTTCCAGTGTGGCGCTTTTAGACTTCATGTTCCGGTTCCTTTTTCATGGGCTGCGCTGATTGTAACAGGCACCAGCCGGAAAAGCCTTTTCTGCCTAAATCCCCGTTAGCCACCCGCTTAACCAAGTATTACGTTCACAATACATAAAACTCGTGAGAAACATCACCGTTCGTTACAAAAATGCCTGATTTATTTGCACTGAGTCACAATTAATTAAGATCAAAATTGCCTGAAATTCTGCAAAGGCGTTTTATGGCCTCGGTTATGTGAACGTAATACAAAACAATAAAAGAGGTTACTATGAACACTACGCTACGCACAGTGGCCGTTGCGTTAGCTGCCGCGCTGACTTCACCTTGTCTGCTGGCCGCTTCATCTTCTGTACCTATTGATTTTCATGGCTATTTGCGTGGCGGTGTGGGCGTCTCGCAGGATGGTGGCCAGGAAGAGTGGCAGAAAAACAAGCTGGGGCGTCTGGGTAACGAAACCGATACCTACGGCGAAGTTGAACTGGGCTCTGAAGTCTACAAAAAAGACGAAGTCAGCTTTTATGTCGACAGCATGGTCAGCATGGTGTCCGACGGCTCCAACGATAACGAAAGCACGCTTAACGACGATGCCCAGTTCGGCCTGCGCCAGTTAAACCTGCAAATTAAAGGGTTGATCCCGGGCGATCCGAACGCGGTTATCTGGGGCGGCAAGCGCTACTACCAGCGCCACGATCTGCACATCATCGATACCAAATACTGGAACATCTCCGGCTCTGGCGCCGGGATCGAAAACTACACCTTAGGCCCGGGCGCGATCTCCTTCGCGTGGATCCGCGGCGACGCCAACGATCTCGACTACCGCGTCGATGGCGATAACGACGTTAACATTAACTATCTGGATCTGCGTTACGCGGGCTGGAAGCCGTGGGCAGGCGCCTGGACGGAATTTGGCATCGATTACGCCATGCCGAACCCGACCGACAAACAGAAAGAGTACGGCGGCCTGTATGAAGCCGATAACGGCGTGATGCTGACCGGCGAAATCAGCCAGGACATGCTCGGCGGCTATAACAAACTGGTGTTGCAGTACGCCAACAAGGGCCTCGCGCAGAACATGGTGTCGCAGGGCGGCGGCTGGTATGACATGTGGAACTACGTTAACGACGCTACCGGCTATCGTGTTATCAACACCGGCCTGATTCCGATCACCGACAAGTTCTCGTTTAACCATGTGCTGACCTGGGGCTCAGCGGACGACATCACCGCCACGACCGATAAATCGCGCCTGCTGTCGCTGGTAGGTCGCGGCCAGTACCAGTTCACACAGTATGTGCGCCTCATCGGGGAAGTGGGCGGATTCTGGCAGAAGGACACCTATAACAACGGCACGGATTACAAGCAGAGCGGCGAAAAATACACTATCGCGCTCGGCCTCGCCGATGGCCCGGAATTTATGTCACGCCCGGAACTGCGTGTGTTCGCCTCTTATCTGAACGATTCGCAGAACGGTAAATCCCTGCAGGACGGCACGGCGGACGACACCTGGAACTTCGGCGTTCAGGTTGAAGCCTGGTGGTAAGAAGCAGTTACTGGCGCTAACCACGCGTCAGGCTGTGCGGGCGGCGGCCCGAAACCGCTGCCCGCAGGCGTTGTCTGATACCGACACGCAGAAGTAAGCGTTGTATCTCTGAGTTATGGCACTGCCATCAAGGCGTCACTGCCGCTGATGCACCCTCGTTGCCTTTTGCGGGATAACCTTTTATGCAGGGTTATCCCGCTTTTTTATCACTCGTTTCTGAAACGCTCATCCAGCAGTTTGCGCAGTGCGTCGGATTGCTTGCCGAAAATCGCATGGACTTCCTGGCCGAGAATAATCACGCCCAATGCCCCTTCCGACTGCAACGCCTCGGTATCAACGTGGGTCAGCTCTTTGACTTTGACGCGCAGACGCGTCATGCAGGCGTCCACGCTCTCAATATTCTCCTGCCCGCCGAAATCCGCCACCAGACGCGCGATCTGCTCGCGCTCCTCTTCGGTTAACGTCTGGGTAGTGGCGGGCTGCGGGCGGGTGACGTGGTGCAGAAACGATTTCAGGCTAACCATAGCGGCTCCTTTTTCAGACCAGATAATAAAAAAGCGCCCGTTCGGGTGAACGGGCGCGCAGGGAACAACTCAGGCGAGGCGGCGGCGCAGAATGCGACAGCCCCAGGGGGCGAGCGACAGCCTGCCGCTCAGCGCGTCGCCGGTCAGCATATCGGCGCAGCCCTCCGGCAGCGTCACCGACTGCGGCGCGCCGGTGTAGTTTTCAACGAAGATAAACGCGGATTCGCCATCGTGACGGGCATGCGCGGTGACGCCCGGCGGGAAATCCGCCGCCAGCGCGCGCGTAAGCGCCAGCTCGTTAATGATGTTGCCGAAGAAATCGCGCTGGAAGGCGAGATCGTTACGCGAGGCCACATACCAGGCTTTGCCCGCGCCAAACGCGTTCACCGTCACCGCCGCGCGTCCGGCATAGAAATCGTCGCGATAGGTGGCAAGCGCCGTCGCGCCTTCGGTGTGGATGAGATCGCACAGATGGCGCACCTGATACGGCCCCTGTAAGCCCGCCTCGTTGCCCGCGAGCCCCTGAATCAGGTTGCGTTCGCCGTCGGCAAGGCAGTCAATCTCTTCCGCCCAGATGCCCAGCAGCTTACGCAGCGGGCCGGGGAAACCGCCGAGATGGCAAAGATCGGTCTCGTTGACGATGCCACTCCAGTAGGTGGTCACGAAGTGGCCGCCCTGTTCGACAAAGGCTTCGGCGCGCTGCGCAAACCCGTCACGCACCATGTAGAGCATCGGCGCGATAACCAGTTTATAGCCGCTCAGATCGGCGTCGGCGTTAATGATATCGACCGCGATCCCCTGCTCCCAGAACGGCCGGTAATGCTCGGCGACGGTCTTTTCATATTCCAGCCCCAGGTTGCGCGGCCCCTGCGCGTCATCCATCGCCCAGCGGCTTTCCCAGTCGAAAATCACCGCCACCTGCGCGTCCACGCGCGCGCCGACCACCGGATCAAGCTGGCTTAAGATATCGCCAAGCTGCGCCACTTCGCGTCCGATGCGGGTGTCGATATGACCGACGTGATCCACCACCGCGCCGTGGAATTTCTCCACCGAGCCGCGGCTCTTGCGCCACTGGAAGTACTGCACCGAATCCGCGCCGTGCGCCACCGCCTGGAGCGAAGAGAGAATATGCATGCCCGGCTTTTTCAGCTTGCTGGTGGGCTGCCAGTTGGTCGTACCCGGCGTCGATTCCATCAGCACGAAAGGTTTGCCGTGCTTTAAGGTACGCATCAGGTCGTGGTACATCGCGGTATAGCAGGCAAGCTCGGTTTCGTCTTTATCGCGGTGCCACATCGGGTAGCTGTCCCAGGAGATAAAGTCGAGCGGCTCGGCGAGCTGCCAGTAGTCGTAATCGTAGAAATACTCCATAAAGTTGGTGGTGGCCGGTAATTCCGGGTTCACCGCCTTCAGCGGGGCCAGTTCGTGACGGCAGAAATCAGTGACCTGCGCGGTGTTAAAGCGCCGCCAGTCGAGATTCAGGCCGTGAATGGAGTTTTCGCCCTGCGGTGCCGGTGATTCAATCTGCGACCAGTCGGTAAAGGTGTGGCTCCAGAACGTGCTCCACCAGGCCTCGTTCAGTTTATCGAGCGTGCCGTAGCGCGCTTTCAGCCAGCCGCGGAAATTCTCCTGGCACAAATCGCAATGACACTCGCCGCCATATTCGTTGGAGATATGCCAGCCGAGCACCGCCGGGTGGTGCGCGTAACGCTCCGCCAGCAGGCGGTTGATGGTGGCGGTTTTGTCGCGATAGACCGGCGAACTCATGCAGTGGTTATGACGGCCGCCATGCAGCGCCGGAACGCGGTCGCGCCCGACGCGCAGCACCTGCGGATACTTCTGCGACATCCAGGCCGGACGCGCGCCGCTCGGCGTGGCGAGAAACACGTGAATGCCGCCCTGATACAGCTTGTCGATAATCTCGTCGAGCCACTCGAAGCGAAACACGCCCTCTTCAGGCTCAAGCTTCGCCCAGCTAAAAATACCCACCGACATCACGTTGCATTTCGCCTGCTGCATCATGGCGATATCGCTCTCTACCGTGCCGGGGTAGTTCTCCCATTGCTCCGGGTTATAGTCCGCACCGTGCAAAAGGGCGCTGACCTTCGGACTTAAAGGCGCAAATTTGTTCATTTACAGGCTTCCTGATACGGCATACCCGTCCGGCGTCACCCGGCGGGCGCGCAGCCTGCCGGGTGAGAGCATCAGGGTATAAATGGAATAAAAAGGATTAATTAAAGACTTTTACCGATGGCAGCACGTTGCCGTGGCAATCGAAAAACGCCTGGTTTTCGCGGGCGTTGCCGGTTTTCCATTCGTCATGGATATATTTCATGCCCGCAGGCGTCGCCCAGGTGTTGCCTGGTACGGCAATCCAGGCCGGCTCCCAGTAAAAAATGCCTTTGCCGCGATGGTTTTCGACGTTCGCCACGCTCTGCATCAGGTCATGCACGTAGTCGTACTGGCCCTGCACTGTCGCCGGGTAGCCGCCCTCTTTTTCCTCTTTCTGCTGGAAGCTGTTTTCGGCGTTGTCGCAGTTCTCCAGCGTGTACGCATAGGCGGCTTCCACCACAATCACATCTTTGTTGTAGCGCTTACTGATGTCGTCCATATTGGCTTTCAGCGCGCTGATGGGGCCGTTCCAGTAGGTGTACATGGAAAGACCAATGACATCGAACGGCACCTGGCGTTTGGTGATTTCATCGAACCACCAGCGGAAGGTGTCGTTTTTGGTGCCTTCGGCCAGATGCAGCATGATTTTCACCTGCTCGCCCTGGGTCAGGTTTTCGCGCAGGCCGCTGATAGCGGCGTTCAGCAGCCCGGCGAGACGATCAAACTCGCCGCCGCCCTGCCCCCAGCTTTTGCCTTCCGGCCACAGAATGCCGCCGTTAATTTCATTGCCGATCTGCACCATATCCGGCAGCACGCCCGCCTTTTTGAATTCGGCGATGGTGTCGCGGGTGTAGTCGTGGATCGTGGTTTTGAGCTGGTCGTAGTTCTGGTTTTCCCAGGCTTTCGGCTTGAACTGCTTGCCGGGGTCGGTCCAGAAATCGCTGTAGTGGAAATCGAGCAGCAGGCGCATCCCCTGCGCTTTCACGCGTTTTGCCAGCGCAAGCGTGGTGGCGAGATCGTTGGTGCCGCCGCCGTAAGGTGCGCCTGCGCTGTTTTTCGGGTCAACCCACAGGCGCAGGCGCACGTAGTTCACGCCGTTCTCGCGCAGAATGGTCAGCGCGTCCTGTGGCTTGTGGTCAGCGTCGTAGAATTTCGCGCCCTGGCGCTCCAGCTCCGGCAGCGTGGAGATATCCGCGCCCTTGATAAAATCCGCCGGGAGGTTAAGCGGCTTTGGCGTTATCTGCGTCATGTTGGCGGCGAAAGCGGAAAAACAGCAGGCCAGCGAGACAGCAAGCAGTGCGGGTTTACACAGTTTCATCAGATTATCCTTTGGTACTGCCGGAGGTCAGACCGGAGACGAAGTATTTTTGTAAGGCCAGATAGAGAATCGCGACCGGCACCGCAATCAGCACCGCGCCCGCGGCGTAGGTGGTGTAGCTCGCACCCATCTTCTGCGCGACCAGGTTATAAAGCCCAATCGGCAGCGTGTATTTATCCGGCGTGCGCAAAATGGTGCTGGAGAGAATGAAATCCCCGAGCGGCCCGGTAAAAGAGAACAGTGCCACCACCGCCACAATCGGTTTAGAGAGCGGCATGATGATTTCGATGAAAATCCGGAAGTTGCTGGCGCCGTCCATGCGCGCGGATTCATCGAGGTCTTTCGGAATAGCGTCCAGATAGCCTTTCATCAGGTACGTGTTCATCGGGATCATCCCGGCGACGTAAATCAGCACCAGCGCCAGGTGGCTGTTAATCAGCCCGAGCAGTTGCGAGAGCACGAAAATGGCGATCAGCGCGGAAAACTGCGGGATCATCTGCAACAGCAGGAACAGCATCAGCCCGTTCTGACGGCCTTTAAAGCGAAAGCGCGAGAACGCATAGGCGGTGAAACTGACGCTGATTAACGTCAGCACCATCGTAAGGAAGCTGATTTTCATCGAGTTCCAGTACCAGGTGACGTAATTCACCTGGCCGTTGAAGAGATCGGCGTAGTGCTGGAACGACAGGTTTTCCGGGATTATCGAGCTGCTGAGCAGGCTGTTGCCCGCGTTCAGCGACGCGCCCACCGTCCAGATCAGCGGATAAATAATGATCGTGCTGACCGTCAGGATCAGCAGCCACGACAGCGAGAGCCGCAGCCACTTCTCCTGTTTCATGCTTTGTCTTTTAGCCATGATGTCTCCTTATGCCGTCTCGTCATTTTTGAACGACTTCGTGGCGCGGAACTGCCACAGCGCCAGCCCCACCACAAAAATGGAGAGCAGGATGGTTATCGTCGCGGCGATGGCGTACTGGGACGAAGACATCGTCAGCTTGTAGATCCACGAGACCAGAATATCGGTGCCGCCCGCGTTGGAGCCGGCCACCGCAGGCCCGCCGTTGTTAAACAGGTAGATGATGTTGAAGTTGTTAAAGTTGAACGTGTATTGCGTGATGATGATGGGCGCAATCGCGTAGAGCACCAGCGGCAGCGTAATGGTGCGCAGGCGCGTCCAGGTGCTGGCCCCGTCCATTTTTGCGGCCTCATACAAATCATCCGGGATCGCCTGCAGCACGCCGGTGGTCATCGCGAAGACAAACGGGAAGCCAAGCCACGTCTGCATCATGATGAGCGCGGTTTTGGTCCAGAACGGATCGGTCATCCAGGGTTTCGGCGCGATGTTGAAAAACGCCAGGATCGCGTTGTTAATCACACCGAAGCTGTCGTTAAACATCCCGGCGAACACCAGAATGGTGACAAAGCCCGGCACCGCCCACGGCAGAATGAAAATGGTGCGGATAAGCGGCTTAAAGCGCAGATCTTTCTGATTCACCAGAATCGCCAGCAGCACGCCCACGGTGCACTGGAATGTGGTGGCGAGCAGCGTCCAGACCACCGTCCACTGCAACACGTCAAAGAATGTCGAGCGCCAGATGGAGAGCGTGAAAATATTGACGAAATTCTTAAGCCCCACCCAGTCCACCAGCTTCGCAGGCGGCGTGTGGTAGAGGTTGTAGTTGGTGAACGCGATGGCGAAACCAAAAAGGATCGGGAACACCACCAGGAACACCAGCAGAATAAAGCCGGGCGCAATCATCAGATACGGAAAGCCGTCCGAGAGCAGCAGCTGATACTGTTTACGCACGCTGTTAAGCGTCAGCCCTTCGTCGCGGCGCTTGCCGTTCACCCACGCGTCGCGCAGCGAGAAGTAATAGACCGTCAGCCCAAAGCCCACCACCAGCAGGCTCAGAATCCCTTCCGCCAGCAGGAAGATGGAGTTGTCGCGCGGCACCTCTTCACCGAGCGTATAAAGCCCCCACAGCCCCACACGCAGGAAATCGTGAAATACCCCGAGAAAGCTTGCGAGCAACACCAGAAAGGTGACGCCTTTTAGCCACTGACGGTTATAAAACTGGCCCACGCCCGGCAACAGAGCGCAGAGCAGCGCGCACCAGGCGTGTCGGCCCGCCCCTCGGGCAACGGGCATCTTTTCGCTGGGACTGATAATCACACACGGCTCCTTCTGAAAACGGGAGGTGACCCTCCCGCTTTTAACGGTTCATCCGGCGACGCCCGCAGACGCCGCCGGGTACGGCTTACTGATTACTGGCCTGCATCGCTTCTATCTGCATGGTTATCTGTTTCACCGCGTTATCGAGCGCGGTTTTCGGCTCCTGCTTGCCGGTGACGCTCAGCTCCAGCGCCGCGTTGGCAGGTGCCCACACTTCACCCATTTCAGGAATGCCCGGCATCGCGCTGGCGCGTGCCGCCTGTACCGCCACCGCACTCGCTTTCTGGTCGCCTTTAATCACCGGATCGTCCATCAGCGCCACCAGCGGCGGGATCTCGCGGGTCGCGATGTAGCGCGTTTTCACATACTGCGGCTGGTTGATGAACTCGATAAACTGCTGCGCCAGGGCTTTGTCTTTGCTCCAGGTGGAGACCACGTAGCCCTTCACGCCGAGGAACGAGCTCATCGGTTTGCCGTCCGGCAGCGTCGGCAACGGTGCCACGCCGTAGTTAATGCCTGCGGCTTCGTAAGGCTGGAACGCCCACGGGCCGTTAATCACCGCTGCCGCTTTTTTCTCGGTAAACAGCGAATCGATGGCGTTCAGGCCGTTATCACCGATGATCCCGGCCGGGAAGACGCCGTCGGCATAGAATTTTTTCAGGAAGGTGACGGCTTCCACCGCGCCGGGCTTGTTGAGGCCGACATCCAGCGGGTTAAAGCCGCCTTTGTCGTTTTTCCCGAAGATGTAGCCGCCCATCGGGCCGATAGCGCCCCAGCTGTAGTAAATCTGGTCAAACTTGGCGAGCAGGCCGTACTGGTTTTTCGCGCGCTGCGCTTTGGAGAAGTCATACCAGGCCTGCAGGCTGTCGAACGGCTTTTCCACCAGATCTTTGTTGTAGATAAGCACCAGCGTTTCAACGGCTTTCGGCACGCCGTACTGGGCGTTATCCATGCGGAACGCCGCAATGGAAGATGGCGTAAAGGCGTCGGTCTGCGCTTTATCAAGCGTCAGCGGCGATAGCAGCCCCTGCACCACCGCGCCGCCCAGCTGATCGTTTGGGATCACCAGCACATCCGGGCCGATCCCCGCCGGGCCGTCGAGACGCAGTTTTTCCAGCTGCTGGGCGAACGGCATCTCCTGCATGTTCACTTTCACGTCGTACTGCTTTTCAAAAGCCGCCACGGCATCCTTAATTCCGGCGGATTTTTTAATGTCTTCCCACACGTTAAGCTGTCGGGTCGCCGCGCTGGCACCAGCGCTGACCATCAGGGCGGAGAGAACCAGGGCGGTAAGGATGTTCTTTTTCATTATCAACCTCATGTGAAGGTATAACAATTACGTTGTTTTCATTACGTGCTTCGCGTCTTTTCTAAAACCTAATTGCTGTAACCACGCAGCCTGCGAAAGCCCACTCAGCGCATTTCCATTTTGTTATACGCTACGCTGCCAACCCTGATAACTCTACAAAAAACTGTGCGTTGTGTGATCGTCGTTACAGAAATGAAAACCGGCGATAGGGGGCGAAATCCGGGGAAGTTATAGTCATGACACTGATTTAAAGCCGTTGCGTATCACTCCGCTGAATTGTTACACGTAATACAAAATAAGGTTCAGCGCCCGTCAGAAACGCCCGCGGCCACCACGGCTTACACTTTCGAGGAACCCTGATGTCCAGCATAAGACTGAGGAATGTCACCAAACGGTTCGGGAAAACCGAAACCCTGCACAATATCAATCTCGATATTGCCGACGGCGAATTTGCGGTGTTCGTCGGGCCGTCCGGCTGTGGAAAGTCCACGCTGCTGCGCATGATCGCGGGCCTTGAAGAGGTGAGCGACGGCGAGGTGCTGATTGGCGATGAGGTGATGAACGATGTCGCGCCCGCGCACCGCGGCGTGGCAATGGTCTTTCAGTCCTACGCGCTCTACCCGCACATGACGGTGGCGGAGAACATGGGCTACGGGTTGAAAGTCAATAAAGTGCCGAAAGATCAGATCCGCCATCAGGTGGAAATGGTGGCGAAGACGCTGCAACTCTCGCACCTGTTGGATCGCAAACCCAAGCAGCTCTCCGGTGGCCAGCGCCAGCGCGTGGCGATTGGCCGCGCCATTGTGCGTAACCCGCAGGTGTTTATGTTCGACGAGCCGCTCTCGAACCTTGACGCTGAACTGCGCGTTGAGATGCGTCTGCATATCGCGAGGCTCCACCAGGAGCTGAAAACCACAATGGTGTATGTCACGCACGATCAGGTCGAGGCGATGACGCTTGCCGATAAAATCGTGGTGATGAATTACGGCAAAGTGGAGCAGATGGGCTCGCCGATGGCGCTTTACTACAACCCGGTCAATAAATTCGTGGCCGGGTTTATCGGCTCACCGAAGATGAATTTCCTGCCAGCCACCGTGGCGCGCTGGGAAGAAGGCGCGCTGGACGTCACGCTCTCGCAGGGCAAAACGCTGCGGCTCGCCATTCACACCGCGCCGCTGAAGCAAGGCGATGCGGTGACGCTGGGCATTCGCCCGGAGCATCTCTCCACCGGCGCGCAGGAGGAAGCCTCGTTAACGTTTAACTGTGAAGTGGTGGAGCGCCTTGGCAACAACACCTACCTGTTCGGCCAGTGTTACGGGCATGACAACGTGAAAATTCTGCTGCCCGGCGACGTGCATTTCAGCCCGTGGCAGGCGGTGGAAGTGGGCTTTAACCCGCGCGACTGTATGGTGTTTGACGCCGACGGCCTGCGCATCAGCGCCGAAACGGACGTCCCGCACGCGCATTAATGTTCTCCTGCGTCGGCCCGAGTGGGCCGATGATTTTCTCGCCGCTTTTCGGATTTCACAAAGGTTCCTTCCCCTGATTACTGTATATAATGCCAGTACTTTGCAGGCTGTCTTTGCTGCCGTTTAAGGAGGAACTATGTCGACATTATCCGTGCTCCCTGAAGTTTTACCCGAGGCGCTGGCGTTCCCCGCGCCCGCCGCGCTGACCGAGCCGCGCCGCATCCGCGTGAGCTACGCCAGCCGCTTTCATGACGGCGTGAGCCTTGCCGCGCTGACGCTTCGCGGCAAATGGCTGGAGGAAGCCGGTTTCCCTACCGGCACCGATGCAGATGTGCGGGTGATGCCCGGCTGTATTGTCATTACGGCGCGCGCGCCGGAGCCGGAAGATCCGCCGCTGCTGAAATCCCTACGCCGCGTCTGCAAGCTGTCGGTGCGCAAGCAACAGCAGGTGCAGGAGTTTATCGAGGTAATCGCCGGCAAGCGTAAAAAGCGGGTGTAAATGCGCGCGGGCGCTGCGTTGCACGCGCCGGGGTTTAATACGTATCGTCGCGTCGCAGCCCGACGTCGCGCAGCTGCGCCTCGTTCATTCTGCTGAGCACTTTTCGGGTCTGCGCGCGCAGCCTCCAGGCCTTCCAGGCGCGCCAGATCAGTATGAAGCCAATAAACGGTCTGCGGGGTCGGTTCTCGTGAAATTCCATCGTCGCTCTCCTGTATCAGGCTGAGCCTTATGATGGCCGGGATCGCCGGTAACAATACAGATTCAAAAAATCCATTTGTTAACCATACAGAAGCGCGACATACGCGGCTGAAAGGCGTATTGTGCCGTTATCTGTACCGGTTTTGTGATCTGTACTGTATTAATGGAGCATACAGCATGACGCGTTATCAGCACCTCGCCTGCCTGCTGGCGGAGCGTATCGAACAGGGCCTGTACCGCCACGGTGAAAAACTGCCGTCGGTGCGCAGCCTGAGCCAGGAGCACGGCGTCAGCATCAGCACCGTGCAGCAGGCGTATCTGGTGCTGGAGAATCAGCAGCTCATCGTGCCGCGCCCGCGCTCGGGGTATTTTGTCGCGCCGCGTAAAATGCAGCCGCCGGTGCCTGCGATGACGCGCCCGGTACAGCGCCCGGTTGAGGTGACGCAATGGGATGAAGTAATGACGCTCCTTGACGGGCGCGGCAATAAAAGCCTGACCACATTCGGCGGCGGCGCGCCGGATATCACCCACCCGACGCTTAAACCGCTCTGGCGCGAGATGAGCCGCGTGGTGCAACACAATCAGCTGGACGTTTTTAGCTATGACGATCTGGCGGGCCGCCCGGAACTGCGCCAGCAGGTAGCCCGCCTGATGCTGGATGGCGGCGCGAACATCAGCGCTGACGAACTTATCATCACCAGCGGCTGCCACAACGCGCTCTCTGTCGCTCTGCTGGCCGTCTGCAAGCCCGGCGATATCGTCGCCGTGGAATCGCCCTGTTACTACGGCACCATGCAGCTGCTGCGAAGCCTCGATATCAAAGCCATTGAGATTCCGACTGATTCGCAGACCGGCATCAGCGTAGAAGCACTTGAGCTGGCGCTGGAGCAGTGGCCGATTAAAGGCGTGATCCTGGTGCCGAACTGCAATAACCCGCTCGGCTTTATCATGCCCGATGCACGCAAACGCGCGGTGCTGGCGCTGGCCCAGCGCCACGACATCATCATTTTTGAAGACGATATCTATGGCGAGCTGGCGACCGACTACCCGCGCCCCCGCACCATCAAATCCTGGGATATCGACGGGCGCGTCATACTGTGCAGCTCGGTGACGAAAACGCTCGCCCCCGGCCTGCGGGTGGGCTGGATAGCGCCGGGGCGTTATCACGAGCGTGTGCTGCAGATGAAATACGCCGCCAGCGGCACCAACGTGCCTGCCACGCAGCTCGCAGTAGCGGCGTTTATCCGCGACGGCCACTATCACCGTCACCTGCGCCGGATGCGCCAGCACTATCAGCGCCAGATGGAGACCTACACCTGCTGGGTACGTGAATATTTCCCGTGCGGCATCTGCGTCACGCGCCCTAAAGGCGGTTTTATGCTCTGGATAGAACTGCCAGAGAGCGTCGATATCGTCTGCGTGGCGCGCCAGTTAACGCGCCTGAAAATCCGTGTCGCTCCCGGCTCGCTCTTTTCCGCTTCAGGCAAATACCGCAACTGCCTGCGCATCAACTGCGCGTTGCCTGCCAGCGAGCATTACCGTGAGGCGCTGCAACAGATTGGCGAAGCGCTGCATCACGCCATGGAAGAGAGCTGAGACTCCGGAGTTATCCCCTGTCGCAACCGCCGCATGGGTTATATGCTTAACGCATGGAAAAATTAGCTGAATTAAAGCGCGCCAAGCGTCTGGCGCTCGGCCTGCTGCTGACGGCGGCGGCCACTTTTGTCACCACGCTGTTTTTGCCGCCCGGTTTCTGGGTGAGCGGCGTTAAGGCTATCGCGGAAGCCGCGATGGTGGGCGCGCTGGCGGACTGGTTCGCCGTGGTGGCGCTGTTTCGCCGTGTGCCGATTCCTTTTATCTCGCGCCACACCGCGATCATTCCCCGTAAAAAAGACCGCATCGGCGAAAACCTCGGGCAGTTTGTGCAGGAGAAATTCCTGGATACCGACTCGCTGGTCGCGCTGATCCGCCGCCACGAACCGGCGCAACTGCTCGGCCAGTGGCTCAGCCAGCCCGCCAACGCGCAGCGCGTGGGCCAGAACCTGGTGCAGGTGATGAGCGGCTTTCTGGAACTCACCGACGACAGCCGCATTCAGGGGTTATTAAAACGCGCCGTACATAAGGCGATTGATAAAGTCGATCTCACCCAGACCAGCGCGCTGATGCTGGAGAGCATGACCAAAAACAACCGTCATCAGGTGCTGCTGGATGCGCTTATCGGCAAGCTGATTCGCCTGGTGCACAGGCAGAGCACGCGTGATTTTATCGCCCGCCAGATTGTCCACTGGCTGAAGACCGAGCACCCGCGTAAAGCGAAAATTCTGCCTACCGAGTGGCTTGGCGAACACAGCGCCGAGCTGGTCTCCAGCGCCGTCAATTCCATGCTCGATGACATCAGCCACGACCAGGCGCACCAGTTGCGCCTGGCCTTTGACCGCATCACCGTGGATTTCATCGAGAAGCTGAAAAGCGACCCGGAAATGGCCGAGCGCGCCGACGGCATCAAGGCGTATCTGAAAGAGGACGAGGCGTTTAACCGCTACCTGGCGGAGCTGTGGGGCGACGTGCGCGGCTGGCTGAAGAACGACATGCAGGCGGAGGATTCCCGCACCCGCCAACGGATCGCCGATGCCGGGCAGTGGTTCGGCGAATCGCTGATGGCCGACAGCGCCCTGCGCGCCTCGTTCAACGAACATCTCGAACAGGCCGCGACCACCGTCGCGCCCGAGTTCGCCACATTCCTGACGCGCCACATCAGCGACACGGTAAAAAGCTGGGATGCGCGAGAGATGTCGCAGCAGATAGAGCTCAACATCGGCAAAGACTTACAGTTTATCCGCATCAATGGCACGCTGGTCGGCGGCACCATCGGGCTGGTGCTGTATCTGTTGTCGCAGATACCCCGCCTGCTCTGAACCTTTATTACCGTACGAACACCTGCGCGATTCGCCGGGATTTTAAAAAGTACGGAAGCCAGCATGTGACGCCGATAAACGCCGACAGGACGCTGCGAATGCTGCTGTTATCCCAGCTCGCGCCAAACAGGCTCACCGGCAGTACGGCGAACCACAGCGCGCTTACCACCCCCGCCAGATAGTAGATAACCATCGCGCGGGGCGTGTGCCGCTTACGCTGAAAGAAATGCCAGCTCGCATACGCCGTGATGCCAATAAGCGCCACTAACAGCACCACCGCGCCTGCGGCATACCACGTAATAATGCCCGAGCGGCTGAAGTACGCGCTTATCGCACTGATCAGATCAAAAAACTCCACCGGCAGAAAGATCAGGCTGAAAATAAGCCCGGCAGCTGGCAAGTAAAGTAACCCGTTAATTTTACTGGCTTCCGCTTTTTCGCAAGCGTGACATAACCCCGACTCTTTGTTCGGCTCGTTTTCATTGCACTGGATGCACTTCATTTTCTTTCCCTGTTAATTTCACTTAAATTAAAAATTGCGAAGTAATGATGAGATATCACAGGCAGCATAACGCAAGCGGAGGGCGTGGCGAAGGGAACTGATTCATGGTCTGACGTCGCGCAGTGTTAAAAGAGCATGTTTAATTCCATCCGGGCGCACTGAAATGAAAATAACCCATACGGAATTTAATGTCCTGAGAGTCATGGCAGAAAAAGAAATCGACTGGACGTGGATAATGCTGGATCGCGCTCTTGCCATTCGTGGCATTGAAGGGTTCGACAAACATCGTCACCGCCCTTGGGATAATCATTGCCTTATTGAAGACTATGTGAAGAAATATAATATAGTGTAATAAAAACTAATACAGGAAATTTGCTCCAGAAATTATGACATACAATATTGCCCATTCTAACAATAAGTTACATGCGTAACTCCTGACACATTCGCGTAAAGATGAAAACAGCAAAAAATGTATGTCATTGCAACATATTATAGTACTTATTGCAAATTAATGAATTCATTACCAATAATTAATTTTTATAGTCTATCTTTTTTTGGAAGATACGACACATTTTTTTAAGTTATTTTTTATTATTTTATTTAACAATCAAAAAATCTTTCGCTTTTTTTCCCAAATTTAGTTAACACTACTAACTATAACGAAGCAGAATTAATAAAATGCAAACGATGATTGCCTGGCCCTTACCTCCCTATTATGTTTGGTGGTTGCATTATAATCCCCTTGGAATTAAGCTGGTCAGTTTTATTTAATTTTTTAAAAAAATGAGAGGTTTAGTTTCATTGGTCTCTAAGGAGCTTACTTTGGATATTTCAAAATGCATTTCATGGTTACACTGTACCGCCTGGTTGAGTAACTTTCTCAACCGGAGAGGTTTGAGAAATCCTGATGGGCGGCCACTATACGCATATCATGCAACTAGCGATGAATATAGTAATCTGGTACAGCTACTTCGTATTCTTGGTCAATCGCAGGTTAATGTAAATGACAAAGGTTATGCTGCATGTTTTATCCTATTTTGCTCCGAATGGTATCGTAGAGATTATGAGCGTCATTATGGATGGACGTGGGATCCGATATATAAAAGATTAGGTATATCATTAACGGCACCTGAATTAAGAAACATGATCCTTAAAGGGATGGAAGGATACTGGATCCGTCCAATTCGCTTTTATGAGTCGGATCGCCGTAATTTTCTCGGAACACTATTTAGTGAAGGAGGATTGCCATTCCGGCTGCTTAAGGAATCTGATAGCCGCTTTCAAGCCGTTTTATCTCGCATCCTCAACCAATACGAACAAGCCCAGCTATCAGGAATTTCCATGCTTTCGCTTGTAAGAAGCGTGCTGGAAAAATCAAATCTTCCCACAGTCTTTAGCGAGGAAACCTCCGTTGAGCTTATCAGTCATATGACAGAGCAGCTCAGTGCATTTGTTCTGATGTATAACTTGTCTAATCATACTGAACCAGTCAAACAACTTGATAAAGCTCATCCTAAATGGCGAGATGAGTTCCCCCTGCCACTTGATGATGAAACAGGGACTCGATTACTTAATGGCTTATTATGTGCAGCGTCTGTAGAAACACAAACTCGTCTGCAAAGAAATAAGCGAACCGGATGTCAATTCTTTTGGTCAGAAACCTGTCCTGATCAAATAAAAGCAATAGTTTCCCTACCTGATGAAATCTCTTTTACTATTATTAGCGAACCTTCAACTACACGTTTTGAACTTGCTATTTATGAAGATGGTAATGAAGTTGCTAATCTTGGGCCTGCCTATGCAACTCTTGAGAATACCCTTGCCAAAGTTCGCTTGCGAAAAAGTGAATCAATGTTTGTCAGACATGAGCTTTCCGCAAGTTTATCTGTAGTTGCACGCGCAGGAGGGATGATTGTTGGTACTATAAAGTTAGACAATAGTGAGATCGCTATTGGCGAAGTACCCCTAACTTTTGTGGCTGATACGGATCGCTGGTTATTACAAGGTCAAGCTTCCTGTAGCGTACGCAGTAGTAATGTCCTTATAGCTTTACCTGTTGAAAAGACAACCCTGTCCGGACACGGATTTTCTCCCTACATTGTACCTATACTAGGGCTTGAAACTTTAGAAGTAAAAGGCTCTCAGGATATTATTATTTCAGGAGATGATATATACAAGATATGCACAGGAAGAGAGCAAACGAATACCGAAGGGTTTAGCTTTTACGGTAAGCGAGTTGCCTGGAACTGTCATCCTGATCAAACCTTTTCTGGAGTACCTACCGTTAAGGCGATAAATAATGAAACACATTGTCTACAGCTAAAAAGATATCTAGGTAGCACATCATTAGATGAATGTCAGGTACAAGAAATGATGGGAGCACAAACTATTATCATCAAAAATAATAAAAATGAAACATTATTACGTCGCAAGATCGGCATCTTGCCCGCCGACTTTGATATTCAAATGAAATCTGGCGAGCAAGCTAATGAAGGCTCTATCATTATCTCAACACAGCATCCCTGCTTTACCGTATTGAAAGACAAACCTTTGGAGATTGCACGCAAACGCATGCCGGGGCAAACCGAAATATTTTTAAAAGCAGAAGGTAAGCCACCTGAATCTGTTTCACTTCTAATCTCTCCAAATCTTTTAGCCGCCCCCGTTGAATTAACTTTACCTTTTCCGGCAAAAGGATGCCTGATCTTTGATGCACATGGCACTCCTCTCGATAAGAATATTACTCTGCATGACTTAATCGGAGCCAGAGCATTTTTATTTGGAAAAAATGGCGAGCCAACACGTTTTTCATTGGAATTACGCTTAAAATCTACAAATGGGTTACAAGCATGGCATGACTGGCATTATACAGCTGGAAAACGTCCCGTTGAACTTAATCTGTATAGTCTAAGAGAACATATTGAGAACCTATTATCTCTGGAGTCAGGTATCGATCAGGTTGTAGAGATGCAAGTCAAAGGTGCTGGCGTTGTAATGAGCTGGCAGATTCGACGCTACAAATATAGCTTACGTTATGACTACGAAAGAGAGTTGCTTATTAGCTACCCAGTCAGCTACCGAGTCGGAAAAATACCTTCTCCAATTATCATGTTATTGAGCGAACCGGAAAGGAAAGCGCTACCTTTATCCTCCAGAATGAGTGAAGGTGTATCACTCGGTGAATATGAGTTGAGCTCTATTGTAAATAAAAATGGCCCATGGTTGATTATTCCTAAGCCTGGAGAGGAAATGGCTTTCCGTCCTTGCTTCATTCGTGGTGAGCCTTCTTTACCAGCCGAGAACCTTAACATTAGTTCATTGCAGAAAGCGACTCAGCTTTTTGATCCCAAAGCGGAAATCAATACTATTACGCTTGTACTTGATCAGATGGCTAATGACCCAGCCCATTCGGGGTGGCAATTTATTCGCAGCTTATTTGATCAATATGGTTATTTACAATTGGCCACATTTGAAGTGTGGCGAGCCCTGATACAACATCCACGGGCTCTGGCGATGTCCCTCTTTAAATTTGAAATGTCAGCTGATTACCTGAATCGTATTGAAAATGAATTCCCTGTTTTATGGGAATTCTTGCCTATTTATGAGATCAGAGCCGCAGCTGATAATTTTCAACTATTTCTTAGCCAGAAAGGTGTGCCACAGGAAACTCAAACCTTAATAATAATGAATATGTATAAAAGGTTAGGTACCGTGTTTCCGACATATGCTGACGAAATTGAGAAATGGTTAAGTTGCGGGGAATTGCCGCCCCTCATTCCAGAGTGCTTCGTTCGCGTCTGGTATCAGGAGTTGTTACGAGAGCACAGCGAAGCTCGCTGGCCAGAGTACGGTTGTAAGCGTCTTTATAACTGGATGATTTTGCAGAAGGATATTCCTTTACTCGGCATAAATCCTGACGCAGATTATCGCTTTCCTGTAATCTTTTTCCCTGTTTTCGCCGCTGCAGTCGCTACCGGTAAAACCTCATTTAAAACTGTGTTTGACCATAAACCTGGAGCCGTGTTTTTCCTAAGGCAGGTCAGAGATTTCGACTCACGCTGGTTTAAAGCAATCTTCCAGTACAGTCTGTTGCGCTATGTTTCCGAAAAGAAATAAGGAATAAAGGATGACTACACGCTTTTTTTCGTCACTTATTGAACAATCGCTTTCTCGCTCAACTGAGGCAACTTTGAGCATTTTGGGAGTTACAAACCCTCGGTTGCGTGAGCATCTCACACAACAAATGAGTGCTGATTGTGGAAAACCGGGTTCCTTCCTGGCTTCACCCGTATTTCAGCAAATGTTTGGTTGGCAGCAGTCGAATGACACAATGCGTAGCCTGACTGAAGGCAAAGCATTGCTCAGTAAAGCTGTGGTTGATTCACTTGATGATCAAAATAATGGTCGCTATCGGTTTGGTGCCGACTGGAAGCCCTTTACTCATCAATTAGCCAGTTGGAAGGCTTTACTGGAAAAGAAAAATTCGGTGGTAGTTACCAGTGGTACTGGTTCAGGTAAAACGGAATGTTTTATGGTTCCGGTGCTGGAAGATCTCTACCGGGAACTGCATCAAAACGCTAATAAGCCTCTGGTCGGGGTCAGAGCTCTTTTTCTCTATCCGCTCAACGCACTAATCAATTCACAACGTGAACGTCTCGATGCCTGGACGCGTGGTTTCGGTACGGGGATTAGATACTGTCTTTATAACGGCAATACGGAAAACCTTCACGCTTCGGTAAAAACTGAGCAGGCAAAGAGACCAAATGAAGTGCTGTCGCGAGAGAAGATGCGTGAAGAACCCGCTCCGATCCTCGTGACCAATGGCACAATGCTGGAATATATGATGGTACGCCAGATTGACGCTCCAATTATCCAGCAATCTAAATCACAAAAAACATTACGCTGGATAGTATTGGATGAAGCACATACCTACGTTGGTTCGCAGGCTGCTGAACTCGCGCTGCAGTTACGTCGCGTGATGACGGCATTTGGCGTAACGCCAGATGATGTTCGCTTTGTAGCAACCTCCGCGACTATTGCTGGCAGCGACGCAGACAAGCAGTTGAAAAAATTCCTCTCTGAACTATCTGGCATACCGCAAGAGCGCATCGATGTACTGGACGGTAAGCGGGTAATTCCAGAGCTGGAACCCTGCAAACATACCTACATCCCGTTAGAAAAAATTGAACAACTTCCTGATACTGACATAAAAGGTGTAAGTCCTCAGCGCTTTGATGCACTGACTCATTCACCTGAGGCGCATTACCTGCGTGACATGCTAGTTACTCAGCCGAATCCAATGAAACTTGATGAGTTAACCCAAAGGTTGAATTCGCTAACTAAAAAGAATTATAGCCAACAGCATGTGCTGCGCTGGATCGATGTTTGCTCTGGCACCCAGCCAAATACTGAGGAACCAGCATTTCTTAAGGTCAGGGCGCATATATTTCAACGTAGTACCCAAGGCATTTGGGCGTGCGTCGATAAAGGATGCCGATTAAAACACGGCACACCGTTAGAAAAGGAATGGCCTTTTGGCTATGTGTATGTGAACAAACGCCCAAATTGCGATTGTGGAAGCCCGATTTACGAGCTGGCATTTTGTAATGAATGTAATGAGCCACATCTACTGGCACAGGACAAAAACGGAAAACTAGTTCAATGGGAAAACAAAGGCGGTGATGAGTTTTCTTTGCTGGATGATGTACATATCGAGCATGACGAAGTAGAAGGAAAAGGTGGCAGAGAGAGTCGATTCCAGCCGCCGCTGATCATTGCCGCAGGAGAGATCAGCGAGGCAGGTTATACCTTACAAAGACTGGACCGTCAGACCCGCCGTATTGGTGTTATTAACAATGACAGCATCCCTATTGTTATTAACGATATTGAAGAGGTATGTAACGCCAGTGGCTGTGGCTACAGAGGCATGAGCGGAAAACAGCCTTTCCGGCGTGCCTTATTAGGCGGGCCATTCTACGTTACCAATATCGTGCCAACTGTTCTTGAGTATTGTCAGGACTTTACCAGTGAAGAAGGAAAAGAGGGCGTCGGGCCAGATTCATTGCCAGGACGAGGACGTCGACTTATTACCTTTACTGACAGTCGACAAGGGACGGCTCGAATGGCGGTGCGTATGCAGCAAGAAGCAGAGCGCAGTCGCTTGCGCGGAAGCGTAGTAGAAATTCTAAGTTGGCATCAACGAACACAGACATCCACTGCGCCGAATGCCAATGCCGATCTGGAAAAGTTAGCGGCGAGGGCAAAGCAAGCTCGTGAGCAGGCAGAAGAATATCGAAGTTGGGGAATGCCGGAGCAAGCGAAATTGTCAGAAGCGCAGGCTGAGCAGCTTGAACAGGCCTACCAGGCTGCAACCGGTGGGAAAGCAGCAACCACTCTGGTATCTCGCACCTGGTCTGAAATGGTCAATGAACTTAAAGAGAAAGCCGATATTCGCGGCCCTGTCCTGCAATACAATCATTATCTTAAGCCGGAAGTGTTTAATGAAAACGGCGGGCCACTGAAGCTTTCCGAAATGTTGCTCTTCCGGGAATTCATGCGTCGTCCTAAACGGACTAACAGCCTGGAAACGCAAGGGCTGATTCAGGTTGGTTATCTTGGGCTCGAGAAAATACATAAGATCCCCCCACACTGGCAGGAAAAAGGATTAACGCTGGATGACTGGTGCGATTTTCTCAAGGTTACGCTGGATCTGTACGTTCGTGAAAGCAACTTCACACAAATCGAAGAGGAATTGAAAAACTGGATTGGTAGCCGTTTTTCATCAAAATTCGTTCGAAATCCGGAATCAAAAGATCCGGAGGATAATCAGAACAGACGCTGGCCTCAAATTCGTAACGGTAATATATCCCATCGTTTAGCGAAGTTGCTGATGCTGGGGGCTGGATTCAAAGCCGTAAATACGGCGACTATTGATATTATTAACACATGGCTGAAAGAAGCCTGGACACAACTTACCGGTCCACTTGCAGTTCTAAAACCCGATGGCAACCGTTTTTATTTGCCGAAAGAGCATATGACTTTCTCTTTAATTACGGACGCCTGGATTTGCCCGGTAACCAATAAAATTTTGGATACAGCCTTTAAAGGATTAACCCCTTATCTTCCTACCCATATTCCGTTTGAACATCTTACCCAGGCGCAATATCACGCTTTTATCGCACGGAAAGTCACCATGCCGGAAATCTGGAAGCTGGATCGTTCTCAGGACGATTACGCGATTGGTCTGGCAAAAGTTCGTGACTGGGTGAATAAGGAACCACAGATAACACAACTACGTTCGGAAAACGTCTGGACAGACATCAATGACCGTGTCGTGGAAGGCGGCTTCTACTACCGCACAGCCGAACACTCAGCCCAGCAGTCGTCCGAACGCCTGCAAAGCTATGAAAAGATGTTCAAGAATGGGCAACTTAATGTTCTCAACTGTTCTACTACCATGGAGATGGGGGTTGATATCGGCGGCATTACTGCAGTGGTAATGAATAACGTCCCCCCTCACCCGGCCAATTATTTACAGCGCGCCGGACGAGCCGGACGTAGTAAAGAATCGCGCGCTATCTCTTACACATTATGTAAAGGTAACCCACACGACCAACAAGTTTTTGCCAACCCGTTATGGCCGTTTGAAACCATGATCCCGGCCCCAATGGTCGCGATGAACTCCGCCCGGCTGGTGCAGCGTCACGTCAATGCATTATTACTGTCTGACTTTTTATGTAACGTTATTGGCGAAACAGACAAAGAGAAAACCAGTCTTGATAGCCTTTGGTTTTTCGGCGAAGACAACGGGCAGTCAAAATGTGAACGCTTTAAAGTATGGCTGGAACGCCCGGTGCTGGATATCGATACGGCGCTGGAACGGCTGGTTAACGGCACAGCGTTACATGGCGCAAGAGCTGAACATCTGCGGGATAAAACAATCAATGCTATCTCTTTCCTGCAACAAAGATGGCTTTCCATTTATCGCGATCTAATGGCCCAGGAGCGGGAGTCGCAGCCGCAAACGCCTTATCGTAAACGTATAGAACTGGAGAAAAAACGGCACTGTGGCGAGTATTTGCTGCGTGACCTGGCGGCCAGGACTTTCCTGCCTGGATATGGCTTCCCGACTGATGTAGTTACGTTTGATAACTTCACTATGGAAGATTATATCCGCGAAAAATCGCAGAAAAGCCGTGATAAAAAAGACCGTGAAGATAACGTCTCTCGTTATAAAGGATTACCCTCCCGTAATCTGGGTGTCGCCATCCGCGAGTATGCTCCGGGTGCAGAGATCATTCTTGATGGCCGCGTCTTTCGTTCTGCCGGTGTTTCACTGCACTGGCACAATATTAATGCCGATACAAATGAAGCCCAGCGACTGGACTGTGCCTGGCGCTGTCATAAATGCGGGACTATTGGCTATGAAGAGGGACTCAACAGTTCAGGGATTATCTACTGCTCCAACAGCGCCTGTGGCGAAAAAATCATTATGGATAACCGCCGTCAGGTACTGCAGCCAGCCGGGTTTGTCACCGATGCACATGCGTCGGTAACGAACAATATTGAAATCATGAAATTCATCCCGGTTGTTCCTGCCTGGGTCTTTGTTAAAGCTGAGCCTGTGCCTCTGCCTAATCCGATAATGGGGTATATGGCTTTTGGTTCTGATGGACATGTTTTCCAGCAAAGCCTAGGAGAAAATGGTCATGGTTATGCATTGTGTCTTAGCTGCGGCCGTGCGGAATCGATGCTGAATGAAAACGATGCGCCGAAAAGCATGGAAGCTCACTACCCACCGCGTCCGGGGAAAGCGGACCTCGATAGCCAAAATCAACGGCTGATTTGCCCCGGTTCGGCAGCACTCATGAAGAAAGTCACTCTGGGCGCACTGGCGCGAACTGATGTCTTTGAAATGGTCCTTCGCAGGCCGCAAAACGGCGAGTACCTGTCGGATAGTACAGAAGAGGGACGGCTTGTCGCAATGACGCTGGCGGTTGCTTTGCGTCAGGCGCTGGCGGGCGTTTTGGGTATCTCCGCCTCAGAACTGGGCTACTCTGTGCGCCCGGTCAGACTGGAGGATGGGCAATCGGTACTTGCCGTTCAGCTTTACGATGTGATCAGCGGTGGTGCCGGTTTTGCCTCCAGCGCGCCGTTATACATTGAGGCTATTTTGCAGGGAATGGTGAAACAGCTGGGCTGCCACCATTGTGATACTGCATGCAGTGAATGTCTGCTTGATTCCCAGACTCGCCACGATCACGATCTATTGGATCGTAAAGCGGCACTGGCCTGGCTTGGAGATGACTTTACTTATTACATCGGCTTACCGGATGAAGAGTCATTCTCGCTGCCGGATGCCCGTTACTGCCCTGGCGCTATCAGCGATACGATTCGCCGGGCGATTAATGAAGGAGCTGAAAAGCTCACGCTATGGATGAACGGTGCACCTAATGAGTGGGATTTATATGCCCGTCAGTTCCGTGCGGCTATTCAGAGCTATCGGCTCAAAGACAATGTCGCAGTTGATCTTGTCATTCCTTCAGAGGTGGACGAACCGGAGCTATGGGATGAACTATCGCAGTTTACTGCGCTGGGTGTACGGCTGTGCCATGTTGAACAGACGTCGCAATTACCGATTGTGGCACAGGTCACCTTTACCGACAGGGTGATGACGCTGGCCTCGCGCGGTCAGCAGGCAACTATTCCAGGGCCATGCTGGCACCTGAATGATGAGCTGGTGGTACGTAGCCTCGGTTATAAAGCGGTAGCATTGCGCGAGTTTATTCTGCCGGCTAAAACGGCAAGCTCTGTCGAGCGGGTCAAAGACATTCAGATCCATAAGCAGTTGAATGGTCCTCTTTCACAGTTCGGACAACGCTTCTGGGACGTACTGTTTAACGACCATGAGGAAGCACGTTCGCTGCTGAAAAGCGCGCGAATTACCAGCGTTCACTATACCGATCGCTACCTGCAAAACCCGGTTGCGCTGGCGTTATTGGCAGCCATACTGAAACCGCTAAGAACAAAGCTGACTGATGGCGCTAACGTAGCGCTGGATACGCTGTTTAAATCGAAAGATCGCCCTGGTAACCGGCCTTTCCATGACTGGATGAGCGAAGCGGATTTCCATGATTTTGCGGATCAGTGGTTTGCGGCAGCGTTGGGCCGGGCGGTAGGGCTGACGGTGTTCGACTCGCCGCGCGATATTCCCCATCATCGTAAACTGACGGTGACTTTTGAGGGTGGCCAGGTACTGAAGATCCGTTTCGATCAGGGGATGGGATACTGGCGTATCGAATTCCCGTATGTGTGGCGTAATTTTGACTTTGCTGATGATGTGGCTTACCAGCTTGGCAAAATGGCGCAAGCCTGCCAGGAGGGGAATGTGCTAAATCATGAGGAAAGCTGGGCAACGGATGTGCTGGTAGAGGTGATGGCGTCTTAATGGATTAGCGCTCCCAATAAGGAATTGGGGCGCTAAATGTGTACAAATCAGCGCGTTCGATAATCACTATTACGTTTTTTTACGCATGTTTTTTTACCTGCGTTGGTGGCACGTTCCGCTTTGATTTTTTCCAACAGCGCAGCAGCGCTGTTTTTACCGCTGATGAGCTCCGGGTTTTCAGCCCGCCATTGGGCGGTAAGTAAACATCTCAACACCTGATTCAAGCCGGAACCTGACGACGTTCCGGCGTTTTTGTTTCACGCATCCTGGCTTGATTTAACATGTTGGATTCCCTGCCCCCAGCCGTGACGCAATCGCGCCTCCTATAGATATAGCGCAACAAATGCGCACTCCCCCGGCGGTAGAGTCAGAGACTGAGAAGTCTGAGCAAGACAAGGAAACACAGCAGGTTAACTCACTCTCTGAAGGAGGAATGTTATGGATCGCATTATTCAGTCACCCGGTAAATACATTCAGGGCGCAGGCGTGCTCTCCCGCATCGGCGACTATTTAAAACCGCTGGCCGAACGCTGGCTGGTCGTCGGGGATAAATTCGTGCTTGGTTTTGCAGAAGAGACGCTGCGCCAGAGTTTTAAACAGGCGGCGCTTAGCGTCGAAATTGCGCCCTTCGGCGGTGAATGCTCGCAAAATGAAATCGACCGGCTGCGTAAGCTCGCCGACAGCGCCAGATGTACCGCTGTGCTTGGCATCGGCGGCGGGAAAACGCTCGATACGGCAAAAGCGCTGGCGCACTTTATGGCGGTGCCGGTCGCTATCGCGCCGACAATCGCTTCCACCGACGCGCCGTGCAGCGCGCTTTCGGTGATTTATACCGACGATGGCGAGTTCGACCGCTACCTGATGCTGCCGCATAACCCGAATATCGTTATCGTCGACACGCAGGTTGTGGCGGGCGCCCCGGCGCGCCTGCTGGCATCCGGCATTGGCGATGCGCTGGCCACCTGGTTTGAAGCGCGCGCCTGCTCGCGTAGCGGTGCCACCACCATGGCGGGCGGCAAATGCACCCAGGCCGCGCTGGCGCTTGCCGAGCTGTGCTACAACACGCTGCTTGAACAGGGAGAAAAAGCGATGCTGGCGGCTGAGCAGCACGTCGTCACCCCAGCGCTTGAACGCATTATCGAAGCCAACACGTACCTGAGCGGCGTAGGCTTTGAGAGCGGCGGCCTGGCAGCAGCCCATGCCATCCACAACGGGCTGACCGCCATTCCGGACGCGCATCATTACTACCATGGCGAAAAGGTCGCCTTCGGCACGCTCACCCAGCTGGTGCTGGAAAATGCGCCGTCAGAGGAGATTGAAACAGTTGCCGCGCTTTGCCACAGCGTCGGGCTGCCCATCACACTCGCGCAACTGGATATTAAAGAGGATGTGCAAACCAAAATGCGCCTGGTGGCGCAGGCGGCGTGCGCGGAGGGCGAAACCATTCACAATATGCCGGGTGGCGTGTCGCCGGAGCAGGTGTATGCCGCGCTGCTGGTCGCCGACCAGTACGGCCAGCGCTTTTTGCAGGAGTGGGAGTAAGCACGGCGAGTGGTTGTGTTTTGAAGCGTGTTAACTGGAAAATCCCCGCTGCGGCGGGGATTTTTATGGAGTGCAGAACAGGGAGACAGTATTGATTATTTTTGATTCAAGAAAGAACTTATTTTGCGTTTAATCATATAACCACCGGCCAGCTCTGGCAGAGGCGATCAACATTCCAGTAGTGAAATCCGGCACCGGAATGGGTTCCGGTTTTTTAAAGATATTCCATGAGAAAGGTGGATCAGGAAAATAAGTTTTAATCGTAAACCCGGCGCGATCCACGTTAAATGTCGTAAAAAAGGCATCCATCAAATCTTCTATTTCAGCCTCGTCTATTTGCAGATCGGTATCTAAATCCGTTTCCGGCGTCAACGGGACTTCCTTCCCCGTGAAGAGATACGTACCGGCGTAAGGCCGAATGAGTTTGTAAATCTGCTTTTCGAGGTTGTCTGTCATATTTTGTCATCTCCTCTGGCGATAGTGTTGTAATCGCGTATCGTACAGAAAATAATTTGTGAGACATCTGCCGACAAAATAATAATACCGAGCAAAGGAATAGTCCTGCCAATAAAAGGCGTGATATTGCGAACCATCACCTGGCGCGCTGTCCATGTCGTATAACCGCCTGACCATGTAGATAATCTGACTGGCTATCATGAATATAATAGTGGTGCAAAGAAAAAATCACAGCGGTAAGAGACTTCCAACAGTTAATCAGCCATTTCGACCATATGATGTCAACCTCAAGCTACCCTTCTCATCCTGCTCCAGCGAGAATCTCGCAACATAAGTCTTGCCTGGCTCAGTAGTGTTTTTTTCTATTTGATAAAAAGCCGCATACCTGTTTCCAGGCTTAAACTTAAAGCCAAAGACGGGAAGGCACTCCCCCTGGACGACGACAGGTTGCTGCGCATAACGACCGAAAGTTTTATATATTTCCTGCCCGGCACCGTTGCTTATATGTACAGAAAATATCTTTTCACCCGTGCGGGCTGGAGTGGTAATACATACCTCATTGCTGATAAGTCTGACCTGTGCAGCTTCCTCAACAGGAACAGCATCCATCGGACCCGGGCACCCAGTCAACAGAAACACCATCGTAGTTAATGTATATTTATTCATCCTACCCTCGTCCATAAATAATTTTTCTATAAAGCATTGGCACATCTTTTAAAGAGTCTACTCCCCTGTAATTTCCTAATAGATTGGGCCCTTGATTATCACGCCATACCTTTATTCCATAGGTTAATAAAAACCAATAATCTGCGATAATTGCTGCCTGCTGTTCGAGGGTATAGTCTGTAATTTTCTCTTCATCAAGCCTGTACGTATAATCAGCAGCCCAGCTGAGCGACCCGCGCAATCTAACCCATCTGCCGGTCTGGTGCTGCCAGACATGTCCCATCTCGTGAATAAATAAGTGCTTAGAGCCTGGAGTAACGGATATGTCTGAGTAATCGGCTGCATATTTTTCTTTTCTGAACCACAATTCACCATTTGGCGTCATTGCAAACCTGGTACTCTGCAACCCAAAAGGTAAATAACTATCACAATGTATCCATACACGGCTATACACTATACTGTGACCAAAAACACGCTTCGCCATCGCAATTTCACCAAGCGTCATCAGCCGTAATGATCCTTCAACATCGTTTTGCATCGTCTTGTCCCTGAAACGCAAATATGATTTTGCGTTTAGTATTTATCAGACAAGAGAGGTAAGAAAAGGGTAATTTATTAATTGCTTCTACAAACTAAACCTTATAAGAACTCGCAACCCTATATTAATCAAATAGAAATTTTATTGATCAGATTAAATCTGATGTTTTAATTTTCAGATAATTAATTAAGGATTGTATTAATCATCCGAAAATTTTACCTAATATGACTCAGAATGGCATTTTTAGCGTCTTGATCAAGCTGCTTCCAGCGGAGCAACAACTCTGCAAGCTGATCGTCTTCAGTGTAAAAGTAAGCCAGTGGAACCGCTAAAGCGTCCGCCAGTTTGCATGCGATTTCGATACTTGCCTGATGAACGCCCTTTTCGTAACGGTTGATACGCGCACTCGCGACGAACTCATCTATCCCGGCCAGGATGCCAAGCTTCTTCTGAGAAAGGCCCTTCGCTTCACGCGCCGTTTTAAGGCGTTTGCAAAAGACAGTTGGGGTATTAGTGGTTTCGCTCATAACTACGATAGTCGTAGTTTTGAAGCTATCGCGATACTACGATAAACGTAGCAATGCATCGTGTGCGCATTGTGTAACGGTTGCAGAGAAAATTGTACTCGCTCGCAAAGCTACGAATTACGTAGCTTAAGACATTCAAACATAGCTACGAATAACGTAGCATTGCTCTATCGCATAAACATTCATACATATCCGTCAGGAGGGAATCATGACGACAGACTGGCATCCGGCAGACATCATTGCGGCCCTGCGTAAAAAAGGCACTTCACTCGCGGCGCTTTCACGCGCTTCAGGGCTAGGTTTTTCAACGCTCGCCAATGCGCTTACCCGTCCATGGCCTAAAGGTGAATATCTGATCGCTGAAGCATTAGATGTGCATCCTTCCATCATCTGGCCGAGCCGGTATTTTAAGGATGGCGTGGTGGTAGAGCGAAGGGAGTTGATGAGGCGGAGGGATCTAACAGTTAACGCCTCATTACAGGACAATGAAGAGAACTAGCATTATTTATCGATATGGAAATATCAAATTGGTAAGACAAGGGTTGAGCAGGCTACTAATCGTTACACAGGCTAACAAAGGCATATTAAGACGATTTGTAGCGCTGTAACCTTGAAAATTATGTACAAGCGCCCCGCATTACGTCGTTTTAAAGGCCATCGGATTCAGGCCCGACGCGGCTTCACGCGATTATAACCGTGAAAAATCCCCCCCGCATAGAACCTGAATTATCCCCGCCGCCGCGCAGAACTGACAGCGCTTCAGAACCGTTAACCCTCTCAGAAATCCCGCTTTTTTACTGTAAAAAACCATGCATAAGGTGCATGGTTTTGCATGCGTTTCACCGACACTGAATCCCCCGCCAGCGCCAGCAGTAGCGTGCCCTGAGGCCGTTAATGCACCCGTATTAAAAGCGCCCTGTTAAGCGAGCAGGCGGGGCGGGGCGAGCATTGCGCGTCGGTGTTACCAATTCTATATGGACATTGAGCAATTCAAATATAATAAAGGTTGGGTATATTTCGTCCTCAACGATGTCAAAAACTGCAAAAGCGTATTATAATTCAGATCATTTTCAGACCACCTATTTTAATCATGCATGCAAAATGGAATATGTGATGACAAATAAAAACAAAATCAAACCATTATTAAATAATATATCCGCTCGCCTTTGGGATGGTCGTGCAGCTATATTGATAGGAGCTGGGTTCAGTCGGAATGCAAAGCCATTAACAAGCAAGGCAAGAAAGTTTCCAATGTGGAACGACTTAGGTGACATTTTTTATGAAAGTGTTTACTGCAAAAAAAACGACAATAGATATTCAAATGTATTGAAGCTAGGAGATGAAGTTCAGGCTGCATTTGGTAGAGCGACACTTGATAAATTAATCATGGATCATGTTCCAGATAAAGAATATGAACCATCCAAATTACATGTTTCCCTTCTTTCCTTGCCGTGGATTGATGTTTTTACGACTAATTATGATACATTACTTGAGCGAGCAAGTGTTAATGTCGACTCCAGAAAATATGACATTGTCCTTAATAAAAATGATTTAATGAATGCTGAAAGACCAAGAATTATAAAACTGCATGGTAGCTTCCCATCAGAAAGGCCCTTCATAGTTACGGAGGAAGATTACAGAAAGTATCCTTTAGAAAATTCTCCTTTTGTGAATACCGTTCAACAATCATTGATTGAGAATACTCTATGTCTGATAGGATTTTCGGGTGACGATCCTAACTTCTTAAATTGGATTGGTTGGATAAGAGATAATCTTGGCACAGAAAATTCACCCAAAATATACTTGATCGGTCTTTTTTCATTTAATGAAGCACAACGTAAGCTTTTAGAAAAAAGAAATATTTCCATTGTTGATTTAAGTTTTCTAGGTGATTTTGGCAAGGATCATTATCTAGCACACCAACGCTTTATCCAATTCTTATACGAATCAAAAAATCGAGACAACCTAATAGAGTGGCCAATAGAAACCAATTATGACAGAATTGTTTTTAATGATGGCATTGAATTAAAAACTGAGAAAATTAAAAAGTGTATCTTAGAATGGGCTCAGTCAAGACAATCATACCCGAACTGGCTTATTTTGCCGGAATCAAACAGAAGTAATTTATGGCAAAACACTATAGATTGGTTATCTGTCGCTAATTATGATGTCGCTTGGGATGGTTCTGATGATCTTGATTTTGGATATGAAATTACATGGCGACTAAATAAAGCTTTGCTACCAATTTTCAATGATACATCAGAATTCTTATTTAAGTTGATTGAAAAATATGAGATCAATTACGTTTCGGGGATAAATAATAAAATCATTGACTTTGATGAAAAATACTCTCATATAACCCTCAGTTTAATGAGATTCTGTCGACAAGAAAACCTTATTGATAAATGGAAGAATCTAAACGATTTATTAATTCAAAATCTTGATCGATTAACACCAGAGGTAAAATCTGATTATTATTATGAAAATATATTATTTTCATACTTCAATTTAAACTTCGATGAAGCCAGAAACAAACTCTCCAACTGGGAAACGAATAAACTCCTCCCCCATCATGAAATAAAAAGAGCAGGATTACTTGCCGAATTTGGAATGCTTGATGAAGCAATCAATCTTCTTGAAGAAACTTTATCTACGATTCGAAGAAACAGTTTGCTTTCATCTAGAAACATTGACTATTCCAGTGAATCTCAAGAAGCATATGGAATCTATATTTTGCGAATGTTTAAACGGAGTTTGCGTTTAGATAGCAAAGATGACGATTATTCATCTGAGTATAACTCGCGGTTGGCTACATTATCACAATATCGCAGCGATCCTGAAAACGAAATAAAATACCTAGAAATTAAACTAGAGTCACTACCAGGTACCTTCAAGAATACCAATGACACGGATTTCGATCTTAACAAAAGAACGGTGACCACTTATTTAGGAGGAAGCCCAACAGAAGTGAGGTCATTAGATGCTTTTAGTTTCTTTCTACTGGCAGAGGAACTTGGCCTCCCTTTCCACATACCAGGAATGAACATTTTTAGTGGAATAGTTGAGAATGCAGCTCGACATATTTATCAATACTCTCCAGAGTGGGATATTTTTTCAATATTTAGAACATTTAACAAGGATAAGGCCAAGAGTCTATTCAATCGAAATAGAATTTCGTCTCTTGAGCGAAAAAAGGTTGAAGATTTATTTGATGGATACTACAAAAAATATGAGCAAATTATCACAAAAAAAATAGAAGATAGATTAAACGATAAACTTGAGATAGAAATTTCTACGCTATCAATCATTCCTGAAATTCTTTCCCGGCTAGTTACAAAAGTATCATTTAATAAAAAGAAAGACATTATTCACCTTTTGCTTAAACTGTTTAACTCAGATAATTTTCATCAATACATGGAGACTAAAGATCTATTAAAGCGCACTATTTCCAATTTGAGCGACTTACAAAAGATCTCACTAATAGATATTTTCATTGATTTCCCCTCCGCGCCTCCCAATACCCAATTACATATGGGTCAAAGATACAACTTCCTTACTCCATTTGAATGTCTATTAGGGGTTACAATAACCCCCCCAAAAGAAAACTCTAAAAAAATCGCATCTGCAAAATTAAAAAAAGATATAAACGATTTAAAAAGTGATAATTTAGACTTGAGGAAAGCTGTATCACAAAAGCTCATAACATTATATAACCTAGAAATGCTTAACAAATCTGACACGACTAAACTTATAAAAAACCTTTGGTCAAAGCGTGATAACTTTGGATTCCCAATAGGCAGTGGTTACTATAAATTTTTCTTTATAAACAACCTTAACCCAGATAATGAAAATATAGCCGACAAATTCATTTCTATAATTAAAACATACAAATTTCCTGTGCAAGAAGGAAAAAGAGTTAGTATTACAGGTGGGTTAGATGAGTATTGTACTGAACTCAATGGAGCGCTACACCATATAAGTCTTCCAGAGAAAACCCTATCTGAAATAATTTCAAAAATACATGACTGGTATGTCAAGGATCGGGCCTGGCTTGAAAAAAGAGATGATTTAGCCAAGGAGTTCACTCTTAGATTCAGAAATATCACAAATATCATAACGACAATTTTAGAACACCATAAGGACAAATTACATGCTGAATCTATAAATGAAATATCAAGCCTACTAGATAAAATGAAAGAAGACAAGATACCTGTAAACTCAGCAGTAACAATGCTTTGTCTGAAAAATAAAAGCACTTACCTCGAGAGAATAAAAGATATAGAGAATGGACTATATAGCTTTAATAAAGATGATGTTATTGAAGCTATCAACTCAACTTATGTCTTTATTAGAAACAATGAATTTCCACTAACCATCATTCAAGCTATCAGCGATAAAATCGCATGGGATAGAAACCCTCGCCTTCCTGATTGCTACAATTTAATTGCATATATAATTAACTCGTGTGAATTTACTCTTCCAGATTATTTAATAGAGAAAATCCTTCGAGGGCTGGCATATCAAATAAACATTGATGATAGAGATTTTGTTGATAACAATGAATATTTGAATCACCTTGAGAAAAAACTTAGTGCAACAAAGCTGGCTGCTTCTATGTTTAGAAAAAATGAAACACTAGGTATTGACCAACCTTCTATCATTCAAGAGTGGAAAAACATGTGCAACTCTAGAAATGAGTTCGATGAAATTAGGAATGAATGGAACAACAATATATAAATAAAGGAAGAACACCCAATTTATATTGGGTGTTCTGTTCACGAAACCCTTTTACCATAATCGAATGGCAATATAAATTGAGATTGAAATTTATTCTCATCTAATTAATCAGCCCACCATTGAACCATTCAGTGTCTTTCATACAAATGCTCAGAGGTATGTATGTAAGCCGCACGTAAATTATTACGCTCTGTATGGCTCAGCTGACGTACAATCGCATCATCGCTCCATAATCCCGACTCACCTAAAGCCCCTCGCGCCATAGTTCTAAATCCATGCCCGCAGACTTCAGTTTTCGTGTCATATCCCATCGCCCGCAAAGCACTATTCACCGTGTTTTCACTCATAACCTTCGTTGCATCGTGATCCCCCGGAAAAAATAACTCTTTATCACCACTAATATGCTTAAGTTGCTCTAACAAAAGTATCGCCTGCCGACTGAGAGGAACAATATGCTCCTCTTTCATCTTCATGCCTCGAAACGAGTAGCGCACACCTTTAATTTCTTCACGTTTCGCAGGAACGCGCCAAAGGGATTTATCGAAGTCGAACTCATCCCAACGCGCGAAACGTAACTCACTGGAACGCACAAAAGTTAGTAAGGAAAGCTCGACCGCGATCCGTGTCATTACACGACCACGATATGCAGCAAGACGAGCGAGAAACTCAGGGAAGCGGCTAGAGGGTAAAGCGGGATAATGCCATGCTTTAGTTGTCGATAACGCTCCAGTCATGTCACTGGCTGGATTAGCATCGAGGTAATCGTTCTGTACTGCATAACGCATAATGGCCGGACACGCTGCTGAAGACGCTGAGCAACGTCATGCGTCCCGCTGGCATCAACTTTTTAGTTGGGGCTAACAGGTGGCTGGTTTTAAGCTGGCGAATGTCGGACGAATCGATATGAGGGAAAAAAATAAAGCTCAAGATAACGTAGAACGCATAAGCGGTGGCCTTCACTCCCGCGCTTTACCGCCACCAAACTCCAGACACAAAAAAAGCCGCCTCTGTGGGCAGCTTCTTTTTCACGCAACGCTTTTGGTGCCGAAGGCCGGACTCGAACCGGCACGTATTTCTACGGTTGATTTTGAATCAACTGCGTCTACCGATTTCGCCACTCCGGCACGGAAGGGATGCGGAAAACGTTGGGATTATACCTGTCAGGGGCCGCCATGCAAGCAGCGCTCTTGCGCCGTCCTGTCGAGTGCTGAAAATTTCAGCATAACGCATCCTCCTTTCTCCATCCTTTCCTTCTTCTTCCCGCTCACAAATTCATCAAAACAATCATTTGCAGGTTTACATCACCTTTCATTTGTTATGTGATCCCGTAACGGGCTTCACTACCCATGCGGCTCGCCCTCTCCTCCCCTGACAGGACAACATATGGATTTTTTCGAGAAAGATCCCACGCCGGAAAACTACTGGCGCGGCGTGATCCTTTTTGGAAACAACTTCGCCACGTACAAGTTCGCGCTGGCGCAGGCGCTGTATGAGGTAAAGCGCGAAAACAGCCTCGTGAAGCTCGAAGACCTGGCGCTGCCGTTCAGCGCGCATATCTGCGCGCATCTCAGAGAAGCGCCTAAGCAAATCCTCAACATAAAGCGTCCTGGTCAGTTCATCCTTGCCTGCCAGCAGTTTAACCAGCAGGAGATAACGCAGGGGCAGCTTATCGAGGCGACGGTCAGGCACGGGTTTAACGTCGTGCTGAAGGCGTTTCACAATGTCAGCGGCGGGCCGATCGCGAAACCGTTTTTCATCAACGAACCGCGCGCCCACAAAGCCATCCGCCTGACCGATGACTTTTATCACCTCACGGAAACTACGCAGTTCGCGAATCTTACGCATGAAACCGACGCCCGCTGGCGGCTGGTCGAAAAAGCCTGGCAGATGAACCTGCCGCCGCAGTTGCTGGATGTCCATTACGACCCCGAGCAGGAAACCCTCTTCACCCGCTTAAGCTCATCGCGCATCGCGCTGACGAGCTGTCGCAACAGCCTGAACGGCTACCAGAAGGGCCACTGTTTTTACTGCAACGCGCCCATCAGCCTTGAAAAACATCACCCGACGCTTGCCGATGTCGATCATTTTCTGCCGCTCGCCGCCCAACTGCCGGGCGTTAACCTTAACGGCGTCTGGAATCTGGTGCTTGCGTGTCGCGGCTGTAACCGCGGCGAAAACGGCAAATCCGCCCGCGTCCCGACGCTTGCGCTGCTGGCACGGCTGCATGCCCGTAACGAATACTTTATTAACAGCCGCCTGCCGCTGCATGAGGCAATCATTAACCAGACGGGTAATAATGAGCGCCAGCGTAAAACCTTTTTGCAGGATGCCTGGAACGCCGCCTTTGCGAACCGCCTGCAACAGTGGGCGCCCGAGCCACAACAGGAGCTGATTTTCTGATGACGCAGAACTATTACCAGGCCCACGCGCATGAATTTTTCGAGGGCACCGTCGCGGTCGATATGTCCTCGTTATACGACGTGTTTACCCCGCACCTGCCTGCGGGCGGGCGCGTTCTGGACGCAGGCTGCGGCTCCGGGCGCGATGCGCTCGCGTTCCGTCAGATGGGCTATGAGGTCGAGGCGTTCGACGCCTGCGGCGAACTGGTCGCGCTGGCGCGGGCGCACAGCGGCCTGCCGGTAAAGGAGATGACGTTTAGCGAGCTTGATGCGGTTGAACGCTACGACGGGATCTGGTGCTGCGCGTCGCTGCTGCATCTCTCGCATGACGAGCTGCCCGCTGCTATGCAAAAGCTGTCGACCGCGCTCAGGCCCAGCGGCGTCTGGTATCTCTCGTTTAAATATGGCGAGGGCGAGCGCGAACAACAAGGGCGGCGCTTTACCGATATGAACGAAGCCCGCCTGACGACGCTGATGGCCGCCTTTCCTGAGTTGTCGCCGCAGGCATTATGGTTGACGCAGGATAAACGCCCGGAGCGTACCGAGCAGTGGCTGAATGGGCTGCTTGTAAAGCGCTAAGCCCTCTTCATTTTAATATTGTGACGTTATTCACAGGCCTGGTTTATTGATATTGTCCGTGGAATAATGCCGCGAGCTTTTAAAACCGCGCCTGGTTTTGTTAATAACCAATAAATGGCTGTGTGTGCTTTTATCTTTCCATATAAATCAGCCACAAATAAAGAATGCATAAATTAAAACCCTGCTATATATGATATTTTCTTAAGAATTTTTTCGAATTTTAATTATGCCACTGAACCCATCGGCAAAAAGACCTATGGCAAATAGCCTCTTTTATTTTTTTCGTCCCTTTGAATACTCTTGCAGTTTATAGACTTCCCAACGAGCGCTACTGCATGGAGATTAACAATGAATGTGTTAATGATTGACAAGCAATCGATATTTATTGAAGGAATGGCATCGGTGTTGAAGCAGTTTATTCCAGAAATAACCATCCGCGGGTTAAATAACCCGGATGAGATAGATAGCACACTCGGTTATTTTCCGGCCTCGTTGATTTTGCTGGATGGTGATGCGGGTAAAAACGTAAACCTCGATTTGCTGGATGATCTGGCGCAACGCCACCCTGCCATTCCGGTGGTGTTGCTGGTTCATCAGTGCCAGCCCGCGCTGTTGCGGCTGTTTTTGCGTCATCATGTGGCAGCGTTCGTGCGGCGCGATTCACCGCCGGAAGCCATTGTTCAGACGTTGCGCGCGGCTGCGATGGGGATGCTCTGCTTCCCGCAGGAGAGCGTGTCACTGCTGGGCAGCGGCCCCGGCACGCTGGCACGGCTGAGCGAGCGCCAGCGTGAAATTCTCAAGCTACTGGCGGCAGGGGAATCAAACAAACAGATAAGTCGCCATCTGAATATCAGCGCTGGCACGGTGAAGGCCCATCTGGAATCGATATTCCGCCGTCTTAACGTGACCAATCGCACTCAGGCGGCCATGATGTATTCAGGAGATGAATAAATCCCTGCGCCCAGGTTAACGACACAGGATAAATTAACGCAGACATTTAAGGGGCATTATGCGCTGCATAATGCCCCTGTTTGTTTACTGCGGATAGCTGGTTAACACGTGCCATTGACCGTTCACATTTTGCATGACGGTAATCGTGGTACGGTTATTGGCAATATTAAACGCGCCATTGTTATTAACGCCCAGTCCAACATTGACTGCACCGTTGCCGTTCATCTGGGTATTAATCACAAAGCGGTTCTGATTCAGAGCCTGTTGTGCGCAGAACGCCTGAATATCAGCCCCCACCTGCGTCCACATCGCCTGCGCCGAAAGCCATGCCGACGCGGTCGCCGTCTGCGGGCACCCTGGCTGGCCACCATTAACGCGCTGCGTAAGCCAGGCCTGATTCTGCCCGATATGGCACTGCACCAGATGACCGCCCGCATTATCCTGCGCCGCCGCCCAGGCGGCCTCTCCCCCCGCCTGCGGGACATTACACGCCGGGCCATTTAACGCCCAGCTACTAAAGGAAAAGGCCATGAATGTGGCAGCAAAAGCGCCGGACAATACGCGGGTTTTGGTTTTGCCTGAAAACAGATTAACAGTAAACATATCTCTCTCCTGCAAGTAAATGAAAGGGAATGCGAACTCGCAGGGATAAAATAAATTCAGGAGAGTATCAGGCATATTTGCCAGGTGGCGGAAAATCAGCGTCGTTTAGCCTGGGCCATTTCCCCGGAATAACCTTTTCAGCTATTCCGGGAATCGATTATTGCGCCGTTTTCTTTCGTGGCGTGCGCGGTGAGGATTTTTTCCTGGCGGGTGCAGCGGCTTTACGTTTGGGCGGAGTCGATGCGGTTTTCCGGCTCGACATCATATTCCAGAAATAATAAATCGCCACCAGCCCCACGCCCATGTCTTTTAAGATCCAGAACGGTAGCGTGTGTACCATAATATTGGTGTCGAATAATAAATAGGGCAAATTGAGGCCGCTCTGGGCTGCAAAACCAAATGCGGCGACTAATAATCCGAGCCGATACCACAGCGGAATTAACAGCATTCTTGTGTTCAGCGCACTGATAAAAATCACAATCGCCACGGTAATATCAATCAGCGTTACGGCCCAGAACAGTAATTTAATCGATGGCATTATGTCTCTCCTGATTTCGGACGTCGGGGTGCGCGTCTGCGCCCCGGCGCGCGTTTCGCCACGCCGCGGGCGACGCGCTTAAGCTCGCCCGCGACCTGCAAAATGTCGTGACCTTCGCGACGGTTAAAAAAATTAGCGACCCAGGCGATCATGCCGACACTCAGCGCGCCAACAAAATACCCGATGCCCATGGCGATATCGCTGTCCCGGAAATTCATGCCGAGCCAGTGCGAAATAAACCCGCCCAGCGTAAACGTGGTACTGACGCTGATCGCGCCGATAATTACGCCTGCCGCCAGTCGGCCATGTTGATGCAGCTTTTTGGGTTGCCAGAAAAACGACACGCTTAGCCCGCCAAATAATCCGGCGAGCGCGGCAAGGCACTGGCTTAATAGCTCATGAATGTTGTGATCTGCCATAACGGCACCTCGAAAAAGCGGCCCCGGCGCAGAAGGCGCTAAGGCCGCGGCGGTTACTGGCAGGGAGGAAGTACCACAGCGCTGGCATCGTTATCCGTCGAGACGAAGCGCGTCATGCTCTGCGCGCTGTAGATAAGATGCCGACCACTGCTGATGCCCCGCACGCTGTCGATATCGGCGGTATACCACTCGCCGGGCTCGGGCAGCGGCGCGCCGGTATAGCGATCGCCGCCGAGCTGTTTTTTATTCAGCGCCCAGACGTTCCACAGCGAATCCTGCGGATTACCGCTCCAGCCAAGCTTTCGGGCTTCCTCTCGCGTCACATATTCACGGGGCAGCACGTCGTCTTTATTCAGCGTGCGTAATAGCCCGGTGAGTTTAGCGACATCCTTAACGGGCTTTTTATTTTGCGCCGTCAGTTCCTTATTCGCGTTATTTACCACCAGATCGCATTCCGGCAGGCTGGCATAACCCGGTACGATAAAAAGGCATGCGACAAGCCCCATGCCGAGCGGCATGTATTTACTATGTTTCATAGGTAATTCCTTAAATCAGCGCATCAGAGGGCAGTCAGAAATAACAGACGCTCGGCTTCACGACGGCGGGTTAATCCGGCCAGCACATTCCCGCCCGCTTTATTCCAGCGTAAAAATTGCTCCGCCGCCTCACGATAACTGCCCTGATTCAGTAACCGCAGCAGCGTACTGCTTTGCAGATTGCCGAGGCCGACGTTAAAAGCGAAACTCACCAGCGCGTCAAACTGGTTCTGGTTGAGATCCACTTTCACCATCTGGCGAATACCGCGCTCGGTCATGCCCAAATCAGCGCGCAAAAGATCTTCCGCCTCCTGCAGCGTTAAAGAACGGGGAAAGTTTTCATTCGGTAAAATAAGATGGCCGTAGCCGATGGTCCATTTACCAATCGCGTCCTGATATTTATCCAAGCGCAGCCCTTCAAAAGATTTAATTAATTCCACGCCGGGTACGCCGGTGTTGGTGGGGATATTAGCCATTGTCGTTACTCCTGTCTGTCGGTTTAGGGAGAACCTGATTGGTGTATTCCTCAATCAGGCGCATCACGCTTTCAGGCGGCTCCAGTACGGTGAACTGCATTTCGATATCCACGTGATCGCTGTCGCGCCCGTTTTTATCGCGGCTTTGCGGCGACATGCTGACGTGAAAGCGCCCCACCGCATCGTCCGAGACGCCCGCCGGTGCGCTTTGCTGTTCAACCGCATCCGTGCGCACCGTCAGGAACACTTTCATTTTTTCGAGCATCAGCCCGCGCGGCGTGGAGAGCGCCACCAGCGGCAGTTTGAAGTGGTGGTTATCGTCAAGCTGCATTTCGATGACTTTCGGCACCAGCCGCCCGTCGTCGCTGTGCTCGAAGAACGGATCCAGCGCCTGCATATACTGATGCGCGATGAGCTGGTTTGCGGAGGTCGCCGCGTGCTGCATCCCGCGTGTGATATCCGCAAGCGTGATGGGCATACCGCGCGGTGACGGCCCTGATGGCGGCGGCGTGCCGCCTCCCGGTGGCGGACCGGGCGGAACATGGTCCGGCGGCGTGATCTCTGGCGCGACGGCGCTATCCTGAGCAGTCGCATCTGGCGGGTCCACCGCTGCGGTGCCCTGCATGCTTGCCGCGTTTAACGGCGTTTGGCTGCGTCCCGCCCCCGCTTCCCGGTTGCCGCGTATCCAGTCTTTCAGTGACATAGTGCGCTCCGTGAGAAATGAGGCTGCAACGCAGCCTCAGGGTTGAATGTCAGCGAGGGTTAGCTGCGCCCGTACCGCCAGCGTTGGCGTTAGCAGGAGCTGCCGGCGTGACGGGGTAGGCGTCGAGCGTTTTGTCATCCAGCTTTTTGGCTTCGGACGGCAAAATAGCCGGGCGCGTGGCCGCGTCGGTCAGGAAGTCAATCACACGCATCAGCGCTTCCGGCGGTGGCTGGCGTTTCACCTGGGTGTGGATGCTGTATTTAGCGCGGGTATCGGTGGAGCGGGTCTGCTGCGCTTTATGCGAGACGCGCCCGCTGATTTTCACGCTGAACGGCCCCCAGCCCACCGACGCCTCCAGCGACGCTTCCGCCGCGGTTTCACTGTTGCTGGATTCGCTTTGCGAAACTTCCAGCTCGAAGTCGATGGTGCCTTCTTCGATGCTGATGTTCGGGTGAGAAATCGCTGCCAGCAGCGGGATGCGCATGGTCTTTTTCACCACGCCCTGAATCACGCCTTTTTCATCAACCACGGTTTCGTCGTAGTCGAACTGCACCGCCTCCGCTTTACCGTCTTTGATACAGACGGAAAGCAGGAAGTCGGCATACGCTTTGCTGGCCTGCACCTGCGCTTTGATCATGGCCTGCAGCGGCCCGCCAATCATGTGCTCCAGCGGCAGCGCATTAATGACCGATCCGATAAATTGAGAATCCATAATGCTTACTCCTGTGAGTGTGTAAGTACGTCGCGATGCGAATTCGCAGGAGCCACATTACCGGGGGGCAAACCGGCGACATATTCGCCGGATGGCGGGCGCTGAAGCAGGAAAATGGCCCATGCCATTGGGAATAGTCCCGGTTAATCGTTCGAAGGTTAACGATATGAGCGGTCAAAACCGCGCGGGGCTGCGTCGGGGCAGTGGAATGACTACACTCCTTGCTAGTGTTCACAACAAAGGAAACCGCGATGACCATCATCAAAAGTTACGCCGCGCATAAAGCTGGCGCAGAGCTTGAGCTCTATGAGTACGACGCAGGCGAACTGAAGCCTGAGGATGTGGAGGTTGAGGTTGAGTACTGCGGCATCTGCCACTCCGATCTCTCGATGATCGATAACGAATGGGGCATTTCGGCGTATCCGCTGATTGCGGGCCATGAGGTGATTGGCCGCGTCAGTGCACTGGGTGGCAGCGCGCAGAACAAGGGCCTGAAAGTGGGCCAGCGCGTCGGCATCGGCTGGACGGCGTCAAGCTGTGAGCACTGCGACGCCTGTATCAGCGGCAACCAGGTGAACTGTCAGCACGGCAGCGTGCCGACCATTCTGAACCGCGGCGGTTTCGCCAATAAAATTCGCGCGAACTGGCAGTGGGTGATCCCGATGCCGGAAGGCATCGACGCCGCGTCCGCCGGTCCGCTGCTGTGCGGCGGCATCACGGTGTTCAAACCGTTGCTGATGCATCACATCACCGCCACCAGCCGCGTCGGCGTGATCGGCATCGGTGGTCTCGGCCATATCGCCATCAAGCTGCTGCGCGCGATGGGCTGTGAAGTGACGGCGTTCAGCTCGAATCCGTCGAAAGAGCAAGAGATCCTGGCGATGGGCGCGGATAAAGTGGTGAACAGCCGCGATCCGCAAGCGCTTCAGGCACTGGCCGGTCAGTTCGATCTGATTATCAACACGGTGAATGTGTCGCTCGACTGGATGCCGTATTTCCAGGCGCTGGCCTGGGGCGGGAATTTCCACACCGTCGGCGCGGTGATGAAGCCGTTCGAAGTACCGGCGTTTTCGCTGATTATGGGCGATCGCAGCGTCACCGGCTCCGCGACCGGCTCGCCGCACGAGCTGCGCTCGCTGATGAAGCTGGCGGCGCGCGCCAAAGTGGCACCGCAAACCGAAGAGTTCCCGATGTCGCGTATCAACGAGGCGCTGCAACACGTGCGCGATGGTAAAGCGCGCTACCGCGTGGTGCTGAAAGCGGATTTCTGATTGGTAAAAGTAAAAAGCAAAGGCGCCGCAGGGCGCCTTTTTTGATCGATTGAGATGGTGGGTGGCCGCGGATTTCATGGTGGGTGCGCTACGCTTACCCACCCTACAAAACCCTGGCCTCACCGTAGGGCGGGTAAGCGCAGCGCACCCGCCACCCAATCCATGCATGTCCTCCGTAGGGCGGGTAAGCGCAGCGCACCGGCCACCCAACCCATGCACGTTTCTCCGTAGGGCGGGTAAGCAAAGCGCACCCGCCGTCACAACCCATGCACGTTTCTCCGTAGGGCGGGTAAGCGTAGCGCACTCGCCACCCAACCCATGCACATTTTCTCCGTAGGGCGGGTAAGCGCAGCGCACCCGCCGCCCCAAACCATGCACGTTTTCCCGTAGGGCGGGTAAGCGTAGCGCACCCGCCATTACTGCCACCGCCGGCAACGCGCTTACTGTCTTAACTCCGCCACTTTCTGAATCAACTCATGCACCGGCACCACGCCATAGAGCATCTCGTCCTGCGAGATCCAGACCGGAGCCACCAGCAGCAGCGCGGTGGCGATAACCATCGAAAGCACCGTGCCGAGCAGCCATCGGCTACGCAACCGCCCTTGCTGCTTACCCCACGCGGTGAGCGGCTTGCCGAACTGGCGGTTCAGCCAGTGGCTTCGCCACAGATACCCCACCAGCGTGCCCACCAGCGCGATGCATAGCATTGGTATGCCATGCACCATCGCGATACCCTTTAGCCCGGCTTCCACGTTCCACACGCCATTGATATGGCCAGGTACCGTCAGGTAAATGCGCCCGGTATCGAAGCTCATCATTCCCTGCCGCTGCCAGGTCGTTACTACCGGCAGTAGCAGATACATCATCAGCGCGGTAAATAGACTCCACTTCGCCAGCGACCAGCGCTGTACCGCGCTGACCAGACTGCCGAGGCTTTCGATCGCCTCGTTAAGATACGGCGTGGCGAAGGCGCGGTTGAGCGCTTCACGCAGCGCGTCGCCCCGCTTGCCGCGACTATGTTCGATAAGCATCGCCTGGTGCGCTTCCGATTCCATAAACGTCTGCACCGTTTTACGGCTGGCGGCCCCTACCCGCGGGTTGCGCCGTTTGCCCGGCGTCGCCTGGCGCACCAGCATATCGAGATCGTTTTTCAGCAGCGCCTGTAATACGTGCCCGGCGTCGAAAATATGCGGCGTCACGCCGTAGAGGATCCAGCGAATCGGCTCTTCGCCCGCTTCCGGCAGCGGGCTCTCCATTCGGCCAAAGGGCACGTTCGCGTCATAGAGAACATGCACGTCGCGGCGCGCGTAATCGACATCGTTATCCATCAGCGCAACGGGGCCGTAACTGCCGAGCGACGGTACGCCTGCCTTGTATAATCCCTCGCGGATATACTCCGGCACGTCCGCCTGCGGGTAAACGAGTTGGTAGTCCGGCGTGGCGGTCGCTTTCAGCGACGTAATGTGTGAAATCATCCCTGTGCCGCTACACGGTGAGCATTGTTTGTTGCCGGAGCCGCCGCAACTGTTACAGGTCACCCTGCCGCCGTAACAGGTGGGGCAGCTCTCGTAGTAGTTTTCGGTGCGGTTTTGTTTGGTGTAATGGTCGTAATAGCTGCGCTGGCGCATCACCTGACCGCTGCCGCCGCAGCCATAGCAGGACGTTTTTCCGGAGCCGTGGCACTGGCCGCAGTTGACCGAACCGCTGCCGTGACAGTTGTTGCAGTTTTCCGTCAGGCAGACCTGCATTGGGTGAAGATAGACCACCTCTTCGCTCTTCCAGTCGCCGTAAGGCCGCGAGAGCAGCGACGCCCGCGCGTCATCCAGCGTTTTATCGCGGGCGAGGATGGCGCTGGTCTGCGCCTGTAAGGCGCGCTCGTACTCCGTGCGCGAGTGACAGACATCAGTATTAAGGCCCGCGGAGACCCGCCCCGCCTGGGTTGCCGTGTCGGTGCGGACATTAAAAATCAGCCGCAGGCTTATCTGGTAGTGGAAATCGATATAGTCGACAGGCACGACGCTAAGCTCACCCGGCTCAAGGCGCGTGGAGTCGCGGACGAAGTTCTGAATGGTGGTATCGCAGGCGGCAAGCCAGGCGTCTTTCATGATATCTCCTCAGGCGAAATGACCCGTCAAAATGCAGGCCGCCGTCAGAGTGGGCCGCTCATCGCTTTTTAAGGGGGAAGAGGCGGAATGGTAGCATAGCGAGGCGCAAGGCTATGCTCCTGATTCTGGTGGGGAAGTAGGTATTGCAGTGGTGGGGATTGAGGTGGTGGGTGCGCTGCGCTTACCCACCCTACACGGGAAGTGGCGGTGGGTTCATGGTGAGTGCGTAAGCTTACCCACCCTACACGGGAAGTGGTGGTGGGTTCATGGTGGGTGCGCGAAGCTTACCCACCCTACAAAACCCTGGGCTCACCGTAGGGCGGGTAAGCGAAGCGCACCCGCCTTAACGCCACGCCCACACCCGCCTTACAGAAAACTCACTCACCCTGGATTATCGCCTTAAACACCCCTGCGACCGCCACGGCACCCGGATCTTCCACTCCTGCGAGGTTATCGCTCCCCACATAGGACGAGCGCCCGGCTCTGGCCTGGCCCATCTGCGCGGTGGCTTTTGCGCCCTGCTCCGCGGCCTGCGCGGCGGCGGCAATCCCTTTGTCTCTTAACGCTTCCAGCGCCGGTTGCAGGGCGTCGATGAGCGTCCGATCGCCTGGGGCCGCGCCGCCGTAATGCTTCATCTGCGCAAGGCCCGCCAGCAGCGCGTCGGGCAGCGCGGCGCCATCGGCCACCTTCTGCCCGGCGGCGGTAAAGAAAATCGACATCAGAACGCCGCTGGAGCCGCCCATCACCGTCGCAAGACGCTCGCCGATGAGCTGCAACAGCGCGGCGGCGTCGTTCAGCGGCAACTGATTATTCGCAAGCTTCTGCGCGATATCCCGCGCGCCTTCGGCAAAGGTGGAGCCGGTATCGCCGTCGCCCACTTTCGCATCAAGCGCGTTCAGGTGCGCTTCCTGCGCGATAAGCGCGGCCGTGGCGCGGTCCAGAAGCCTGCGCACGCCCGGGTTATCGGAAGGCGCGGCCTCAACGCTGTCCCGCACCAGCGGGAGCGACTGCGCGTGCGGCTCGCCGAACGCCACCGGCACCAGCCAGCCTGCGGCCTCCACCGGCGCGTTCAGCGCCTCTGTAAAGATGTCATTCAGCGGCAACAGAGAGAGCGAAAATCCTTTCATGTCGAGCGCGCTCACGAGCGGCGCGGGGCCGATAAGCCAGTCGATACGGTCTTTCAGGGCCGAGCGCGACAGCTCACGGGTCAGCAGCGCCATCTCCAGCGCAGACGTGCCGCCGAGGTTATTAATAAGCACCGCGAGACGCGCGTCGGCGGGCACCTGCGCTGTCAGGCTCTCCACCAGCGTCGCCACAATTTCCCGGCTGTTCTGAGTGCCGATAGTGCTGGCACCGGGCTCGCCGTGAATGCCAAGCCCCAGTTCCGCCTCGCCCTGTTTGATACGCCCGTCTTCGGTGCTGCCCGGCAGGCTACAGGTCTGCAGCGCCACGCCGAGGCTTTTCACCGCGTCGCTCGCCTGCTGCGCCAGCGCGCGCACGTCGCTTAACGATTTGCCCTGTTCGGCGGCGAAACCGGCGATTTTATGTACCAGCGCCGTGCCGGCGATGCCGCGCGGCTGTTTGTTATCCGGCAGCGCGACGTCGTCGGAGACGATCACCATCTCCACTTTCAGCCCGTGGCGTTTGGCTTTCTCCGCCGCCAGGCCGAAGTTCAGCCGGTCGCCGGTGTAGTTTTTCACGATGAGCAGACAGCCGTGGTCGCCCGTTACCGCCACAATGGCATTCAGTACGGCGTCCACGCTCGGCGAGGCAAAGAGATCGCCGCAGACGGCGGCAGTGAGCATTCCCTTACCCACAAAGCCTGCGTGCGCGGGCTCATGGCCGGAGCCGCCGCCTGAGATCACCGCGACTTTGCTTTTATCCCAGTCGCGGCGGGCCACGATGCGGATCGCCGGGTCGATATCAAGGCGGGTGAGGTTCTGGTGGCGGGCGCTGAGGATAAGCCCGTCAACGGCGTCGTTGATAAGGCGTTTACGGTCGTCAAAAAAGAATCTGGACATGGTTTCCTGCGAATCAGTGAACGGTATGCAAAGCATAGCCGTTTCGCAGGCAAGCGGCGGTCAGAGGCCGTATTCGCCGTAACCGCGCCGCTTTTGCAGGCGATCCAGCCAGCGGCCAGCAAAGTGAACGCCCACTAACACGGCGGCCAGAAAGACGGTGTGCAGCCAGAAGGCGACACGCCCGTCGAAGATAAAAAAGCTCAGGATGAAATACGGCAGCGTGGCACTGGTTATCGCAAAAAGCAGGTGTTCGCCAAGCGAGAACAGGCGCAGCACCTCGTCAGCCTCTTTCTCCTGTGGGGAACCGGTGGTCACCACGCCCACCGCCAGGCTGCGGCGATCCACATGCCGCGCGAGCAGCGTGAAAAGCAGCGCCAGCACGGCGAACACGGCTCCCTCAAAGACCAGCCACGGCAGCGGATCGCGAAAATAAAAGTAAGCGCCCACTATCAGAATCACAATCAGCGCCTCAGGCACAAAGGCGAGATGGGCGAAGAACAGGAGGAACAGCGAGGCGAGTCTTTTCATGGCTTCCCGGCAAACGTGAAAAGAGAGGAACCGCACTCCCCCGAGCGAGGGAGTGCGCAAGGCATCAGGCGCGTTTCATCAGCAGCCAGAGGCTTATCAGGAAGAAGCTGGCGCTCGGCAGCAGCGCGCCGATAATCGGCGGAATGCCGTACACCAGGCTCAGCGGCCCGAAGATTTGGTCCAGCACGTAGAAGATAAAGCCGAAGCTGATACCCGTTACGACGCGCACGCCCATCGGCACGCTGCGCAGCGGCCCGAAGATAAACGACAGCGCCATCAGCATCATCACCGCCACAGAGAGCGGCTGGAAGATTTTGCTCCACATGTTGAGCTGATAACGGCTGGCGTCCTGGCCGCTCGCTTTCAGATACTTGACGTAATTACGCAGCCCGCTTATCGACAGCGCGTCTGGATCCAGCGCCACGACGCCGAGCTTGTCCGGCGTCAGGTTAGTTTTCCAGGTGCCGGTCAGCGTCTGGGAGCCGGTTATCTGCTGCGGGTTTTTGAGATTTGACTCATCCACCTGCGACAGACGCCACAGCTTGTGTTCAGCGTCAAACTTCGCGTTGGCGGCGTAGCGGACCGATTCCAGACGACGCTTATCGTTAAAGGCGTAGATGCTGATACCGCCCAGCTCGTTTTCGCCTTTTACGCGTTCGATATACACAAAATTATTGCCGTCTTTTGCCCACATCCCCTGCTGGGTCGAGAGCAGCGAACCGCCATACATCTGCTGCGCACGCAGGTTACGGGCCATCTGCTCGCCCTGCGGTGCCACCCATTCGCCGATAGCCATCGTGAAGATAACCAGCGGAATGGCGGTTTTCATCACGGAGGCGGCCACCTGCATACGGGTAAAGCCGGAGGCCTGCATAACGACCAGCTCGCTACGCTGCGCCAGCATCCCTAACCCCAACAGCGCGCCAAGCAGCGCGGCCATCGGGAAGAAGATCTGGATATCTTTCGGCACGCTCAGCAGCGTGTATGTCCCCGCGCCAAGCGCGGTGTAGCTGCCTTCGCCGGTCTTTTTCAGCTGATCGACGAATTTAATAATGCCCGACAGCGACACCAGCATGAACAGCGTCATCATTATGGTGTTGAAAATTGTTCTGCCGATATACCGGTCGAGAACGCTAAATCCCAGCATCGATCACTCCCCGACGAGCAAAGCGGGCGCGGATGCGGCGCATTGGCACCGTGTCCCACAGGTTCAGCGCCACGGCCAGCGCCAGATAAAGCAGGTTAACGGCCCACATCCAGATCAGCGGATCAAGCTTGCCTTTCGCGCCGTTGGAGCGCAGCGAAGTCTGGAGCAGGAAGAAGATAAGATAAAGCAGCATCGCGGGCAGCATCGAAAGCACGCGGCCCTGACGCGGGTTGACCACCGAGAGCGGCACGACCATCAGCGCCATCACGATGACCGCGAACACCAGCGTCAGACGCCAGTGAAACTCGGCGCGCGCCGATTTGGAGTTAGCCTGCCAGAGCGTTTTCATGTCCATCTGCTCGGCGTCGTCCGGGTCCAGCGCGACAGCCTGGTGGCCAATGATCGCCTTATAATCTTTAAAATCCGTGATACGGAAATCGCGCAGCATCGCGGTGCCTTCAAAGCGGGTGCCCTGATTGAGCGTCACCACCTGCGAGCCGTCCTTACGCTGCGAGAGTTCGCCGGAATCGGCGACAACCACAGAAGGACGTGCGTTGCCTTTCGGGCGCAGCTGCGCCAGGAAGACATCATTGAATTTGCTGCCGTTCACGCTTTCGATAAACAGCACCGCGTTACCGTCGGTCGCCTGCTGGAACTGCCCCTGCGCGAGCGCCGCCATGCCGGGGTTGGCTTTCGCCTCCGCGAGCACTTCGTCCTGATGGCGCGACGACCACGGCCCTGCCCACATCACGTTCACCGCAGCGACAATGCCGGTCAGCAGCGCGAGCACCATCGCGGCTTTCACCAGCACCGCTTTACTCAGCCCGCAGGCGTGCATGACGGTGATTTCACTTTCGGTATAGAGCCTGCCAAGCGTCATCAATAGCGCGAGGAACAGGCTTAACGGCAGGATGAGTTGCGCCATTTCGGGCACGCCCAGGCCAAGGAGCGAAAGCACGAGGTTTGTCGGAATATCGCCGTCCACCGCCGCGCCAAGAATTCTCACCAGTTTCTGGCAGAAGAAGATCAGCAGCAGGATGAACAAAATCGCCAGTTGGCTTTTGAGCGTCTCCCGAACCAGATATCTTATGATTATCACATTAAATACGCCTGTGAATACGAGTCTTTTTGCAGGAAAATCGCTTGTTTCATGGCTTAAACGTCATTTATTCTCTTGAGTCGTCGAAAAGATCGCTAAGATTACTTATCTTAACGGCTTCGCGCTTCAAGCGTTGCTGACGAGCCGAAACCAAAACAACATTCGTTAAGATTAACACGAAGTCATCGCAACAGCGGAGCAAGAGTTACGAAGTGGTCAATTCTATCTGTAGCCGCCGCCGTTGTCTTTAAGATTCAGGAGCGTAGTGCATGGAGTTCAGTGTAAAAAGCGGGAGCCCGGAAAAACAGCGCAGTGCCTGCATTGTTGTAGGCGTCTTTGAGCCGCGCCGTCTCTCTCCCATCGCCGAACAACTCGATAAAATCAGCGACGGCTATATCAGCGCCTTGCTGCGTCGCGGTGAGCTGGAGGGCAAACCGGGCCAGACCTTGTTGCTTCATCACGTTCCGAATGTGTTGTCAGAACGTATCCTGCTTATCGGCTGCGGCAAAGAGCGCGAGCTGGATGAGCGTCAGTATAAGCAGGTGATTCAGAAAACCATCAATACTCTGAATGATACCGGATCGATGGAAGCGGTTTGTTTCCTGACCGAGCTGCACGTCAAAGGCCGCAACACGTACTGGAAAGTGCGCCAGGCGGTAGAGACGGCGAAAGAGACGCTCTACAGCTTCGATCAGTTAAAGACGAACAAGAGCGAGCCGCGTCGTCCGCTGCGCAAAATGGTGTTCAACGTGCCGACCCGCCGTGAACTCACCAGCGGTGAGCGCGCGATTCAGCACGGTCTGGCGATCGCTTCCGGTATTAAAGCGGCCAAAGATCTGGGCAATATGCCGCCGAACATCTGTAACGCCGCCTACCTCGCCTCGCAGGCGCGCCAGCTGGCCGACTCCTTTAGCAAAAACGTCGTCACCCGCGTGATTGGCGAACAGCAAATGAAAGAGCTGGGCATGCATTCGTACCTCGCGGTGGGCGAAGGCTCGCAGAACGAATCCCTGATGTCGGTGATTGAATATAAAGGCAGCAGCGAGCCAGACGCCCGTCCGATTGTGCTGGTGGGCAAAGGGCTGACCTTTGACTCCGGCGGCATCTCGATTAAACCGTCCGAAGGGATGGACGAGATGAAATATGACATGTGCGGCGCGGCGGCGGTATATGGCGTGATGCGCATGGTGGCCGAGCTGAACCTGCCGGTGAACGTGACCGGTATTCTGGCGGGCTGTGAAAACATGCCAGGCGGACGCGCGTATCGTCCGGGCGACGTGCTGACAACCATGTCCGGCCAGACGGTGGAAGTGCTGAATACCGACGCCGAAGGCCGTCTGGTGCTGTGCGATGTGCTGACGTATGTCGAGCGCTTCGACCCGGAAGTGGTCATCGATGTGGCGACGCTGACCGGCGCGTGCGTGATTGCGCTTGGCCATCACATCACCGGGCTGATGTCGAACCACAACCCGCTGGCGCATGAGCTTATCAGCGCGTCCGAGCAGGCGGGCGACCGCGCCTGGCGTCTGCCGCTGGCGGACGAGTTCCAGGAGCAGCTGGAGTCGAATTTCGCGGATATGGCGAATATCGGTGGACGTCCTGGCGGCGCGATTACCGCCGGGTGCTTCCTGTCGCGCTTTACGCGTAAATATAACTGGGCGCACCTGGATATCGCCGGCACCGCCTGGCGCTCCGGCAAGGCGAAGGGGGCCACCGGCCGCCCGGTTGCGCTGCTGTCACAGTTCCTGCTAAACCGCGCCGGGTTTAACGGCGAAGAGTAAGGCTGACAGACGGTGGGTGCGCTTCGCTTACCCACCCTACCAAACACCGTCATGTATGCTGGCGATACGGTAAACGGTGGGTGCGCTTTGCTTACCCACCCTACCAAACATTTATGTACGCTGGCGGTGGGGCAAAACCCCGTAGGGCGGGTCAGCGTAGCGCCACCCGCCATCTCCCGACAACAACTCGCCCTACCCGAATCAGGGCGACGTTTGCAGCCAACAACGAGGCAACGTGAAACACCACGGGTATCGCTTATGAAGAACGCAACGTTTTACCTGCTGGACAACGACGACACCGCCGACGGCCTGAGCGCCGTGGAACAACTGGTGTGCGACGTTGCCGCTGCGCGCTGGCGCGCAGGGAAACGCATCCTGATTGCCTGCGTCGACGAAGCCCAGGCCACCCGCATCGACGAAGCGCTCTGGAAGCGCGACCCGGACAGTTTCGTGCCGCACAATCTCGCAGGTGAAGGGCCGCGCGGCGGCGCGCCGGTGGAAATAGCCTGGCCGCAAAAACGCGGCAGCAGCCCGCGGGAGCTTCTGATAAGCCTGCTGCCGGAATTCGCAGCTTTTGCCACTGCTTTCTATGAAGTGGTAGACTTCGTACCTTACGACGAATCCCAGAAACAACTGGCGCGCGAACGCTACAAAGCCTATCGCGCCGCCGGTTTCCACTTGACCACGGCCACCTTCACGGCGCCCGGAACGACACAGTAGAAATGGAAAAGACATATAACCCCCAAGATATCGAACAGCCGCTTTACGAGCACTGGGAGCAGCAGGGCTATTTCAAACCCAACGGCGACGAGAGCCAGGAAAGCTTCTGCATCATGATCCCGCCGCCGAACGTCACCGGCAGTTTGCATATGGGTCACGCCTTCCAGCAAACCATCATGGACACCATGATCCGCTACCAGCGCATGCAGGGTAAAAACACCCTGTGGCAGGTCGGCACCGACCACGCCGGTATCGCGACCCAGATGGTCGTCGAGCGTAAAATCGCTGCTGAAGAAGGGAAAACCCGCCACGACTACGGGCGCGACGCCTTTATCGACAAAATCTGGGAGTGGAAAGCGGAATCCGGCGGCACCATCACGCGCCAGATGCGTCGTCTGGGTAACTCGGTGGACTGGGAGCGCGAGCGCTTCACCATGGATGAAGGCCTCTCCAACGCGGTGAAAGAGGTGTTCGTCCGTCTTTATAAAGAAGATCTGATCTATCGCGGCAAGCGTCTCGTGAACTGGGACCCGAAACTGCGCACCGCCATCTCTGACCTGGAAGTGGAAAACCGCGAGTCAAAAGGCTCGATGTGGCATATCCGCTATCCGCTGGCGGACGGCGCGAAAACCGCCGACGGCAAAGATTACCTGGTGGTCGCCACCACGCGTCCGGAAACCCTGCTGGGCGATACTGGCGTTGCCGTAAACCCGGAAGATCCTCGTTATAAAGATCTGATCGGCAAATACGTCGTGCTGCCGCTGGTTAACCGCCGCATCCCGATCGTCGGCGACGAACACGCCGATATGGAAAAAGGCACCGGCTGCGTGAAGATCACGCCGGCGCACGATTTCAACGACTACGAAGTGGGTCGTCGTCATCAGCTGCCGATGATCAACATCCTGACCTTTGACGGCGATATCCGTGAAAGCGCGGAAGTCTACGACACCAAAGGCAACGAATCTGACGTTTATTCAAACGAGATCCCGGCGCAGTTCCAGAAAATGGAGCGCTTCGCCGCGCGTAAAGCGATCGTGGCGGCGGTCGATGAACTCGGCCTGCTCGAAGAGATCAAACCGCACGATCTGACCGTGCCTTACGGCGATCGCGGCGGCGTGGTTATCGAACCGATGCTGACCGACCAGTGGTACGTCCGTGCCGACGTGCTGGCGAAACCGGCAGTTGAGGCGGTAGAAAACGGCGATATCCAGTTCGTACCGAAGCAGTACGAAAACATGTATTTCTCCTGGATGCGCGATATTCAGGACTGGTGTATCTCCCGTCAGCTCTGGTGGGGCCACCGCATTCCGGCCTGGTACGATGCCGAAGGCAACGTCTATGTGGGCCGCAGCGAAGAGGAAGTGCGTCAGGAAAATAACCTGTCCGCGGACGTCGCGCTGCGCCAGGACGACGACGTACTGGACACCTGGTTCTCCTCCGCGCTCTGGACGTTCTCCACCCTCGGCTGGCCGGAAAACACCGACGCGCTGCGTCAGTTCCACCCGACCAGCGTCATGGTCTCCGGCTTTGACATCATCTTCTTCTGGATTGCCCGCATGATCATGATGACCATGCACTTCATCAAAGATGAAAACGGCAAGCCGCAGGTGCCGTTCAAGACCGTCTACATGACCGGTCTTATCCGCGACGACGAAGGCCAGAAGATGTCCAAATCCAAGGGCAACGTAATTGACCCGCTGGATATGGTGGACGGCATTACGCTGGAAGAATTGCTGGAGAAACGCACCGGCAACATGATGCAGCCGCAGCTGGCGGAGAAAATCCGCAAGCGCACCGAGAAGCAGTTCCCGGAAGGCATCGAGCCGCACGGCACCGACGCCCTGCGCTTTACGCTGGCGGCGCTGGCCTCTACCGGTCGCGACATCAACTGGGACATGAAGCGTCTCGAAGGCTACCGCAACTTCTGCAACAAGCTGTGGAACGCCAGCCGTTTCGTGCTGATGAACACCGAAGATCAGGATTGCGGTTTTAACGGCGGCGAGAAAGTGCTGTCGCTGGCGGATCGCTGGATCCTGGCGGAATTCAACCAGACCGTAAAAGCGTACCGCGACGCGCTGGATAATTTCCGCTTCGATATCGCGGCGGGCATTCTGTATGAATTCACCTGGAACCAGTTCTGCGACTGGTATCTGGAGCTGACCAAGCCGGTCATGAACGGCGGTTCAGAAGCTGAACTGCGCGGTACCCGCAACACGCTGGTGACCGTACTGGAAGGTCTGCTGCGTCTCGCGCATCCGATAATCCCGTTCATTACGGAAACCATCTGGCAGCGCGTGAAAGTGATTGCCGGTATCGACGCCGATACCATTATGCTCCAGCCGTTCCCGGCGTTTGACGCGTCCCGCGTGGACGACGCGGCGCTGGCGGATACCGAATGGCTGAAGCAGGCTATCATCGCCGTGCGTAATATTCGCGCCGAGATGAACATCGCGCCGGGCAAACCGCTGGCGCTGCTGCTGCGCGGTTGCAGCCAGGACGCACAGCGTCGTGTTAACGACAACCGCGGCTTCCTGCAGACGCTGGCGCGCCTTGAAAGCATCACAGTGCTGCCTGCCGATGACAAAGGTCCGGTGTCGGTGACCAAAATCATCGACGGTGCAGAGCTGCTGATTCCGATGGCAGGGCTGATTGATAAAGACGCCGAGCTGGCGCGTCTTGCGAAAGAAGTGGCCAAAATCGAAGGCGAAATCGGCCGCATCGAAAGCAAACTCGGTAACGAAGGCTTTGTGGCCCGCGCGCCGGAAGCCGTTATCGCCAAAGAGCGCGAAAAACTGGCGGGCTATCACGAGGCGAAAGCCAAACTGATAGAACAGCAGGGCGTGATTAGCGCGCTGTAAGTCAGTTGAATAAAAGCCGGGGCGACCCGGCTTTTTTATGGCGGTATTTCGCAAAAAAACGGCGCTCAACTGAGCGCCGTTATGCTTTTAGCGGGCCGAAGCCCCGCGCTCATTTTCTAGAGTGCGAAAGGCAGAATGGAGAAACCACGGCCCAGCACGCTTGCCGGATCGTTACGCGGCTGTTCGTCGTGATCGACCAGCGCCAGGTTGTCCAGCTCGCCGTCAACATGGGTGTTTTCCAGCAGGTAGCGCGTCAGGCGCACTTTCGCCCACGGCCACGCCAGACCAAAGGTGATACCGCAGACCATGAAATTGCTCAGAATGATCCAGACAAAAGAACCGACGCTCGCGGTGGAGCGGAAGGTAATCCCGCCTTCCAGCGACATCTGCTGATAGGCGTAGTTACGCAGTTTCACAAACGCGAAGCTAAAGCAGACCAGGATGCCGACAAGATAAACCATATAAGCCATTACCATGGAGGAGATCATGGACAAGCCAGCGCTCAGCATAGCTTCTTCGCTTGCCGCACCGTACAGGCTTTGCTGTAAAAGCTGGGTCATCATGGGGACTATCATCACCATCACGATAACGATAAACGGCACAAACAGCAGCATCGCCTTGAGATAAATAACGGTGCAGGCTTTTACATTCAGGTTAATCGCAAAACGGTGTTTACCATATTGCAGGTTATTGACCAGCAGCCCGTACCACTGCGCGGCGTAAATGCCCTGCATCAGCGCGGTACCACCAAGGCCAACGATGATGGAGAGTACAATGCCGACGATAATGCCGGTCAGGCTGGCGCTGGAGCCCGCAAGGGTAAACACGACTGAGATAACCACGAAGATAAGCACGGCAATCAGCAGCGGGCAGCCGAGCATCACCCACCAGGCGCGCAGCGGGCTGGCTTTAAAGCTAAAACGCAGGCCGTTAAGCTTCGTCATCAGCAGCTGGTAGCGCAGGCCCTGCATAATAAGGAACGGCGCAAACGCGATAAACAGCAGCACCATGCAGAGGGTTAAAAAGGTATTTTCATAGACTGCATTAATCACAAATACGACGTAGAGAAGCGCAAGGCAGATCCAGCCGACGAAAATCGCGCCGCCTGTGGCGTGATAAGAAAAACGTGCGCCTGCCAGTTCGGTATTTTCGTAAAAATAACGGCGTGCACGCACCATCGCCCAGGGTAAAAACAGCCCGGCGGTGAACACCGTTAACAGTATGTTGACCAGCCAGACGGGGAAATATCCGCCGCCGCTGCCCTGAAACGAGAATGCGTGTGTCTTATTCCCTGCCAGGAATTTATTATCGTCCGACATAACAATCCTTATTCTGTAAAAAAGAAAAAAGCGCCGTTATAACCGTTAATATCTTAGGGTTAATCCAGTGCGTACTTTAGTGTAATAAAGCCCCGGAAAGAATAATAGCAGCCAATATTCCTGGGCTTGCGTCACTCTTCCTGTAGTGGTATTAAGCACAACACTATGTTGAACAGATGACATCAGAGTAAATGATGAATGTTGAGGCGCCGGTAGACATTATTATGCGCAGAATGACGGCCGCGGATAACGCGACGGTCGCCAGAGTGATCCGCCAGGTTTCCGCGGAATATGGCCTGACGGCGGATAAAGGCTACACCGTCGCAGACCCCAATCTCGACGTGCTGTATACGCAATACAGCAAGCCAGGCCATGCGTACTGGGTGATTGAATTAGACGGTGAAGTCGTAGGCGGCGGCGGTATTGCGCCGCTGGCCTGTAGCGAAACGGACATCTGCGAGCTGCAAAAAATGTATTTTCTGCCCGTCGCGCGCGGCAGAGGGCTTGCGAAAAAACTGGCGTTACAGGCGATGGATTTCGCCCGCTCGCAAGGCTATCGCCGCTGCTATCTCGAAACGACCGCCTTTTTAAAAGAGGCGATTGCGCTGTATGAACGCCTGGGCTTCGCGCATATTTCCGAGCCGCTCGGCTGCACCGGCCATGTGGATTGCGAAGTGCGAATGTTAAAAACGCTCTGAGCGTAAACGCGTGAAATAAAAAAGCCGGGCTGACCCGGCTTTTTTATTATTGCTGCATGGAGATACGGATAACCGGCCCGGCTTTTTCCGACGGCAGCGCCAGCACGTCATGCCAGAGATCCTGCACCATATTACAGACCTGTTTTTCCTGACCGACGCCTTTTTGCGGATCGGTAAAGACCTCAATCGTGTCGCCATATTTCGCCGCCAGCGACTGACCAATCGGCGCCAGCGTCTCTTCCGCCATTTTCTGCTCCTGCGGCGTCACCTTGTGCGCGTTCTGGCTGTAACTTGCCGACAGCAGCTTCGTTTCGACATCCATACGCTTCGCGATAACCTCTTTCGACAGCATCTGAACCGGGTTCACGCCGCCTTTTACCTGCGGCATCAGGAAGCGGAAACAGGCGTCGTCGCTGTGCTGCTGCATTTCGCGGGTCTGTTCCATATTGACGCGCATATACGCGATCACATCTTCATCCGGCGCGAACTGGATGCGCTGCATCTCAAGCTCGGCCATATTCGCCTGCATCGCGTCGATAATATCCTGCTGCGTTTTGCCCTGCTTCGCCATTTCCAGCGCCTGACCACGCAGGCGCGCGTAGAACGCCGGATCTTTCTCTTTAATGAGTTTATACAACGGCATACTGTTAAACACTTCGTCAAAGCCCTGCTCCGGCGACGTGTTCGCGCTTCTCAGCCAGGCGATGTCGGCGATATTCCACAGCACAATGCCGACGACAAAAATCGCGACGGCCGCGAGTTTATTGACCTTGCCTTTCTTATAAAGCGCAGACGCGACGACAGCGAGCACGATGCCCACCAGCGCGGAGAGCATGACATGGTTCCAGTTCATCCTTTATCCCTTTGGTATTGATAGTTTTTATAAAGCCCGCCGGCTCACGCGCTTACCGGTACGCCGCTGTGAAAACGGAATTCGGTGTCAGGCTGATTAATCAGCCGCGCTTCCGCTTCGCCGAGCGCCTGCACGCGCGGCGCGATGTCCTCCGGCGAAATCTGCTGCGCCAGCGAGAGGTAATCCTGATAGTGGCGCGCTTCCGAGCGCAGCAGCGACAGGTAAAACTTCTGCAAATCATCATCCAGATACGGCGCCAGCGCCGCGAAACGCTCGCATGAGCGGGCTTCGATATACGCGCCGCATATCAGTTTATCGACAAGCGTCGCAGGCTCATACGTGCGCATTTCGCGTCGCATCCCGCGCGCATAGCGGCTGGCGGTGATTTTGACATACGGGATGTTACGCGCCTGCATCATTTCGCGCACCTGCCAGAAGTGGTGTAGTTCTTCTTTGATAAGCAGCACCATGCTATCGATCAGCGTCTGGCCCCACGGATCGTCGGTGTGCGGCATCACGCTCTTGCCGATGCGCTTATGCAGCGCCAGGAAATCGGGCTCCGGCCCTTCGCGATAGGTGAAATCTTCATACGGCTGTAGCCAGCCGAGCAGTTCGTCAGAACCGCTTTTATCTGCCACATAGCGGCGAATGAGCAGCATTGCGGTTTGCGCGGCTTTTAACTCGCAAATCATGTGGTCGGTCAGCAGCAGCGGTAAGTTTTCCGGCGCTCTGGCTTCATCTATCCAGGCTTGCGGAGTGGCGCAGTGAAGGAAATTTTTAACGGGGAGGAGGAGTGCGTCGTAATTCATGCGGGGTTCCTGAAATGCGGCAGCGCAGCGCTGCCGCAAACTGCGACTTAGTGACGAACACCGTCGTCGTCTTCATCCATGCCGTCGTCGTCTTCGTCTTCTTCGCCGTCCGGGTCTTCAAAGTAAGTGCCCCAGCCGTCATATTCGACGTTAAACTTCTCCGCCAGGTTCATCAGCTGTTCAACCTGGGCGTCGATAAGTTCGGCGTTCAGCGCGCACTCGCTCAGTGCGTCGCAGCAGATGACGGTTTCACCGCCCTCTTCCAGCTCCAGCTCTTCCGGGTCCGTCACTTCATAGCCAAGCTTAAACACTTCCACCGCCAGTTTCTCCAGCGTGTCGAAATCGTCTGCCGAGAAATGGTGTTCAATGGTGTACAGCGCGTCAGGATCGCTGCCATCTTCAAGCAGCTCTTCAATAATCAGACGCGTCTCTTCGCGCTGCTCTTCCAGTAATTCCGGGTTTGCCATGGCTCGTTCCTCAGTGTGTGGCAGATACCTTCTATTTTCACACACCCGCGGGAATGCCTCCACCTTTCACCGCAAAGTTTTAACACCGGGGGTTGCAAATGAATATTCATACATATATGTTGAATATTAATTCAATAAGTGGCGTCAGCCAGCGAGGGAAATTATGTCTGCGTTGTACCAGAAATCGTTTTTAAAACTGCTCGATTTTACGCCCGCTCAAATCCACCTGCTGCTGGAGCTTTCCGCAAAGCTTAAAAGCGATAAGAAAAACGCCGTTGAAGTTCAAAAGCTTGCCGGAAAAAATATTGCGCTCATCTTCGAAAAAGACTCAACCCGCACGCGATGCTCTTTCGAAGTTGCCGCATATGATCAGGGCGCGCGCGTCACGTATCTCGGCCCGAGCGGCAGCCAGATTGGGCATAAAGAGTCAATTAAAGATACCGCCCGCGTGCTGGGCCGCATGTATGACGGTATTCAGTATCGCGGTTTTGGCCAGGAAATCGTCGAAACGCTGGCGCAGTACGCGGGCGTGCCGGTATGGAACGGCCTGACCGATGAGTTTCACCCGACGCAACTCCTGGCGGATCTGCTGACCATGCAGGAGCATCTGCCGGGCAAAGCGTTTAACGAGATGACGCTGGTGTATGCGGGCGATGCGCGCAACAACATGGGCAATTCAATGCTGGAAGCCGCCGCGCTGATGGGGCTGGATTTGCGTCTGGTCGCGCCTGAGCGCTGCTGGCCTGCCGCCGAGCTTGTCGCCGAATGCCAGGCAATGGCGAAAGAGACCGGCGGGCGGATCACGCTCACCGAGGATATCGCCGCAGGTGTTAAGGGCGCGGATTTCATCTATACCGATGTCTGGGTGTCGATGGGCGAAGCCAAAGAGAAGTGGGCGGAGCGTATCGCGCTGCTGCGCCCGTATCAGGTTAACAGCCAGATGCTGGCGCAGACCGGCAACCCGAGCGTGAAATTCCTGCACTGTCTGCCGGCGTTTCACGACGACGAGACCACGCTCGGCGAGCAGATGGCGCAGGAGTATGGCCTGAAAGGCGGCATGGAAGTGACCGACGAGGTGTTTGAATCCGCGCGCAGCATCGTGTTCGATCAGGCCGAAAACCGGATGCATACGATCAAAGCCGTGATGGTGGCGACGCTGTCTGAGTAGCTTGCGGGGCGGGTGGCTTGCCAGAAGCTGGATGGTGGGTGCGCTTCGCTTACCCACCCTACAGAACAACGCTCACCGTAGGGCGGGTAAGCACCGCGCACCCGCCTTGCTGATAATTAAATGGTGGAGGCGCTGCGCTTACCCACCCTACAGAACAACGCTCACCGTAGGGCGGGTAAGCATCGCGCACCCGCCTTGCCGATAATTGAACGGTGGGTGCGCTGCGCTTACCCACCCTACAAAACAACGCTCACCGTAGGGCGGGTAAGCACCGCGCACCCGCCTTGCCGATAATTGAACGGTGGGTGCGCTGCGCTTACTCACCCTACAGAACAACGCTCACCGTAGGGCGGGTAAGCCTCGCGCACCCGCCTTGCTGATGGTGGTTAATAAGGCGCTTCGCTTTCCCACCCTACAACTCCCTCACGCCATCAACATCTTCACGACTGCTTTGCGCACGGGTGCCGGGTTGCCCACCGCACACAGCGGCTTATGCACTTCCCCCGGCCAGAAAATCACGAAATCGCCCTCCTCCAGCACCACGGTTTTCTCCTGCGCGCCTTCGGGCAGAAATGCGATATCTTTATCCGCCAGCCAGTCGGTGTCGGTCGCGCCCGGCGGTAACGTGCTGAAGGTCATCCCTTCGCGGCCCGCCAGCACAATCTGAATATCCAGATAACGCGCGTGATACTCGGCGCGGCGGTCCGCCAGCGGCTCGGTTGTGTCTTCCGAGAGCAGAAAAAAGAGGCGATTGCCGTCCAGTTCGTACTTGCCCGGCGCGGTCTGCGGCGTTACCTGCTGCTTCACCTGCTCAATCGCCTCGCGAAAAGGCGCGGGCAGCCATTCGCCCAACGCGTGAATATTACCGATAATCATGCCTTCTCCTTATATAAAACAGTGTTTCATTTTATTGTGTTATACGAGCTATCGTGCCGGGGCGCTACTGCTTTCTCGGTAAAATCTGTTCTGGCGCATGGTTATTGTGCGGCGCGTTACCAGCTTGTTAATCCCCGCCAGACGTTTATGCAGGTTTTATGCATAACCGTGGCGAATACTATTGGCAGCATCACTGTAGGTCTTTGTTTTATCAGCGATAAAATGAAAAAAGACGGCACCATCACGTTTCGTTTACCTCACAAACAGGCACGGCAGCACCATAATTATTTGCTTTATTCCTGAGTTTCAAAAATAAACGCGCGCCATAACTGCATAATCATCTTTTTTAAAAAATAAAACGCTTAATTTTCAATTAATTAATAATTTGCTTGTTTGTTGTCCAAAAACAGATTTTTAACAACACGGAATAAGCGCCGTCTATTCTGCGTAGTGATTCATATAGCCCGATAAATTAATTAAACTTTCCATGAAATAAATCATTATTACGACGGAATAATAAAATCACTGCATCGCTCGTGATATTCATCACACAATCAAATCAGCGCTCCATTACTATCTATTTCGAATTCAATCTGCACGGTAACTCGTTATGCGAACACGCGTCGCATAATGCCGCCGTTTTTATTCTGAAAATCAGCCAAGGAATAAATATGGAAAAGCATTACGTGGGATCGGAAATAGGTCAATTACGCAGCGTTATGCTGCACCGCCCTAATTTAAGCCTGAAAAGACTGACGCCGTCTAATTGCCAGGAATTACTGTTTGACGATGTATTATCAGTCGAGCGCGCGGGAGAAGAGCACGATATTTTTGCACGCGCCCTGCGTGATCAGGGTGTGGAAGTATTATTACTGACGGATCTCCTGACACGCACGCTGGATATCCCGGAGGCGAAAGACTGGCTGCTGGAGACGCAGGTTTCTGAATACCGCCTTGGCCCCTCTTTTGCCGCCGATGTGCGCGGCTGGCTTGCCGACCTGCCGCATCGGGAGCTGGCGCGGCGCTTAAGCGGCGGGCTGACGTTTAGTGAGATCCCGGCCTCGATTCATAATATGGTGGTCGATACGCACGGCGCCAACGACTTTATTATGGAGCCGCTGCCTAATCATTTATTTACCCGTGACACCTCCTGCTGGATATATAACGGTGTGTCGATTAACCCAATGGCAAAAACGGCGCGCCAGCGTGAAACCAATAATCTGCGTGCGATTTATCGCTGGCATCCGGCATTTGCCGATGGCGAATTTATTAAATATTTCGGCGACCAGAATATTAATTATGACCACGCCACGCTGGAAGGCGGCGATGTATTAGTCATTGGCCGCGGCGCGGTATTAATCGGCATGTCTGAACGCACCACGCCGCAGGGGGTGGAATTCCTGGCTAGCGCCCTGTTTAAACACCAGCAGGCGACGCGCGTTATCGCCGTGGAATTACCGAAACACCGCTCCTGTATGCACCTCGATACCGTGATGACGCATATCGATATCGACACGTTCTCCGTCTACCCCGAAGTGGTGCGCCCCGATGTGAAGTGCTGGACCTTAACGCCGGACGGGCGCGGCGGCATCGCGCGTACCGAAGAGAAAACGCTGGTTTATGCGCTGGAACAGGCGCTCGGCATCGATCAGATACGGCTCATCACCACCGGCGGCGATGCGTTTGAGGCCGAGCGCGAGCAGTGGAACGACGCCAACAACGTGCTGACCGTGCGCCCCGGCGTGGTGATTGGCTATGAGCGCAACACCTGGACCAACGAGAAATATGACAAAGCCGGCATCACCGTGCTGCCGATCCCTGGCGACGAGCTGGGCCGCGGACGCGGCGGCGCGCGCTGCATGAGCTGCCCGCTGGAACGCGACGGCATTTAAGGAGAAGACCATGGAGAAGAAACCCACGCTGGTGGTGGCGCTTGGCGGCAACGCGCTGCTGAAACGCGGCGAACCGCTGGAGGCCGATATTCAGCGTCATAACGTTGAACTGGCGGCTCACACCATCGCTCAGCTCACCCGCCAGTGGCGCGTGGTGCTGGTGCACGGCAACGGCCCGCAGGTCGGGCTGCTGGCGCTGCAAAACAGCGCTTACCAGAACGTGACGCCTTACCCGCTCGACATTCTGGGTGCCGAAAGCCAGGGAATGATCGGCTACCTGCTGCAACAGTCGCTGAAAAATCAGCTGCCGGATCGCGAAGTCAGCGTGCTGCTGACGCAGGTGGCGGTGAATGACAACGATCCGGCGTTTAAGAACCCGACCAAATACATCGGCCCGGTCTATGACAAAGCCCAGGCCGACCAGCTCGCCGCCGACAAAGGCTGGACGATGAAAGCCGACGGGCCTTACTTCCGCCGCGTGGTGCCCTCGCCCCAGCCGCAACGGATTATCGAGAGCGATGCCATCCAGGCGCTTATCGAGCGCGACCATCTGGTGATTTGCAACGGCGGCGGCGGCGTGCCGGTGGTGGACAACGCCGACGGCTACCACGGTATCGAGGCGGTTATCGACAAAGATCTCTCGGCCGCGCTGCTGGCGCGCCAGTTACACGCCGACGCGCTGCTGATCCTGACTGACGCCGACGCGGTGTACGCCGACTGGGGCAAGCCGACCCAGCGTCCGCTCACGCAAGTGACCCCTTCACAGCTGGCGGAGCTGCGCTTCGACGCAGGCTCGATGGGGCCGAAAGTGGCCGCGTGCTGCGCCTTTGTTGAGCAGTGCGGCGGTATCGCAGGCATCGGCGCGCTGGGCGACGGTCTCGCCATTCTCGCGGGCGACAAAGGCACGCTGATCCGCCAGTAAGTTTTCTCACCGCTTTCACGCAACAAGGATTTCACCATGACTATCAACCTGAAAAACCGCAACTTCCTGAAACTACTCGACTATACCCCGGCGGAGATCCAGTACCTCATCGATCTCGCCATGCAACTGAAAGCCGATAAAAAAGCCGGGCGCGAGAAGAAAACGCTGGTGGGCAAAAACATCGCGCTGATTTTTGAAAAAACCTCCACCCGTACCCGCTGCGCGTTTGAAGTCGGCGCGTTCGATCAGGGCGCGCAGGTGACGTATATCGGGCCGAGCGGCTCGCAGATTGGCCATAAGGAGTCGATGAAAGACACCGCCCGCGTACTGGGGCGCATGTATGACGGCATCGAATATCGCGGCTACGGCCAGGCGATCGTCGAGGAACTTGGCGAATTCGCAGGCGTGCCGGTGTGGAATGGCCTCACTAATGAGTTTCACCCGACGCAAATCCTGGCTGATCTGATGACCATGCTGGAGCATTCGCTAGGCAAAACGCTCCCGCAGATCCGCTTTGCCTACCTTGGCGACGCGCGCAACAACATGGGCAATTCGCTGATGGTGGGTGCCGCGAAAATGGGCATGGAGATCCGCCTGGTGGCCCCGAAAGCCTTCTGGCCGGAAGAGGCGTTAGTCGAACAGTGCCACGCCATCGCGGCGGAAACCGGCGCGCGCATCATGCTCACCGAGCATGTGGATGAAGGCGTGGACGGTGTCGATTTCCTCTACACCGATGTCTGGGTGTCGATGGGCGAGCCGAAAGAGGCCTGGGCTGAACGCGTCGCGCTGATGAAACCCTATCAGGTCAATCAGGCGGTGGTGAAAGCGACCGGCAACCCGAACGTCAAATTTATGCACTGCCTGCCCGCGTTTCATAACGAGCACACCACCGTCGGGCGCGAGATCGAAGCCGCTTACGGCCTGAAGGGGCTGGAAGTGACCGATGACGTGTTCGAGTCCCCCTGCTCCATTGTGTTTGATGAGGCGGAGAACCGTATGCATACCATCAAAGCCGTGATGGTGGCGACGCTTGGCGAATAACCTTTGCGGGCGCGCCGCCGGTGCGCCCGCCGCTTCGGAGATACCCTCATGCACAGGTTCAAATTTCCTTCCGCTTACACCATTTTATTTGTGCTGATCGCGCTGGTCGCCGCGCTTACCTGGGTCGTGCCTGCCGGGAAATACCAGATGGCGATGAACGAGACGCTTGGCAAAGAGGTGCCGGTCGCGGGCACGTACGCGCCCGTCGAGGCGCATCCGCAGGGCATTACCGCCATTCTGCTGGCCCCGGTGGATGGCCTTTACAACCATGTGACCTACACCGCAGGTGCCATCGACGTGGCGCTGTTTGTGCTGATCATCGGCGGCTTTCTGGGCGTGGTGAACAAAACCGGCGCGATTGATGCCGGGATTGAGCGCGTCACCGAGCGGCTGCACGGCAAAGAAGAGTGGATGATCCCGATACTGATGGCGCTGTTCGCCGCGGGCGGCACCATCTACGGTATGGCGGAAGAGTCGCTGCCGTTTTATACGCTGCTGGTGCCGGTGATGATGGCCGCGCGCTTCGACCCGCTGGTCGCCGCCGCCACGGTGCTGCTTGGCGCAGGCATCGGCACGCTCGGCTCCACCATTAACCCCTTCGCGACGGTGATTGCCGCCAACGCCGCCGGCATTCCGTTCACCAGCGGCATCTGGCTGCGCGTGGCGCTGCTGGTGATTGGCTGGGTTATCTGCGTGCTGTGGGTAATGCGTTACGCCCGCCGCGTGCGTCAGGATCCGTCGCGCTCTGTGGTGGCGGACCAGTGGGAAGCTAACCGCGCGCACTTTCTCGGCAGCCGCTCCGGCGAGATGCTCCCCTTCACCATGACGCGCAAAATCATTCTGGTTATCTTCGCCGCCTCGTTTGCGGTAATGATTTACGGCGTGGCGGTACGCGGCTGGTGGATGGGCGAGATTTCCGGCGTGTTCCTGGCCGCCGCCATTATCACCGGCGTGGTGGCGCGCATGAGCGAAGAGTCGTTCACCAGCACGTTCATCGACGGCGCGCGGGATCTGCTCGGCGTGGCGCTGATCATCGGTATCGCGCGCGGCATTGTGGTGGTGATGGATAACGGCATGATCACCCACACCATTCTGCACAGCGCGGAAAACCTGGTTTCGGGGCTTTCCACCACGGTGTTTATTAACGTGACGTACTGGATTGAAGTGGTGCTCTCGTTTCTGGTGCCGTCGTCCTCCGGCCTTGCCGTACTGACCATGCCGATTATGGCACCACTCGCCGATTTCGCCCACGTGGGCCGCGACCTGGTCGTCACCGCCTATCAGTCCGCCTCCGGCATCGTGAATCTTATTACGCCCACCTCGGCGGTGGTAATGGGCGGGCTCGCTATCGCCCGCGTGCCTTACGTTCGTTATCTGAAATGGGTCGCGCCGCTCATACTGATTCTGACGGTGCTGAACATGGCAGCGCTCAGCCTCGGCGCGCTGTTTTAGCCATACATGGCGTTGCGGCGCTGTCAATCAGGGGCATCGCGCCGCATGAAACGCCTCCCATTTCTGGAAAAGCCCGCGCCTCACCAGGTGATTGTGGTTTCCCTGGACGCGGGCCGGGAAAACAATATCGTTTTTCTTCAACTTTCATCAACGCAGGAGTGACGGTCCATGAAGGATTACGGTGATTATTCCGGGAAAGAGCAGGAGCAAATGGCGGTGTGCCAGCGGCTTATCAGCAATAAAACCTACTGCTCTCAGGAGGAGATCCGGCGCGATATGCAGCGCCAGGGGTTTGACAATATCAGCCAGTCCTCCGTCTCACGCCTGCTGAAACTGCTGGGCGTGATTAAAATCCGCAACGCCAAAGGACAAAAAATTTATTCTCTAAATCCGCTGTTGCAGCCCGCGCCAGACGCCGCGCGCTCTATCTCAGAAATGGTGGTGAGCGTTGAACATAACAGCGAATTTATCCTTGTCCATACGGTGGCGGGCTATGGCCGCGCGGTGGCGAAAGTGCTGGATTATCACGCCCTGCCGGAGATCTTAGGCGTGGTGGCGGGCAGCAGTATCGTCTGGATAGCGCCGCGCGATGTGAAGCGCACCGCGCTGGTACACAAGCGCATTAATTATTTACTTCAAACGCATTAATATTCACAGCAATCGATTCCCGCGGATAAAGTGTGCATTTCCTGCTTGTCAGCTAACCGCACATGCGTATAATGCCGGACAATTTGCCGGAGGAAGCATGGTCCAGTGTGTTCGACAGTTTGTCTTACCGCGTCGTCAGAAAGCTGACGGCCAGGCCGTTGCTCTTTCCGTTCCAGAATTGCTGTTAAAAGCCCCTCAATGAGGGGCTTTTTTTTGTCCAGCGTTTGTCCGCCGGCCTGAAGAGGAGACAAAAATGGCTAATCCGCTTTATCAAAAACATATTATTTCCATCAACGATCTCAGCCGCGCCGAGTTAGAGCTGGTGCTGGAGACGGCGGCGAAGCTGAAAGCGAACCCGCAGCCGGAGCTGCTGAAGCACAAAGTGATCGCCAGCTGCTTCTTTGAAGCCTCGACCCGCACCCGCCTGTCGTTTGAAACCTCCATGCATCGCCTCGGCGCGGCGGTGGTCGGCTTCTCCGACAGCAGCAACACCTCGCTTGGCAAAAAAGGCGAAACGCTGGCGGACACCATTTCCGTTATCAGCACCTATGTGGACGCCATTGTGATGCGCCACCCGCAGGAAGGCGCGGCGCGTCTGGCGACCGAGTTTTCCGGCGGCGTGCCGGTGCTGAACGCAGGCGACGGCGCCAACCAGCACCCGACCCAGACGCTGCTCGATCTCTTTACCATCCAGGAGACCCAGGGACGTCTTGAGAACCTCACCATCGCGATGGTCGGCGACCTGAAATATGGCCGCACGGTACACTCACTGGCGCAGGCGCTGGCGAAATTCAACGGCAACCGCTTCTGCTTTATCGCCCCGGATGCGCTGGCAATGCCGCAGTACATCCTCGATATGCTTGATGAGAAAGGCATTCCGTGGAGCCTGCACAGCGCCATTGAAGACGTTGTGCAGGAGGTGGACATTCTCTACATGACCCGCGTACAGAAAGAGCGTCTCGACCCGTCGGAATACGCCAACGTGAAGGCCCAGTTTGTGCTGCGCGCCGCCGATTTGCAGGGCGCGCGCGAGAATATGAAAGTGCTGCACCCGCTGCCGCGCATTGATGAGATCACAACCGATGTGGATAAAACGCCGCACGCCTGGTATTTCCAGCAGGCGGGCAACGGCATTTTCGCCCGTCAGGCGCTGCTGGCGCTGGTACTGAATCGCGATTTAGCGCTGTAAGGAGAAGCCCATGACCCATGATAATAAACTTCAGGTAGAAGCCATCCGTCGCGGTACGGTGATTGACCATATTCCGGCGCAGGTCGGCTTCAAACTGCTTTCCCTGTTTAAGCTTACCGAAACGGATCAGCGTATCACCATCGGCCTGAACCTGCCTTCCGGCGAAATGGGCCGCAAAGATTTGATCAAAATTGAAAACACCTTCCTGACCGACGAGCAGGTGAACCAGCTCGCGCTGTATGCGCCGCAGGCGACGGTGAACCGCATCGACGATTATGAAGTGGTAGGCAAAAGCAAACCGAGCCTGCCGGATCGCATCGAGAACGTGCTGGTCTGCCCGAACGGTAACTGCATCAGCCGTATCGAGCCGGTCGCCTCCAGCTTTGCCGTGAAAACGCGCGGCGACGCGGTGCAGCTCAAGTGCAAATATTGCGAAAAAGAGTTCGCCCGTCATGTCGTGCTGGCGGATTAATTGTGGCTGGCAATGGCCTTACGGCTCCCTATAATGAGCGGGAGCCTTACCGCTGTTAACTTCAGGAGAAATTATGTCCCGCACTATCGCCACGGAAAATGCCCCTGCCGCTATCGGCCCTTACGTTCAGGCTGTCGATCTGGGCAACATGGTTATCACCTCCGGTCAGATCCCGGTTGACCCGAAATCCGGCAGCGTGCCGGACGACATCGCCGCCCAGGCGCGTCAGTCGCTGGATAACGTGAAAGCGATTATCGAAGCCGCTGGCCTGAAAGTCGGTGATATCGTAAAAACTACGGTATTCGTTAAAGATCTGAACGACTTCGCGACCGTTAACGCCACTTACGAAGCGTTTTTCACCGAGCACAACGCGACTTTTCCGGCACGCTCCTGCGTGGAAGTGGCGCGTCTGCCGAAAGATGTGAAAATCGAAATCGAAGCGATCGCCGTACGTCGCTAATCGCGTCTGACGTAAAAGAAAAGCACCGCGAGCGGTGCTTTTTTTATGGGCTCAGCGCGCCGTTTTCTTTGCTTTGGGTTGGCTCTGGCGCGAAACGTTCACCGTCGTGTGTTTGGTCAGCGCGGGCTGCGTGTTGCGGTAGTGACGCTTCGCCGCGCGCATCTCTTCAATCGTCGGCGCAGGCACTAAGCAATCGCGGCGCGAGCCTATCAGATGCTTTTTGCCCATCGCCTCCAGCGCCTCGCGAATAACCGGCCAGTTGGCCGGATCGTGATAGCGCAGCAGCGCCTTATGCAGGCGGCGCTGGCGATCGCCTTTTGGCACTACCACATCTTCACTTTTGTAGCCGATTTTCCCGAGCGGGTTTTTGCCGGTGTAATACATCGTGGTTGAACTGGCGAGCGGCGACGGATAGAAGTTCTGCACCTGATCGAGGCGGAAACGGTGGCGCTTGAGCCACAGCGCCAGATTCACCATGTCTTCAACACGCGTGCCGGGATGCGCGGAGATAAAGTACGGGATCAGGTACTGCTCTTTGCCCGCCTGCTTTGAATAGGTGTCGAACAATGCTTTAAAGCGGTCATAGCTGCCCATGCCCGGCTTCATCATTTTTGACAGCGGCCCTTCTTCGGTATGCTCCGGGGCAATCTTCAGATAACCGCCAACGTGGTGCGTCGCCAGCTCTTTGATATAACGCGGATCTTCCACCGCCAGATCGTAGCGCACCCCGGAGGCGATCAGGATCTTCCTGATGCCTTTGAGATCGCGTGCGCGCCGATAGAGGTTGATCGTCGGCGTATGATCGGTATCCATATGCGGGCAGATCTCCGGGTAAACGCACGACAGGCGGCGGCAGGTCTGCTCGGCGCGCGGCGACGTGCAGCGCAGCATATACATATTGGCCGTCGGCCCGCCGAGATCGGAGATAATGCCGGTAAAGCCGGGCACTGAATCGCGAATCGCCTCAATCTCGTTAATGATCGAGTCTTCCGAGCGGCTCTGGATAATGCGCCCTTCGTGCTCGGTAATAGAGCAGAGCGAGCACCCTATAATTCTGATCATTTAGAAATTTTTTTGCGTTTAAAATCAATGAATTGAAAGATTTCATTTTTCTAAGTCTGATAAAACAGATGAAAACCCAACTGACTATACTCATAAAACTCAATCTTTGCGCTGCTGTACGATACCAGTAATTACAGGTGCCGAGTTTAACATCATGAAAAGTAGCCCAATAATGAATGACGCAACGCCAGCTGCGGTGCCTAACTTCTGACTGAACACCATTGAAACAAAGTACATATTTGGGATAAAAACGGACATAGCAATCACGAAAAGTAACTTATTCAGATAATTATTTATTCGGGTCTTAACCTCAACTCTATCATAAAAAGCCATCGAAACGTAAGCAGTTATCAGTGAATAAAAAGACCATGTCATATAGTTAACCGATTCATTAAATGCCTCTCGCAAAAGCAAAGCACTTTCTGTCATTCCCTACCTCATTAAATCAATAGAAAATAAATCTGAATAATTTATTTTTAAAAGAAAAGAACACAACATAACTTCAGTAGTTATGATTAATCCCTGAATGATTATTTCTTAGCAAGATATAACATGCTTAATGTATATCAGGCAATAAAAAAACTCCCAAAGACCACCGCTGTGGTCTTCAGGTATAGGATTTAAAGAACGAACTCAGTCCGGAAACGTATCACTATCTTCTGTAACGTCCGCTTTCTCTGGTAACATTCTGTTTTTAATATACTGTGAATTCCTGCAGATGAGAGGAAAAATCTCCGAGTTATTCATTATACAACTCGTTGCCGTACGGGCGTCCTCCGGAGACCATGATGAAAATGAAAACGTCTGACGGTCAAGCCATTGAGACAATAATACATTATCAACAGAAGCGCTAAACAGCGCCGCAATAGCCCTGCGTTCAACGGCCTTCTCAGGTTCAATAAACGACAACTCATTATGAAAACGGGTAATAATCGCAATACGGCTGTCAATACGAATATGTCTTTCAAGTAAGACATCGTGCAACTCATCAAGTACAGTCTCTCTCTGGGTATCGTCGAGGCAAGACCACAGAAAATGAATGTTCTCGGCATTTGTGACAACGTCTGGCTCTGCATCACGGAACCATGATGCAAAGATACCCACACTACCTTCCATCCGGATATGCTGCCCCTGAAGTTGCATTTGTTCAAGGATAAAGCGCATGTTCACAGGAAGAACCGTAAAACACTCAATAAGCCTTTCAGAAGAACTAAATACTCCACATGCCAGGGCGTTCAGCTTTTTCTTCAAAATATCAAACTGCTCACCTGACTGATATACGTCATGGAGAAATACTGGACCCATAGCATTCACATCAGACTCAATTATTTTCTCTGACAGTGCTTTTTGACGCTCTCGCACAAATATTAAAAGAGAGGTTGCATTTGTAGCTTCTTTGATGACGTCATACTGACCTTTAACAAAGCTCAGGACAGGTATATTCACCAGAAGACCTAAATCAACAATCCTGCCAACAGCATTTTTGATGTACGGCAGAACATTTTTATCCTTAAGTGCTATAAAGATACTCTCGGCAGTACGTAGATAACGAAGATATGCAGCCAAAGCCAGGTCAAACCGTTCCTCACCAATATGTTCACTGTACGACTCGATACCGGCATAGTTACCATGGAGCACCATGTGAGCAACAGCCTGTGCAGCAAATTCCGCAGGGAAGAGATTCCTCGTCGCCGTATTATTAAGATAATATTGATTTAAAACATTATTATTCCAGTCCGGGCTCAGAACAATTTTTCTGAAATGGATAACGTCCTCAACAACCTGACGATTTTTAAGCGTCATTATTGCAGAGCTAACCTGAGCCCCACCTGTACCATCATTCTTTCCAATTACGTTCTGTACCGCCTTCGATGCAATATTGATATGCCGGATAATTCCCGGATTAAAAAGGTCTATCTGAGGTTGCTCAGCTCCATAGCGTAACATCTCCTCCCGACCGTGATTTCCGATATCTAGTGTGCCAATTTTCAGGTTTGACAAGGTCTCTTCATTATTGACAAGGTATTCCACATAAAATACGCCATCTACAAAATTCTCCATTTTATTCAGTAGTGATTCACCGGCCAGAACAGAGTATGAATCAGCTTCCTGCAGCAACGTCTTCGTGGATTCAGCCTCCAATTTTTCTGAATCCTGAATTTCATCAAGTTTACTCACAATAAACGATATTTGCCTTTCGACGAAAGGCTCTAGGCTTATCCGCCCGTCAGCCATCAGTTTCTGCAGACTCAATACGAAACCTTCATCATTCTTTTCTCTGAGTGAAACAGCATAACTCTGATTCAGCATTTGCACTGCGACTTTGAGTTGCGGTTCGGCGAGAGCCTGACACTTCTCATCCATCCGGCTATAAGAAACCAGCCAGTCTCGCATCTGAATATGTGGTGCCACTCGCTGCCATGCTTCAGCGAAACCCCACAAGGCCGTCAGTTCTTCAAGCCGTGGGATATTTATAGCACCAATCGCGTCTTTAAGAGGCGTATCAAGCAACTCGCTCCTGGCAAGCTCCACCGTGGACTGATAGTGGATGCTCATCAGAAATTCGCTCCATCTTTCTGTATCGTTATTAAAAATTCGGGATATTTGTTGATAAGTTAGCGAGAGCATCTCGTCAAAATCATCCGGAGCAATACCGGGTTCGGTCTGACTAGCTTTGGGATCGCGAAGTAATACTTTAATATCTCGCTCCCCGTATCTGACCACCAGTAAGTAGAGAGCAATAAGAATATGGCGATGATCTTCTGTTGCAGGAACGGTAAGGTTCAGAATATGAATATCATTAACAAACTTCTTCATTAATCGCGGTGTGATACGAGGATACTCAGAGGGTTTCCAGCGCTCAAGCAACACCGTTGCTTCCCGGCACGCTATCCCTGCATCCTCATTTACTGTTTCTTTCCAGTACTGCCTTAACGCTTCCTGCCATCCTGCCGAAATAAGAGGAGGAACCTGAAAACTTACAGGAATCCGCTTTGCAATAAACTCACGCCCGCTGAAACCCGCCACAGAAAGTGAGGCTGAAACCTGTCTTGCCGAATAGGGCACCACTATCCTGAAGTGTTCATGAGTGGCTCCGGCAATAAGCTCCATATCACTCCAGAGCTCTTTCACTTTGTCTGCACTGATTCGGTCCAGATTATCAATGATAAGGATGAAGCGATCTCCATGGGAAATGACCTCTTTGGAGGTAAATCCCTGCAGAGCTTCAGCCAGCTCAATAGCTCCGACCTCCTTATTAACTAGCCAAGTCTCTTCAATCCTGTCAGTACTGTTGCGTTTGAACAAATCACCAATACTCGAATACCCTTTCTTTCTGTACCATTCCATGTTCTGCAGGCATGCCAGTCCTGCGACCATAATGGCAGGAGAAAGAAACGCGGCCACCTCAACATAAAAAAGCCACCCTAATAATGACTCCTTGTTAGTAAAATATTGATTAAGGTCTGTTAGCACATAACGAAGCATCTGCACGGAAAGCAATGACAGTAAAATAAAAACGACGGTCAACCAGCTTAGCCTGCTGCTGACCCTCTTGTCGTATTCAACGATGTTACCCAGAGCCAGATTTTTATACTTATCCAACACATCCCGGGAGCCCGGACATTGTAGGCTGACCCCGTGGTGGATGACATCGATAAGCGCTTTTTTAGTTGAGCCATGATGGTAACGTTCTGCATCAAAGTTAATGAACGTAAAATCATCTTTAAGCTTTTTCTGCAGGAACTTCAATATTGTTGACTTACCTGAACCCAGCTCACCTTCCAGACCAATAATATTGACATCAGGTGTCCTGATGATC